>Ga0256405_10000095_pt1 | contig 269594 bp, 256 predicted proteins | sample RumenRJG_02DNA_FD_189096 | JGI IMG/M metagenome (GOLD analysis project Ga0256405, IMG submission 189096) | Bovine rumen microbial communities from Lethbridge, Alberta, Canada - RJG_02 | ecosystem: Host-associated > Mammals > Digestive system > Stomach > Rumen | place: Canada: Alberta...
CTACAAAATGATAAATTGCACTAAATTGCACTAAAATTCAAAAACAGCGTGAAGCCTTGAAAATAAAGGCTTCGAAAGCATTTCTAAACAGCAAAATAAAAAAATCCCGCTTTTCTTCCGGAAAAGCGGGCTGCTTCTTTTATGCCGTGGTATGGCAGCGCATATTCAGTTGTCGACGGACTGGCCATCCAAAACTTTTACGCATTCGTGGAAGGCAGCCCGTGAATCCATCCCCTGGATTGACAGCACTACCGAAGTTCCTTCCCGGAGTCCCATCTGAATGAGCGACAACATGCTTTCCGTGGTGCCGGATCTCTTGCCGGCTGCCAACTGGATCACACAACCTGTCTTTCGTGCGATTGCCACGAGCCTTGCGCTCTCGCGAAGCCCCAGCATGCATTTGATATCGCGCCTGGTTACCACAGCACCTGATGCTGCACTCTTCGATGCCATATATTTATCTGAGCAATCGAGAGGCTTTCCCAAACATTTACTCGTCATTGCCATATGTATCATCCTTTCCATCAAGCAATACTCAGGTCTGAAATGCCTGTCCGCTTGATTGAAATGATTGTAACATATATCTTTTGGTTTGGGAACACATGAGTTACTATTGTTTCAGGTCGTTATTCCACGATATTGCACGAGCTTTGCAATTGATTCCAGTCAATTCTCTCCTGTTTGAAAGCTGTGTTTATTGTTATTGCTTTCTTTCTGCCAGCAGATTACGGACTTTCTCCCAATCGGGTTTCCTTGCGGCCTCACGAAGGTCGGTGCAGCGCTGCGCGTCGGGCTCCGGCAGTCGATAGTCCTCAAGCGACTGGAGTACGAACAGCAGGCTGTCATAATCGAAGGAGGCAGCAACCTCCTCCAGGGTTTCGTAGGCTTCCGTAAGGGTTGCCTCGTCGATCCTCGGCTTGTCCTTGTCTGCCGCAGTCTCCTGGGGGGTGTCGCAAAGGGGGGCGAACTTGGTGGCATAGGTCAGGTAGAGCTGCAGGAGGTCATCCGAGTTGTTCCGGATGGTCTCGATGTCGCCTTTGTTCCCGGCATCTTCCAGAGCCTTTGCGCGTTCGGAGAGTTCCTTTGCCCCGATGAGACGGGCGGTGCTCTTCAATGCGTGCACCTTTGTGGTGAAATTCTGCCAGTCTTCTGTTTCATAGTATTTCGCGATTTCCCTTGCGCCGGGGACGATGGATTCTGCAAAGACCGTGAGGGCATCGAGATAGGCTTCCTCCGAGCCGCAGTACTGGATGCCAGATTCCGTGTCCAGATCGGAAATCTGGGAGAGCCATTCCGGCAGACCGCCTTCCGGTTCTGGTGCAGGAGCTTCCCCGGCTGCCTTGCTGTCCACCTTTTCCGGCGGCAGGTATTTCAGGATCATGTCCTCCAGGTCATGGCTGTTGATGGGCTTCGTCAGGTAATCCTTGAAGCCTGCGGCAATGTATTCCTTCCGTGCACCGGAAACCGCATTTGCCGTAAGGGAAATCACCGGCGTGCCATGGTTGGGGTTTCCCTCCAGCACCTGCATGGCCTTCAGGGTTTCGATGCCATCCATGCCGGGCATGCGGTGATCCAGGAAGATGATATCGTATTTCCTTTCCATGACCAGTTCCAGGGCTTTCTTTCCGCTTTCTGCCGTGTCGATCCGCACCTTTGTCTGCTTCAGGAGCCCCTTGACGACGGTGAGGTTCACAGCGGTGTCATCCACCACGAGGATGCGGGCATCCGGTGCCGTGAACTCCTCGTGGTATTTTTCCCGTTGGGAGAAGGAGCGCTGGTAGGCTTCATCGAAATCCCCCATGGGGGTCCAGTCCACCACCTTCTGCTCCAGAGTGAAGGAGAAGGTGGAACCCTTGCCGTATTCGCTCTTCACGTCCAGCTTTGAGTCCATGAGGGAGAGGAGATGCTTGGTGATGTTCAGGCCGAGCCCTGTCCCCTCGATGGTACGGTTTCGTTCCTCCTCGATACGCTCGAAGGCACAGAAGAGTTTTTTCATGTCCTCCTCTTTGATGCCGATGCCCGTATCCTTGACGCTGAACTTGAGGAGAACCGTGTCCTTGTCCTTTGGGGTGTAGTCCACGGAGAGCGCCACAAAGCCTCGCTGCGTATACTTCACGGCATTGGTGAGGATGTTCGTGACAATCTGCTTGATGCGGATTTCATCGCCATAGAGGATGCTCGGAAGATCCGGCGAGCTCTTCACCGCCAGGAGCAGGCCCTTTTTCTCCGCCCGATGCTGTATCATGTTCACCAGATCGTTGAGGACGGAGCTCAGGTCATATTCCACGGGAATGATGTCGAGCTTGCCGGACTCGATCTTCGAGAAATCCAGGATGTCGTTGATGAGGCCCAGGAGGTTGCTGCCTGCCGTGCGGATGTTCTCCGCATATTCCAGGATCGTTTCATCCTCGGCCTCCCGCAGGATCATTTCGTCCATGCCGAGAATCGCGTTGATGGGGGTGCGGATCTCATGGCTCATGTTCGAGAGGAACTGGGACTTTGCCAGGCTTGCTGCCCGCGCTATTTCGGCCATGTCCTTGAGCTCACGGTTGGATTCCCTGAGCTCCCTGGTGGTGGCATCGAGAAATGCCGCAAGGCGGGCGGTGAGCGGGACAATCCTGTTGGAGAAAAGTTCCGGCTGATTTGCCGGTTCCTCCTCGGGAGTTTCCGGGCAGGCTCCCTCTCTCATGCCAATGGCGAGGAAGGAACTGTTGAGCATGCCGCCCTTTCCCTGATAGCGGTAGATTTCCCCCGGCCCATAGCTGGCAATCAGTTGCGGACAGACACTGCGGAAGGGGGTAAGCTCCAGAGGCGCTTCCTCTTTGAGGAACATGGTGCGGTTGGGACAGATGATCAGAAAGACCCCTTCCGGGTGAAATGTCTGCATCTTTCTGCTGGCATCCTCGCTTTCCCGCAGGAGTTCCTGGGGATTTGCATAGGCAAGACGGAAGCGTTCCCCTTCGTGGATGTCCGCGCCGAAATAGAGCCTTCCATCCCTGTCGAAGATGGGGGGCGTCCTGGCGATGAGGAGGCCATCCCTTCTCATGACCATCGGGAAATCGCAGACGTTCATGAGGAAACAGGCACTTAAAGGAATATTCAGGTATTTTTGAAAAATCTTGACGGCGGGAATACCGTCAATGGCAGAAACGCATGTGGTGCTGGGAGCCTCTGTTATGACCATTTCCTTCCCCAGGGGCTTCCAGCCCAGCAGATAATCCACCTGTACATGCAGGTCCTCCCCGGAGAATACGACCATGACGATGCCGGACATATGGAACCCATCGCCAAGGATATAGTTTTCCAGCTCTGTTTTTTTCTTGAAGAGGAGGCTGATCTGCTCCTGGGAAAAGAACTTCTCGGCGTTCTCCAGAAGAGCCGGATCCCGGTTCATGCCCGCAAGGGAGCCGTAGAAGGGAATTTCCTCATGCCCCCTGGAAACTTCCATGATGAAGGGGGAGAGGTCGGTGTTCATTGCGACGCAGAACATTTCCACGGCCCTGGCATCCTTTATTTGGGCAATCTTTTGGCCGAATTCGCGCCCTGCTTCCCCATAATCCGCCAAAGGGCCTTCATGATACAGGATCGTGACGGCTGCCTGCTTAAAATAGCAGATGCTCATGAGGACGCTTTTTTCACGGGTTTCCTGGAAGATCACCGTCTGGGTCATGCCCGCAACCGCAGCCTTGGGAAGTCTTTCGCGGATCCGTTTGTCGATGTCCTCCCCTTCCTTCAGGGGAACCTGTGCCATGAGCAGCTTGACATAGATTCCCCGTGCCCTCCGATAGACACTGGAATTCCGGACGTTTTCCAGGATGATGTCAAGTTTCTGCAGGAGTCCGGTACCATCCTTTTCCAGTGCCACGGAAATCTTGTAGGTTTCCTGAATCATGGGCTACTCTCCTTTGGTGTTTCATATACAAGCTACTGTATCATCTTGTCATGCAGCTCTTTGAACTTCTTCTTTTCAAAAAAATCATCCACGGCTGCCACCAGTTTGTCCCGTGGCATGGATTTCAGGAAATAGCCGTCAGGTTTCAACGAAACGACATTCATGACGCTTTCCCGGTCGCCCTTGCCTGTGAGGAAGATGACGGGGATGTTGTCCACCTTCGTCTCGCTGCGGATCATTTCCAGCACCTGGGGCCCGCTGGTCACGGGCATCTCATAGTCCAGCAGGATGAGGTCCGGCTTGTTGTCGGCGATGTACATGAGAGCCTGCACCCCGGAGGTCACAATGGTCACCCGGTACTTGGCGGAGAGCCAGTCCTTCATCATCTTCAGGAAGGTCCCATCGTCGTCCACCAGCAGGATGTTCTTGCGCCGTGCCAGGTCGGTGTTTGCCTGGAGCAGCCAGTCCAGCTGTTCCACCAGCTTCTTGATGTCAAAGGGGCGCTCGAAGGTGGCTGCCACCAGGGCAGCGGGGACATATTCCTGCACGACGGAGATTTCCGGGACGGTGCCGATGAGCACCAGCATCTTGTCCTCCTCTGTGCAGATGTCCTTGAGATAGACCAGGAAGGTCGATGTATCGATATCGTCCACAAAAGGCCCCAGAAGGAACAGCAAAAGATCTGACTCCTGCTTATGCTTATTCATTGAGTCGAGTTCCGGCTCGACGTGGGTCACCTCGTAACGGGCATCCTGGAGATTCTTCTCGATGGTGTTCGCCATGAAGGATTTTCCCTTGGTGATAAACAGCACGTTCTTTTTCATGTAGATTTCTCCTTGTGTCCTGTCAAACTATCCCATTATGCATACGAATAGTTTTTCCCTTGCGGGTATAGTTTCGTCAAATGTCGGCAAAATCCTGCATTTATGTTTCCTTCAGATATTCCTTGATCTGGATCCAATCCAGTTTGTCGGTGGCTTCCTTGATCTTCCTGCACTGTTCGGCATCCTTTTCCGGCAGGCGGTATTCCTGGAGGGATTGGAGGACGAACATCAGGGAATCGTAATCGAAAGATGCGGCAACTTCCCTCATGGATGCATAGGCCTCAGCGAGTTCTTCTTTCCCAATCATGGGCTTGCCGGCATCCTCCTCAGGGTCTTTGCTTTCAATCAGGAGACTGAGCTTCTCCTTATAGGAAAGATAGAGATCCATCAAGGGCTGGTGGTCCTGCCGGATTTCAGTGATATTTCCTGCATTCCCGGCATCCTCCAGGCGTTTGGCCCGTGAGGAAAGCTCCGAGGCACCCACGATCTTTGCCGTGGACTTCAGGGCATGGACCTTTGTGGTGTAGTTCTTCCAATCCTCTGCCTGGAAATATTCTTCGATTTCCCTGGAGGTGGAGGAAATGGCGTTGGCAAAGACCCGCAGGACATCCAGATAAGCGGCCCTGCTCCCGCAGTGCATGACGCCGGAATGGGTATCCAATTCGTTTACCTGGCCCAGCCATTCGGGCAGGGGAGCACCATCTTCCGTCTCATCCGCCATGGGTGCTACTCTGCTTGTCAGGATCTTTTCCGGAGGCAGGTATTTCATGATGAGATTTTCCAGAAGGGAAGAATTGACGGGTTTGGTGAGATAGTCGTCGAAACCTGCAGCGATATAGGTTTCCCTGGCTCCGCTGATGGCATTTGCCGTCAGGGAGATCACCGGGGTATCCAGGTTTGGGTTGCCGGTCATCTTTTTGATGGCCTGCAAGGTTTCAATGCCGTCCATCTCCGGCATCATGTGGTCGAGGAAGATGATGTCGTATTTCTTCAATTTCAGCAGGTCCAGGCATTCCTGGCCGCTCAAGGCCGTATCCACCTGTATCCTGGTCTGTTTCAGGAGTCCCTTGACCACGGTCAGGTTCATTTCGGTATCATCCACGAAGAGGATGGAAGCATCCGGTGCGGTGAAGGCCTCCTCGTAGGGTTGGTCCTGTTGGAGGGAGCGCTTGTAGGTTTCCTCGAAATCGCCGATGGGCGCGGGGTCTATCACGCGCTGCAGGATCTGGAAACTGAAATTCGATCCCGCCCCGTAGACGCTGTGTACCTTCAGGTCGGATCCCATCATGTTCAGGAGATGTCTGGAGATGTTCATGCCGAGGCCGGTGCCCTCAATGGTCCGGTTGCGTTTCTCTTCAATGCGCTCAAAGGCATTGAAGAGCCGATGGAGGTCTTCCTGCTTGATGCCGATGCCTGTGTCGCTGACGCTGATGCAGAGGAAAACGTTGCCCGTGTCTACGGGGACGTAGTTGACATTGAGGACGATGTATCCTCTTTTTGTGTACTTGACTGCATTCGTCAAGAGATTCATGATGACCTGCCGTATCCGGATCTCATCGCCAAACAGAACGCTGGGGATATTTCTGTTTGTCTCCACATGGAACTCAAGATTCTTGTCCATGGCCCGTTTCTGGATCATGTTCACGAGATCGTTCAGAAGGGAGTTGAGATGGTATTCCACCGGGATGATTTCCATCTTGCCTGCCTCGATCTTGGAGAGGTCCAGGACATCGTTGATGATGCCCAGCAGGCTCTTTGCCGCCTGGTTCACATTGCGGGCATACTCCAGTGTGGCGGGTTCCTTCGATTCCCGCAGGATCATCTCGTCCATGCCCATGATGGTGTTGATGGGTGTCCGGATTTCATGGGACATATTGGCGAGGAAATTGGTTTTCGCCCGATTTGCAGAGTCGGCGATTGCCTTTTCGTGCTCAAGATAGTTTGCCTGCCGCGTTCTCATGTTGAAGCATACGGAGAGGAAGATCAGCGCCAGGATGATGAAATAGATCAATTTCATCATGGTGTAGATGTAGTCGATCCCGACAACCACATCATCCCATTCCACATAGCCGGACAATACCAGATTGTACTTTTCGGATATCCAGGTGCGGTGGAAGAAGAAGGCATCCACCTCATTTTCGGCGTAAAGGGTCTGGGTCAGATTGGCGTCCTTCGGGGCAGCCTCCAGCTCCAGCCATGCCTTGTTGAAGGTGCTGATCTTGGTGGTATCGAGTCCCAGGTAGCCGGGCAGCGGATACTCGTGGCTGGCGACTTCCGGATAGTGGCCGTCGGACAGCAGGAGCCAATTGGTTTCTGAGGTTCCGAGGCTCAACGTGCCCCTGCCGTTGTAGCTGATGGTATGGTAGAAGATCTTTACGGCCTCGTCGTTGAACAGCTCATAAAAGACGCATGGCTCCCCATCCAGATTGAGGGGCACGGCAAACAGGAGCCCGATGCCGCGCAGATAGTCAATGGTCTGTGATCCGTCAAAGGCTTCCTGGACGGAGGGGAGGGCTCTTTCCGGCAGAGGCGAGCCGGTGATTGCGGAATTATCCCGCCGGAGGATGCCCTTGGTTCTGCCTTCCTTCGTGCCAAAGGTGGCAATGTCCATGACGGAATCCAGGGGAACCGCGTGCTGCTGCAGGAGATCCGCCCGTGTCTGGAGCTCGTCCAGCTTGTGCTGGAAGCGCTCCCCCAAGGTGTAGGCGGTGCTTTGGCTCTGCTGCGCGACGGATTCCTTCAGGGATTCGATCAGCAGGCTGTCGATTTTGTTGTAGACGATATTTCCGCATATGGTCAGGATGGCAGCGAAAAAGGCGAATTCGATGATTGCCCGGATCAAAAACTGCTTCAAGTGCTGCTTCATTATGGCTCTCCTATGCATTCCATTTCGCAAGCATAGCTGCAATGAGAAAATTCTGGAAGATTTGCCCATCTGTCGTGAATCCGTTGTTTCACGATTTCACCATGTTCTTTTTCTATATCCATCAGAAGCACGAAGAACTGGTTGATGTTGTTCTGCATGATGCAGTCGGTGCGCCTGAGGCTGTGCTGCAGCATGTCCCGGAACTGCTCTGCGGTTTCCTGTGACACGCCTTCCTGCAAGGTGACCTGAAGGAATAGCGTACGTTTCAGGAGTTCTGCATTCTGACGGGAAAGGAAGCGGTAAACGGCCCGGAATCTATCGAAATCCAACAGGAGCGCTCCTTTTTCGATATTCCTCTCCCCCAGGATCTGCCGCACATGGGACGCACTTTTTCCCTTGGCTTCTGCGGCATCGGTGGGGTGCGTTGCCCCGTAGAAAACAACCCCATGCTTTCCTTCGCTCTTTGCCTTATAGAGAGCCTGGTCCGCTTTCTTGTAAAGCTCCAGGAAATCCGTGCCGCCTGCCGGGACGAAGACAACGCCGCTGGAGGCGCCGAGGGGAATGTCCATGTTTTCCCCCATGTATTCCTTTGCGGAGCGCAGGAGTTCCTCATTGAGGTATTGCGTCTTTTCCCGAATGATGCTTTCGTCCCTTACGTGCTGGAGATAGGCAATGAATTCGTCGCCGCCAAGCCTCCCCGCCAGATCTGTGGAACGTATCATGCCTTTGATGAGTTCCGAAAGGCGGATGAGGATGCGGTCCCCCATGTCATGCCCATAGATGTCGTTGACGAGCTTGAAGCTGTCCAGGTCGATCATGAGAAGTGCGCCAGGCACCCGCCTGCAGAGCTTGGCGATTTCCCGCTGGGCGGTCTCCTTGTTCAGGAGCTGGGTCATGCCGTCAATGGAAGCGGCTTCCTTGAGGCCATGGATCTTTTCCATGTTCTGCATGATGTTGCCGATGCGACGGAGCAATACATCCGCATTGGCGGGTTTCCGGATATAGTCTGCGGCACCGATGTCGAGGCCCTTGCGTTCGCTTTCATCGCTTTCATCCGCGGTCATGAAGATGAAGGGCACATCACTCTTTTTCCTCAAGTGGCAGCGCAGTTCATAGCCGTCCATTCCCGGCATGCGGAGATCGGAGAGGACCAGGTCCGGCCGCTCCAGGTCAAAGAGATCCAATGCCTCGGCTCCCGAGGAAGCGGAAACAATCGCATATTGCTTGGAGAGGAGGCGGGTCATCACATGAAGCATTACCGGATCATCATCTACGACTAATATCTTTTTCAATCTTCCTCATCCTTCCGGGCATGTATTTCTCCTGGGGTGTTCAGGAGGGCTCATCATGGCAGGTTCTTGCACAGTTCCAAGGTTATGTTGATATACGAATACGAGCGAAGTAGTGTTTTCTTTAGTTTAACAAAATATAGGAAGAATATCAATTATTGCGCGAAAATTTAAAGGAAATCTTCCGAAAGATTTCAAATTCCTTGCATCCCCCCATCCTCTGTGGTAAGATAGAATAGATATTTTAGCTGTACAGGAAGGGGAGGCTGGAAGGGCTTGCTTACCGTTTTGATGATATTGGATGCCCTGGTGGCGATTGCGCTCATTGCGGCGGTGCTCGGCCAGGAGGCGAAATCCGCCGGCATGGGCGGCATGGATGGCGGCGGCGACACCGTGTTCAGCGGCAAGGCAAGGGGCATGGATGCGCTTCTTGCCCGCGTTACGGTGGTTCTTGCGGTTCTGTTTGCGACCATTACCATTGTGATTGCCCGTATGACATCATAACTGTGCAATGGAGCGCTCCCTGTCCCATGGGGTAGGGAGCGTTTTTCTTATCTTTTCCTGTGGAAAGGGGAGGTTCGCTTGATATTGCCGGGTGCAGAGCCGTTTCTGCTGCCGGGCGGTCCCGAAGGAGTTTTGCTCATCCATGGATTCACGGGACTCCCGGCGGAACTCCTGCTCATGGGGAAGTATTTGCAGGAACGGGGATTTACGGTATTGGGAGTCCGCCTGGCCGGTCATGGCACGACGGCGGAGGACATGTCCCACATGACGGATGAGGACTGGATGGACTCGGTGCGGGACGGCTACGCCCTTCTGGCGGGCTGCACGGAAAGCATATCCGTCGTGGGGCATTCCATGGGCGGGCTGTTTGCCCTGCTGCTGGCGGCGGAGGAGCAGGTTTCCCGCATCGTGAGCCTTGCGGCGCCGATTGTCATTGCGAAGGAGCGGGGGATCCAATTCCTGCCGCCCCGGGAGATATCGGAAGGGCTTTTCGTGCCCAAGGCCAGGCGGAAGCTCAAGGGAGTTCCCCCCGTGGTGAACCACACGTACCGCAAGATGCCGCTGATCTCCGTCCATGAGATGCTGGATGCCATTGAGGCGGTGAAGGCGCATCTGTCGGAGGTGAGAGCGCCGGCAATGATTGTCCACAGCCGTCAGGACCATACGGCGGCACCGGAGAGCGCGGAATACATCTATGAGCACATTTCCAGCGAGGAGAAGGAAATCTATTGGCTGGAAGATATGGGACATCTGCTGCCCATCGAGGAAGGACGTGAACTTGTCTTTGAGCGGGCGGCAGCGTTTTTGCAGAAGGGATTGCAGGAAACGTGATTGAGAATTTGAAGGAGAGAATCCTCTCCTATATGCGCGAGGAGGCATACAAGCCGCTGCTGGCAGAGGATGTGGCAGAGGGGATGCAGCTTTCCCAGGAGGAGCTGGTGCAGTTCTGGGGCGCGATGGAGGAACTGGAGGAGGAAGCCCTCATCATCCGGAACCGCAGCGACCTTTATGGGATTCCCAGCCGCATGCATCTTGTGGTGGGGCGGCTTTCCGTGTCGGCAAAGGGGTTTGGCTTCATCATCCCGGAGGTGCGGGAGAAGAAAGAGGATACGGATGTCTTCGTGCCCGGCCCGATGATCGGCACGGCGATGAACGGGGACCGGGTGGTGGCGAGGGTGACGCCCTCGGATATCCCCGGACGCTCCAGGGAAGGCGAGATCCTGCGCATCGTGGAACGGGCGAACAAGAGAATCGTGGGAACCTTTGACGGAAGCAAGACCTTCGGCTTCGTGATGCCGGATGATACCCGCATCCGTCAGGACATCTTCGTGCCGAAAAAGCTCTTTGGCGGAGCCAAAACGGGCATGAAGGTGGTGGTGGAGATTACGGAATGGCCCACGAAGCGCCACAGCGCGGAGGGCCGGGTCATCGAGGTGCTGGGCAAGGCGGGCGCTCCCGGTGTGGATGTGCTGTCCGTCATGCGGAAATACGATCTTTCCGAGGAGTTTCCGAAAAAGGTCCAGGAGGCGGCGGAGCAGGTGGAGCAAAGGCCCGCCCCCGAGGAATACCGGGGGCGCAGGGACCGGCGGGATTTCCGCATCGTCACGATCGATGGGGAGGACGCGAAAGACCTTGACGATGGCGTCTATGCGGAGAAACGGGAGGACGGGAGCTTCTTTCTCGGTGTCTACATCGCCGATGTGAGCTGGTATGTGCGGGAGAACCAGCCCTTCGACCGGGAGGCCCAGGAACGGGGCACCAGCGTCTATCTCGTGGACCGCGTCATCCCCATGCTGCCGAAGGAACTGTCCAACGGGATCTGCAGCCTGAACGCAGGGGTGGACCGCCTTTCCATGGCCTGTGAGATGCGGATTGGCAGGGACGGCAGGATTTTGGAGTATGAGATCCTGCCCGTGGTCATCCATGTCTACCGCCGTCTTTCCTACAACATCGTCAACAAGGTTCTGGTGGGGCGGGAGCAGCCTTTCCTGGATGACAATGCGGATATCCTGCCGATGCTGGAGACCCTGGCAGAACTTCGCCGGGTGCTCAAGGCAAAACGCCATGGCCGGGGATCCATTGATTTCGAGATCCCGGAGGTCAAGGTGAAGCTCGACGAGAAGGGGCATCCTGTCGCCCTCATCAAGAGGGAGGGTTCTCTGGCGGAATCCATCATCGAGGAGTGCATGCTGGTCGCCAATGAGACCGTGGCAGAGCATATGGACAGGAAGCATCTTCCCTTTGTCTACCGCGTGCATGAGCAGCCCAAGGATGAGAAGATGGAGCAGCTCAACCGCCTTTTGGAAGCCGTTGGCCTCTTTGTCCGCAGCGACCACGAGGGAAAGGTGCAGCCCATGGATGTGCAGCGGGTGCTGGAAAAGGTCAAGGGGCGCCCGGAGGAGGGCATCGTCAGCACGGTGGCCCTGCGCTCCATGCAGCAGGCGCGCTACAGCGAGGAAAGCCTGGGGCATTTCGGTCTGGCGGCACGGTTCTACACCCATTTCACATCGCCCATCCGGCGCTATCCTGATCTCATGGTCCATCGCCTGCTTCGGGAAAGTCTTGCCGAGGGAGGGATTTCCCGGGGGCGGCAGGAGAAACTGCGCGGCATGCTGCCCGGGATCGCCGAGCATGCTTCCCAGAGGGAGCGCGTTGCCATAGAGGCGGAGCGCGAGACCACGGACATGAAGAAGATCGAGTACATGATGCAGTTCGTGGGAGAGGAATTCGAGGGTGTCATCAGCGGTGTGACCGCCTTTGGCATCTTCGTGGAACTGGACAACGGCGTGGAAGGCCTCGTCCATGTGTCCACCATGGTGAACGACTATTACTCCTATGTGGAGGAGCAGCTTGCCATGGTGGGGGAGCGCACCCGGCAGCAGTACCGTCTTGGGGACAAGGTGGAGGTCATTCTGGCGCGGGCCAGCGTGGAGGAGCGGACGCTGGATTTCGTGCTGAAGGACAATGGCATCTATGCTCCCAAGCCTGCGCAGAAGAGAAAGGCTCCCGGGGATGACGGGAGAACTGCCGAAAAGAAGCATGGAAAGAAGAAGCAGTCCCGCAGAGGGAAGACGAAGCGGGAAAGACAGGACATTCTTGTGGCGGTATCTGATGCCAAGGCGCATCCGGCAAAGAAGAGGAAAAGAGCATCTGCCCACCGTCACCGCCCCAAGAAGGGCAGGGCGAAAAAGGGCGCGAAATAAGGTGATGTACAATGGGAAAGAAGAATGAGGGCGTCAAGATTGCCTGCGAGAACAGGAAGGCACGGCATGACTATTTCATCCATGAGACCTACGAGGCGGGGCTTGCCCTGCAGGGAACCGAGGTGAAGTCCCTGCGGGCGGGGCGCGCCAATCTCAAGGACAGCTATGCCGAGATCAAGAATGGCGAGGTGTTCGTGCAGCATATGCACATCAGCCCCTATGAGCAGGGGAACATCTTCAACCACGATCCCCTGCGGCCGAGAAAGCTTCTCATGCACAAGGCGGAGATTGTGAAGCTGTTCAGCAAGACAAGGGAAAAGGGTTTCACCCTGGTTCCCCTGAAAATCTATTTCAAGCGGGGCAAGGCGAAGATGGAGCTGGCTCTTGCCAGCGGCAAGCACAACTATGACAAGCGGCAGGATCTCAAGGCGCGGGCGGACAAGCGTGACATGGACCGGGCCATGAGAGACCGGCAGAAGTATTAGGGGGCGTTTCAGTTTCATGGAGAAAAAACTCAAGAGGGGGCTCAAGAACCGCCATCTGCAGATGATTGCCCTGGGAGGCGCCATCGGCACGGGGTTGTTCTATGGCTCCACCGCCACCATATCCATGGCAGGGCCGGCAGTGATCCTGTCCTATCTCATCGGCGGCGGCGTCATCTTCCTCATCATGCGCATGCTGGGGGAAATGGCAGTGGATGAGCCCGTTACGGGCTCTTTCAGCTATTATGCGGAGAAATACTGGGGGAAGTTTCCGGGCTTCCTCGTGGGCTGGAATTATTGGTTCAATTACATCATTGTTTCCATGGCGGAACTCATGGCGGTTGCCATCTACATGAATTTCTGGTTCCCGGACCTGCCTCAATGGATTTCCATTTTGGCCTGCCTTGCCGTCATCACGGCGGTGAACCTGGTCAATGTGAGGGCCTATGGCGAGGCGGAGTTCTGGATGGCACTCATCAAGATCGTGGCGATTCTCTGCATGATCGTCCTGGGGGCATATCTCATCCTTTCCGCGCCCGGGGGCTTTCCCGAAAATGTCAGCAATCTCTGGGCCCATGGCGGATTCTTCCCCAACGGGCTCTGGGGCATGGTCCTTTCCATTGTGCCGGTCATGTTCTCCTTCGGTGGCATCGAGCTCATCGGCATCACGGCGGGGGAGGCGGATGATCCCGACCGCACGATTCCCACGGCCATCAATCAGGTCATCTGGCGCATTCTCGTGTTCTACGTGGGAACCATGGCGGTGCTCATGGCGCTCTGGCCCTGGAACCTGGTGGGCAAGGAGGCCAGTCCCTTCGTGCAGATCTTCGTGAATGTGGGCATTCCCGCGGCGGCGCACATCCTGAATTTCGTGGTGCTCATGGCGGCGGTGTCGGTCTACAATTCCGCCATCTACAGCAATTCCCGCATGCTCTACCGTCTGGCAGAGGACGGGAATGCCCCTGCATTCCTCAAGAGGCTTTCCTCCCATGGAGTTCCCGTCACGGGAATCTTCGTGTCCTCGGGAATCACGCTCCTTGCCGTGGTGTTGAACTACTTTTTCCCGAAGCATGCCTTCATGTACATGCTGTCCATTGCCACCTGCGCGGCGGTCATCACCTGGGTGTCCATCGCCATCACCCATCTGAAATTCCGCAGGTATTGCAGGGAGCGCAGCCATGCCACGAAGTTCAAGGCGCTGCTCTATCCCTTCGGGAATTATCTCTGTCTGGCTTTCTTTGCGGGGATCATCGCCCTCATGGCGCAGATTCCCGACATGCAGATGGCGGTCATCGTCCTTCCCGTCTGGCTGCTCGTGCTGTGGATCGGGTTCCGGTGCAAGCATTGAATAGATAAAAAATACGCATAGCCTTTCGAAAGGCTATGCGTATTTTTTATCGGCGTGCAAGTTGTGTGATGGCGGAGGCAATGGAACCCAGGGGGAGCTGTTGCTCCACAGCACCCATGTCCCAGGCTGCGCGCGGCATGCCGTAGACCACGCAGGTGGCCTCGTCCTGCCCGATGGTGGGGGAGCCTGCGTGCCGCATCTTCAGGAGTCCCTCTGCGCCGTCATGGCCCATGCCCGTCAGGATGATTCCGGCGGCGGAAGCGCCGATATTGGTGGCCACGGACTTGAAGAGCACATCCACGGAAGGACGGCAGCTATGGACCTTTGGCCCCATGTGGCAGCCGATCTTGATGGCGTCACCGCTTTTGCGCACCGTCATGTGCAGATTGCCCGGCGCGATGTAGACGGTATTGTTCTCCACGCGTTCGCCATCCACGCCCTCCTTGACATGGAGCGCGCACTCATCGTCCAGCCGTTTGGCGAAGAGCTTGGCGAAAAGCGGGGGGATATGCTGGGTGATCACGATGCCCGGCAAGGGCGGCCGCAAATCCTTGAGGACGGCGGAAATGGCCTCGGTTCCCCCGGTGGAGGAGCCGATGGCAATGAGCTCGATCTTTGCTCCGGCATCCCCGGCGGGCATCAGGGGGGCGGTCGTAGTGGCAGGGGAGTTTGTTGTTATGCGCTGCTTCTGCCAGGAAGCGCGTGTCATGATGGCACCGGGTGCCAGGTTGGTGGCCCGTGCCGTAGGAGACTGGCTGTCATCATTGGACCAGGAGGAAGTTTCTTTTGGGGTCAGCATCTTGTGGCCAAGGACCTGCTCGATCCGTATGGCAAAGCTGCGATAAAAGGCAGGGCTGATCTCGGAGTCTGTGGGTTTCTTGATGTAATATGCAATGCCGAACTGGGCGGCATGTGTCAGATCCCTGGGCATGAGCCCAAAGGCCACGATGGGGATGTCCTGCTGCTCCGTCAACAGGGGGAGGAGCAGCTGCTTGTTGATCTGGATGGGAGACATGGCATAGTTGAGGACAATGACGTCCGGATGGAACAGGGGAATCTTCTCCAGGGCGTCCACCGGATCGGAGGTCTTTTCCACAACGCTCCCAGGCGGCAGGTGCTGCCGCAGCCCATCGGCAAGTTCATCCCGAAAATATATGGAGTTGTCGATGATAAGTACACGAACTGCGCTCACTGTAATCACCTGCTGTTGCTGTGTTATGGTGCGGGGATGTGTTTCAGGGGAACCCAGTTGTTCTTCCCAAACATCCCTAATATATTTACTTCGCGAGGATTCTCTTTTTTCCTGCCGGTATAAAATAAAAATAATTGGACGGCTCCCCAAGCGGCATTCTTGTGTGGGGAAGGCCGTCTTTTCAAGGGAATATGCAGGAATTTTGCACTGTGTTCGCGAAAATATTCAAAGATGACGGGTAGGTAATTGAGGATGAGCAAAGTTTTTGGAAGAAAGGGATGGGGTAGATATGGCATCGGATAGATTATATGAAGTGGCAATGCAGTACAAGAAGACAAAACTCTGGCAGGAACTGCCGGATGATGCTCTGTTTGGAGTGCGTCTGCCCGATGGGGAAATTGGCTATTGCAGTGTCATGGGATGGAACAGGGAACATATCGCGCTTGGAGTGTATTGCGGCACCGCAGGGCTGGATACCTACCGGATGCTTGCCGGGGTGGAGGAAGACACCCAGGAGGCAGAGATGATATGGAGGGCTTTTTCACAGAATTGCCTGCAATGCTCCTTTGAGAGGAAAGATGAGCTTTTCCCGGAAGAACTGGAAGAAGCGAGGAATTACGGGAAAAAGAACCGCATTTCCTTTCGGGGCAGCCATGCATTTCCTCGTTTTGTGAAACACCTTCCGTATTGCTATCCAATGCCCATCAAGAAACCGGAGGAGGAGGAGATTCTGATTGCTGCCTTGATGGCGGCCATTGAGGTTACAGGAATGATGGGAGCATATGTTGCGAAGGAAGTCCGCTTCACGACAGGAACGCCTTATGACAGGGAGATTCCGTTGCTGGAATGGGATGGCAAGAGATACAGGAAAAGCATGATTCCGCTTCCCGAGCCGTTGCCAGTTTCCTTTGTTTCCCCAAGAATTTCTAATGAGCTTTTGGCGGGAAAAGTGAAGCGGGCAAGAAAGAAGGGAGAACTTGTCTGTGAACTGATTTTGCTGCCGACACCGATGACGGACGCAGACGCGAACGGGCAGGAGACACTTTGCATGCCTGTCATGCTGTTGGCGGCCAACCCGGAGTCGGGCATGATATTCCCGAACACGCCTGTCATGGATTTTCCCACGGGAAATGGGGCATTGCTCACGGAATTTGCGGAAATATTGTTGCGGGAAAAGGCTGTTCCCAAGACTATTTTGGTCAGGAGCGAGCGAACCCATGTGTTTCTTGCTCGGTTCTGCAAACAGACGGGAATTCGGTTGGAACTGGATGACAGTGGGGCGCTGGATGGACTGGACGATTTGGAGGAAGAATTCTATGAGGATGTGGCGCAAGGAGCCCATGCGGAGGAAGGAGGGGAAATTCCTTCCATGATTTCCTTTGTTCTGGAGACTTTGGAGCAGCTTTCGGATCGGGAACTAAAGGCACTGCCGCGGGAAATGAAGTCGTCCATCCGGCAGATTCTCGGCACGGGGGTATTGCCATCGGCATTGGAGGAAAGGCTGGAAAAGATTCTCCGTTGAGGTGATTTGTATGAGGAAAGAACGATTCGATGTTACCGGCATGACCTGCTCGGCCTGTTCGGCGCGGGTGGAAAAGGCGGTGGCAGGGCTGGAGGGCATCGGGGAGGTGAGCGTGAACCTCCTGACAAACAGCATGCAGCTTTCCTACGATGAGGCGAAGCTGGAGGCAAAGGACATTATCCGCGCTGTGGAGGAGGCGGGGTATGGCGCATCGGTGAAGGTCGGGACACCGGGCAGCAGGGAGACTGCGGAAGCATCGGGGGAAAAGCCGATGGAAAAGGAAGTCCGTGCCATGGGGCAGCGGCTCCTTTGGTCCATCGTATTCCTCATTCCCCTCATGTACATCGCCATGCACCACATGCTGATGGAATGGTTTGGAATCCCTGTGCCCCAGGTGGTGAAGGAGGTCTTCCATGGGCCGGAGAATGCCATTGCCTTTTCCTTTTCCCAGTTCCTGCTGCTCCTGCCCATCATGTATTTGAATAGGAAGTATTATATTCACGGCTTCCGCAATCTTTTCCGCGGGGCGCCGAATATGGACAGCCTCGTGGGCATGGGCTCCATGGCGGCGGCTCTTTTCGGGGCCTTTGCGGTGTTCCGCATGGGCTGGGGACTCGGTCATGGGGACATGGCGCTGGTGGAGGAGTACAGCACGAACCTCTACTTTGAGTCGGCGGGCATGATCGTGACCCTCATCACCCTGGGGAAATACCTTGAGGCCCGGGCAAAGGGCAAGACCGGCGAGGCTCTGGCAAAGCTCATGGAACTGGCCCCAAGGGAAGCGACGGTCATCCGGGAGGGCAGGGAAATCATCGTCCCGGTGGAGCAGCTTGCCCCGGGGGATGAAATCCTCGTGCGGCCGGGGGAAAGGCTTCCTGCGGATGGTGTGGTGCTGTCGGGGCAGACGAGCATCGATGAATCGGCCATCACGGGAGAGAGCATGCCGGTCTTCAAGAAACCGGGGGATGCGGTGACCTCTGCGACACTGAACAAGGCGGGAGCCATTCATTTCCGCGCCGATCGGGTGGGAAGCGACACCACCATCAGCCAGATCGTCCGGCTTGTGGATGAGGCCAGTGCAAGCAAGGCACCCATCGCAAAGCTGGCGGACCGTATCGCAGGCGTCTTTGTTCCCGTGGTGATCCTCCTTGCGGCAGCAGCAGCAGGCGTCTGGCTTTTCATGGGGGCAAGCGTGGAATTCGCCTTTTCCATTGCCATCTCCATTCTCGTCATTTCCTGCCCCTGTGCCCTGGGCCTTGCAACCCCGGTTGCCATCATGGTGGGAACCGGAAAGGGTGCGGAGAACGGCATCCTCATCAAGTCCGGTGAGGCGCTGGAGGTGGCCCATGCCATTGACATCGTGGTCATGGACAAGACGGGGACGCTGACCGAGGGGAAACCACAGGTTACGGATGTGCTGGCTTTCGGGATGGACGAAAGGGAGCTCATCGCATGGGCGGCCGGCATGGAAAGGAGCAGCGAGCATCCTCTGGCGGAGGCGGTGCTGTCCCATGCGAAGGAGAAGGGGATTGCCCCTGTTTCAGCAGAGGGTTTCCAGGCAATCTTCGGCAAGGGAATCCAGGCGGAAGTGGAAGGCGTTCCTTGTCTTGCGGGGAACGAGAAGCTCATGAAAGAGCATGGGATCGATGTCAGCGCCCATGCAAAGGATCTGGAGAGACTGGCGGATGAGGGGAAAACCCCGCTGCTGTTTGCCAGGGATGGCAGGCTCATGGGAATCCTCGCCGCCGCCGATACGGAAAAGGCATCCAGTCGTCAGGCGGTCCGGGAATTCCAGTCCATGGGCATCGAGGTGGTCATGCTCACGGGGGACAACGAGCGCACGGCGGAGGCAGTGCGCCGACGCCTGGGCATCACCAAGGCCGTTGCAGGGGTGCTTCCTGCCAGGAAGGAGCAGGAGATCGCAAAGCTTCAGGAAGAGGGCCACAGGGTGGCCATGATCGGGGACGGCATCAACGATGCCCCTGCCCTTGCCAGAGCCGACCTCGGTATCGCCATCGGCGCGGGCACGGATGTGGCCATGGAAAGCGCCGATGCGGTGCTCATGAAGAGCGATCTCCTGGACGCAGTGAGCACCATCAAGCTCTCCAAGGCGGTGCTCCGCAATATCAAGGAGAACCTTTTCTGGGCCTTCATCTACAATATCATCGGCATTCCCCTGGCGGCGGGCCTGCTCTACCCGGCCTTCGGCATCAAGCTTTCTCCCATGATTGGTGCCGCCGCCATGAGCATGTCCAGTGTATGCGTTGTCATGAATGCCCTCCGGCTGCGTTTTTTCCAGCCGGAACACAGTGAGGCCGCGGCCTCAGATGGAGAAGTATCAATGGATGGGCAGGAGTCAGTTCCTGCCGGAAAGGATGGGATGATCATGCAGAAGGAATTGAAGATTGAGGGAATGATGTGCGCCCACTGCCAGAAACACGTGAACGATGCACTGGCCAAGATGGAGGGTGTTACGGCCGTGACGGTGGACCTGGAAGGAAAGAAGGCCGACGTGACCATGGATCGGGAGATTCCCATGGAGGAATTCAAGAAGGTTATCACAGAGGCGGGGTATGAATTGGTGTCTTGATTTTTATCCATTGATGTGGCTTGCATAACTTTGTCCACTGTAACGGAACCATCCTTTTGCCGGGAGGCACCGTTACAGTGGACGCCTCTGCTCAAATGGCGGTGGATGAAGATTGGGCTGACAGCATAACATGGAAAGGATGAACCGATATGATGGCGGTGCAGGCTTATTATGATGGCACAAATATTAAACCACTTGAAGCAATCACACTCAAGCAAAATCAAAAAATAATCTTGACCATTATGGATGAATATGTAGATGTGGAAAATAGTAAAGAAAAATTTCCTTTTGATATTTTTTCAGATGGGATGATATATATTGCAGATGATTTTGATAAAACACCGGAATGCTTTTGTTCATAATGATCCATTTGATAGAATCATCATAGCAACGGCGAAACTAGAAGAATATATTACTTTGACGAAAGATAGTACAATTTCGAAGTACGATGTAAAACAGTTTGGTGAGAGTAACAGTTCAGCCTTATTGTCTAGGATGGACAATGCAAACATTTTGTCTATGCACAATAGGCAAAGTCTTTTCCTTGTGCACATTTTAGCAATGATGTACTTTTAGACAGACACTTTCTACTCGATTTAAGGGAGTGGCTGAACAGTTACTGGTGAGACGGTGGAAGTGGAAGAGGCTTCCTCTAAAAGTGCAACTTCAGAGTTTTGAGGATGATTTTATTTTATTGGAGGCAGAAAAATGATTGCACATATTCGTGAGAAGGACAAAGAGGAACAATCTGTATCCAGTCACTGTCAAGAAACTGCGGATTCTTGTGCGGGTTATGCAGGAAGCATCCATGCGGTCAACATTGGAAAATTACAGGGACTTTTGCATGATGTTGGAAAGCTTACTAGGAATTTTGAGAAATATATACGGCAGGAATTAAGCTTTCGGCGTGGTGAAATTGACCATAGTTATGCTGGTGCCAAATATCTTTGTGAACTTGCTGAGCAAACAGATGCGGGGAAATACAAGGATGTTGCGAAATTGATAGCACATACTATTTTGTCGCATCATGGCATACATGATTGGCTGGTTAGCAATGGGAGTGAGTGGCGTGATTATGTATTGGATCGATTAGGCAAGGATGAAAATTATGCTGAGGTATTAGGGCATATTGACGAGGTCGTGTCGGATGATAGAATACTGCAATTGCTGGATGTTGCGGCTAATGAATATAAAGTGCTAAGTGAGAAGATGAAGAAATTAGCAAATAAAACGAGCCAAGACAATAAAATACGACGGAAAAGCTATGCTTTTTATAAAGGTATGCTGGAACGTTTCCTGCAATCCTGCCTTATAGATGCTGACCGCACGAATACGGCAGATTTCATGTATGATGCTCATACAGAGAAAATCGTTGATGTTACTGTTGCCTGGAAAACTATGGCGGATAGAATGAGGAAGAAATGTGAAAGCTTTGCCGAGAAGGCCGATAATACGATAGCGATACAACGATGTAATATTTCTGATCGCTGTGCTGATTTTGCACAGCATCCTGTAGGGGCTTGTCGGCTTATCGTTCCGACTGGAGGCGGTAAAACACTTTCTTCGCTACGATTTGCTATTGACCATGCCCAAAGATATGGGAAGAAGAAGATACTTTATACCGCACCGTATATGTCAATTCTGGAGCAGAACAGTGATGTATTACGTGAGATTGTGGGGGAAGAATATTTTACTGAGCATCATTCGAATATCTTGGCCGAACTGGAGACACAAGAAGAATTATGTGAATACGAGTTGCGGACGGAAAAATGGGATATGCCAGTCATTGCCACAACGATGGTTCAACTCTTAAACACGTTGTTTTCAGGTAAAAGCAGTTCTATTCGCAGGATGCACCGATTGGCCGAGACCGTACTCATTATTGATGAAGTACAGTCAATTCCCTTGAAATGTGTACATTTGTTTAATTTGGCGATTAATTTCTTGACGCATGTTTGCGGCACAACCGTAGTACTTTGCTCTGCTACTCAGCCCGCAGTTGAACAGACAGAATTTCCGCTTTTGCTCGACGAATCCAGTAGCATGACAGGTGATACGTCACGTGATTTTGAGGTGTTTCATCGTACTGAGATTGTTCCAGAGGTGTCACCGTATGGCTTTTCTTATGAAGAAGCAGCGGATTTTTGTGCAAAGAAGTTTTTCGAAAACGGAAATTTGCTTTTGATAGTGAATACAAAGGCTGCAGCTAAGATGATGTTTGAAAAGATGAAGGCGCATTGCCCAGAGGCTGTTGTTATGCATTTGAGCACAAATTTGTGTCCTGAGCATCGAAGAACAAAAATTGAGGAAATGAAAAGGATGCTTGCCCCTCGCTGCAAGAAACCTTTGCTATGCGTAACAACTCAACTGATTGAGGCGGGAGTTGATATATCTTTCCGATGTGTGGTGCGTTCCTTGGCAGGACTGGATAGCATTGCCCAAGCGGCAGGGCGGTGCAATCGGAACGGTGAATCATTGGAAGCTTGTCCAGTATATGTCATTAGGTTGAAGGAAGAATTCATCAGACGTCTGGAAGGGATGAAGACAGCGCAACAGATAACTCAGCAATTGATTGATTCCGAAGAAGTTTCAGATTATCTTTCCCAGAAAACACAGAGTCTATATTTTCAATTAATATATCGACAAGAGAAAGGAAAGCTATCCTATCCGGTCAACTATGAACAGATGGATACGGATTTGGTGGAATTGCTCTCCCTGAATCGCAGTGCATTCAAAATGTCTGGTTTATCAAAGGATGCATGCTTTTCTGTGCAGGCATTCAAGACGGCTGGTAGTTTGTTTCAAGTCATAGATAGCAAGACACAGGATGTTATTGTGCCATATAATGATGAAGCCAAAGAAATTCTAGAAGAACTTGACAATGCTGTATCCGCTGAAAGGTATCGTGAACTTCGGCGAATTGCGCAGAAGTTTGTGGTCAGTATTTATGAAGGACAAAAACGTGCTTTGAGTGACTGTGGTGCGGTGCGTATTTTGCAGACGGGTGTAATTGCTCTTGAAGAACGCTTTTATGATAAAAAAGACTATGGCGTAACAACCGAAGGAGCGGAGATGGAACTTCTAATTTTTTAGGAGGGATGTAAATGGGAAAAACACGATATCCTAATATTGTCGAATTTTCTGTACTAGGTCGCTATGCATTATTCTCTGATATCTTGACTCGTCCGGGCGGTGAAAAGACATCATATCCCATTCCGACGTATGAAGCGTTGAAGGGGATTATGCACAGCGTGTATTTTAAACCAACGCTTATGTGGATTATCGATGAAGTCAGGATCATGAATCCCATTCGTTTTATACGGAAGGGGATTCGTCCCATAAAATATGCGGGAGGAAATGATTTATCGTATTATACCTACTTGGAAGATGTTTGCTATCAGGTGCGTGCACATTTTGAATGGAATCCTAATCGTCCCAATCTTGCTAATGACAGGAACGAAAACAAGCACCACAATATTGCCAAGCGTATGATAGAACGCGGTGGCAGACGTGATATTTTTCTCGGCACGCGGGAATGTCAGGGGTATGTTGAGCCTTGTGTATTTGGAGAAGGTGAAGGGGCGTATGACCATTGTGGAACGATACCTTATGGATTGATGGAACATGGTTTTACCTATGCGGATGAGGCCATACGTGATGAGGACAAGGGAAAGATGACGTTCCGACTTTGGCAGCCAACAATGGAAAACGGTATTATCAAGTTCATTCGTCCTGAGAAATGTACAATTACCCGACATATAAAAAACATGGAGGTTAAGCCATTTACCGATAAAAATTTCAGTGGCTTAAAAGAGTTTGCGGGAGGTGAATTTGATGAGTTGGACGAATGAATTATATCGTGTATATGAACTGATGGATGGCAGGGATGACAATCTTCTTCCTGTAGCACATTCTACAGCAAATGCACAAATAGAATTAACGATTGATGAGCACGGGAATTTCAAGAATGCAGTGATTGTTTCAAAGGAAGAATCTGTTACAATAATACCTGTTACTGAGGATTCTGGATCTAGAAGTAGCGGAATATGCCCTATGCCTTTTGCAGATAAAATTTCATATCTTGCAGGAGATTATTCACAATATGCGACAGGAAAAAAGAACGATAATTCTGAGTACTTTGCGGAGTATATGAAGAAGTTAAAAAACTGGAGAGACAGTGATAATACACATCCGTCTGTTCTTGCAATCTATAATTATCTATCGCAATCAAAATTAATGCATGACCTTATAAAATCTGGGATTTTGACAATCGATGATAATGGCAAATTGGAAAAAAACAAAAAAATAAATGGTATCTCTCAAGAAGATGTGTTTATTCGCTTTAGGATGCAATATAACAATCTGTCGTTAAATCTTGAATCTCGAACTTGGCTAGATGTATCTTTGTATAACTCCTTTATAGCGTACAACTCTACAATGCTGGGAAATGGGCAGCTTTGTTATGCAACAGGAAACACCCTTCCTTGCACATATAAACATCCAAAGAAAATTGTCAATAGTGCTATAAACGCTAAAATAATTTCCTCAAATGATGAAAGTGGATTTTCTTTCCGAGGTCGCTTCAATAATAAGGAAGAGGCTCTTTCTATCAGTTATGATTTTTCTCAGAAAATGCATAATGCCTTAAAATGGCTTATAAGAAAGCAGGGAAAATCTTATGGAACTTTGACATTGGTGACGTGGGCAAGTGCTTTGCAGACACTACCAGATGAGATCCAGAATGGAAATATAGAGGATGAGTGGGGAGAAGAAGAAAACTATGATTCGCTCCCAGAATATCGGGTGTGGTTGTCAAGATATTTGATGGGGTACAAGCAAGAGTTTCAAAACAATACAAAAGTTATGATTTTAGGATTGGATGCCGCTAGTCCCGGTCGATTATCCGTTTCTTTATATGATGAGTTACAAGCCTCAGATTTTTTGCATAATCTTGAACATTGGCATGCAAATTCTGCGTGGGTGAGGTTTGATTCAAAAAGGGAAAAGAGCGTTGTTAAATCATGCAGTTTGTATGAAATAATTCGTGCAGCCTATGGAATAGAAAGAAATGGAAAACTTGAGTGTGATGACAAATTGTTTCGCGATAGTATATTGAAATTGCTGCCTTGCATTATGAAGAGACAGCATTTGCCACAGAATTTGATACAGGCACTATATCATAGGGCATCTAACCCGCTGTCTTATGATAAGCGATACAATCATCGTCTTGTAATGGAAGTTATTTGTAGTATGATGCGTGTGAAATTGAACGAGGAAACAGAAGGGGTGGAATTTATGGCGTATGATTCAAATGAAAAAAATCGAAGTTACTTGTATGGCTGCCTTTTGGCAATTGCTGATAAAGCGGAATCTGACACATACGATAAGGAAGATAAAGAAAACCGAGTTACTAATGCCAGACGTTATTGGTCAAAATTTTCTCAACGACCTTATCAAACTTGGGGTATCATAGAAGAGCATCTACGCCCATACCTTAATCAACATCCTTATAAAATTTCAATTGAGAAAAAAGTACAGGAGATTACAGAAAAATTTACCACAGAAGAATTTGTGGATAATAGTCGTTTGGAACCTCTATATTTGCTCGGTTATCACCATTTTATGGCATATATGTATAAAAATAGTCCGAAGGAGGAAAATTAAATGGAAGCATTACAGAATAAAATTGATTTTTCGGTTCTTATCACGGTTCATAATGCGAATCCTAACGGTGATCCGCTGAATGGCAATCGTCCACGTGAAACGGATGAGGGCTTTGGCGAGATTTCTGATGTCTGCATCAAGCGTAAGATTCGTAATCGTTTGCAGGATATGGGTGAATATGTTTTTGTGCAGTCAGATGATAGATGTGATGATGGCTTCGATAGCTTGCGCTCTCGTGCCGAAGGGAATAAAGTACTTAAAGAGATATCTAAAGGAAAAAAGACAGATCGTGATAAATATGCAAAAGCAGCTTGTTCCGAATGGATAGATGTGCGAAGCTTTGGACAAGTATTTGCATTCAAAAATGATGAGGTTTCTGTAGGAGTAAGGGGTCCAGTTAGTATTCAGCAAGCAATCAGTGTTTCTCCTGTAGATATCGTGAGTATGCAAATTACGAAAAGTGTCAATAGTGAAAGTGGAAAACAGGGGAAAGCGTCTGATACGATGGGAATGAAACATCGTGTTTCCTTTGGCTTGTACGTTATACATGGTAGCATAAACTGCCAGTTGGCCGAAAAAACTGGATTCACAATGGAGGATGCTGCCAAGATAAAGAACGCACTCTGCACACTTTTTGAGAATGATGTTTCCTCGGCACGCCCTGAAGGAAGTATGGAGGTATGTCGTGTATATTGGTGGGAACATGCCAGCAAGATGCCAAAATATTCTTCAGCTCAAATTCATCGGTCATTGAAGATTAATCTCAAAGAAGACATTCGTGTGCCGAAATCCTTTGCTGATTATCAGATTGAATTGGAAAAATTGGATGGAGCAGAACCAGAAGTGATTGATTTGGTATGATATATCAAGACCAAGATTATCTGATGATTTCTGGCATTCAACATTTTTCTTTTTGTCGCCGTCAATGGGCGCTTATCCATGTGGAGTGTCAATGGAAGGAAAATCTTTGTACAGTGGAAGGGAAAATTGTTCATGAGCGATGCCATGATGAGAAATTTGCGGAAAAGCGACGGGATTTGCTGATTTGTCGAGGGATGCGGGTGTTTTCTTCCAGGATGGGCGTAACAGGACAGTGTGATGTGGTGGAGTTCCTTCAGGGGGAGTCTGGAGCCACTCTATTGGGGCGCGAAGGCTTATGGCAGCCGTGCCCAGTGGAATATAAGCGTGGAAAGCCGAAAAAGGATGATTCCGATATTCTTCAACTTTGTGCGCAAGCGATGTGCCTGGAAGAAATGCTTTGCTGTGAAATTCCTGAAGCGCATCTTTTCTATGATGAAATACATCGCCGTGAAAAAATTGTATTGACGCCCCAGATGAGAAGAGATGTCCAATCCATGTTTGATGAAATGCATGGCTATTATGAGCGAGGATATACGCCAAAGGTAAAAACTGGCAAAAGGTGCAATTCGTGTTCTTTGAAAGACCTTTGTTTGCCAAAACTTCTGAGAAAGCCGTCGGTTGAATCTTATTATGAAGCATATATGGGGGATCTGTGATATGAGGCGGTTATTGAATACGCTGTTTATCCTGACCGAAGACGCTTATATTGCTTTGGAAAATGAGAATGTTGTCGTCAAGCGGGAAGATGAGGTTTTAGGACGGGTTCCGTTGCTTACGCTGGAGAATATCATTTATTTTGGCTATAAGGGAGCAAGTCCGTTTCTGATGGGCGAATGTGCCAAACGGGGAATCGGAATGTGCTTTCTTTCCCCGCATGGTCGTTTTCTTGCAAGAGTCTGTGGCGAGAATCCAGGAAACGTTTTGCTACGGAAAAAGCAATATCATGTATCAGAGGATGAAATAAGGAGTTGTGCTCTCGCCAGAAATTTTATTGTTGGAAAGATTTTCAATGCGCGAACTGTTTTGGAACGTGCTAAGCGAGATCATCCATTGAACGTGGATATTGAAAAAATTCAGACGGTCAGCAATGAGTTAAAGTCTGCAATCAAAGAAGCCAGAAAGGCAACAGATGCAGATACGCTTCGAGGGATAGAGGGTAATGCAGCAAGTTCATACTTTTCTGTTTTTGATGGATTGATTTTGCAGAACAAGAAGCAGTTTTCCTTTACTTCTCGTGTGAAAAGACCACCCATCGGACGGGTGAATGCATTGCTTTCTTTTGCGTATACCTTACTGGCACATGACTGCGCTTCTGCACTGGAAAGTGTGGGACTGGATGCTTATGTGGGATTTCTTCATTGTGACCGCCCCGGTCGATTTTCCTTGGCACTGGATTTGATGGAGGAATTGCGAGCAATCTATGCCGATCGTTTTGTGGTGACGCTCATTAATAATCGTGTGGTGAAACCTGCGGATTTTGATGAAAAGGAAAATGGCGTGACTTTGCTGAATGAGAATGGACGAAAGCGTTTTTTGCAGGAATGGCAGGAAAAGAAGCAGGAAAAGATTATGCATCCTTTTCTGGAAGAAAAGATTGCATGGGGATTGGTTCCTTATGTCCAGGCATTGTTGTTAGCGCGAACCCTTCGTGGTGATTTGGAGGAATATCCAGCGTTTTTGTGGAAGTGAGGGATGGGATGCTGATATTGGTGACGTATGATGTAAATACGGAAACGGAAAGCGGAAAAAGGCGCTTGAGAAAGGTAGCGAAATGTTGCGTGAAATATGGACAACGGGTTCAGAACTCTGTTTTTGAATGCATTTTGGATGATGCTCAATACAAATTGATGCAGCATCAATTACTTTCCCTGATTGATATGGAGACGGATAGTTTGCGGTTCTACAATCTCGGCAACAAATATCAAGGGAAGGCGGAACATTTCGGTGCCAAGCCAGGATATCAGGCAGAGGGGGTGCTGATGATGTAGTGCGAAGAGGCATCACACATGTTTTTTATTGACTCGTATATGCGGGTTGTTGATTATATTTTTGCCTTAACAGGGAGGTTCGCGAAAAACAAGGTGAAAGCCATTGAGTTTCGTAGGGTCCTTGTTAGGCTGTCGCTCCCCGTTTGGGGAGCGTGGATTGAAATAGAAAGGAGGTGAAGGAGACAAGGAGGCCAGATGTCGCTCCCCGTTTGGGGAGCGTGGATTGAAATTCACACGGCAGAATGAAGTGTTGGAAGCGTGACAGTCGCTCCCCGTTTGGGGAGCGTGGATTGAAATTTTTCTTCCTCGTCGTAAATCGTGTACTGCGCCTGTCGCTCCCCGTTTGGGGAGCGTGGATTGAAATGCCGCTGGTGTCGTATAGCTCCGGCTTGCTTTTGTCGCTCCCCGTTTGGGGAGCGTGGATTGAAATACTGGAGCCGGTCTTTACCATTTCCACACAATGTCGCTCCCCGTTTGGGGAGCGTGGATTGAAATTTAATGAGAGGACAGATGGCACAAAGGAACTTCAGGTCGCTCCCCGTTTGGGGAGCGTGGATTGAAATGTAAGGCTTATGAGGAATCGAAAAACGGATCCGTGTCGCTCCCCGTTTGGGGAGCGTGGATTGAAATAGCCCCTGAACAAGTCTCCTTGCCGTCTCGTAGCAGTCGCTCCCCGTTTGGGGAGCGTGGATTGAAATAAAGGGCAGACAGACAGCCCATTCTCCCGCGCCGGTCGCTCCCCGTTTGGGGAGCGTGGATTGAAATCATAATTTCATTTACTTTATCATAATCAGTATAGTCGCTCCCCGTTTGGGGAGCGTGGATTGAAATCTTGAAGTTGCAGCAAGGATTTTATAAAAAAGGTCGCTCCCCGTTTGGGGAGCGTGGATTGAAATCACTTTGGAAACATTCCATTTGTCCAAAGGCTGGTCGCTCCCCGTTTGGGGAGCGTGGATTGAAATTAACGCAGGAGGTTACATCCTGCCAAGTGGCGCAAGTCGCTCCCCGTTTGGGGAGCGTGGATTGAAATCCTTCTTTTGCGTAATGTATGGCGTGTGCCGCCAGTCGCTCCCCGTTTGGGGAGCGTGGATTGAAATATCAGATAATGAAAATATTTTTTCGCTAGTGAAGTCGCTCCCCGTTTGGGGAGCGTGGATTGAAATTCATAGCATCCGCAAAGGCGTTGAAATCATGGGTCGCTCCCCGTTTGGGGAGCGTGGATTGAAATAGGTCTGCCGGCCTGCTAGGGATAATCTCCTCGTCGCTCCCCGTTTGGGGAGCGTGGATTGAAATACATTAAACTTGTTTTTCATTGCGCGGCCTCTAGTCGCTCCCCGTTTGGGGAGCGTGGATTGAAATGGATAATCTGTGACCGTGGAGTAAGCCACGAGAGTCGCTCCCCGTTTGGGGAGCGTGGATTGAAATTCTATGCAAGCAACAACAGTATCATAAGACTGGGTCGCTCCCCGTTTGGGGAGCGTGGATTGAAATACATACCAATAATATGTCTCCTCTAAGTACGGCTGTCGCTCCCCGTTTGGGGAGCGTGGATTGAAATAACACGGCGATAGTGCTTACAAGTATAGCAACAGTCGCTCCCCGTTTGGGGAGCGTGGATTGAAATTTTCACATTGACGCAAGGCAAAGTGTACGTGAGTCGCTCCCCGTTTGGGGAGCGTGGATTGAAATTGACAAGCCGTGATAATCACGCAAGCCCACGCCACGTCGCTCCCCGTTTGGGGAGCGTGGATTGAAATACCTGCTTGCAGGAATCGGTTGTACTCGTCAAGTCGCTCCCCGTTTGGGGAGCGTGGATTGAAATTGTAGAGGGCAGTCCTTATTCGCTGTCGTGCAAGTCGCTCCCCGTTTGGGGAGCGTGGATTGAAATTCGAAGATGATGCGGTCGCCGGCGCGAACCGTCAGTCGCTCCCCGTTTGGAGAGCGTGGATTGAAATATCTTTCTCGATAGCGTGAAAATCGTCAAGGAACGGTCGCTCCCCGTTTGGGGAGCGTGGATTGAAATCTTTTGCCAGGTCACCGTTAGGACAGGAAGTTGTGTCGCTCCCCGTTTGGGGAGCGTGGATTGAAATTTTTTATCCCCGCCAAGCGCCCCTCCCCTGTTGGTCGCTCCCCGTTTGGGGAGCGTGGATTGAAATAAGCTCAGAGAGTGCGTCGGTTGCCCTCCCGCGTCGCTCCCCGTTTGGGGAGCGTGGATTGAAATCGCAGAGGCTGCTATTGGCAATGACCTCGGCGCGTCGCTCCCCGTTTGGGGAGCGTGGATTGAAATACACATAGTGTATCTGCCTTGCAATGCCGAGCGTCGCTCCCCGTTTGGGGAGCGTGGATTGAAATATGGTGAAGGTGTCCTCCATGCTGACCATGGCGGTCGCTCCCCGTTTGGGGAGCGTGGATTGAAATAAGAATTGCCAACGTACAAATTAGTCTCAATACGGTCGCTCCCCGTTCGGGGAGCGTGGATTGAAATATCCCCGGCAAAGTAGTCCTGCCTGTTGGCTATGGTCGCTCCCCGTTCGGGGAGCGTGGATTGAAATGGCTTCCCGCCCCAGCCGTACAGCTCGCGGTAGCGTCGCTCCCCGTTCGGGGAGCGTGGATTGAAATTTCCTGCTGTGCCTGTGCCTCTGACATTGTAAGTCGCTCCCCATTCGGGGAGCGTGAATTGAAATATGTATCGAATGAACTGGATTTTTCCATGACGATTTCCTTGGTGCAAAATTTTTGGGATTTTGAAGATGCATCGACAGCAGAGTGAATTCCTCTATAATGACTTTCTCGATTGGTACAACGAAAAGGATGAGACCTACAGCCGATTCAACAAAAAGGATAACATTCTGTCAGTAGGAAACCAGAAGGGCGACGTACACACCTGCTTCTATCTGCAAAAATCCAAGAGGAAGTTCTTTCTCCCCCAAGAATATCTTGATAGAGCCGACAAGAAGTAGTAAAATAGCAATAAAAGGAGGGGAGAAACATGAAACTCGAACCTTGCCCGTGCTGCGGGGAAACACAAGTGCACGATTTCCAAACTTGTCCTATTTGTGGCTGGTGCAACGATTATGCCAGCAACATGGACCCTGATGAGCGTGATATGGCGAACAACGATCTTTCCCTGAACGAGGCGAAAGAGTATTACCGCAAGACAGGAAAGCCCATCCCCTATGAGGGAACCTACTACAACAAGAAAAAAGAGGAGGTTGTAGCGTAAAAGAATATTTGCCGTCATGGAAACATGGCGGTTTTTTATTGAGTAGCCGATGAGGGTGCTTTTTTTGTGGGAAAAATCAAGGTAGGTGGAAAACATGTACCCAAGGACATCACCAACACCATCGGCGGGTTCAACTCGCTCATCGGGAAACAGCGGAAAGGGGAGGGCGAGGCGGTTGTTTCCACGGTGCTGTTCGATGATACCTGCGAGGTTGTCCATGACCGTGTGCCGATGGATAGGGTAGAGGAAATGACGGAGGACGTGTATTTTGTGCGGGGATGTACGGCCCTTCTCGATGCCGTGGGCGGGGCCATCCGCCATATCGGCAACATCCACAAGTATGCCCGTGACGAGGACCGGCCGGAGAAGACGATCTTCATCATCACCACGGACGGCATGGAGAACGCCAGCCGCCGCTACAGCTACGCCAGGGTGAAGAAGATGGTGGAGCGGCAGAAGGAAAGGTACGGCTGGGAGTTCCTGTTCCTTGGGGCGAATATGGATGCCATTGAGGCCGCCGGGAACATCGGCATCAAGGCTGACTACGCCGTGACTTATCAGTGCGATGAGGAAGGAACGGCACTCAACTATGCGGTCATGGAGGAAGCCATCCATCATGTGCGGTGTTGCTCGGCTCCACTGGAGGCAAGCTGGAAGGCGCGGATTGACGAGGATGTGCGGCGGCGCGGTCGCCGCAGGAAGTAGGGGAATTTCCTTATGTGATTGGCGGCGGATATGTAGTATAATGATAGAAAAACAGAGGGGTGTGCGAGAGGAGTTCCCCTGCCAGATTGTGGAGTCGTTTGTTAATAGTTTGAATACCAGGAGTTGAAGCATCATGCCATTAGAAATCGTTCGCAACGACATCACCAAGATGCAAGTGGATGCCCTCGTCAATACCGCCAATCCACGGCCTGTTGTGGGCGGTGGTGTTGACCGGGCAATCCATAAAGCTGCCGGAGCGGAACTGCTGGCGGCACGGAAGGAGATCGGTGACATAGCTGTGGGCAAGGCAGTTGTCACACCAGCCTATAATCTACCGGCTGAATATGTCATCCATACGGTGGGGCCGGTATGGCAGGACGGAAAGCATGGCGAAAGGGAACTTCTTGCTGAGTGCTATGCGAATTCGTTTCGGCTTGCCATGGAGCATCAATGTTCTTCTATCGCCTTTCCACTGATATCCGCCGGAGTATACGGCTGCCCACCGGAAATCGCCATCACTGCGGCAACCCAGGCCATCCGCGAATTCCTGCTTGCGCATGAGATGGAGGTCTATCTCGTGGTGTTTGACCGCAAGTCCTTCAAGATATCGAGCAGTCTCTTTGATGACGTGCAAAGCTATCTTGATGAGATGTATGTGGAGGAACTGCTGGATGAGGAATATCGTGGCGATGATCGCGGTAGGCGCAGGAGGGCTTTTGACGAAACTGTGTGCATGGCCGAGGATGTCATTGCACTCAGCCCTGCGAGCAAGGAGAAACAGCGTTCCCTCGAGGATTTGCTGGATGAGATAGACGATACCTTTTCCGAGGCACTTCTTCGGCTGATTGATGCAAAGGGAAAGAAAGACCCGGAGGTGTACAAGCGAGCAAACATTGACCGCAAGCTGTTCTCGAAAATCCGAAACAACCCTGCCTACCAGCCCAGCAAGACCACAGCCCTGGCTTTTGCGGTGGCCTTGGAACTCAATCTCGATGAGACACGTGATTTCATCGGCAGGGCCGGTTACGCAATTTCCCACAGCAATAAAATGGACATCATCGTGGAATACTTCATCAAACGGAAGGAATACGACATCTTTACGGTCAACGAGGTACTCTTTTCCTATGGACAGCCTTTGCTTGGTTCCTGAATATCGCATGGCAGACCAAACGCCCCCTGCTTTGATAGAATAGAGCTATCAAAAGCAAGGGGGCGTTTTCCATGAAGAAAGGCAGTCCTTTTCATCCTTGTTCCAACCACACCTTTTTCCCGCAGAAGGCGATGCCGTATTTCCAGATTTCCGTCACTCCCTGCCGAACAAGTCCCGCCAGATATTCCTTGGCATCGATTTGGGAGAGGGCTGATTTTGCAGCTGATTCCATTTTCCCCTCTTCCTTGACAACCTTCAGCTCCAGTACAACCCCCGGTAAATTATCCTTCAGCGGAAAGAATGCGATATCAAAGCGTCCATAGCCGCTTTCTTTGTTGGATTCCACCCGATATCGCCCCTCCAGCCAGACAGACAGGCCAAGCAGCAGACCATGATAGAAGCTTTCTGGATTGTGTCCGCTGTCATGGAAGCTTACGAAGTCCCTCAGAAGCTCAGACAAGTATCCGGCAAAATCCTCTGTCCTGCCATCTGTCATGGCCTCCATCAGGTCCATCAGGACAATCTGGCCCTGATGGGGAACAATATTCTCTACAACCTCATAACGGTAGGCAAGCCTTATTTCCAGATTTGGAACCGCCAGTCTGACCCAATCCTCATAATACTCATCTTTCCAGGTTTTCAAAGCCTTCAAATAGCCCGAGGTCAAGAGCATCATATAGAGCGTGTTGCGGTCTGAGTTCAGGTCAGCATATACAATATTCTCCCTAAGGGGTGTATTCAGGGCCTTGCCTTCTAAAAGGCTCTTCAAATCTGCTTCCTTCCTGGCGTCAATGCGGGCCAGCAAGGTCTTCAGGATGCCGTTGCCGGAGGTGTTCAGCCAGTAGGGCTGGAACTTGCAGTCGTTATCGATAAAGCTGATGACCGACCAGGGATTGTATATTTCCGAGCTGCCAAAGACATAGCCGTCATACCACTTCTTGAGGTCACCTCTTTTTTCATCCAGCCCGCAAACGGCCAAAAGATGGTCTGCCTCTTCCTGGGTAAAACCAAAAATGTCGCTGTAACGCTCACTCAGCACTGAGCAGACGCGAAGATTATTCAGGCCACTGAAGATGCTTTCCTTGGACACCCTGGTCACCCCGGTAAGCACCGCAAAGTCTAGCGCCTCATTTGTTTTCAAAGCCTCGCTCAAAAATCCCCGCATAAAGTCGATGCAGTCATCGTAATAGCCACGCTCCCAAGAGGAGATAATGGGAGCATCATACTCATCAAGGAGCAGTACCACTTCCCGGCCATGATGCTTTTTCAGCATAGACAGAAGTTGTTTCAGGGAAATCTGCGTTTCGCTGCGATTGGCACTTTTGTCGATAATGCGCCTAAAAAAGAGCTTATCATCTTCTGCCACGTCAGGAGACTCTAAAAGATACCGAAACTGTCCGTAAAGAACTCTGAGCATCTCTTGCAGACATTCCTGCATCAGCTGGTAGTCTGGCCCCTGTATTCCCTTCAAGCTTAAGAACACCACGGGACGGCTGCCCTGTTCGGTCATATACTCATCATCGGCCCGCTCAATATCCAGGCCCGCAAAGAGTGCCCGATTCGCTTCCCTGTTTTCCAAGGAGAAGAAATACCTCAGCATGGAGAGGTTCAATGTTTTGCCAAAGCGGCGGGGCCGGGTGATGAGAGTAACCTTGCTGTGACCGTCCAAGATTTCTTTGATAAAACGGGTCTTGTCCACAAAACAATAATTTTTCCTTACAATCTCCCGAAAATCATCCACGCCTATGGGCATGGTCTTGCGTTTGGTTTTTATGCTCATCTTTACGGTCTCCACCCTGCCGAATTTTACATTTCTTTCTTATTCTGCCCCAAAAGCCCCGCCTGCACATATCGCAGCATTTCTCCCACAGAACGGAAGGCGGCTTTGGCTTTTTCCTTTACCAGGGGATTGGCATTTTCCATGGCAAAACCTTCAAAACGCTCAATCATTGACAAGTCATTCAAGTCGTCGCCGATCACATAGAGGGGATAGCTCTCCCATCCCATGCCAGTCTGCAATTGGATCAGGCCTGTCCCCTTGTCGTTTCCCAGGGAGCATACATCCACATAATGGAGATTCACCTCGGCAGTCACCAGTTTGCCGAAACGCCTGTTGATATCTGCCGCCAGTTCCTCTGCCCGTTCTGCGGATGCGGCGGCAAAGCACATTTGCATTACATGGGGGATTTCCAGGGATTCTTCCCGGGTAACCTCGGCCAATCCTGCATGACGCAGGGGATTGGCCTGGGATGGCGTGTTCCAGTGGGCAAACGTCTTCTTCCCCTGTAGCAGCATCACATAGGGACTCTCTTTGGCGATGTCGTGTGCCCACAGCTGCTCTATAACCTCCATCGGCAATTCTGCGCCAAAAATCTCCTGCTCGTTTTCATCGAATACGACTGCGCCATTGAGCCCGACACAGAAATCCAGTTTTATGTCGTAATTCTCAAGCCCCAGCCTGGCCAGTTCCAGATTGCGCCCTGTCACCAGGCCGAATTTGTTGCCATCTGCCTGCCATTCACTGATAGCGGCCACATTCTCGGGAGAAATCCCTTTCTCTTTATGATTCAATGTTCCATCAAAATCACTTGCGGCTATTTTCAAATCGGTCTACCTCCATCCTTCCCAACACCGTCAGATGCGCCAATGTACCATTGCCTGCATGGCGATGTCGGCATCGTCCTCTGACATGGATTCCAGTTCCGGCAGCCAGTCCTCGGAGAAGAGGGGGAGATTTTCCACCATTTTCCTGATGACCTTGCTGACGGCTTTCTGGGCGGCGCTGTCCTGGGGGGAATGGAGGAAGTCTCCAAGGGTCTGGCCGACCTTTTCCATGTCCTCTTCCTGCAAGGAGCGTGTTGTGGCATCGAGGCTGGAGAGCCGCAGGATGGGATAGGAAATGGAGTCGTCGGCGGTCATGAGGACTTCCGGTTTCACCAGGAGTCCCGCCTGCTTCAGGTTTTCTGCTGCCTGCAGACCGTTCTGGGATTCCGGCAGGTGGAGGAGGACGAGATGATTTTCCGTGGGGCTGCACAGGAGGTGGCAGCCTGTTTTTTTCAGCCCTTTTTCCAGGGCACGGGCATTGTCCAGTACCTGCTGCGCGTAGTCGCCGTATTCCTCGCAGGTGGCCTCGCGGAAGATGACCACGAGGGCGGCAAGCACGTTCTTCTTCAGGGAGACGTGGCCTGTGTCGATGACCGTCTGGTCCAGCAGTTCAGCAAACCTCCGCTTGGAAAGGATGATGCCGCTTTGGGGGCCGTGGAGGGCATCGCTGGCGGCGAAGGTGGCAACATCCGCATAGGGCACGGGGGAGTCGATCTTGCCAGCGGCAATCAGGCCGGAATTCTGGCCGAGGTCGATCCAGAGATAGGCTCCCACCTCATCGGAAATCTTCCGGAGCTCCGCATAGTCGATGTTTTTCGGATAGTTGACAGGGGAAAAGATGATGATCTTTGGCCTGTACTGGTGCGCCAGGGCGCGCACCTTGCCGAAGTCTATCGTCAGGGTGTCGGGCTCCACACCGAATTTCACGAAGCAGTATTGCATCTGGCTGCCCGTGCAGTGCTCCTGCTTGCGGAGGTTGAAGGACAGGATGGTGTCCTCCGGATGGGCCAGGGCCTGCAAGACCACGCGGGATGCCACGGCGGGATTGCCGATGCGCACGATGGCGTGCTCGGCACGGAACAGGGCGCAGGCGCGGCGGATGGCCATCTTTTCCAGTTTGCTGCAATGCTCGGCGGCATGATGGTCGAGAAAATCATTGCCCAGGGTGCTGCCCCGGAGATAAGAGGCAAAAGGGGAGGCCGCATTGGTGGTGGGAATGAGGGAGAGGGTGTTGAGCTGCCGGGTCAGGGATGTTTGAAGTATCTCCCAGAGTTCCGGATCGAAGGTTTTCAGGTTATGGAGAAGTTTTTCATTGCTCATGGCTCATGTCCTTTCTTTTGCAGGATGATTTGCAGATGGAAGAGTTTTAGATGATTCCTGTGAGGGTGTAGAACAGGATGCACAGGAAGGGAACGAAGAATTTCATGCCCATGAGGACGACGATGTCGAAATAGGACTGCTTGTGGGTCAGCCCGCAGATGGCGAGCAGGGTGACGAGGGCGCCGCTGTGGGGCACGGGATCGATGCCGATGGAGGCGATGGAGACGATGCGGTGCAGCACCTCCAGAGGAATGCCTTGAGCCGCAGCCATGGAAGCCCAGTTCTCACCGAGGATGTTCAGGGCGATGGTCATGCCGCCGGAGGCAGATCCTGTGATGCCTCCCATGATGTTCGTCGTGACCACGGCGGAGACGAGGGGGCCGGCACTGTTGCCGAGTCCTATCAGGAATTCCTTGATGGGAAGGAAGCCCGGAAGCATCACGAGCACGCTGCCGAAGGCGAAGCCGGAGGCCACGTTGAGCACGGCGGCGCAGGAGGAAGCTGCTCCGTAGTTGATGCTGTCGAGGAACTTTTCCTTGCTGCCGCGGTAGCGCTTGCGTCCGATGAAGGCAGCGGCGAAGCTGCTGATGACCAGGGCGACGCTGATGGACCAGATGGCCTGGATCTTGCCGACTCCTCCCGCCAAAAGGCTCAGATGGAGGGGAAGGAAGGCGTCGAGGCTCTTTTCGTCCCAATGGAAACCCCATTCCCAGTGGAAGGGGTTGCTGAGGATCATGTTGATGACGATGACCATGACCAGCGGCAGGAGTGCCAGTCCCCAGTGAGGAAGGGTGCGGTCCCTGCGGCGCTTGTGCTCGATGGCCTCACCGTAGCCTTCTCCCTGCGCCTGGAGGGATTTTGCGCGGTAGCCCAGCCAAAGCAGGGCTTCCAGCAGGAACAGGAGACTGGCGAAAATGCCGATGCCCGCCCCCGACCAGGTGGATGTGCCGAAATAAGAGGAGGGGATGATGTTCTGGATCTGCGGAGTTCCCGGCAGCGCCACCATGGCCGCGGTGAAGATTCCCATGCAGAGGGTGGCGGGCAGGAGCCGTTTCGGGATATCGGCCTTGCGGAACAGCTCTGCGCCGAAGGGGTACATGACGAAGGCGACCACGAAGACGCTGAGCCCTCCGTAGGTAAGCGCCATGCAGCCGAGGAGCACGGCAAGGATGGCCCGCTTCTCCCCCAGGACGGCCATGATCTTTCCCGCGATGGCGGAAGCCAGCCCGCCTTTTTCCATGAGCCGCGCGAACACCGCTCCAAAGAGGAAGACGGGGTAATAGGTTTTCGTGTATTCCGCCAGCCGTGTCATGTAGAGCTCCGTGTAGACCGGCAGGATGCCGAGTTCGCTGAAGATTGCCGCCAGGATGGCAAAGAATGGTGCAATCAGTATGATGGACCAGCCCCGGTAGGCGAAAAGCATGAGCCCAAGAATACCTGCACCGATGCAGATCGTTTCCAAGAATAATACCTCCCCAAAACACATGATTTCTATTGATTCTACCATCTTTTGCTGTTGTTGTATAGATAGGAGCAAAACAGGGCATGCGGCTGACGGATTTCGGCATCGGCGGCGGATTCCCTGTGCCATCTTTATGTCCGCATGTTTTTTGAGACAATGGGGGAGATTTGATGGTATAATGGAAATGATTGACGAGTGTGCGCCGAAGTCAAGGAGCGAGGCTGTCGGGAATATGTGCCCTTGTGGAAGAAGAGGCTCGAAAAGGGGGATTTTTATGGCAATGAAAAATTTTATCTGCGGTAGTTTGGAAAAGAAGGCAATTCTGGTTTTGCTTGTGACAACCATCTGTGTTTTGTCGGGAGGTATGACGTATATTGGCGGCAATCAGGGGAAAGTCGTATATGCGTCGGCCTTGGAGGAGCTGGATGGCATACATTTTTGGAAGGGGGACAGAAACTACCCCGTCTATGCTTCCGGAAACCAATTTGGCAGTGCCTTGGATTTGAGTTCTGCCTATGTCGTTTCCGATGATGGAGAGGAACTCATCATTGCGGTCTCGGAGGTTTCCATCAATTATGCGGAGGACAGGATCGTGGACGTGGGGCGTATGACCTTCAAGGAAGACAGGCAACAAGGTATTGCCCACTATTGCCATGAGGAAAGCGGCATATGCAAAAGAGTGAAAAAAGAAGGCTCCAATGACTGGATGAATGATGTTTATTACTATTTGAAAACGGTTCTGGAGAAGAATTGATTGTTGGCTGAGATAAATACAGGAGAATCAGGCAGTACAGAAAAGACCTCGTCATGGAGAGTATGACACTCCCTATGACGAGGCCTTTTCTGTCGAATTGCACAGACACGGCAACGCCAAGGATTCGGAAAGAGTCAAAGTCTTTGGTCAATTCAGCAACTGTTGCAACCTATTCGCATACTGTACTCTTTCTGTTTCGGGAACATCAAAGTCGTCTAAGGCAGCATCGATAGAAACATTTTTCTTTTTTATATATCTGAACACCATTTCAATTTTTCCCTCTTCCTTCGCTTCGTCCCGTTCTTCCTGGATTTTCATTGCGTAAGTCATGTATGCCACCCTCTCTGCTTCCAGCTTCTTAAGTTCCTTTATCTCCCTGTCGATTTCCTGTACGAATTCATCATTCCCGAGAATACCATCAACATAATCGAGAAACGCTTTCAGGTCGGATGGGATATCGTCCAACCTGCCCTTCGTGCTGAGGAGGATTTTCGTTGCCCCATCCGGCATCTCAAGCTCGTGGTTCTCGATGCAGTAGTTCCGGAACGTGTAGAGATGCCTTTCCCCATCCAGAACGGCAAACGGACAGATGAAGATGATGAAGGTATCCTTCAGCTCATAATACTTCGCTCCTACCATAAGCAAATCGGCGTCCACCATCGCTTGATAGTACCTCATCCGGCGGTACAACCCATCATCTTTCGGTTTTCTTAGTTGCAGTTCAATATTGTAAATTGTATTCCGGTCATCCTCCACGTAGACATCCAAGCGGATTCCTTTGCTTCCGTAGCCGGATTTGATGGTCTTTTCGTCCTCCAGATAGCAGATATCCCGAATCTCGATCCGAAGTATCTTTTCCAACATCTTTTTGCAAAGCCGCTTATGGCTCATGACGCGCTTGAACATGTAGTCATCCTGAAAGCTCAGTTCCTCCCAAGGCTTGATTGTACCCATGCAATCATCTCCGCATCGTTGATTCTGTCTTGATTATACCACATTCATGCACTGCTTTCCAAGATTCGGATAGATATCTGCTTGTTTTTGCAAGGCGATGTGAAGTCATAGAGAGTGTCATGCTCTCCATGACGGCTCTTTTGTAAGCGCTGAATAGCATGACGCCACCTTGAAAATGTCCTTCCTTTTTGATACACTGTAAGGCAGGATTAAAAGAGTATCAGAAGGAGGGATGCACTTTTGAAGCGGATTGATCGGATTTTTGAATACATTCGGCAGGAGTCGGGCAAGTACAAGAAGGAGCAGCTCAAGGGACAGGTGGGACTGGATGCGCAGCAGATTGCGGATGCCCTTGATATCCTGCGGAACAATGTTTCCATGGAACTGAACGTGCTTCACCGGCAGAACCGCATTGTGAAGATCCTGGGGCGGCCTGTGCGCTATTTTGACAGGGAGACGCTGGAGAATCTTGGGGGAGCCGATTTGGGGGCGGGGCCCTTGGAGTTCCGTGCAATAGAGGAGTGTATCAAGGATTCCGGCGGCGGGCAGTCCCAGCCCTTCGAGCGGCTCATCGGCGCGGAGACCAGCCTTAAGGTGCAGGTGGAGCAGGCGAAGGCTGCCATCCTTTACCCGCCGGATGGGCTGCACACCCTGATTGTCGGGCAGACGGGCGTGGGCAAGACACTCTTTGCCCATATGATGTTCGAGTACGGCAAGGTCATGCACCGCTTCGCGGAGGATGCGCCCTTCATCACCTTCAACTGTGCGGATTACTACAACAATCCCCAGCTGCTCATCTCCCATATCTTCGGCCATATCAAGGGCGCCTTCACGGGGGCGGACTCTGCCAAGACGGGTCTGGTGGAGGAGGCGGACGGGGGCATCCTGTTCCTCGATGAGATCCATCGTCTTCCGCCGGAAGGGCAGGAGATGATCTTCTACTTCATGGACACGGGAACCTTCAACCGTTTGGGGGAAACCGCCCGCAGCCGCAGTGCCAAGGTGCTCATCATCGGGGCGACCACGGAGGACCCGGATTCCGCACTGACCAAGACCTTTGTGCGGCGCATTCCGAACATCATTGCCATCAAGCCGCTGGCGGAGCGTTCCCTGCCGGAAAAGCTCGACATCATCAAGCTCCTGTTCGGAGATGAGGCACAGCGGGTAAAGAAGCCGGTGCGCATCAGCGTGGAGTCCATTAAGGCACTCATCGGCAGCATCGGTAACGGCAATGTTGGCCAGCTCAAGTCCAACATCAAGCTGCTCTGTGCCCAGGCCTTCCTGAACGGCCTCGACAATCCGGACTACATTGAGGTGGATTTCCGCATGCTGCCGCCCAATGTGAAGAACGGTCTCCTGACGCTTTCGGCGAACCGCCACGATCTTTCGGAACTGGCGAAGTACATTGACGAGCCCCTGGTGATCACTCCTTCGGGGGAGAAGCGCATCCTGGAGGAATCCGAGTCGGATCGCGATGCCTTCAATCTCTACCGTGTGGTGGAGGACAAGGTGAAGCTCCTGAAGGGGGAGGGCATCAGCGCAAGCCTCATCAAGCAGATGGTGGCCTCGGATGTCAATGTCTACATCAATTCTCTATATAATAGGAAAGATTCTGTCAGCATGACCACGAGGGAGCGTCTGCTCAAGATCGTGGACGCCTCCCTCGTGGATTTCTCGGAGCAGGTGTCCCTTGTGGTGCAGAAGCGGCTGAACCGCAGCTACCGGGACCGCTTCCTCTATGCCTTCAGCCTCCATCTCTCTGCTTTCCTGAAACGGGTGAAGGCAAATGAGACCATTCCTTACACGGAGATCGGCGGGGAAATCCAGCAGGATTCTCCCTATTTTCAGGTGGCATTGGAAATCAAGGACTTGATTGAGAAACAGTATCATATTTCCGTGCCCCAGGTGGAGGTGGCGTATATCGGCCTCTTGCTGGAATCCTCGGAGGACGATGATCTGGAGGAGCATGTGGTGATCCTCGTGGCCACACATGGAAAGAGCACGGCGACCTCCATGGTGGAGGTGGCGCAGAAGCTGTTCAGCGTCAGCGATACGAATCTCATTCCCGTGGATATGCCTCTGGATGTGAAGCCTCAGGAAATCCTCGACAAGATGGTGACGCTGCTTCGGGGCATGAACTGCTCCAGAGGCGTGCTCATCCTTGCGGACATGGGCTCCCTTTGCAATTTCGGCTCCATGCTCACGGAGCAGCTTGGCATCAAGGTGCGCACCCTCGATATGGTGTCCACGCCCCTGATTCTCGAGGCCATGCGCAAGGCGGATATGGTGGGGATGGATATCGATTCCATCTATGAGTCCCTGCGGACATTCAAGGGATATGAGACCGTGGATTTCGCTGGGGAAGAGGGGACAGGCCGGCGGGAGGCCATCGTCACCATTTGTTCCACGGGACAGGGGGCGGCACTGAAGCTCAAGGCCCTGGTGGAGGAAATCCTTCATCATACGGGGCGGGGCGTGGAGGTCATTCCCATTGGCCTGGTGAAGATGGAGGAGAAGATCCGGGGAATCATGGAGGAATACAAGGTCATCGGTGCCGTGGGCATGAAAAAGCCGAAGCTGGACATTCCCTTCATCCCGCTGGAGCAGCTCATTGGCGGCGATGGGGAGCAGATGCTCACGGAGCTGGTTTTCAGCCACGAACTGAGCCTCGTGCCGCGGGAGCGGAACAATCTGGTGGTGCATCGGCTCTGCGAGGAGTCCCTGCAGAAATTCCTCACCTACCTGAATCCGGCAAAGGTCATGGGAGTGTTGCTGGATTTTGACGCGGCGTTGGAGAAAGAATTGGGAAAGAGCTTTACCAACCCCATCCGCATACGGCTCATTGTCCATTGCGGCTGCGCGCTGGAGCGCGTGGTCATCCGGGCGCCGCTGGTCTACAAGAGCGACAAGTCAAAGACTGATGGGAAGAAGCTGGAAGCCTTGCGAAAGGCGGCGGCGATCTTCGAGAAGACCCTGAAACTTTCCATAGAAGAAGATGAGCTCTACTTCATGGCGAACATGATTTGAGGCATACAGTTGAGGTATATTCTTGTATACATGCTCTGTTATGAATAATATGATTGACAAGCATATGTAATATAATTATAATGAATACTGTTACACGACAGTACATCATAAGAGGGGAAGTTTATGTCGGCATGGATTGAGCATTGCAACATGAAAACTTCCCTTTCGCATGTGCAGATAGAGCATCTGAGGAAGATTTCGGCATGCATTCCCTTTGTGGCGGATCTTGTCCGTGCTCGTCTCAGGCTTTATGTTCCTGCGCTGCGGGAGGGATCTTATTCGTTGGTGGAGGATGTGTGCCCATCCACAGTGATTCCTGTTGCGGGGGAATCCGTACAGGAAACGGAAGAATATCGGCCGGATGAGCCGTTGGTCAGGGAAACCTTTTGCGGGGGAACCTCCCTTACCCAATGGAGGGAGACGGCGACAGGCACGACGGGGGTAAGAACGTGCCCCTTGAAGGATTTCAATGAGAAGTGCATCGCGGTGGTCTCTCTCTCCTTCCAGCTTGTGCGGCCCATGGAGGAGTACGCCCATCTCCTGTATGGGGCAGAAATGGTGCTCCTGCATGGGGGCAGGAACGACCCGGCCATGTACCGCCGCCTGACGACGGAGGACGGGATCCTCATTGCCGATCGTTTTCACCGCATTGTTTTTGCGGATGAGATTGTCCTGCATATCTACCGCGCTTTGGGTGTGGGGAGCCTGTTGGGAAGGAACGTCAAGGACCCCTGCCTCATGCGCGGCATCGACAGGGAAATCGTTGCCAGGGAGTTTCCCTGGGAAAGGGAGATGCAGGCGGGGGACCGAAGTCTGAAGGAACGACGGCTGGATTTTTCCGAGGGCGGGAATGCCCTTGGGACGATCATGGTCCTTTCCGATATCACGGAATTGCGGCGGCGGGAGCAGGAGGCCAAGATCCAGGAAGCCCTCATCCAGAGGATAGAAGCTCTGGAAGACGAACTCCTGCACCTCAAGGATTCCCTGGAGATGCGGAAGCTTCTGGACCGCGCCAAGGGAATCCTCATGTCAACCCACAATCTCACGGAGGAGGAAAGCTATCGCCGCATCCAGCGTTATGCCATGATGAAGCGCATGACGATCAAGGAGGTTGCAGAAGCCGTGCTGAAGGCGGCAAAGAAATAGATGGTTCTTTATTTAGGAGGAATGCAATTATGATGGCACTTAATTTCCGCGAAGAGAAGCATAAGAAGATGTTGATTGCGCGCGCCAAGCGATGCACGGTACGCCTTGGCGATATCAGCGCGCAATTTCCGGAGAATTCCATTGTGTGGATCACCACGGGGGAGAAGGGGGAGCAGAAACAGAAGCTCTATACGGCCTTCCTTGACAAGGTTCGCGTGAAGACCATGGGAACCCTGACCTCCAAGGATCTGGACAACCAGAACCCGGAAATCACCACCAGGGAAGACCTCATTGCCGATTTCGAGAAGATCTACAAGAGGCGCATTCTCATGGAGGATACGGTGACGGTGATCTATTTCACGGAAGTCATCGGACTGTAAGGGCCAGAGTATCTCTGGTTCCCAAGAAAAGGAGTGGAAAATAATGTGCAGAATCGGCTCCATTAAGAGCAAGGTTCCCATCCAGCCCTCGACGGCATTGAAGCTCATGCTGCCGCAGCAGGAGGGACATGATAATTCAGGCTTTGCCATGGTGATGCAGGATCTCTATGGCATCTTTTCCGGGCAGAAGGACAAGCCGCTCTTGTCCATGGCATGCACCCAGCGCGGCGCACAGCTGGTGGAGAACTACATGGATGCCCATAACTTCGTGCAGCTCGCGGAATGGATCCCCATTCCCGACAAGCGCCCGGGGCTCGATATCCAGGCGATGCCTTACTATATCTTTCGCAACTACGATTATCCGGAGGATGCGGAGAAGATGACGAAGCGCCAGAGGGAGGACCTTCTTCTGGATACCCGTCTTGCCCTCCGGAAGCTGCTGGAGGAAAGCGGGCAGGGTTTTGTCTATTCCTTCTGGCCCGATGTGCTGACTCTGAAGGAAATCGGGGACCCCAGCGATATCGCTACCTATTTCCATCTCTGGGATGACAATGGCTGCCTCGTGGCGAAGTCCATCGTGGCCCAGTGCCGCCAGAACACGAACTATGCCATTGTCCGCTATGCGGCGCATCCTTTCTTCCTGCAGGGCTACACCCTCTGCGCCAACGGGGAGAACACCTTCTACACGAAGAACAAGGAGTTCCAGAAGTCGCTGCACCGCGGCTACATTGGGTTCGAGTCGGACTCCCAGTGCTTCCTCAATACGCTGCATTATGTCCATCACGAGCTGCAATGGCCCCTTGGCTACTACAAGCATGTGATTACCCCCCTGCCCTTCGAGGAAATCGAGGAGCGGGAAGATAAGGACGTCCTGACGGGAATCCGCCAGTCCCTTGCAAACCTGGAGATCAACGGGCCCAACACGGTCATCGGCGTGCTGCCGGACTGCCGCATGGTGACCTGCTGTGACTCCAAGAAGCTCCGTCCCGTGGTGGTGGGGCGCGACGAGAACATGGTGGCGATTTCCTCTGAGGTTTGCGGTATCAACGAGATCCTGCCGGACCGCGACATGACGAAGGATATCTATCCCAATGAGAGGGAGATTGTTGTCATTGACAACGATTTGGAGGTGACGAGATGGAAGCAGTAAAGACACAGGACGTGGGAGTCAACGACCTTCCGTGGATCATCGAGTACCATGCGGATCGCTGCACCATGTGCGGAAGCTGTGTGGCAAGCTGCTCCTTCAAGGCCATCAAGGTGGAAGTGCAGAAGAAGTCCATCACCGTTTCCGAGGAGAGCCAGCCGAAGCCTGTGCATCATCACATGGCCCTGCCCATCATCAAGCAGGTGGCGAGCCTTACGGATTTCTGCCGTGGCTGCGGCATGTGCGAGAAGGTATGCCCTAACAACGCCATTCATCCCGTGCGGAATCCCGACACGAGGAAGACGCTTCTCTCCCGCGACAACGGCCCCATCAAGCGGGGCGGCCGCACGAACCTCAATGCCCAGCGCACGCTGGACAGCATCGTGGTGGGGCGCATCTCCCAGATGACGGACCCCTCCCTGGATTCGGCGCGCCATACCTTTGATATTCGTGCTCCCTTTGGGCGTGTTTTGTCTTCCAAGGAACTGCCCTTCGAGGTGGTGGACGGGAAGCTGGTCAAGAAAAAGAGCACGCCGCCGGTGAACTGGATCTATCCTCTGGTGTTCTCCGATATGTCCATCGGTGCCCTGTCCACCCGTGCATGGGAGGCAGTGGCGCTGGCCGTGGGTTATCTCAACGAGAAGCATGGCCTTCCCGTGCGTATGAGCTCCGGTGAGGGCGGCATGCCCGTGAAGCTCCTGCAGTCGGAGTATCTCAAGTATTTCATCATCCAGATTGCCTCCGGCCATTTCGGCTGGAACCGCATCATCAAGGCGATTCCCCATATGGTGACGGACCCGGCGGGCATCCTCATCAAGATCGGCCAGGGCGCGAAGCCGGGAGATGGCGGCCTCCTTCCCAGCGCGAAGGTTGCGGAGCACATCCAGGCCATCCGCGGCGTGCCGAAGGCGACCCTTTCCTCGCCTCCGAACCATCAGGGCCTTTATTCCATCGAGGAGAGTGTGCAGAAGATGCATCTTTCCATGAATGCGGCCTTTGGTTTCCGTGTGCCTGTCGCTATCAAGTGCGCGGCATCTTCCACGTCGGTTTCCGTCTACAACAACCTTTTGCGCGATCCCTACAAGATCTGCGGCGGGTTCTTCATCGACGGCATACAGGGCGGCACAGGCGCCGCCAACGAGGTTTCCCTCGACCATACGGGGCATCCCGTGGTGTCGAAGATCCGCGACTGCTATCTGGCTGCGGTGGCCCAGGGCCTGCAGGGGCAGATTCCCCTCTATGGCGGCGGCGGCATCGGCATGACGGGCAACGCGGCGGCGGATGCCTTCAAGATGATGTGCCTGGGTGCCAACGGCGTCTTCGTGGGCAAGGTGCTCATCCAGCTTCTGGGCTGTGTCGGGAACGAGCAGGGGCGCTGCAATTCCTGCAATACGGGAAAATGCCCCACGGGTATCTGCACGCAGGACCCGCGCCTCGTGAAGCGGCTTGACATCGATCGTGGCGCACAGAAGATCGTGGACTATGTGCTGGCCTTCGATTCGGAACTCAAGAAGCTCATGGCGCCCATCGGCAACAGTTCCCTGCCTATCGGCAGAAGCGACGCCCTTGTGTCTACGGACAAGGCCGTGGCGGACAAGCTGGGCTTGCAGTATGTGTGCTGATGCACAGGGAAACAGGCTGATTGGTTGACACTGACCGCGGAGGGAGAAACAAGATGTTTAAGATAGATACGATGAAAGGGCATGAACGCATGTCCACGCAGGACCTCCTGCTTGCCATCGAGGAAGCAGTGAGGAAGGGCGAGACGGATTTTGAGGTTGCTGCATCGGGCCAGCATGATATCGGCGGCCCCCTTTGGCACCCGGAGGGGAAGAAGCTGTTCTTCCATGTGACGAATGCAGGGCAGCGCGTGGGCTCCATGTGCCTGCCGAACACGGAGATCCTGGTGGATGAGTCCGCCTCGGCAGATGTGGGCTGGCTCAATTCCGGCGGCATCATCACGGTTCGCGGCGATGCCGGTGACACGGCGGGGCATTGCTCCTCCGGTGGCAAGATCTTCATCGGCGGACGGGCGGGAACCCGTACCGGCTCCTTGATGAAGCATGACCCGCTCTATGAGGAACCGGAGCTTTGGGTGCTCAAGAATGTGGGCTCCTTCTCCTTCGAGTTCATGGGCGGCGGGCGCGCTGTGGTCTGCGGCGTGGACTGCGAGGAATTCAGCTCGGTGCTCGGCGAGCGTGCCTGTGTGGGCATGGTGGGAGGCCTTGTCTATGTGCGCGGCCCCATCTCTACCCATCCCTCGGATATCCGCTGCCTCGATCTGGACGAGGAGGACATTGCCTTCCTGGACGGGGGCATGGAGGAGTTCCTTGAGAAGGTCGGGAGGCCGGAGCTTCGTGCAGAGCTTTCCGATTGGAACCAGTGGAAGAAACTGCGCCCCCTGACCTTCGAGGAAAAGGCTGCGGCTTCCAAGGCAGCGAAGGGACAGGGGAAGGACGTTGCGAACATAAAGGAATTCCGCCAGAAGGGATGGGTGAAGGGCGGCATTTTCTCCGATGTGGCGAAGGATGATTTCGTCGTCCACAATACCATTTCCACGGGGCTGTATCGCCTGCGCGTCCCCAGCTGGGACAATGCGAAGTATGCGGCGCCCTGCGAATTCAGCTGCCCCACGGGCATACCGACCCAGCGGCGCTATGCCCTCATTCGCGATGGCAAGGAGGACGAGGCCTTCCAGCTGGAGCTGGAGTACACGCCCTTCCCGGGCTCGGTCTGCGGCTCTGTCTGCCCGAATCCCTGCATGGACGGGTGTACCCGCGGCAGCATTGACGAGCCCATCCAGATCGGCGCCCTTGGCTATCGCAGTGCCTTCCTGAAGGTGGACCCGCCTAAGGAAAAGACGGGCAAGAAGATCGGCATCATCGGCGGCGGTGTCTGCGGCCTTTCCGCGGCATGGCAGCTTGCCCGCAAGGGGCATGAGGTCACGGTCTACGACGATGCAGAGCATATCGGCGGCAAGCTGGAGCAGGTCATTCCCCGGGGAAGGCTTTCCCATGAGCTTTTGGAGGCGGAGCTCAAGCGCATCGAAAGCGTCGGCGTGAAGTTTGTCTCCTCCTGCAAGGTGGACCGGGCAAAATTCGACTCCATCCGCAGCGAAAGCGATGCCGTCATCGTGGCGACGGGCGGCACGAAGTCCCGCGTCTTCCCCTGGGAAGGTGTGGAGCATCTGACCATGGGGCTGGAATACCTCAAGGCCATCAACCGCGGAGAGAAGCCGGCCACGGGAAAACGTGTCGTGGTCATCGGTGCGGGCAACAGCGGCATGGATACCTGCCGTGGCGCCTACGAGATGGGGGCGGAGTCCGTCATCGCGGTGGACGTGCAGAAGCCTGCGGCCTTCAAGGAAGAGATTGATTATATCGAAGGCCTGGGCGGGAAGATCGTCTGGCCCTTCTTCACCCAGAAGATCACGAAGGAAGGCATCTATGCCAACGATGGCACGTTCCTTCCTGCTGACCAGGTCATCGTCTCCATCGGCGAGGAGCCTGTGCTGGATTTCCTTCCGGAGGATGACAGCATCCAGAAGTTCCGCGGGAGCTGGCTTGTGCCCAAGGAGGATAAGTCCATCCTGCCGGGTGTCTTTGCGGCCGGTGATACCATCAAGCCGGGACGCCTCACGGATGCCATCGGCGACGGACGCAAGGCGGCGTGGTATGCCGATCTCTATGTCATGGGCAGGGAGACCGTTCCCTTCCCCGAGAAGAAGAAGATTCCGGCGGAAAGGCTTTCCAAGGCCTATTTCGACAAATGCCACCACTGCTCTTTGGGAGAGCCCGTGGATGACCACGTCCGCTGCGTGAGCTGCGGAACCTGCCGGGACTGCAAGATGTGTCTGGAGTCCTGCCCGGAGAAGGCGATTACCCGTGTGGAAAAGGAAGACGGCTCCTGGGAGTATGTCTCCGACCCGGATCGCTGCATCGGCTGTGGCATCTGTGCCGGTGTCTGCCCCTGCGGTGTCTGGAGCATCCAGGACAATCCCGAGCCGATACGGATGTACAGCACGGGAAGCAAGGTGGCTGGATAAGGACAGGATTTTGTATTCCTGTATACAATTTTTTACCTGTTGACAAAGCCATGAGGAAGTCCTATAATAAGCACTGTCAACAGATGAACGGCAACGGAGCCTGTGCAGATAAGAAGTATCTGCATGGGCTTTTGTTTTTCTTCTGTGGCGCACATACATATCTGTCAACGACGGGACAACGGCGTCCTGCGGAGAGGAGCATACTCCTCCCGTAGGGCGCCTTTTTTCGTCGTAGGTAGGAAGGATGGTTTTTATGAAAAAGAAGGTTACAGTTCCCTTACTGTCGACGCTTTCCCTGCTTGCGATGCCGACTGTCATGGCGGCGGAGCCTGAGAGCGCGATCAATGCGGGAGATACGGCGTGGGTGCTCATCAGTGCAGCGCTTGTGTTCGTCATGACTCCTGCGCTGGCATTGTTTTACGGCGGCATGGTCCGCAGCAAGAATGTGCTTGCGACCATCATGCAGAGCATGTTCATACTGGCAATGATTTCCGTGGAGTTCGTTCTGATCGGTTATACCATGGCCTTTGGGCCGGATGTGCAGGGCCTCATCGGTGATTTCAGCAAGATTGGCCTTGCCGGTGTGGGGATGAAGGTGATGGAAGGCGCAACGATTCCTGAGCTTGCCTTCGTGGCCTTCCAGTGCATGTTCGCGGCTCTCACTCCTGCGCTCATCACGGGTGCATTTGCCGAGAGGATGCGGTTCGGTGCCTTCGCAGTGCTCATGCTGCTCTGGGCGGTGCTCATCTACAACCCCATGGCTCATTGGGTCTGGGGCGGCGGCTTCCTCGCACAGCTCGGTGCGTTGGATTTCGCAGGCGGCCTGGTCATCCACATCCTGTCCGGTGTTTCCGGCCTGACGATCTGCATTCTTTTGGGCAAGCGCCGCGGCTATGGAAAGTCCGCGATGGTTCCCCACAACCTGCCCATGACGGTATTGGGTGCAGCACTCCTTTGGTTCGGATGGTTCGGTTTCAATGCCGGCAGTGCCCTTGGGGCAAATGAGCTGGCGGCAAATGCCTTTGTCGTGACCCAGGCTGCAGCTGCAGCGGGTGTTCTTGGATGGGTGGTTCCCGAATGGATACGCAGCGGCAAGCCGACGATTCTGGGCGCGGTTTCCGGATGTCTGGCAGGTCTTGTGGCAATCACGCCTGCCGCGGGTTTTGTGGAGCCTCTTCCTTCCATCGCCATCGGCCTGATCGGCGGAGCGGTTTGCTATGGAGCGGTTGCTGTTCTGAAGGAACGTCTTGGATATGATGATTCGCTGGATGCCTTCGGCGTCCATGGCATTGGCGGAACCTGGGGTTCCATTGCCACGGGCCTCTGGGCGACGACGGCGGTAAATCCCGATGGCGCCGATGGTCTTTTCTACGGCGGGTCGGATCTGCTGGTGGCACAGGTCATTTCTGTGATCGCAGCCTATGTGCTGGCGATTGTCGGTTCCTATGTGCTCTACAAGCTGGTATCGCTTTTCACGAAGATTCGTGCCGACGAGACGGAGGAGATTGCAGGTCTCGATATCGTGGAGCATGGCGAGCGCGGTTATGCGGCGTCTGTGTTCACCGGGGCACCTTCCTTCGCTGCTCCCGAGGAGGCAGCAGAATTGCAGCACAGTATGGCGGTAATGTAAAAGGAGTGAAAAATCGATGAAGCTTACAAAGATAGAGATTGTCACGCGGCCGAGCAAGCTGGAGGAACTCAAGGAAGCATTGAATTCCATCGGCGTGCTGGGGATGACTGTCAGCCAGGTCTATGGCTGCGGCCTGCAGAAAGGGCACAAGGAGGTCTATCGCGGACGCGCCTATGATGTCAATCTGGTGCCGAAAATCAAGCTGGAGACCGTTGTATGCGAGATTCCCGTGGAGAAGGTTCTGGAGACGGCGCAGAAGGTTCTCCGCACCGGGAAGATGGGGGACGGCAAGATCTTCGTGTTCGAGCTTTCGGATGCTGTCCGTATCCGCACGGGACATCGCGGCCCGGAGGCCATCATGGATATTCCGGGGGAGAAACCGGAAACGTAACGGATACTGTTTTGGGTGAAATGCTTTTGTAAGTATTGAAAAAGCGTATCCAGTGTATCGTTTCTGTATCAAGTGTATTATTTTTCCTGAGAAAAAGAAGAAAACCCTTGCAGGGCAAGCCTTGCAAGGGTTTTCTTTTTTGATACACAAAGTTGGCACGCTGCTTGCATATTAATTGGGTGCAAGACAAAATTTGTTGGAATAATAGAAAAGGGGGAATATCCAATGTTCGGTATCATCGTGGGAACCCATGGAAGGTTTTCGGAGGAACTTGTGAAGTCCTGTGAGATGATCTGCGGCGAGCAGAAGAACGTGAAGGCGGTGACATTGATTCCGGGAGAAGGTCCGGATGATGTGGTCAAGAAGTATGAGGCAGCCATCCAGGAACTCAAGGATGGCGGCTGCGATGGCAGTGTGCTCTTCCTCAATGACCTGTTCGGCGGCAGCCCGTACAATGCAGCCTGCCGTCTCGTCATCAGCAATGAGGCCTATGGCATTGTCACCGGCGTCAGTATGCCGATGCTCATCGAGATGATCAGCGCCCAGATGGCAGATGACGGTTCCGATATCAAGGATGTCATGTCCAAGGCAGTCGAGGCCGGCAAGAACGGTGCGCAGACGTTCCATGCAAGTGCAGTAGCTGATGAGGATGAGGAGGAGTTGTAATGAAGATCGTATTGGCTCGTATTGATGACCGTTTGATTCATGGCCAGGTGGCAACCGTGTGGTCGAAGGTGACCGGATGCCAGCGCATCATTGTCTGCGATGACGATGTTGCAAAGGACAAGATCCGCTCCACGCTCCTCAAGCAGGTTGCACCTGCCGGCATCCAGTCCCATGTGGTTGACCTTGATAAGGCAATCCGCGTCTATGAGAATCCGAAGTATGCGGATGACAAGTGCCTGCTCCTGTTCACGAATCCGACCAGTGTTCTCTATCTGGTGGAGCATGGCGTGCCCATTACCAGCGTCAACATCGGTGGCATGAGCTTCAAGGAGGGGAAGCATCAGATCACCGGGGCTGTTTCCGTGGACGACAAGGATATCGAAGCATTCAAAAAGCTCAACGACAAGGGGATTGAGCTGGAGATCCGCAAGGTTGACACGGACAAGAAAGTCATGCTGATGGACGTGCTGAAATAAGATTCAGCTGTTGTTGCACCTGCTTGGGGGGGAGGCTGTATAACAACTCCCCCATGGGAAACATATTGGGAACAAAAATTGGAGGGAAACATTATGGAACTTAGCAGTATCCAAATTATTGCGATTTTCGTCGTATCGGCAGTTGCCGGTATGGGCAGCGTTCTGGATGAATTCCAGATGCATCGTCCGCTCATTGCCTGCACACTTACCGGTCTTATTCTTGGTGACATGACCACCGGCATCATCATCGGTGGTACTCTTGAAATGATTGCCCTTGGCTGGATGAACATCGGTGCCGCTATGGCGCCGGATGCGGCACTGGCATCGGTTATTTCCACGATTCTCGTTATCGCCGGCCATCAGAGCATCGGCGCAGGTATCGCCATCGCGATGCCCCTTGCCGCTGCCGGCCAGGTTCTCACGATTCTCTGCCGTACCCTTACGGTTGTGTTCCAGCACAAGGCGGACGGCTATGCTGAGGAGGGCAACCTTCGCGGCATTGATATCTGCCACCTCGGCGCTCTCGGCATCCAGGCCCTGCGCGTCGCCGTTCCTTCGACTCTCGTTGCTATGTACATCGGCACGGGCGCTGTCCAGGCGATGCTCGATGCGATCCCCCCGGTCATCACGGGCGGCTTGCAGGTAGCTGGCGGCTTCATCGTTGTCGTAGGTTATGCAATGGTCATCAACATGATGGGCGCGAACTACCTCATGCCCTTCTTCTTCCTCGGTTTCGTCGTTGCAGCTTTCACGAATTTCAACCTCGTTGCTCTCGGTGTCATCGGTCTTGTCTGCGCAGTGGTCTATGTGCAGCTCAACCCGAAGTATGCGGCGGTTGCAGCAGCTCCGGCAGCAGCTGCCAGTGGCGGCGGGTCGGATGACGATCTTGATGATGAGCTTGACTGATAGCGGGAACAGGAGGAATAGCAAATGGAAAAGAAATTGACATCTGGTGATTTTTTCTGGGCGTTTGTTCGCTCGAACTTCCTGCAGGGCTCGTGGAACATGGAGCGCATGCAGGCACTTGGATACTGCTTCGGCATGGTTCCTATCCTCAAGCGCCTCTATGAGGGCGAGGAGCTCAAGCAGGCCATCAAGCGCCATCTGGAATTCTACAACACCCAGCCTTTCGTCACGGCTCCCATCATCGGCATCACGGCTGCTATGGAGGAGAAGAGGGCAAACGGCGCGGACATCCCCGACGGCGTTATCAATGGTATCAAGGTCGGTATGATGGGCCCCCTGGCCGGTGTCGGTGACCCGATTTTCTGGGGCACGCTCCGTCCGATCACGGCAGCTCTTGGCGCATCCTTCGCCATCAGCGGCAGCATCCTCGGCCCGATTGTGTTCTTCGTGGCATTCAACCTCATCCGTCTGCTCATCCGTTGGTACGGCATCAGCTACGGCTATACGAAGGGCACGGACGTTGTTCAGGACGTTGCCGGCAACAAGCTCCAGAAGCTCACGGAGGGCGCCTCCATCCTCGGCCTCTTCGTCATGGGCGCACTGGTCAACAAGTGGACCTCGGTCAACATCCCAGTGGTGGTATCGGAAATCACCAACGCCAAAGGGGAAGTCGTGGTCACGACGGTCCAGAGCATCCTCGACCAGCTCATGCCCGGTCTCGTACCGCTCCTGATGACCTTCGCCTGCATGGCTCTCATGAAGAGAAAGGTCAACGCCATCTGGATCATCTTCGGCCTCTTCGCCATCGGTATCCTCGGCTTCGCAGCGGGCATTCTCAAGGTGTAAGTTAAAAATATCAGATTATCTGAAAGAACGCCGTACCTTCCGGTCAAAAGGAAGGTACGGCGTTCTTATCAAAATTAATAAAATTTTATGATTTATTTATCTATTTGCAAAATTTACTATTAGAATGTATCGTGACATGAGTGGCAGGAAAATATCGTATGGACAAAACCCTGTCGGATTATAAAGAAGCCATGTATGAGTCGATTGTGGCTGTGGCGAAGCTGGAAAAAAAGAGTTTGGAAACTGTTTTTTATATCTTATGAATCCAAATGCAGACATCTTAAAGATTCGGCTAGTGCCCCACCTCGTTCAGAAACATAAAAATAATTGTTCGAGATGTAGTCGGATGCCAGGAAGAGGAGGGCGGCGTAGCGGTGGCTGCGCCAACTGACGATGACAACGCAGATGACTGCATATAACTGCTTTCTGCCGCAGCGCAGGATGTTTTGCATCCAAAGAAATACCATCAAGGCAGAGTGGATACGGGATGAGCGGATTAGGGAAATTCGTACCTGACACGCAGAAAAAGGCATCACATACCGTGGCGGACATTTCTTATAAGGATATGCTGTCTATGCTGCAGTCAAAAGGAACACAGAGTGAAGAATTTTCATCTCTTGAAGATATGTGGAAAGGTTCATTTGAAAAGTGGTTTCCACAAGTATCGAATCGATTTTTTCTGCAGTTGGAAACAGTGGGAGGAATTTCGTGGACATGAAGATTGCTGTTTGTGACAGCGATGTGGCAGTTTGTGAAGATATCAGGAATTTGATTGTTCAACAGAAGCCTGAGGCGCAGGTGGCAGTATTTTCCTCAGCAGAGGAACTCCTGGGGGCGGGTGCGGATTTTCATATCTATTTTCTGGATATCAAGGGGATTTCCGGCATGGAACTTGCCCATGCCATCCGGAAGCGGCAAGAGGAAGAAGGCAATTTGAGGAAATCTGGTATCTGCTCACGCCGTGCATCACGGTGCTTGCCATTGATTTGACCATGCGGCTCATGGCGTATTCTGTGGACAACAGCGCACTCATGATCATCTATGACCGCGTTCCGGAGACTTTGGTGCTTCTCCCCATGGTGAGCCTGCTCCTGTTGGGCATGGTCGTGTCCTCCGTGGTCCTGTTCCGGGGAATTGTCCGTTTCAAGGACGAGGAGCGAAAGCGTCTGCTCCTGGAAAATCGTGTGGCGGATGTATATCAGCAAATCGAGGACTTGCAGGATATCTACGGCGATATGCGCGGCCTGCGCCATGACCTTCGGGCACATATCGCAAGCATCACCTCCTATGTGAGGAATCATCAGGAAGGGGAAGACAAAGAGCTGGAATCCTATCTGGGCGGAATGGAGCGCACGATTGCCCGGCTGTCCCACCAATTCCCCATGTTCGTTGACAAAGCAGACGGTGGGAGCGTTATGGATGCGGCGAAGAAAACCTTCCATATCATCATTTGCCAGAAGATGGGGAACATCTTCCGGACAAGCCCCGACGATTTCCCGGGCAAGGGCGAGTTTTTCGGGAGATTCCGTGTCCCGCAGGTCCCCGATGATGCCCATGAGCTGGAAGGGCTTGGGGCAGGTGCTCTTCCAGGCGGATAAGGATTCCAGTAGCTCCCGGCTGGTCGTGGCATCCTGTGTCACCCAAAGGCAGACGATCGAGAATTTTCCCTGGAAGATCTCATGGGTGACGGTGTTTCCATGCAGGTCTCTTGTGCGAAACTCAGGGAATGGAAGGGATTGGCTCTTTTGATAGATGGAAGGGACTTCATCCAGGCGGCTGATGAGAAACGCGTCCAGCAGGAGCAGAAGGAAGATGGTCAGGAACGGGAGCAGGAATATTTTTCTGGATATTGTCATGGGACAGCCCCCTTTTCGTGGGGTTTTCCCTATCATATCATGACATAGCCGTCAATAAAAAGGATTTCTGGAAGTATTCAAGGAGGAGATTTTTATGCCAGTGCGTATCGGAAACAGTTATGTGTCGGAAGCGGCGGCCCGGTTCGCCCAAAAGGCAAAATCGGAGGATGCCGGGAAGGGAAGGAAGAAAACTGATACCTTGGGGGAGTTTTCGGAGAAATTTCCCGGACTGAAATTCAGCGTTGGAACGAAACCGTTTCAAGGGAGCGGTATGGGCAATGTTTCGATTGCCCCCAATATTCTGCGGGAAATGGAGAATGACCCGGCAAAGCGCGAAGAATATGAGGCATTGCTCTATGATGTACAGCAAACGACTTCTGAGATCCAGACGAAACGCGGCGATATGACAATCAAGGCGCAGGGCTGGATAATCGACAAGGATGGAGGGTTGAGTTCGTGGAGCATTGGCGTGAGTGAGGGTGGCGACAGGAAGCCGGAAGCGGCAGGCGTCAGGCGCACCGAGAAAAAAGCGTGGTGGCAATCTCTGCTGGATGAGATCAGGAAGAAGCATGCGCGTCAGGGAAAAACCGAGAAGGAGACTCCTGGGGCAGACAAGGAAAAAGGTCTCATGGAAACCTTGCAGGCGCAACAGAAAGAAGCAGCAGCTCTTCTTTCCGGAGCGAAAAAGAATCCCTTTGCCAATACCAATGAATTCAGCAAGTATCTCCAAGCGAATTTCACGGTCGCCAAAGAGGGGCTCACCAGCATCTCCGGAAAATATTTGCGTGAATGCCTGAACGATGAGGAGAAGCGCCAAAAACTCTTTGACAACCTGCAGGCAGCCGATGAGATGCTTGCCAGCAGACAGGGCGAAGTGGGTTTCCAGGGCATGCGGGTCAGGATTGATGAGGATGGCGAGATGTCCGTGGAATCTTCCAAAAGCACCGTAACCATCAACGAGAACAAGAGCAGACGGCAAATCGCTGCCGCCGCCACAAAGGGGGATATGCAGGCAGTCCTTGCCCGCCTCCAGCAGGATCTGCAAGCGGTGGAGGATGGCCTGAAGCAGAACATGTGCGACGAGGCCGAAGTGGAAAAGGCCAAAAAGCTCATCGAGCAGGCGAAGCAGAGGATGGCAAAGCTTCCTGACCGTGCGCCGACTCCGGAAGAACAGAGCCTGATGGCTGTCAATATGTTGATTTGACCTGGGATGGGAAATAAAGTTCTTGACATCCCCTTTTGGGAGTGGTATTCTGTAAGGCAAATGAACAACTTCATATGCAATGGATCAGGTGTCGGGCATGTTTATGCCTTTGACTTAATAAGGAAGTCCGGTGAGATGCCGGTGCGGTCCCGCCACTGTATCAGAGAGTGAATCTGCCTTGTGCCCTGCGGGCACGGAGTTACGTCACTGGGGGAAACCTTGGGAAGGCGCAGAGGAACGATGACCTGGAGCCAGGAGAATTGCCTGATCGACAATCGCCGTAAGGAACTGTCTGAGGATGGTTTCTGGTTACCTGCGAGTGATGGGGATGGGGATTCTGCGGATGCATTCCGTGCTGCTATAAATTCCAGCGGGCAGCTTGCGTGACTGGAATAATCAGAGAACTGAAATGTATCATAGGAACAGGCCCCTTTCCATCTTTCGGGAAAGAGGCCTGTTTGCGTATGGGAAGCCCATGTGGCTCCAGGGAAAGCAATGCCCATGATGTTCATCGTGGCTATTGCTTCCCCCGGAGAGGTTCTCTGGGGGATTCGTTGCTCATGAATTTCAGTTCTTGCTTGCTGCCTGTCTTGGCAGCGGCCCCGAGGATGGAAGCTCGGGGCTCTCTTTTTTATTGGAAAAAACTGTTGACAGGAGATGGAAAAGGTGATATTATACTTCTTGCCGTGAGCGAGAGCTTGCGAGTCAACAGAATAGCTTTTTGGTAGAGCATTGTGGAGAGTTGTCCGAGTGGTTGAAGGAGCACGACTGGAAATCGTGTGTGCGTTGATAGCGTACCGAGAGTTCGAATCTCTCACTCTCCGCCATTTTTATTCTCAAAATGAGTTCCTTTTCCAGGTCGGACCGCAGCACCTGGGTCTTGCGCAATGGAGTCTTGTGAACCCCGTCAGGTCCGGAAGGAAGCAGCGGTAAGCGAGTCGCTTCATGTGCCGCGAGGGTGCCTGGGGGCTGTGGCCCGACGTTGAAAAGGGAAATTAGTGAAACAGTCCGGGAGGGCTGTTTTTTTATTGTCGTGAAAGGAGATGATGGGATGGCGTATCTTGCACTTTACCGAAAGTGGCGGCCGGGAACCTTCAAGGAATTGGCGGGACAGGAACACATCAGCCGGACCTTGTCCCAGGCAATCCTTTCCGGCAGGATTGGTCATGCCTATCTTTTTTCCGGCCCCAGAGGAACGGGCAAGACCAGCACGGCGAAGATTCTCGCAAAGGCTTTGAACTGCGAGCAGGGCCCGACTCCGGAGCCCTGTGGTGTCTGCGGAAACTGCCGCAAGATTGATGACGGCTCTTCCATGGATGTGTTTGAGATCGATGCGGCCTCCAACCGCGGAATCGATGAGATTCGCGACTTGCGGGAGACGGTGAAGTTTGCCCCGGTGGATGGCAGGTACAAGGTCTACATCATCGACGAGGTTCACATGCTGACCACGGAGGCATTCAATGCCCTGCTGAAGACCTTGGAGGAACCGCCCGCTCATGTGGTCTTTATCCTTGCCACGACAGAAGCCCACAAGGTTCCTGCCACCATCCAGTCCCGGTGCCAGCGGTATGATTTCCGCAGGATTTCGGTGGAGGACATCGAGAAACGCCTCCGGTTCGTGGCAGAGGAAATGGGGTTCGAGGCAGATCCGGAGGCACTTTCCCTGATTGCTGTCCAGGCGGATGGCGGCCTTCGGGATGCCCTGGGCATTCTCGACCAGTGTTCCGCCCTGTCCGAGGGCAGGGTGACGACGGAGCGGGTGCAGCAGATCCTCGGGCTCATCGGCCATGACTGGATCTTCAGGATGACCGAGGCACTGGCGAAGAAGCGTTCCGGGGAAATCCTTGGCATGGTGGCAGAGCTTTTGCGGGAGGGAAAGGACCTCAAGCAGATCCTTATGGAGCTTTCCCTGCACCTGAGAAGCCTCATGGTCTATCAGGCGGCGGGAACCGTGGAGCAGATGGACCTCTATGCGGAACCACTGGAGGTTCTCAAGGAGCAGGAGGCTCTTTTTTCCCAGGAACGCATTATGGAGATCATCCATTGCCTGCACGAAGCCCTGAGTGAATTGAAATGGTCGCCCCAGCCCCGCATCACCGTGGAGGTGGCCTTGCTTTCCCTCTGTAGGGAGGCAGGGGCGGGCAGCACGGCAGGGACGGCTATATCTGTTCCTGCCGCAGATGAGGATGGGCGCATTGCCCGGCTGGAAGCGAAATTGGCGCAGATGGCGACTCTTGTGGCAGATGGAGCGGGGGCGGCAAGGCGGAAGGAGCCTTCCGGTGTGGCGAAGAAGGAAGCGGCACCCAAACCGAGACAGCCCGCCCCTCCTGCGGCAAGCGCACCTGCAGCACCGAGTGCCGAGGGCACGGCTCTATGGAAGGATGTGCTGGATGGATTTCGGGCGGCAAACAACCAGCCGGTACTGGCATGTCTGGGGCAGGGTGTCTGCATCGGCATGACGGATACCCAGTTTTTCCTGCGCTTCCCCGGGGACATGATGGCTTCCCTTGCTGCCCGCATTTATCGCAAGCCGGTGGAGGAGGCATTGGAGCGGCTGGCGGGAAAGCCGCTGCAGATGGTTTGCTCGGCAGAGGAATCCCCGCCGCCTGTTCCGAGGAATGAGGGGCAAAAGGCGAAAAAGGCGAAAAAGCCTCCCGCACAGGAAGAGGAACCGCGCATGCGGCCGGATTTTAAGGCATTGACGCCGCAGGAACAGGAAAACATGCAGCATGCCGTGGATATCCTGGGGGATCACTTCATCCCGCCTCCGGGAGACGAGATGGCACCGCCGCCGGAAGAAGATGAAGAATGAGTTGACGATTTGCCTTGGATTTGGTAGGCTAGAGACAGTGTTATGAATCATTGGAATGACAGCTATTGGGAAGGGGATACGATATGTTTGGCGGAATGGGAAACATGGGCAATATGGCCGGTATGATGAAGAAAGTCCAGAAGATGCAGAATGAGATGAAGAAGATGCAGGAGGAGCTGAAACGCAAGACCGTGGATGTCTCTGCAGGTGGCGGCGCCGTGAAGATCGTCATGAACGGCGAGAAGCAGGTGCAATCCCTCACGATCGATCCTGCGGCGGTGGACCCCGAAGATGTGGAGATGCTGCAGGACCTCATCTCTGCGGCGGTCAATGAGTCCATCAAGAAGGTGGATGAGATGATGGCGGCGGAGATGGGCAAGCTCACCGGCGGCCTTGGGCTTCCTCCGGGGCTGTTCTGATGCAGTATATCGCGCCTCTGGCAAAGCTTATCGAGCATTTTCGCGCTTTGCCTGGCATCGGTTCCAAGACGGCGGTGCGGCTTGCCTATCATGTCCTGGATATGGATGCCGTACAGGCAAGGGCATTGGCCGAGGCCATCATTGAGGCGAAGGAGAAGATCGGCTACTGCAATACCTGCTTTAATCTCAGCGACAGGAATCCCTGCCAGATCTGCGGATCGGATGCCCGGGACCATTCCGTGATCTGCGTGGTGGAGCAGCCGCAGGATGTGGCTGCGATGGAACGCATGCGGGAGTTCAAGGGCATCTACCATGTCCTTCATGGGGCATTGTCCCCTTTAGAGGGGGTCGGTCCCGAGGACATCCGCATCAAGGAGCTTCTGAACCGCCTTTATGACAGCGATGTGAAGGAGGTCATCATGGCGACGAACCCCAATGTGGAGGGGGAAGCCACTGCCATGTACATTGCGAAGCTCCTGAAGCCTGCGGGGATCAAGGTGACGCGTATTGCCCATGGGCTGCCTGTGGGCGGGGACTTGGAATATGCGGATGAAGTGACACTCTCCAAGGCCATGGAGAACAGAAGGGAGATATGATATGCTGGAATTCGTGGTGGCGTTTGCCGTTGGGCTCATTTTGCTGGGCATCCTGCTCAAGCTCTTGTCACTGCCCTTTCGCCTGGTGTGGAAGTTCATCACCAACAGCGTTGCGGGAGCCGTGATCCTTTGGGTGGTCAGCCTGATCGGCATTCCCGTCAAGATCAACATCATCAGCGCTCTGGTGGCCGGTATTTTCGGTGTACCGGGCGTGCTGGCGATTATTGCCTATACTTATTTGTAACGAATATAGCGAAAGTTCATCGAGCCTGTCCCGCTTGGGACGGGCTTATTTAAAAATTTGGGATATAGGTGATAAGATGAGGAAGGGAAAACTGATTGTGATAGAGGCCGGGGACGGTTCGGGGAAGGCGACCCAGACGGAGAGGCTCTATGAGCATCTTCGGCAGGATGGCAGGAAGGTGCACCGCATTTCCTTTCCTGACTATGAGGCGGAGTCCTCCGTGCCGGTGCGCATGTACCTGCGGGGGGATTTCGGGAGCCATGCGGGGGACGTGAATGCCTTTGCGGCCTCCACCTTCTATGCGGTGGACCGCTATGCCTCCTTCCGCATGAAGTGGCAGAAATATTACGAGGCGGGGGACATCATCCTTGCCGATCGCTACACCACATCGAACATGGTGCATCAGGCGGTGAAGATGGAGGATGAGGGAGAGCGCAGGGCCTTTCTTGACTGGCTCTGGGATTTCGAGTTCGGGAAGCTGGGCCTTCCCGTGCCGGATATGGTGATATTCCTCGACATGGACCCGGAGGTGGCGGACAGGCTCATTGCCATGCGGGCAAAAAAGCAGGCACAGGCGAAGGACATCCACGAGAAGGATCGGGCCTATCTCCATCGCTGCCATGGGGCGTATCTGGAACTGGCGGAGAAGTATCAATGGCAGCGCATCCGTTGCAGTGAAGAAGGGGAGCCGCGAAGCATTGAGGAGATCCATGGGGAAGTCTACCGTGCGGTTTGCGGCTTGTTGAAGAATGAGGAGCATTTATGATAAAGGAAGTTTTGGTCGTGGAGGGAAAGATGGACGTGGTCGCCATCAACAAGGCGGTGGAGGCGGACTGCATCATCACGGAGGGCTTCAACCTCAAGCCCAAGGCCCTTGCGAATATCGAGCAGGCCTACAGGAAGCGGGGCATCATCATCCTGACGGACCCGGACCCTGCGGGCGAGCGCATCCGGAGGTTTCTGGCGAAGCGGTTCCCGAAGGCGAAGCACGCCTTTGTGCCGAAGGAGGATGCGACGGACAACGACGACATCGGCATTGAGCAGGCAAAGCCACCGGCAATCCGGGCGGCACTGGAGAAAGTCCGGACCATGGACTGGGAGCCCAAGGAGACATTCAAAAGCGCGGATCTCATCGTGAACGGCCTCAGCGGCACGCCGGAGGCATCAGATCGCAGGGCGAGGCTGGGAGCTGCCCTGGGCGTTGGATTTGCCAATGCCAAGACCTTTCTCCTGCGTCTCAACCATTACGGTGTGACGCGGGAGGAGTTCGACAATGCTCTGGAAAGGATGAACCGGGAGGAGGAAGGGAAATGAGCGGGACACTTCATCCACAGATTGCCAGCCGCGAGGCTACGAGCCACATCCTCAAGGTATTCCATCTGCGGACCAGCAAGCGCCTGGGACAGAACTTCCTGATTGACGGAGGGATTGTCCGGGGCATCGTGGAGGCTGCGGAGATTGCCGCCGGTGACAGGGTGCTGGAGATCGGTCCGGGCATCGGGACGCTGACCCAGGGACTGGCGGAGGCAGGGGCGGATGTCACTGCCGTGGAACTGGACAAGAAGCTGCCGGAGGTGCTGGCGCACACACTGGCGGGCTATGACAATGTGCGCATTGTGCAGGGGGATATCCTCAAGGTGGATATCCCTGAAATCATGGGGGAGGGAAAGTTCAAGGTCGTTGCCAATCTTCCCTATTACATTACGACGCCGATTCTCATGGCACTGCTGGAACGCCGTCTGCCCATCACCCGCATCGTCACCATGGTGCAGAAGGAGGTGGCGGAGCGCATGACGGCACAGCCGGGGGGCAAGGACTACGGTGCCTTGTCGGTTGCTGTGCAGTACTACACGGAGCCGGAAGTCGTGCTGGAAGTGCCGCCGAAGTCCTTCCTTCCCGCGCCGGAGGTGGATTCCGTGGTCATTTCCTGCCGCGTGCGGGAGATGCCCGCCGTCCGGGTACGGGATGAGCGGCTCTTCTTCCGCGTGGTCAAGGCGGCCTTCGGGCAGAGGCGGAAGACTCTCGCCAATGCCATGAAAGGGGCGGGGTTTGCAAAAGAAGAAATCCTGCCAGCATTTGAGCGGGCAGACATCGATGCGGCAAGGCGGGGAGAAACCCTTTCGCTGGAAGAATTTGCCTCGCTGGCAGATGCTTTGCATGCTGTAGAAAATGCATAGAAAATATATAAAAAATACATGGAAATCACGTTGCCACCAAAGGTGTTTTGTTATACAATAGGAATGCTATTTTTGGAACTCATAGGAAAGAAGGTATGATAATGGCACAGACTGCCTGGGCAATGCTTCCTCCGATCATCACCATCGTTTTGGCGCTTTTGACGAAGGAAGTCTATATGTCCCTTATCATCGGGATATTTTCCGGTGCGATGCTTTTTACGGATTTTTCTGTTCTCGGATCCATCATTACGATGTTCGAGATCATGGCGGACAAGATCGGGGGGAATGCGAACATCCTGATCTTCCTCGTCATCCTCGGCATCCTGGTGGCGGTCATCACCCGCTCCGGCGCGACCCGCGCCTATGGCGAGTGGGCCGGGCGCGTCATCAAGAGCCAAAGGGCTGCCTTGCTGGTGACGCCGCTTCTCGGCATCATCATTTTTATCGATGACTATTTCAACTGCCTGACCGTGGGCACGGTCATGCGCCCCGTGACGGACAAGTTCAAGGTGGCAAGGGCAAAACTGGCCTATATCATCGATGCCACGGCAGCTCCCATCTGCATCATCGCCCCGGTTTCCAGCTGGGCGGCGGCAGTGGGCTCTTCCCTGCCGGAGGACAGCAGCATTGACGGGTTCGGGCTGTTTCTCCAGACGATTCCCTTCAATCTCTATGCCTGGCTGACCATTGCCTTCATGTTTTTCATCATCCTGTCGGGCAGGGATTTCGGCGCCATGGCGAAGAGCGTCCTGGAGAGCGAGGAGCATTTCGTGGTGCCGAAGGAGTATGAGGATACGGAGTACGCTTCGGTGGCAGGAGATGGCAAGGGGAAGATGGTGGATCTCATCCTGCCCCTCGTGGTGCTGATCGGTGCCTGCATCTACGGCATGCTTTACACGGGCGGCATCCAGGAGGGCAAGTCCATCGCCGATGCCTTTGCTGACTGCGATTCCTCCCAGGGACTTGTGTTTGGCTCCTTTGTGGCCCTTGCCTTTACGGCATTTCTCTATCTGCCGCGCCGCGTCCTGGGCTTCAATGCCTTTTGTGACGGCTTCAGCGCGGGGTTCAAGGCCATGACGCCGGCCATCTTCATTCTCTGCCTTGCATGGACCCTTTCGGGCATCTGCAGTGACAAGTGCCTCGATCTCGGCGGTTTCGTCGGGCAGGTGGTCAGCACGAATGCCTCGGTCATCACCTTCCTGCCCCCCATTTTCTTCCTGGTGGCCATCGGCCTTGCCTTTGCCACGGGAACCTCTTGGGGAACCTTCGGCATCCTGATCCCCATCGCCATTGCAATCCTTGGCGTGGAGAATGAAGGCATGCTGGCCATCACCGTGGCGGCGATTCTCTCCGGCGCTGTGGGCGGCGATCATGCCTCACCGATTTCCGATACCACCATCCTCGCCTCGGCAGGGGCCCAGTGCCACCATCTCGACCATGTGAACACGCAGATTCCCTATGTGTTTGTCGTGGCGCTTTGCAGTCTTGTGGGCTATGTGGTGGACGGTTTCACCCAGAATGGCTGGATGGGGCTTGGCGTCGGATTCGCCTGCCTTGTGCTGGCGATGGTTGTCATTTGCAGCAAGGTTTCTGCGGCAAAGGCATAGGGTGAAATGTGGGGCTTATTTTTGGAAGGAATTGTAACATGGCACAGACAGCTTGGGTAATGCTTCTCCCAATCATTACGATTGTCCTGGCATTGCTGACAAAGGAAATCTATATGTCGCTGCTCGTCGGGATTTTCGTCGGTGCGCTGCTCTATACGCAGTTTTCCGTGTTTGATGCGGTCATCACCATGTTTGAGGTGATGTCGGCAAAGGTGGGAGAAAATGCCAATCTGCTCATCTTTCTCATCATTCTCGGCATACTGGTGGCGATCATTGCCCGTTCCGGTGCGACCCGCGCCTACAGCGACTGGGCAGTCCGTGCGATTGACAGCGAGCGGGGGGCCCTTTTGGTGACGCCGATTCTCGGTGTGATCATCTTCATCGACGATTATTTCAACTGTTTGACCGTGGGCACGGTCATGCGTCCCGTGACGGACAGGTTCAGGATTGCGAGGGCAAAGCTGGCCTATGTCATTGATGCCACGGCAGCCCCTGTCTGCATCATTGCACCTGTTTCCAGTTGGGCGGCGGCGGTTACCTCCGCTTTGCCCCAGGACAGCAACATCGATGGTTTTGCTCTTTTCCTCCAGACCATACCAAATAATCTTTACGCCTGGCTGACGCTGGTGTTCCTCTTCTTCATCATCCTGTCGGGCAGGGATTTCGGCCCCATGGCGAAAAGCGTCAAGGAGAGCAGGGAAAACTTTGTGGTGCCGGAGGAGTACAGCGATGCGGAATATGAGTCCCTGGTGGAAACCGGTGGCAAGGGGAAGATGCTCGACCTCATTCTGCCCATTCTGGTGCTCATCGCCGGCTGCGTGTACGGTATGCTCTACACGGGAGGCATTCGGGAGGGCAAGACCATCGCAGAGGCCTTCGCCGATTGCGATTCTTCCCAGGGAATGGTCTTCGGGGCCTTTCTCGCTCTCGTCTTTTCGGCCATGCTCTATCTGCCCCGGCGCGTCCTGAGCTTCAAGTCCTTCTGCAACAGCTTCGGCATAGGATTCAAGCTCATGACCCCTGCCATCTTCATCCTTTGCCTGACCTGGGCTTTTTCGGGGATCTGCAGCGAGGAATACCTCGATCTTGGAGGCTTCGTTGGGACGATTGTGGATGTGGATGCCTCGGTGGCCTCCATGCTGCCGGCCATCTTCTTCCTCGTGGCCATCGGGCTTTGCTTTACCATCGGCAACTCCTGGGGAACCTTCGGCATCCTCATTCCTGTCGCCGTCACCCTCATGGGAACGGAGGACATGTTCCTTCTGACACTCACCATTGCGTCGATTCTCTCCGGCTCCGTGGTGGGTGACCATGCCTCACCCATTGCGGATACCACCATTCTTTCTTCCACGGGGGCCCAGTGCAATCACATCGAGCATGTGAACACCCAGCTTCCCTATGTGATGGTTGTGTCGGCTTGCAGCTTTATCGGCTATGTGGCCGGAGGTCTTGCCCAGAATGGCTGGATCGGTCTCGGCGTGGGATTCCTTGCCCTTGTGGTGGCGATGTTCATCATCTGCGCAAAGGTTCCGGCACAGGTCGGTGTGCTGGCAGAGGACGAAACAGAGGAAAAGAAGTATTGATGGACAGAATTCCCTGCAGGAATGAAACCTGCAGGGAATTTTTTATGGATTGGACAGGCCATGCAGCAGGATTTTCTATAGGACAGGTCGAAAAAAGAGTCAAGGAAATCCTGGCAGAGGAGAGATTCGCATGGCAGAGCAGATCGAGAAGAAGCTGTCCTACAGCTGCCTTTGTCCGGCAGACGGGACGGAAAAGGAAGTGGAGCTTCTGTATATTGCAACCGGCAACAGCGTTTTCTGGAAGAATCGGGCAATCAATGCCTGGTGTGACAAGGAAGCAAACTGCAAGGAATGCATGGGAGAGCCGCCGCGCTGTCCGATTTTCCTTGCTGCGCCGAGGTTTTTGTCCAGGGAGGGCGCGGCAAATCTGTGATGGGGTGGCAGTGCCTTGGATGGGAGGCACTGCCGCTGTTCTCTTGACAAAGCAGGAATTTTTGCTAAACTAGGGCGTGTTGAAAAACTCCACCAGCGCACTACAGCGGCCATTTTTCCGTCTGTCTGCGTCAACGCCCCCTTGACGTATCTCTGCTACGACTGCGGGTTCGCTTCCTTGTCATACGAAAAACTGTCTCGTTGTAGTGCACAGTTTCCGTTTTTCAACACACCCTGATAGTTGCTTAAATCAACGATATATGTGTGGAGGCGCATTTCATGGATTATATGAACATCGGGCGGAGCTTTTCCATACTGCATCGCCGTTCCCAGCTTTTTGTGACGGCGGCTTGTGAGCATTTGAAGCTCAGCTATTCGGAATACGTGATGCTCATGCGGATCTTTGCCTCGGAAGGGCTCAGCCAGGAGGAATTGTCCAGCACACTTTTCCTGGACAAGGCGGTGGTCACCCGCACCATTTCCCTGCTGGAACAGAAGGGAATGGTTTATCGGGAGAAGGATGCCAGGGACCAGCGCATGAAGCGGCTCTATCCCACGGAACAGGCGAAGGAGGAGCGGGAGTATCTGGAGGGCATCATCTACGCATGGGTGGACTATCTGCAGCAGGGCATGTCCCGGGAAGAGGCGGAGGCCGTTACCAAGGGGTTCCTCATGGCTTCGGAGCGGGCTTCCCAGGCGAATATCCCGGAGCTTGTGAGAAGGATGGAAAAGAGGGGGGCGGATTCTCTTGAGGAATAATTGGCGATGGGTGGCCTTGTTCCTTTGTATGTGTGTGCCGCTTCTTCTTTCCGGCTGCGGAAAGGAGGAGTCGAAGGAAGCAAAGGCTCCCTTCGTGAAGACGCAGCGTGCGGGCAATGCGCCGACGGAACAGATGGCTGTCTATGCCGGAAGCATCAAGGCGCGCTATGAGACGAAGATGTCCTTCCAGGTGGGAGGCCAGATCCTCGCGCGGAATGTGGAGACGGGCAGCAGGGTCCGCACGGGTGATGTGCTCATGACCATCCACCCAAGAGATGTCCAGCAGCAGGTGAACCAGGGGGATGCACAGGTGGCATCTGCCCGTGCCCAGCTGGATCTGGCACAGGCAAACCTTTCCCGTTATACCCAGCTTTACGAGGAGGAAGCGATTCCTGCGGCGGTGCTTGACCAGTACCAGACCAATTATGATGCGGCCTTTGCCGCGTATCAGAGCGCCTTGGCACAGGCGGCCCAGGCCCATAATTCCCTTGGGTACACGAGCCTTGTCGCCCCGGCAGATGGCGTCGTCTCCTCGGTGAGCGCAGAGGAGGGGCAGGTGGTTTCTGCAGGGCAGGTCGTGCTTGTCCTGTCCAGGACGGATGAATTGGAAGTGGAGATTGACGTGCCGGAGAACCGTCTGCGGGATGTGCCTGTGGGTCGCTCCGTGCAGGTGGCATTTTGGGCGCTTCCGGAGAAAGCGGAGGGAACGGTTCGGGAGGTTTCTCCCATGGCGGATGCCGTGTCCCGCACCTATCGGGTGCGCATTTCCCTGCCGAACCCGCCGCAGGGCATGGAACTTGGCATGACTGCCTCCGTGGAGGCGGCGGAGCCAGGTCCTGCGGAAGGCGTGGTGCTCCCCATGACGGCAATCTATCAGACCGGGGATGCCCCCCGGGTATGGGTGGTACGGGACCATGTGGTACAGCTCCAGACCGTGCAGGTGACTGTCAGGAACGACCACGAGGTCATTGTGCGCGGAGTTGAGCCGGGAGCGCTTGTGGTTGTCGCCGGTGTCCATAAACTGCGGGAAGGGCAGAAGGTCCGCACGGAGGACGATGACACATGAGGAATCTTACGGAAGTATCTTTGCGAAATAAGGTGCTGGTCTGGTATTTCATCATAATGACGGCGGCTGCCGGTATCTTTGCCTATTGGAAGCTCGGGCGGATGGAAGATCCGGGTTTCACCATCCGCCAGATGGTGGTGACGGCCTCGTGGCCGGGAGCGACGGCACAGCAGATGGAAGAGCAGGTCACGGACAAACTGGAGAAGAAGCTTCAGGATACCCCCGGGCTGGACTTCATCAAAAGCGAGTCGCGGGCAGGAACTGCGGTGATATTCGTGAATCTTGCGGATACGGTGCCCAAGGAGGAGATCCGCCCCACGTGGCGGGATGTGCGGAATTTCTGCGAGGATGCAAAGAAAGACCTGCCGGATGGGGTGTACGGCCCCTATTACAATGACCGTTTCGACGATGTCTTTGGCTCTGTCTATGCCATAACAGGAGACGGTTTCTCCTATGAGGAAATGCGGTGCGAGGCGGAAAAAGTGCGGCGGCTCCTGCTGTCCCTTCCCAGTGTCCAGAAAGTGGAGCTCATCGGTGAGCAGCCGGAGAAGGTCTATGTCGAGGTGGAGAATGCCCGTCTGGCGGAGCTTGGCATCAGCCCGCAGGTCATCAGCAATGCCCTGCTCAACCAGAACCGGATGACTCCCGCGGGAGAGGTGGAAACCTCGTCGGACAGTGTCTATCTGCGTGTCACCGGCATCTTTGACGATGTGGAGGCCATCCGGGACATGCCGATTGCGGCGAATGGCCGGGTGTTCCGCCTGGGGGATATCGCCAAGGTGGAGCGGCGTTTTGTAGAGCCTGCGGAGCCAAAGATGTTCTTTAACGGAGAGCCTGCCATTGGCATTGCTGTTTCCATGGAGGACGGGGGCAATATCCTGTCTTTGGGGAAGGAACTCAGCGGCATGATTGCAAGGGCCCAGGAGGAACTGCCCCTTGGGCTGGAGATCCATCAGGTCTCCAATCAGCCCCAGGTGGTGGACGAGTCCATTCATGACTTTATAAAGACGCTTGTCGAAGCGATTGTCATCGTCCTGGCCGTGAGTTTCTTTTCCCTGGGGTTCCGCACCGGCCTTGTGGTGGCCGGGTGTATTCCCCTGGTGCTGGCAGGCGTTTTCGTCTTCATGTACATGACGGGGATCGATCTTCATAAAGTCTCTTTGGGCTCCTTGATCATTTCCCTCGGCTTGCTGGTGGATGATGCCATCATTGCCGTGGAGATGATGAGCGTGCAGCTGGAGCGGGGCCTTGAGCGCTTCGATGCCGCCTGCTTTGCCTTTCGTGCGACGGCAAAGCCCATGCTCACGGGAACTCTCATCACCTGTGCGGGATTCATTCCCGTGGCCTTTTCCAAGGGAATGGCCAGCGAATTTTGCAGCGCATTGTTTCCTGTGATTGCCTGTGCGCTTCTCCTCTCCTGGGTGGTTTCTGTCATGGTGGCGCCCCTCTACGGGTATCACCTGATCCGCATCCCGGAGAAACGGGAAGAGACTGCGAAGGAGCATCCCTTTTATCGATGGTTCCGCCGGATTCTGGAGTGGTTCCTCTCTCACAGAAAATTGGTTCTGGTGGGAACCGCAGTGGTATTTTTGGCATCCCTCTGGAGCATGGGATTTATCCGGCAGGAATTCTTTCCGCCCTCCCTGCGTCCGGAAATCCTTGTGGAGATGCGTTTGCCCCAGGGTTCCTCCATGGCGGCTTCCCAGGCGGAGGCTGACCGTATGGCGGCTTTTCTGGAGAAGCATCGGGAGGAACTGGAGAATTACAGCTATTATGTCGGCGTTGGCGCCCCGCGGTTCGTGCTGACCCTGGAGCCTGTGCTGCGGCAGAGCAATTTTGCCCAGTTCGTCATCGTCGCAAAGGATACAGAGGCAAGGGAACGGCTGATGGCAGAGCTTCGGGAGGCGCTGGACAGGGATTTCCCCAATGTGCGCGCCAGCCTCAAGCTCATCCAGACGGGCCCTCCCGCGGAAGCTCCCATCATGCTTCGGGTATCGGGCTACGATGCAGACAAGGTCAGGTCTCTGGCCGGGGAAGTGGCGGAGCGCGTGGCGGCGGATGACAATGCCTGCAATGTCTTCCTGGATTGGCAGGAGAAAAGCAAGGTCCTGCATCTGGAGCTGGATCAGGACAAGCTCCGTGCCATGGGCGTGACGAGCCAGTCCGTGGCACAGACACTCTATACGGAGATCACCGGTGCCACGGCGGCGCAGTTCTATGCGGGAGACCGCACCATTGCTATCAGCCTTCGCATGGCAGAGGCGGACCGCTCTGATCTGGCAAAACTGAAGAACCTTCCCGTCTATCTCGGCCCTGCCGGATATGTGCCCCTGGATCAGATTGCGAAGATTTCCTTTGAGGCAGAGGACGGGCTCATCAAGCGCAGGGACCTCAAGCCCACCATCACCGTGCAGGCAGATATCCAAAGCGGCACCGCCAATGATGCGACGAAAAAGGCCTACGATGCGACAAAGGATATCCGGGAGAAACTTCCCCTGGGCTACAGCATTGAGGCAGGGGGGGCACTGGAGGACAGCAGGAAGTCTGCGGGGCATCTGGCAGCACCGCTTCCTGCCATGGTTTTCATCATCATGACACTGCTGATGTTCCAGCTTCGGAATGTCAAGGACATGATCCTGACGCTGCTGACAGCTCCTTTGGGGCTTATTGGCGTTGCATGGGGCATGCTGCTTTTGGGGAAATCCATGGGGTTTGTGGCAGAGCTTGGCATACTGGCCCTTTTCGGCATGATCATCCGCAACTCCGTCATCCTCATCGACCAGATACAGAAGCATATTGCGGATGGGGAGACTCCCTGGGATGCCATTGTGGATTCCGCGGTTCTTCGCTTCCGTCCCATCATGCTTACAGCTGCAGCAGCCATTCTCGGCATGTTGCCCCTGATGCCCAGCACCTTCTGGGGACCTATGGCGGCTGCCATCGCCAGCGGCCTGTTGGTTGCAACAATCTTGACGCTTCTGGTGCTGCCTGCGATGTATGCGGTGGCCTATGGGGTGGAGAAGGGGGCGCAATAATAGAACGTGCTGACAATCCTTGGTTATTTATTGCAATAAGGAAAAAGAGAGAAAATTCACGGGAATGGAGGCGTGCCATGAAACAGCATTATGTAATGCCCGTGGGGGTAGATGATTTCCGGCGGGTGCGGCAGCAGTATTATTATGTGGACAAGACAGATTTCATCAGGACACTTATAGATGGCCACGCCCAAGCCACCCTTATCACCCGGCCCCGGCGGTTTGGCAAGACTCTTTCTCTGAGTATGCTGTATTACTTCTTCACCATGAAAGAGGCGGAGGAGAACCGGGCTCTTTTCGAAGGAAGCATTATTGAAAAAGCCGGGGAGCGATATATGGCGGAGCAGGGAACAAGGCCTGTGGTATTCCTCAGTTTGAAGGATATTAAAGAGGATGCTTTTGAGGGAATGCTGGCGGGCTTTGCCGATGTTATGCAGACGGTGTACCAGTCTTTTCGCTTTCTGCTGGAGGGAGAGACTCTCTATCCTGAGGAAAAAGAGGCCTTTTCAGCGATACTTTTTGGCAGGGCTTCCCGGGCAATACTGCAATATTCTCTGCAAAAGCTGACTGGCTATTTGAACAGATATTATGGAAAAACGGTATTGGTGCTTATTGACGAGTATGATGCTCCCATCCAGTATGCTTGGGATTATGGCTACTATGAGGAAGCTATCGTTTTTGTGCGGAATTACCTGAGTTCCGTGCTGAAGACCAACCCTCATTTGGACTTTGCCGTGCTGACGGGGGTGTTGAGGATTGCCAAGGAAAGCATTTTCAGCTCGCTGAACAATCTCAAAGTTGCCAGTGTAGCCGGAGGTGGCCTGGGGGAGGTTATGGGCTTTACCCATGAGGAAATCAGGCAGATGGCGGCAGATTTTGGGGCACCGGAAAAGTATGAGGAGCTAAGGGCCTGGTATGACGGCTATAATTTTTCCGGAAAAGCTGTTTATAATCCCTGGTCGGTGATAAGTTATTTTGAAAATGGCTGCCAGGCTGCCGCCTATTGGGTGAATACGTCCGGCAATGCCATACTGAAACATATGCTGGCAGAGGCCACCTCCGCACAGGTGGAGGAACTGGCTGAACTGATGCACGGCGGGACTGTCCGGGCGGAGCTGATGGAGGGGGTTATCTACAATGATATTAACGAAAACAGCGATGCCCTGTACTCCCTGCTCCTGAACACAGGCTATCTTACCATAGAAGATTATCCTGACCCTTACGAGGCGGATGACTGCACCATGCGCATTCCCAACTGGGAGATACGCGCTCTGTTCAAGAAGGAGGTCATGCGATATCTCTCCGGTCTGGGCTCCGATGGGCGGATGCTCAAGAAATTGTTGGCCAGCCTACTGTCCGGCGATGCAGCAGATTTTCAGGAAAAACTGGGCACATTCCTGGCCGTCATGGCCAGCTTCTACGATACGGCAGCCAAGGAAAGCTTCTACCATGGTTTAGTGCTGGGGCTGCTGGCCACCCTGATGCCCCGTTTTGAAGTAGTATCTAATCGTGAGGCAGGTTTCGGCAGGTTCGATATTGCCATTTTCCCCGGCAAAAATCAGAGGGTGGGAGCCGTGCTGGAATTCAAAGTGGCAGAAAAGGAAGAGAATCTGCAGGAGCGGGCCAGAGAAGCGCTCTCACAGATTCAGGACAAAGATTATCTGGCAGAATTTACCCGGCGGGGCGTGCAGGAGGTATGGCAGTATGGCATTGCCTTTTGGGGGAAGAGGTGCTTGATAGAGGCAGGACAAAAGAAGTCGGGGATTGTGCTGATGTGAATTTTTAAGGATACTTGCTAAAATGAGGTTGCATATAGAAAAGAGGATATAAAAAATCTCCTGTCCACTGGCAGGAGATTTTTTTCGCATGAAGAAGTCTCTTTATAGAAGACAAATTGATATAATGTTTTTATCAAAGAGACTTGGAGGTGTGGAAGATGCCCATGTATCGAAAGTCCTTGCTCATTCTGGTGCTGCTTGTCCTTGTGGTGACGGGGGGCACCATGTATGGATACTATGGGGAGGATGGGAGTATCGAGCTGGCGGCAGCGGAGAAGCCGTCGGAGGCGACGGATGGCTCCAATGCTTCCCGTGCGAAAATCGTGGTCTATGTGGTGGGTGCGGTGAACAGGCCCGGCGTGGTGACTTTGGATGCCAATGCCAGGGCTGCCGATGCGGTGAATGCCTGTGGAGGGGTATTGCCGACAGCGGATGTGGAGCATGTGAACATGGCGCAGATGCTCAAGGACGGGCAGCAGCTGCGCGTCCCGGAGAAAGCGGGAACGGATGCTGCCCAGGGAGAAGCACAGGGGAAGGGGGCGGCGGAAAAGGGAAAGTCTGCGGACGGGAAAATCAACATCAATACCGCGGATGAGAAGGCCTTGGATGAATTGCCGGGAGTCGGTCCTGCCATGGCAAAGCGCATCATCGAGTATCGGCAGTCCGAGGGAATGTTCCAGTCGCCGGAAGACCTCAAGAAGGTGCGGGGCATCGGCGAGGCGAAGTTTGAAAAAATGAAGGACAAGATAACCATATGAGCGGACAGTTTCAGCTGGATTTTCTCGTTGGTGTTCTGGCGGCGATTTCTGCCGGTATCTTTCTCGGCAGTAGCTGGGCAGTGCCTATGGTGCCGTTGCTTGCAGTTTTTTTCCTCCTGCTTGCATGTACCCTTGCCCTGCTTTGGAGAAATCATGGAAAGACATGGATTGCCGTCCTGCTCTTGTGCTTTGTGGCGGGAATTCTGCGGTTTGTTATGGCCTATGCCCTGCCGGAGAATGACATTTCCCGTTTCGCGGGGGAATCGGCAACGGTGGAGGGCGTGATCACAGAGGAGCCGCGTGTCACGGAGACCGCGGAGGGCTTCAAGAAACTGCGCTATACCATCTCTGTCCGCAAGATCAAGGAAAAGGATGGGGAGCGGCCTGCTTCCGGCGGCATGTATGTCTATGCACAGGCCAAAGGGGAGGATGCCGTTCCCAAGGCGCAGATCGGCGATGTCATAAGGGCCGGCGGAAAGGTGCGTCTGCCTCATGGGTATGGGAATCCGGGGCAGATCGACACGGAAATGCTGCTCAGGAGCCAGGGAATCACAGCTCAGCTGGTCTGCGGAAAGCAGGGCATCCATCCGGAGCCGCAGGAAAACAAGCTCTTCCTGCGGAAGATGTCGGAGATACGGAATGCCTACCGCAAAGGGATGGAAGCCGTCATGCCGAAGGCAGACGCTGCTGCCATTTTCGCAATGCTCTTTGGCGGATACGAGGGGCTGAGGCCGGAACTGGTGGATGCCTTCACGACGACGGGCATCGTGCACATCCTCTCCGTGTCTGGCTCCCATGTGAGCCTGCTCGCTGCCGTCATGGCATGGCTGGGAACCTTCCTGCGTCTGCCGAAACTGGCACAGTCGGTGCTGGTGATCGGGGTGATTGCCGTGTACTGTGTCCTGTCGGGCTGTGTCCCGCCCGTCATCCGTTCGGGCATCATGGGAGGGCTGGCCTTCCTCGCCCTGGCGCTGGAACGGGAAAATGATGCTCGAAGGATTCTCGTGCTCACGGGTATCGTCATGTTGCTCATCTCGCCTCTGCTGCTCTTCCATATCAGTTTTCAGCTTTCCTTTTCGGCGACGGCAGGGCTTCTCTTCGTTGCGCCGCGCTTGCGCCTTTGGATGAAGGAGAGGGGCCTGAGTGAATTCCTGGTGGGGAGCCTTTCCATCACCATTGCGGCACAGGCCTTCACCCTTCCCATCCTGGCATGGTATTTCAATCAGCTGTCCCTGTCCTCCCTGCTGTCGAATCTTCTGGTGGTTCCCATTGTGGAGGGCATGATTGTCCTGGGGCTTTTTGCGGGCATCGTTGCATGGTTGCTGCCCTTCCTGGGCAGGCTGATGTTTCTCTTTGACAGCCTGCTCCTGGGAATTGTCTATGAAATGACCCGCTGGATGGCGAGGCTTCCCGGCAGCCAGATCTATTTCCCCACCATGGGCATCGGTGCAGGAAGCGTCTTTTACGTTGTCTTGGTCTATGCCATACAGTCACCGGAGAGGAAGGCCCTTGTCAGAGCCCGGCTTTTCCCCTATCGGAAGGGCATTTTATGTGCCGTACTGGCAGGCATCCTGTTCTTTGCGGGATGGAGGTGGTCAAGGCCTTCGGAGGTCATGGTTGCCTTTATCGACGTGGGGCAGGGCGATGCGATGATGGTGAAGACGGTGCATGGCCATGCCGTGATGTTCGATACCGGGGGCACGAGGGACGGGGGCTTCGATGTCGGGAGCCGCGTCGATGTGCCCTATCTCCTGCATTATGGAGTGACGAAACTGGACTGCATCTTCCTGACCCATTGCCATGAGGACCATGCGGCGGGGACGGGAGGCATTCTGGGGCACATGCCCGTGAATGCTGTCGTGACCGCCAGCGAGGGGCGGGAGGCCTATCAAAAGAGCATGCGGATTTCTCCTGCGGAGATGGAAAAGACCACCTTTGCCCAGGCACGGGAAGGGGAGGTATTCGAGGTGGATGGCGTGAAAATCGAGGTGCTTTATGCGCCTGTGGCGGAGAAAAAGGGAACGGGCAACGAGGTCTCCAATGTCTATCGTGTGAGCTATGGAAATGCCTCCTTCCTGGTGACGGGGGATCTCGTCAAGGAGGAGGAGGCAAAGCTTCTGGAAAAGCATCCCGATATCCATTGCACGGTGCTCAAATGCGGCCACCATGGTTCCCGCACATCCACCTCGGATGAGTTCCTGAGGGCTGCATCCCCGAAGTGGGTGGTTTTCTGTGTGGGAAAGGACAATACTTTCGGTCATCCCCATCCGGAGACGGTGCAAAAGGTGCAGGAGGCCGGAATCCAGATCTGCCGCACGGATGAGGATGGGGCCATTGCATTCTACACGGACGGGAAGCGGATACGCGTGGAGAAATTTCGGGAAAAGGAAGGGTCATATGGGATGGAACAGGCAGGATTCCCGGAGAAAACGGCGAAATAGAACAAGAGTTATGGATGAAATGAAGGAGGGGCCAAACATATGGGAATCAGTCTTTCGAAGGGGCAAAAACTGGATTTGACCAAGGGAAATGCAAATCTTTCCCATCTGATGATCGGGCTTGGATGGAGTGCCGGGGATTTTGACCTTGACACGGCGGCATTCATGCTGGGGGCGAATGGCAAGGTATCCAGCGATGAGGATTTCATTTTTTACGGAAACCTGAAACATGCATCTGGAGCCGTTGAGCATAAGGGGGACAATCTGACAGGGGGCAGCGGCGGCGATGCGGAGCAGATCAAAGTGGATCTTTCCAGGATGCCGCAAAATGTTGAGCGGGTCGCTTTTACGGCAACGATTTACGATGCGGATACAAGAAAGCAGAATTTCGGACAGGTGAAAAACGCGTATATCCGCGTTGTGGATGAAGACCATCAACAAGAGCTTCTGCGTTATGACCTTGGCGAAGCCTTTTCCGTGGAAACGGCGGTGGTGGTCGGGGAAATCTACCGCTATAAGGGCGAGTGGAAGTTCAATGCCATTGGCAGCGGCTATCAGGGCGGGCTCGCTGCGCTTTGCGGCAGCTTCGGCGTGGATGTCGGGGAAGGGCAGGGGAGCGCTGCGCCTGCACCTGCTGCTGCGTCTACGCCTAAACCTGCACCTGCACCTACACCTGATCCTGCGGCTCCTGCGCCTGCGCAAACGCCTTCCCAGGAGGACCGTGTCCTGAAAATCGGTACGAAACCCGTAAATCTGAAAAAAGGCCAAAAAATCAGCCTGGAAAAGAATAACGGTACGACGTTAAAGCGTGCTATGGTGGGCTTGGGCTGGGACCCCGCAGAAAACAAGGGCGGCGGTTTCTTTTCAATGTTTACCGGCAATATCGACTTGGATGCCATGGCTATTTTATGCACAAATGGCAAATTGAAAGAAAAAAAGGACATCGTCTGTTTTACGAATTTGGAGCATCCTTCGGGATTTGTCAAACACATGGGGGACAATCTGACGGGAGAAGGGGAAGGAGACGATGAGGAGATCTTTGTGGATCTGGGCAAATTGCCGTCGCGGTATGACCGGATTGTTTTTGCGGTAAACATTTTCCATTTCTTCAAGACCAAGCAGCATTTCGGCATGATAAAGAATGCCTTTATCCGTATTTGCGACGATGAAACTCATAAAGAGCTTTGCCGCTACAATTTGTCGGAAAACTATAATGGAAAGAAAGCGGTCATCTTCGGGGAGCTTTATCGCGAGAACGGAAAATGGCTGTTCAAGCCTGTGGGGGAAGGCACGATGGATGATTCCATCGAAGAGATCGCTGCCCGCTATAAATGAAAAAGATTCCATTCACGGGCGTGCCGGAAATCATCGTTTTGGAAAAGCACGCCGGGATGGATGGGGGAGAAGTATGGAAGTTCGTTCCATGAGGCTTTCGGACATCAGGAACAAGGAACGATCCCTGATGGAGTCGGTCGGTGCCCGCCGCAAAGAAAAAGCGCAGCGGTTTCGTCACTTGGACGACCGGCTGCGCTGTCTTGCCGCAGGATATATGATGCAGCAGTACCTTCCCGGTTTTTCCGAGGAACGGCTGATCTTTGGAAAGGACGGAAAGCCGTTTCTTGAGGGCGGTGCGGCCTTCAGCATTTCCCATGGCGGGGATTATGTGGTCCTGGCATGGGATGAGGCCGCCGAAGGCGTAGGCGTTGATGTGGAACCTGTCAGGGAAATGGAATACTATCAGGAGATCCTTCCATTTTATGCGACGGAGGAAGAACAGAGGGCGATTGGAAAAGATGCCCGAAAGGCGGTCCGGGTATGGACAAGGAAGGAATGCCTCTATAAGTGTGTGGGGGAGGGGATTTCCGATGTTCTGGAGCTGCCGGAAGTACTGGAAGAGCAGGTGCTGTTCCAGGGAAATACCTTCCTTCTGGAAAGCCTGGAGAAAGAAGGGCATCTGTTTTCCTTTGCATTGATGAATCCGCATTCATCTTCTACCTAAGAGGCAGAAGGTGAATGCGGATTGGATTAGAACTTAAACTGATTCAAGGATACTTGCAGGTCTGTTGCCAGCTTGGAAAGGGAATTGCTTGCGGTGGCGATTTCTGCTGGGGAGGCGGACTGTTCTTCCGTTGCTGCGGATACGGTCTGCATCTCGTTGGAGACGCGCGCTCCCTGCTGGTCGATGGTGTCCACCTGCTCTGCAATGTGATCGGTATCTGCTGTCACGATCTTGATGGCTTCTGCCATATCGTTGATTTCCTGCGTTACGGTCTCGACAATCTGCTGGATCTGCTCGAACACTTCCTTGAGGGCATCCACGGACTGGGCACCGTTTGCCACTGCCGTACATCCTTGTTGCATGGAGTTCACGGCATTCTGTGTATCGTCCTGGATGCTCCCGATCAGGCTGGCGATCTTCTGGGCTGCCTCACCGGACTGCTCGGCGAGCTTGCGGACTTCTTCCGCCACCACGGCAAAGCCCCTGCCGTGCTCGCCTGCGCGGGCTGCTTCGATGGCTGCATTGCTTCAGCCTTTGGTTCCGGCCAATGCATTGATTGCGACCTTCTGCAGGAGTCTCAGGATTGCGGAGGTGGAGGAATGCTTCCCCTGCAATCCTGTCGTCAGGATCTATCTGAATCTGTCCATCATCAGCGGTACGGGGATCGGGGCTTTCTGTTGCGGCTCGAAGACCCCGGAGGACACGGAAACGATCGGGAGGTTCCTGGTCGAGTCCTTTGGCGAGGCCATCGAGGTGGACTCGGAGGCGGAACTTGAGAGCGTTTCGCGCATCACCCATGCAATGACGTGCGGCACCTACCTTTCCATGCAGTGCCACATGTACTCGGCTGTGCGCGCAGGGTATCCCATGGAACAGGCGAGGAAGATAGCGATCTCCGCCTTCCGCGGCGCCGCGGAGACCTTCCGGCAGGAGCAGGATGACGATCTCCTGATGCGGCTCTTCACCTACGGGGATAGCTTCAAGTACGGTGTTCAGCTTCTGAACCAGTATGGCATCGTGGAGAGCATGAAGTCCACATTCCAGCTCACGCCTGATATGCTGGATGACAAGATAAAGGATGAGTTTGAAAGGATCAAGGCTCAGGCCGTGAAGGCTTGACAAACTTCCATTGACGAGCAACTCCGACTAATTTATAGTCGAACTATAAATTAGTCGGAGGAGACGGGACTTCTTCCTTTGGTCGCTTCGCAATCAATGACAGGGAATCAAAGAGCAAGGGGAAAAGATTGGGCAATGGAAGCATTTGCATGGGATTTGTGGTACAATGTGGGGAGTGAAGCATAGAACAACAGGATGATTTGGTGGTGGATTTAAGAATGAAGAACAGTTTTCGCGCCCTTTGGGTGCTGTTTAAAGGTTATTGGAATTCCGAGGAAAAGTGGCGGGCCAGGGGTCTCCTGGCCTTTGTCATTGGTTTGAATTTTGCGGCGGTTTACCTGCTGGTGAGGATCAACAGCTGGTACAATGACTTCTACAATGCCCTGCAGGGATATGAGGAAGAGCTTTTCTGGCCTCTGGTGGGGGAGTTTACGGGGCTGGCCTTCCTCTATATCCTCATTGCGGTCTATGCCATCTACCTGCGGCAGATGCTGCAGCTCAAGTGGCGGACATGGATGACCGACCAGTATCTCGCCCGCTGGATGAAGGGGCAGGTATATTATCGCCTGCAGGTCCTTCGGAGCGACACGGACAACCCGGACCAGCGAATCTCTGAGGACATCAACCAGTTCGTCACACTGACGCTGCAGCTTCTCATTGGCTTCCTGAAGCAGCTCACGACGCTGGCGGCCTTCAGTGTGGTGCTCTGGAATCTCTCCGGTGCCTTTACGGTGCCCTTGGGCAGCTATTCTTTTGAGATCTATGGATACATGTTCTGGTTTTCCCTGCTTTATTCTGCCATTGGCACGGTGCTGGTGCACTTTGTGGGCAGAAAGCTCATCGGGCTGAATTTCGACCAGCAGAAATACGAGGCAGATTTCCGTTTCAACATGATGCGGGTGCGGGAGAACAGCGAGAGCGTGGCCTTCTACGGCGGGGAACTGCCGGAGACGGCGGGATTCAAGGAGCGCTTTGCGAAGGTCATCTCGAACTATTGGCAGCTCATGAAGCAGACGAAAATCCTCAACTTCTATGTGAACGGCTATGCCCAGCTTGCCATCATCGTCCCTCTGGTGCTGGCCTCGCCGCAGTATTTCTCCGGGGGCATGGCCCTGGGTGGGCTCATGCAGACGGTGTCCGCCTTCGGGCGGGTGCAGGATGCCCTTTCCTATTTTGTGGATTCCTACGATGTCATCGCCCAGCTGGCAGCGGTTGTCCACCGTCTTTCGGGCTTTACGGGGCACATGGAGGATGTTGCGGGAATCGAGGGCAAGGTGGAGCGAAGCGCTGCCGGCAAGGGAAGCATGGGATTGCAGGATCTCGAGGTGAACCTGCCGGATGGAAGGGTTCTGCTGGATGGATGCACGCTGGAATTGGCGCAGGGAACGAGGCTTCTCATCATGGGAGCCTCCGGCTGCGGGAAGAGCACGCTCCTTCGCATGCTTGCGGGCATCTGGCCCTTCGGAAAGGGAAAGGTGACGATTCCCCAGGGGGACAAGGTGCTCTTCCTGCCCCAAAAGCCATATCTGCCCTTGGGAAGCCTGCGGCGGGCGTTATATTACCCCCTGAGCGCATCCGGCTCCGAAGAGCAGATGGCGGAGGTCCTGCGAAAGGTAGGGCTGTCCCATTTCATTGAGAAATTGGATGACATAGATGATTGGAGCCGCATCCTGTCGCTGGGAGAACAGCAGAGGCTTGCCTTTGCCCGTGTCCTCCTGGTGAAGCCCCAGTGGCTTTTCCTGGATGAAGCCACCTCGGCACTGGACGAGCCGAGGGAACAGGAGATGTACGAGCTTCTGGGGAGGGAACTCCCCCATACCGGCATCATCAGCGTTGGGCATCGTTCCACCCTGCTCGCCCAGCATGGGCAGGAATTGCGTCTCGATGGTGATGGGGGATGGGAATTTCAGCCGATCCCACAGGGATGATGTGTTTTGGGCGAGTGCCCTAAATGAATGAAGACAGCCGTGAGGCATCGAATGGATGATGCCTTGCGGCTGTCTTTGTATCAGTATGGTGTGGGCGGTGTTATTTCGTCAAGAGGTTGATGTAGTGGGTGATCACACTGCGGATGCCCTCATCTGCGGCCTGCTGGACGCGCATGTAGCTCTTGAGCTGTTCCTCCCGGACGGCCTTGGCGGCATGTGCAAGGGCGGCGGTGGTGAATTCCGTGAAGACGTTGACCTTGGTGATGCCCTCCCTGACGCAGCGCTTGAGATTGTCGTCCCCCGTGCCGGAACCGCCGTGAAGGACGAGGGGAACGGGGACATTTGCCGCCAGTTCCTGGAGGCGCTGGAAGTTCAGCTCAGGGTTCTTGTTGTTCTTGTAAACGCCATGGGAGGTGCCGATGGAAACGGCAAGGGAATCCGCGCCGGTCTGCTCGACGAAGGCCGCAGCCTCTTCCGCGGTGGTGTAGACATTGGCGACGGATTCCATTTCCGTCGGGCTTTCGGTGGTGCCGCCCACATGGCCGATCTCTGCCTCCACATCGACATCTTTGGCATGGGCATAGTCAACGACTTCTTTCGTCAAGCGGACATTTTCCTTGAATTCGTGCATGGAGGCGTCGATCATGACCGAGTTGAAGCCCAGGTCGATGGCGCGCCTGATGTAGTCGAAATCCTCCCCGTGGTCGAGGTGCAGGGCGATGGGGGCCTTGACGCTTTCGGCCATGAGCTTGCCGACAGCCGCGGCTTCCTCCAGGGAGATGAGGTGCTTGTGGGCCTGGGCAAAGGACAGGAGGATCGGCGCATTGAGCTCCTCGGCGACCCGGACATAGTCACGGGCGGAGTTCAGGTCCCAGAAGTCGGGGGCAACGATGCCGTAATGGTTCTTCCTGGCTTCCGTGAGGATTTCTTTTGTTCTTGTCAGCATGGGTATCTCTCCTTACAAATGGTTTTACTTAAGCCCATAATACATTACCATTTGTAATATGTCAATAGGAAAATGATCAGCTGATGGTGGAGGTTACGCGGAACTGGCTCTTGTAGGCATCGGATTTCGACGTGGCGTACTGGATGATGCGGCCATCCCTGTCATAGGTAGTAATGCGGGTGACAGAGATGGGCGCATTCTTCTTGAGGCGCAGGTAGGTGGCGGTCTTCTGGTCGGAGCGCATGACCTCGATGAGTTTGTCCTCGCGGCAGGGGCGGATGCCGTGTTCCTCCAGGGCGTCCAGCAGGGAGCCCCTGGAGAAATCGATGTCGATGAGGTTAGGGCAGAGTGCCAGTGGTATGTAGTCGTTGGCCAGGGAATAGAGGTCGTCATCGATGTAGCGCAGCCGCTGAAGATGGAAGACGAGCTCCCCTTCGGGAAGCTGCAGGCGGGAGGCCAGCTTTTCATCGGCGACCTCGATGACCTGCTGCAGCACATGGCTGTGGGTGACCTTTCCCGTGGAGGTCAGTGTGTGGGAGAGGCCGAGGCCGTTCTTCTGTGGGCTGGAGTAATCAATGGAAACCTTGTTGCCGATGTAGAAGGAACCGCGCCCCTGGATGCGGGAGACCAGCCCTGCCTGTTCCATGGCTGCCAGCGCCTTGCGGATGGTGGGGCGGCTGACCCCGTATTCCTGGCAGAGCTCCCTTTCACTGGGAATGGGGGACATATAGGGCATGGCGTCGAATTTCCTGTGCAGCTTTTCCTGCACCTGGGCGTGGAGAAAGCGGTCCTGTTCCTGTTTCATCTGCATCTGCTCCCGTCTTGGCTTTATTTACTATGAAATCTTAGCGAGTCAAGCCCGAAGGGCGCAGAATCGGTTAGATTTCGTGTAAGGGCGTAGTGCGAAACACCGTTTCGCACGGAGTTTATTACCTATTTTAGTTCATTTATCCTGGATGAGCAAGGAAAAATATGACCATATGTGAAATCTTCTGCACCATTTTTACATATGACAACACGAAAAAACTTGTAAAAGACAAAATATATGTGGTAATATAAAGATACCAAAGGTAATATACAAGGAGGACGCAATCATGAAATACAGTCTCACGCCGTTTCTGGTGGTAAATCCGAAATCCTATCTCTACGGGGAGAAATCCCTTGCTCTGGCAAAGGCAGCCGATGAGGCCGCAGAGAAATATGGCCTGACGGTATTCTTCACCTGTCCCTTTGCAGATATCCGCCTGATCGCGGGGAATACGAAAGATGTTGTGGTGACGGCCCAGCATATGGAGTCGCTTCGCCCGGGACGCGGCATGGGACATGTGCTGCCGGAATCCCTGAAGGAAGCAGGGGCCGGTGCGGTGTTCCTGAATCATGCGGAAAATTCCATGACGGTGGCAGAGCTCTGCAAGACGATAAAGCGCGCCAAGGAACTGGAAATGCTGACGATTGTCTGTGCGGATTCCGTGGCAGAGGGACTTGCCATTGCAGAGTTTCATCCCGACATCCTGCTCTGCGAGCCCACCGATCTCATAGGCACGGGACAGACGGCGGATGACAGCTATGTGCTGGATGCCTGCGAGCAGATCCGCAGGATCGACCCGAAGATTGCGGTCATGATTGCCTCCGGCGTCACGACAGCAGAGGACTGCTACCGGGTGGTCAAGCTCGGCGCTGACGGCACGGGCGCGACCAGCGGCATCCTCAAGGCGCCTGACCCGGCAGTGCGGGTGCATGAGATGGCCGAGGCCATCGTGAGGGCCTTTAAGGAAAGAAAATGACAGGCATATGCCGATGAAGGGAACGGAGGAAGAAATATGACGGTATACAAGGAAACCATTGCATTGAAGTCCAAGGGCGGCGAGCCGACCTTCCTGAACATCACGGAGGAGGTCAAGGCCGCCATCGCCAAGAGCGGCGTGCAGAACGGCATCTGCACGGTCATCTCGCCCCATACGACCTGCGCGGTGTTTTTCGAGGAATTCGTCCATGATGTGGACGAGAATGGGACGGAGTTCCTGCAGCTCGACCTCAACGATGTATTGAAGAAGATCATTCCCGACAATATCGCGGAAGGCCAGTACCGCTATCCGGGGGAGGAGCACTACAAGGCTGTGGCATCCTGGCCCGACGCCGAGGCATATCTTCCCGGCGGTGACCGCACGGCCCTTTTGAACTGTGACGCTCATTTGAAGGCAACGATCCTCGGTTCCAGCGAGACCTTCGAGATCGACAACGGCAAGCTCGGCGTCGGCACCACGGGATATATCTACTTCGTGGATTTTGACAGGACCAGGGCGCGTCCGCGAAAGTGCAAGATTGTCATTTTGGGAGAATAGAATAAAATAAGACTGTCCCTTGTGCGAGTGTTTGAGCAATCGTGCAAGGGGCATATTTATTTTTATGTTCGTTTGCAGGAGTCTGCAGGGGAAGAGTAGAATACACATAGTCAAGCCGGATAGTGGTTACTATTGAAAGTTAATGGAACAGAACGAGTGACAGGAGAATGGTCGTGAAGAAATTATTGGATACAATAGACTCCCCACGGCAGCTGAAGCATATGAGCGCGGAAAAGCTGGGGCAGCTTGCGGGGGAGCTTCGGGATCTCATGATTCATACGGTGGCGTCGAACGGGGGGCATTTGGCACCCAGTCTTGGGGTGGTGGAGCTGACTCTTGTACTGCACAGTGTGTTTGACTGCCCAAGGGACAAGATTGTATGGGATGTGGGGCATCAGGCCTATGTCCACAAGATCCTGACGGGACGGCGGGAGAGGTTTTCCTCCCTTCGGAAGATGGGGGGCATCACCGGTTTTCCCAAGCGGGCAGAGTCGGAATACGACGCCTTCGGGGTGGGACATGCCAGCACTTCCGTTTCAGCGGCCCTCGGCATGGCTTTGGCCAGGGATATGGATGGGGAGGATTCCCATGTGGTGGCGGTCCTGGGGGACGGGGCCTTCACCGGCGGAGAGGTGTTCGAGGCACTGAACCATGCCGGGGCACTGCAGCGGAACCTCATCGTGGTGCTCAATGACAACGAGCGTTCCATTGACAAGAACGTGGGTGCGCTTGCGGACTACTTTTCCCGCATCCGGTTCACGCCGGGCTATGCAAGGGCGAAGAAAGATGTGGAGAAGCTGCTGCACAGGATTCCTCACATTGGCGGCCGGGTGCTGAAGACGGCGAGTGAATGGAAGAACGGCGTGAAATCCGTCCTGACTCCGGGAGGGCTTTTTGAGGAGCTGGGTTTCCACTATGTGGGGCCGCTGGATGGGCATGATATCCCTGTGATGCAGTCGGCATTCCTGCAGGCAAAGCGGATGGAAGGGCCAATCCTGATCCATGTCCGCACGAAAAAGGGGAAGGGCTATCCCCCGGCGGAGCAGGATCCGGGAAGGTTCCACGGCATCGGAAAGTTTGATGTGGCGACGGGGACGAGCATCAAGGTGCAGGGAGCTCCGCCCACGTATACCTCGGTGTTCAGCAGGACGCTGATCGGGATGGCGGAAAAGGACGAGCGCATTGTGGCCATTACTGCTGCCATGCCCTCGGGGACCGGGCTCAAGGAATTCGGACGGCAGTTCCCGGACCGCTTCTTTGATGTGGGTATTGCCGAGGAGCATGCGGTGACACTGGGGGCGGGACTGGCTGCCGCCGGAAAGAAGCCTGTGGTGGCACTTTATTCCACCTTTGCCCAAAGGGGCTATGATCAGATGCTGCACGATGTCTGTCTGCAGAATCTTCCTGTGACTCTTTGTCTTGACCGGGCGGGACTGGTGGGGGAGGACGGTCCGACCCACCATGGCGTTTTTGACCTCTCTTATCTGCGACAGATGCCGAACATGACGGTTCTCGCTCCGAAGGACGAGGCGGAGCTCCGTCAGATGCTCGCCTTTGCCATGGAAGAGGAAGGGCCGGTTGCCCTGCGGTATCCGAGGGGCGCAGGCCTTGGCGTGGACCTGTCGGGGGGATTTGCGACCATTCCCAAGGGGAAGGCAGAGATCCTTCGGGAGGAAGGAGAGATCGGCATGCTTGCTGTCGGCAGCATGGTGGAGGCTGCTTCCAGGGCCGCGGATCTCTTGGGGCAGGAAGTGCCGCCTTTAAGGGCTGCCCTTGCCAATATGCGTTTCGTGAAGCCCTTGGATGAGGGCCTGCTTTGCCGCTGGGCAGAAGAAAAGAGATTGCTGGTGACACTGGAGGAGAATGTCCTGGCCGGCGGTTTCGGTGCTGCTGTGCTGGAATTCCTGGCGGACAGGGGACTCTCCGTTCCGGTTCTGCGGATCGGCATCGGGGATTGTTTTGTGGAGCAGGGAAGCAGAAAGGAACTTCTGGAGCTCTGCGGCATGACACCGGAACGGATTGCCCGGAGGGTGAAGGAAAAGTATTCCCTGTGCACACGATAGCGGATAGGAGCGGGAATATATGCGGTATCGGTGGTTTGATGAGGAGGAAAGGAAGAGGAAGGGCAAGGCCTTGCCGGAGGCGGCAGAGGATCCGGGAAGCCCTGCTGCGTGGAAGAAACGGCGCCTGGCGAGAATGGAGCTTTTTGCCTCCATCATTGCTGCCGGGGTTTTTCTCTATGGGCTGGCGACGGAGGACATTCCTCTTCTGTATTTGTCGGCAGCATTTTTCCTGAATGCGATACGCCCCTTTGCATTGATGCTGGGAGAGCCTTTCGGGTCTTTCCTGGCCAATCTGCTCTGGGGGTTCAGCATTGCTTTGTTCCTGGGGGCACTTTTTTTGGCTTTTTTTTAAAAAAAACGGATTTGTTCAAAAAGAATGCAGGATTATTATAAAATTTGTAGAATTAACTGAATAAGGGCTTTTAGAGGCAATGTTCATATACGGGATGCGTTGCTTTACAGCAAAATATCCAGGGGGGATTTTGTATGAGAAAGACAGAGTGCTTAGCAATGATTTTGGCAGGCGGGCAGGGAAGCCGTCTCGGGGCATTGACGAAGAAGATCGCCAAGCCGGCGGTTCCCTTTGGCGGGAAGTATCGCATCATCGACTTCCCTCTCAGTAATTGCGCGAACTCGGGAATCGGCAAGGTGGGTGTCCTCACCCAGTACAAGCCGCTTGAGCTCCACAACTATCTGGGAACCGGCAGTGCGTGGGATCTGGACCGGAAAGGCGGCGGTGTCTTCATTCTCCCGCCCTATGCACGGGAGAAGGGCGCGGACTGGTACCGCGGCACGGCGGATGCCATATACCAGAACCTGAATTTCATCGACCTGACGGACCCGGAATACGTCCTGATACTCTCCGGCGACCACATTTATACGATGGACTACTCCTGGATGCTGGAGTCCCACAAGATGAACAAGGCCGATGCAACCATTGGTGTCTTTGAGGTTCCTTGGGACGAGGCTCCCCGTTTCGGCATCATGAACACGGACAAGACGGGCCGCATCGAGGAATTTGAGGAGAAACCCCCGAAACCGAAAAGCAACCTTGCTTCCATGGGTATTTACATCTTCACGAAGAGCGTCCTCAAGAAATATCTGGAGGATGATGCGAAGAACGAGACTTCCAGCCATGACTTCGGCAAGGACATCATCCCGAAGATGCTGGCGGACGGCCTGCATCTGCATTCCTATGCCTTTGACGGCTATTGGAAGGATGTGGGGACGATTGAGAGCCTCTGGCAGGCGAACATGGACCTCATTCAGGAGGAGCCGCCCTTCGAGCTCCATGGCGAGTGGAGGATCTATTCCTCGAACCCGTCCATGCCGCCCCAGTATGTGGGTCCTGAGGCCAAAGTCTGCAAGTCCATGATCACCGAGGGCTCCATGATCCTCGGCGAGGTGACGAACTCCGTTATCTTCTCCGGCGTGCGTGTCGGCAAGGGGGCGAAGGTGACGAACTCGGTGATTCTGCCGGATACGGTGATCGGCGAGAACGCCGTAGTGGACTATGCCATCATCGCGCAGAACTGCGAGGTCTCGGCAGGCGCTTCCGTGACAGGGGAGCTGGGAGCCATCAAGGTCATTGCGGAAGGCGAGACGGTAAAGGCGGATGCAGAGGGAAAACAGGTCGGCTGATCTGATTGCGAATATATGAACGGAGTGGTGAAAAGTGAAAACAGTAATGGGGCTTATCAACCTGAATGAGGATAGCAGCCTGATTCGCAATCTGGCGGACCGCAGGGCTGTCGAATCAATCCCGTTTGCCGGTCGTTATCGCATGATCGACTTTGCCCTTTCCAGCATGGTGAATTCCGGAATCCTGAATGTGGGCATCATGCTGCCGGACGAGGAGCGTTCCGTGTTGGATCACCTTCGTTCCGGCAAGGACTGGGATCTTGCCCGCCGGCATGACGGCCTTTACTATCTGCCGTCGGCCAAGGTGGAGAAGGAGGTGCGTCAGGGCGATCTCAAGAACTTCTACTTCAATCTCGATTTCATCGAGCACAGTTCCCAGAAGTACGTGCTGCTGACCAGCGGAAGCTTCATCTACAACATGGATTTCAACAAGATTCTCATGTTCCACCAGAATACCGGCGCCGACATCACCATGGTGTATTATACGGCCCAGGGCGAGGGAACGGGAAAGAATGTCGTCCTGGAGACTGCGGAGAACGGATTGGTATCCGATATTTCGGAGAAGCCCGCGATCTATGATGGTTCCAAGATCTGCATGGCAATCTATCTGATGGAGAAGACCGTCTTTGTGGATCTCGTGCGCTCTGCCTATGAGCACGGCGGGCAGGACTTCCTGCTGGACGGTATCATCCGCAAGGCAGAGGAATACACCATGTACGCCTGCGAGCATAATGGCTATGTGGCCCATGTGGATTCCGAGCAGGCCTATTACAAGGCGAACATGGACATCCTGCGTCCGGAGATCTGGGAAGAGCTCTTCATGGGACAGAATTCTGTTTACACGAAGGTGCTGGATGGTGTTCCCGTCCAGTACAAGGAAAATGCGGATGTGAAGAATTCCCTGATCGCCAATGGATGCATCATCCAGGGCGAGGTGGAGAACAGCATCCTCTTCCGTGGGGTCAAGATCGGCAAGGGCGTGAAGATCCGGAACAGCATCATCATGCAGAAATGCGATGTTCAGGATGGGGCGCTCATCGAGAATGTCATCTGTGACAAGAATGTGCTCATCACCAAGGACAAGTGGCTGAAGGGCGCACCGAATTATCCGTTGATTGTTGCCAAGAATATGGTGATTTAAGGAAACGCTGAATGAATCAGTGTTTCCTTGAGGGACGGAGTTCCCATATCAACAGGAAGCCGTTGTAAAGTGGCCGGGTGTGTCGTATTTGCAACGGCTTTTCTTTTGAATCCCAGGAAGCCAGGCGGATTCCCGTCCTGGCTCCTGGAGAAAATGAACAGCCTGCCAGGCAAGTAAGGGGTGTTTTTGTTGGCAAAGGAAAAAAAGGTAAAAAAGGACAAAGAGTATGATAAGCTGAAGGAGACATTGAAGAACCGCTTTGTCATGACGGCGCATGTCATGTGGGGCCGGGATCTCAATGAGCTCACGCCGAACGAGATCTACCAGACGGTGGCGGCGACAGCGAAGCAGTATATCTCGTCGAAGTGGATCAAGACAAACAAGGCATATATGGAGCGTCAGGAGAAGCAGATTTATTATTTCTCCATCGAGTTCCTCATGGGCCGTCTCCTGAAGACGAACCTCATCAATCTTGGATTGAAGGATGCCGTGGAGGAAGTTCTCGCCGACCTCAAGATTGATCTCTCCAAAACCTTTGAGGAGGAGCCTGATGCAGGTCTTGGAAATGGCGGCCTGGGGCGTCTTGCCGCCTGTTTCATCGATTCCATGGCAGCACACCGCCTGCCGGGACATGGCAACAGCATCCGCTATCAGTACGGCCTCTTCGAGCAGAAGATCATCCAGGGCAACCAGGTAGAGATTCCCGACAACTGGCTCAAGAACGGCTTTGCCTGGGAATACCGCAAGCCGGATAAGGCCATCGAGGTCAAGTTCTATGGCAACGCTTACATGAAAGACCTTGGGAATGGCGAGCTGGAACTGGTTCATGAGCATCCCATGATTGTCATGGCGGTGCCCTATGATGTGCCGATTGTGGGCTACCACAACAATACCGTCAATAATCTGCGCCTCTGGAACGCAGAGGTGAACCGCGATTTCTCCGATTACGGGACGCTCACGCAGGAGCAGCGCCGCGCAAAGAAGGAATACAGGGAATTCGTGGAAAGCATCACGGAGTATCTCTATCCCGATGACAGTTCCTATGAGGGCAAGCGCATGCGTCTCATCCAGGAGTACTTCATGACCTCGGCCGGCGTGCAGAGCATCGTGCGCCATTATCGCAAGGCAGGCATGGGCATCAGCAACTTCGCCAAGAAGATTGCGATCCATATCAACGATACCCATCCGGCAGTGGCCGTGGCAGAGCTCATGCGCATCTTCGTGGACGAGCAGGGGCTGGAATGGTCCGAGGCATGGGCACTCACCAAGGGAACCATTGCTTACACGAACCATACCATCATGCCGGAGGCCCTGGAGACCTGGCCGGTGGATATGTTCCGCGAGCTGCTGCCGCGCGTCTATATGATCATCGAGGAGATCAACCATCGCCATCTGGAGGATGTGCGGGAGCGTTTCCCCGACGACGATGCCAAGGTGCGTGCCCTGTCCATCATTCAGGACGGTGTGGTCCATATGGCGCGTCTTGCCATCGTGGGCTCCCACAGCGTCAATGGCGTGGCGCAGATCCATTCCGATATCCTGAAGCATTCCACGTTGCATGATTTCTATGATTACAGCCCCCGCATGTTCAACAACAAGACCAACGGCATCACCCATCGCCGCTGGCTCATGGGGGCAAATCCAGAGCTTGAGGATCTCATCGACACTACCATCGGCAGCCGTCGCTGGCACCGTTATCCCGAGCAGCTGGACCTCCTGAATGACTTCGTGGAGGACAAGCCCTTCCTGACGGAGCTTGGAAAGATCAAGCTCCTCCGCAAGCAGTGTCTGGCGAATTACATCAAGGAGCATAATGGTACGGTTGTGGATCCCAATACCATCTTTGATATCCAGGTCAAGCGCATCCATTCCTACAAGCGCCAGCTCATGAATATCCTGCATATCATGTACCAGTACCATCGCCTCAAGGCGGATCCCGACTTCGAGATCCTGCCGACGACCTACTTCTTTGGCGGCAAGGCGGCTCCCGGATATTACATCGCGAAGGAGACCATACGCCTCATCAACAGCGTGGCGGAAAAGATCAACAACGATCCTGCGGTGCGTGACCAGCTCAAGGTCATCTTCATCGAGAACTTCGGCGTTTCCATCGGTGAGATCGTCTATCCGGCGGCGGATGTCAGTGAGCAGATTTCCACGGCATCCAAGGAAGCATCGGGAACGGGCAACATGAAGTTCATGATGAATGGTGCGATCACACTGGGAACCATGGACGGCGCCAATGTGGAGATCTCCGAGGCGGTAGGGGATGACAACATCGTCATCTTCGGCCTGCGTTCCGAGGAGGTTCTGGCCTATTATGCCAACGGCAGCTATTCCGCCTGGGATGAGTACAATATGAACCCCAATGTCCGCCTGGTGATGAACCAGCTGGTGGACAACACTTACGGGGATTTCCATTCCCTTTACGATTACCTCATTCACGGAAACGATGAGTTCTTCATCCTGAAGGATTTCGATTCCTATGCATGGGGGCATGAGGAGATCATGCGCCGCTACAAGAAGAAGTTTGAATGGCTGCGTGCCTCGGCGATGAACATTGCCAATTCCGGCTGGTTCTCCTCGGATCGTACGATTGACGAGTATGCGAATGAGATCTGGCAGGTCAAGCCTGTTATGATTACCTGATGCACAGGGACAGCACAGTCTGCAATCCAGAAGGAGGCTGCATTTGTGGAAACATCTGCATTGAAGGATTTTGATCTGTATTTGTTCCATCAGGGGACGAATTACCGTTCCTATGAGATGCTGGGAGCCCATTTTGTCGAGCAGGACGGGAAAAAAGGCGTTCGCTTTGCCCTCTGGGCTCCCCATGCGAAATCTGTCAGCGTAGTGGGGGATTTCAACAACTGGGATACGCGCTGCAACTACATGGAGCGTGTCGAGAATGAAGAGGGAACCTGGAGCGAGATCTGGGTGCTTTTCATTGAAGGACTCTCGGAAGGGGACATCTATAAGTATGCCATAGAGCCCCAATGGGGCGGTCCGCATATCATGAAGGCGGATCCCTATGGCTTCTATGCGGAGAAAAAGCCCGAAACGGCATCACGTCTCTACGATCTCAACCATTATGACTGGAAGGACGGGGCATGGCAGCAGCGCAAGCGGCAGGAGATTTCCTATGGGAAGCCGATGCTTGCCTATGAAGTCCATGCGGGTTCCTGGAAGCGGAATCCCGATGGGAAATATCTGACCTATCGGGAACTGGCGGATCAGCTCATCGGCTATGTGAAGGACATGAACTATACCCATATCGAGTTCATGCCTCTCTGCGAGCATCCCTTTGATGGTTCCTGGGGGTACCAGACCACGGGATATTATGCGGTGACGAGCCGTTATGGCTCCCCGGATGATTTCCGTTACCTTGTGGACACGGCCCATGCCAACGGCATCGGCATCATCATCGATTGGGTGCCGGGGCATTTCTGCAGGGATGACCAGGGACTCAGGGATTTTGATGGGCAGAACCTTTACGAATCGGATAATCCGCAGCTTGCTGACAATAAGGGATGGGGAACCATAAATTTTGATTATGGTCGTACGGAAGTGCAGAGTTTCCTGATTTCCAATGCCTTGTTCTGGTTTGAGGAGTACCATATCGACGGGTTGCGCATCGATGGCGTGGCGAATATGCTCTACCTGGACTTTGGTCGCGAGGAGGGGGAATGGTGCCCGAACCGTTACGGTGATACGGGCAATCTTGAGGCCATCGATTTCCTGAAGAAGCTCAATGCGGCCATCTTCAAGTACCATCCCCAGGCCATCATGGTGGCGGAGGAATCCACTGCCTGGCCCCTCATATCCAAGCCGGTCTACATGGGCGGCATGGGATTCAACTACAAGTGGAACATGGGATGGATGAACGATATGCTCACCTATGTGAGCCTGGATCCCATCTATCGCAAGTGGAACCACGACAAGGTGACCTTTTCCTTCATGTATGCTTTCTCGGAGAATTTCGTCCTGCCTCTTTCCCATGATGAGGTGGTGCATGGCAAGCGTTCCCTCATCGAAAAGATGCCGGGGGATTACTGGCAGAAATTTGCGGGCCTCAGGAATTTCTTTGGCTATTGGATGGCGCATCCGGGCAAGAAGCTCCTGTTCATGGGCGGGGAGTTCGGGCAGTTCATCGAGTGGAACTATGAGGACGGCCTTGACTGGAAGCTCGTGCAGGAGTACGACATGCACAGGAAGATGCTGGAGTATTCCCGTGCCCTCAACAGGTTCTATTGCATGAGCAAGCCATTCTGGGAGGTCGACTTCGATTGGAACGGCTTCCAGTGGATCGATTGCAAGGACAATGAGAACAGCATCATTTCCTTTGTGCGAAAGGCGGAGGATATGGATGATTTCATTGTCGTTGTCTGCAATTTCACGCCGGAGGTTCGCCATGACTACCGCATCGGCGTCCCGAAGAAGGGGAGGTACCTGGAGGTATTCAACAGCGATGCCGCCGAATATGGCGGAAGCGGTGTGAGGAATACAGGGGACCTCGTGACGGAGGATGTCAGATGGCACGACCGTGAGCAGTCCATTGTCCTTACGGTGCCGCCTCTTGCGACTGTGTATTTGAGATTATCATGAAATTAGCTGTTTGGAAGATATATCGTGGACGAGCTGTAACGAGAGAAAAATTTTATTGCTCGCGAGTATAAATCGTATAGCCATGAGGAGGAGATTATGAATGAAGGTTCTATATGTAGCATCTGAGGCTGTGCCATTTGCAAAGACAGGCGGTTTGGCAGATGTGGCCGGTTCGCTGCCCCAGGCATTGAAGTTCGAGGATGTTGACATCCGCGTAATCATGCCAAAGTTCGGTAAGATTTCCGATGAATTCAAGAACAGCATGGAACATGTCTATGACGGGGAAATCAATGTCTCCTGGCGTTCCAAGTTCGTCGGCGTGGACAAGTATGAGTACAATGGCGTTACCTATTATTTCATCGACAATCAGGAATATTATGACAGGGAAGGCTTCTATGGCTACGATGATGATGCGGAGAGGTTTTCCTTCTTCTGCCGCGCGGTGCTGAACCTCCTTCCGGCGATTGACTTCTGGCCGGACATCATCCATACGAACGACTGGCATGCCGGTCTCGTGAATGTCTTCCTGAAGCTGGAGCATCAGGATGATGAGCGCTATCAGAACATCCGCACCCTCTATACGATCCACAACCTCAAGTACCAGGGGGTTTTCCCGAAGGATGTCATGAGTGATGTCCTGGGGCTCGACTGGAAGTATTTCAACAATGGGGATCTGGAATTCTATGATGCGGTGAATTTCATGAAGGGCGGCCTCATCTATGCCGATTTCATCAGCACGGTGAGCCGGACCTATGCACAGGAGATCCAGTACGAGTACTTTGGGGAGCATCTGGACGGGCTTCTCAGGAGCCGCAAGGATGACCTTTATGGCATTGTCAATGGCCTCGACTACGATGTCTACAATCCCATGACGGACAAGAATCTCTTTGAGACCTATGATCTGGAGTCCTATGACCGCAAGCAGGACAACAAGGTGCAGCTCCAAAAGCTGCTGGGCCTGCCGGAAGGGCGCCGTGTTCCAATGGTGGCACTGGTATCCCGCCTCGTGGCGGCAAAGGGCATGGATCTCATCGTCCGCATGATGGACGAAATCCTGCAGCATGAGAACATCCAGTTTGTGCTCCTGGGCACGGGCGATAAGGTGTTCGAGGACTGGTTCAAGGGGCTGGCATGGCGTTTCCCGACGAAGGTTTCCGTGAACATCCGCTTCTCCAATGAACTGGCACAGCGCATCTATGCGGCATCGGATATCTTCCTCATGCCCTCCAACTATGAGCCCTGCGGCATCGGCCAGCTCATTGCCCTTCGTTACGGCTCGATTCCTGTGGTTCGCGAGACGGGCGGCCTCAAGGATACCGTGAAGCAGTACAACAAGTACACGGAGACAGGGAACGGCTTCGTGTTTGGCAGCTACAATGCCCATGAGATGATGTATGCGTTGAAGCGTGCCCTGGGGTGCTATGCGAATTACGAGGTCTGGCAGAAGATCGTGGAGAATGCCATGAACTCCGACTACAGCTGGACGGAATCCGCAAAAGAATACCGCAAGCTCTATGACAAGCTTCTGGCCAAATAGGAGTCGGCCAGTCAATCCTGACCCGGCGAACCCCCCTTCGCCGGGTCAGTTTTTTGGAAAGGAGCAATCACATGCTGGAACGAGGAAATGTGGAACACAATTCCCATGATATCTATTATCGCTCCACCGTTGGTGCTGCTGAGGCAGGCAGCGAGGTGAGACTGGGAATTCAGGTGCGCACAGAGGACGCGGTGGAGAAAGTTCTCCTGCGGCTCTGGCGGGGAGAAACGGGTGAAAAACTTGTGACCCTGAGGACGGAGGCACAGCCTGCGGATCGGGAATGCTATTATTTTGCAGATATCCAAATGCCGGAGAAGGGCTGCCTGCTCTGGTATTATTTCATCATCGTTTCCGCCGGGGAAACTTTCTATTACGGCAACAACCAGGAACAGCTTGGAGGCATGGGAGACCTTTACGACCATGTGCCGCCGTCCTATCAGATCACCGTTTTCAACGAGGGAGCAAAGACGCCGGACTGGTTCAAGCATTCCGTTATCTACCAGATATTTCCCGACCGGTTCTGTCGGGAGGGCAGCGAGGTTGTTCCAAAGAAAGGGGCGGTGTATCATGCCTGCTGGGAGGACGAGCCCTTTTACTGCAAGGATGTGGACACGAAGGAACTCGTGTTCTACGATTTCTTTGGGGGGAATCTCAAGGGCATCGAGAAGAAGCTCCCTTATCTCAAGGAACTTGGCATTTCTGTGATCTATCTGAATCCCGTGTTTGAGTCTGAGAGCAACCATCATTATGATACGGGGGATTATCATAAGATTGACCCGATTCTGGGAACGAATGAGGATTTTCGGCATCTTGCCGAGACGGCAAAGGAAATGGGCATCCGGATCGTCCTGGATGGCGTGTTCAGCCACACGGGCAGCAACAGCCGCTATTTCAACCGCAAGGGGATGTATGACTCGGTGGGAGCGTATCAGTCCGAGAACTCGCCCTATCATGAGTGGTACGATTTCCGCAAGTTCCCCACGGAATACGATTGCTGGTGGAACAACGGCAATATGCCCAATGTCAGGGAAACAACGCCTTCCTATATGGATTTCATCATCCATAACAAGGACAGTGTCCTGCATTACTGGATGGACAGGGGAGCCAGCGGCTGGCGCATGGATGTCATCGACGAGCTGCCCCCCATCTTTTCCCAGAGCTTCTACAAGGAACTCAAGGAGAGGGATCCGGAGGCCGTGGTCATCGGCGAGGTGTGGGACGATGCCTCCAACAAGGTGGCCTATGATGTGGCAAGGGAATACCTCTGCGGGCAGGAGATGGACTCTGCCATGAACTATCCCTTTCGCCAGCATGTGGTGGACTTCCTGATGGGCAGGACGGATGCCGGGCTTTGCTGTCGCAGGATGGAAAGTCTCCGGGAAAATTATCCCAGGGAAAATTTCTATGCCATGATGAATCTCATTGGCAGTCATGACGTGCATCGCGCTATTACCCTTTTCGGGGAGGCCGGTTACTATGACGGGATGCCGGCAGTGGAGCAGGCGCGCAGCCGTCTGGATCAGGAACATTATGAGCTCGGCAGGAAACGGCTCTTTCTGGCGGTTCTCTGGCAGATGACCTATCCGGGGGTTCCCTCTGTTTATTATGGTGACGAGATTGGCATGGAGGGGTTCAAGGATCCCTACAATCGGCGCCCCTATCCCTGGAAGGATGGAGACGAGAACATCCGCCGGTGGTACAAGAAATGCATTGCCGAGCGCAACCGGCACGCGGCTTTGCGGACAGGGGAACTTCTGCCGCTTTACGCGGAAGGGGATGTGGCTGCCTATGCCCGTGTCATCCGGGAGGGCAGGGATGTCTTCGGCAAAGAGGCGGAAAACGACGCCTATATTGTGGCGTTCAACCGCAGCACAACGGAAAAACGCCAGGTTTCCTTCGATGTCAGTGACTTTTCCGATGGTGTTTTTGAATCTCTGCTTCAGGAGGGCGAAAAGATTCCCGTGAAACGCGGACGCATTCATCTGGAATTGGAGCCCTTGCAGGGCTGTCTGCTCCGCAGGGTGAAGGAGGCAAGGAAATATCCGCGCATGGCAGGGGTGTTGCTTCATCCCACCTCGCTTCCGTCGAAATACGGCATCGGGGATTTTGGAAAGGCTGCCTATCAGTTTGTGGATCTTATGGCAGAGGCAGGGCAGTCCGTATGGCAGATACTCCCCATGGGACCGGTGGACTTTTTCGGCTATTCTCCCTACCAGTCCCCGTCGGCTTTTGCGGGGAATCCGATGCTCATCGATATGGAGGGGCTTGTCCGGGAAGGATGGATTGCGGAGAGAGACACGGAGATTGACGAGCCGGGCGACAGCTCTCTTGTGGATTTCGAAAAGGCATGGTCCTTCAAGAAGGAATGCATCCTGAAGGCCTTTGAGGTCTTTCGGAAGACGGCGAAAAAGAATGAGGATTATCTGAATTTCTGTCGCCATGAGGCCTATTGGCTGGAGGATTATGCCCTCTTCGAGGCATGCAAGAGGGAATTCAAGGGAGAGGCATGGCCGAAATGGCCGGATGCGGTGCGGCGGAGAGACAAGGTGGCATTGGAGGACTTGCGGGAGCGTCTCAGGGACGATATCGCCCTGGAGATGTTCATGCAGTATCTTTTCGACCGTCAGTGGAAGCACCTGCATGAATATGCCAAATCCAAGGGCATCAACATCCTTGGGGATATGCCTATCTTCATCTCTCATGACAGCGCGGACGCATGGGCGAACCAGAGTCTCTTCGATCTCAATGAGGACGGGTCGGCAAAGACGGTGGCCGGGGTTCCGCCGGATTATTTCAGTGCCACGGGGCAGCTTTGGGGCAATCCGCAGTATGATTGGGAGGCCATGAAGCGGGAAAATTACGCATGGTGGAAGCGGCGCTTCAAGAAGCTCTACGAGCAGGTGGACATCGTGCGCATCGACCACTTCCGCGGCTTCGAGTCCTATTGGGAAATCAGCGGCAAGGCGAAGACCGCCATTCATGGGCATTGGCGCGAAGGGCCCGGGGAGGCTTTTTTCCGGGCCATCAAAGAGGAACTGGGTGACCTTCCCATCGTGGCGGAGGATCTGGGCATCATCACCGATGCGGTGGAGGAACTTCGGGCGGCATGCGATTTCCCGGGCATGAAGGTGCTGCATTTCACCCTCTATTTCAATGAGCAGGGGAGAATCGGCATTGTGCCGCCGGAAAACAGCATCGTATATACGGGCACCCACGACAACAACACGACGGTGGGATGGTATGAGAAGGAAGTGGACGAGCGCAGCAAGGTGGCCATTGCCAGACTTCTGCATGCGGATCCGAAGAATCCCGAGGATGTGTGCGAAAAGCTCATCGAGTTCGCCTATGCCTCCGATGCCCGCATGGCAATCATCCCCATGCAGGACATCCTGCACATGGACAGCCGAAGCCGCATGAACGTGCCCGGCACGGTGGGACTCAACTGGAAATGGTGCCTGAAAACGGAGTATACGAAGGACTTCGATGCAGCAAAACTCAAGGTGCTCTGCAAAAAAACCGGACGATGGATGGAATAACCATTTCTTTTCTTTTTTCGGTTTCTGTGGTATCCTATGAGATAGCATAAGTGGATATGGAGGGGGAGATCTTTGTGGGAGAATTTACCTTTGTGATTGAGAAGACCTGCCCAATCTGCGGGGAGACAACGCGGGTCGTGAAGACGAAATCGCGCCTTCTGGCGGAGAAGACGGACGAGGATTTCTGCGTTCACTACAAGGGATTCAATCCCTATTTCTATCGTGTCTGGTTTTGCGAGCACTGCGGGTTTGCCGCAGACGAGAAGCATTTTTTGGGGCAGATACCGGCCCGTTCCAAGAAAAAGATACGGGAATTTTTGGAACAGCGTAATTTGGGCATGGAATTCACAGAGGTACGAGGGGTGCCTGAGGCCGTTGCATCCTACAAGCTCGCCATCTATTACGAGGAGCTTATCGGCGGCATGTTCAATACCCGTGCGGGACTTTGGCTTTCCCTGGCCTGGGTCTACCGCGATACGGGCGAGCGGGAGAAGGAAATGGAGGCGATGCAGCATGCAGCGGATCTCTATGATGCCTCCCTGGTGAAGGAGCGCTATCCCATTGGCAAGATGACGGACAATACGGTCATCTACCTCGTGGGCGCCATCTATTTCCGCATGGGAGAGATGGACAAGGCAACCCAATACCTGAGCCGCATCATCGGCGACCAGAAGGCAAGGGATATGGATGCCCAGCTTTACAGGAAGGCGAGGGACCTTTGGCAGGATGTGCGGGATGCCAAAGGGGAGAAGGATGAGGATCCCGCGAAGAAGAAGGGGTAATGGATGGTGGATATGTCTGCTCATTTCCAGGAGCAGTTTCTTTCGTTTGATTTGAACAAGATAAAGGACAGGGTACAGGATTTCTCCCCGGTGATTCAGGTGGTGAGGGATACCTGGGATCATCAGACTTTGGGAGAAATCCTGGAGGGCAGGGTATACCTGCCGGATGACGTGCTCAATGAGATGCTTGCAGAGCGTGTCACCGGCAGGGAAAATACCCCCTTGTCTTCTTTGCGGCTGACCTGTCATGAAAGCGGGGTCATGGATATCGATGCCATGACGAAAAAGGGTGACAAGGTGGAGCTTTCGGGCACCATAGAGAAATTCATCCACAAGGGAGGTACCTCCTGCCTTGTCTATCGGGTCAAGAAGCATCGGCTTCCCGGACATGGCATCAGCTCGTGGCTCTTTTCGCAGGTATCCCTTGCCATGGCTCAGCGTCTCATGGGAAAGGTGGAAACACCGGAGAACCTTCCCACAAACATTCAGCACAATACCGTCACGGTGGATTTTTCCAGGATATTGGCGGAATCAAAGCTTGGCAAGGCAGAGCTGGAGGGTTCCCGCTTGCTGGATATGCTGGAAATCAAGGGAGCAAAGCCAAAGGAAGGCGGATTGGAGATTGACGTGGATTTCCATGTTGATGACAATATGAAGTCCATTCTGAAACGAGTGGTTCGGTAAATGTGATATTGGAGGGAAAGTTCTTTGCAGTTTCGTAAGTGTGTTTTGGTTGTTGTGACGGTTCTTTGTTCCGCGCTCATGGCAATGCCTTTGGCGGGGGCAAGGAACAAGGAGCCGCAGGTGAAGAAAATCGTATTCGTGCCCCACGACAATCGACCGATTTCCGACAAACAGACGGCAGATGTCGTGAAAAAGCTGGGGTACGAGGTTATTGTGCCGCCTGATGAGATCCTGGGAAGCAGGGAAGACCTGGGGCATCCCGATGAGCTTTGGAGATGGCTGAATGAAGAGATTCGTGCTGATAAAAAAGAGAAGAATGGGGAAATCCAGGCGGTCGTTGTATCCTCTGATGCGATGCTCTATGGGAGTCTGGTGGGCTCCCGAAAGCATGATTATAGCAAGGGGGAGATTCTTGACCGGGTGGCGAGATTTCAGCAATTCCGCAAAGACAACCCGAAACTTCCCGTCTATGTGTTCGGTTCCATCATGCGCACGCCACGTTCCGGAGAGGCTTCGGGGCATATGGAACCGGAGTATTATGACAGCTATGGCTCCGATATCTTTCGCTATACGGCATTAAAGGACAAGGAGGAAGTGGAGGGACTGGAGCCCCGCGAGAAGAAGGAAATGGCATTCCTTCAGGACCTTGTTCCAAACTCTGCATTGCAGGACTGGACGGGACGGCGGGAAAAGAATCTGGAGGCAAGCAAGTTTCTCATTGACCTTGCAAAGAAAAAGACCTTTGATTACCTTCTGATTGGAAAGGACGACAATGCCCCTTATTCCCAAACCCATATGGAAAGCAGACGCATTTCCGATTACAGCAAGGAGATGGGAGAGGATCGCTTTCAGTCCATGGCAGGAATTGATGAGGCTGCCATGCTGCTTTTGTCCCGGGCAGTCAACGAGAGATCCGGAAACAAACCTTATGTCTTTGTGCGTTATAACTGGGGCTCCGGGCCATACACGGTGCCCCTGTATTCCGATGAGCGTATCGGCAGTTCCATTGAGGATGCCATAGTGGTTGCGGGCGGGATTCAGGTGGACTCGCCGGAGGGGGCGGATCTGGTCCTTGTAGTGAATACGAATCCCAACGGCAAGACCTATGAGGCACCGGATCGCTCAAATGACGGTCAGCCAGGGGAGGGCACGAAATACTTTGTCGATATCGTGGAAGAATATCTCGGCAAGGGATATCCTGTAGCCGTTGCTGATGTGGCCTATGCCAACGGTTCCGACAATGCTGTCATGGAGCAGATGCGGAAGCGCGACCTGCTTTTCCGGTTGCAGGGCTATGCAGGCTGGAATACGGCAACGAACAGCACGGGTTTTGTGATTGCTGAAGGTATGCTTGCAAGGAAGATGGAGCGGGAGGCCGTGGATGAGCTCCTTCTCACACGTTATCTGGATGACTGGGCCTACCAGGCGAATGTGCGCAACGTCATTGCCCGCCAGCTCACATGGCTGCGGGGGGATGGTGTATACGGAAGTCTGGACGAGAAGCGCGGAACGGTAAGCGAGAGGACTGCCCGCCTGCTCTCCCGCTTTGTGGAAGACAATCTTCCGCCCTTTGATGACCTGGAGCAAATAGAGGTTGACTTTCCCTGGAATCGCATGTTTGAGTCCGATATCCGTCATTCTGTGAGAGATGCGGGGCCGTTGATCAAAGTGAATAATCCTTGAATTACTGAAAGCTATTATAATATTATAACCTATTGTCAATCAGGAGGATTTTACGATATGATGAATTACAAGAAATATCGCAAGGGGTATTATCTCCCGCCGACCATCGATATGAGTTGGACTCAGAAAGAGTATCCGGAGAAGGCACCCGTATGGTGCAGTGTGGATCTGCGGGACGGGAACCAGTCCCTTGTGATTCCCATGAGCCTCGACGAGAAGATCGAGTTCTACAAGATGCTCATCAAGATTGGCTTCAAGGAGATCGAGGTGGGCTTCCCCGCGGCATCGGATACGGAGTATGCACTCCTGCGCCGCCTGGTGGAGGACAACCTGATTCCCGATGATGTGACGGTGCAGGTGCTGACACAGGCAAGGGAGCACATCATCCGCAAGACCTTCGAGGCGCTCAAGGGTGTCAAGAATGCCATCGTCCATGTCTACAATTCTACCTCCGTGGCGCAGCGGGAGCAGGTGTTCCGCATGTCGAAGGAGGAAATCAAGCAGATTGCCGTGGATGGGGCAAAGCTCTTGAAGGAACTGACAGAGGAAGCAGGAGCGGACTACCGTTTTGAGTATTCCCCGGAGAGCTTCACGGGCACGGAGCCGGAGTATGCCCTTGAGGTCTGCAATGCCGTGCTGGATGTCTGGCAGCCAAAGGCAGACCGCAAGGCCATCATCAACATTCCAGTGACCGTGGAGATGTCCATGCCCCATATCTATGCGATGCAGGTGGCATATATTTCCCAGAACCTCAAGTACCGTGACAATGTGGTGCTTTCCCTCCATCCCCATAATGACAGGGGCTGTGGCGTTGCCGATTCCGAGATGGGAATCCTGGCGGGGGCGGACCGCATCGAGGGAACTCTCTTCGGCAATGGCGAGCGCACGGGCAATGCGGATATCGTGACCATTGCCATGAACATGTTTGCTTTGGGCATTGACCCGAAGCTGGATTTCTCGGATATGCCGGCACTGGTGGAGATGTATGAGCGGGTGACCCGCATGCACGTTCATGACCGCCAGCCCTATGCAGGCTCCCTGGTATTTGCGGCCTTTTCCGGCTCCCATCAGGATGCCATTGCGAAGGGCATGCATTGGCGGGAGGAGAAGGATCCGGAGCATTGGACGGTTCCCTATCTTCCCATCGATCCGCAGGATGTGGGGCGCGAGTACGAAAGCAACGTCATCCGCATCAACAGCCAGTCCGGCAAGGGCGGCGTCGGCTTCATCATGGAGCATCAATACGGCATCGAGATGCCGAAGAAGATGCGGGAGGATTTCGGGTACTGCGTCAAGGGCGTGTCCGACCACAAGCACAAGGAGTTGTTGCCGGATGAGATCTACCAGATTTTCATCGACGAGTACGTCAATGTGGAGACGCCTTACAAGCTGATCGATTTCCTGCTCCGCAAGGAACCGGACGGCACCCGCAGCGGCAGTGTGGATCTGGAGGCCGATGGCAAGCACAGGATCTTCGTGGCGCGGGGCAATGGCCGTCTTGATGCCGTGAGCAATGCCCTGCAGGAAAACCTCAACGTGAAGTACACGAACCTTACCTACAGCGAGCATGCCCTGGAGATCGGGCAGTCTTCCCGTGCCATTGCCTATATCGGCATCACGGGAGAGGATGGCAAGATTTCCTGGGGCGCAGGCATGGACACGGATATCATCACGGCATCCATTCAGGCGCTGTTCAGTGCCATCAATCGCATGAAAGCAGGAAAGTGAAAACTTTATATTGACAAGACAGGTGCTTTCCAGTATAATCTTATTCTGTGAGTTACGCATTATTGAATGTTTCCTGGTTGCAGCAGAATTTTCATCTCACATGGTTCACTAGCTCAGTTGGCAGAGCACCTGACTTTTAATCAGGGTGTCCCGGGTTCGAATCCCGGGTGAGCCACCATGGCGCGTTGGTCAAGTGGTTAAGACACCGCCCTTTCACGGCGGCTTCACGGGTTCGAATCCCGTACGCGTCACCATACGGCCCGGTAGTTTAGTTGGTTAGAATGCCGCCCTGTCACGGCGGAGGTCAGGGGTTCAAGTCCCCTTCGGGTCGCCATTTTGCCTCGGTAGCTCAGTTGGTAGAGCAGGGGACTGAAAATCCCCGTGTCAGTGGTTCGATTCCGCTCTGAGGCACCACTCGAAAGGAAAGGCCTTTAGGATAAACTTTATTCTAAAGGCTTTTTTTACTACGAAAAATTAGTGAATCAAGCCCGTAAGGGCGCAGATGAACTTAGTTTTCGTGTAAGGGCGTAGTGCGAAACACCGTTTCGCACGAAGCTTGTTTGCAGGGAGACTGCAGTTGTGGTATTATCGTGGGCAGGAAGATTTTTGTTTGTGTTTTGGAAAGGAAGATTTCATGGAACAGCTTTCTCAGGTATTCCTGGAGTTCATTGCGTCCTGGGGATATTTTGCCGTGGCGGTGCTTATGGCGATGGAGAATGCCTGCATCCCGATTCCGAGCGAGCTCATTCTGGGCTTTGCGGGGTATCTCGTGTTTGCGGGGAAGATGACCTTTGGGGGAGCCCTGGTTGCGGGCATGATCGGAGGCATGGTTGGTTCTGTCTTTGCCTATGTGGTGGGGCACAAGGGAGGGCGTTCCTTTGTTGACAAGTATGGGCATTATTTCTTTGTGAAGAAGTCCCATGTGGACATTGCCCAGAGATGGTTCGACAAATACGGCATCAAGGCAGTCTTCTTCAGCCGCATGCTTCCCGTGGTGCGCACCTTCATTTCCCTGCCTGCGGGGTTTGCCCATGTGGACATGAAAAAGTTTTTGGTCATGACCTTTGCGGGTTCCCTTCCCTGGACGGCATTGATTCTCTTTGCGGGGATGATGCTGGGGGAAAGCTGGAAGATTCTCACGAAGATCGGGCATGAGGCGAGCATCGTTTTCGTCATCGTCTGTGCCGTTGCCCTCGCTGTTTTCTATGTGCGCTACCGCAGGAGGAAGAGCGCGAGGCAGGGGATTGATCTGGAATAAAGAAATTTCCTGTTTTGTCTTGCACATGTGGGGTGGACATGGTATACTTTTAAGGTCATAAGACAGTTAGGTTTCCATATGGAGCCTTCCCTGCTCCCCGGAAGTGGGGAGCCAATAGACCAAAGGAGGAGGTGGTTTCGTGAGAAAGTACGAAGTCATATTCATTGTCAAGCCCATGGAGGAAGAGGCGACGAACGCCGTCATCGAGAAATTCTCCAAGCTCATTACCGCAAATGGCGGCACGATTGACAAGGAAGATCGCTGGGGCAAGAAGCGCCTGGCCTATGAGATCAAGGACGAGACTGAAGGCTACTACTGCCTGTTCAACGTCACGTGCGAGCCGGCTTGCGTTGCTGAGTGCGACCGTGTGATGAAGATCACGGATGAGCTCTTGAAGCATATGATTGTCAAGTCCGACGAGGAAGAGTGAGCGTAAGAGTAAGAGTAAGAGTAAGAGTAAGAGAAGTACACGGGCATCTAAGGATGCCAGGTGGCAGGGAGGATACGGTATGAACAAGGTAATACTGATTGGACGTTTGACGCGTGATCCCGAGGTTCGTTATACCCAGTCCGGTATAGCTGTCTGCACCTTTACTCTGGCGGTGGATCGGAGATACGCACGCAAGGCGGAGAACAACGGACAGCCGACGGCGGATTTCATTCCCATTGTGGCGTGGAGGAAGCTGGCGGAAATTTGCGGGAACAACCTGACAAAGGGGCGCCGCATTTCCGTGGAAGGCAGCATGCAGGTGCGGAATTATGAGGCCCAGGACGGCACGAAGCGCTATGTCACCGAGGTTATCGCGGACGAGATTGAGTTCCTGGATTCCAGGAGCAGCGGACAAGGGGACGGGGGATATTCCCCGGGAGCGCAGGCATCTTCTGTTGCGGCCTCCGCACCGCAGGCCCCGTCAGATTCCTTTGGGCCGGCCATCCCTGAGGATGAGATCCCATTTTGATAGGAGGGAACTGTCTTGATAAGACGTGACAGAAGCAGAAGGCCTCGCAGAAAGGTCTGCTCTTTTTGCGTAGACAAGGTTGAGCATATCGATTACAAGGATGTTGCAAAGCTTCGCCGTTTCACGACGGAGCGCGGCAAGATCCTGCCTCGCCGCATCTCTGGCAACTGTGCAAAGCATCAGCGCCAGGTGACTGTGGCAATCAAGCGGGCGCGCAATATCGCATTGCTGCCTTTTACTGCAGAGTAAGGAATAGGGCGTTGCATCTTTTGGGTGTAACGCCTTTTGCATGCATAAAAAGTTGCCTCCATCAATTTAATTATATTCTAATTTAATTTTTGGGGAGACTTGACGATAATATAGGTGCAAGGATGAAATTGGGTTGCCAATCCCCGCTCGCATGGCGGATGCAAACCGCGTCCTTGTCGAGAATGCGGTTGCGGGATTCCTTGATAAGACGAATGTCGTATTCGTACGGTGAGAAAGTTTTTTGTGAGGTTGTCGGTTTTATGCGAATACGATAGGCGTGAGCAGCTTCCGGAGGCGATGGCCGGAAGCTGCTTTTATTTTGCCTATGGAAAAATTTGAATCCCCTCCGGGGACTAGTGTCCCGCCTCGTTCATATCCATAATAATTGCCCGATATGCAGTCATCTGCGTTGTCATCGTCAGTTGGCGTAGCCACCGCTACGCCGCCCTCCTCTTCCTAGCATCTGACTACATCTCGAACAATTATTTTTATGTTTCTGAACGAGGTGGGACACTAGCTTTGCGTCGCATTGCGTTATGACGAGGCTGCGCCTCGTCGAAACGCCAAGAGGAATATTTTGCCTATGGCAAAATTTGAACAATTGCGTTATAATAAAAGGTGTATTTAATGATAGTGATATGGAGAGTGAATGTATCGTGTTGGATATGAAATTTGTCAGGGATCATCTCGATGAGGTTCGCCAGATGCTGGTGAACAGGAACAATTCCTTGAATCTGGATGATTTCTCTTCGTTGGAAAAAAAGCGTCGTGATATCCTCGCAGAGGTGGAGCAGCTCAAAGGAAAGCGCAATACCGTGTCGAAGCAGGTCAGCATCATGAAGAAGAATGGTGAGAATACCGATGCGATTGTTGCAGAAATGCGTTCTGTGGGAGACCGGATCAGTGCTTTGGATGGGGAACTCAAGGAAGTGGAAGAGAGACTTCGCGACATTCTCCTGCACATTCCAAACATGCCGAAAGAAGACGTTCCCATCGGTAAGGACGACACGGAGAATCCGGAGGTACGAAAATGGGGAACGCCCAGAGAGTTTTCCTTTGAACCGAAGGAGCATTGGGATATCGGTGCGGATCTCGATATCCTGGACGCGGATCGTGCAGCGAAGGTCACGGGTGCCCGCTTTACTTTTTACAAGGGATTGGGAGCGCGTTTGGAGCGCGCCTGCATCAATTTCATGATGGATATCCATGCCAACAAGCATGGATATACGGAAATGCTGGCGCCTTACATTGTCAACAGGGACAGCATGATCGGCACGGGACAGCTGCCGAAATTTGCCGAGGATATGTTCAAGCTGGAAGGCATGGATTACTATCTTGTGCCCACGGCGGAGGTTCCGACCACGAACTATCATCGGGAGGAAATTCTCGATGGGGCGAAATTGCCGGAATACTACAGCGCATATACCGCTTGTTTCCGTGCCGAGGCAGGGAGCGCGGGACGCGACACCCGCGGGCTGATTCGCCAGCACCAGTTCAACAAGGTGGAACTCATCAAGTTCGTGAAGCCGGAAAATTCCTGGGATGAGCTGGAGTCTATGGTGGATGCCGCAGAGGATGTTCTTCGGGTTCTGGAGCTTCCCTATCATGTGGTGCAGCTTTGCACGGGAGATATGAGCTTTACCTCGGCCAAGACTTATGATATCGAGGTCTGGTTCCCTGCCCAGAACAGGTACAGGGAAATTTCCTCCTGTTCCAATTGCACAGACTATCAGGCACGCCGTGCGAACATCAAGTTCCGCAGGGATGCGAAGGCCAAGCCGGAATTCGTCCATACGCTCAATGGTTCCGGTCTCGCGGTGGGGCGTACGGTTGCGGCCATTCTGGAAAACTATCAGCAGGAGGATGGTTCCGTGGTGATTCCAAAGGCACTCGTTCCCTACATGGGCGGCGTGGAAGTCATCCGGAAGAATTGATTTTAGAAGAAATCCCAGGGAACTGTGAAGAAATGAATTCAAGATTTATGGATGAACAGTTCCTTGGGGATTTTGATGAGTCCCTTTGATGTGGCGGAAGGGATATCTGATGTATTATATCTTGGAGGAGGACTGGTTTATGGAACTGAAAGGATCACAGACGGAAAAAAATTTGTGGGCGGCTTTTGCCGGAGAGTCCCAGGCGCGCAACAAGTATTCCTACTATGCCTCTCGCGCGAAGAAGGACGGTTATGTCCAGATTTCCAACATTTTCCAGGAGACGGCGGACAATGAGAAGGAACATGCCAAGATCTGGTTCAAGCTCGTGGAGGGCATCGGTGACACGAAGGCGAACCTGAAGGCTGCGGCTGCCGGGGAGAATGAGGAATGGACCAGCATGTACCCCGGATTTGCGAAAACGGCACATGAGGAAGGCTTCGAGAAGATTGCAAAACTCTTTGAGGCCGTGGCAAAGATCGAGAAGGAGCATGAGACCCGCTACAATCTCCTGCTCAAGAACATCGAGGAGGACAAAGTATTCAAGAAGGGCGAGAAGATCATCTGGCAGTGCCTCAATTGCGGTTATGTCTGCGAGGCCTCCAATGCGCCGGAGGTCTGTCCTGTCTGCGACCACCCGCAGTCCTTCTTCCAAAAGGTTGCGGCGAATTACTGAGATTGACTGTTTTGGCAACAAAAAAACGCATCGGGAGATATCTTCCGATGCGTTTTTTTTCGTTTAGCTTCTCAGCCGTTATGGTTGCGAAGGATGTCTGCTGCCTGGGAAGCGGACATGCCGCGCTCCTGCAGGATGTCATAAACCTCCTGCATGGCCATCGCTTCCTTCCTGTCGAGCAGTTCCTGGCGCTTTGCTTTCAAGTCTCTGATACGGGCCGATGCCTTTTCGATTTTTGCATCAAGAACCTCAATCTGTTCGTCGATGTTTACATTTCTTGCCATAATCGTTCCTCCTAGTTTTGAATAAATTTGCCATCAATGCACTTATATTTTTATTATACGCCATGTTGGCGTGTACGTCAAAGAAAAAATGAAAAAAATTTCTATTTTCCGTGCTTCATTGCTTCGCTTTTTGCAAGTTGGTCGCATCGTTCATTTTCTGCAATTCCCGCATGTCCTTTTACCCAATGGAAATCTACCTGGTGCTTTTGAAAAAGGACATCGAGTTTTTCCCATAGATCTCTGTTCTTTACATCGCTTCCCGTGGAGGTTTTCCAGCCGTTGCGTTTCCAGCCCTTGATCCAATGTTTGGTGAATGCGTTTTTGAGGTATTGGCTGTCGGTGTAAAGTGCTATGGAGGATGATTCCATGATATGGGAAAGGGCGGCAACTGCAGCACTGAGTTCCATGCGGTTGTTGGTGGTACAGGATTCCCCGTTGTGAAGCTCGATGGATTTTCCTGTGGAAGTTTCCGTCAGGATGGCTGCCCATCCTCCCGGACCACCGGGATTTCGGAGACAGGAGCCATCTGTATATACGACATAATCGGCATTGACCTTTTCTTGGGAATGTTTTCCCGTCGTTTTTGAGGAAGTGCCTTCTTCCAGCCAGACAAGTGCTTCCGGAACTGTGGCAAAGCTTTTGAATTTCGCTCCGGTGTATCCCTTGACTTGCTTTTCGCATTCCACCCACGTGGAAAATATTCCCGTTTTGCGTCCCTGTCTCACGGCATATACTTTGTTCTTCATAAATTCGCTCCCTTCCGGTCATTATTATAACGCAATTGTTCAGGTTTTGCTATATGCAAAACATTCCAATCAGCGTTTCGACGCGGGCTTGTTCTGTGTCATAAAGCACTATTCAAAGTTTGCCAACGGCAAAAAAATCTCTTCTTCCTATTTACTATTTTGCGAATGGTTGCTAAAATCTTAAGGTAGATTGAATTTTTGGAGGGCATTATGGTCACCCGTTTTCTGGAATGGCTGGGCCGCTTCGTTTTGAGGCGGCTGGAAGAATTCGGCACGATTGTGCTATTGTATGCAGAAACCATGCGGCAGCTTAAGCACAAGCCGCGCATTCACCATATCATTGCGCAGATGTCCCATCTGGGGGTGGATTCCCTTTCCATTGTCAGCCTTACCCTGCTGTTTACCGGCGTGGTACTGACACTTCAGACGGCATCGCAGTTTATCCGCTTTGGCGCACAGTCCACCATTGGCGCGGTTGTTGCTGTTGCCATTGGGCGAGAGCTTGGGCCTGTGCTTGTGGGGGTTGTCTGTGCGGGACGCGTGGGGTCTGCCATCACGGCAGAGATCAGCACGATGAAGGTTACGGAACAGATCGATGCCTTGCGTGTCATGGCAGTGAATCCCGTGGATTATCTCATTGTGCCGCGCATGCTTGCCTGTATGATCGTGGTGCCGATCCTGACGGTGTTCGGCGATATCATCGGCATCCTTGGGGGCTGGGCGGTGGCGGTCTATTATTCCGGCATCAGTTCCTATCTATACATCAATTCCATTGACCGTTTTTGTGATGTGTTCGACATCACTGGCGGCATGATCAAGGCGGTGTTCTTTGGCAACGTCATAGCAGTCCTAGGTTGCTATTACGGGCTTCACTCCCCGGCAGGGGCAGAAGGCGTGGGCAAAGCGACGACGCGGACGGTAGTGGCATCCATTGTTGTGATTTTCATCTTGAATGCGGTATTGACGTTTATCTTATTTTAATTTGAGGGAAAATATGATAAAATTAGTGGATGTAAATAAGGAGTTTTCGGGAAAGGCTGCCTTGAAGCATATCCATATGGAGATACGAAGGGGAGAGACGCTGGCAATCATTGGCGGTTCCGGCTCGGGAAAGAGCACACTCCTTCGGCTGCTGATCGGCCTTATACGCCCCACGAGTGGGGAGATATGGTTTGACGAGCAGGAGGTTTCCCGTATTTCCGAAAAGGAATGGGACAAATTGCGGCTTTCCATGGGCATGGTCTTCCAGTATTCCGCACTTTTTGATTCCATGACGGTGGGCGAGAATGTGGCCTTTGGGCTTCGGGAGCACACGGATTATGATGAAGAAAAGATTCAGTCCATCGTGAGAGAGAAGCTCCATCTTGTGGGACTGGATGATGTGGAGGAAATGATGCCCAATGAACTCTCCGGTGGCATGAAGAAGCGGGTGAGCCTTGCGAGGGCGATTGCAATCAATCCGCGTGTCATCTTCTATGACGAGCCGAGTTCCGGTTTGGATCCCATTATGACGACGAAGATTGATGAGCTTATCGTGAACACCCAGAAGGCACTTGATGTGACCTCCGTGGTTGTCACCCATGATATGGCAAGCGCCTGCCGCATTGCTGATCGCATTGCCATGATCTATGAGGGAGAGCTCATTGCCCTGGAGCCGGTGGAGCGTTTCCGTGAATCGGAAGATCCCCGGGTGCAGGCGTTTTTCCATACCCTGCAGACGATGAAGGAGGCAGGTAGATGACAAAAGAAGCAAAGGTGGGGGCGTTCACTCTGGGAGGGATCCTGCTCCTGGCTGTGGTGCTGGCCCATCTCAGTGGCTTTCATCTCGGTGGCAGCAGTTGTTATCGGCTGTATGTCGGCTTCACAAAAGCGGTAGGTCTCGTGCCACAATCAACGGTTTGCCTTTCCGGCGTGCCTGTGGGTAAAGTGGAGAGCATCGTGAACGAAGGCGCGGGCGTGACCGTGACCATGGATATCAATAAGGGCGTGAGGATTCCAAGGGACTCCACAGTGACCATTGAGTCCACTGGCGTCATGGGAGAAAAATTCGTCAGCATCATGCCGGGAAAAGGGGATACGCATCTTTTTGAGGACGGCGACTATATTATCGGTTATGATGAAGAGGGCATGGATGCCATGTTTGCCAATATCAGCAAGGCTGTCGTGCAGGTGCAGGACATGCTGGTCTCCATCAACGAGATCATCAGTGACCCCCAGCTCAAGGGAACTGTGGTGGATATGGCGGTCAATATGCGGGATGCCTCAGCGCATATCAGCGGCCTCATGGCAGGGCTGGAAGAGATGGTTTACATGAACCAGGGCAATGTCCAGCAGATTGCGCAAAACCTGGCAGCGGCTACTGCAGGTATGCAGAGGACCATGGCCAGTGTGGAGCACATGATGGAGAACATGGATAGCGTGGCAGGGGATCCGCAGACGGCGGAAAACCTGAGGCTTACCTTGCAGAACATCGCCGATACCAGTGCCAGGGTTGAGCGCATGGCCGCAAATATCGAGGGAGTCGTTGCCGATCCGCAGACGGCGGAGGATTTGCGGGCCACCATCCACAATGCACGGGAACTCACCGACAAGGCGGACAAGATGATGGGATCGGTCAGCAAGGTGCAGGTGAAGCCCTCGGTGGATGTCCTTTACAGCGGCAAGAACAGCGACTGGCGCACGAATTTCAATGTGGATGTCATGGAGGAAAAAGGCGCGTTTCTCAGCCTTGGCGTTGATGATATCGGGCAGGACAACCTGTTCAATGCACAGATTGGAAAACGTCAGGGGAATCTTGGCGTCCGGGCTGGCGTCATTGCCAGCAAGCCGGGAATTGGGCTGGATGGCTATGTTGGGAAAAAGTGGAAGTTCTCCGCTGACGCCTATGATCTCAACGATGTGTCATTGAGGCTCCGGGCGCAGTATGAGATTGGCGATGAGACGTATCTCATGGGAGAGTTCAATGATGTGACAGACCATGACAAACGGGCTGCCTATATGGGAATACGCAAGACCTTTTAAGAAATCCATAGATGTGCTATTATAGATATGCTATAATTCTAGAAGGTGGACAGGTAATCTTTGGGGGGAGTTTATTTTGAGGAATTCGAAAAGTTTTTATAAAAAGCTGTCGGCCCTTGTTGCAATGGGCTTCATGGGGATTGCTGCAACGGGAACTGCTTTTGCGGCAAATACGGTGGAACTGAATCTCGCAGACAGTGTCCGCATGGCCATGGAGAACAACCGGACCATCAAACAGTCGGCGGCAAGCCTGGAGGCTGCAGAGTGGAGATTGCACAATGCGCGCCGCGCCACGGGACTCAATCTGGGGTGGTCGGGGAGTGCCCTGCATTATGATGGGGACTATTATAAGGATTCGTATTCAACGGGCTACAACAATAACTTGACGGCAACTTATCCCATTTATACAGGCGGACAGAATGAGAACACCATCAGGAATCGGCAGTATGCCCTGAATGAGGCAGATCTTACACTGGAGCGCACAAAGCAGAGCATTCGTTACAATACAATGGCAGAATATTACAGTGTGCTCCGTTATCGCAACAATATCGATGTGCAACAGGAGTCCGTGAATACCCTTCAGGTACATCTCAACAACGTCAATGCACAGTACCGCGTGGGCACGGTGGCGAAGTCTGATGTCCTGCAGTCCCAGGTACAGCTTGCCAATGCGCAGCAGGACCTTGTGACAGCCCAAAACAACTATGAGGTGGCTGTGGCTTCCCTGAACAATCTCATCGGTCTTCCTACGGACACGAATCTGGATATCAAGGACGACCTTAGCTACACAAAGTATAATCTTACCGAGGAAGGCTGTCAGGAGTATGCTCTTCGGAACCGTCCCGATTACATTGCAGCAGAGTATGCCGTGAAGGAAGCAGAGGCGGCGATGGAGACTGCCAAGGCAGGCTATCGTCCAAAAGTGAATGCTCAGGCAGTGAAGGTCTTCAATGGCGACAAACCCTTCAATGACGATCATCAGGAGTACTGGACTGCGGGTGTCACGGCGAGCTGGGACTTTTTCGATAATGGCGTGACGGCAGCCAGTGTCAATGAGTACAAGGCCACATTGGAAAAGGCAAAGGAATTTGCTGCCAAGACAAAGGAGGATGTCCAGCTGGACGTGCGCCAAAACTACCTGAATCTGCTGGCTGCGGAGAAAAACATCCATACTATGGCGGTTGCCGTGGAGGAGGCCGAGGAGAACTACAAGATCTATCAGGTTCGCTATAGTGCCGGTGTGGACACGAACCTCAGCGTCATGAACGCAGAGGAGAAACTCAATGCGGCCCGCATGAACTATTATAGTGCCTTGTATTCTTACAATACCAGCAAGGCAGCATTGGATTCTGCCATGGGTGTTCCCGTGGATGTGGATACGTCTCGTTACTATGATGAGGAAATCAAGACGAACTCCGTGCAGAAGGCTCGCGAAGCGGGTGAGATCCAGCCTGGCACGGTGATTGACAGCCCCATCAAGCATGAGGATGGGACGCCTGCTCCTGCGGTTCCCGGTTTGCAAGAAAGTATTGCGGCTTCGAAGGAAGTGAAGACCAGTGTTGCGGTTCCAACGGCAGAGGAAATTGGTGCTGTGACTTCGGAGGAAGTGAAGGCTACCTCGGATGTTTCCGGAATGACTGCGCAAAACGTCGATGAACAGTCTGTGGAAGCTGAGTTGGCAGGGTGATGGAAAGAGTGTTTGAATGACTGGTTTTACGGGATGGGAACAGGAATGAAAGGAAAAGGAACGGGCATAGCGGCAAGTGTTTTCATAGGAATTGCTTTGATCGGCTTCTTGGCCGCCGGGTTCGTTCTGAGATCCGAGGCGTTCATGGAACGGGCGGGGGCGACAGCAGCGGAAAAGGCTGCTGAGCTCCTGGGCGTTCCCATGGAAGTCGGGAGCATCGAAGTGGAGTCCTTTCATTCCCTTGTCATCAGGGATATTGCTGTTTATGACAAACAGGCAGAATGTATCGCCCGGGCAGAGGAAGCACGGGTGAACTTCCGCCTGTTTTCTGCATTGCAGGAGAATCCGGCAGCAGCCGTGGATGAGGTGGTATTGCACCATGTATCTGTCAATCTCGTGCAAAGGCCGGATGGCACATGGAATGCAGAGGATATCGAGACCTCGGAAGGCGGGGAGAATGCCTTTCGAGGAAAAGTGGTTGTGGAAGATGGTACACTCAGAGGAAATGTGCAAGGGAAGGAGCTTGTACTGGAAAATGTGACGGCTGGTTTGGACATGGCGGATTACCCTGTCATGAAGGTGGAGGCCTCTGCAGAGAACCAGGGAGCGAAAATCCAGGCTGGCGGCACACTTGGAAAAGAACGGCAGATTCTTACGGCACATGTGGAAGGCGTGGATTTGGAGAACTACTTTTCTCTTGTTCCTGAGGGGCTCATCCCGGAAAATGTGAAGATTGTTTCCGGCGAGATTCCCAAGGCAAAGGCGGCAATCCTTCGTCAGGGCGATGTGCTCAGTTTCAGTGGCCAGGCGGAATATCAAAAGGGTGTCGTGCAGGTGGAGGGAACGGAAATCCGGGATATCCATGGCTTTGCAACCTTCACGGATTCGGAGCTCATGCTGTTCACGGATGCGGAGTCCATGGAGCAGAAGGCGCATATGCATGGAAAGCTTCGCTGGGATACAGGTGCGCCTTACATGGATCTTTATGCGAACTCGGATTCCTTTGACCCGGGGGCAATTCTCCCCACGATTCCTTTCCAGGGCGCCGTGGACTTTCAGGCGCATGTGGCCGGTTCGTTTACAAATCCCACTGTGGATGGGGATTTTCATGTGGCATCCGGAAGGATTGAGGATATCCAGATCCAAAATGCGGCTGCACATGTTTATTTTGCTGATCATGCTCTCTATCTTCAGGATGTTTCGGCAGGCATGCTTGATGGCACGGTCAAGGGGGAGGGAGAACTCCGCCTGGATGATATGGCCTATACTGCCCATGTGAAGACCGGGGACGTGGAGGCCGCTTATTTTGCGGATTATATTCCGGGGGTATCGGGACGATTGTCGGCCGATTTGGGAATCAGCGGTCAGGGGACAGGCATGGAGAACCTGGAGATTTATGGAAGCGTCAGAGCCAAAGATGCTTTCTATCAGGAGCTCCCCATCACGGATCTCAGTGCTTCCTTCTATGCGAAAGGACAGGATGTCACCATTGACTATTTGAGCCTTCAAATGCCGAATCATAGTGATATCGGTCTGGAGGGAACCATCAAAGATGGGAATGACCTGGATCTTTCCTTTTATGGCGGGCATGTGGATTTTTCCATGCTTTCGAAACTTGTTCCGCAGGCAGATATCACTGGATTTGGAGATTTTGAGGGCAAGATCAAGGGGGGCATGGAGAACCCTCAGGTAGGGATTCGTCTTTCTTGTTTGAAGGGAACTCTTTTCCAGCAGCCCTTTGACTCCCTCAAGGCATCCATGGGCGGGAGTCTTGATGGGATAGGCATCCGGGAATTCTTTATGGAAAAGGATGGCCATGAAGTCTGGCAGGTGAAAGGCTATGTCGGTTTTGTGGGGGAGAAGCGCATTGACCTGCAGGCAGATACCGTTGGGGCCCGCATGGAAGACATTGCAGCTCTCGTGGCTCCGGACCAGCCAATCACCGGCAATGTGGACAATACGATTCGCGTGACGGGAACCTTGGACAATCCTCATGCAGTCGGGTACATCCATATGTATCGTGGCAGTTATCGGGGAATGCTGGTCATTGGCATGGATGGCGATTATTTCCTGGAAGGGGACAAGGTGCGACTTCAGGATGCACGTATCCGGACTCCGATGATCGATATGGATGTCAGTGGTACGTTGGATTACAAAACCATGCAGATGGATATGGATTTGTCCGTTTATGATATTGATATGAAGCGGTTGGAGAATCGGTTCCCATACGAGGTGAGCGGTCATGGAACGTTTTCCGGAAAGGCATCGGGAACCATTGATGAACCTGTTTTCCGAGGGATTCTTGATGCACCGGAACTTGTTCTCAACGAGCAGAGCATCACGCAGGTTCATGGTGAGGTGGAGTATGCGAAAAATCAAGTGACCTTGAGGGAATTTGGATTCGACCAGAAGGAAGGCCGCTATCGTCTCAATGTGGGAATGGGGATGGATGCTTACAATCTGTCCGGCAGCGCTTCTGTCAGGAATGCGGATATCAATGCGCTTTTGGCCATGCTCGACCAGAAGAATGACAAGATACAGGGACGGCTGGATGCTGATGCTGTGTTGGGCGGATCGTTGGACAATCCTTCGGTCCGCATGTCCGGGAGCATCCTGTCAGGATTGCTTGCCGGATACGACGTTCATGATGTAGCATTTCAGGCAAGTATTGCCGACAGGGTATTGGCGGTGGAAAAGCTCACGGGATCCCAGGGGGAAACCGGTCATTTTGATGCTCTTGCCAGCATTAGCATGGATGGCCCTATTCAGGGAACGATTTCTGCCCATGATCTGGAGGCGGGGCTTTTCACGAAACTTGCCGGACTTGACACAGAGGTTGTGGGTTTGGCTGATGTGGAGGCAAGCATCGGGGATGTTCTCCAGAACCCGTCGGCAAATGTTTCTGTGAATGTGCGCAATGGAGGCATTCAAGGGTCTACCTTTGACAATCTGCACGGAGTGTTTCTGCTGAAAAACGGCCTTGTGGATGTACAGGAACTCATGGTGCAGAAGATGGTCGCAGAGAAAAATTATCAGGCCAGTGCCAAGGGAATCGTTCCTCTGCGGGCGGTTTTCGCGACGGCCGGAGAAGAACTTGATGACTATGAGCAGATAAAGTTGGGGTTCAGCCTGGATGAGGCAGATCTGAGTTTGCTTCCCCTATTGTCTGATCATGTGGATTGGGCTCTGGGAGAGATGGACGGAAATGTGGAGATTACGGGGACACTGGCCCATCCGCTTGCTCATGGCAGTATCCGTGTTCCGGCTGGCAGCCTGAAGATCAAGGAATTGGAAAAGCCCATAACGGATATGCAGCTGAATATGATATTCCGGGGAAATGTTTTGGATCTGGAGGAATTTTCCGGCAGCATGGGGGAGGGAAATTACAGGGCGGTTGGTTCTTTGGCCTTGGATGGAACATCCCTGTCAAAATATGATTTCCAAGTGGACATGGATCAGCTTGATGTACAAAGCGATTTCTACCGTGGCCCGCTTTCGGGACAGTTCCATGTGGGAGAGGGAGAGTTCGAATGGTTGGACAGGACAATTGTCCGTCCAAAACTTACTGGAAATCTCCAGCTGGAGCATTGCCTGATATCTGTGCCTGCCATTCCGGAGACAGAAGGGGAAATGCCGGAGGCATTCCTGGATGTTTCTGTTGAATTGGGGAAGAAGGTGCATTTCTACAGTCCCAGTCTTTATGATATGTATCTGACGGGAACTGCGCACTTTGAGGGCTCGACCAGGTATCCCAAGACATCGGGGATGATTTCTGTGCGGCGCGGGGGCACCTTTACCTATTTGAAGAATGTGTTCAATATCCGTGAAGGAGAGATTTCCTTCAATCAGGTGGACTCTTTTGTGCCCAGCATGTCCTTTTTTGCGGATACACGTCTGGGTAGAACGAAAATCTTCCTCTGGGGCAAAGGCCCGCTGGGGAGCGATCAGATGCAGCTGCGCCTGACATCTTCTCCGGAAATGAGCCAGACGGAAATCATCCAGATGCTTACCTTCCGCAGTTCCTATAAAGATGGGAAAGCCACCTTTGATGTGAGTGACTTGCTCCTTACAGGACTTCAAATGAGCATCCTTGCCGATCTGGAGAATTCCATGAAAGAGATTCTGTATCTGGATGTCTTTTCCGTTTCCCATGGCAGTGGATCGGCTTTCGGCAAGGATGAGGATGATGACTATTACAGCCTGACTGTTGGAAAGTATTTTGGCGACAAGCTTTTGCTGAGGTATACGCAAGGCTTTGGCACCGGGAGCGACAAGCATCGCTTCGGCATGACGTACGAGTTTAACGACCGCATCGGTCTGACGGTAGAGCAGGCAGGCTCAGAGAGCATTGTCGGCTTGGAGGCAAGAATCAAATTCTAGATCCATGAGGAGGTTCCTTCCAGAAAAAGCAGGAAAAGTCTTGCACATAGGGGTATAGTTCTGCTATGATAAAGGAGTTTGGAAGGCATGGGAAGAGTGTTGGCTGGATTGGAGGATTCCAGCAGAGATATGCAATTGTTTGTAGGAGGTTTCCGTTTTGAACAAGAAGAAGTGTCGTTTTCTGGTATATGCAGTGGCACTGGCTGCCGGGATGTCTGCTGTTCCAGGAACTGCAGGCGCCGATCCTGTGGAATCAGACGCTGCAGTCGTGTCTGATGCAGTGGTCGATGATCTGTCAGGACAGCCTGCTTCGGAAGTTCCCGCATCGGCTTCCGATGTGGCAGTGGAAGAGGGGGCTGTAAAGGGGGAGGCGCGTCCGGATGACCAAGCCATTCGTGAGAGCATCCAGAAGTTTGACGGGCTGACCCTGGCGGAAATAAATTTCGCCGGTGGCTCGGAACAGACGAGAGCCACGGCGCAGGCAGCCACGTCCTTGCGTGCAGGGGATGCTTTTACAGCGGATGCTTTGGATAAGGATGCGGAAGCCATCATGAACACAGGCTACTTCGTCGATTTTTATCCCAGTTTCGAGCAAGTGCCGGAGGGAATCGTTCTGACCTATCACTTGCAGGAGTATCCTGTTTATCGTGGGGTGGAGTTTTCCGGGAACACGGTGGTGTCCACCGAGGAACTGAAGAAGATGGTCACCCTGCGGGAGGGGGAATCGTTCAACGGGATTACCTTCCACAAGAACATGCAGGCGGTTGAGGACAAGTACCATGAGGAGGGGTATATCCAGGCTAGGATCGTGGATATGCACCAGACGGCAGATGGCATTATCCAGGTGAAGGTCAATGAGGGCGTCCTGGAAGGATTCAAGGTCAAGGGGAACGAGAAAACGAAGGAGTATGTCATTCTTCGTGAGATGCGTCTGAAACCGGGGGAACCGTTCAATGCAAAACAGGCAAGACGCAGCATTCAGCGTGTGCAGAATCTCGGCTTTTTTGAGGATGTCAATGTTAAGATACTTCCGGGCGTTGATCCGAATGCCATTGTCATGGAGATCGATGTAAAGGAGAAGCGCACGGGAACCTTTGGCGTGGGCGCTGGCTACAGCAGCCAGGATGGCATCATTGGCATGGTGAGCGTCAGCGACACGAACTTCCGGGGAACCGGGGATGCTGTGTCTGTGATTTATGAGATGAGCGGCGATGACACAGATGCACGGGGCTATAGTTTTTCCTATCGTCATCCGTGGCTGGACCGCAAGGAGACAGCCCTGACGCTGCGGCTCTATAACCGTAGCTATGACTACAATGATTATGATACGGATGGGGACCTGAAAGAAGAATATATGCGGAAATATTCCGGGGGTGAGATTACCCTGTCCCGTCCCATCAGTGAGTATTCCACGAACTATCTCACACTCAGGAACCGCAAGGATTCTTATGAAAAGCATCTTGAGAGCGGCAATGCGGGAGATCGAAGCACGGAGGCGGGAGATGCATGGCGGGAGGCCAATTTCGGTACGACGCGCAGTATTACCTTCCAGCATGTGACGGATACAAGGGACAATATATACGAGCCCACGGAAGGCGGTCGGGTGAGTCTTACCGCTGAGATCGGGGGATTTGGCGGGGATTTCAGTTTTCGCAAGGCAAGCATTGAGGATCAGAGATACTACAAGGTAGGACATTCTCAAGTGGTGGCGACGAGATTGGCATATGGCATCGGCAGCGGGGATATTTCCGAGTTCAACCAGTTCAAGGTGGGTGGACAGGATACCCTGCGTGGCTATCGGGATGACCAGTTCCGGGGCAATCGGATGTTCATGGGGACTTTGGAATACAGATTTCCTCTGGTGAGCAAGGTTCAGGGGGCTATTTTTACTGATTGGGGATCAGCCTGGGATGGCGGATTCAAGCCGAAGGATCTGCATGGCAGCGTTGGCATAGGCTTGGCACTCAATACTCCGTTGGGACCGCTTCGCCTGGACTACGGTCGCAGGTCCGGTGGCGGGCGTGTGCATTTCAGTGTGGGAGGAACGTTCTGAGGGGATAAGAATATTTTGCCCTTGGCAAAATTTGAACCCCCTCCGGGGGCTAGCTTCGCGTCGCAATGCGTTATGACAGGACTGCGCCTGTCGAAACGACAATAAGAATATTTTTCCCTTGGCAAAATCTGAACAATGCGTTATAATAAAAGCGATTTGAGCATTTTCAAGGGTTGATCTTGGAAGGATAAAAGGAGATATTAGTATGGTACAGTTGCAGAAAACTCAGGTAAAGGTTATCAGCATCCTTATTGCGTTGGTATTTGTGGGGAGCGTTGTTGCCATTGCGCTCACACAATCTGGTTCCGGCATTGTGTCGGCAGCAGGGTCTTCGAATGTGGGTGTGGTGGATTATCGTCAGATCATGAGCCAGCATCCGGATCTTCAGAGTGCAAACAGCCAGATGCAGCAGGCTGTTACTGATGCCCAGAAGGACTTCGAGGAAAAATCTGCGAACATGAGCGATCAGGAGAAGAGCGATTATTACCAGCAGACGCAGCAGCGCCTCCAGCAGAAGCAGGAAGAGCTTCTCGAGCCCATTCAGAAATCCGTGGAGGATGGAGTCAAGAGCGTGGCGGATGCAAAAGGCCTTTCCGTTGTCCTCGATAAGAGCACGGTGGTATATGGTGGACAGGATATCACGCAGGATGTCATCAAGAAGCTTTCCAAGTGATATCCATTATACAGGGATTGATGTTGCCGAGCCCGTCAGAGTGCTCGGCATTTTCATAGGTGCAGTTTTTTCCCTATAGGAGGAGCCATATGGCGAAGAAGGCGCCGCCGGGGCAGCAAGCGGAAGCAGAAAACGCAGAGCCCTTTTGGAAAGGACGGAAGGCTGCTATATGCGCAGGCATTCTTTTTTCAGCAGGGATGATTGTGCTGGGCGGATGGATGCTGCATTCCTGGCTTGCTCCACCACCGCCTGTTCCTGTTGTGGAACGAAAGGAGATCGGTTTCCTGAATCTTCAGGAGGCTGTCAAGGCGCATAAGGATTACAAGAGACTCCAGGAACTTCGGCAGGAATACCTGGCACTGCGTGAGGAGATTGCAGCTTCCATACCCTTGCCGATTGTGAAGCCGCCGGAGGTGGAAGCAAAACCTTTCGATGATTCTGTGTGGCAAAAGAACGCACAAAATATCATCGGAAGGCGGGCAGAGATTGAGCGGAAACAGAAGCGGGCTGCCGAGGAATATTATGAGACGAATCAGGAAGAGTACATGGCACAAAGAGATGCCATTGATGCACAATACCTCAATGATATCACGAACCTGAGATTGAAACTGGACAATGCGGATGTCCTGGGTCTCGACAGGGAGCTCGTTGCCCAATTGTCCGAGCAGATGGCGCAATTACAGAGGGAACGCGGAGAGAAACAGGCATTATTGCGCGAACAGTGGGATGATGCCATGGAGCAATATGCCCGGCAGGCAGTGGCACAAGACCTCGATGAGCTGCGGACCCAGGCCAGCGCTTCCAAGGAACAGCTGGAGGCCGAAGCGGTAAAGCGGCGGTCTGAGGCGCAGTCCAGGGATGTACTGGCAATGGAAGCGAGGATGGAAGCGTCCGAACGTTTTCAGAAGACGATGCAGAAGCGGCAGGAGCTTGACGGGAAGCAGGATGAGATTCTTTCCCTGGAAAAACACATTTTTAATGATGTGGCAGGCAAGGCGGCGAAGCTGGCAATCCTGCATCATTTCACGATGGTTATTGCAAATCCCGCTGCGCGTCTGGAGCCGCTCATCCCTTGGCCAAACAGGGTAGGACCTGCTCTTGAACGTCATTCTGAGGTGATTGTTTCCGGAGACGGCGATATCGAAGACATTACAGAGGAACTTGTTGCAGAGCTTAAGAGATGAAACCTATCAAGGAAAGAAGAGAATAGCGACAATGAAACTGAAAAAGAAATCTGCTGCTATGCTTGCAGCTGCCATGTTGTCCGCGATGCTTTTGGGTGGTTGCGGGCAAGTGAAAGTCGGTTATGTGGATGAGGCCCGTTTGGCCGGGGAGGCCCCCCAGATCAAGACAACCATGGAGGAGGGCGCGAAGAAACTTGAGGAGGTTCAGTCAGAACTGGAGAAGAAGTTTCAGGAGAACCCGAACATGACCATGGAGGAGGCACAAAAGCTTCAGCAGGAGGCCCAGCGCAAGGCAATGGGCATCAACCAGCAGTATATGACACAGGTACAGCAGAAAATGGACGTGGCCTTGGCAGAAATCGCAAAGGAAAAGAAACTCGATGTTGTGGTCGATAATGAGGGGCTGCAAAAGACCGTCTTGTTGGGTGGCATCGATGTTACGGATGAGGTCATCCAAAAATTGCAATGAGGATGGTAGGGCGAGATGAAGAAGACGTTAAAAGAGATTGCCGCCTTTGTGGGAGGCCGGATTTCAGGGGATGACTCCATTGAGATTTGCGGCCTGGAAAATATCGAGGGGGCCGGTCCTTCGGATCTCACTTTTGCCGTGGAGCCCCACATTGAGGAGGCAAAATCTTCCAAGGCTGCAGCCGTGATGCTCCCAGAGGGTGTGGAAGGGTTTCCCCTTCCCGCCATTCATGTGGCGGAGCCAAAGGCTGCCTTTGCCAGGCTTTTGGAATTGTTCACACCGAAACTGGAGTTTGAAAAAGGTGTGAGCCCTGAGGCCCATGTCGGCAAGGATGTAAAACTCGGCAAGGACGTTATCATCATGCCCTTCGCCGTGGTGGACGATCATTGTGTGATTGGGGACAGGGTGACCATCTATCCCCATGTTTATGTCGGACAATACGCCGAAGTGGGGGATGATTCCATCCTGTATTCCAATGTGACGGTGCGGGAGCATTGTCGTGTAGGAAATCGATGTGTCCTTCACAGTTCGGCGGTGCTTGGGTCCGATGGATTTGGATTTACCACCAAGGATGGTATTCATACGAAAGTTCCCCAGGTGGGGAATGCAGTGCTGGAGGATGATGTGGAGATCGGTGCCCATGTCGGCATAGACCGGGCCGCCATGGGATCGACCGTCATCGGGCATGGGACGAAGATTGACAATCTCGTACACATCGGGCATAATTGCAAGATAGGTCCCAACTGCCTCATCGTGGCACAGACAGGGATTTCCGGTTCCACGACGGTGGGCAGCAACGTGACCTTCGGCGGGCAGGTCGGGACGGTCGGACATATCCATATCGGAGGGAATTCCGTCTATGCGGCGCGTTCCGGCATCATCGGCGACATGCCGGAAGGTGTCTTCTGTGCAGGCTTCCCCGTGCAGTCACATGCAGAATGGCTGCGAATGCAGGCAGCCATGAAGCATCTGCCGGAAATGCGAAAGAAGATCAGACAGTTGGAAAAGAAGTTGTCTGAGTACGAAAAGAAGTAGGAGAAGCAGCTTCATGTTGTCATATCATTTTGCCCGTCTTGCAAGCTTCCTTGCCTGCCTGCTGCCAGGCAGTCTCGCGGAAATCATCGGCAGGGGCTTGGGAACTCTTGCCTGGATGGTCATTCCCAAATGGCGCAAGGCCATGGCACGGGAAAATGTCAGACTTTGCCTTGGCGTTGGCGAGGCAGAGGCAGACCGCATCGCGAAGGCAAGTGTTGTGCGGTTCGGTCCGATGACCATGGAAGTTTTGAGATTTTCGGTGCTCAAGCAACATATGGAGAGATATGTTGCCATTGAGGGAGGCAAGTACCTGAAAGAGGCCATGGAACGGGGGGAAGGCGGTATTATTGCCTCTGCGCATAGCGGCAACTGGGAACTCATGGGAGGTGCCCTTTCCCAGGCGGGCTTTCCTCTCGTTGGCGTTGCAAAGAAGCAGGATTCCGAGGGGCCGGACAAGTTCATCAATGAGCAACGTGTGGGCATTGGCATGCATATTACCTATCGGACGAATGTGCGGGAAATGTATGACATGCTCATGAAAGGCTGGTTCATAGGCCTCATCATGGATCAGGATGTGAGCATCCATGATGGCATTGTTCTGGATTTTTTTCATCGCCCCACAAATTGCGCTGTTGGTGCTGCTTCCATGGCAAGGTTCAAGAGAGTCCCGATTTTTCCGATGTTCATGCACCGCAATGCGGATGGGACGCATCGTCTTGTCATCCTGCCCCCGCTTCGTGTGGAACGCACGAAGGACAAACGGGAGGATATCCGGCGCACGACCCAGGAGATTGTACGCCTTACGGAAGAGCATATCCGCAAGTACCCAGAGGAATGGTTCTGGCTGCATGACCGTTGGAAGTCCATGCGAGGCGAACAGCGCTGGAAACCAACTCAGGGAGATTGACTTCTTGCATGAATGGAGATTGTTCGGTAAAATAGGATAAGATTGAATTTTGGAAAGGGGGAAGGCTTTTTGCAGTTTCAGACAACATTAGCTTCTGCAGTTGCCTATGAGGGTGTGGGACTTCATTCTGGCAGGAAAGTCCATATGGAATTGCAGCCTGCCCCGGCGGGAACAGGGCTGGTGTTCGTTCGGACGGATCTTCCTAAGGTTCCGATGATCCGGGCGATTGCAGCGAATGTGGCTTCCACCGTGCGTGCCACCACGCTGGAGGAGGCCAATGCAAAGGTGTTTACGATAGAGCACCTTATGAGTGCGTTTCATGCGCTGGGCATTGACAATTGCCGCATTGAAATGGATGCAGAGGAACCGCCTGTGGCGGACGGTTCTTCCCAGGTCTTTTTTGAGCTTATGCGGAATGCAGGACGGAAGGAATTGGAAAGCCCCCGAAGGGAAACCGTGATTGACAGGGTATACCGGGTGGATGATCCAGAGAATGGAAGATTTGTCATGGCAGTTCCCTATGACGGCTTTCGCGTGAGCTTTACCTCTGTGAACCCCCATCCCCTCATTGGCGTGCAATATGAGGATTTCGTCGTGGGGGAGGAAGTCTATGGGAAGGAGATCGCTCCTGCCCGTACCATCGCCTATGAAAAGGAAGTGGAGGCCCTGAGGCAAATGGGGCTTGGACTTGGAGGCACCTTGGAGAATGTCATCGTCTACAATGATGATGGCTGGATGAACGAGCTTCGCTTTGAGGACGAGCTTGTCCGCCATAAGATACTGGATGTCATTGGGGACCTGCGGTTGGCGGGCATCCTTCGCGGCCATATCATCGCTGTGGCATCGGGGCATGCCATGAATACCGAATTGGCGAAGATGATTGCTGCCGATGCGGGGAAACTTGAATAAGAGCAATTTGTGGAAAAATATCATAGTGAATAATGTATTTTCAGGAAGAAGGAAAAGAAATGGTCTTAGATATCAATGAAATTCAGAAAATCCTGCCGCATCGTCCGCCGATGCTTCTGGTGGATCGCATCATCGATCTGGTGCCCTTCAAGTCTGCTGTGGGGATCAAGAATATCACCATGATGGAGCCCCAGTTCCGAGGACATTTTCCGGGTCAGCCGATCATGCCAGGGGTACTTCTTCTGGAGGCCATGGCACAGGTCGGCGGCGTTGCCATGCTCTATCCCGAGGAGCATCGGGGCAAACTTGCCCTCTTTGGCGGCATGGACAATGTGAAGTTCAAGAGACCTGTTGTTCCCGGTGACCAGGTGGTTACGAAGGCGGAGCTTGTCCGTGTGCGCGGGGATTTCGGAACCCTTCATGCCGATGCTTACGTGGATGACAATCTGGTGGCATCCGCTGATTTCAAGTTCGCCTTGAAAAAGCCTGATACAGTTTGAACGTCTGTTTTTTGACAGAAGAGAAGAAAATCGCAGTTCACCTCGTGAAATAGAGGTATTGATGCCCATATCGCGCGAGAGGTTTTGCAGATGAATCTGGAAGATATATAGCGGGATAGATTTGTTGACTTGGGCAACGATATAGGAAGTCATGGGGTTGAAGGAGTTGGAACAGATGGGTGCAGAGAATAAAGTTCTGGCATATATACATGAGACGGCAGTCGTTTCCCCCGGAGCAAAGATTGGCAGGAATGTGGAGATTGGGCCGTATTCTGTGATTGGTGAGAACGTGGAGATCGGTGAGGGGACGAGGATCGGTCCTCATGTGGTTCTTGCGGGATGGACGAGTATTGGCAAGGCTTGCCAGATTTTTCAGGGGGCTTCTGTGGGCGAAGTGCCGCAGGACTTGAAATTCAAAGGTGAGAAGAGCTATACCTTCATTGGGGACAGGACGGTGATCCGCGAGGGCGTCACCATCCACCGTGCCGCCGGGGAAGAAGAAGAAACGCGCGTCGGCAGCGATTGCCTGCTCATGGCGATGTCGCATGTGGCGCATAATTGCATCGTGGGAAATCATGTCATCATGTCGAACATGGCGGGCGTGGCAGGCCATGTCATCATTGAAGATCGCGTTGTCATCGGAGGTATGGCAGGAATACACCAGTTCGTGAAGATCGGGCGCAATGCCATGGTGGGCGGCATGGCAAAGCTTGTGCAGGATGTGGTGCCCTATACGATCGTCGATGGACATCCGGCCAAGGTGGTGGGGCTCAACAGCGTGGGGATTTCCCGTGCAGGCATCCCACTGGAGATTCGACGCAGCATCAAGAAAGCCTATAAGATCCTGTATCGTTCCGGGTTGTCGCTGGCAGAGGCTATTTCAGTGATTGAACAGGAAGTGGATTCCAGCGAGGAAGTGGAGCACTTCCTGCGCTTCTTGCGGAATGCGGAACGCGGCATTTGTCGTGAGCGCCGCAATAACGATTGATTTGGAGGTCGCTCATATGGAGAGGATTGGATTGCTGGCAGGCATAGGAAAACTGCCGGTGGAATGTGCCAGAGCTGCGAAGGCTATGGGGTATGAGGTCTATACCGTGGCCCTGTTGCCGGAGACAGATCCGGAGACAGCGGATTTTTCGGCGGAGTTCAAGGAAATCAGTGTTGCTCATCTGGATGCAATCCTGAATTATTTGCAGGAAAAGGAAATCAAGAAGGTCACCGTCATTGGCAAGGTGACGAAGGAGCTCCTGTTCAATGCAAAGATCACACCGGATGCCCGCATGATGCAGCTCATCATGTCCCTGCCGGACCGCAGCGACGATACCATCATGATGATGTTTGTGAGGGAGTTGGCGAAGTGCGGCATGGAGGCATTTGACCAGACAATGCTGATTCGCAAGCTGATGCCCCATCGCGGCACCATCACGAAGCGCGAGCCCACGGCGAAGGAAAAGCAGGACATGGAGTTCGGTTTCCGCATGGCAAAGGAGATCGGGCGCCTTGATGTGGGGCAGACTGCGGTTGTGAAGGATTTGGCAGTCATGGCCTTGGAAGCTATCGAGGGGACGGATGCATGCATTGAGCGGGGTGGCACACTGGCCAATGGCAGTGCAGTCATCGCGAAGGTGGCAAAGCCGCAGCAGGACAATCGCTTCGATGTTCCCACGGTGGGGCTTAAGACCATTGAGACCATGGTTTCGGTCAAGGCATCGGCGTTGGCGATTGAGGCAGATAAAACGCTGCTGGTAGAGAGGGAGAAGGTCTTGGCGCTGGCCGAGGCAAACGATATCACCATCGTGGCCATGTAAAGGACTGCAAGACGCGAGGATATTATAGTCCGCGCGTCTTTTCTACGTAAGGTGTTTGGGGGTGGCAAACGTGAAGATCATGCTGTCGGCCGGCGAGACATCAGGGGATCTGCATGGCGCACGCATAGCCGGGGAACTCAAGCGCCAGGAGCCCGGCATGGAACTCGTGGGATTTGGCGGTGACCGCATGGCAGAGCAGGGCGTGCGGCTCTGGCATAATTTCAAGAACTACAATGTCATGGGGGTTTGGGAAGTTCTCGTGAATCTTCGGAGGATATGGGAGCTTTTGCGCGACCTGGAAGATCATATGCGCCAGGAGAGGCCGGATCTTCTGGTGCTCATCGACTACCCAGATTTCAATTGGCGTTTGGCGAGGCGGGCAAAGGCACTGGGGATTCCCGTGTTTTCCTTCATACCGCCCTCTGCATGGGCCTGGAGGAAGGGCAGGGCAAAGGAATGCGCAGCCATTGCGGATGAGTTTGTCTCGATTTTCCCCTTTGAATTGAAACCCTATGAGGAAGCAGGCGCAAAGATTTCTTTTTTGGGGAATCCCTTGGTGGATGCGGTGAAAGCCTCCATTTCTGCAGATGAGGCGAGAGAATTCTTTGGGCTGGAGCGGACGGATCAGATCGTGCTCCTCATGCCGGGCAGCCGCCGCCAGGAAATCCATCGCTTGTTCGCCCCTATGCTTCAGGCTGCGGGATTGCTGCTTCAGGAACGTCCAAATACACGGTTTTTCCTGCCGGTGGCAGATGGCGTGGATGAAACGGTTCTTCAGAGGATGACCTCTGACGCAGGCATCCCGGTGACATTGACCCACGAATATCGTTATGATCTCATGGGGCTTGCCGATGTGGCCATAGCGACTTCCGGGACGGTTGTGATGGAAGCGGCTCTTATGGGACTTCCTTGTGTTGTTCTCTATCGGATGGCTGCCTTCAATTACTTGATCGGGAAATTGTTGGTACATGTGGAGCATATCAGCCTGCCCAATATCCTTTTGGGACGAAGGGCCTTGCCGGAACTGCTTCAGGATGAGGTCCGGCCTGCACGCATTGCAGAAGAGGCACGGGGACTTTATCGCGGGGAGCGGCATCGTGATGAGGTGACGGAGGCATTGGCAAAGGCTTGCCATTGCCTGGGGGAGCCGGGGGCGGCATCCCGCATTGCGGCAAGGGTTCTTGCAGCGGCGAAACGAGGAATGACGGGGGAAAATAATGAAAAACTATAAGAGATTGCTTGCTTATATGCGCCCGTATCTGCATCGGCTGCTTCTGGCGATTGTCTTTATTGTTCTGGCGGCATCGGCGAATCTCTATCTTCCTTGGATCATCAAGGACATGATTGACGATGTGCTGGCGGCAAAGGACATGATGATGCTGAATGTCATTTCCGTCAGTATTGTCGTGGTATTTCTTTTCCGTGGCATTTTCTATTACGGGCAGTCCTATCTGGTTTCCTATATTGGGCAGCGTGTGGTCATCGATGTGCGGGAGGTGCTTTTCCGCAAGTTCCAGCGCATGCCGATTTCCTATTTTGACCGTCATCAGACAGGCGAGACCATGAGCTATCTCACGAATGATGTCAATGCCATGCAGAGCGCTCTGGTGGACAGCCTGATCGAGCTGGTCACGGAAGGGGCAATCCTCATCGGCTCTCTGGTCATGATGGTCTACCTTGACTGGAAACTCAGTCTTCTTACCCTGGTGGTGATTCCCCTCGTGGGACAGGCCATGAAGATTTTTGGGCGCAAGATCAAGGTCACGGGAACCGTGATCCAGGAGCGGCTGGCAGATATCACATCACTGCTTCAGGAGAGCATTTCCTCCATCCGCATTGTGAAATCCTTTGTGCGGGAGGACTATGAGATTGAGCGTTTCTGCAAGCAGAACGACCTGAATTTTCAGGCAGCCATGAAGAATGTGCAGCTTACGAGCCTCCTGACACCGACGGTGGAGTTTTTGGCAGCTGTTGCGGTCACTTTCATCGTCTGGTTTGGCGGCTATGAGGTGGTCAATGGGGAAATCACGGCGGGAGCTCTTGTGGCGTTCCTGACCTATGCCGTGAACCTTGCCAATCCTGTGAAGCGGCTCTCGAGGGTCTATGGCAATATTCAGAAAGCAATGGCGGCCGTGGATCGTGTCTTCACGGTGATCGATCTGGAAGAGACGGTGAGCAACAAGCCGGGAGCTGTTGCCCTTCCGGTGACACAGGGACATGTGACGGTGGAGGATATCACCTTTTCCTACAAGGATGGCGTACCTGCATTGCAGGATGTCTCTTTGGAAGCAAAGCCCGGGCAGATGATTGCCTTTGTGGGTCCCAGCGGCGCGGGAAAATCCACCATTGCCAACCTGATTCCCCGGTTTTATGATGTCACAGAGGGAGAAATCCTCATCGACGGGCATGATATCCGTGACGTGACGGTGGAATCCCTGCGCCAGCAGATTGGCATCGTTCCGCAGGAGACCATGCTTTTCAGCAACACGGTTCGGGAAAATATCCGTTATGGGCGTCTGGACGCTACGGATGAGGAAGTGGTGGCCGCGGCAAAGGCTGCCAACGCGGATGTGTTTATCAGGGAATTGCCGAAGGGCTACGATACCCAGATTGGGGAGAGGGGACTGAACCTTTCCGGCGGGCAGCGCCAGCGCATCTCGATTGCGAGGGCCATTCTCAAGAATCCCCGCATTCTCATTTTGGATGAGGCAACCTCGGCACTGGATACAGAGAGCGAGAAGATCGTGCAGGCGGCTTTGGACAAGCTCATGCTGGGCAGGACTTCCTTCGTCATTGCCCATCGTCTTTCCACCATCTTTGAGGCCGACCAGATCTATGTCATTGATGGCGGTCGGATTCGGGAGCATGGGACACACGAGGAGCTGCTGGCGAAAGGCGGTCTCTACAGCAATCTTTATCACATTCAGTTCAGCAAGACTTAGGAACTGTCAACTTATAAATTGAACATCTTGCTGGTCAATTTATTTTGTGTCAGTTCCTTAGATGATAGGACAAAGAGGGAAAGAAAATGCAATTACTGTACAATATAGCGGCGGTTGTCCTTGTCATACCGGTTCTGCTGATTTTTCTGGTCCGGGCGACACGGGAACGGGGCTTTGTGGAGCGTATCCGTCAGAGCGTGTTTGGGATATTTCCCTCCAATGCCCTTGAGAAGGTGGAAAAGAAGAACTGCATATGGGTGCATGCCGCTTCTGTGGGAGAGATTGTTGCGACGAGTCCGCTGATCAAGGAATTCCGGAAGGAATTCCCCAAAAGCCCGATTCTGGTCTCCGTGGTTACCACCAGCGGATATGAGATGGCGAACCGCATCATCAAGGATGCAGACAGCATCATATACTATCCTCTGGACTTTCCCTGGCTTGCGGGGCAGGTCCTGAAGCGCATCCATCCCCGGGTGTTCCTGCCGGTGGAGACGGAGATGTGGCCCAATTTCCTCAAGATGGCGAGGAAGCTCAGGATTCCCGTCATGATGGTCAATGGGCGCATCAGTGACAAAAGCGTGAAGCGCTACAGATATCTGCACAGCATGCTGTCCGACATGATCGGCACCATGACGAAATTCGCCATGCAGTCCCCCATCGATGCGGATTACATCAAGCGTCTGGGGGCTCCCCCGGAACTCGTGACCGTCACGGGCAATACGAAGTTTGACCAGACCTATACGGATGTATCGCCGGAGGAAAAGCAAAAGATCCTGGATGATATGGGGCTTGCGGATAGCGAAGGGATCTTCCTGGCAGGAAGCACTCACAGGGGCGAGGAGGCATTTGTCCTGCAGGCTTTCAAGGCTGTGCGGGAAAAGCACCCGAAGGTGAAACTGGTGATTGCCCCCAGGGAGCTTCTCAGGACCATGGAGGTCATCCATATCTGCAAGTCGGCAGGCTTTGCTGTCGCAACCCGTACAGATCTCCAGGAGCATCCGGGAACAGGTCATGACATCGTCATTCTCAATACCATTGGTGAGCTTGGCAAGGTCTACAGCATCGGCGATGTCATCTACGTGGGAGGAAGCCTTATCTCCCATGGAGGACACAATATCCTGGAGCCGGCAGCCCATGGCAAGGCGATTGTCGTTGGGCACAATATGTTCAATTTCAAGGATACCCATGCCCTGTTTACGAAACGGGATGCCTGCATCACCGTGAAGGATGCGGAGGAACTGGCTCGCCAGATATCAAGATTGTTTGACGAGCCACAGGAGCGTCGGCGCATGGAGCAGGAAACCCTGGCCATCGTCAACGAGAACAAGGGCGCTGCCCGCAAGTCTGCCATTATCCTGCACGAGATGCTGGAGGAATATGAGGCGAAGGAAAATGCACTGCATGTGCGGGCGACCGAAAAAGTGGAGAACCTTCAGACCTATTTCATCAATCTCGTGCACAGCAAGGAAGTCCATGGCATCTTCCTGAATGTCATCATGGCTGTGCTCTATTGTTTCTCGATGATTTATCGCCTGTTGGTGAACATGAAGCTGGCCGGCTATAAGGTGGGGATCTTTCGGAGGGAGAAACTGGATTGTTTTGTCATCAGCCTTGGGAATGTCACGGTGGGAGGCACAGGAAAAACACCTACGGCGCAACGGCTGGCACGGGACATCCGGGATATGGGATACCGTGTCGTCATACTCAATCGCGGCTACCGCGCCAAGTGGCATGGTGACGTGGGAGTCGTTTCGGACGGGGAGACACTTCATATGCCTGCCTCGGAGGCAGGGGATGAGGCCTTCATGCTGGCGAAGCACTTGCCAAGCGTGCCCGTCCTCATTGGCGCAGAAAGAGCGGTGACAGGCCGTTATGCCATAGAGCACTTTGGCGCAGAGGTGGCAATCCTGGATGATGGCTATCAGCACTGGCAGCTTCAGCGTGACCTGGATATCCTGCTGGTGGATGCCGTCAATGTGTTTGGCAATGGGCATATCCTTCCAAGAGGTACACTTCGGGAGCCGATTTCACATATCAGCCGTGCGGATGTCTGTCTTATGACAAAGGTGGACCAGGCGGCGGAAGGCTCCAGGGAGCATATACGCAGCACGGTGCATCGGTACAATGAGGATGCGCTCATCATGGAAAGCATCCATCAGCCCAGGTGCCTGATTCCCATGGTGGAATGGTACAAGAATATTTCAGGGGACGGGCTGGATGTATCAGAGATCCGGGGAAAGCATATCATGGCGGTTTCCGCCATCGGCAACCCGGCATCCTTTGAGCAGACCTTGTCTGACCTGGGGGCAGTCATCATTGAGAGTTTGCGCTATCCGGATCATCATGACTATACCATGAAGGAGATGGAGGAGGTGCTGCACCAGGCGGAGGCACAAGGGGTCGAAGCGATTGTCATTACCGAGAAAGATGCCGTAAAGATTCCTGCGGAGGTTGTGCAGGAGGAATGGGGAATTCCCGTTTACGTCATCTGTGTAGAGGTGACTTTTCAAAGCGGTACCGATGAGTTCCGCTCCATGTTGCAGGAAAAATTGCAGGAACGGCTGGGGAATCCAATGTCGGCAAGGGAAAGGATGGGTGTTCAATGAAGGTGCTTTGCGTCATACCGGCACGCTATTCATCGACGAGGCTGCCGGGAAAGCCGCTCAAGGATATTCAGGGCATGCCTATGATATGCAGGGTCTATGACAGGGCTGCACAGGCGAAGCGCATCGAAAAGGTGGTTGTGGCAACCGATGATGAACGTATCCTGGCGGCCGTGGAGGAGCATGGTGGGAAGGCCATGATGACGGCAAAGGATCACCCGACGGGAACGGATCGGCTGGCCGAGGCAGCGGCGGCATTTCCGGATATGGAACTTGTCATCAATGTCCAGGGGGATGAGCCCCTCATCGATCCTGAGGTCATCGATGAACTTGCTGCGGCCTTTGAGGGAGAGGAAGATCTCAATATGGCAACGGTCATGACGGAGATCAAGGATGAGGCGGAGCAGAGGAATCCCAACAATGTCAAGGTGGTCACGGATGCCCGTGGCTATGCCCTTTACTTTTCCCGCTCCCTTATGCCCTATCCGCGCAAGACGGGTTTTTCCCCGGTCTATAAGCATATTGGCATCTATGCCTACAAACGGGATTTTCTGCTCCGTTATGCGAAGATGGAACCGACACCGCTGGAACAGAGCGAGTCTTTGGAGCAGCTTCGCGTGCTGGAAAACGGTTATCGCATCAAGGTCATCAAGACAGACCGGCAGTTTGTCGGTGTGGACACGGAAGAGGATCTGAAGAGAGTCAATGAGTTGTACAGGAAACTGGAAGGGGAGGCATCTATATGAACAAGGTAAAGGTTGGCAGCTTTTCGGTTGGCGGGAATGAGCCCTTGGTGCTCCTGGCTGGGCCCTGTGCCTTGGAAAGCCTGGATCGGTGCCTTTACATAGGACGTACCATCAAGGAAATCTGTGGCCGTCTGGGAGTGCCATACGTGTTCAAGGCATCCTTTGACAAGGCGAACCGATCTTCTTTCCACAGTTTTCGCGGTCCCGGCATGGAAAAGGGCATCGAGATGCTCGGGAAGATCAAGGCGGAGCTTCAGGTCCCCATCGTGACAGACATTCATGAAACCTATCAGGCAGAGCCCGTGGCAAAGGTGGCGGATATCCTTCAGATACCGGCCTTTCTCTGCCGTCAGACCGACCTTCTTCATGCGGCAGCCGGGACAGGCAGGGTGGTCAATGTCAAGAAGGGACAGTTCCTTTCCCCGGCGGATATGCGGAACGTGGTGGACAAGCTCCACGAGAGCGGGAGTGAGAAGATCCTGCTCACGGAGCGCGGGGCTTCCTTTGGCTACAACAACCTCGTGGTGGACATGAGGAGCTTCCCCATCATGCGCTCCTTTGGCTATCCCGTGATCTTCGACGGGACCCATAGCGTCCAGATCCCCGGCGGGGCGGGCACGAAGTCTTCGGGCAATCGGGAGTATGTGGAATATCTTGTGCGCGCAGCGGTGGGCGTCGGCGTGGACGGCCTTTTCCTGGAAGTCCATGACAATCCGGAGGAAGCCCTTTCCGACGGCCCGAACATGCTCTATCTCGACAAACTGGAGGATCTCCTGAAGGATGCGCTGGCCATTCATGAGATCGTGCGCAAGAAAATGTGAAGGTGCAGGACATGATCAAGGAAAAAGCGATTGAGACATTGAAGATAGAAGCCGATGCGGTGGAGAAACTGATTCCGCGCATTGACGACGAGTTTGTCCGTGCGGTGCAGTGCATCCTGGATTGCACTGCACGAGTGGTCATCACGGGCATGGGAAAATCCGGGCATATTGGGCAGAAGATTGCCGCAACCCTGGCGAGTACGGGAACCCCGTCCTTTTTCATGCATCCGGCGGAAGCCTTTCATGGCGATCTCGGCATGGTGACGGAAAAGGATGTGGTCATTGCGATTTCGAACAGTGGCGAGTCCTCTGAAATCGTGAACATCCTGCCCATCATCCGCCGTATTGGGGCCACGATCATCGCCATGTGCGGCCGCAGGGAATCTTCCCTTGGACAGTACAGCGATTACTTTGTGGATATCAGCGTGGAGAGGGAGGCATGCCCCTTGGGACTTGCCCCGACGGCCAGCACGACGGCAACTCTGGCCATGGGGGATGCCATTGCCATGACGCTCATGTCGGCACGCAATTTCACATCCCAGGATTTTGCCATGTTTCATCCGGGCGGTGCCCTTGGCAGGAAACTCCTGCTTACCGTGGAACATGTCATGCATACGGGGGAGGACAACCCGATCATTCAAAGGGGAAAGACGGCAAAGGATGCGCTCTTTGTCATGACGGACAAGGGACTTGGAGCGGCTTCCGTGGTGGATGAGAACGGGAAGTTCATCGGGCTCATCACGGATGGCATCATCCGTCGTGCCCTTGGAAAGGACAACAGTTTCCTCGATGAGCCTGTGGAGCATATCATGTTTGAGAAGCCGTTGATCATTGCGCCCGGAAAACTGGCGGCAGAGGCGCTTTCCGTCATGGAGAAGCATAAGCCCCGCCCGGTTACGGTGCTCCCCGTCATTGATGGGGAGCAAAATCCCGTAGGCATTGTCCATCTGACGGATCTTCTGCGGCAGGGAGTTGTGTGATATGGAACAGATGGCAGGAGCGCTGGAAAGGGCCAGAAAGATCCGACTCGTCATCTTTGATGTGGACGGTGTTCTGACTGACGGGGGCATTTATGTCGGTGCAGATGGGGAACTCTACAAGCCCTTTTTCTGCAGGGATGGCCTTGGCATTACTGTGGCGAGGAAAAGTGGCCTGAAGACGGCAATCATCACGGGGCGGCAGTCTGCCCAGGTGAAGCGGCGGGGGGAAGAACTCCACATCGATGCCATCTGGCAGGGTTGCATGGACAAGCGTCAGGCCTATGAGGAGCTCAAGGCGAAGTTTGCCTTGAAGGATGAGGAGATTGCCTATATCGGCGATGATCTCATCGATCTTCCCATCATGGTACAGGTGGGCTTTGCGGCGGCTGTTGCCGATGCTGCCCCTGAGGTGCGCCAGCATGCACATATCGTTTCCGGCTTTCCCGGCGGCAAGGGGGCTGTGAGAGAAGTTCTGGAGTTCCTGTTGAAGGCACAGGGAAAATGGGAGAGCATCGTGGCGGAATTTTTATGTCCGTCACCATTGAAAGATCTGGGGCAGTAGATGAATGGAGGATAAAGTTCCATGCTGTACAAAACGTTGATGTTCATGAGCTGGTGTGTTCGTCACACGCCCTACAGGCTGCTCATGGGAATCGGCAGGATATTGGGGAATCTCTATTATCTGTTGGTCAAGAAACAGAGGAACCGATCAATTGCACAGATGACGATGGCTCTTCAATTGCCGGAAGACGAGGTGAAGCATCTGGTTCGCGAATCCTTTGTGAATCTGGCACGCAACATGCTGGAGATCCTCTACATGCCGGTCCTGAACGCAAGGAATCTCCATGAATACGTTGAGATCGATCATCTGGAGCGTGTCACGGAGGCCATGGCGGAGGGCCATGGCCTTGTGGTTGTCACCGGGCATATCGGGACATGGGAGTGGATGTCTGCATCCATGGCCTTGAATGGTGTGCAGACAACAGCGATTGCCAAGCCACAGCCCAACATGGATTATACCCGGGCACTTGATGATTTGCGCGCCACTGTCGGTGTGGAGATTTTCTCCCGTGGGACCAGCGAGCTTCTGGCAGCGGGACGGGCACTCAAGAAGGGCAAGCTTCTCGGCTTTCTGATGGACCAGGATGGAGGCCCAGGAGGGGCTTTCATTGAATTCCTGGGGAGGCCGGCATCGACACCCATGGGAGCGGCAGTTTTTTCCCGCAAGTTCAATGCACCGGTGATTCCCATGTTCATCCTGCGCCAGAAAAGCGGGAAGCATAAGATTTTCATTGGGGAGGCCATGCGTTACAAGGATACCGGGGATACGGACAAGGATCTCTTTGAATTCACGGAAAAGATGACAAAGCTCATCGAACAGGTGGTAAGGGAGAATCCTACCCAATGGATATGGTTTCAGAAGCGTTGGAACACAGCCCCGGAGCAGCAGAAGAAAAACAAGCATCACACGGTGAAAGCAAAGGGGAAGAGGACAGAATGAGCAAAAAGGGAAAAATCGCCATTGGCGCAGGAATCCTCCTTTTCCTCGCCCTTGTCACATGGGTGGTATATTCCATCCCGGATCCGCCGAAACCTGTGGAGCCGGACAATTCCCCGCGCATCATGTCCTATGAAGAAAATAACATCAGCGCGGAGAAGGATGGAAAGAAGCAATGGGAGCTTCATGCGGACAAGATTACCATGAACGTGGATACTCAGGATGCAGAAATGGAGAACATCGAAGGGAAATTCTATGAGGATGATGGCCGCATTGTGACAATTGTGGCAAAGCATGGGACTTATAACCACTCAACCAAGGATGTTGCCATTGACGGTGATGTGAATGTCACCAATACGGATGGGGCCACGCTGACCAGCAAGAAACTCACGTGGATTGCGGCACAGGAAATGCTGGTGGCGGAAGAGGATGCCTGTGTGAAGAAGGATGACGTGATGGCAAGCGGTGACCGCATCGAGAGCAGCGATGGGTTCAATCGTTTCAAGATTACTGGCAAGGCGCATATCGAAAAAGGAGCAAAAAATGAAGGGAAATAGGGCAAGAAAACTTCTGGGAGCATTGGCGTTGACGGCAGCCTTCCTGATTGGCAGCCAGCAGATGGGCATGATTCATGCCGCAGGAACAGATGGAAACCCGGAACCATCCTCCCTGGACGCGGATGTCGTGGAATATGACATGAAGACCGGCGTGGTGACGGCAGAGGGCGATGTGCTCATGAAGCGTGGGATTTCCAGGATTGCAGGAGCAAAGGCAATCTATAATGTCAATACGAGGGAAGGCATGGTGGAGGGGAATGTGGTTGCGGTTCGCGAGGACATGCGCATCACCTGCGACAAACTGACCACCGACGGCCCGGATCACATGCTGGCCATCGGGAATGTCCATGGGACACAGCAGGACAAGACCTTTGACGGTGATCTGGTGGAGTATTTTCCGGAGCAGAACCAGTATGTGGTGATTCCAGGGGGAGGGGTCGTTACCAGCAAGGACGGAACCTTTACGGCAGATCATCTGGAAGGCTGGCTGGGGGATGAACATTACGTCGGCATCGGGAATGCACATCTCGTGAGTCCGCCGCGCGATCTGGAAGCCTGGGGAGACCGGGTGGATTATTTTGGAAAGGAGCAGGGCAAGGCCATCCTTACGGGTCATGCCTTGGCAATCCAGGAAAACAATACGGTGCGTGGCAATCGTTTAACGATTTATCTTGCGCAGGATGGTAAAGCTAAGGTACAATAGGAGCACAGTACATGGGATTTGGAGGGGAACCGCCTTGCATATTGAAGCGAAGAACCTTGTCAAGAAATTCAAGCAGCGTGTCGTTGTGGACCGCGTGTCCTTGCGCATGGAAAAAGGAGAGATTGTGGGGCTCCTGGGGCCGAATGGCGCAGGGAAGACCACGACCTTCTACATGATCGTCGGCCTGGAGAGGCCCACATCAGGCGAGGTCTTTGTTTCCGACATCAATATCACTCGCCTTCCCATGCATCGCCGGGCTGCGCTGGGAATCAGCTACCTTGCCCAGGAGGCATCGATTTTCCGGAAGCTCACCGTGGAGGAGAATCTCATGGCCATTCTGGAGACCACAGAGCTTTCCAAGGCAGAGCAGAAGAACAAGTACGAAGAGCTTCTGGAGGAGTTCCATATCGGCCATGTGAGGGAGCGGAAGGGCACCGAGCTTTCCGGTGGCGAACGGCGCCGTGTCGAGATTGCCCGCTGTCTTGCCCTGGAACCGCAGTTCATCCTTCTGGATGAACCTTTTGCGGGGGTGGATCCTCTGGCGGTGGCGGATATTCAGGAAATTATCCAATACCTTCGCCAACGGGGCATGGGAATCCTCATCACGGATCATAACGTCAGGGAGACCTTGCAGATTGTGGACCGCGCCTATATCCTGAATGAGGGGAAGATTCTTCTGGAAGGGGACAGCAATACCATTGCGACCAGTCCGGTGGCCAAGAAATTCTATTTAGGGGATAAGTTCACGTTATAGGAGATGGATTGATGCGTATTCGAATCTTGGACAAATACATATTTCGGGAAGTTACGCTGACTTTCATCTTTGGCATCTGTGCCTTTTCTGCTGTGTTTATCGGCTCTGGCACTTTGTTCCGCATTGCCAAGTACATCACGGACTATGGGGCATCCTTTCAGTCCGTTGTCAAGATTTTCGTACTGGGGCTTCCCAGTATCATCATCTGGACCTTTCCCATGTCCATGCTGCTGGCTGTGCTGCTCACCTTTGGGCGGCTTTCCAGTTCCAGTGAGATCACGGCGATGAAGTCCTGCGGGATTGGCTTTTCGCGCATAGCGCTGCCCCCCATCATCCTCGGGATCCTTGTGAGCATATTTGCCATTGCTTTCAACGAGTATGTGGTTCCATGGGCGAACACTGCCTACAGCAATGTGCTCTACTATGAGATTGAGCACAATACGGCGCCGAAGTCACAGGAACACATCATACTCAAGGAAATCAAGGAAGACAAGATACAGCGGCTGGTCTATGCGCGGCTTTATGATGCCGAAAAGCAGTCCATGTATGGGGTTTCCATGCATGACTATGACGAGGACGGCAAAATTGCCCACGTGGAAACCGCAGAGTACGCCAGTTGGGACGGCAAGACGTGGACCCTCCATGATGGGATGATTTATGATGTGACGGATGGGAAGAGCGAGCACAGGATGCGCTTCCAGACGCAGGTGCTGCCCATAGAGACGAGTCCAAAACAGATCGTCCGGGAGCAGAAAAAGCCGGAGGAGCTCACGATGAAGGAGCTCAGGGCTCAGATCAAGATCATGCAGACCCAGTTTGTCAGTACGAACGAACTGCAGGCTGAGCTTTATCAGCGGGTCACTGTGCCCATGGCAAGTCTGGTGTTTGCGCTCATCGGTGTTCCCTTGGGACTGCAGCCGACCAGGAACAGCTCCTCCAAGGGATTTGCTATGAGCGTCATCATCATTTTCCTCTATTATGCGGTGATGACCCTGTCCAATGCCATTGCCCGTGCCGGCGCGATTCCGCCGATTATCGCGGTCTGGATCCCGAACATCATTGGGCTTGTTGTGGGATCCATCCTGATACGCAGAGCCTCGCGATGATCTTATGACAGTTACGAATGCCCCAGGAGGGGCGGAAAGGTGGTGCAACAGACGATGTACGGCGTTCTGCTCATTGTTGTCCTTATCATAACCGGTGGAGTGATTGCCTTTATCGGTGATCGCCTTGGAACAAAAATAGGCAAGAAGCGCCTGTCCATCTTCGGTTTGCGCCCGCGTCACACGTCCATTGTCATCACGATTTTCACAGGCATCTGCATCACGACCCTGACCTTTGGTGTCATGGCAACGGCCTCGGAAAATGTGCGGACCGCATTGTTCGGCATGGAGGAATTGAACCGGAATATGCAGCAGACCCGACAGGATCTGGACAAGGCATTCACGGAACTGGCATCGGCGCAGAGAGAGCAGGAAGAAACGAATGCGGCTCTGAAGCAGTCCAGGGATGAGATGCAGGATCTGCGGGAACAGCAGAAGGAATTGGAAGCGGAGTCCCAGCGATTGCAGGAGGGCAACCGCTTGCTGGAGATGGAAAAGGAGGAACTGACCCGACGCAATGATGACCTGGCCGTGAAGAATGGCGCTCTGGAGGAGTCGAATGCCTCTCTGGCAGCAAGCAACGAGGAACTTGCCAGCGACAACCAGCGGCTTGAGAAGCGTACGGAAGCCCTTCGGGAGGGCCTTATCAGCATCCGGGAAGGGGATATCGTGTTCCGCGCCAATGAGGTCATAGCCAGCGGAGTGATCCGCGGCAACCGCTCCAAGGAGGAGGTCAGCCGGGATTTCGAGGCATTGGCAAATCTTGCCAACCGCAATATCTCGGAGCGTCTTGGCACGAATGCAAGCGATAGCGATATCTGGATCTATCAGCCGGAATACGATGCTGCAATTGCCGAAATTGCCGGGAGCGACAAGGATTCCATCGTGCGCCTCATGGCAGCGGGCAACCTCCTGCGGGGCGAGCCTGTGCGTGTGCGTCTGGAGGTCTATCCCAACAGCATCATCTATGGCAAGGATGAGTTCATCCTTGCCTGTGCATACAACCTTCGGGGAGATGAAGACAAGTCGGAAGGAGTGCTCATGGATTTCCTGCACCAGATCAATACCGAGGCAGTTCGAAAGGGAATCCTGGCAGATCCCATCAGCGGCTCTGTGGGCATCATAGAGGGAGAACAGGTTTATGGCCTGGTGGAGACACTCCAGTCCCTCCATGGGGATGTGGTGCTTTCCGCCTATGCACGGTTTGCGACGGATGCCCTTGGCCCCCTGCGCCTCAATGTGAAATTGGAGCAGCTCTCCAATGAATGATAATCGAAGAATTGTGGCGGCGGTGGATCCCGGACGGGACAAGTGCGGTCTTGCGGTGGTGTCGGATGCGGGAGAAATTCTCTTGCAAAAAGTCATTGCGACAGAGCATCTGGAGAAAGAGGCAAAGGCTGCCGTTGCCGCCCATGGGCCAGCCTGCTTCCTCCTCGGCAACGGGACCACCAGCAAGAAGGCAGAAAGCCGCCTTCGCTCAGCAATCCACCCTCTGCCCGTCCAGGTGGTGGATGAGTACCGCACGACGGAGCTTGCCAGGAAGGAATACTGGAAGGCAAACCCTCCTTCGGGATGGCGGCGACTCCTGCCCACCAGCATGCAGGTGCCCCCCGTTCCCGTGGATGATTTCGTGGCCGTGCTTCTGGCGAAGAGGTATCTGTCGGCACAAAAAAATGAAAAAAGTTAGGAGAGAATCCGATGGGTTCTCTCTTTTTTGCAGGAAATGACGGAGGCTGTGTCGAATAGTCCTATAGAAGACAATGAGGTGGGGTAGCGTGATATACGACAGAATTGGCCAAATACCTCTCGAAAAAGGAGGTTCTGGGGGGTTCTGCACATCGATCGTATAGTGGGGAACCAAGCTCTCTTTCATGTGGGAAGAGGGCACTTTTTGATGTTTGTATGATGAGGGTGTGTCCATGATGTATGGACAGAGAAAGGATGGTTGTGATGAAAAGGTGGTTTATTCTCTTCATGTTGATGGTATTTGCCGTTTCAAGCCCCGTGGCGGAGGCAACGAACTGGGGAGATATTCTCGGCGGCCTCGGAAAGATTGGGGGCTCTGGAAGTAGCAGTAAGGGAACCGCACGAATCGCCGGGAAAATTGTGGACCGAAACCTGACGCCGCTGGAGGGCATCACCGTTACATGGTCCGGGGACGGGGGCGGGCATGTTTCCGTCAAAACCAACAGTGAGGGAAATTATGTGATGAATGTTCCCGCTCAGTCTCGTGACGGTATTTGGGCAGCTGTCGGAAAATGGACAATTTCCGGGGAACGCTGGAGGACGATAAAAAATTCTGGTACCAAAGATTCCAGATGTGTTTATAACTATACCATGCATCATGACTATATGAGCGGTAAGGTGACAACATCGAACGGCATTCCGTTGCAGTGGGTGAAGCTTGTCTTTGAGCAGGATGGCAGTGCCAGCGGACGGCATGAGATTTATACGGACGAATATGGGAATTATGAGTTTACATTACCGAGTTCCGGTGCAAATTATTGGGTCACCGTGTCTCTGGATGGATACCAGACGCAACGACATCATACTTGGTTTTCTGATGAACAGGTTTGGAATCTGACACTTCGTGAAAGTTGATATTTGGGAGGAGATAGCATGTTTTTAAAACGAGTGGCAAAACAGATCTGCATTGGCTTGGTGGCATCGGTTACGGGAATTTCCTTGAGTTTTTCCACAGTCCCGGCATCGACGGTTTCTGCCGCCGGCTGGGGGGATATCCTTGGCATTGGCCTTGGTGTGGCACAGGCGGCGCAACAGAAAGAGCAGGTCATGAACTATTTCCGTCAGCTCAATTCCACCCCTGAAGGACAGGAGTACGTGCTGCAACTCTTTCAGGAAGAGAACGGGATCAATGACAATGAAGCTTTGAACCGAAGATTTGATGACATCATGCTGAACCTGACCAAGGCCGTGGCTGAGGTGGATCCCAGCATCAACGAATTTCCTTACAAGTATTTTATCAACCAGCAAGGGAGCATCAATGCGGCCTGTGGCATGGGACATGTCATGATGGTAAATAGCGGTACCTTTGATTACGTTGCCAACGATGATGAGATTGCGGCTGTTGTCGGCCATGAGATGGGGCACGGACAGAAGAACCATGTCATAAATGGTATATCCTCAAGCATAGATAAGACAATGGTGGCACAGATCGCTGTGGCGGCCACTGGGGGAACTGCCTTGGGCAATCTGATTGGGAACATTGCCCTGAACCATTCCATCGTTCATGCGGATAAAAGGCATGAATGGGAGGCAGATGGGCTTGCCTTCGAGTATATGACGCACACGAATTACAATCCGGGTGCCTGTGCTGCAGTGATGCAGCGCTTCATGGAACTGATGGGTTCCCAGAAACAGAGTATGGGCGATATGCTTCTCAATCCCTCCGACCATCCCAATACAGAGGCTCGTCGTGACAAGTACATCAAGCAGCTTTACGAGTATAGCGGGAAACATGTCAACATGAAGGATGGAATGGTCATGGTGAATGGAAAGGATTTCGTGAAACCCGCGCCTGCTGCCGGAATGAGCACGGTGGAGCGTTCCTGTTTTGTTCTCGGCAATCTGGCAGCCGCATATAACCATGGTCATGACAAATCCGCCGCCCATGTGGAGAACGGTGTTGTCATGCTTGGCCCCCAAGCGATCCTGACACCGACAGCAGAGGACGAGACCGCCGAGGTTTTGGCGGAAAGGCTGAACAGCATCAAGGATGGGAAGGATAAAGACAAGAAAGAGAAGAAAGACAAGGACAAGTAATGAATCTGAAAATTTCTATAAGGAAGAGTGATTTCTGATTTTATGTCTGAAAGGCGGGAACATAAGTGCTTGTAAAGAAAATCATATTCTCATTCCTTGGCATTGTATGCTTCATAGCCCTGTCAATGGGCTCAACGGGCTATTGTAGTACACCAATAGCCAAGTTTCCAATGATTGCTTTTGATCGGGTTGCTATAGGAGGGATACAGCCCTTTGCCAGTAAAGATTATGTACGCTCTATATATGGTGAGCCTGATGAGATAATAGATCGAAAAGGATCTAGGGCTTACAATGATAGTCAGCCGGATATAGTCTGGAAATACGGAGATACATTTAGCATCTCTTTTTACAAAGATACCGTTTTTTCTGTTATATCTTCAGGCTCAAATGGATTAAAAACTCCTGATGGCATAGCGGTAGGCGACAGTGAAGCCAAGTTGATTTCTATATATGGAAACAAAGGGAAATTTGGTTACTGGTATAGAAGCGATTATGAAACAAATCTAACTTTTCAGGTAAAAGATGGTAAAGTTACTCGTATTTTTGTTGGATGGAATCTGTAAACAGGAGGAAGCTATATGCGCGTGAAAAGTATTTTCCCCAAGATCATCATAGCCTTCTTTTTAGGCCTTTGCTTGTCAATAGGTTTTCACCCCGACAATACGATTGCCTCTGTGTTCCAGATAGCCGAAGCATATCCGGAATATCTCAATGGCGATAAAGATTACATATGTTGTGACGGTCATATGGGCACGGCCTTCTATGTAGTAGCCTCTTCTCTCAATGTCGAAAAATATGATCCACCACAATACATCATAGCAGTTGACGTTGCCAGTGCCAGAAGTGCCATTGACGATGAAAATGACTTCTACAGGAATGGCGGAGCCGGCAAAATTACAGATGTGCGTAGGCATAGGTTCTTTTATAATTGGGATCTCAGGCGTATGTATGTTGATTATCATGGCGACAATGATTGGCAGTATCTTGATCGCAAAGGTGATTGGGCACATACAGGAATCGCTATGCCTGCAGGACAGGTGGCTTTCCTGCTTGCTTACGATACGGAATTCTATAGTGGATATAACCATCTAGCCGAGCGTGTCAGAAACCGCTAAATGGCACTTGCCAAGTATAATGAATTTTCTATGGCATGAAAATGAGTAGCTATGGGTATCCGAAAAAGGCAAATCTTAACAAGCCTAAAGAGATGAGATTTTGATTTCGAAAAATGCTCCAGTAACTTCCAAACCTACTGGAGCATTTCATTTCCCGATATATTGTTGTGCGTCCCCATTTTGACCAGTAAATCTGTTGACTTGGATTTTTATGTTTTGTATTCTTCGTCCAGGGTAAGTACTCCTTTGGCATGAGCGTCACATGACGGAATTTGTCAAAAGGAATATATACAGCACAGAAAAGCAACAACAGACAGTGTGCGAAAAGAAATATCACGGAAAGAAGGATGGGAAAATGAAGAACTTTTATACAGAAGTAGACGGCATAACGATGACATTTAACGACATTGCCCAAACAGAGGATGGCATGGAGTATATAAGGATATATTTTGAGAAGCCTGTGGAAGGTGGTTTCAAGTTTCTTGAGTCCACACTACCGTTGCTTGATGTTGTTGCAACAGAAGGGTTTGACGGGAACGAACAGAAAGAATTATTGGAATATGCCAGCAGAAACGCATTCATCATATGGAGAATTGCCAGAGATGGGGGTGCAGATGTTGCCTAAAATATGTCAGCTTGGCAAATATGTGATATTCTTTTGGTCAAGGGAAAATGAGGAGCCTATTCACGTTCATGTATGCGAAGGGACTCCCCATGCGGAAGCTACTAAAATATGGATGAACGGTATGGTGAGACTTGCCCATAACAAAAGCCAAATACCGTCCAAAGATTTAAATATCATCATGCAATGGCTGGCAACTAACAGGCAGATGGTAGAAGAAAAATGGAATAAGCATTTTAGCAATGTTTGATAGAAAAGAAAATGACATTGTCAGTGGAGGGTAATAATTCTGTCCACCAATGCCATAAACATTAAAGACGGAGTTTAAGATGATAAAAAATGAAATTATAAATGAATTGATTGCTGGCTTGCAGAATATATTTGGGGATAAGCTATACAGTATTATTCTTTATGGTTCTGTGGCTCGTGGTGAAGATATGGCTGAAAGCGATATAGATATAGCACTCTTGATGAAGGAAAGTCTAGATGATGATACAAAGGAAAATTTTTTGTGTTGGAATGCTTCTATGGATATGAAATATAACAAGATATTCTCCATAATTGATATAGAAAAAAGTATTTTTGATAGGTGGGGAAATATTTATCCACTTTACCAAAACATCAAAAATGAAGGGATTGTGCTATGGAAGGCAGCCTAAAGGATCTTGCTAAGATTAGACTCGAAAGAGCAGAAGAAATGCTTGCGTCAGCCAGAAAGAATTTTGAAATAGATGAACTAAAAACATCCTTAAATCGTTCGTACTATGCTATTTTTCATGCCATAAGAAGTGTAAATTGTTTGGAGGGATTTGATTCATCAAAACATTCCGGTGTAATAGCTCATTTTAATCAATACACCTTGAAGCCTGGAAAAATGAATCCTCAATTATCAAATACGATTAAGAAGGCTATGTATTGTCGTGAGAAATCTGATTATGACGATTTTTATATTGTGTCGCGGAAAGAAACAGAACAACAGCTAATGCAAGCGGAAGATTTTTTGAAAACGGTAAGGGAATATCTTACTGATAAGATTTAAGGTAATTATTCATCCCCAAAAGGAGCTTTCCTATGTTTTCTCTCATCTTCGAAGGGCTTCAGCAGGATCTGCGCCTCGCCCTGCTGCCGCCTTTTTTCTGTGCGGTCTTCCGTCTCGCCTTCATCCTCCTGTACCGTCCGAAGAAAACGCCTTCCGGCGAGTGGCGCAAGTGGTATCACTGCTTCCGCTATGGCTTCTGGTGGGGCATGGACATGAATGCTTATCCTTTCCTGGCGCTTCTCGTCCTGGTCACCCTGCCCGCAGCCATTCTTCCCTTCTGGCACGAAATCGGCAATATGCTTCGCATGGGGCTCATGGGAAGCTACCTGCTCCTCATCTACACGGCCTTCCTGGCAAAGCTCATCTTCTATTTTCACTTCCATGATATCTTCAACCATACTGTCTGGCTTGGAAAGAATGCGGACAAACGCAACTTCGCCGACATCTTCTTCCACCAGAACCACGGCGGCTGGATTCTTCTCTCCTACCTTCCCTATGGGGCTCTTTGTCTTTTTGCCATGAAAGGGCTTCTTGCCCTTCCCTGTCTTTCCTGGCCGGAACTCTCTCACCCTGGCCTTCAGTATGCGCTCGATGCCATACTCGTCCCTGTCGCCATTGCCGTCTATTACTGGTTCCGTTATGGCGGCACTTTTCTCCATCGCAACAAGCCGGAATGGGACGAGGTTCCCGCCGTTGTGAAAGATGACATCTTCATGGCAAAAGCCACGCTGGATGACCTGGTAAACCTCAAGATCCTGCGCCGCCATGCTGTCCATCCCTCCCTCAAACACAGCGACGAGGAAGCGCGGGAGATCCTCTCTCCCATCCTGCCGGAATCCATTCTCACAGATGATGACCCCCTGCTTTATTTCCGCCGCAAGGCCCGGGGGCCGCGCATTCCAATGCCCCGGCACATCTTTCTTCTGTTCGCGGAGAGCCACGCCCAGAGCCCCCTGGACCCCCTCTACGAGTGCCTGCACATCGCTGACGGCGCACGCCGCTTCCGGAAGCTTCCCGGTACTGTCGCCTTCGACAATGTGCTCCCCGGAGGCATGATTTCCCAAACCTCCATCGTGAGCATGCTTTCTGGTATCTACGACGTGGACATGGAACTCAACGAGAATCAGGAGTTCTGGAAGGGCACTCCCCGCACAGCCCTTGCCCTGCAGCTGAAGCGTCTTGGCTACCGCACAGCCCTTTGGTACGGCGGCAGCCTCACCTGGGGGAGCCTCCTGCATTATACGCCCGCAGCAGGCTTTGACGAAATGTACGACGGCATCAAGATCTGCCCTGCGGGAAGCCCGCGCACCTGGTTGGGTGTCTACGATCACATTTTTCTGGAGAATGTCGGACGCATCCTGAAAGAAAAAGAAGATGGGATCCCCGCCTTCCATTTCATCTATACCACGTCCAACCATGGCCCCTATAACATTCCCGTGGAGGAATACGGTTTCGATGCGAGCAGCATCATGCCCGAGGCTCCCGCCATGGTGCGGGAAGACGAGGCCATTCGCCGCCAGCTTGGCTGCTACTGGTACACGGACAAGGTGCTCCATGACTTCATAGAAAAACTGCGGGCCGAATACCCCGACAGCCTCTTCATCATCACCGGGGATCACTCCATCGGTGTCATTCCCTTCGCCAGCGGCATTGTGGAGAGAAAAGAGCCCGCCCTTCGGGAAAGGCTCCTGACCTCCTTTGCCCTGCAGCATTCGGGGCTCTCCAAAGAGATGTTTGCCGGCAACACCATTGCCTGTCACATGAATCTCGCCGCCACCCTCATGGAACTTATCGCTCCCAAAGGCTTTGAGTACTATACGCTCTTTCCCTCTCTCACGGAGCCCATCGACCACATCGTAACCCCTTATTGCTGGATGAACTGTCGGGAACTCGGCCTTTACGCCGACAAGATCTCCCAGTCCCTCTCGGTATCCGGCCCGGCCCTGCCCCTGAACCTGGAATCCGAGAAATACGCAGAAGAACGCGCCGCCTGGTGCGAACTCACGGGCTGGATGGTACGGCATCCAAATCTTCTGCACCATTGAGCAGCGTCCTTGTGAGAGTTGCTCAATGGTGCAGGAAATAGAAGAGGATGTGTCGAATATGTGCACTAGGTTTCAACGGTTATCATCATTTGCCAGATCATGAGGAGGTTGTTGATTGAAATGAAAAATCCAAGTGACAAGTCAAGAGGAAAATATCTTTGGGTGCTTGTTTTTGTTCTGCTGATTGGTCTTTGTGGCGGATGTTCTTCCGACTCAGCCAAAAAAGATTCCGAATCCGTGCCCGCATCTTCAAAAACCCAGGAAACAACAGAGAAGGCGAAGGTTGAAAAAATCAAGGCCAAAGCGGAGTTTGGCCTTGGAAAGGTTTCTTTGAACGATAGTTTGGACAAGGTTCATGAGGTGCTTGGACAGGAAAAAAAGACGGAGCCCAGGGCGGATGGCTCGACCGCATATGTCTATGATGACTTGAATGTCATTGTCACAAATGGTATCGTGACAACGCTGGAGTCCAATACGGGCAGGGTAGCAACCATAAAGGGAGTGAGCCAGGGGGATTCTCTCGAGAGTGTATTGGCAGCCTATGGGGAGGATGCAATCAAGAGCACCTATGAAAACCTTCAGCTTTACGAGTACGACAAGCCGGGATTCAATGGCACAACCTGTCGGATCCGTTTTGCAATCAACGGGAATCAAAGTGTGGAATATGTCAGTATCCGTCAACTGTCTCCCGATTCGGGAACAGAAGCGGAAGTGGGAGAAGAAGCAGGTGCAGAGTATGTAGGGGATACGGTATACCACAAGAATGCAACCATAGAGCTGCTGCTTCGATTCCACTTATATATCACACAGCATCGGCTGCATGAGGCGTATAACTGCCTGGGCCCCGATCTCCAGAGACAGATGCCCTATGGAGAGTGGGCTTCCGGGTTTGAAAACACGGTAAGCAGTACCGTATCGAATGTTTCTTTGACACCGGAAGACATCGATCGTGTTGTGCTTACGTATGATCTGACCGCAACCGATAATCCCGGGGGAACGCATTACTTCAAAGGAACTGCTACAATCGTGCTCGCCAAGGGTGGATGGAAGATCTATGATATCGAGAACCGATAACCGATAATATGTGATAGGATTCTGCAAAGAATAGACTGGAGAGAGTCGGATGGAAGCGAAAAAGCAGCAGCGCCCGGATTGGACGGAGTATTTCCTCGATATTGCCAAGGCTGTGGGGCGGAGGGCTACATGCCTTCGCCGCCGCTATGGGGCAATCATCGTGAAGGACAAGATCATCATCAGCACGGGATACAACGGCGCACCCCGTGGGGAGGCCAATTGCATCGATACGGGAATCTGCGAGCGGGAGCGGCTCCATGTCCCCAAGGGGCAGAACTATGAGCTCTGTGTGGCAGTCCATGCGGAGCAGAACGCCATCATCAACGCCGATCCCATCCGCATGCAGGGGGCGACCATCTACATCGTGGGATTCAATGCGGACGGGTCACTGGCCTCGGGCAAGCCCTGTCTGCTCTGCCGCCGCATGCTCCGCAATGCACAGCTGGCGAAGGCGGTCTATCTGGAAACCGATGGCAGCATCGTGGAGTGCCGCCCGGATGAGATCCAGGACTGAGGGATTTCGATGCAGCATAGCACATGTTGGCGTAATTGCAGCATGTGCTATTTTTATGGAACGTAATTGTAAAATGCTTTATTTTTGATATAATATGTATATATGATAGAAAGAAGGTGTTTTGCATGGCACAGGTAGTAAGCGTAAATTTCAAGCTGGATTATGATGTCAAGAAAAGCATGGAACTGGCTTGTGCAGACATGGGGCTGTCTATGTCTGCAGCATTTACGATTTTTGCCAAGAAAGTAGGCCGTGAGCGAAGAATACCCTTTGAAGTGTCAGCGGATCCTGACCTGTTTTACTCGGATAACAATGTTCGTTATTTGGAGCGGAAGATGGAAGACTATAAGGCTGGCAGGATGAAACTGGCCGAACATGAGCTGATCGAGGATTGACCATGCGGATAACCAGGTTAGAGTGGGATTTTGATGCGTGGGAAGATTATCTTTATTGGCAGACACAGGACAAGAAGACATTGAAGCGCATTAACGCACTTATCAGGGACATAAAGCGGCATCCTTTTGAGGGAATTGGCATGGTGGAGCCGCTGAAGGGAAATCTGTCTGGATTTTGGAGCAGACGTATCGATGCTGCGAACAGATTGGTGTATGCCGTGGAAGAGGAGACCGTCATAATAGTGGCATGCCGAAACCATTACGATTAGGGCGTGTTGATAAACTCCACCTGCACGCTACAGTGGCCATTTTTCCATCTGTCTGCGTCAGCGAAGACTTGACGTAGCTCTGCTACGACTGCGTCTTCGCTTCCTTGCCAAACGAAAAACTGTCTCGCTGTATCGCACAGTTTCCGTTTTTCAACACGCCCTAGGGGCATGCCTTTGGTATCGTTGCTGTTGTCATTGACAAATGGCGGCAGTGTTGTAAAATAGTTCTGTATGTATAAATCTGCCCTGCAATTGCAGGGCCATTTCAGGAAGAGGAGTGTACCGAATGAAATTTCAGGAAATCATCCTGGCCCTCCAGAAATTCTGGTCTGATCGGGGCTGCATCCTGTCGGAGCCTTATGATGTGGAAAAGGGTGCCGGCACGATGAATCCCGCCACATTCCTGCGGGTGCTCGGCCCGGAGCCTTGGAATGTTGCCTATGTGGAGCCTTCCCGCCGCCCGGCGGACGGACGTTACGGCGACAATCCGAACAGGCTCTATCAGCATCATCAGTTCCAGCTCATCATGAAGCCCTCGCCGAACAATATCCAGGAGCTTTATCTTGAGAGTCTGGAGAGCCTTGGCATAGATCCGAAGCAGCATGACATCCGCTTCGTCGAGGACAACTGGGAATCCCCGACACTGGGCGCATGGGGGCTCGGCTGGGAGGTATGGCTCGACGGCATGGAGATCACCCAGTTCACCTATTTCCAGCAGGTGGGCAGCCAGGACGTGAAGCCCGTGGCCGTGGAGATTACCTATGGGCTGGAGCGTCTGGCCATGTACATCCAGGGCGTGGAGAACGTCTACGATGTCAAGTGGACGGATGATGTGACCTATGGGGATGTGTTCCATCAGAACGAGTTCGAGCAGTCCACGTATGCCTTTGACCTGTCGGATGAGGCCCTTCTTTTCGACCTCTTTGAGAAATACGAGAAGGAAGCGGTGCGCATCATTGAGAAGGAATGCGTGCATCCGGCCTATGACTATGTTTTGAAGTGTTCCCATACCTTCAATCTTCTGGATGCCCGGGGCGCCATCAGCGTCTCGGAGCGCACGGCCTTCATCGGGCGCGTGCGGAAGCTTGCCCGCCTCTGCGCGGAATGCTACCTGAAGCAGCGTGAGGCGTTGGGATATCCTATGCTCAAAAGGGGGAAGAAGGCATGAGCAAGAATTTGTTGTTGGAAATCGGCACGGAGGAGGTTCCTGCTCATGTGATGCCGGGAATCCTCAAGGAACTCAAGGAGCATGCGGAGAAGGCATGCAAGGAGCTCCGCATCGGCTTCGAGGAGGTCTGCACCATGGGGACGCCCCGCCGCACGGCGCTTGTGGTGAAGGGGCTTGCCGAAAAGCAGGAGGATGTGGCGAGCGAGAACCGCGGCCCGTCCGTGAAGATCGCCTTTGATGAGAACGGCAATCCCACCAAGGCTGCACAGGGCTTTGCCCGGGGCCAGAAGGTGGACCCGAAGGATCTCGTGGTGAAGGAGGGCTATGTCTATGCCATGGTGCATGAGGAAGGACAGGAAACCGCAACGCTTTTGGAAAAGCTCCTGCCGGAGCTCATCTGCGGGCTGAATTTCCCCAATAACATGCGCTGGGCAGACCTTGATTTCAAGTTCATCCGTCCCCTGCGCTGGATCGTGGCCCTCTATGGCAGTGATATCATTCCCTTTGAGGTGGCAGAGGTGAAGTCCGGGCGGGTTTCCCGTGGGCATCGTTTCCTCTCCCAGGGGGATTTTGAGATTGCCGATGCGGACAGCTACGAGAAGGCCTGCGAGGAGCAGTTCGTCATTGTCGACCAGGAGAAGCGCAAATCGATGATCCGCCAGCAGATCGAGGCTGTGGCGAAGGAAAACGGCGGCGTGGCGGATATCACGGAAGACCTTCTGGAAGAGGTCCTCTATCTCGTGGAGTATCCCACGGCCCTTTGCGGAAATTTCGAGGACAAGTACCTGAAACTTCCGGCAGAGGCGGTCATCACGCCCATGCGCGACCATCAGCGCTACTTCCCCGTGAAGAAGGCCGATGGCACCCTCATGCCGCTCTTCATCACGGTGCGCAATGGCGGAAAGGAATATCTGGAGACGGTGCAGCACGGCAATGAGCGCGTCCTGAAGGCGCGTCTGGAGGATGCCCAGTTCTTCTTTGACGAGGACAGGAAGCACAGCCTTGAGGAGCATCGGGAGAAGCTCAAGACCGTCGTGTTCCAGGAGGGGCTCGGCACGGTTTACGAGAAGTCCGAGCGCCTGGGGAAATTGGCGGCCTTCCTTTCGGATGCCCTTTCTGTGGACGAGAAGGCCAGGAAGCATGCCCTGCGGGCGGCGAAGCTCTGCAAGGCGGACCTTGTGACGGGTATGGTGACGGAGTTCACGGAGCTGCAGGGCGTCATGGGACGCGAGTACGCGAAACTGGACGGCGAGTGCGAAAAGGTTGCACTTGCCATTGATGAGCATTACATGCCCCGCTTTGCAGGGGACAGCCAGCCGCAGAGCACGGCGGGCCGCATCGTGAGCATTGCGGACAAGATGGATACCATTGTGGGAACCTTCAGCCGGGGCAAGATACCGACGGGCTCCCAGGATCCCTTTGCCCTGCGCCGTCAGGCTCTCGGTCTCGTGAACATGATGGTGGAGGCAGAGTACAGCCTGAGCCTTTCTTCGCTGGTGGATCTCGCCATGGATCTCTATGGCATCAAGGAGGAATCTGCAAGGAAGAAGATGCAGCAGGATGTGGCGGATTTCATGCGCCTGCGCCTGAAGAATGTCCTTGCAGACAGAAAGGTCCGCTATGATGTGGTGGATGCCGTCCTTGCGGACGTGGATGATCTCTATGCTGTGACTCTGCGCGCCGATGCCGTGGCGAAATTCGTTGCAGCGGATGGGGCGGAGAAACAGATCCAGGCATTCGTCCGTGCAGGGAATCTTGCCAGGAACGCGGAGTGTGCGGAAGTGCAGGAGAGCCTCTTCCGGCAGGATGTGGAGAAATCTCTCTATCAGGCCTATGTTTCCACGGAGAGTTCCGTTGAGAGCCTTGTGGGCGGCAGGGACTATCATGGCGCCATCGATGCCCTTACGGAACTGGCGCAGCCAATTGATGCCTTCTTTGACGGCGTCATGGTCATGGACAAGGATGAGAAGATCAAGAACAATCGTTTGGGCCTCTTGAAATCCATCGACTGCCTGATCGGTCGGGTGGCGGATTTTAGCAAGATTGTTTTCTGAAGATAGGAAGGAGAGGATGTTTCCTTTATGAAAGCAGGAGGAAACCAGGGATTCCTGGAGCGATATTTCAAGCTTGCGGAAAAGGAGACCACCGTCCGCAAGGAAATGGTCGCGGGTCTGACGACCTTTATCGCCCTCGCCTACATCATGTTCGTCAACCCGAACATTCTGGCGGATGCAGGAATCCCCAAGGAGGCAGCGGTTGCTTCCACCATTTGGATCGCGTCGATTTCCACCATGGCCATGGGCGTGATTGCGAACTATCCGGTGGCGCTGGCGCCGGGCATGGGGCTCAATGCCTTTTTTACCTATTATGTCTGCGGTGTGCTTGGTCTTCATTGGACGGTGGCGCTGGGAGCAGTATTCTTTTCCGGCGTGTTTTTCATGATTCTAACGGTGAGCCATATCCGGCAGGCCATTATCAATGCTGTGCCGGATAATCTCAAGAAGGCCATCGGCGTCGGCATCGGCCTCTTCATCGCCTTTATTGGCCTCAAGGGAACGGGCATCATCATCAGTGACCCGGCGACCTTCATCACCCTTGGCCATGTCACGCAGCCGACGGTGCTGCTCTCATTGATCGGGCTGCTCCTCACGGCGGCTCTCATGGCCCATGATGTGCAGGGGGCAATCCTCATCGGCATTGCGTTCATCACGGTTGTGTCGATGTTCTTGGGGCTCTCGCCTGTTCCGCAGGGATTTGGGGATATCATCAGTACATCAATCCCGTATATGGGGGAGACCTTCGGGCAGCTGGATATTGCCGGGGCGTGGAACTATGGTATCATCTCGATCATCTTCACCTTCACGGTGGTGGAGCTGTTCGATAACATGGGGACGCTCATCGGCCTGACTTCCAAGGCAAAGATGGTGAAGCCCAACGGGGAGATCGAGAATCTTGACCGTGCCCTCACCGTGGATGCGGCGGGTACCATGTGCAGTGCCGTGTTCGGCACATCGACGGTCACTTCCTATATCGAAAGTGCCGCCGGCATTGCGGCGGGGGGAAAGACGGGGCTCACGGCGGTCACCGTTTCCCTGCTCTTCCTCGTCGCCCTGTTCTTCGCGCCGCTCATTGGCCTTGTGCCGGGATTTGCGACAGCGCCGTCCCTGATTCTGGTGGGCGCTCTCATGATGTCGGAGGTGGGCAATATTGATTTCAAGGATTTCACGGAGGCGCTTCCCGCCTTTCTGACCATCATCATGATGCCTTTGACCTCCAGTATCGCCAACGGCTTTGCCTTCGGATTTGTCAGCTATGCCTTCATCAAGACCCTGGCTGGCAGGCCCCGCGAGGTAAGCCCCATCATGTGGATTGTCTGCATTGCGTTCATTGTGAATTTGCAGCTGCGTCCATGAAAAGCGGAAACAAATAAAATAAACGATTGGCCCGCAGGTCTTTTGCCTGCGGGTTTTTCTATGGTGCATGAGTAGGATTCCGGAAATCTGACGTCGAATATCTTTTGAGGAGATGCATTGAAAAGGAGGAATTGCAGCCATGAAAATCGTTATTGCCATTGATTCCCTCAAGGGGAGTCTTACTTCCCTTGAGGCGGGGGATGCTATCCGCGGGGGGATTCTCAGGGCCTGTCCGGATGCAGAGGTTCAGGTGCGCCCCCTTGCCGATGGTGGCGAGGGGACCGTGGAGGCCCTTACCCTTGGCATGGGAGGGAGCATCCAGAAGGTTTCGGTCACAGGGCCTTTGGGCGAGAAGGTGGAGGCGGCCTATGGGATTCTGAAGGATGGATGCACTGCCATCGTGGAAATGGCGGCGGCTGCGGGAATCACCCTTGTTCCCTTGGGGGAGCGAAATCCCTATCGCACGACGACCTATGGCGTGGGGGAGATCTTGAAGGATGCCATAGGCAAGGGTTGCCGCCATTTCATCGTGGGCATTGGCGGCAGCGCGACAAACGACGGTGGCCTGGGAATGCTTCAGGCGCTGGGCTATGGGATGCTGGATGCGGATGGAAAGGATGTGCCCTTTGGGGCGGAGGGCCTGCAGAGGCTGACGCGGATTGAGAAGGGGAACGTCCTGCCGGAGCTGGAGCAATGCAGGTTCCGTATCGCCTGCGATGTCACGAACCCCCTTTGCGGGGAGAATGGCTGCAGTGCGGTCTACGGGCCGCAGAAAGGTGCGACAGCCGAAACCATTCCCCGGATGGACAAATGGCTTGCGGATTATGCGGCGCTTTCCCGCAAGACGTATGCTCATGCCGACCCGGACTTTCCAGGAGCAGGGGCTGCCGGAGGCATGGGGTTCGCATTTCTTACCTATACCAATGCGGTACTGGAGTCCGGCATCCGGATTGTCCTGGAGGAGACAAGGCTGGAGGAGTATGTGCGGGAGGCGGATCTCGTCATCACGGGTGAGGGGCGGCTGGATGCCCAGACGGTCATGGGCAAGGCCCCCGTTGGCGTTGCGGATATTGCGAAACGCCACGGGAAGCCTGTGCTGGCCTTTGCCGGATGCGTCACGCGGGATGCATCGGAATGCAATGCCCATGGCATCGACGCCTTCTTCCCCATCCTGCGGGGCGTATCCACCCTGGAGGAGGCGATGGACGCAGACAATGCACGGCAGAATATGATGGATACGGTGGAGCAGGCCATGCGTCTGATCCAGGCCGGCATCCGGCTTTGAAGATATTATTGACATCCCCCCGCTGATATGCTATGATTCTTTGATGTAGATGCCTGTATGGGGCATCCTGGCTGGATGTTTTTCATCCATCTCCAACCGCACGATGAGGTTCCGAAAACGGTGAATAAAACCGTACCGAAGTCGGCGAGTAACCAATAGGGAGGTGTTTTCATGTACGCTATTATCAAGACGGGCGGCAAGCAGTACCGCGTTGCGGAGGGCGATGTCGTCATGGTGGAGAAGCTTGAGGCTGCCGAGGGCGATTCTGTTGTCTTCGATCAGGTGCTCACTGTTGTCAACGATGGTGATGTCAAGGTCGGCAAGCCCCTCGTAGAGGGTGCCAGGGTGACGGGCAAGGTAGAGGCCCAGGGCAAGGCAAGGAAGATTCTCGTCTTCAAGTACAAGGCGAAGTCGAACTATCGCCGTCGTCAGGGTCATCGTCAGCCCTTCACGAAAGTTGTCATTGAGAAGATTGAGGCTTGATTGACTGTGATTAGTATTGAGATTTCCAGGGACAATAATTCCAGAGTATATGCTATTGATTGCCAAGGACATGCTGAAATGGCTGGTGAAGGTGAGTATGATTTGGTATGTGCGAGCATATCCATCATCGTACAAAGTGCTTATCTTGGACTAAAGGAGCATCTGCATCGCAAGGTAGCTTATCATAGAGCGAGCGGAGACTTCCAGGTTATGTTGCAGGATGAGGCGGATGACTTGACAGAGGCTATTTTTGGTACCGTGGTATTGGGCGTGGAGAATGTAGCCGGGCAATATCCTGGAGTGGTCCGTATCACGAAAGTCGGAGGTGAATAGAATGTTTTTGATTGATCTTCAGCTGTTCGCCCACAAGAAGGGCGTGAGCTCCACCCGTAATGGTCGCGACAGCCATTCGAAGCGCCTTGGGGTCAAGGAGCAGGCCGGTACGATGGTTACGGCGGGGAGTATTCTGGTTCGCCAGAGGGGAACCCACTTCCATCCGGGGCATAACGTGGGGATTGGCAAGGATGATACGCTTTTTGCCAAGGTTCGTGGCAAGGTTGCTTTTGAGCGCAAGGGAAAGTATCATCGCCAGGTCAGTGTCTACACTGAAGAAGAACAACATGCCGTGTAATTGGGATTATCATGCCTGCGCTGCCTTCGGGATGGCGCAGGTATTGTTGTATTGGGAGCTGGCATTGCGCAGGCGATACCGGCTTTTTCCACATCCTGCGGGAACTTTGAAAGGAACGGGTCATGCAATTCATCGATCGGACGAAGATCATCGTCAAGGCGGGCGATGGCGGTCATGGGAAATCGGCATTCCGCCGGGAGAAATTTGTGCCGAAGGGCGGCCCCTCCGGTGGCGATGGCGGCCGTGGCGCCGATATCATCCTTGAGGTGGACCGGAACATGAACACCCTGCTGGATTTCCGTTATCATCGGAAGTTCAAGGGTGAAAACGGCGAGAACGGGGATATCAAGAACCAGTACGGGCACAATGCCCCGCCCTGCATCGTGAAGGTTCCCGCGGGAACGGTGGTCAGGGATGAGGAGACGGGCGAGCTTCTCGCCGATCTCACGGAGATCGGGCAGCAGGCTGTGGTGGCACGGGGTGGCCGAGGCGGCCGCGGCAACGCGAAATTCGCGAATGCAGCCAATCGCGCTCCGACCTTTGCGGAGTTCGGGGAGCCGGGGGAGAGCAGGACGCTCCTGCTGGAACTCAAGCTCCTGGCGGATGTGGGGCTTGTGGGCTATCCCAGCGTGGGAAAATCCAGCCTTGTCGCTGCTGTCTCGGCAGCAAGGCCGGAAATTGCTGATTATCATTTCACGACGATTACCCCGGTGCTTGGCGTGGTCCAGACGGACTATGAGAAGAGCTTTGTCATGGCGGATATCCCTGGGCTCATCGAAGGCGCCGCGGATGGTGTCGGTCTGGGGCATGACTTCCTGCGCCATGTGGAGCGGACGAAGCTCATCCTCCACATTGTGGATGCCTCCGGCATGGAGGACCGTGACCCTGTGGAGGATTACCACAAGATCAACGCAGAACTTAAGAAATACAGCGAAAAGATTGCCCGCCGCAAGCAGATTCTCGTGGCGAACAAGATGGACCTTCCCCAGGCGAGGGAGAACTATCCTCGTCTGGAGAAGCTGGCGGAGGAGGAAGGCATCCGCATCTTCCCCATCTCGGCAGCCACGAGGCAGGGATTGAAGGAACTCATTGCCTGTGTCGGGGAGGAACTGGAGAATTACGTGGAGGAGCCGGAGGCCGGGGAGGAAGCCAGGGTCTATGACGAAAGCGGCGAGGATCCCGAGCGCATCACGATTTCCCGCAATGACGCAGGGGATTTCATCGTATCGGGAAAGGCCTTGGAAAAGCTGGTTGCCATGACGAATTTCAACAACGATGAGGCTGTGCGCCGTTTCCAGTATATCTGGCGCCTCAAGGGAATCGACGAGAAACTGAGGGAACGGGGCATCAAGGAAGGCATGACGGTGCATATCGGCGAGATGGAGTTCGAGTACCGCGAATAGGGAGGAAATGTTTTGATACGCAATTCGTTGACGGGAAAGCAGAAGAGCTTTTTGCGGTCCTTGGGAATGAAGCTGGAACCCGTGGTGAACATCGGCAAGGAGGGCCTGACCCCCACTGTCGTTGCGGCAGCGCGTGAGGTGATCAGGAAGAGGGAACTCATCAAGGTGCGGGTGCTGCAGAACTGCGCGGAGCTGCCCAAAGACATCATCACCATGCTGGCGGAGAGGGCGGATGCCGATCTCGTGCAGGTCATCGGGCGCAATGGGCTGCTTTACCGGAAGAACGAGGAGAAGCCAAAGATTGAACTGCCGTGAGGGGGCGACTGCGGATGGATGCAAGAGCGAGGCTGAGAGAGGCAGGGCGCATTGTCGTCAAGGTGGGGACGAGCACACTGGCCTATGGGCCGGGAAGGCTCAATCTCCTGCGCATTGAGAAGCTCATCCGGGAACTGGTGGATCTCTCGAATCAGGGCAAGGAAGTCCTGCTGGTTTCCTCCGGTGCCATTGCGGCCGGGCTGGGAAAGCTTGGGCTCGACAAGAAGCCGGACTCCATTCCGGGGAAGCAGGCAGTGGCCGCCATTGGGCAGGGAATGCTCATGCATATATATGAGAAATTTTTTGCGGAATACGGCAAGGTCATGGGACAGCTCCTGCTCACGAAGGAAAATGCCGCACGGCACCATCAGTACATCCACTCCCGCAATGCCCTGCTGGCACTTCTCGAGATGGGAGCCATTCCCGTCATCAACGAGAATGATGCGGTGGCGGTGGATGAGATCAAGATCGGCGACAACGACAGCCTTTCCGCCATGGTGGCGACCCTTGTGGACGCGGATGCGCTGATCATCCTTTCGGATATCGACGGCCTGTATACGGGAAATCCGCAAAAGGATCCCGAGGCGCGTCTGATCGAGGAGATACGGGAAATCACGCCGGAGGTCGAGGCCCTTGCCGGTGGAGCGGGGTCCGCCATGGGAACCGGTGGCATGATGACGAAGATCGATGCGGCAAAGGTTGCCATGAATGCAGGCGTGACCATGGTCATCGCCCCCGGCCAGAAAGACGGTGTCCTCCATCAGGTATTGGATGGGGAACCGGTTGGAACCGTGTTTCCGGCGAAGCCGTCCCATTTGCGCCTGCGGAAGAGCTGGCTGGCTTTTGGCAAGCGGCTCGCCGGCGATATCGTCGTGGACGAGGGCTGTGTCCGTGCTATGAGGGATCAGGGCGCAAGCATCCTTGCGGCGGGAGTCACGGAATGCGAGGGCGAGTTCCAGCAGGGAAATACGGTGCGTGTTTTGGGGCCGAACCGGCAGGAAATTGCTCGTGGCATCGTGAATTATGATATAGAAACCCTCAGGAAGATTCTCGGGCGGCAGACAAGGGAATTTCCCGATCTGTTGCAGGGGAAGATCCATGAGGAAGTCATTCATAGGGATAATATGGTGTTAATGGTTTAGGAACTAGGGGAAGGCAAATGGATATCAAAAACGAGATCATCAAGAAGGCCGAGGCGGCAAAGGCAGCCTCCTATCAAATGGCAATTTTGCCTACGGGCATCAAGAACAAGGCACTTCATGCCATGGCAGATGCTTTGGAACGACGGGCGGAGATGATATTGGAGGCCAATACCCAGGACTTGGAGGATGCACGTCAGAAGGGGCTCAAGCGTTCCTATCTGGATCGCCTCATGCTCAACGAAACGCGCATTGCCCAGATGGCGGAAGGACTCCGCCAGACGGCGGCATTGCCGGATCCGGTGTCCCAGGGAGACTGGTCCACGGTGCGCCCCAATGGCATGGAGATTCGCCGCATCCGGGTTCCCCTGGGGGTCATCGGCATCATCTATGAGGCACGTCCCAATGTGACCGCAGATGCAGCAGCCCTTTGCCTGAAATCCGGCAATGCCGTGGTTCTGCGTGGCGGGTCGGAGGCAGTTCGCTCCAACACCGCCATCAGCTCTGTGCTGTCCAAGGCTGCGTATAAGTCGGGAGTACCGGAGGGGGCATTGCAGTTTGTGGAGTTTACGGACCGGGAGGCCGTGGATGTCATGGCGCATTTGCCCGGGTACATCGATGTGATCATTCCTCGCGGCGGAGCAGGGCTCATACGGCGCATTGTCGAGAACAGCTCCGTGCCGGTCATCGAGACGGGAACAGGGGTCTGCCATACCTTTGTGGACGAGTCGGCAGATTTCGACAAGGCGATTGCCATTGCCGTCAATGCGAAAACCTCCCATCCCTCTGTCTGCAATGCCATGGAAACCCTGCTGGTGCATCGTGCCATCGCCGGGGAATTCCTGCCGAGGCTGGCGGAAGCGATGAAGGAAAAGAAGGTGGAGCTCAGGGGCTGCGAGGAGGCCCGCGCCATCTGTCCCGACATGAAGGAGGCAACGGAGGAGGACTGGTCCACGGAGTATGGCGATCTCATCCTCTCTGTCAAGGTGGTGGAGGATCTTGATGCTGCCATCAGGCACATCAATCGCTACAATACGGGGCATTCCGATGCCATTGTCACGAGGAATCTCGAGAGCGCCCATCGCTTCCAGCGGGAAGTGGATGCGGCAGCCGTTTATGTGAACGCCTCCACGAGGTTCACGGATGGTTTCGAGTTTGGGTTTGGCGCGGAGATCGGCATCAGTACGCAGAAACTTCACGCCCGTGGTCCCATGGGACTGGAAGAGCTCACCAGCACGAAATACCTTATCTGCGGGGATGGGCAGGTCCGGGTGTGAGGAATCTGCCCGGCTATCTTCGGACACTTCGGAACTATGTGCATACGCCAAAGGGCGGGCATGATGCCCGTGACTATCTGAGGGCGATGGCCTGGATATTCCTGACCGTTCTGCTGGTTGTTGGCATCCTGCATTTCGCAGTGGCGGTGAGATGAGGCGAATGAGGTGTATGATGGAGAGCAAACATCGGATCGGTATTCTTGGCGGAACCTTCGATCCCATTCATTTAGGGCATCTCCTGACGGCAGAGGCGGTGCGTGATGCCCTGGGACTGGACGAGATTCTCTTCATTCCAGCGGCAATCCCTCCCCACAAGCGGGGACGGGAGATTGCCCCTTCGGAGCACCGCCTCAGGATGACCGTGCTTGCCACGGCAGCAAATCCCTATTTCCGGGTATCGGATATCGAGCTTCACAGGGAAGGCCCCTCCTATACGGTGGATACCATAGATGCCCTGCAGGAACAGCGGGGGGACATGGCAGAGTTCTATTTCATTACGGGGGCAGATGCCATCAATGAGCTGGCGACCTGGCATGATGTGCATTCTCTCCTGCAGAAATGCCATTTCGTCGCTGCCACGCGGCAGGGGACGGCGTTGGCCAGGGAGTCCCTCCGCAGGGGATTCGGCGCCATTGCCCGGGAACATATCCATGAGGTTCCCACGCCGGAGATGGAGATTTCCTCCACGGAAATCCGCAGGCGGATCCGCCAGGGGGCATCCATACGCTACATGGTTCCCGATGTCGTGGCGGAATATATCTACAAAGAGGGACTGTATCTATGAGCATTTCCATGACAAGGGATGAGATGAAGGCGATCCTGAAATCGCGCCTGAAACCGGGCCGCTACCGCCATTCCCTCGGCGTGGCAGATACGGCGGTCTTTTTGGCAAGGCGGTTTGGGGTGAACGAGGAAAAGGCGTATATCGCGGGGCTCCTTCATGACTGTGCAAGGGAATATTCCAATGACTCCATGAAGGAAGAGGCTGCGCGGAGGAACATTCCCATCGGTGCGATGGAGGAGGCCATGCCCCTGCTGCTGCATGCCTACATAGGAGCGCGCCGCATTGCGGAATGCTATGGTGTGGAAGACGAAGAGATTGCACAGGCCGTCTGGCGGCATACCGTTGGCGGGGCTGATATGACGGATCTGGACAAAATCATCTATTTTGCCGATATGATCGAACCGAACAGGGAATATCCGGAGGTAGAGGAACTCAGGCAGTTCGCCCGGGAAAAATCCTTGGATGAGATGCTGCTCAAGGGGCTCAGCGAGTCCATTATCTTCGTGATCCAGAAGGGGAGCCTTGTCCATCACGACACGGTGCGGGCCCGCAACGAGATCCTCTTGAGAAACCGGTGAAGGATGAACCCATGAGGGAACGCTATGGAGAACAAGACGCGTGAAAATATCATACGCAAGCGCAAGATTCGGCGGCGAAGGCGGCGTGTGGCCTTTTTCCGTCTGCTGTTTCTGCTCGTTGTCTTCGGACTGGTGGCCTCTGCTGTGCTCTTTGTCGGTTATGCTGTGTTCAACTGGTGCAGCCACATGTATTATGAGTATCAGACGATGTACCAGGACTACACGCAGAGACAGGAGATGAAGCGGGGTTCCATTGATTCCAGGTTTGACGGCTACACGAATGTCCTGGTCCTGGGAGTTGACGATGGTGTTTCCGAGGATGGCGTGGAGGGCGCCCATGCCGATACCATCATGCTCGTGAGCATGGTGCATGAGACAGGCCGTGTGCGCGTCATAACGATACCGCCGGATACCTGGGTGACAATGCCGGGGACAGGGGAGGCAAACCGCATCTCCGTCTTCTATCCCGTCGGGGGCGCTCCCCTCATGGTGCGTGCAGTTTCCTCACTCCTGGGGATCTCCGTCCATCAGTACATTGCGATTGACATGGGAACCTTTGTGGAACTTATTGACATTCTCGGCGGCATTGATGCCTATGTGGAAGATGATATGAACTATGATGATCCGGAGTCCGGGCTTTCCATTCATTTGCAGAAGGGATACCAGCACATGGATGGGGAGACGGCGCAGAAATATCTGCGCTATCGCGGCACCGGGCTTGGGGATGTCGGCAGGGTGCAGCGTCAGCAGAAGTTCATCAAGGCACTCTATCAGAAGGCTTTGCAGCTGGATACGGTTCCCAGGCTGCCGGAAATTGCAGATCTTTTCCAGCATCGCATGACGACCAGTGCGGAGATTTTCGATTCGGCCCATCTTGCCAACGTGCTTCGCCAGATGAGCAGCGACGCACCGACGACGATGATGCTGCCGGGCGAGGCTGCGGTGGGCAACGAGCGCATCTGGATTCCCAACCAGAACGAAATCGATATGAGAATACGGGAACTTTTCCCGGTTCACGAGATCAACCAGAATGATGGGGAATAGGAGGGATTTTCTTGACGGAACAGGAACTCAGCCTTGCTATCTGCAAGGCGGCAAGCGACAAAAAGGCAAGGGATATCGTGACCATGGACATGCAGGGGCTCATGTCCTCCACGGATTATTTCGTTATATGCTCTGCCAATACGGCGACACAGGTGCGGGCAATTGCGGACAATATCGAGGAGGAACTGGACAAGGCCGGTGTATCTTTCCTGCACAAGGAGGGCTACCGCGAGGGAGAGTGGGTTCTCTTGGATTACGGAGATGTGGTGGCACATGTTTTCCGCCAGGAAAGCCGCGAGTATTACGCACTGGAGCGTCTCTGGGGTGATGCAAAACTCACTCCTTATGAGGATTGAAATGGACGAGCAGAAAACACGCAAATACGGCCCGAGTACCGTGGCGACCCTCAAGGTGGCAAGGATTTCGGAGATGGGGGCATTCCTTGATGCACAGACGGGGAACACATCCGACGACATCCTCCTCCATGTGACCCAGCAGACATCTCCCGTGGCCGTGGGGGATGAGGTGAAGGTATTCCTCTATCTTGACCCCAAGCATCGCCTGACGGCCAGCATGCGGGTGCCGAGGATGAAGGAAGGGCAGGTTGCCCGCCTCAAGGTCATCAATGTGAGCAAGGATGGTGCATTCCTCGATGTGGGAGCAGAAAGGGGAATCTTTCTCCCCTATGCCGGCATGCGTGGCCGTCCGCAGATTGGAGAGGTGGTCTGGGCAAAGCTCTACACCGACAAGTCGGGACGGCTGGCAGTCACCATGGAGGTGGAGGATGAACTGCGCCGTGCCTCCCGCCCTGCGGAAGGGGTGAAGGTGGGGGATATCCTCCACGGTTCCATCTACAACTTCACGGACAAGGGCGCTTTTCTTTTCAGCGATGAGCGCTACATCGTCTTCATCGCCAACAAGGAGATGGGCGTGCGCCCCCGTGTGGGGGAGGAGGTATCCGTCCGTGTGACCTATATACGCCCGGATGGGCGCCTCAACGCTTCCCTTCGGGAGGCAAAGGAAAAGGCAATGGTAACGGATGCCCGGCGCATCCTGGAACTTCTGGAAAATCGCAATGGCCGCATGCCCTACAGCGATGAAACCTCTCCCGATGTCATCCGGGACAAGTTCCGTATCAGCAAGGCCGCATTCAAGAGAGCCCTGGGGCACCTGATGAAAGAAGGCCGGATTGAGGCAAGGGATGGATGGACGTACCTTAAAGATAAATGAACAAATTTTCTTCTGTTTTTTGCAATCCAAGAAGGATTTTGCGCCTTTATAACGAATAAAACCTATAACAAGTCTTGATAGGAAGATAAGGGAATATTCGATTCCAAATATGGGGGCGATTTGATGGCAGATAAAAAAGGAGAAAACAAGGGAATCCTTCTCGAGACGGGTACCAACGAGTTTGAGATTGTGGAGTTCAGCATCGGCAAGGTGAACTATGGCATTAACGTGGCCAAGGTGCGCGAGGTCATTACGCGGACACCGATCACGGAGATGCCCCAGGCGCATCCCTATGTGGACGGGCTCTTTACCTTGCGTGGCAAGGCGATTCCTCTGGTCAATCTGCCACGCTGCCTGAACGTGCCGTCCTCGGATGTGCCGAAGAACATCATTGTGACGGAGATCAACAACTACGATATCGGCTTCCTGGTGGAGAATGTCTATCGTATCCACCGCATTTCGTGGCGGGATATGGAACCTGCACCGGAGGTGGGGGACCAGTCCCGTGTCGTGGGCATCATCAAGATGGAGGACCGCATTGTCCTGCTTCTCGATTTCGAGACGATTATTGCGGAGATCAACCCGGAAATCAATGCGAAGCTCACGACCTTCGAGGAAGCCACGGAGGATGTCAAGGACCAGCGTGCCGATGTCCATGTGGTGGTGGCAGAGGACTCTGCCATGCTGCGTGACCTTCTGGTTACGACGCTTCACGAGTCGGGCTATCGCTTTGTGCGCGATTTCGGCAATGGGCAGGATGCATGGGAATATCTTCAGTCCCTGGCAGCGAAGAGCGGCCCCATCGAGAACCATGTGCGGGTCATTGTCTCCGATGTGGAGATGCCCAAGATGGATGGCCACCGCCTCTTGAAGCTGGTGCGCGAGAACGAGCGTTTGGGCAGAGTTCCCTTTGTGCTGTTTTCTTCGCTCATCAGCGAGGAAATGCGCCGCAAGGGCGAGGATCTCGGAGCCAGCGGGCAGATTTCCAAGCCGGAGATCAACCAGCTCATCGGTCTGCTGGACAATCTCATTTTCGGCAAGTCCATCCGTGCGTCGGAAAGGGATGACTGAGGTCGAAGGGGACTAGAGTCTACAGAATGCGGAAAGAGGCTGTGCATATCTATCGCTAGGATATGCACAGCCTTTGGTATGTTTTGCCTATGGCAAACTCCGTGCGAAACGGTGTTTCGCACTACGCCCTTACACGAAATCTAACCGATTCTGCGCCCTTCGGGCTTGACTCGCTAAGATTTCATAGTAAAACTTGAATCCCCTGCGGGGACTAGTGTCCCACCTCGTTCAGAAACATAAAAATAATTGTTCGAGATGTAGTCAGATGCTAGGAAGAGGAGGGCGGCGTAGCGGTGGCTACGCCAACTGACGATGACAACGCAGATGACTGCATATCGGGCAATTATTATGGATATGAACGAGGCGGGACACTAGCTTCGCGTCGCAATTGCGTTATGACGAGGCATGCGCCTCGTCGAAACGCTAATCGGTATGTTTTGCCTATGGCAAAACTTGAACAATTGCGTTATGACGAGGCATGTGCCCCGTCGAAACGCCAATCGGTATGTTTTGCCTATGGCAAAACTTGAACAATTGCGTTATGACGAGGCATGTGCCCCGTCGAAACGCCAATCGGTATGTTTTGCCTATGGCAAAACTTGAACAATTGCGTTATAATACTTGTATGTTGGTGTAGGCGTAGCTTTGTTTGGAGGTTGGGAGATGCGGCGTTATACATCCTTGCTTTTGACGGCATTTGCATTGTTTCTTGTCGTGCTGTGCGGTTCGGCTTATCTGGCGGGGGCGGACGATGCGCAGAAGCAGCGTCCCATGCGGGAAATCCTTGCATATACCACGTTGCCGCCGGCGCAGGTGGAGATGCTGTCCGATGAATATGAGAAATCCAGCCGGGTGCGGGTGAATTTTGTGCCCCTCTCCCAGCAGGATCTGCTTGAGCGGCTCAAGGAGCAGGATGCCAAGAACGGTGCTGCTGTTGTGCTGGCGGACAAGGATACCCTGTCCAAGGCTGCGAAGGATGGATGTTTCACACCCTATATTTCCGAGGCCGGTGATGCGGCGGCAGAGATATTCAAGGATCCAGATGGACTATGGACAGGCGTATGGTATGACCCTGTGGTGTTCTGTGTGAACCGCGATTATCTGAAACAGCAGCAGGTGATTACCGATACCTGGACCGGCTTGTCCGAGCTCAATGATGCCCGCATCGGCATCACGGATTTTCTGGCGGCGGATGCCTCTGCCAACCTGCTCATCTCCATGATCGGGCAGTACGGTGATGCGGCGACTTATCAGATATGGCGCCAAATACACCCCCATGTGGTGCAATATGCGAAATATCTCAACAACCCTGTGCGGCAGGCAGGCATGGGAGAGGTTGACATCTCTGTGGCGGTCCAGAGCGAGACGCTGCGCTATCTGAATGACGGCTATCCCGTAAAGATCATATATCCTGCAGATGGTACGGCCTACATGCTGATGGGCACGGGCATTGCGAAATCCGTGCCGGAGGAGCAGACTGCGGCAGCCGAGGCTTTTGCCGACTGGCTGCTCACGGATGAGGCTCAGCAGCTATTGCAGAGGAATGGGTTCTATTTCATGCCGACAAACCCTGCGACCTTGGCATATAAGAGTTTCGCGGGGAAGAATCTCGTGCTCTTTGATCAGTCGGTGGAATTTACGCCACAGCAGCGGCACGATTTTCTCGATCGTTGGGTGAAATACATAAGGCTGAAGTGAAGTGGGGAGGCTGCCTTGTGAACAGGCAGTGTCCTCTTTCCTGGTTTTCCGGGATATTTTGGGAGGCATTTTTGTGAAAGCTGGCTTTATCAGTCTTGGCTGTGCCAAGAATCTCGTGGATACGGAAGTGATGCTTGGCATCTTGATGGCCCATGGCATTGAGCTTACGTCAAATCCCGCAAAAGCGGACATCCTCATCGTCAATACCTGCGCCTTTATCCAGTCGGCGAAGGAGGAGTCCATCACAACCATATTGAACATGGCGGATTACAAGGAGAGCGGAAAATGCCGCTCCCTCATCGTGGCGGGCTGCCTCGGGCAGCGTTATGCGAAGCTGCTTCTGGAGGAGCTTCCGGAGGCAGATGCCATTCTGGGGACCGGAGCCTGGCACCGCATCATGGAGGCCGTGGAGGAGACCTTGAAGGGACGGCGTCTGATCATCGACGGGGATGGGGATATCATCTACGATGCAAAGACTCCCCGCATCACCACGACACCGAAATATACGGCATATCTCAAGATTGCGGAGGGCTGCAACAACCGTTGCGCCTTCTGTGCAATCCCCTTGATTCGCGGGCGTTACCGCAGCCGCACCATAGAGGATATCTGTGAGGAGGCCCGCCGTCTTGTGGAGGACGGCGTGAAGGAAATCAATCTCATCGCCCAGGACACGACGAACTATGGACACGACCTTTACGGCGCTCCAAGTCTTGCAAGGCTGCTCAGGGAACTGGTGAAGATCGAGAAGCTTCAATGGGTGCGGGTTCTCTACTGCTATCCCAAATTCTTCACGGATGAGCTCATCGATACCATTGCCAGCGAGCCGAAGATCTGCAAGTATGTGGACCTGCCGCTGCAGCATGCGGACAATGGCTTGCTCAAGGCCATGCGGCGTCCCGATACCTGCGAGGAGGTGGAGACGCTGTTGGGGAAGATACGGGACAGGATTCCCGGGGTATCCATCCGCACGACCTTCATTGTGGGATTTCCGGGGGAGACAGAGGAACAGTTCCGAACCCTGTGTGATTTTGTCCAGCGGCAGCGCTTTGACAAGGTGGGAGTGTTCACCTATTCGAGGGAAGAGGATACTCCGGCCTATGACATGCCGGACCAGGTTTCCGAGGAGGTCATGCAGGAGCGGTACCATGAGCTCATGAGCATCCAGAGCAAGATTTCCGAGGGAAGGAACCAGGAACTGGAAGGCAGGGTCCTGGACGTGCTCATCGAGGGGCGCGACGAGGAGCAGGAGAACATCACCGGGGGCCGTTCCTACCGGGAGGCGCCGGAGGTGGATGGGCAGGTCTACGTCGAAGGGGATGCGGACAGCCAGCCCGGTGACATCATCAAGGTGAAGGTACTGCAAGGATTCACTTATGATATCGTCGGAGAGAAAATCCATGAGACGGGAAACAGGTAAGCCATGGAGAATCTGGAAGTTTCGGTAGGAGAGGCGCTCCGGCAGAAGGGCCTGACGGTTTCCTGCGCGGAATCCTGCACAGGGGGGCTCCTGACCAGCCGTCTGACCGATGTACCGGGCAGCTCTTCCTATGTGCTCGGTTCCGTGGTGTCCTATTCCTGCGAGGTCAAGGAGCATCTTGTCCATGTGCGCCATGAGACCCTGCAGCGCATGGGGGCAGTGAGCGCGGAAACGGCGCAGGAGATGGCGGAGGGCATCCGAAAGGCTATTGGCACGGATATCGGCATCGGCATCACCGGATTTGCAGGGCCGGGCACCGATGAGCCGGGCAAGCCTGTAGGGCTCGTTTACATTTCCGTTTCAGGAAAGAATGGTACCATCGTCGAGGAAAATCATTTTCATGGAAACCGTGCGGAAATCAAACAGCAAAGCACGGAAAAGGCCTTGGAAATTCTGCAAGGCTACATAGGAGGGATTTCGTGATGAAGATGAATAAAAATAAGAAGATCGCTGCTACTGTCCTTTTGGGCGCGGCTGTTTGGGCACTTCCTGCTGCGCAGGCTCCCGTAGAGGCGGCGGAAAGCAGTACGGCACAGCCTGCTGCTGCCGAGACGGAAAAGACGGTATATGCCTATGTGAGTGAGGAATATGGCTATGGGATTCTCTGTCCCCAAAAGCCCAATGTCGTTCCTGCCAGCATGTTCTATGGGGACGAAACCAAGAAGGGGGAAGTGCTCATCTTTGACAACGATGGCTATAATGTCAAGCATGCATGGATTGTCCTCGTAGACGCTTTCGATGACAATGGCGTGCCGGATCTCAACAAGCTGTCGGAGGAGGAAGCGAAGGAGCAACTGACGAAAATCCAGCAGAGCAATGGCTATGAGGGGATTGCTCTCTTGAGTATCAGCGAGAACAACAAGGCGATCTTTGCCGTGACTGCCAAGGAAGTGGAAATCGACACGGATGGCGATGGGGAGCCGGATACGACAGCCGTTGCGGATACGCAGATGGCGGTTTCCTTCTTCCGCGGTCCGAAGGGCGGTCGTTACAGCGTCCAGCTCATCGACAATCCTGTCCTGCGGCAGGAAGCCATCGACGAATATCAACTGGGCATTTCTTCCTTCCAGGAATTGGACAAGAATGCGAGTGACGTGAAAAAATAAGGAAAGGCCACCGGCATGTCGGTGGCCTTTCCTTATGGGGAAATCGGGCGAGGTTTAGAGGGTCTTTTCTCAAAGGAGCTTCATACCATCGCCGGCGCCGATGCGGTCTGCTCCTGCTTCCACCAGTTCGGCGGTGAACTCCGGCGTGCGGATGCCGCCGCTTGCCTTTATCTTTGCCTTGCCGTCTACGGCTTGTTTCATCAAGGCCACATCATGGACCGTGGCTCCGCCTGTGCTGAATCCTGTGGAGGTCTTGACGAAAGCCGCCCCTGCCTGCACGGAGGCCTTGCAGGCGGCAATCTTTTCCTCATCCGTCAGCAGGCAGGTCTCGATGATGACCTTGACGATGGCGGGCTTTGCCGCTTCCACCACGGCGCGGATGTCCTTCTCGACGTAGTCCATGCGCCCGTCCTTGATGGCGCCGATGTTGATGACCATGTCCACTTCCCCGGCACCGTCCGATACCGCCTGCCTGGCCTCGAATGCCTTTGCAGCAGTGCTCATGGCTCCCAGGGGAAAGCCGACAACGCAGCAGGTGTTTATGGGGGTGCCCTTGAGCTCTGTAGCCACCAGGGGAACCTGGCAGCTGTTTACGCAAATGGAGGCAAAGCCCTGTTCCTTTGCCTCAGCGCAGTAGCGTTTGATGGTTTCCTGGGTGGCATCTGCCTTCAGCATCGTATGGTCGATAATTCCTGCAAAACTCATTTCAGATCATCCTCCTATCATAGAATCCTGTTCTTCTGCAATATATCTTGAAAAGGGAAGGGAGTCAAGGGCTTTTCGTCATGGCCCCAGTTCCTCCAACCGGATGCTGCTCTGCAGGTTGATCTCGAAGGTGCGGGGCCAGGGGTAGCTCGTGTCGGCGGTGATATCGGCGATGCGGAGGGTTGTCCTGCCTGTGGGGGTGGCAAAGGAGACGGGCTGGCGGAAGGCACTGGTTTCCTTGTAGACATGGATGCGTTCCTTCATGGCATGTTGCAGCATGGCGTTTGCCCAGCGGGCATTGTGCTCCAGATCCAGGTCGGCGGTATTGGTATAGCCCGCCTTGATGAGGGAGGTGTTCACGAGATCGATGACGTCTTTTAAATAGAAGGCATCTTCTAGAAATCGGTTTTGCAGGAAGGTGAGATTGGCGGCGTAGAGGTTGATGGCATCTTGCGTGGTGGATGCCTCTTTTTGCTGCGCCAGGAAGAGACAGGACTGGGCAAGGGCCGTGCCGATGGAGTTGCTTGCCGTGTTCCAGCCTGCATAGGCGATCAGGGAGTTTATGGGATAGTTTTCGCGGATGAGCTGGGGCAGCAGGATCTCTGAGGCGAAGAAATGCTTGCTGAGATCCACGAGGGCTACCGGCTGGTCCTGTTCCCGGGCCTGCTGCAGGTATCGGACAGATGTTGCCCTGCTGCCGAGGGTGTCCTCATCGCTGTTGTTGGTGGAGACGAAGAGGGTGAGATCGGCCTCCTCCGGCGAGGGGGCGGGGACAGCGTTCATCATGTCGAGCTTTTCCTGCACGGTTTCTCCTGTGGAAATTGCCATGTAGGGCATGATGCGGCCTTCGCTTTTTTCATTGTTGTATTTCACGAAGATGCGGGGAACCAGATGGGTTTCCCGCATTTTGATTTCCGCCAGCAGCGTCAGGGCAATCTCGTCTGCCCCATGGGTGAGGAAGACCTGCTCCTCCGATATGCCCTTCTCTGCCAGATAGCGTCGCAGGGCCTCTTTTTCGATGTTGGGGATGCTGTAGGCCTCCCCGTCGTCCTGCCCAAGGATGAGGCGCGCCAGCACACCTTCTTTTGACAGTTCGGCAAGCTGCTTGTTGAGGGCGGTGCTCCCGCGGAAATGAGAAAGGTATTTTTCCATGCTTTCTGAGGATATCTTTGCCTCCAATGAGGCAATCTTCTCATCGTCCACGGGGAGACCGGCGGCTTTTTTCCCCACGAGGCGGGAATATTCCATGAGCCATCGCTTTTCGTAATAGCCGTCGATGGTGTCCTGCGGGGTGAGGCGAGGCAGGATGCTGAAGGCGTAGATGGGAACGTTGGGATGGTCGGCATGGAGTTTCCTGAGGAAGGCAAGCATGACAGAGATTTCCTCTTGGGAGGCATCCTTTTCCCGTGCTGCGAGAAGGCCGCCGTAGAGGAGCTGGTCGATGGAGAGGATCAGGGCATCGGCCTGCCCTATATTTTCCTGCAGCCATGACTGGAGGGCAGCCGTATTTCCCGGCAGGGAATAGTAGTCCTGGATTTCCGATGGCGGAGGGATGACCTCATAGTTTGCAATGCGCCCGGCATCCATGACGAACTGGCGGCAGGGCGGCCGGCCATCCAGCGGCACCAGCAGGATTTTCTTTGTGGGGGAAAATTTTGGCTGTACCGGGTGGCCATGGTAGAAGGGATGGAGGCTATATTGGTAGAGAAACAGCATGATAAATACACAGGACAGCAGACAGAAAACTCTTTTTTCCACAGGAACCTCCTTAGCCGGGGCGTGTTGAAAAACTCCGTTAGCACACTACAGCGGCCATTTTTCCGTCTGCCAGCGTCTTCGAAATCTTGACGTAGCTCTGCTACGACTGCGATTTCGCTTCCTTGCCATACGAAAAACTATCTCGCTGTAGTGCACAGCCTCCGTTTTTCAACACACCCAAATGGTTTTTTATCATTATAACCCGGGGACAGGTTCACGAAAAGGAAAAAGTATGGTAAAATGGGAATACTGAATCTGTTTTTTGGGGTGGAGTGCATGAGAATCATCACGGGAAAGGCAAAAGGCTGCCGACTGAAGACCCCGAAGGGGCAGGAAACTCGCCCAACGGCAGATCGCATCAAGGAATCCTTGTTCAACATTCTGGGGGACAAGGTTTATGGCAGGAATGTGCTGGATCTCTTTGCAGGGACGGGGAGTCTCGGACTTGAGGCGCTTTCCCGTGGTGCGGCGCATGCGGTTCTGGTGGATCAGGCAACCAGCGCGATTCTCAGGGAAAATGCCCTGCATACAAGACTGGTGGAGTGTTCCGAGATATGGAAGGGCGATGTCTTTTCTGCCATGGCAAGAATGGCAGGGGAGCAGCGGGTGTTTGACCTGGTTTTTTGCGACCCTCCCTATCGCCGGGGACTTTGGGAAAAGGTGCTTTGTTTTTTGGATGCTTCTGATCTTTTTGCGGAGAATGGCATTCTGGTGGTGGAGCATGGTGCGGATGAGGTTGATATGCCGGTGCTCGACAGCCTCGTCTGTGTACGGGGGGAGCGTTATGGGCATACGACACGGCTCAGCTTTTTTCAGCGTCGAAGCTATGTGGGAGGCGATGAGGATTGAGACGGGCAGTCTGTTCCGGGAGTTTTGACCCGGTGACACTGGGGCATCTCGATATTTTTGAGCGTGCCAGCCGGATGTTTGACGAGCTTATTGTCTGTGTGTTCCACAATGTGAAGAAGAAGCCCTTTTTTCCTGTGGAGCAGCGTGTGGCATTGCTGCAGGAGGCTGCGGCACACATTCCCAACCTGAGAGTGGATTCCTTTTCCGGTCTCCTGACAGACTATATGAGGGAGCATGGGGCGCAGATCATCGTGCGCGGTGTGCGCTCGGTGGCGGATCTGGAGTACGAGAGGAATGAGGCGAGGATGATTGCCCATCTGGATCCGGAGATAGAGACGGTGTTCCTCCTGACAAGCATGCAGTATTCTTTTGTCAGTTCCTCCGGCATCCGCGAATTGGTCGCTTTTGGCGCCAGTGTCCAAGGGCTTGTGCCGGCCTGTGTGGAGCGTGCCATTGCTTCACGGCAGGATGGATGAGATGATATTAAATTTTATATAAGAAGGTAGTGAGAGCATGTCTGTACGGGATATATTGGACAAGATAGAGAACTTGGTGGCGGGGGCATCCCATGTTCCCCTTTCCGGCAAATGCATGATTGATGAGAATGATTTGGTGCATCTTGTGGAAGAGCTTAGGAATGACTTGCCGAATGAGTTGTCCCAGGCGACCCAGATCATGAAGGACAGGGAAAAGATTCTTGGCGATGCACAAAAAGAGGCCGACCATATCGTGGATGAGGCAAAGAAGTATGCCCAGAGATTGACGAATGAGAATGATATCGTGCGCCAGGCCAGGGAGAAGGAAAGGACAATCCTGCAGCAGACCCGGGAACAGGAACGCGAGATCATGGAGCGTACCCGCCAGAATTCGCAGCAGCTCCGGGATGATGCGGATCGCTATGCGAATCAGGTGTTCGACCAGCTCATCATGCATGTGTCGAATACCTTCCAAGGGGTACAGCAGGCGGAACAGGGACTCCATCAGGCTCGGCAGGTGCTCCAGCAGGCGAAGGACCAGATGAACCGCAGCGCCCAGCAGCAGAACCCGCCAGTGGCTCCTGCGCAGCCTTCGGCACAGGCTCCTGCACAAGTTTCTGCACAGGCTCCTGCCCAGCTGCCGAATCAATAATAAGAGTATCAACACGCCCAAGCTCTTCCCGGTGGGAAGGGCTTTGTTTTTAGAAGCACGCCTTAGGGGAGGAGAATGTCTTGAAGGACGAGGATATCCGGGAATTATTGCGTCAATATAAGGAAGGAAGCATCCAGGAAGAAGCCGTCATGCAAAAGATGCGGGACATTCCCTTTGAGGATATGGGGTTTGCCGAAGTGGATCACCATCGGGAGATGCGGCAGGGCTTTCCTGAGGTGATCTATGCCGAGGGAAAGACGAAGGAACAGGTCCTATCCATCCTGCAGTCCCTTTACCGGAACAGCAGCGGGAATCTCATGGCGACGCGGGCGAGCAGGGAGAAATATGAATTCGTGAAGGAACAGATGCCCGAGATGGAATATGATGAAGCGGCCCGCATCATCTATCTTGAGCGGGACAAAGGGATTGTGCGGGATGAGGAACGCTATGTCCTCGTGGTGACGGCGGGGACCAGTGATATTCCGGTGGCGGAGGAGGCCCGGCTCACGGCATGGCTCTGGGGAAATCGTGTGAGGACGTGCTATGACTGCGGGGTGGCAGGGATCCATCGGCTGTTTGCCCATCTGGAGACAATCCGCTCTGCCAATGTCATCATCGTTATTGCCGGCATGGAGGGTGCCCTTGCAAGTGTTGTGGGCGGGCTTACGGACAAACCTGTGATCGCTGTCCCGACGAGCATCGGCTATGGGGCATCCTTCCATGGATTGTCGGCCCTTCTCTCCATGCTCAACAGCTGTGCGTCGGGTGTGTCTGTGGTGAATATCGACAATGGGTTCGGTGCTGGCGTATTGGCCAGCAAGATCAACAAGATGAGGTGAGGATATGAAGGCGGTTTACCTTGACTGTTTTTCCGGCATCAGCGGCAATATGCTCCTGGGCGCTTTTTTGCAGGCGGGTGTCCCTCAGGCGCATCTGGAAAAGGAGCTCAGGAAGCTCCCCCTGGAGGACGAGTACGTGCTGCATGTGGATTCCGTGAACAGGAACGGGATTCAGGCAGTCTATGTGAATGTAGAGCTTACGGGGCGAAAAATGGTTTCCATGGCAGAGCATGCGAATCGCCATCAGGAAGGCCATCACCATGAGGAACATCATTGCCATGAAGCCCATCCTCATGAGGATCATCATCATGAGGCGCACCATCATCACGAAGAGCACCATTCTCATGAGGGACACCATCATAGGACGATGGCCTCCATTCGCGATATGATCGAGAAATCTGCTTTGGAGGATGGCGTGAAGCAGAAGAGTCTTGCCATCTTTGAGGTTCTTGCGGAGGCCGAGGGAAAGGTCCACGGAAGGCCGAAGGATGAGGTGGCGTTCCATGAAGTGGGGGCTGTGGATTCCATCGTGGATATTGTGGGCACGGCAATCTGCATGGAATATCTCGATGTCGATCGGGTGTTCGCCTCGAAGCTCAATACGGGAAGCGGCTTCGTGAAGTGCGCCCACGGCCTCATGCCTGTGCCTGCCCCGGCGGTGGCGGAACTGCTGAAGGGATTCCCTTCCTATCATAAGGGAGCGGAAAAGGAACTTACCACACCTACGGGGGCGGCGGTGGTGAAGGCTCTGGCTGTCCACGAGGAGAGTCTGCCGGAGGATTTCACCGTGGAGACGATTGCCTATGGCGCCGGGACCTGGGATCTTGAGATTCCCAATGTGTTGCGGCTCTACCTTGGAGAATATCAGGGGAAGCGTGAGAGCAAATGCTGCCTTTTGGAGACGAATATCGATGACATGAATCCCCAGATTTACGGATACCTTTACGATTGCCTTCTCGGGGCAGGGGCGTTGGATGTCTGGGTGACAAACATCTATATGAAAAAAAATCGTCCTGCCCAGACCCTTTCTGTCCTTGTGGACGAGGCCCATCAGGAGGCCTGCGCGGAAATCGTGTTTCGGGAAACCACGAGCATCGGGATTCGGGTGATCCCCATTGGACGGCGCATAGAAGCGGTGCGGCGCATCGCAAAGGTCGGGACGAGGCACGGCGATGTGCGATGCAAGATCAGCGCCTATCGCGGGAAAATCGTGTCTGTCTCGGCAGAGTATGAGGACTGCAGGGAGATTGCGGAGCGGGAGAAGGTGCCGTTGAAAAATGTCCAGCAGGAAGCCTTGCGCATTCTTGCCGGACGCCTTGGTGAATGAGATGACAGTTTCTTTCTTGACAAAAGGAATTGCAGTCGTTATAATGGTTTGAGGTTGATGCTGATGATAGTGAATATTGCTGATTTGAATGTCGGTGCAGGGAAGGAGATTCCCTTTGCATTCGAGGCATCTGCGGAGGACATGGATGCCGTTTTCGATGACTGTGCCTTTGAGGGTGTGATTGCCGTCAAGGGAAAGGTTGTGAATACGGGAACCTGTTATCGGGCAGAGGGAACCATTGAATGCAGGAGGACTTTCGTCTGTGATCGGTGTCTTGAACCGTGTGCGGAGGATCAGAGAATTGAATTCTCGGAGGATTTTCAGCGCATGAGTGATGGAATGACAGCGGATGATGAAGCGAATGTTTTCGATGGAGACGCTATGGATATCACGGATCTGGTTCGTGATACACTTCTGGCGGCACAGCCGCTCAGCAATATCTGCAAGCCTGACTGCAAGGGGCTCTGTCCTGTCTGCGGTGCGAACCTGAACCACGGTGATTGCGGCTGTGACAGGTTTGTCCCGGATCCGAGGCTTGCGGCATTGCAGCAATTCAGAAATATGGGAAGCGAATGATGTCAAGGAGGTGTATCTGGAATGGCAGTACCAAAGCGCAAGATGTCAAAGGCTCGTCGCGATAAGCGTCGTGCCAATTGGAAACTGGAGACCCCCGGATTCACGGCCTGCCCGCAGTGCCACGAACCGAGGATGCCCCATCATGTATGCCCGGAATGTGGTTATTATGACGGCAAGCAGGTCATCCAGGAAGCTGAATGAAATTTTTCATGAGCAGGATGTAATTATGTCCTGCTCGTTTTCTTTATAACGAGGCAAGTGGTCTTTCGGATGCTGTCGCTGGAAGACAAGTAGGAGGGTATTTCAGTGAAAATCGCAGTGGATGCCATGGGAGGGGATTTTGCTCCAGAGCAGATCGTCTTCGGGGCAGTGCGGGCGGCCAGAAAATATCAATGTGAAATCGTTTTGGTGGGGGATGAGGCTGCCATCCGCAGCGTCTTGGAACGCGAGAAAGGATGGGAGAGCCTGAATATCACAATTCACCATGCCAGCGAGGTCATAGGCATGGGGGAGCATCCGGCAGATGCCGTGCGGACGAAAAAGGATGCTTCTGTTGTTGTGGCGACGCAGCTTGTGAAGGACGGGGAATGTGATGCCGTGCTTTCCGCGGGCAGCACCGGGGCCGCGGTGACGGCAGCCCAGCTCATATTGAAGCGGATACGCGGAATCGGACGCCCGACCATTGCGACGCCAATGCCGACCCCCAAGGGTGTCACGCTTTTGCTGGATTCCGGCGCCAACGTGGACAGCAAGCCCGAGCACCTCGTGCAGAGCGGAATGATGGGCGCCCTTTATGCCGAGCATGTTTTCGGCAAAGCGAATCCCCGGGTGGGCCTGCTGAACATCGGCGAGGAAGAGACGAAGGGCAACGAACAGGCAAAAGCGACCTATCAGCTTCTGAAGACGATGCAGACCATCAACTTCATCGGCAATGCGGAGGGACGGGATGTTCCCAAGGGAAACTTCGATGTTGTAATTTGTGATGGATTTGTTGGCAATATTGTGTTAAAATTTGCAGAGGGACTGGCAAAAACTATCCTGAAACTCATCAAGGAAGCCATCAAGGATGGCGGGATTTTTGCCAAACTTGGCGCACTTTTGCTGATGCCGACGCTCAAGAAGCTCGGCAAGCGGCTGGATGTCACGGAATACGGTGGGGCACCGCTTCTTGGGGTCAATGGCTGCTGCATCATCAGCCATGGCTCCTCCAATGCCAAGTCTGTTTGCAGCGCCATCGGTGTGGCGAACGAGTATGTCAAGAGCAATGTTCTCGGGCATATCCGTGATGCATTGACGAAGGAGGAAATGCTGGCAAAGGACGGCGAAAGCAGGTGATTCGTTGTCCCTGTGATATTCATGGGTTAAGGAGGATTTATTTTTATGTTTGAAAACAATGTGATCTGTAAATTGCTCAATATAAAATATCCCATCCTGCAGGGGGGCATGGCCTGGATTGGCACTGCTGAGCTGGCATCGGCAGTATCCAATGCGGGAGGCCTTGGCATCATCGGTGCAGGACATATGCCTCCGGATGCCCTGCGTGCGGAAATTCACAAGGTCAAAGAGCGGACAGAGAAGCCCTTCGGCGTCAATGTCATGCTCATGAGCCCCTTTGTAAAAGAGGTTATGCAGGTCGTATTGGAGGAAAAGGTGCCGGTGGTGACTACCGGAGCAGGGAATCCAGGCGAGTACGTTCCTGCTCTCAAGGAAATCGGCACGAAGGTCATTCCTGTGGTGGCTTCCGTGGCATTGGCAAAGCGTCTTGCACGCAGCGGTGCGGATGCGGTGATTGCGGAGGGCACGGAATCCGGCGGACATATCGGCGAGATCACGACCATGGCGCTTGTGCCCCAGGTAGTGGATGCCGTGGATGTTCCCGTCATTGCGGCGGGCGGCATCGCGGATTCCCGCGGGGTGGCGGCGGCCTTTGCGCTGGGCGCCCATGCAGTGCAGATGGGCTCCCGCTTCGTGGTGAGCGAGGAGTGCATTGCCCATCCGAACTATAAGGAACTGGTATTGAAGGCAAAGGATCGTTCCACCGTGGTAACGGGGCGTTCCCTTGGTCATCCGGCCCGTGTCATCGCCAACAAGCTCTCCCGTCGTTACGAGGAGATGGAGGCGGCAGGTGCTTCGTCGGAGGAACTGGAAAAACTGGGCGTTGGAAGTCTGCACCGTGCTACCCATGAAGGAGATGTGGAGAACGGCTCCGTCATGATTGGGGAGATTTCCGGCATGCTCAAGGACATCAAGCCTGTGAAGGCCATCATCGAGGATATCGTGAACGGATTGCCGGACACCTTCAAGAGCATCGAGGCCAATGTGGATTGATCGTGTCTTTGTTTGCTGTGATTTATGAGCCTGTTGCAGAAATGGGGGAAATGAATTGAACAAGCTTGCATTTGTATTTCCAGGACAGGGTGCCCAGACTGTCGGCATGGGCAAGGATTTTTGCGAGAAGTATGATGTGGCGAAGCGGCTCTTCAAGGAAGCCGATGAGGCTCTTGGGTATTCCATCCAGAAAATGTGTTTCGAGGGACCGGCGGATGACCTGAAACTTACCGCCAATACACAGCCCGCCATTCTCACCATGAGCGTCATTGCCAATGAGATTCTCAAGGAGCATGGCATACAGCCGGGCATTGCGGGCGGGCATAGCCTTGGGGAGTATTCTGCCCTCGTTGCGGCGGATGTCCTGAATTTTCAGGATGCAGTGCTTCTCGTGCACAAGCGCGGGCAGTTCATGCAGGAAGCTGTTCCCGTCGGGGAAGGCGGCATGGCGGCAATCATCGGTCTGGCAGATGAAGTGATTGTCGATGCCTGTGAGAAGGTGACAAGGAGTGCGGGCGAGGTCCAGGCGGTGAATTTCAATTGCCCGGGCCAGACGGTCATTGCCGGTTCGACGAAGGGCGTGGAGGCGGCTGTGGAAGCACTGAAGGCGGCAGGGGCCAAAAAGGCCGTGGTGCTGCCGGTCAGCGCACCCTTCCATAGCACCCTTATGAAGCCTGCAGCGGAGAAGCTGGCGGCAGAATTGGACAAGGTGGAGATTCGCGACGCGAAATTCCCCGTGGTTGCGAATGTCAATGGAAATTTGGAGCAGAAATCGGGCGAGATCAAGGAAAATCTCGTTGCACAGGCGGCCAGTCCCGTGAAGTGGATTGACTGTGTGATTACCATGCGGGAGTTCGGCGCGGACACCTATGTGGAGGCCGGTCCGGGCAAGACGCTTTGTGGCTTCAACAAGCGGATTGACAAGGCTCTCGTCAGCATGAACGTGGAAAATATGGAAAGCCTGAAAAAAACCCTTGACTATTTCAAGGAGGTTCGTTAATATGCTTTTAGATGGAAAGGTTGCGCTTGTCACGGGAGCTTCCCGTGGCATCGGCAGGGCGATTGCCCTGAGACTGGCAGAGGAAGGGGCCAAGGTTGCCATCAACTATGCCGGAAACGTGAAGGCAGCGGAGGAAGTCAAGGCTGCCATTGAGGAAAAAGGCGGCAAAGCGCTTCTTGTCCAGGCAGATGTATCGGACAGCGAGGCTGCCGAGGGCATGGTTGCCTCTGTTGTGGAGGCTTTCGGCACGATTGATATCCTTGTGAACAATGCAGGCATTACGAGGGATGCTATTTTTGCCCGCATGAAGGAAGAGGATTTCAATGCAGTGATCAACACGAACCTCAAGGGAGTGTTCCACTGCACGAAGGCTGTGACGAAGCTCATGATGAAGCAGCGGAGCGGGCGTATCGTGAACATGGCATCTGTCGTGGGAGTTACCGGAAATGCGGGACAGGCGAACTACAGCGCAGCCAAGGCAGGGGTCATCGGATTTACGAAGTCCGTGGCAAGGGAACTGGCGGGACGCGGCATCACAGTGAACAGTGTTGCGCCGGGCTTTATTGAAACGGATATGACGGCGGTTCTTTCCGACAAGGTGAAGGAAGCCATGGCAGAGGGGATTCCCTTGAAGCGTGCGGGAAAGCCGGAGGATGTGGCGAATGCGGTGCTTTTCCTCGCTTCGGACAATGCGGCTTATATCACAGGCCAGGTTCTCCATGTAGACGGCGGCATGGTTATGTGATATAACTATATATAGGTTTGAATGTAAATCCCGTAAATCTTTGGAGATCATTGGAGGGAGGTGAGATGGCATGGCAACTTTTGACAAAGTCCGGGATATCGTGGTAGAGCAGTTAGGCGTTGAGGCTGACGAGGTACAGATCGAGTCCACGTTCATTGATGACTTGGGAGCTGATTCCCTGGATATCGTTGAGCTGATCATGGCTTTCGAGGAGGAATTCAATATTGAGATTCCTGATGAGGCTGCGGAGAAGATCAAGACCGTTCAGGATGTTGTGAACTATATAGACCAGAACAAATAAGTTGAGCGTCTTGCCTTTAAGAGAATCCCGTGAAGATTGCTTCGCGGGATTTTCTAAAAAGGGATATGGGATGAGATTTCCTGAATAGGCAGGATGGATGGGAGGAGTTACTTTGAAACTTCCAGAACTGAAAATTGGGGAAAAGATCGCAAGAATACCAATCGTTCAGGGGGGAATGGCGATCCGCCTCTCGACTGCCAGACTTGCAGCTGCGGTGGCAAATGAGGGCGGCATCGGGCTCATTGCTGCATCTGGCATGTCCCACGATGAACTTCGCTATGAGATACGCCTTGCCCGTTCGCTTACCTCTGGTATCATCGGGATCAACATCATGGTGGCAGCAAGGGATTTCGCTGAGGTCGTCAAGACGGCAATCAGTGAAGGAATCGACCTTGTTGTGGCCGGCGCGGGGTTTTCCCGTGACATGTTCGGCCTTGGCAAGGATTCCGGAACCCCTATCGTGCCCATTGTATCTACGGCTAAACTAGCGAAAATATCCGAACGTCTTGGCGCCTCGGCGGTCGTCGTTGAGGGAAAGGAAGCCGGAGGGCATCTCGGCACGGATACTTCCATACGGAAGATCATTCCGGAGGTGCGCACTGCTGTGAAACTTCCGATCATTGCAGCGGGCGGCGTTCTCACGGGCCAGGACATCGTTGATTTTATAAAGATGGGAGCAAATGGCGTCCAGATGGGATCGCGTTTTGCCTCCAGTGTTGAATCGAATGCGGCTCCGGCACTTAAGGAATATTACCTGAAATCGAAGCCGGAGGACATCGTGGTCATTCATAGCCCTGTCGGCCTTCCAGGCCGTGCCGTGCGGACACCATTTTCACAGAAAGTACTGGAGGGTCCGGTACCGCCGAAGAAATGCGACAACTGTCTCAAGGCGTGCAAGCACAATTTCTGCATTATCCGTTCCCTCATACGGGCACAGCAGGGTGATGTGGAAACCGGTCTGGTATTTACGGGGGAATACATGCCGCGCATCGACAAGATCCTGTCGGTGAAGGAAATCTTTTCCAAGCTGAAAGCAGAGGCTGCGGCGGCAGTGTGACGAGAGGAGATGGAGTTTTGGGAACTCGGGTAGTGATTACAGGTTTGGGCGCGATTACGCCAATCGGCATCGGCAAGGAGGACTTCTGGAAGGGACTTCTTGAGGGGCGCAATGGCATTGCACGGATTACCCGTTTCGATGCGGAGGGGTTTGATGCGCAGATTGCCGGTGAGGTCAAGGACTTTGATCCCACGGCCTATATCGACAAGAAGGAATCCAAGCGCATGGATCGCTGCACGCAGTTTGCGGTTGCTGCTGCCAGGCTTGCCATAGAGGATGCAGGGCTGGATCTCGACAAGGAGAACCTCGACAGAATCGGAACCTTTGTCGGCACGGGGATTGGCGGCATGGAGACCATGCACAGCCAGTATGAGAAGTTCTTTGCGAAAGGTCCTTCCCGTATCAGCCCCTTCTTTGTGCCCATGATGATTCCGAACATGCCTGCGGGGCAGGTGTCCATTGTCTATCATCTGCATGGCCCCTCCAGCTGCATGGCCACTGCCTGCGCTACTGGAACGAACTGCATTGGGGATGCCTTCCGCGTCATTCAGCGCGGGGATGCGGATGTCATGATTGCCGGTGGCACAGAGGCAGCGATTTCCCAGGCGCCTGTGGCCGGGTTCTCGGCGATGAAGGCCCTCTGTACGGATCACAATGATGACCCGGAGCACGCTTCCCGCCCCTTTGACAAGAACCGGAGCGGTTTTATCATGGGTGAGGGCGCAGGGCTTGTGGTTCTTGAGTCCCTGGAGCATGCAGAGTCCCGCGGCGCCCATATCTATGCGGAGCTCGCAGGCTATGGTGTGAATTCCGATGCCTATCATATGACGAGTCCTGCACCTCATGGGGAATATCAGGCGAAATGCATGCAGCTTGCACTGGATGATGCCGGAATGAAGGCGGCAGACGTGGACTATGTCAATGCACATGGTACGTCTACTCATATGAATGACGAGGGAGAGACGGAAGCCATCAAGACCGTCTGGGGAGATGCAGCGAAGGATGTGTCCGTATCCTCAATCAAGTCCATGACAGGTCATCTTCTGGGGGCCGCCGGTGGTGTCGAGTGCATTGCGACTGCCATGTCCGTGGAACATGACATGCTTCCCCCTACCATCAACTACGAGACGCAGGATGAGGGCATGGATCTGGATTATGTGCCGAATAAGGCGAAGGTAAAGGCTGTCCGGGCGGCCATGTCGAATTCCTTTGGCTTTGGCGGGCATAATGCCTGTCTGCTCCTGAAGAAATACGTGAAGTGAAATCTATGGGAAAAAGGATGTCAGCGGAACGGCAGCAGCAGTTGATGGAGCTTTCCGGACGCATGCAGGTGATGTTTCGCGATATTCATCTTTTGGATACGGCACTGACACATACTTCCTATGCCAATGAGGCGAAGGGACGTGTGGTGCACAACGAGCGCATGGAATTTCTTGGGGATGCTGTGTTGGAGCTCGCTTCCAGTACCTATCTCTATCAGTGCTTCCCCCATCTTCCGGAAGGGGAACTCACAAAGACAAGGGCCAGTATTGTCTGCTCGGCTACCTTGTCCAAACTGGCAAAGGCCCTTGGATTGGGGGACTGCCTGCTCCTGGGGCATGGAGAGGCCCAGGGCGGAGGACGTACCCGTGCTTCCAATCTGGAGGATGCCTTTGAGGCGGTCATTGGCGCGGTTTATCTTGACCAGGGCTGGGAGGCCGCTCGTGATTACGTGCTGCGCCAGCTTGACGGGGAGTTCCGCATGGTGAGGCAGGGCGGTACCCTGCAGGATTGCAAGACGGTGTTGCAGGAGCTTGTACAAAAGAAGCCGGGCAGCCAGGTGAGCTATGAATTGGTGAGCGCCACTGGCCCGGACCATGACAAGGAATTCGTCTTTTCCGTAAAGATCAATGGCGAGATTTTTGGCCATGGGCATGGAAGAAGCAAGAAGGAAGCGGAGCAACATGCTGCCCGTGAGGCACTGGACCGTTTAGGATCGAAATCGAAATAACGAAAGCCCTGTCGCGGAATGCCGCAACAGGGCTCTTTGCAGTGAAAGGATGGGATGCATATGCGTGAGCTTACGATGCTGGGAACGGGATCGGCCATGGTCACGAACTGTTTCAACACCTGTTTTGTCATCCAGATGGATGACGGGGAGTGCTTTCTCACGGATGCCGGGGGCGGGAATACTATTCTGCGGCAGCTGGAATTGGCAGGGGTGGACTACAAGCGGCTCCATCATATGTTTGTGACCCATGGGCATACCGACCATGTCCTGGGGGTCATATGGGTGATGCGCAAGATTGCCTCCCTCATCAACCAGGGGAAGTATGAAGGCCTGTTCCATATCTATTGCCACGATGTGGTGAAGGAGATGCTGGAGGTCATGGCAGGGCTCACCCTCAAGAAGAAGGACCTGGACCAGCTTGGGAAGGGCATCCTCATCCATGAGATCAAGGATGGGGAACAGGTGGAACTCCTGGGCATGAAACTCACGGCCTTTGACATTCTTTCCACGAAGGCGAAACAGTTCGGCTATGCACTGGAATTCCCCGATGGGTTGCGCCTCTGCTGCCTTGGGGATGAGCCCTATAACGAGCGTGCGGAAAAGTATGCCAGGGGCGTGGACTGGCTTCTCTCCGAGGCCTTCTGCCAGTACAAGGACAGGGAACGGTTCAAGCCCTATGAGAAGAACCACAGCACGGTGAAGGAGGCAGGAGAAATCGCTGAGAAGCTTAAAGTGAGGAACCTCATCCTTTATCACACGGAGGACAAGGACATGGAGCACCGCAAGGCGAATTACAGAGCCGAGGCAGAGGAGTACTTCAAGAGCGGGAATGTCTTTGTCCCGGATGACCTGGAAGTCATTGCCCTATGACGCAGCTCCCTATGATAGAAATCGATTCCCTGGTGAAGCGTTTCCCCCACAAGGACATGGAAAACAAGGATGCCTGGAAGACTGCCGTGGACGGGCTGAGCCTTTCTGTCCGGGAGGGAGAGATCTTCGGGCTGCTCGGACCGAATGGCGCAGGAAAGACCACGACCATCCGTATGCTCACCATGCAGACGGCCCCCACGGAGGGGCGTGTGTTCTATGATGGGAAGGAGCTTCGGGAACATGAGCGGGACATCAAGCGGCTCATCGGCGTGGTTCCCCAGCACGTGAATTTTGACCAGGATCTCACGGTGGGTGAAAACATGGAGCTCCATGCCCGTCTGCATCATATGGGAAAGGCGGAGCGAAGGGCGCGCATCGGGGAACTGCTCCGGTATGTGGAGCTTTCCGAGGTGGTGAATGACAGGGTGCGCCAGCTTTCCGGCGGCATGAAGCGCCGTCTGCTCATCGTGCGGGCCCTCATCCATCGTCCGCGTATCCTCTTTCTCGACGAGCCCACCGTGGCTCTCGACCCCCAGGTGCGGCGCCGTATCTGGGATCTTGTTCGCCGGATGGCGACGGATGGGGTGACGGTTTTCCTGACCACCCATTACATCGAGGAGGCGGAGGCTCTCTGCGATCGCGTGGCCATTATGAACAAGGGCAGGCTGATTGCTGTCGGGCAGCCCCTGGACCTTTGCAGGCAGATGGGTTCCTATGCGGTGGAATGGGATGCGGCAGGGACGCGGGAATACAGGTTTTTCCCCCATAGGAATGAGGCGGCGGACTTTGCGGCGAAACTTGCGTCTGAGGAGAAGGTGCTGGTGCGCCGCACGAATCTGGAAGACGTATTCATCGAGCTTACGGGCAGGAAGGAAGGGCTTTGATGCTGTACGATATATGGACGGTTTTCTGGAGGGACTGGGTGGTGCTGAAGCGCCGCATGGTGAAGTTCCTGTTGAGCCGTATGGTGGCGCCCATGCTCTATCTTGTCGCCTTTGGATGGGGATTGGGGCGAAGCATTGATGTGGGGGGCGGTTCCTATCTTGATTTTCTTGTGCCGGGCATCCTCGCCCTGAATTCCATGAACATCAGCTTCAACAGCATCATCCCCGTGCATGCGGAGCGCGTCTATCACAAGAGCCTTGAGGAGTACATCATTGCGCCCATCTGCCCACAGTCCTTCGTCATCGGCAAGGTCCTGGCTTCCGTTCTTCGCGGCTTGCTTTCCTCGGCCATCATCGTCGGGCTGGCAGTCCTTTTCGGTGCCCGGTTCACGGTTACGCCGTTGTTTCTTCTCGTGCTCGTCCTGAACTGCGTCATTTTCGCGGAAATTGGTTTCTGGGCGGCAATGGTGATCCAAACCTATGAGGAAATGGGGCAGGTGAATACCTATATCCTGCTTCCCATGTCCTTCCTCTGTGGCACCTTTTTTTCCACGAATGCGCTGCCGGATGTCCTTCGCTGGTTCATCGAGCTTCTGCCCCTCACCCATACGAGCGGGCTTTTGCGGTGCATCGGGAGTGGCGGTGATGGGGCGATGGGGTCGGTTCTTGTTCTGATGATTTACGCTGTTCTTTGTTTCTTTTTGGGCAATCGGGCGTTTTTGCGGCTTCGTCGTTAAGACAGGGGGAGGAAAGGCTATTGTTCAAGGCGATATTGCATCATCGCGCTGCTTCCTGTGAGGATTGCAGCGGTCTCTGCTGCACAAAGATTGAGGATTTCAGCGTGAAGGCAGGCCAGCTGGAGATTTTTTCCCATGTCAATCTGCACATCCATTGCGGGCAGCTTACCGCCATCATCGGCCCCAACGGGGCGGGGAAGAGCACGCTCCTGCGGGCGATTCTCGGGGAGGTTCCCCATACGGGACGCCTGCGTTATGTGGATGCCAAGGGGAAGCATACGGGGCACCCTGTCATCGGCTATGTGCCGCAGTACCTGCGTTTTGATGTCAGTGCGCCGATCAGTGTCATGGATATTTTCATGGCATGTCTGTCAAAGCGTCCTGTCTGGCTCTGCTCCGGCAGCAGTTTGCGCCCGATGGTGCTGGAACAGCTGGCGAGGGTCAAGGCGGAGCATCTCATCGACCGCCGCCTCGGGGCCCTGTCCGGCGGGGAACTGCAGCGTGTGCTTCTGGCCCTGGCCCTGGACCCTATGCCGGATCTTTTGCTTCTCGATGAGCCGGTGTCCGGCGTGGACAGGAATGGCAGGGAACTCTTCTACGAGATCGTGGCAGACCTTCGGGCGAAGGAAGATATGGCAATCCTTCTGGTTTCCCATGACCTTGGCCTTGTGGCGAAGCATGCGGACCAGGTGGTGCTCATGGACAAGGGCGTTCTCGTGAGCGGACCCCCGGAAGACGTGTTCCGGGATGCACGGACCAGGCAGGTCTTTGGCATGGTGGATGGTATTGAGGCAGGAGAAGGAGGGCTTGCCTGATGGAAGGAATCTACTCGTTGATGGATATTCTTTTGCCCTTTCAATGGGCAAGCCATACCTTCATGAGGAATGCTTTTCTGGCGGTGCTTCTGGTGACGCCTCTTTTTGGGATATTGAGCACCATGGTGGTGTCGAACCGCATGGCCTTCTTTTCGGATTCCCTGGGGCATGGAGCCTTTACCGGCATTGCCATCGGTGCCCTGCTGGGGATCTTCTCTCCCATGGCATCCCTGGTGGCATTTTCTGTGTTGTTTGCGCTTTTCATCACCTATATCAAGAGCAAGAGCAGCGTTTCCACGGACACGATCATCGGGGTGTTTTCCTCCACGGCGATTGCCCTTGGCCTCATGCTCATGTCCCGTGGCGGGAGTTTCAATAAATTTTCCTCTTATCTCATCGGGGATCTGTTGAGCATCACGCAGGAGGATCTCGCCGCTCTTTTGCTGGTATTTCTTGCAGTGCTGGTTCTTTGGGCATTGCTCTTCAATCGTCTGCTGGTTTTGTCCGTCAATGCCGCCTTTGCCAGCAGCAGGGGCATCTCTTCTCTTTTGGCGGAGAGCGTATTTGCCGCAATCCTTGCTGTGGTCGTGGCCATCAGCATCCAATGGGTGGGAATCCTCATCATCAATTCCCTGCTGGTGCTGCCGGCGGCAGGGGCGAGGAACATCACCAACGATGTGAAGCATTATCATCTCGTTTCCGTCCTCATTGCCCTGGTGTCCGGGATCAGCGGGCTCATTCTGGCATATTACTTCAATATGGCGGCAGGGGCGACCATCGTGGTCATTGCCTCGGCAATTTTCTTTCTGACATTGCTGCTCAAACCATATTTCGTTAGGTAATTTGACCTGTTTTGCGTGATGCAGGCAGGTTTTTTTCCTTTTCTGTCGAAATACCTCATAAGATATATGCGTAAGCTATAAACGTATATGTTATGTGGAAGGGTTATGGTATGGAAAAGGAGGGAGCCTTCATGTTGCGGCGTTGCCTGATATCTGTTTTTGTTCTGCTGACAGTGTTGGCTCTTTTTGATGGATGTGCCAAACAGCAGGAGACCTCTCCGGCAACAGAGGGAGAATACGAGAAGGTGCGGCTTGTCATGACCTCCAACGGGACGGATATCGGCATTGAGACGCTGACCGCACGGCGCTTTGCGGATCTTGTGGAGAAGGAGTCCGGCGGAAATGTGCATATCGAGGTCTATCCCAACGATGAATTGACGGGCGGCAATACCAACGAGGCAGTCCGATCCCTGACCGAGGGGTCTGTGGATCTCGGTGCCTATGTATCGGGGACCATGTCGCTGCTCGACCCGCGGCTGGAGGTTGCGACGATTCCCTGGTCCTTTTCCAGTTACCAGGAGGCTCGGCAGGTGATTGACGACACCGGGGGAGCCTATTACGAAAAGATTCTTGCCGAATATGGCATGGTGTATCTTGGCTCGACCCATAATGCCATGCGTCAGCTGACCAGCAACCGCAATCCTATACGGACTCCCGAGGACCTTCAGGGTATGAGGATCCGTGTGCTGGGTGGCGAGGTCTATCGGCTCTTCTTTGCGGCACTTGGCGCGGAGCCGATTCCCTTGGGCTGGAGCGAACTCAATATTGCCATCCGGCAGGGGTTCATCGAAGGGCAGGAAAACGGTTTTTTCCTCATGAAATCCGGCCACCTCAACGAGATACAGAAGTACATGACGGTCTGGAACTATCTGTACGAGAATTATCTTTTCGTTGCCAACCGCAAGACCTTTGACCAACTGGAGCCCAAGACACAGGCGTTGCTTCGCGCAAAGATGCGGGAGGCATGTGAGTGGGGACGGGATTATCTGGAAGCGGAGGAAACGAAGATCCGGGTGCAGTTCGCCGAGGATGGTCTGGAAATCACGGACCTCACGCCCGAGGAACTGGAGGTCTTCAAGGCGCGGGTACGCCCTCTGCGGGAACAGCTCAAAAAGAAATACGGCGCAGAGGCATGCAAGGCCTTTCGCATTGACATAGATGAGGAGGGTGGCATGTGAAACAGGGAATCTATCGGTTTTGCCTGTCAGCCTTCTTGTACTGGCTGGTTGCAGCATATGCGGGCCAGGTGTTCGTGCTTCCCCCAAAGATCATCGGACTTGCCACGTTCCTGCCGCCTGTTCTGGGGCTTATGTGGGGGCCGGTGGCAGCAGTTGGCGTGTACGTGGGAGGATTGCTTGCAGCACCGGAGTTCGATGGGCTTTCTTCTGCAGGGATTGGAAGCGGGCTTTCGGTCTTTTGGCGGGGAGCCTGGGTATTTCTCGCAGGGTATCTGCCATATTTCCTCTGGCACAGATGGCCTGCCAGGCAAGGGGAAACGGCATTTCCCCTTACAACGTATACACTCAGGAAGTTTCTTGTATGCCTGCTCATCACCTTTCTCGTGACATCAGCCTTCCGTACACTGACAGCCTCCCCTTCAGAACTGGAGGCGCTTGCCGGCTGGCTTAGCTCGGGAAAGACTGCGACGCTTTCGGAGTATATGCTCGCCTGCTTCATCAATGATTTCTTTTTGGCGGTATTCTTTGGGCTTGCCGGATTTTTCTTCCTTGTCAGCAAGGGCTATGGCTTTTATTGTCCGAAGAAGGAATCTGTGGAACAGGAAGCTTCGCAAAACAGCCAGGCCAAGGGCAGGATCTACAAGGCATGGGTCATGGCACTGGGGTTTTATGTCCTGTTCCCGGCGGTTGTCATTTATATGGATGTCTATCAGATCTATGGGATGAATTACATGGGGACTTGGCTGCATTTCCTTCTGGAATGCATTGCCATGATGGACATGTATCTTGTCCTGATGCTCTATCTGCTGCTGCGCTACCGACGTTCCATCATGATGGAGGTCGTGTTTCTGGTGGCGCTGACGGTGTTCCTGCTGGCAGCAGTATTGGGCTGGGGCAGCTCTGCAGCCATGAGCCATCTCGTGGAATCCCATGCGGATGATTCCCTGCATGCCATGAGTGTCATCTGCCGCGAACGGCTGAACCGTACCTTTTTCTGTGTGCGGCAGGCAGTGAATGGCATGAAGCTTCAGGCGGTCAATGGCATTGAAAGCTATGAGAGGCTGGCGGGGGATGCTGCCTATCGGGAAAACTACCTCAAGGCCGTGGAGAAGAGCTTCAGTGCCATTGCTTATGGGACGGATGGGAGCATTGCCTACTATTTGCGGCTGGCACCGGAAATTGCCGGGACCAAGGGCGGTTTTTCCATGGGGCGTGAAGATGTTCGTTGGGAAGGGGCGCTGCCGTCTTTCGTGGAACGGGATCCCATCGACCTCGCCCTCTATTCCTCCGATGATGCGAGGAGTGTTGGCTGGTACTATATTCCCATCAGGAGCAAATGCGCCACATGGATTGAGCCCTATGTGGATCCCACAGCCAAGTCCTATGTCATCTCCTATGTGGCGCCCATCTTTGTCGAAGGCAAGACGGTTGGGGTTATCGGCATGGACATCGACTTCAATTTCATCATTCAGGAACTGCGGCGCATGTCCATCTATGACTATGGCTATGTCTACATCATGAACCGCAACGGCGTCGTGCTCTACCATCGGGATCGGCCCCAGGGCTCCCTGTTCCAGCCGAACCCGGAATTCCAGGAGATTGAGATCTATCTTGCCAATGGCATGTGGCTTGGTATTGCGACGCCTTTGAGCAAGGTGCATGACGAGCGCAACCGCATCCTGATGCATCTGGTGGCGGCCATCCTCATCGTTGCGATGCTGGTATCCCTGGGAAGCATTGCCCTGGCATCCTATGCCATCCATCCACTGGCAGGAATGACGGAGGCAGCGAAACGCATTGCCTCCGGGGACCTCAGTGTGGAGATTTCCTATGAGTCCGGCAATGAACTGGGACTTCTGGTGCGGAGCATCCGTGAAATGGCTGCGAAGCTGGAGATCTATGTCTACCGCGACAAGCTGACGGGCCTTCGAAATACCGCGGCCTATATGAGCAAGGGCGGGGAACTGGATGCCCAGAAGAAAGTGGGTTCCGGCCTTGCCTATGGTGTGGTCATCTTCGACGTGAATTTCCTGAAGAAGGTCAATGACCAATATGGCCATGAGTCGGGCAATGTGCTTCTCCGCCATGCCTCCCAGGTCATCTGCAAGGTGTTCGACCACAGCCCCGTTTACCGCATCGGCGGCGATGAGTTTGCGGCCATCCTGGAGCGTCAGGACTATGAGAACCGGGAGGAACTTCTTCGCATCTTTGATGAAAAGATTGCGCAGGAGCATTTCGAGGCGGCAGGGGATACCCTTGGCGTATCTGTGGCCCGTGGCCTTGGTGTCTACGAAGAGGGCATGGATTTTTCTGCCGTGGCAAAGAAAGCCGATGTCGCAATGTACAGCCATAAGACAGCCATTAAGGCAAAATATGGCGAGGATGTGCGGTGAAATGGTCAATGTTTCAATGCTGCCGGAAGGCAGCATTGAAACCTATATATTGAAATCTATCTATTGAAACACAAGAACAAAGGAGTGGATTGCATGAAACTGAAGATTCCCTATCACAAATCCCATGTTCCCATTGAAATTCCGGACCACAATTTCCTTGGGGTCCTGGAATCCGATTCCGGAAGCACAAAGATGGAGGGCTCCCAGGAGGAGATTGTCGAGCGTGCCATGGATAACCCCATCGGCAGCGCAAAGCTGGAAGACCTGGTCAAGGGGAAGAAGCGTATGGTCATCATATCCAGCGACCATACGCGCCCGGTGCCCAGCAAGGTGACCATGCCGATCCTGCTGCGCCGCATTCGCGAGGCAAATCCCGACATTGATATCACCATTCTCATTGCCACCGGTTTCCATCGTCCGACAACCCATGAGGAGCTGGTGCAGAAATATGGGGAAAAGATCGTCAAGGAGGAGCACATCGTCATCCATCGTTCCCAGGAGGACGAGATGGCGGATCTCGGGACCTTGCCCTCCGGCGGCAAGCTGCTCATCAACAAGGTCGCTGTGGATACCGACCTGCTCATTGCGGAAGGATTCATTGAGTCCCATTTCTTTGCAGGTTTTTCCGGCGGACGGAAATCCATCCTGCCCGGCATTGCATCCGCCACAACGGTTATGGCGAACCATTGCAGCGAGTTCATTGCCAGCCCCTATGCGCGTACGGGCATTCTGGAGAACAATCCCATCCACAAGGATATGCTCTATGCTGCCGAGCAGGCAAAATTGGCCTTCATCCTGAATGTCGTGATTGACGCGGAGAAAAAGGTGATTGCGGCTTTTGCGGGAGACAGGGTAAAGGCTCATCTTACCGGCTGCGATTTTGTGATGAAGATGGCAGAGGTCAAGAAGCAGCCCGCCGATATTGCCATCACGACCAACGGGGGCTATCCTCTCGACCAGAACATCTACCAGTCCGTCAAGGGCATGACCGCCGCCGAGGCGACCTGCAAGGAGGGCGGCATCATCATCATGGTTTCGGCCTGCAATGACGGCCATGGAGGGGAGTCTTTCTACCGGACCCTCAAGGAAGCCGAGTCGCCGCGGGCTCTGCTGGACCGGATTGCCAAGGTTCCGCGCAACGAGACCATTCCGGACCAATGGGAGATGCAGGTCCTTGCCCGCATCCTTGACAAGTACACGGTGATTCTCGTGACGGATATGTGCGACCCGCAGATGATACGCGATATGCACATGCAGCATGCCGCAACCTTCGAGGAAGCCTTCCGGCGCGCCATGGAAATCAAGGGGAAAGATGCCTCTGTGGTTGTCATACCGGATGGCGTTTCCGTGATTGTCCGTTAAAGATCCTTTCCTTAAGCAAATAAAGTAAGTATGTCGATATCTTGCATTTACCCTCCTTGTGTGATAGCATAGGGGCATGGCAAAAGATGACATCCCGCCTTCGGTGTGAGTCATACTTTTCAAGGCACTTTTCATGCAATGCAAACTGCTGCTTGGATCTGGTTGCAGACCGAGACAGGAGAGGGTAACTGCGCTCTTTTTGAAGGATACGTATGCACCTTTCAGGTCTGGCCTGAAAGGTGCATTTTTGCGTCTTTTGCCAAGGTGTGTTGGAAATCTTTGGTAGGAGGGTTTTGCTGTGAGAAATCTGATCAAGAAACTGGTTGACAACATGGCGCTTTTGGTGATTGCCGTGGCAGTGCTGGGGGCTGTCCGTCCGGAGACGCTTTCCTGGATCGGCCCTTATGTGTCCTGGATGCTCGGGGTTGTCATGTTCGGAATGGGAATGACGCTTCGAGTGGAGGACTTCCGCAATGTGCTGCGGCATCCCTGGGAGGTTGGCATCGGAGTGATGGCGCAATTCATCATCATGCCATTGGCGGCACTGGCGCTCATCAGGCTCTTTGCGCTGCCGCCGGAGCTCGCCATCGGCGTGGTTCTGGTGGGGACCTGCCCGGGCGGCACGGCCTCGAATGTCATTTCCTATCTGGCGAAGGGGGATGTGGCCCTGTCGGTCTCGATGACCATGACGACGACACTGCTGGCTCCCCTTGTGACGCCCTTTTTGACCTGGGCCTTGGCCGGTGCCTGGATTGACGTGTCCTTTACGGCAATGATGATCTCCATTGCGGAAATGGTGCTGGCCCCTGTCCTCTTGGGCCTTCTTGCGCATCATTTCGCGGAGCGCCAGGTGGAGCGAGTGATGCCCGTCATGCCCCTGGTGTCGGTCATCTGCATCGTCCTGCTGGTGGGCTGCGTCGTGGCGCTTTCCTCCGGCAATCTCCTTGAGGTTGGGCCGGGCATGGCCATGGTGGTCATACTGCACAATCTCTTCGGTCTCCTGCTCGGCTACGGTGCCGCGAAGGCAATGCACATGAATCCGCAAAAGTCCCGCACGGTGGCCATTGAGGTCGGCATGCAGAACTCCGGCATGGCAGCCAGTCTTGCCATCCTGTATTTCAATCCGGCAGCGGCGCTGCCCGGGGCAATCTTCAGCGTATGGCACAATATTTCCGGTTCCCTTTTGGCGAATTTTTTCGCTCGCAGGAATGAGAAGGAAACATTGGAATTGACAGAGGCAAAGGCTTCGTGAGTTTGGAAGGAGACAGGGAAATGAAAGTATTGCGTACCGTTCAGGAGATTCGTGATTTTGCCGGGGAACAGAAAAAGGCCGGCAAGCGAATTGGTCTGGTGCCGACGATGGGAGCCCTGCATGAGGGGCATCTCTCGCTGATGCGGGCCGCACGGGAGAAATGCGATGTGGTGATCGCATCGGTCTTTGTCAATCCGACGCAGTTCGGCCCCAATGAGGACTATGATGCCTATCCCCGCCGGTTCGAGGAAGATCGCAGGTTGCTGGAGGGGATTCCCGTGGATGCAGTGTTCCACCCGGAGCCTTCGGAGATGTATCCGGATGGCTATTGCACCTATGTGCAGGTGGACGGCGATATCACGAACAAGCTCTGCGGGGCGCAGCGCCCGGGGCATTTCCGCGGGGTGGCCACTGTGGTCACGAAGCTCCTCAATCTCTCCCGTGCAGATGAGGCTTTCTTCGGGCAGAAGGATGCGCAGCAGGTGGTGGTGATCCGCCGTTTCGTGGAAGACCTGAATCTCAACGTGCATATCAACATGGTTCCCATCGTGCGGGAGGAAAGCGGGCTGGCAAGGAGCTCACGCAACACCTACCTGTCGCCGGAGGAAAAGGAGGCAGCCTGTGTCCTGTCGCGCAGCCTGCAGAATGCAAAAAAAGCCTTCGAGGGCGGAGAAAGGGATGCGGAAGCGCTCAAGGGACTTGTGGCGAAGGAAATCCAGGGAGAGCCCCTGGCATCCATTGATTATGTGGAACTCTTTTCCTTTCCTGCCCTGCATCCCATGGAAAAGGTCACGGAGGATGCGTTGCTGGCAATCGCCGTGAAGATTGGGAAGACCCGGTTGATTGACAATGTGATTCTGGAAGGAGGACGGGGATAAGCCATGATGTTGAATCTGCTCAAGGGGAAGATCCACTGTGCAACGGTCACGGAGGCAAATCTCCAATACATGGGAAGCATCACCATCGATGAGGAGCTCATGGAGCAGGCAGGCATCCTGCCGAATGAGCGGGTGCAGGTGGTGGACAACAACAATGGCGCCCGCCTGGAGACCTATACCATACCGGGCCCCCGCGGTTCCGGTGTCGTCTGCCTGAATGGAGCGGCGGCCCGCTGTGTCCAGCCGGGGGATGTGGTCATTATCATGGCCTATGCCTTTTTCACCGAAGAGGAGGCAAAAGGCTACCAGCCTCTGGTCGTCATGGTGGATGAGAAGAACAAGGTGCGCGAGGTCCGCCGTGTGGAATATCACGGGCAGACCGACTGAGGATGCCCTGCTCCCATGCCTTGCCGATGCAGAATACCGCAGTTCTGCAGGAGAAAAATATCTGCCTTGAGCGCAAGGCGGAAAAATGGTAGGATAATGGCGGAGGGATGCAGTGATGCAGTTGGAGGAACTTATCAATCGACATCGAAAGGATCTGGGAGATACCGATATGGCCATCTGGAAGTACATATTCCAGCACCGGAAAGAGGTACGCCATATATCCATTCATAAATTGGCGCAGGAATGTGCCGTATCCAGCACAACGGTGGTGCGCTTTGCCCAGAAGCTGGGCTTTGACGGCTTTGGGGAATTGAAGGCGCGGCTCAAGATGGAGGCACCGGCAGAAATCCATTCCCATGAGGATGTGCTGAAGGATCTACGGGAATTTTATGCGCAGACATCGGCAAAGATTTTCCAACGCAATTTTGATGCGGCCAGCCGTCTGGTCCATGAGGCAAATCGTGTGTTTGCCTTTGCCTCGGGTTATGTCCAGAGCAATGTAGTGCAGGAACTGAAGCGCCTTTTTTTCTATGACAACGTACTGATTTATGAAGTAGCGGGAAAGGAAGAGTTTTATTCCATCGCGCAGGATCTGACGAAGGATGATCTGTTCATCTTTGTGTCTCTTTCCGGGGAGACGCCTTTGGTTGTTGAGTTCGCACGTCAACTGCAGCTGCAGGAAATCCCGTTCCTTTCTATTACGAAGCTTCACGACAATACACTGGCCAGCCTGTCCACGGCAAATCTTTATGTATCGCCTGCCGGTTTCCAAATTTATGAGAGAGAGGATAATCGCACTCCCTTCCAGTCCATGCTGCCGTATTTCATGCTGGTCGAGGTATGGTATGTGAAGTACCGTCTTTATCTTGATGGCATCCATGAAGGGCCATGTACCAAAGTACAGGAAACGAACCAAATACCAAAGTGAGGACAATGTGCCGAAACCCCGTGAAACTATTGCGTTCGCGGGGTTTTTACGTTAAGATTGGACTACAAGATATCTTGAAGTACGGATTGTTGAATCCACAACGGTGGAATGTAATTTGGGAGGGAATGAAAATGACACTCAGCAAAGACCGTGTCATGCAGGGAATGCAGAGATTCGGCGGAGCTATGTATACCCCGGTCATCCTGTTCGCCTTCTTCGGACTTGCCGTGGCAATATCCATTGTCTGCAAGAACGAGGGGCTGTTTGGTTCTTTTGCAGCGCCGGGAACCCTATGGTATGATTTCTGGTTTGTGGCAGAGCAGGGAGCCTGGACGGTGTTTGCCCAGATGCCGATCCTGTTCGCGATTGCCGTGCCGATTGGCTTTGCAAAGAAGGAGCCTGCGCGCTGCGCCATGGAATCCTTTGTCATCTACATGCTGTTCAATTACTTCATTTCAGGTTTTCTGACATTGCATGGCAGCTTTTTTGGAGTGGACTTCTCCCAGAATGCCGGGCCGGGAACGGGGCTGGCCATGATCGCCAACATCAAGACTCTGGACATGGGCATGCTCGGCTCCATCTTCATTGCCTGCATCACGGCATGGCTCCACAATCGCTTCTATGATACGGATATCCCGGACTGGCTCGGTATTTTCAAGGGGCCTGCCTTCGTGGTGGCCATCGGGTTTGCTGTCATGATTCCCATGGCTTTCCTGTTCTGCCTGGTCTGGCCATCGATTCAGCATGTGATCATGCAGTTCCAGGATTTCCTCAAGACCAGTGGCATTGTCGGCGTTTGGGCCTATACCTTTTCGGAGCGCATCCTGCTTCCTGCGGGACTCCATCATTTCATCTACCTTCCCTTCATCTTTGGCCCTGCGGTCTGTGATGGCGGTATCCAGGCATATTGGCTTCAGCATTTGAATGATTTTGCGACCAGTGCCCACAGCCTCAGTGAGATGTTCCCGGAAGGCGGCTTTGCCCTCCATGGCAGTTCAAAGATCTTCGGTCTTCCCGGTGCGGCGCTCGCCATCTATGTGTGCGCGAAACCGGAGAAGCGAAAAAAGACGGCGGCTCTCCTGATTCCTGCAACTTTGACCGCCATGCTTTGCGGCATCACGGAGCCTCTGGAATTCACCTTCCTCTTTGTTGCGCCCCTTCTTTATTTCGTTCATGCCACACTCGCGGCTACCCTTTCCGCAACCTTGTATTTCATCGGGCTTTCCGGCAACTTCGGCGGCGGCCTGATTGATGCCTTTGTGCAGAACTGGATCCCCCTGTTCCCTTATCATGCGGGTACTTACCTGATGCAGATCGGCATAGGTCTCTGCTTCACGGCCATCTACTTTTTCGTGTTCCGCTTCCTCATCCTGAAGAATGATTATCCCACCCCGGGACGTACGGCGGATGATGTGGAGGACAAGCTATTTTCCAAGGCGGAGTACGAGGCCAAGAAGGAAATGGAGGAAATGGGTCTTGCGGACAACGCCCTTGCCATCAAGGCGAAAGTATTCCTCGACAATCTCGGCGGCCCAGGCAACATCAAGGAGGTCACGAATTGCGCGACGCGACTGCGGGTGACGGTTGCCAATCCAGACAAGGTCGCTGCCGTGTCGAAATTCACGAAAGCAGGTGCCTTCGGACTGGTCAAGAACGGCCATGCCATTCAGGTGATTGTGGGGCTTTCTGTCCCCCAGGTGCGCGGATATTTCGACGCATTGCTGAAAGGGGAATCCATTGAGGCGGTGCCGACGATGGCAGAGACGAAGAACGAAGCGGCGGCAGGCAGCAAGGATCTGTCCATGAAGCTGCAGGCCTTTGTTTCCGGCAAACTGATGGATATGACGGAAGTGGAGGATGATATGTTCTCCCAGAAGATGATGGGGGATGGCGTTGCAATCGAGCCAACCAGCGACACGGTGGTTGCCCCGGCGGATGCGGAGGTCACGATGATTATGGAGGAAAGCCTCCATGCTGTCGGACTTCGTCTGGAGAACGGTGCGGAGCTTCTGATCCATATCGGCATTGATACGGTAAAACTTCAGGGCCAGGGCTTCCAGGTCTTGACGGAACAGGGTGCCCATGTAAAGGCCGGCACGCCTTTGATCCGGTTCGATGCAGATGTGATTCGCAAGGCCGGGTACAAGAACACGGTCATCATGGCGGTCACGAATTCTGCCGACTACATGCAGATGGCCAAGAGCAGGAACCAGGAGGTCAAGGCAGGGGAGACGGAAATCCTGAGCTTCTGAGAGGAGAACATTGCTATGGGACAGTTGAAATGGTGGCAGAAAACCCTGGTGTACCAGGTCTATCCCAAGAGTTTCCTGGACACGACGGGCAGCGGGCAGGGGGATATTCCGGGTATCACGAGCAAATTGGACTATTTGGGAAGCCTGGGTGTCGGGGCGGTCTGGCTCACGCCGGTCTACCCTTCCCCCATGGTGGACAACGGATATGATATTGCAGACTATACCGATATCGATCCTTCCTACGGGACGATGGAGGACATGGAAGAACTCATTGCCGAGGCAGGGAAGCGGAATATCCGCATCGTCATGGATCTCGTTTACAACCATACGTCAGATCGGCATGCATGGTTTCTGGAATCCAGGGCAGGCCGCGATAATGGCAAGTCGGACTGGTATATCTGGAGAAATGCGAACCCTGATGGTTCCGCGCCCACGAATTGGCGCTCGATTTTCGGCGGCAGTGCCTGGACCTGGTGTGAGGAACGGCAGCAGTATTACCTTCACACCTTTGCCAAGGAACAGCCGGACCTGAACTGGGAAAATCCTGAGGTCCGGCAGGCTCTTTACGATGCTGCGAATTTTTGGCTGGAGAAAGGTGTCGGAGGTTTCCGCATCGATGCCATCGTCTACATCAAGAAGCCGCAGGAATTTCGGGATGGCCCGCCGGACAGTGCGGATGGCATGGTAAATATCCATTCCATGATAGCGAATACCAATGGCATCCTGGATTTCCTGCGGGAATTCCGTGAGAAGGTCTTTGATGGGAAGGATATCTTCACTGTGGCAGAGGCCAACAGTGTCGGCCCGGAAGAACTCCATGACTGGGTGGGGGAGCAGGGGGTATTTGACATGCTCTTCGAGTTCAGCCATACGAATCTGGAGTTCACGAATGGGGAGATCTGGTGCCAGGCCACAGGATATCGGCCGGAAATCATCCCTGCCCTCAAGAAATGCCTGACGGCCAGCCAGAAAGCAACGGCGGACAATGGCTGGTATCCCATTTTCTTCGAGAATCACGATCAGCCAAGGTGTGTTCGGCATTTCTTTCCCGATGATGCGGATCCCGTGCATGCTGCAAAGGCCATGGCGCTCCTGCTCTTCACCTTGCGCGGCACACCCTTTGTCTATGAGGGGCAGGAACTTGGCATGGACAATGTGTCATGGGGTTCCATCGAGGATTACAATGACATTTCCTCCTACGGGCAGTATGAACTGGCACGGGAGGAAGGCTATGCGGAGGATGTGGCGATGAGGTTCGTCCAAAGGTACAGCCGGGACAATGCCCGTACCCCCATGCAGTGGACGATGGAAAGACACGCAGGCTTTACGACAGGCGAGCCGTGGCTTCCCGTACATGAGGATTACGCGACATATTGCGTGGAAACGGAGTCTGTGGCGGAGGGGTCCGTCCTGTCCTTCTATCGCAAGCTCAGCCGCTTGCGCAGGTCAGGAAAAGCATCCGAGGTTCTGCAGCGGGGGAACTATGTGGAATGGACCGGGCTCGGGGATATGATCTATGCCTTCCGGCGCCAATGGGCAGGCAAGGAAGTCACGACATTGGTGAATTTCGGCAGCGAGGAAGTACATTATGAGCCGCAAGGGATGGATCAGACAGAGCTGTTGGCTGCCACACATCCAATGCCGACAAAAGGGGTTCTGCGTCCCTATGAGGCGGTTTGCTGCATGGGGGACTGCCTTGCCGGCAGGGGGAAAGGAGTGCAAAAGTCATGAAAATAGCTGCCAGCGACTATGATGGCACCTTGTTCCGCGAGGAGCGGATTTCCGCTGAGGATGTGGAGGGAGTTCGCCAATGGCGTGCCAAAGGGAATAAGTTCGGCGTGGTGACCGGGCGCGATTATGGCATGCTTGCCCCGCAGCTGCATCATTATGGTATAGGCTTCGACTATGTTGTCTGCAATAACGGCGGACTCATTTGCCGCGCCGACGGAACTCCCCTTTGGCAGGGGACGATTCCCCTGGATGCTTTGGCAGCGATGGTGAAAGATCCCGGTGTGCGCCGTTCCTTTCATTTTGCATTCTCAGCGGTGGATTGCACTTATCTCTACCATGAAAGGGAGGGCTCATGGATTGCCCGTGAGGCGGGGCAGTGGGAGTTTCAGATCGTGAAGATCAGGGAACCGGATATCCCATGGCTGCCGCAGATCCACCAGTTTTCCCTGGGGTATCCGGAACCGGAAGAGGCTGTGGCCGTCAGCGCGTCCATCAATGCACAGTTCGGGGAAATCGTCCATGCCTATCCCAATCGGTGCAGCCTGGACATTACGCCAAAAGGCATCAGCAAGCGCCAGGGCATTGAAAAGCTTGTGGAACTCATGGGATGGGAGTCCCCGGAAATCTATGCCATTGGTGATGAGACCAATGACCTTCCCATGCTGGAAGCCTTTCAAGGCTTCACGGTGGAAACTGCCCGGGAGGACATCAGGAAGAAGGCCCGGAAGGTTTACAGCAGTGTTGGGAGCATGCTTATCGATTGCTTGTGACCAAGAAGGATGTTGCAGAGGTGATTCTGCAACATCCTTCTTTAATTAAGCGTGCTTCTGTTCGTCAATGTCAAAGGGGTCACTATGACCGCCCGTTTGATGGCCTTTGCTTCCCCTTCCGCTTCGCTGATATGTGCTGCTGCACAAGAGAATCAGGATAGAAAAATTGCTTGACAAATTCCCATGACAAATCGTTCCCAATGTAGTAAAATAAATAAGTATGTTAATTTTTTTTGTAGGTGATGGATTTGTCGAACCCGATGTTTGATACGATAAAGCGTGATTTGGAGCAGCTGGAGGATGAGCTCCTGGCGGCTGTGGACTCGCCGGTGGATATTGTGCAGGAGATCGGTGAGCATCTGGTGTCGGCCGGAGGGAAACGCATCCGTCCGGCACTTTGTCTGCTGGCAGCTCACGGAGGCCCTGATTTTGAGCTCAAGCGCCTGCTTCCTCTGGCTGCGTCTTTGGAGCTCATCCATACGGCTTCCCTCGTTCATGACGATGTCATCGATGAGGCCGGCACACGGAGAGGGGTTCCCACGGCCAACGCGAAATGGGGCAACCAGATTTCCATCCTGAGCGGTGATTACATCTTCGCCCAGGCCTTCCGGCTGGTGTCAGCGAAGGATTATGGCAATTATATCTACCATCGGCTGGCGGAACTGGTGGGAGACCTGAGCACGGGCGAGATCATCCAGAACCGCCAGGTGTACATGGCCTCGAGGGATGTGGAGGATTATTACAACCGCATCCAGAAAAAGACGGCAGATTTCCTGGAGATCTGCTGTGAGCTGGGCGGTGTTGTCTCCGGCATGCCGAAGGAGAAAACAAAGCGGCTGGCGGAGTATGGGCATTGCATTGGCATGGCCTTCCAGATTACGGATGACATCCTTGATATTGAGCAGACGGAGGAGAAAATCGGCAAACCTGCCGGGAATGACATCCGGCAGGGCATTGTGACACTGCCTGTCATACGGGCCTTGAATGAAAGTCCGGACCGTGAGGAACTGGAACGGATTGTCACGGATTCTGATATGACGGATGAAATGCTGGAACGGGCGATTTCCATCGTCAAGGCCAGTGATGGGGTGGATTTCGCCAAGGCCAGGGCGGATGAGTATCTGCAGCGGGCCAGGGAAGCATTGCCCGAGGACTTGCCGGAAGACATACGGGAAGCCTTCCTCATGGTGGCGGATTTCATTGCAGAGCGTGACTTTTAAGGAGAGACGATAACATGTTTGGGATTGGGCTGCCGGAATTCATACTCATCCTCATCGTGGGGCTTATCGTTTTCGGTCCGAGCAAGCTGCCGGAGCTTGGGCGTGCCGTGGGCAAGGGCATGAGGGAATTCCGCAAGGCATCCAATGCGCTTCAGGCGGCAATCAATGCGCCGGATGAACCAGTTGCAAGGCCTTCTGCGTCGGCTGCTGCCAGAGCCCCGGAAGTTGCGGAAACGGTGCCAAAGACAGGGGAGGCATCGGCTTCGCCCAGGGAAACAGCAGCCCAGGAGCCGGAAACTTCCGTATCGGTTGCATCGGGGTATCATCCTCCCACACAGGAGTCGGTGCGGGCGCAATTGGAAGAACAACAGAAGCTATGAGAGGAACCGCCTTTGCATTTTGCAGGGGCGTTTTTCGTAATTGAGATTTTCGCTTGTGCCATGTATAATAATATGATAAGGAATAAGAAGAAATAGTGGAGATTTGCGATAGGAGGATTTTGTATGTTTGGATTGGGTGTGCCGGAACTCTTGATCATTCTCGTCATTGGCCTGGTGCTGTTCGGCCCGGGGAAATTGCCGGATGTGGGAAAGGCACTTGGGAAAAGCATCAAGGAGTTCAAGCATGCGAACAAGGAGGACGACCCGGTAAATGTGACGGAGAAGCCGCAGGCATTGGCGGCCAGGACGGAAGAGGCCGAGAAGAAATAGACCGGGTAGGGAGCATCCATGTCAGAAGAAAAGATAATCGAGGCACAATTGCCCGAGGCTGCGGAAGAAGAAACTCCATCGGAACTCCTGGATGATGGCAGCATGTCCCTGGTGAAGCATCTGGAGGAACTTCGGTCGCGCCTGATTCGAAGCCTGCTTGCTGTGGCTGTCGGCAGCGGCATTGCGTACTTTTTCATCGATGATATCATGCACTGGCTGACCCTGCCTGTGGGGAAGCTCTATTATATGCAGCCGTCGGAGGCATTCTTCACTTATTTGAAGGTGGCAGTCGTCGCGGGTTTTCTCATTGCCCTGCCTGTGGTTTTTTACCATGTCTGGCGCTTTTTGCTGCCGGCATTGACCCATCACGAGCGCAAGGTCATCGGGATTGTGGTGCCCGTTTCCGTTGTGCTGTTTTTCGGAGGACTGGCATTTTCCTTCTTCTTTGTCCTGCCGGCGGCGGTCAAGTTTTTCATGGGCTTTGGCGATGAGAACCTGGAGGCGATGTTTTCCGTCAACAAGTATTTTGATTTCGTCATCACCTTTGTCCTGCCCTTCGGGTTTGTGTTTGAGCTGCCTCTGGCCATCACGATCTTAGGGAAGCTTGGCATCATAGGCTCTGCCTTCCTGAAGCGGCACCAGCGCATGGTGATCTTCCTCTCCTTTGTGATCGGGGCGATCATCACGCCGACACCGGACATATTCACGCAGTCCATGCTGGCCTTGCCCATGATTCTGTTGTATGAGGTCGGATATCTTATTGTGCGCTATATTTTGAAGAAATAGGGGAGATAGTCGTGGCATACAAGGATTTACGCGAGTTTATCGAGGAATTGGAGAAGCGCGGCCTGCTCAGGCGGATACAGACAGAGGTGGACTGCAATCTGGAGATCACGGAAATAACGGACCGCGTGTCGAAGATGGAGGGCAGGAAGAATGTCGCGCTCCTTTTTGAGAACGTGAAGGGATATGACATGCCTGTGCTCATGAATGCCTTTGGGAGCTATGAGCGCATGGCGCTGGCCCTGGGGGTGGAGAAGCTGGACGATATCGGGGAGGAGATCCGGGAAATCCTCAAGCTTCCCTATATTTCCCTGCAGAACAAGTTCAGCGTGGTTTCCCTGATTCCCATGGCGAAAAAGGCCGTCAATTTCCCTAAATATGTCAAGAATGCGCCCTGCCAGGAAGTGGTCATGGAGGAGCCGGATCTGGACAAGATTCCCATCCTCAAATGCTGGCCCCAGGATGGCGGGCCTTTTGTGACCCTGCCCCTGGTCTTTACGAAAAATCCTGCAACGGGCAAGCGCAATGTGGGAATGTACCGTCTGCAGAAATACGACAGCAGGACCACGGGAATGCACTGGCATATTCACAAGAACGGCGCGGAGAACTTCCGGGACACGAAGGCGAAGGGGGGAGAGCGCATCGAGGCAGCCGTTGCCATCGGTACGGACCCGGTGCTGACCTATGCGGCCACGGCTCCCCTTCCCAGGGATATCGACGAGATGGTCTTTGCGGGCTTCCTTCGCCACAAATCCGTGGAGATGGTGAAGTGCAAGACGGTGGATCTGGAGGTCCCGGCCCATGCGGAAATCATTCTGGAGGGCTATGTGCGGACGGACGAGATGCGCCGCGAGGGGCCCTTTGGCGACCATACGGGCTATTATTCCCTGGCGGATGACTATCCCGTGTTCCACGTGACCTGCATCACCCATCGCAGGAATCCCATCTATTTCGCAACGGTGGTGGGAAAGCCGCCCATGGAGGACTGCTATCTGGCAAAGGCCACGGAGCGCATTTTCCTTCCGCTGCTCCAGCAGATGCTTCCGGAGGTTGTGGACATCAACATGCCCTTGGAGGGTGTGTTCCATGACTGCGTCATCGTCTCCATCAAAAAGAGTTTCCCGATGCAGGCGCGGAAGGTCATGCATGCCTTCTGGGGCATGGGACAGATGATGAACGTGAAGATGATCATCGTGGTGGATGCCCATGTGAACGTGCAGGACCTCAACGAAGTCTGGTGGCGCGTCTACAATAACATCGATGCCAAGCACGACCTGGAGATTGTGGAGGGGCCTCTGGATGTCCTCGACCATTCCTCTCCCATGGCGAAATGGGGCGCAAAGCTCGGCATCGATGCCACGAAGACCTGGCCGGAGGAAGGCCATTCCAGGGAATGGCCCGATGAGATCGAGATGACGGAGGAGATCCGCCGGAAGGTCGATGAAAAGTGGAGAGAATTGGGATTGGAGTAGGAGTGGAATGTTTTCATGAGCATACGCGCGCATATGAACAATATTGCCATTCATCATATGGTGTTTGCCGTTCCCTTTGCCTATATGAGCGCATTTTTGGCGGCTGGGGGTGTGCCTTCCCTTTGGGAGTTCCTCTGGATCACGGTGGCTATTGCCGGTGCCAGGAGCGCGGCACTGGCCTTGGACAATCTGGCGGATCTCAAATATGATGTGGATCAGGAGCGTTTTGCCGGTCGTGCCATGGTGCGAGGGGATTTGTCGCCACGGGCAGCAAAGATATCTATCGCTATCTATCTCGTGATTTTCCTCGTGGCAGTCCTGCAGCTCAACCCCATCTGCATCAAGCTCCTGCCCATTGCGATGGTTCCTTTCCTCATCTATCCCTATACGAAGCGGTTCACCTGTCTTTGCCACTTTGTCCTTGGCGTGGCCATTGCCATGGCTCCCGCAGGGGCATGGGTGGCGATCCGGGGGACGATTGACCAGCCCGTCATCGTCCTTTGCGTGGCGGTGGCTCTTTGGATCGGGATGTTCGATGCGGTCTACGGGGCGCAGGATGAGGCCTTTGACAAGAGTCATGGCCTTCATTCCCTGGCAACGGCCTTCACGGCGAAGGGAGCGCTTATGATCGCAAGGGTGTTGCATGCCGTGAGCATTGCCTGTTTTGTGATTCTCGGCATCATGCTTCAGATGCATGCGGTCTATTTTGTTGGCGTGGGGATTGCGGCAGGGACGCTGGTATATCAGCACAGCATTGTCAAACCGGATGATTTCCATCGCGTGACACAGGTCTACTTCATGAGGAACGGGATCGTGTCCCTGGCGATGTTTGCCTGTACCTGGCTTGGACTGTATCTCTGATGGGCTTCTTTGAAGGAGGGATTTTTATGGGCAATCCTGCTTATGCGGAGGACTATGACGTGGAGATCATCAATGGGAGAGAGGTCATGATGTCCCCAAGGCCTGCCATCAGCCATATTCGGGTGGCCAATAACATCAATAATATTTTTTATAATTTTTTGAAGGGAAAGAAATGCGAGGCATTTCCCGATGGAACGGAACTTCACCTGGACGAGGAAAATGTCTTTATCCCCGATGCCATGATCGTTTGTAATCCCGATATCGTTCAAAAGCAGGGAATTTTTGGTGTCCCGGATCTGGTGGTGGAAGTGCTTTCGCCGAGCACGGCAAAGAACGACATCGGAGAGAAAAAAGAGGTCTATGAGAAGCATGGGGTAAAGGAATACTGGATCGTAAGCCCCATTGCCCGTTCCATAGAGGTCTATCTCCTGCGGGACGGAAAATTCCATCTGGACGAGGTCTATCATGACTATACGGATGAGGATTGGGCGGACATGAAGGAGGAGGACAGGGAGAAGGTTCCCCTTTTCCTGAAGGTGTCCCTCTATGAGGATTTTGTCATTTCGGTAAAGGATGTTTTTGAGAGGGTATAGAAAGGAATTTTTATGGCAGCGAGAATTTTGGAGGGCAGGGTGTTTGCCCAGAAGTTCAAGGAGGACGCGGGGAAGAAGGCCGCGGAACTGAAGGAGAAGTACGGCATAGCGCCGGGGCTTGCCGTCATCATCGTGGGAGAGAATCCCGCATCCCAGGTCTATGTGCGGAACAAGCACAAATCCTGCGAGGAGCTCGGCATCTATTCGGAGGTCATCTCCATGCCGGAGGACACGACAAAGGAGGCGCTGCTTGAGAAGATCGACGCATTGAATGGGGATTCGAAGATTCATGGGATACTCGTCCAGCTTCCCCTGCCGAAGCAGATTGCGGCGGATGAGCCGGAGATACTCAACCGCATCGACCCGGCCAAGGATGTGGACGGTTTCCATCCCGTGAACGTGGGCCGACTCGTGACGGGAGAGGATGCGCTTGTTCCCTGTACGCCTGCCGGCTGTATCCGCATGCTGGAACTTGCGGACATTCCCATGGACGGCAAGCGCGCCGTAGTCATAGGGCGCAGCAATATCGTGGGCAAGCCCATGTTCCACCTGCTCTTGTCAAAAAATGCCACGGTGACAGTATGCCATTCCCATACGGCGAATCTGGCGGAAATCACCCGTGAGGCGGATATCCTCGTGGCAGCCATCGGCAAGCCGAATTTCGTCACGGCGGACATGGTGAAGCCGGGGGCGGCGGTTATCGATGTGGGCATCAACCGCATTGCGCCGAAGAAGCTTGTGGGGGATGTGGATTTCGAGCAGGTGAAGGAAGTGGCAGGAGCCATCACCCCTGTTCCCGGTGGCGTGGGCCTTCTCACCGTTGCCATGCTCATGCAGAACGTGGTGAAGGCGATGGAGATGCAGATGAAGATGAAGCATTGATGGAAGACTCTTATGTTTTGATATGTGAGGTGCATGACAGATGAAGACCGATGTGGAAATTGCCCAGGATGCCCAGATGCAGCATATTCGCGAGATTGCCGCGAAGCTGGATATCTCTGAGGACGAACTGGAACTTTATGGAAAGTACAAGGCAAAGATCACCCTGGATGCATGGGAGAGGGTGAAAGACCGTCCCAATGCGAAACTGGTGCTGGTGACAGCCATCAACCCGACACCGGCAGGGGAGGGCAAGACGACCACGAGCGTCGGCCTTGCGGATGCCTTCCACAAGCAGGGGAAGAAGGTGGCGGTTGCCCTTCGGGAGCCCTCCCTGGGGCCCTGCTTTGGACTGAAGGGCGGCGCTGCGGGCGGCGGCTATGCCCAGGTGGTTCCCATGGAGGACATCAACCTGCACTTCACAGGGGATTTCCATGCCATCACGACGGCCCATAATCTTCTGGCAGCGGTCATCGACAACCATATCCAGCAGGGGAATGCCCTGGATATCGATGTGCGCCGCGTGGTCTGGAAGCGCGTACTGGATCTCAATGACCGTGCCCTCCGGCATGTGGTCGTCGGCCTTGGCGGGACGGCCCATGGAGTTCCCCGTGAGACGGGCTTTGATATCACTGTGGCTTCGGAGATGATGGCGATTCTCTGCCTTGCCAGTGACCTGGAGGACATGAAGCGGCGGCTCGGCGAGATTGTCGTCGCCTATACCCGTGGCGGACGTGCCGTGCGGGCGAAGGAGTTGGGTGTTACGGGCGCTCTGACACTTCTCTTCAAGGATGCCATCAAGCCGAACCTCGTGCAGACACTGGAAGGAACACCTGCCCTTATCCACGGCGGTCCTTTCGCAAATATCGCCCATGGCTGCAACAGTGTCATGGCAACGAAGTTTGCCTTGAAGTTTGCGGATTATGTGGTGACGGAGGCAGGCTTCGGCGCGGATCTGGGTGCGGAGAAGTTCCTGGACATCAAGTGCCGTTTTGCGGGCATCCATCCCGATGCCGTGGTCATCGTGGCGACGGTGCGGGCCCTCAAGATGCACGGCGGCATGGCCAAAGCAGACCTGGCGAAGGTGGACATGGCGGCTTTGGAAAAGGGGCTCGCAAATCTCACGAAGCACATCGAGAATGTCCAGAAATTCGGCCTGCCTGCAGTTGTGGCAATCAATGCTTTCCCGACGGATACGAAGGAAGAGCTGGATTTCGTCGAGGCGAAATGCCGCGAGATGGGAGCGGAAGCTGCTCTTTCCGAAGTGTGGGCAAAGGGCGGCGAGGGCGGCCTGAAGCTGGCGGAGAAGGTGGAAGAGGCATTTAAGAAGCCCTCGGATTTCCGCTTCATCTATGATGAGAAGGATACCGTGGAGAACAAGATTGCCGCGGTGGCAAGGGAAATCTACGGCGCAGAGGGCGTGGACTTCACGGAGGCAGCCAGGAAGCAGCTCAAGGAAATCGAGGCCCTTGGCTTTGACAAGATGCCCGTCTGCATGGCGAAGACCCAGTATTCCCTTTCCGACGATGCCTCGAAGCTGGGGCGTCCCACGGGATTCCGCATCACGGTGAAGGAACTCCGGGTGTCGGCAGGCGCAGGGTTCCTCGTGGCCCTTACAGGCAGCATCCTCACCATGCCCGGCCTGCCGAAGAAACCGGCGGCAGAGAACATGGACATCGACAAGGACGGCAGGATCACGGGGCTGTTCTAAAGCAATCCATGTAAATGTGAGGTTCTCATTGCAATATACTCGTAAGTAGTATACTCTAAAGTATATTACTTGCGAGTATATTTTTCGTGAGGCCTGTCATCCTTTCCGTACCTTGAGAAAATGATAAAAAACAATAAAAAATAAGGAATTCATGGCAAAGGGAATTGATAATAAAGCTATAGATGGTATAATAGGATGGAATGGATGTACAGGTTATGTGCAGGATAGGAGGACTGTATGAAACGCGTTTCGGTGGAGTTGATCCCAAGGGAAGAAGGGGCTTTGCGGAGCGAGCTGGAGTTCCTGCAGCAGTATAAGGACAAGGTCGATATCATCAATATTCCGGATCTTCTGCGGTTCGATATGCGCAGCTGGATGGGGGCGGCCGTTGCCCAGGAGTATTTCCCGGCATCCATGCCCCATGTCCGCGCCATGGATGTGGATCTGGAGAAACCCCTTGCAATGCAGGGGTTCCTGAGGGAAAAAAACATCCGCGAGGTGCTTGTCATTGAGGGAGATCCGCCCCAGGACATGTCGCATGCCACCTATCCCACGGTGAGCACCGATGTCATCCGAAAGTTCCGTGCAGAGATGCCGGAGGTGAAGGTCTATGCGGGCATCGACCAGTACCGGGGCTCCATGCGCCATGAGCTGGTGCGGGTGCAGCGAAAGAAGCTGGCGGGAGCGGCGGGCTTTTTCACACAGCCCTTCTTCGACTTGCGCTATCTGGAGATTTACCATGAGATGTTGCAGGACGTGGAGGTCTATTGGGGCGTTTCCCCGGTCTTGACACGGCCTTCCCAGAGCTATTGGGAGCGCAAGAACAATGTGGTGTTCCCGAGGAATTTTGAGCCGACCCTTGCCTGGAGCGTTGATTTTTCCAGGCGTGTCATGGAGTTTGTCGACAAGAAGGACAGCAGCCTTTATCTCATGCCGATCAAAACAAATCTGGAAGAATACATCAAAGGTGTATTCGCCGATTTGTAAGGAACTGTGAAGAAATAAATTTTAATAGATTGCGTAGGATAAATTTTGTCTGGCAAGGAAGCGGAAACGCAGTCGTAGCAGAGCTACGTCAAGTTTTCGCTAACGCAGACAGACGGAATTTAGACAAGCAAGAATTAAAATTTATTGATGAACAGTTCCTAAAGATAAACTTTTGTGTGTTGCAGAATAGGAGAGTGAGCCATGTTCAAGATTTTGAGGAAGGAAGAACTTTCACCGGGAGTCTATGCCATGGACATCGAGGCACCCCGCGTGGCCAAGAAAGCCCAGGCGGGTCAGTTCATCGTGCTTCGCGTGGACGAGAAGGGGGAGCGCATCCCCTTGACCATCGCGGATTTTGACCGTGAGGCAGGGAAGATCCTGATCGTTTTCCAGGTCATTGGCGCATCCACCATGCAGCTGGCGGCCATGGAGGCAGGAGAGTCCCTTCTGGATTTCGTCGGCCCGCTGGGGCAGCCTTCCGAGATTGAGAAGATGGGAACCGTTGTCGTGGTGGGAGGCGGCATCGGTGTTGCACCGACCTATCCCATTGCCCGTGCCATGAAGGAGGCGGGCAACAAGGTCATTGCCATCATGGGAGCGAAAACCAAGGACATCCTCATCATGGAGGAGGAAATGAAGGCCGTGACGGATGAGGTCGTGGTGACCACGGATGATGGCTCCTATGGCATCAAGGGCTTTGTCACCAATGCGGTGCAGATGCTGGTGGACCGCGGCGAGAAGATTGACCAGATCACAGCCATCGGCCCGGTCATCATGATGAAGAGCGTGGCAGATGCAACCCGTGATCTCGGCATCCGCACCATCGTGAGCCTCAATCCCATCATGGTGGATGGCACCGGCATGTGCGGTGGCTGCCGTGTCCAGGTTGGTGACGAGACGAAGTTCGCCTGCGTGGATGGGCCGGAATTCGACGGACATCTTGTGGACTTCAAGGGCCTCATGTCCCGTCAGCGCATGTATCGCGACATGGAAGCAGAAGGCAAGGAACACATTTGCAATATCGGCTTGGGGAGGGCGAAATAATGGCAGTTTCTACGAAAAAGCATGAGATGCCGGTGCAGGACCCCAAGGTCCGTGCACATAATTTCGATGAGGTGGCTCTCGGATATGATGAGGAGACCGCAGTTGCAGAGGCAGAGCGCTGCCTTCATTGCAAGGTTCCCCAGTGCCGGAAGGGCTGCCCTGTTTCCGTCAATATTCCTGAGTTCATCGGCAAGGTCAAGGAGCGGGATTTCGACGCAGCCATCTCCATCATAAAGGAAAATAATGGCCTCCCTGCGGTTTGCGGCCGCGTCTGTCCTCAGGAGAACCAGTGCGAGAAGCACTGCGTGCTCGGCAAGAAGGGCGAGTCCGTTGCCATCGGCCGCCTGGAGCGCTTTGTAGCGGATACCTACATGGCGAAGAACGAGGAAGTGAAGCCCATCGAGTACGCGGCAGATGCCCAGAAGGTGGCGGTCATCGGCGCCGGCCCCGCAGGATTGACCTGCGCCGGCGATCTGGCCAAGAAGGGATACCGCGTCACGGTCTTTGAGGCGCTGCACAAGGCTGGCGGCGTGCTTTCCTACGGCATTCCGGAGTTCCGTCTTCCGAAGGACAAGGTGGTCAAGCGGGAAATCGACAACATCGCAAAGCTCGGCGTGAAGATTGAGCTGGATTCCGTGGTGGGACGTCTTTACACGGTGGATGAACTCATGGAGGAAGAGGGCTTTGATGCCGTGTTCCTCGGCACGGGAGCAGGGCTCCCGCGCTTCCAGGGGATTCCCGGGGAAAGCCTCAACGGCGTCTATTCCGCCAATGAATTCCTGACCCGCTGCAACCTCATGAAGGCTTATGATTTCCCCAACTATGCCACGCCGATCCGCGTAGGCAAGAACGTCGCTGTCATCGGCGGCGGCAACGTGGCAATGGATGCCGCCCGCACGGCACTGCGCCTTGGGGCGGATCATGTCTACATCGTCTATCGCCGCAGCGAGGAAGAGCTTCCCGCCCGCAAGGAGGAAGTGGAGCATGCAAAGGAGGAAGGCATTGATTTCCGTCTCCTGAACAACCCCGTAGAGGTCCTTGGCGACGAGAACGGCTGGGTCAAGGGCATGCGCTGCATCAAGATGGAACTGGGTGAGCCCGATGAGTCCGGACGCCGCCGTCCTGTGCCCATCAAGGGCTCGGAATTCGATCTGGAGGTGGATACGGTCATCGTCTCCATCGGCACGGGCCCGAATCCCATCATTGCCCACACGACGCCCGGACTTGATACCACGAAGCGCGGGAATATCGTGGCAGACGAGGAGAACTGCGCCACCTCCAAGGAAGGCGTATTTGCCGGAGGCGATATCGTCACCGGGTCGGCAACCGTCATCCTTGCCATGGGCGCAGGACGCAAGGCGGCAACGGCTATTGATGAATATTTGAAGGGAAAAAAGAAGTAAAATTTTATTTGGCAGGAATCCTTGGAAGATGTGTCGAAGTATATAGTATCATGAATATCGGTGCAGTTTTTTAGAAAGGATCTGAAGCCAATGTTTTTTAGAATCAGGACCAACGCGTATACCTTCGAGAAGGATCTGCCTGTCGAGACCTTCGATGCTTACAAGGTCACGAGACATGTGTACCTTCGGGACGGCGAGCTGAAGGAGAAGGAGTACCCCAAGAGCATCTTCGTTTCCATCAGTGTTGACAAGGCAACCTGCTCTGAGCTGGACAAGATCTTTTCCAACAAGTCCTCAGCGGATGGGGAAGGGAAATCCTACAAGGATGGCGCGAACCATGAGATCAACTGCATAAAGATTGGCACGAGAAAGTTCTATTTTGCCCGTTCCAGCTGCACGATCAACTATCTCAACAACAAGGCACATATTGTTGTCAAGGAAAAAGAGGATATCTGAATTTGTCCTGCAAGCCGCCGAAAGGCGGCTCTTTTCTTGTGTTGCGAGGGTTTAGATAAGGAATATGGATAAAATAAGAATAAATAAGTAGGAAATTTGTTTTTTTGGTAGTATAATAAATGCGTTGATTTTTTTGGAGAGGAAATTTGCGATGAAAGACCTGTTGAAGGAAATGCATACATGGATGGCGAATTACATGAAGTCTTTCTATACGGAGGACGAGGAAGTGCAGAATGGGATTCGCCTGAAGGAACTGCATACGGGGTATGTCACCGCCCATTCAAGGGAGCTTGCGGCTCATTTGGGGCTTGACGGGCATCATCGGCAGCTGGCGGAGATCGTGGGGCTGTTCCACGATGTGGGCAGGTTCCGCCAATACACCCTCTACAAGACCTTCAATGATTCCCGTTCGGAGGACCATGCGGACCTTGGGCTCAAGGTATTGGATGAACTTCCCTTCATGAGGAAGCTGTCGGCGGAGGATGAGGCGGTGGTACGCTTTGCCATCGGGAACCACAACAAGAAGGAAATCGCGCCGACGGAAGACAAATGGCAGCTTCTGATGGCGAAGATCATCCGGGATGCCGACAAGCTGGACATCTACCGTGTCCTGCGCCCCTATCTGACGGGAAAGGGTGCCGAGGGTGCTCCCAATTTCATCAAGGTGGATGCTGCCCAGGAGATCAGCCCGGATTTCATGGAAATCTTTGTGGCGGGCGGACAGGCAGACTATCATCAGATCAGGACCCATGGGGATCGCAAGCTGGTGCGTCTGCTTTGGGTATATGACATCAATTTCAGCTGGACGCTGCAGCGCGTTGTGGAGGCGGGCTATGTGGATGACATCATCGCTTCCCTGGAGCCGAGGAATGACCGTCTGGAAATGGGAATCCGGCGCCTGCGGGACTACATCGGGAAAAAATGTGCAGAGAAGGACAGCATTGCTGTTTGAGAAAGGATAAGAGAACGATATGGCAGAAATGAATCTGGCACCGAATTTCGTGCAGAATGCAATAGAAGAAGATTTGAAGAACGGAAAATATACCGAGGGAATCCACACGCGCTTCCCGCCGGAGCCCAATGGCTACCTGCATGTGGGGCATGCGAAGTCCATCTGTCTGAACTTCGGTCTGGCGGAGAGGAACCACGGGCTCTGCAACCTGCGTTTCGACGATACGAATCCCACGAAGGAAGACACGGAGTATGTGGACTCCATCCAGGAGGACATCAAATGGCTGGGGTTCAGCTGGGGTGACCGGAAGTTCTATGCCTCGGATTATTTCGACAAGCTCTATCATTATGCGGAGGAGCTCATCTGCAAGGGGCTTGCTTATGTGGATGACCTTCCGGCAGAGGAGATCAAGGAATACCGCGGGACACTGACGGAGCCGGGGAAGGAAAGCCCTTACCGGGACCGGAGCGTGCAGGAGAATCTCGACCTGTTCCGCCGCATGAAGGCGGGAGAATTCCCCGATGGGGCAAAGGTTCTCAGGGCAAAGATCGACATGGCTTCCCCCAACATTGTCATGAGGGACACGGTCATCTACCGCATTGCCCATGCGGAACATCATCGCACGGGGAACGAATGGTGCATCTATCCCATGTACGATTTCGCCCATCCCCTTTCCGATGCCATTGAGGGAATCACCCATTCGGTCTGCACGCTGGAATTTGAGGATCACCGGCCCTTCTATGACTGGCTTCTGGAATCTTTGGGCTTCGATGTGAACACAAGGCCCCGACAGATCGAGTTTGCCCGCCTGAACCTCACGAACACCGTCACCAGCAAGCGCAAGCTGCGGCAGCTGGTGGAGGAGGGGCATGTGCGGGGCTGGGATGATCCCCGCATGCCGACGATTTCCGGGCTTCGCCGTCGTGGCTACACACCGGCCTCCCTGCGGAAGTTCTGCGAGGAAATCGGCGTTGCCAAGGGCAACAGCCTTGTGGATGTCGCCATGCTGGAGCATTGCGTGAGGGACGACCTCAATGAGAATGCGAGCCGCGTCATGGCAGTGCTGCATCCCTTGAAGGTGGTGCTGGTGAACTACCCGGAGGACAAGAGCGAATATCTCCTGGCGGACAACAATCCCATGCACGGCGGCAGCCGTTTTGTTCCGTTCTCCAGGGAGATATTCATCGAGCAGGAGGATTTCATGGAAGAGGCGCCAAAGAAATTCTTCCGGTTGAAGCCGGGAGGGGAAGTCCGCCTCAAACATGCCTATATCATAAAGTGTGAGGAGGTCATCAAGGATGAGCAGGGGCAGGTGATAGAACTTCGCTGCAGCTGTGACATGGATTCCAAAAGCGGTGGCCCCACATCGAACCGGAAGATCAAGGGAACCATCCATTGGGTGGAGGCAAAGACGGCCATCAAGGCTGAGGTTCGCCTTTACGACTATCTTCTGGAAACCGATGCGGATGGCAACGTGCCGGCGGATTTCATTGCCTCGCTCAACAAGAAGTCTCTGGAAGTCGTGAAGGACGCGCTTATTGAGCCGAGTGTGAAGCTCACGGCGGCAGGAACCCATTACCAGTTCCTGCGCATGGGGTACTTCGTGGTGGACCCGGACACGACGCCGGACCATCTTGTGTTCAACCGCGTCGTGGGACTCAGGGATTCATGGGCCAAGGCTGCCCAGAAAGGCTGAGGTGGTACCAGTGTCGAAAATGACGAAGAAACAGCCGAAGGCGGGGAAAATTCCCCGGGGGCTCACAGACAAGGACATGTTCCGGGATTACGTGGAAGAGGAATCCCTGGAGCAGAAACTTGTTGCGGCGGAGAAGAGGGAAGAGAGGCGACGGAAGGAAAAGGAAGAGAAGGAACCACCGGCAGATCTCGTTCGGGCGGGACTCACGCCGGATATCGTGGATCGTTTGGGGAAGGAGCTCCTGCAACTCAAGATGGAGCTCTTTCGGGAGGATATCAAAAAATATACCATACAGATCAAGCGCGATGGAAAGAAAATCGTCCTGACACCCGTGGAGGGATAAGGAACTTCTGGCGCGCTGGATGAAACAAAGGGAAGGAAGGGACTCATTTTGGATACCAGTACGACGATAGCGGTCATTATTTTCGTGGCTGCCTATGCGCTCATTATTTCGGAGAAAGTGCACCGCACGATTGTAGGTATTTTCGGGGCAATGCTCATGATCCTGTTTGGCATTCTCGATCAGGAGACGGCCATCCATCATATCGACTTCAATACCTTGGGATTGCTCATCGGCATGATGACCATCGTAAACATCACCAGTGAGACGGGACTGTTCAATTTCCTCGCCATCTGGGCGGCAAAGAAGGTCAAGGCACAGCCTGTGGCACTTCTCCTGGCCCTCTCTGCCATCACGGCGGTCTGCTCGGCCCTGCTGGATAACGTCACGACCGTGCTTCTGACTGTGCCGATTACCTTCAGCATCACCTCTCAGCTCAAGGTGGATGTCAAGCCGTTCCTGATTTCGCAGATATTGTCATCGAACATCGGCGGCACGGCTACACTGATCGGCGATCCTCCGAACATCATGATCGGCAGCGCCGTCGGGCTCAGCTTCATGGATTTCATCTACAATGTCACGGCGGTGTCCATCGTGATCTTCATCGTTGTGGAGTTCCTGCTCATCGCGCTTTACGGCAAGAAGCTCAAAACCCAGCCCGCATTGCAGGAAAAGGTCATGCGCCTGGATGAGAAGAGCCAGATCAAGGATCCTGCACTTCTCAAGAAATGCCTGCTGGCCATCACCATCACCATTGCCATGTTTGTCACCCACAGCACCTTCCATCTGGAGACGGCAACCGCTGCCCTTACCGGCGCAGGCTTCCTGCTTCTCATTTCCTTCACTCGCAATGAGGCCATGATTGCCAAGGCACTTTCGAAGGTGGAATGGCTTGCCATTTTCTTCTTTGCAGGCCTGTTCGTCCTGGTCGGCGCTCTTGTGGAGACTGGCGTCATCAAGATGCTGGCTGCTGAGGCCATCAAGATTACCAACGGCAACGAGAGCGCAACAGCAATGCTCATTCTCTGGATGAGTGCCTTTGCCTCTGCCTTCATCGACAATATTCCCTTCGTGGCAACCTTGATTCCTTTGATTCAGGATATGGGACAGATGGGACTCTCGAATCTGGAGCCCATGTGGTGGGCCCTGGCCCTTGGCGCATGCCTGGGCGGAAACGGAACCCTCATCGGCGCCAGCGCGAATGTCGTGGTGGCATCCATGGCGGCCCAGCGTGGCAATCCGATTTCCTTCATTGCTTTCATGAAGGTTGCTCTGCCAGTCATGACGCTGACCATTGCCATCAGCAACGTGTACATCTGGCTGAGGTATTTGTGATTATGTAATCTTGGAGCAGGTCGCTTGACCTGCTCTTTTTGTTTTGAATCCGTTTAGGTTATAACGAGGCAAGAAATGTCCTGGAGCGTGGATATTCGTCTGATGTAATAGGCTGGGGTATCAAGACGCTCCGCGTACAGGGCGTCTTGGAAGAGTTCGATGAGCGGCTGTGGGGCTGGATGGTGGACTATATGACGGTGGGGGGTGGATGGCGACATGAGGGTGATGTTTCGCGATGGGACAGGATGGAGGCGTATTGACGAGCATCGTAGAAAAATCTCAGGAGAGCAGGAATCGGCAAGAAAGTGCAGAATATAAATAGTGAGGCAATATGATTTGCCGCTATGACCTCACATCGAATTATACTTGGAGCTTCCTGGCTAATTGTTTGGGCTTGGAAATACTATAGAGAGGAATGAGGTGGTTAGCATGACGAAAACAGTTGCGGTTCGAAAGGATAAGCTGAAAGGCATTTTCGATACGGACAGTTTGAAGGGAAATGCCTTTAAGGTGACGATAACACCAATTTCCGAGGAAGAAGCTGACGAGATCGAGTTCAAAAGTCTGAAAGGCATTGCCGGCAGACCTTTGGATGCGGATGAGGTCAGAAAGGAAAGACTGGGATTATGAGGGTACTGTTGGACACGAACATCGTACTGGATTACCTTGGAGCAAATCAGGGCTTTACAGAAGATGCGGATAAAGTCTTTGACTTGGCGGCTAAGAGGAAAGATATCAAACTGGTGTCCTCGTCGGCGATTACAGATATTCTGTATGTACTGCGCCGAGCGGTTAAGGATCGCAGTCTTGTCAAAGAAAAATATGAGAGCTTCCGAAAAAAGATTAGTATTCTTTCAGTCACAGAAAAGGATATTGATACTGCTTTTGCCAGGGATTGGAAGTGGATATCATCCTAAGTGAGTTGAAACATGAAATTCTCAGGAAAACGCTCGATATAGCATAAAATCATCGTTTTCTTTGTTTTTCCTTGACATACCTGAAACAAACATGCTATACTATGCAGGTATTCAGCACGTGCCGAAGTGGCGGAATTGGCAGACGCAGCAGACTCAAAATCTGCCGTTGGCAACAACGTGCCGGTTCAAGTCCGGCCTTCGGCACCATATGAAAACACAGGCTTCCGAGCAAATCGGAAGCCTTTTCTTTTTATGACATATTTTAAGATGTTATAGTCTTATTAAAGTGGATAATATATTTTTTTAGTTTATATAAGGTTTTTATTGACAAAAAAATCTCATAGGATATACTGAAGACATCAACATATTTTCATTCATTCTATTAATTTTGAGGTGCAGCATGTCTTTGCTAGAGAGAAAAATCACCCACACATCCCTTGTAGGATTTGCGTGGCCAACCATTCTTTCCTATATATTTGTGAACATCTATTTCATCATCGACGGAGTTTTTGTTTCCCAGGCATTGGGGACTTCGGCTTTGGCTGCTGTGAATATCACCATGCCTGTCTTCGGTGCCGTCATGGCCATTGCCACCATGATCGGCACGGGCGGAAGCGCTTTGATCGCTTCCATGATTGGGGAGAGAAAACTGCAGGAGGCACGGCGGGGCTTTTCCCTGCTGGTGCTTTTCTGTCTGGCCAGCAGCGGATTCCTTTCCCTCGTGGGATTATTTTTCCAAGAGCCCCTTTTGCATCTCCTTGGAGCGGAAGATGGAGTTCAGGAGCTTTGCCGTGCCTATCTGCTGCCTCTGCTGGCAACTGCGCCCTTCATGCTGGCAGGAATGGTGCTGGACAGTTTCTTTGTGGTGGAGGGGAGGCCGCGTTTCTCCATGGCTTCCGTGCTGCTTGGTGGAACGGTCAATGTTGCCCTGGACTGCCTGTTCCTCTTTGTCCTTGGCATGGGCATGGAGGGTGCCGCCTGGGCCACCGGCATTGGCTACTCCCTGTCTGTCCTGATCGGGCTGGGCTATTTCGGGCTCTGGCGCAAGGGGACGCTTCGCCTGGTGCGTCCGACGGCGGATTGGAAGATCGTGGGCAAGTCCATGTCCAACGGCATGTCGGAAATCGTGGTCATGCTGTCGGGCAGCGTCATCATCGTCGTCATGAATCATACACTGATGGCCCTGGCCGGGGAGGATGGCGTGGCTGCGGCATCCATCATCCAGTACACCGAGGAACTGCTGTCCGCCATCTATCTGGGATATGCCGAGGGGGTCGCGCCACTGATGAGTTATCGCCAGGGCACGGGGGAATGGGAAAAGGTGCAGCGCATCTACAGGTACAGCTTGCATATCATCACAGCTTTTGCCATCGCGGCATTCCTGTCGAGCTTCCTCGTTGCCCGTCCCCTTATCATGGTTTTTGCAGGAGATGCGTCGGCGGTCTATGATATGGCCATGCATGGCTTTCACATTTTTGCGGTGAGTTTCCTGTTCATGGGCTTCAACACCTATTCCTCGTCGCTGTTTACGGCCTTGAACGACGGCAGGACCTCGGCCCTCCTGTCAGCAGGACACTCTCTGTGCTTCCTTGCCTGTCTGCTGCTCCTTCCCCGTACCTTGGGGCTGGACGGTGTATGGCTGGCACAGCCGGTGGCGGAATTCCTGGCTTTGCTGATGGCCGTGAGCTGTTTCCGGCGCTTGGGTGCCGTAAGATATTGTTGATATTGTTTGAACTCTTTAAGGAAACACTGGATTTGCCCGGTGTTTCCTTAAACTTTTTCAGAATGGTCTTGACAATGAAACCACTATAATGTACCGTAAATTTAGGGCAATATATCTATATATGAAACATACAAGGACATTGTTCTTAAGATGATAGCGTGGGATGAAAAGAAAGGGGCGGCCTGTGAAGAAAATCGTTCTGTTGGTATTTCTGATTTTCGCGGCGGCTATTGCGGGAATCCTCTTGAGCAGCTATGACTTGTCCAACCTGAATACGGATGATAATCCAACCAGGGTCGGTTTGCTTTTGAGCGGATCCCGTTCGGATTGCAGCTATAACCAGGCGCATTATGAGGCGCTGGAGTCCCTGCAGGACGACTTGAATCTTGAGATCGTCTGCAGGGAGGACGTGAAGGCCGATTGTTCCAGGGAGATTGCATCCCTTATTGAGGAGGGGTGCAAGATTATCGTGGGAGTGTCCTTTGAGTTCGGGGAAGCCATGGAAAAAGCCGCAAGGGAACATCCGGAGATCTATTTCTTTCATGCCACGGGCAACGGCCATAGCCGCAACCTTTCCTCATTCTTTGGCAGGATGTACCAGGCACGCTATCTTTCGGGCATGGTGGCAGGGATGCGGACGGAGACAGGGGCGATTGGCTATGTGGCGGCTTTCCCCATCCCGGAGGTGGTACGGGGCATCAATGCCTTTGCGCTGGGGGCGAGGAGTGTCCGCCCGGATGCCCATGTCTACGTGCGCTACTGCGACTCCTGGACGGCGGACGCTCCTGCCGGGAAAGCGTTTCTTGATTTGCTGGACAGGCACCCCATCGATGTCATCTCCCTGCATACGGATTCTCTCCAGCCATACAAGGAGGCAGAGGAACGGGGCGTGTGGTCTGTGGGCTACAATATGGACAATGCCAGCCTTTTCCCCAAAACCTACCTGATTGCCTGCATCTGGAAATGGGATGTGTATTACCGCCAGGAGATTGCGCGTTGCCTGCAGGGAAATTTTCATGGACGCCATGTGTGGATGGAATGGGAGGATGGAATCGTCGCCCTTTCGGACTTCACCAGGAATGTGAAGGAAGGGACGCAGCCTGTCGTGCGGGTAGCCAATGAAAAACTGCGGAGCCGGGAGTTTGACGTATTTTATGGCCCGATCCTGGATAACATGGGGAATCTTCGCGTGGCGGCAGGCGAATCCATGTCGGACGATGAGATGCAGAACAGCTTTGATTGGTATGTGGAGGGCGTGACTGTTGAACAGTAAGGGATGGATGAGACGCGAGCTTCCTCTTCTGCTGGTGGTTCTTGTCCTCATCGTGATTGTAGTCGTGATACGGAGTTTCAAGATCCCGGACACGGGAAGGCAAAACGTGGCCGGCCTTGTCCTGATCGGCTCGAAGGCAGACCATGGATGGAATGAGAGCCATTACAGAGGCCTTCTGCATGTCTGTGAACAGCACGGGTGCGTACTTCTGGTGCGCGAAAACGTGCCGGAAGATGAGCGGCTGTTGTCAGATGCTGTCCATGATCTGATTGGCGAAGGGGCAAATGCCATTTATCTGACCAGCTATGGTTATGGGAAATACGCGGACGAGCTTGCCAGGAAGTACCCCCAGATCGCTTTCTTTTCTATTTCCGGACGGGGTGAAACCAAAAACAGCACCGTCTATTTTGCCCGGTTGTATCAGGCACGCTATCTGGCGGGCATTGTGGCGGGCAGTGAAAGCCGGACGGGACTGCTGGGCTATGTGGCTGCCATGCCGAATGCACAGACCAATCGTTCGATCAACGCCTATGCACTGGGTATGCGCGTCGCCAACCCAAAGGCGCGGCTCATCGTCCGTTTCACCGGGAGCTGGAATGACGAGGAGAAGGAACGGGAGAGTGTTGACCGTTTGGCTGACAAGGGAGTGGATGTCATCACCTATCATGAGGACAGATCCTATGCCGTGAAGGAGGCAGAGCGCCTGGGGCTTTTCAGCATTGGTTACGACAGCGTGTATGAGCAGTACTCGGATCGTTTCCTGACGGCGGTGCTGTACGACTGGGAGGCAATCTATGAGAAGGTGATGGGCGATTATTTGAGTGGAAGGGCGAATCTGGCCCGGCATTATTGGAGTGACCTGTCAGAACAAGGCGTCAAGCTGCAACCAGCATCCCCTCTCGTGCAGGACAGGACACTTGCACTGGTGGAGCAGGAAGAGATACGCATTCGGAAGGGCTGGGACGTGTTTTCCGGCGTGATTTACGACAAAGAAGGAACGCTTCGCTGCGCGGAGGACGAAAAAATCAGTGACCATGAGCTCTTTACCGGCATGGACTGGTTCGTTGAGGGGGTAGAGATAGATGGGTAGCCAGAACTTGCGTCTGGGAAAGAGAAGCCATTTTCTTATCGCTTTCTTATATGCATTTTGGGCCATAGGTGCCGTCCTTGCGGCACTGATGCTGGTTTTCGCCATGGGATGCGGAAATGGCCTACGGACGGATGCTCCCGCAAACGACAACTCCCTGCAAAAGGTACTGGATGCCGGGCAGTTCGTCCTCGGCTTTGACGAGAACTTTCCGCCCATGGGCTTTACCAACGAAAAGGGAGAGATGGTGGGGTTTGACATCGACATGGCCCAGGAAATCTGCAACCGGCTCGGAGTCAAGCTCGTCAAGCATCCCATCAAATGGGAGTTCAAGGAAACGGACCTGAACGATGGAACGATAGACTGTATTGCCAGCATGTCGGTGATACCGGAATCCATAGAGGAGATGTGCCTGTCGGAGCCGTATATAAAAGAAGAGCTCATCTTTGTGGTTCCGGAAAAGAGCACTGTGATGTGGATACGCGACCTCAAGGGCAAGCGGGTCGGCGTGCAGTCCGGCTCCACGACGCAGGAAGCGCTGGAGGCCATGGATATGTATGAGAGCCTCTCGGTCATAGCCCTTGATGACAATATGGAAGTCCTGCAGCAGCTGAAGGAAGGAAAGCTGGACGTTGCTTTTGTGGACTCCCCCACAGCCTATTATTTTATGGATTCGAGTGATGAAAGGTATTTTATCCTGGCCGACAGTCTCGGCATGGAGAAATGGGCATTGGGTTTCAGGAAAGGCGACAAAGAACTGAGGAACAGGGTACAGGAAATCCTCAGCGAGATGAAGGCCGACGGGACACTCGGCGCAATCTCTGAGAAGTGGTTTGGGAGCAACATCACGACGGTACGATGACTCCTTGAGCGGAGGGTGAGACACTATGATGAAGGACAAGGGGAAATTCAGCGCTTTCGATTTGCGCAGCATCGCCGTGTCCATTTTTATGGTGCTCTTCTTTTGCGGTGTGATTTTCTCCTATTATCTCATGCTGGCCTCCGAGACGAGGCAGAAAATCATAGAGCACGGCAACTTCAGCGCGGCCACGGCGGCAAAGCAGATCGACCAATACCTGAGCACCGGCAGCGACGTCATGAGGCTGGCCTGCTATACCCTGGACAAGATGATCCGTGATGGCAGGCCGCAACAGGAGATTGTTGATGTGCTGACAAATCGGTCCGCCGCCGTCGAAAGCATCATGTCCGGGGACTCCATCGGGTTGTACGGCTATATCAACGGCGAGTATCTTGATGGGACGGGATGGGAACCGAACGCCGGGTTTGATGCCACGCATCGTCCCTGGTACATCGAAGCGCGGGCAAACATCGGGCAGGTCGCAGTCGTGGATCCCTATCTTGACGAGTATTCGAACACGATCATGATTTCCCTGGCAAAAACCCTCTGTGACGGAAAAAGCGTCGCTGCGATGGATATCTCGCTGCAACGATTGCAGACCATCACGGAGGAGCTTTCCGCATCGAATGAGTCGGCCATGGAGATTGTCCTTGACCAGCAGTATCGGGTCCTCGCCCATTCGGACAGATCAGAGCTGGGCAGGAATTATATGGCTGAGGAGGGCACCTTCGGAAAGGCTCTTGTGGAGGGGCTGCGTTCCTCAGAGGAGAACTTTTTTTCCTTCGGTTTCGACGGCGTGGATTACATCGTTTACACGGTTCCCGTGGCCAACAATTGGCTCTGCCTGTCCGTATTTGACGAGACAGCCGCCTTCAGCCGGTTGAAGAGGACCCTTGCCTTTACGATTCTGGCGTCATTGCTGATCATTGCTGTGGTGCGTTATATCATGATGCGCTACAACAAGAAGGCCCGCCTTGCCATGGAGCTTGACGAGAGGGCCAGGAATGCGGCCGCCGCCAACGAGGCAAAATCCGCATTTCTCTCCAATATGTCCCATGAGATCCGCACGCCCATCAATGCCATCCTCGGCATGAATGAGATGGTCCTGCGGGAGAGCGATGACCAGGACGTGATCGAGTACTCCGAGAATATCCGTACGGCGGGCAACATGCTGCTGGGGCTGATCAATGATATCCTGGACTTTTCGAAGATCGAGGCGGGCAAGCTTGAAATCCTTCCCGTGGAATACGATATTTCCTCCCTTCTCAAAGATCTGGTGAGCATGGTCCAGCTCAGGGCAGAAAGCAAGGGGCTTGACCTTTCTGTGGATTTCGACGGGAGGTTGCCGAGTTGCCTTTATGGCGATGGAGTCCGCATCAAGCAGGTCATCACGAATATCCTGACCAATGCGGTGAAGTATACGGAAAAGGGAAGCGTGACGTTTTCCGTAGGGTTCGAGCGCAGCGAGGAACGACCGGACATCGTGATCCTCTTCGTGTCGGTTAAGGACACGGGAATCGGCATCAAAAAGGAAGATATCGGCAAACTGTTTTCCAAATTCGAGCGCATCGAGGAAAAGTGCAACCGCCATGTGGAGGGCACTGGCCTGGGCATGGCCATTACCCAGAACCTGCTGGGAATGATGGGAACATCCCTGCATGTGGAAAGCGAATACGGTCGTGGCTCGAATTTCTATTTCCGTCTGGTGCAGAAGGTGGTCCGATGGGAGCCGATGGGAGATTATAAGGCCTCCAGTCATGGGCTTTTGAAGGAGCACAAGGCCTACCGGGAGAAATTCACGGCACCCGATGCCTGTGTCCTGGTGGTGGATGACAATCCGATGAACCTCATGGTGTTCAGGAACCTTCTGAAGAAGACCCGGGTGCAGATCGATATGGCGAATAGCGGGGATGAGGGACTTTTGCTGGCCCAGGGCAAGAAATACGACATCATCTTCCTCGATCACATGATGCCCAGGAAGGATGGCATTGAGACCTTGCACGAGTTGCGAGCGCAAGTGGGCGGCCCGAATATAGATACCCCAGCCGTCTGCCTCACCGCCAACGCCATCTCCGGCGCACGGGAGAGGTACATTGCCGCAGGCTTCCATGAGTACCTGACGAAGCCTGTGGATTTCGGCAAGCTGGAGGACATGCTGATGACCTTCCTGCCGGAGGAAAAAATCCAGGTTGCCAGTGAAGCGGATGCCCCGGCAGAGGTTCCGGAGGAAATCCCCGAAGTCCTCGCGCCCCTCAAGGAGGAGGACTGGATCGACCTCAATCTCGGCATGGAGAACAATGGGGATGCCAAGTCATACCTGGAGCTCCTGCAGATCTTTTACGAGTCCGTGGACGAAAAAGCAGAGGAAATCGAGGGCTTCTATGCTGCCGAAAACCTGAAAGACTATACCATCAAGGTCCATGCGCTGAAAAGTTCGGCGCGGATTATTGGGGCGAAGGACTTCGGCGAGGAAGCGCAGAAGCTGGAGAATGCCGGAAAGCGCGGGGATATGGGCTATATCCGGGCGCATCACGCAGCCTTTCTGGAGACCTACCGCAGCTTCCGGGTGCCGCTGGCCGAAATCTTCGCGGCAGCGGGAACGGAGGAAGAAGAGGCAGGAAAGGAGAAGCCGGAGGCGGATGAGAAGCTCATGGAAGGCATCTATGAGGAGCTTCGGGAAGCAGCGGATGAGATGGACTGTGAACGACTGGATGCTGTTTTCGCCAGGATGGAGGGGTACCGGATCCCGGAGAGGGAAGCCGAACTCTATGGGAAACTGAAGGATGCCGCGTCCAAGTTCGAATACGATACGATTCTTGACCTTTTGCCGAAGGCATAGATGGATGGAGGAAAATTGCTATGTATTGGTATGCTTTGGTTGGAATGCTTGCCATCATGGTTCTCATCGTCGTGAACTATGATGTCCTTTTCCAGCAAAACAACAGATCCAATATTCCTGCCATGGAGAGCTACAAGAATTTCTTGTACGGCACTATAGTATGCTGCATTGCCGATATGCTGTGGGGAATCCTTGGCAGCTTGCATCTTTCTGCCTGGCTTTTCGTGGAGGGTGTGGTATACTATATTGTGATGGCTGTGAACGTGATGCTCTGGGCTCAGTATGTGGTCGCGTATTTGGCAGAGGCCAGCACCTTCACCCGGTTCCTTTCCTATGTAGGGCGCATTTTCTTTGTGGCTGCCGTGGCAATCACCATTGTCCACTGTTTTACTCCGGTCCTGTTCTGGTTTGAAGACGATGGGAATTGCCATGTCGGTATCTTTTGGTATGCACAGCTTGTGTGCCAAATCCTTCTGTTTCTTCTGTCTTCCGCTTATATGTTTCGGGCCATGAAGCGAACGGAGGGGGCGGTCAGGAAAAGGCGCCGGACGGTCTGCCTGGTCGGGATTGTGGTGGCAATCCTGCTGCTCGTCCAGCTAAAATATCCCTTCCTGCCACTGTATACCATTGGCTATATGCTTGGCAATTGCCTGCTCCACATGTTCGTGGTCAACGCTGAAATGGAGGAATACAGGAAGGGGCTCCAGGAGTCTCTGCAAAAGTCCGTGGTGCAGGAGCAGAAATCCCGGTTCCTGGCAGAGATGATGGAAAGTCTTCATATCCGCATAACAGCCATTGCAAACATCTATGTCCTGGTCTGCGAGTTCGATCTCGTTTCGGATACCTACACCATGATAAAACTCGACCAGAGATATACCAATTATTTTTCCGGCAAGCGCTACCGGGATGCCCAGGAAGTATTGAGGGGGCTTGCGAAGGAAAGATGCGATTCGTCGTGCGTGGATGCGGCCCTGGAATTTGTTGATCTTTCAACGCTGGAGGACCGCCTGGAAAAATCCAACGTGACCACCATGGAGTATCGCGCCAAGTCAGGGGCATGGGGACGCGCAAGATTTATCGCTTCCAAGCGTGACGAGGTGGGAAGGCTTGCAAATGTCCTGTATGTTTCCGAGGATATCAGTGTAGAGAAAGCGGAAAGGGAAAAGCTTCTGGACATGACGGAGCGTGCCATTGCGGCAAACGAGGCAAAGACCTCGTTCCTGTCGAATATGTCCCATGAGATCCGTACACCCATCAACGCCATCCTCGGTATGAATGAGATGATCCTGCGCGAAAGCGATGACGAGAACATCCTGGCCTATTCGGAAAGCATCAGGACAGCGGGGGGCACCCTGCTCGGCATCGTCAATGATATCCTTGACTTCTCGAAGATCGAGGCAGGCAAGATGGAGATCATACCCGTCAATTACGATCTTTCCTCCGTCATCAATGACCTGGTGAATATGGTAAAGGCTCGGGCAGACGAGAAGGGGCTGGAGATCATCCTCGATATCGGAAAAGATGTTCCGAAGATGCTGAAGGGCGATGAGATCAGGCTCAAGCAGATCATCATGAACATCCTGACCAATGCGGTGAAATACACGGAAAAGGGCAGTGTGACCTTCTCTGTGGGCTTCGAGCGCATTGAGGAGGACCTGGACAACGTGATGCTTTGTGTGGCGGTCAGGGATACCGGCATCGGCATCAAGCCCGAGGACATAGAACGGCTGTTCATGAAGTTCGAGCGCATCGAGGAAATGCGGAACCGCTATGTGGAGGGGACCGGCTTGGGCATGGCCATCACCCAGAATCTGCTGGACATGATGGGATCTTCCCTGCAGGTGGAAAGCGTCTATGGCCGCGGTTCGACCTTCAGTTTCCGATTGAAGCAGAAAGTGGTCAAATGGGAGCCACTGGGGGATTATGAAGGATCCTATCATGCGTTCCTGAAGGGGCGCGAGGAATACCGGGAGAAATTCACGGCACCGGAGGCCTGCGTCCTCATGGTGGATGACAATCCGATGAACCTCACGGTGTTCAAGAACCTGCTGAAGCGGACACGGGTGCGGATCGACACGGCGAACGACGGCAGCGAAGGGCTTTTGCTGATGCAGGACAAGAAGTACGACCTGATTTTCCTGGACCACATGATGCCGGGAAAGGACGGCATCGAGACGCTGCACGAGCTGCGGGCACAGCAGGGAAGCCCGAATATCGATACTCCTGCCATCTGCCTCACAGCCAACGCCATTTCCGGAGCGCGGGACCACTACATCGAGGCGGGATTCGATGACTATCTGACGAAGCCTTTGGATTCCGGCAAACTGGAAGACATGATGATGGACTATCTGCCGAAGGAAAAGATTGAGGCGGCAGGCACAGAGGAAATAAGCGCGGGCTCCATGGAAATTCCTGAAATCCTCGCGCCCCTCAAGGAAGAGAACTGGATTGACCTCAATCTCGGCATGGAAAACAGTGGGGATGCGGAGTCATATCTGGAGCTCCTGCAGATCTTTTACGAGTCCATCGACGAAAAAACGGAGGAAATCGATGGCTTCTACGCTGCCGAAGACCTGAAGGACTATACCATCAAGGTCCATGCACTGAAAAGCTCGGCGCGGATCATTGGGGCAAAGGACTTCGGCGAGGAAGCCCAGAAGCTGGAAAATGCCGGAAAGCGTGGAGATCTGGACTATATCCGGGAGCATCATGAGGCCTTCCTGGAGACCTGCCGGAGCTTCCGGGCACCGCTGGCCGAGGTCTTCGCGGCATCGGGGACAGAGCAGGAAGCCGATGGGAAGGAGAAGCCGGAGGCGGATGAGAAACAGATGGAAGGCATCTATGAGGAGCTTCGGGCAGCGGCAGAGGAGATGGACTGCGAGCGATTGGATGCTATCTTTGCCAGGATGGAGGGATACCGGATCCCGGCGAAGGATGCCGAACTTTACGGGAAGCTGAAGGCCGCTTCGGACAGATTTGACTATGATTCTGTTCTGTCGTTGCTTGATACTAGAATCCGTTAAAAAGCGACAGCTTTTTCTACGGATTCTGCATGAGACGTCAGACGCGCTTTAGTGCGGCTGTAGCGTGCGAAGCACGCGAATATCCGATTTCAATCGGATATTAGTATGAGGAACAGGTTTTTAAGGGAGAGCAGCCATGAATTATTGGATTGTTGTTGTCGATGACGAAATCTTGAGCCTGACACAGGCCAAGAATATCCTGAAGGAGGCGGACATGCGCGTCACCTGCCTGCGTTCGGGACGGGATCTCTTGAAATTTATGGCGAAGAATACGCCGGATTTGATTATCCTGGATATCCAGATGCCGGAAATGGATGGTTTTGCAACCTATCAGGAACTTCGGCATTTGGAAGGGGAGATCGGGCGGAGCCCGACCCCTGTCATATACCTGAGCGGCATGGAGGCAAGCGATGTGGAGACCCGCAGCCTTTCGCAGGGTGCATCCGACTTCATCCGCAAGCCTTTCCATAAGGACAGCCTCGTCAAGCGCATTGTCAACACGCTGAAACATAACGAGGCCATCAGGAACCTGACGGAAAAGGCGACCATTGACAAGCTGACCGGCTGCCTGAACAAGGAAGCCGGTACCCGTGAGGTGGCAAAGCTTTGCGAGAGCCGGACGGGCATGCTGATGATTTTTGACCTCGACAACTTCAAACTAGTCAATGACATTTACGGCCATAGCATGGGAGACAAGGTACTGAGGGCTTTTGCCGATATTGCACGGCATAGCATACGGGCGCAGGATGTCATGGCAAGGATCGGCGGGGATGAGTTCATGGCTTTTTTCTGCAACATGAGCGATGAGCATGCAGTGGCTGGCATGAACCGCAGGCTGAATGACCAGCTGCTCGAGGAAACTTCACGCCTTATCGGCAAAGAGCTGGATATCCCATTGGGCATTTCCGTGGGCGCGGCTTTGGTGCCGGAGCACGGGCGGGATTATGAGACACTGTTTTCCCTGGCGGACAGCGCCCTTTACCAGGTAAAGAAAAACGGGAAGCACGGCAGTCGGGTATATCATCAGGAAGCCGTCCTGGGCTTGTCGCAGGAAGAAGATATCAAAAGGGAATTTACCCGCATTGCACAGATTGTGGAGGAGAGGAACAGCAGGGGAGGCGCCCTGTCCCTGAATCTGGAGCAGTTCTCCTTTGTCTATCGTTTTGTCCGGCGGTTTTACATGCGGTATGGCGGAAAGGCCATCAAGCTGATGTTCGTATTGACCTCAGAAAAGGATGATACGGAGCGCGAGATGAGCCTGAAGGATGCCTCGGAGAAGTTTGCCATCTGCTTGCAGGATGTGCTTCGAAAGAGTGATATGATCCTGCGAAGCAAGCCAAATCAGTTCTTCCTGCTTCTGCAGGAACTTTCCGAGGAAGATTTCCCCATCGTGTTCCAACGGATCATGGATGAGTGGGAGGCCACGGATGCCCATGTCGGCATTCATCTCGAATACATCATGGAAGCCGTCGTTTATGAGAAAGCTTGCTGCGACAGGGAAGGAGCAGCTTCCAGGGGTGAGGAAGTCTAGTGCAACAAGTTTTTAGGGCGTGTTGAAAGATGTAGACTATGTACTATAGCGAGACAGTTTTTCATCAACAGGGAGCAAGCCCCGAACCTGGATCGGTTCGGGGCTTGCTTCATAAGGGAAATCCTATGTCCTTTTCAAGTATTCTTCCATCATTGTCGGAGAGTAAATCGAAGGATACTCTATATGTGCTTCCAGGAAGTCTTTGTCACCGGTAAGGAGAATGTCCACATTGTGACATAAGGCATCGCTCAGCACAGGGTTATCTTTTGGGTCCCGTAGGTCGCAGAGGATATCTGGCGTGCTTTTGCAAAAAATGATGTTGGTTTTTCTGTAAGCCTGATAGATGTAGTCTGCCTTGTCGGGCCATTTTAGGCGCAACTTGTCTCTGAATTCAGAATCAATATATTCAGAAACATAAAGGGTATACTTCATTGGAGATGCAAATAGTGTGTCCAACACATGACCGGCAGTTCCGCCAAAAATGAAGGCGGAAATGAGGATGTTTGTGTCCAGCATGATCTTCATAAGTCGTTGCGTTCCCTTCTGAACTGAGCCATATCTTCTATCATGGCTTCCTCGGAAGCCCAGCCTTTGTCATCGTTGAACATATTTTGTATCTCGGTGAGGATCTTGCGACTGTCTTCGGCCTTTTTCTTTTTCCTCATGGCGGCCAGATAGCCGATAAAACTGACGGCTGCCTGGTAGTCCTCGCGTTCTAGCCCGCACAGCAAGTCGGCTACGGTTTTCTCATTAGGTATTGCCCCAATGTCTGCACTCGTCATCATAGTATGCTCAACTCCTCTCTGATGGCAATGATGCTTTTAAGAATATTGTACTATGAACTTTCGGGAAATCAAGGGCGGGGGCGGTGGATTTTCAGCACAACCTGAATATTTTCTATTGATTTTTTGTCGCAAACCATGTATACTGAAGGCGAAATCGAATAGAACAGCTTTCGATGCTGACGGATAATGTGGAGTCAACCACGTGCATCGAAAATGCTGAAAGGCCGACCGTCTGGGCAAATGAGTGCCCAGACGTTTTTGTTGTTCTGGAAGGGAAAGGGGAGCTGTTTATGAGGAATCGCTGGCTGATCGCTTTGTCTGCCGTTGGAATCCATATCTCCATTGGAAGTGTTTATGCCTGGAGCGTGCTCACGCGGCCGATCATGGAGGAAATGGGGATTGCACTGAAGGATGCCACCTGGACCTTTTCGCTGGCCATACTGTTCCTGGGTCTGTCCGCAGGTTTCCTGGGGAGTTTCGTGGAGAAGATAGGCCCCAGGAAAAGCGGGCTGCTTTCGACCTGCCTGTTTGGCGCCGGGATGCTGGGCACGGCCCTGGCGGTGGAGCAGCGCAGCCTGCCTTTGCTCTATCTGGCCTATGGCGTCGTCGGCGGCATGGGACTTGGAATCGGCTACATTACGCCGGTGTCCACGCTGGTGAAATACTTCCCCGGCCACAGAGGGTTCGCAACCGGGCTGGCCATCATGGGATTTGGGTTTGCCGCGCTCATCGCCGGCCCCGTCATGCAGCATCTTGCCGCGAATTACGGCCTGGCCAATAACTTCATCATTCTCGGTGTGGTCTACATGATCATCATGGGGGCATCCTCCCTCTACCTGAAGCCCCCTGTTGATCAGGAGGCCAGGGGCAGGGTTACCTCCATCCAGAGGGGCATGACTGCCAATGAAGCGGTCAGGACCTGGCAGTTCTGGACGCTCTGGTGGGTATTCTTCGTGAACATCACCTGTGGCATCGGGCTCCTCGCCGTGGCTTCTCCCATGGCACAGGAAGTCGTGGGAATGGATGCCATGCAGGCCGCGTCCATGGTGGGAATCATCGGCCTTCTCAACGGCGCAGGGCGCATTCTGTGGTCCTCCATCTCTGACTATATTGGCAGGGGGATGACCTACGTGGCCTTTTTCCTGATCGAGATCGTGGCCTTCTACCATCTGGCAGGGACTCAGGATGTTATGGTGTTCCAGGCATTGGTGCTTTTGATCATCTCCTGCTATGGCGGAGGATTTTCCTGCATGCCCGCCTATCTTTCCGATCTCTTCGGGACGAAACAGCTCAGTGCCATTCACGGGCGCGTGCTCACCGCCTGGGGCCTTGCCGGCATCGCCGGTCCCATGATCATCGCTATCTTCAGGGAGAACACCAGCGGCTATGATGCCACCTTGTATTTCTTTGCCGCATGTTTCATCGTCAATTTCATTGCAGCAATGCTCTTGAAATTCTACGGGAAGCGCCATCTCGAAAGGAGCGCGTCCCTGGCATTTGCAGGCAAAGGCTGAGGAATGTATTTTATCTCTTTTCTTTTTGCCGAAAATCCTGTACACTCATATAAATGGGGGCAGAAGCCTCTTTGTGAATGAAATGCATGGAGCGGATGGGAGAGATGTTTTTTGAACTGGGCAGAGGTCAGTATTCGAACTTCCCATGAGGCAACCGAGCTTGTGGCGGAGATTTTTCATGATTTGGGGGCTTCCGGTGTCGTCATTGAAGATCCGGAGCTGCTCAACAACTACATCGATTCGGGGCTTTGGGACTATACGGATATTCCGAGGGCGGATCAGACGGATGTGGTCACGGTGAAGGCATACCTTCCCGTGGATGATGAGCTGGATGAGAAGCTGCGCTCCTTCGAGGAGCGTGTGAAGGCCATGGCGGAGTCCGGCGTCGCCTGCGGCCCCTGTGCCATTTCCTGGAATGAGGTGCAGGACGAGGACTGGTCGGAGAGCTGGAAGCAGTATTTCCATACGGAGAAAATCGGCGGCCTCATCGTCATCAAGCCTTCCTGGGAGGACTATGAGGCGAGCCCCGATGATATCGTGGTGGAGCTTGATCCGGGGGCGGCCTTCGGCACGGGGCAGCATCCCACGACGGCCCTGTGCATCCGTGAACTGGAGTCCCTGGTGAGAGGCGGCATGACCGTCTTTGATGTGGGGACAGGCTCCGGCGTGCTGGCCATCACGGCGGCGAAGCTGGGGGCATCGAAGGTCACGGCCATGGATTTTGATCCCACGGCTGTCCGGATTGCCGGGGAAAATGTCCTTCAGAACCAGGTGGAGGATATTGTCACCGTTGGGCAGAGCGATATCCTGAAATCCTTTGAGGGGAAGGCGGATATCGTAGTGGCGAATATCATCGCGGATATCATCCTGCGCCTCTTTGATGAGCTGGAGGATCATCTGAACCCCGATGGGAGGCTGCTGGCAGGAGGAATCATTTCCGAGCGCGTTGCCGATGTGACGGCGGGGGCGCTGGCCCATGGCTTTGCCATTGAAAAGGTGGTGGAGGACAGTGGCTGGGCTGTGATGGTCATCACTTTGGGAGAGAAGGCATGAGGCGGCTTTTTTACAAGGGAGAGCTGGCGGAAGAGATTGAGATCACGGGGACGGATGCCCATCATCTCATGCATGTCCTGCGTGCCAAAGCAGGGGATGAGATGGTGGTGGTGGACGACAGGAACCGGGCGGCCCGCATGGAGATGGCGGGCTTCACCGGGGATGCCGTGACCATGCGCCTGAAGGAACGGCTGGAGATGGACACCGAATCCCCGATGGACATCATTCTTGCCCAATGCCTGCTGAAGGCGGACAAGATGGACTTCGTGGTGCAGAAAGCCGTGGAACTTGGGGCAAGACGGCTCGTTCCCCTCATGTCACGGAATTGCGTGGTGCACTACGATGCGAAAAAGAGGGAGGAACGCCGGAACCGCTGGCAGAAGATTGCCGATGAGGCAGCGAAGCAATGCGGCCGCACGGCCCTTCTCGAAGTGGCTCCCGTGGTGGAGCTTTCCTCATTTCTGGAATCCGTTCGGGAAGAGGAGGATGGATTATTCCTCTTCTGTTATGAAAATGAGACAAAGCAATCTGTCAGGGAATGCCTCAAAAGGGCGGACACTGACCGCTGCCTGGTGCTCATAGGCCCCGAGGGGGGATTTGCGCCGGAGGAGGCAGAGACCACAGAGCGGTGCGGAGGCATCAGCGTGACGCTTGGGCCGCGCATCTTGCGGGCAGAGACGGCGGCAGTGGCGGCACTGACGATTGTGCAGTATGAAAAGGGAGATTTGGGATAATGCCAACCGTTGCATTAGCGACCTTGGGGTGCAAGGTCAACCAGTTCGAGACGGAAACCGTGGAAGGGCTCTTCCGGCAGAGGGGGTATGAGGTTGTCCCCTTTTCGGAGGCGGCGGATGTCTATGTCATCAACACATGCTCTGTCACGAGCTTGGGGGACAGCAAGTCCCGCCAGCTGATCCGCAGGGCGAGGCGGCAGAATGATGCCGCCATTATTGCTGTGACGGGATGCTATGCCCAGGTGTCGCCGGAGGAGATCAAGGCACTGGATGGGGTTCGTGTGGTGCTCGGGACGAAGGACCGGGCGAAAATCGTTGATTATGTGGAGCAGGCGGCACGGGAAGACGGATTGCTGGACGGTGTCGCCGACGTGATGGAGCAGGGGGAGTTTGAGGACATCCCCCTTTTTGGTATGCCCACCCGTACCCGGGCCTTCCTGAAAATCGAGGATGGCTGCCAGAATTTTTGCTCCTACTGCATCATTCCCTATGCCCGCGGTCCGGTGAAGTCCCGGCAGCTTTCTCATATCCGGCGCGAGGCGGAAAAGCTGGCCGGAGCGGGGTTCAAGGAAATCGTCCTGACGGGGATCCATCTGGGCGCCTATGGGAAGGACCTGCCCGGAAATGTGACCTTGGCGGATGCCTGCCGCGAGGTGCTGGCGGTATCAGGGCTCAAGCGTCTGCGTCTTGGTTCCCTGGAATCCATCGAGCTGTCGCCGGAACTCTTTGCCCTGATGCGGGAAGAGAAGGAGCGTTTCTGCGCCCATCTGCACTTGCCCATGCAGGCCGGATCGGATGCCATCCTGAAGGCGATGAACCGCCATTATGACACGGCGGAATTCGGGAGGCTCATCCAGCGGGTGGAGCAGGAGATTCCGGGGATTGCCATTTCCACGGATGTGATCGTGGGCTTTCCCGGGGAGACGGAGGAGCTCTTTCAGGAGAGCCTGGGTTTTGCCGAGCGGATGAACTTCTCCCGCATGCATGTATTCCCCTATTCCCGCCGCAAGGGGACCCCGGCGGCTTCCATGCCGGGACAGGTGCCGGAACCTGTGAAGAAGGAGCGGGTGCATCGCATGCAGGCCTTGGCAAGGCGGAAGGCAGAGGAATTCCATCAGGGATTCCTGGGCAGAAAGATGCGGGTGCTTTTCGAGACGAGCCATGAGGGCATCGCCGATGGCCTGACGGACAATTACATTCGTGTGTATGCGGATGCCGATGGGGCAAAATTGGGCGAGATTTCCATGGTTTCTTTGGAAAAGCTGTACAAGGATGGCGTTTGGGGAAGGATTTTTCCATCCGAGGGCGAATAGATACATAGAGAAGAAAAACAGCTTAGTGTAACAAGTTTTTAATAACTTGCTGTATCATGCAGGGCAGATTTTCAGCTGCAAGGCGGAGGAGTGCAGGCGTAGCAGAGCTACGTCAAGCAAACGACAACGCAGCAGATGGAAATCTGAACAAGTGAGGCAGTAAGGTATTTAAAATCTGTTACACGGGCTGTTGATATGAGGGATGGGAGTGGCAGATATGGCAGATTGCATTTTTTGCAAGATTGCGAAGAAGGAGATTCCTTCCACAGTCGTGTATGAGGATGAACAGGTGATTGCATTCAAGGACCTGGAGCCGCAGGCTCCCGTGCATGTCCTTGTGATACCGAAGAAGCATGTGGAGAGCGTATTGGCGCTGCAGGCAGAGGATAAGGAGCTCATGGGGCATATCCTCTGCGAGGTCATGCCAAGGCTTGCAAAGGACCTGGGCGTGGATGCCAAGGGGTTCCGCGTGGTTGTCAATACGGGCGAGGACGGCAACCAGACCGTGAAGCACCTGCATTTCCACCTTCTGGGCGGACGTTCCATGCAGTGGCCGCCGGGCTGACTTGAACAGGAGGAATCTTTATGGCATCGGTTCTTTGGGAACTGGAAGGGGAGCTGCTGCATATTGCGATGAAGTGCGACAAGCTTCGGAAAAAAGATGGGCTTTCCCCGGAGGAGCAGGCGGATCTGGAGGATATGGAAAAGCGCAAGTCCATACTGGAGAGGAAACTCAGGGAGCATCGCGTGAGCTTGCAGGATGTCTGAAGGAGGACGGGTGGTTTTTTTCATAAAAATTGCATTTCTTTGCAGGGTTTTCCGAGGATATGTCGAAAAAGTACTGTGTCAAAGGGTATACTGCAAAAAAACCGAAAGGGGTAATTTATATGGCGTTTCCAGACAGCATTAAAAGCAATGAGGATATCCTGGATGCATTCAAGGTGGTTATTCCTTATATCAACAAGGTCGTCCGTGAGGATGTGGTGATTGGGCTCAGCAACCTGACGGAGTATATTGACTATGTCCGTGGACAGAAATTGGACATCAAGCTCGCTGCAGGGAAGCCGATCCGGGACATTCCGACCATCCAGGAGTGCATCAAATATGACCGCATCACCTATGATGACCAGGATGCCAGTGTTTACGGTGTTCCCATCAAGACGATTTTCTGTCCCATCTATGGACTTAACGGCGAGATCATTGGTACCTTGAGCACAGGTGTCGATATGGAGAGCAACCAGGCGCTTGTGCGTTCCATCGAGGATATCACGGCAGCCACGAACACGGTGTATGAGGCCGTAGAGCATGTGGCCCAGGGAGCCGGCGAGCTTGCCAAGGTCGGCCAGAAATCCGTGGAGCAGGCAAAGTTCCTGCAGGACAAGAACGTGGATACCCTCAAGGTCATCGACTTCATCACGAACATTGCAGGGCAGACGAACCTGCTCGGCCTCAATGCCGCCATCGAGGCAGCGCGTGCCGGTGAGCAGGGCAGAGGATTTGCTGTCGTCGCGGAGGAAGTCCGCAAGCTTGCGGAGCAGTCCAGGGAAGCAACGGAGCGCATCCAGTCCACGTTGGCGGAGATGAACACGGCCGTTACAGAGATTTCGAAGTCCATCGAGTCCACGGGTGCAATCAGTGAGGAGCAGGCGGCATCCACGGAGGAGATCACGGCACATCTTTCCCGCGTTGCAAAGGCTGCGGAGCGGCTTAACCAATTCATTGAGCGGTTCAAATAACGAGAAATAGAGATATATTTTGGAAGATATTTTGCCGTTGGCAAAATCTGAACTATGTGTTATGATGGAGTCACTTTGGTTATCGGGTGAGTTCATTATGAAAAAAATTATCATATCCTGCCTGGTGACGGCTGTCCTGGTGACGGCGTTCTGGTGTACCATGGCAGGATATTTTATTGGGAATTATATTGTGCAGTTCGGGCTGGAGCGCGGAGGGGAGGCGGACAATCCCAAGGCGCCGCCGAGGGCCTATGCCCTGCTCATGCCGCCGGAAAGCCGCCAGTTCACGAAGCCGGATGAGGAGCATGAGGTCTGGAAGATACGCTCTGATGACGGCCTCCTGCTGCAGGCAACCCATTTCTATCCGGAGGAGGACAGCAACCGCTGGGTCATTGTGGCCCATGGCTATGGCTGCACCCAGCAGAATTCATGGTACATTGCCTCCACCTATCTCTCCATGGGCTATCATGTGCTTACACCGGATCTTCGGGCATCGGGGGACAGCGAGGGAAAGTTCCTGACCATGGGATATATGGAGAGCAAGGATATAGAGCATTGGGCGGCCGAGATTGTCAGGCACTATCCTGAGGCGAAGATTGCCCTTCATGGGGTTTCCATGGGGGCTGCTGCAGTGATGCTGGCCGCGGCCTCCGGGAACCTGCCGGAAAATGTCGTTGCCTGCATTGAGGACAGCGGCTTTACCAGTGCCTATCATTTGCTGGCTCTGCGCTTGGAGGACTCCTTTGGGTTGCCCGCCTTTCCTGCCATGAATCTCCTGGATTGGAGATGTGAGCATCTGGCAGGTTTTTCTTTGAGGCATGCTGCTCCCATTAAGGTCATGGATCGTGTGAGGATGCCGATCCTGTTCATTCATGGGGAGAAGGATACCCTGGTGCCTCCCTACATGGCGGATTTGCTCTATGAGGCGTGCTGGTCGCCGAAAAAGGAGATTTTCCTTGCGCCGGATTCCATTCACGGAGCCGCCAGTCAGACAGCACATGATGCCTATTATAAAAAAGTGGTGGAATTTCTGGAACCGTGCATGAGAGATGAGGGGATGATGCAGTGAGGGCTGTGACGACACGGGTCAGTGAGGCTTCCGTTGCTATCGGCGGAGAGACCGCAGGACAAATCGGCAGGGGATATCTGGTGCTTCTGGGCGTTGGACCCGAGGACACGGAGAAGGAAGCGGTCCATTTAGCAGAGAAGGTCTGCAATCTCCGTGTGTTTGAGGACGAGAATGGAAAGATGAACCTCAGCCTCGCCCAGGTGGAAGGGGAGATCCTCGTGGTTTCCCAATTTACACTTTATGCCGACCTGAAGAGCCGGAGGCCCGGCTTTTCCCATGCGGCGAAGCCGGAACAGGCCATTCCTCTTTATGAGAGATTCATGGAGGAATGCAGGGCACGGGGCTTCCACGTGGAGCACGGGGAATTCGGGGCGGACATGCAGGTGGCATCGGTCAATGACGGGCCGGTGACCTTGATTTTTGACACGGATGAGGTGTGAGAAGATGGAAGAGAAGGTTTTGCTGGACCAATATGCCCGTCTGGTGGTGCGTACCGGCGTGAATCTCCAGAAGGAGCAGCTGCTTGTCATCAACTCCCCCATCGAGTGCGCGGATTTTGCCAGACGCATTGCGCGGGAGGCTTATGATGCGGGAGCGCATGATGTGGTGATTTCCTGGAGCGATGAGGAATTTTCCCATCTGCGCTTCGATAGGGCCAAGAAGGCCGTGTTTACGGAATTTCCCGAATGGCGCCGTCTTTTTTACGAGGACTATGCAAAGCAGGGGGCGGCCTTTGTCACGATTGCTGCCAGGAATCCCGAGATCTTCAAGGATATCGAGCCGGAGAAGCTTACACTGGCGAACCAGGCGGCAGGCGCCGCTCTCCTGGAGTATCGTGCCCGCCTCATGAGCAACAAGAACACCTGGTGCGTGATTTCCGTGCCGACGCGGGACTGGGCGAAGAAGGTGTTTCCGGAACTTTCTGTCGATGCTGCGATGGAGCGTCTCTGGCAGGAGATCTATGCAACCGTGCGGATCGGGGAGACCAAGGATCCTGTGCGGGCCTGGGAGGAACATACTGCCTTCCTGAAAAAAGCGGCGGATTTCATGAATGGCCATGCCTTTCAATCCCTTCACTATACGAATGGATTGGGGACGGATCTGGTCATTGAACTGCCGGAAGGCCATATCTGGGCAGGCGGGGCGGAGTATTCCGACACGGGTATCCGCTTTGTGGCCAATATGCCCACAGAGGAAGTCTACACCCTTCCGAAACGGGATGGGGTTCATGGAATCGTGGTCGCCACAAAACCCTTGAACTTCCATGGCAATCTCATCGAGAACTTCCGGCTGAAGTTCAAGGACGGGAAAGTGGTGGATTACAGGGCAGAGAAGGGGGAGCAGATCCTCAAGGAACTTTTGGGGACGGATGAGGGATCTGGTTATCTGGGAGAGGTGGCCCTGGTTCCCTTCGACTCGCCGATTTCCCAAAGCGGACTGCTTTTTTACAATACTCTCTTCGATGAGAATGCCTCCTGCCATCTGGCGCTGGGCAAGGCATATCCTACCTGCATCAAGGGCGGGGAGAATATGGAGTCCGTGGAGCTTCTGCAGCATGGTGTCAATGACTCCCTCCTGCATGAGGATTTCATGGTGGGATCGAGGGATCTGTCCATCGTCGGCACCACCCGGGATGGAAAGGAAATCCCCGTGTTCCGGCAGGGGAACTTTGCTTTTGATTGCGGGGATGGCAGAGCATGACGAAAAAGATATTTGTTGTCTTATGCGCCGTGGTTTTCCTGTTGGGAGCCTTGCCTGTTCAGGGGGCGGCAAAGGAAAGTGCCCATCTGGAGGACGATGACTTTTCCTGTCGGGGAATTCATCTGGGGGATTCCGAGGAAAAGATGCTTGCGGCCTTTGGCGAGCCGAGCTTCGACAAGCAGGTGGGCGTCTATGGCATTGGCGTCGTTTATTATTCCTTCCCCAAGGGGCTGGACGTGGGTGTTTCTGTCCGCAGGAGAGAGGTGGTGGATATCCTCATCCATGACAAAAACTATCAGGCGCGGGCAGGGGTGCGATATGGCGCGACACCTCATAAGCTCAAGACCACCTATGGAGAAAAGGGGCGCACGATGCTCGATGGTGTGATATACTACATCTATGAGCATCCGGAAAAGCCCCAGGAACGTCTGCTGCTGGAAGTGGACTCCGAAAACGGGAGCCTGCGATCCTTCCGCATCACCAGCCTTCCCCTCACGACGGATGAGGCGGACAGAAGAGCGCAGGAGGATGAGGTCTCCAGCGACCTTTCGGTTCTTCTGGCAGGGGAAAAGGAAATTGACACCAGTGCCATGCCGGAGCATGGGCCGGTGAAGATACGAGGCTTGGAGAAATGATACATCTCAGGATGATGCGCCACCGTTTGCTGCGCTATATGGGTATCACGTTGGGGTGCATGATTGCCAGCTGTTCCATCAACCTCTTTTTGGTGCCTGCCCATCTTTTGACAGGCGGCGTGACGGGCATTGCCATCATCTTTTACTATCTCGCTGCATGGCCCATCGGCGTTCAGACCTTCGTTTACAATATTCCGCTCCTTTTTGCGGCCTATAGGACACTGGGCAGGCAATACACCATTGATGTCATCATCGGCACCGTGATCTTTTCCGTGTGCCTTGATCTGACGACCTTCCTCAATGCCTATGCGCCCATCAATGATCTCATGCTGGCGGCGATCTTCGGCGGCGTGTTCAACGGTGTGGGGTACGGCATCGTGTTTCGCATGAACGGCAGCACGGGGGGCTTCGATATCGTGGGAGCCATCGTGAAGAAATTCTATTCCTTCCAGATGGGGGGCGTCATCTTCGCCTTCAACTGCCTTGTCATGTGCGTGGCGGGTTTCCTCTTCGGCGTGGCGCCTGCCATGTTCACCCTGATCTGCATGTACGTGAACGCACAGGTCACGGACAAGGTCATTGCAGGATTCAACAAGCGCAAGGCGGTGCTCATCATATCCGACAGGGCGCAGCCCATTGCCGAGGCGATCATCACGGTGGTGGGACGGGGCGTTACCTTCCTGCATGGGCAAGGGGCCTTCACCCGCAAGGAGCGGAACGTGGTCTTCGTGGTGGTGAACCTCACCCAGGTGGCAAAGATCAAGCTGATCACCGATACCATTGATACCCATGCCTTCATGATCATCATGTCGGCCAATGAGGTCATGGGAAGGGGCTTCAGCCAGCCGGGGGTGGAAATCGAGAAGATGCTCAAGGAACACAGGAAATGAGGTGGCATATTGGAAATCACGTATTTGCTCAATAGCGGGTTCCTCGTGAAGACGGGACAGATCCTGCTGATTTTTGACGATTTTGAGGATCCCGTCCATGCTGTGGAAGGGGCCCTGGCGGAGGGGAATTTTGACCGGCTTTATATCTTTGTCTCCCATGCCCATTTCGACCATTTCGATCCGCATATCCTGGACTATGCGGATGCAACGGCACGTTATGTCTTCAGCAATGATGTGCGGCACACGAAGCGGGGAAAGCTCTTCCCGGCAGAGAAGACGGTGTACATGAAAAACTATTCCGATTGGGAGGATGAGGCCATCCATGTGAAGTCCTTTGATTCCACGGATACGGGAACCTGTTTTCTGGTGGACACAGGGGAGGCGAAGGTCTTCCATGCGGGAGACTTCAACTGGTGGCACTGGACGGGAGAGCCGGAGAAAGACCGCCTGCTGGCCCGCAATGCCTTCCAGAAGCAGATGAAGAAGCTGGAAGGGCTGGAGACAGACGTGGCCTTCTTCCCTGTGGATGGCAGGATGGGAGATGCCTGGGACATGGGGGCGAAGGAATTTTGCGCCCGTACGAGAGCCAGGGCACTTGTGACGATGCACAATGTGGGCTTTCCCGCATGGAGGCCGTCGGCGGACTTCTTTGCAGCGGGCAGGGAGATCCCCTATTGGACCCCGGGTACGCCAGGCGAGAAGCGTTTGCTGGATGAGGGAGGTTTCAGGGAATGAAGAGAATCATGTGTTTGATCAGTGTCATGCTGGCTGCGGTCTTCCTGACCGGGGGATGTTTGGCATTTGGCAATGAAACAGGAAAAGGAGAGACTAAGATGGGAAATCGTATTGCAGTATTTGAGACGAACATGGGAACCTTTGAGGTTGAGCTGTTTGAGGACAAGGCTCCCATCACGACGGAGAATTTCATCGGCCTGGTGGAAAAAGGCTTTTATGATGGGCTGATCTTTCATCGCGTCATCGACGGTTTCATGATCCAGGGCGGCGACCCGGAGGGAACCGGCAGGGGTGGCCCGGGCTACACGATCCCGGATGAGTTCCACCAGGATCTCAAGCACAGCTCGAAGGGCATTCTTTCCATGGCGAATGCCGGCCCCAATACGGGCGGCTCCCAGTTCTTCATCACTTTGGATGCCACGCCCTGGCTGGATGGCCATCATTCCGTGTTCGGAAAGGTCGTGAAGGGCATGGATGTGGTGGAGAAGATCGGCAAGGTGGACACGGATTTTCAGGACCGTCCTCTCAAGAAGGTCGTCATAGAGAAGATCACCCTCAAGAATGCGGAATAATCGATGCCTGTTGCCTACACATACATCCTGAAATGCGCGGACGGAACGCTCTATACGGGCTGGACTACGGACCTCGCCAAGCGGGTGAAGGCCCACAACGAAGGCCGGGGGGCAAAGTACACCCGCGGACGCGTTCCCGTCCGGCTTTGCTATTTCGAGGAATTCGATGACAAGATGGCCGCCCGCAGCAGGGAATGGCATATCAAGCAGCTTTCCCGCAGGGAGAAGCTGGCGTTGATTGACAAAGCGGGAAAAGATACGTATAATTGATTTGTCTGCGTAGGGGCACCTTTTGTGCCTCTATCGCTATATTTGATTGGGTTTGCATCATATCATATAGAAAAAAGGGGCGCTGGAACATGGCAGAGAAACGTGTAATGCTGACGGAGGACGGCTATAATAAACTGGTCGAGAAGCTGAACTATTTGAAGAGCGTGCGGCGTATTGAGGTGGCGGAACGCCTCAAGGCGGCCATTGCCCTCGGTGACCTCAGCGAGAACTCCGAGTACGATGACGCGAAGAATGAGCAGGCCTTCCTGGAAGGCGAGATCATGGATCTGGAGGCGAAGATCCGGAATTCCGACATCATCAAGAGCGGCGAGGGCGATGTTGTCCAGATGGGCAGCAAGGTCACGGTGAAGGATCTGGAATTCGATGAGGAAGAGACTTACATGCTCGTGGGCTCCACGGAGGCGGATCCCGATGAGTACAAGATTTCCAATGAATCGCCCCTGGGGGTTGCGATCCTTGGGCAGAAAGTGGGCAGCGTTGTGGAGGTGCATGCGCCCGCCGGCATCATCAAATACCAGATCATGAAGATTGAGGCATAAAACAGTAAGAATAGGGGAAATGAATTCATGGCAGACAAGAAGCAGGCGGTGGAGCAGACGGCTCCCGTGGAGGATCTCAATGAGATGATGAAGGTTCGCCGCGACAAGCTGGAGACCTATCGCAGTATGGGGATTGCACCCTTTGGGCATCGTTATGAGGTGACCTATCATGCACAGGATGTGCGGGATGAGTTCTCCGGTGTGGAGGACGAGGAGGAGCATGGCAATGTGCGTCTGGCAGGACGCCTCATGGCCATCCGTGGGCATGGCAAGGCAAGCTTTGCCACATTGAATGACCGCAGCGGCTCCATTCAGGTGTATTTCAAGCTTGATGTGCTGGGCGAGGAGAAATACGCACAGTTCAGGATGCTGGACATCGGGGACATCATCGGCATCCAGGGCTGCGTGTTCAAGACGCGCCGTGGGGAACTCACCGTGAAGATCCAGGATTTTGAGCTTTTGTCCAAATCCCTGCGCCCGCTGCCGGAGAAGTTCCATGGGCTCAAGGATGTGGAAATCCGCTATCGCCAGCGCTATCTGGATCTTATCGTGAATCCCGAGGTGCGCAAGACCTTTGAGGCGCGGAACAAGACCATCAAGGCCATCCGCCGCTATCTGGATGCTCATGACTTCATGGAGGTGGCGACACCGGTTCTCTCCACCATTGCGGGGGGCGCGGCGGCCCGGCCCTTCGTTACCCACCATAATGCGCTGGATGTGGATCTCTATCTGCGCATTGCCACAGAGCTCAACCTCAAGCGCCTCGTGGTAGGCGGCTTTGAGCGCGTCTATGAGATGGGGCGTGTCTTCCGCAATGAGGGCATGGATGTGCGCCATAACCCGGAGTTCACCTCCGTGGAGATCTATCAGGCCTACGGAGACTACACGGATCTTATGGATCTCACGGAAGAGCTGGTGCGGGATGCGGCCCAGCAGGTCCTGGGAACCACGGTCATCAACTACCAGGGCACGGAAATCGACCTGGGCAAGGCGAAGCGCATCAGCATGAACGATGCAGTAAAAGAGGCTACGGGCAAGGACTTCCTCTCCTGCCAGACCGTGGAGGAGGCGCGCGCCATGGCGGATGAATTGCAGATTCCCTATGAGCAGCGCCATGGGATCGGCGGAATCCTCAACGCGGCCTTCGAGGCGAAGGTGGAGGAGACTCTCATCCAGCCGGTGTTCATCACAGGGCATCCCACGGAGATATCTCCCCTGGCGAAGAGGAATCCCGAGGACCCGCGCATCACGGACCGTTTTGAGTTCTTCGTCTACGGAAGAGAACTTGCCAATGGATTCACGGAGCTCAACGATCCCATCGACCAGGAAGGGCGTTTCCTGGATCAGTTGGAGCAGCGTGAGGCCGGTGATGAGGAGGCCCATGTCATGGACAAGGATTTCATCACGGCACTGGAATATGGATTGCCTCCCACGGGCGGGCTTGGCATCGGTGTTGACCGTCTCATCATGTTCCTGACAGACAGCCCCTCCATTCGGGATGTGCTGCTCTTCCCGACCATGAAGCCCATTGAAAATCAATAATCAAACTTTGTGAATGAAGTGTACTATAAGCGACCGGCTATCATCTCCAGCATGGGAGAGGTGATAGCCGGTCGCTTGGCTTTTAGTGCATTTTGCAGGAATTTCCGAAAGCATGGCGAATTGTATCATGGAGTATGTTGATAAACGTAGACTGAATTGGAGGAATGGAAAGTGAAGGAATTGATCTGCAAGCCCATAGGTTACATAGAGTCGCCCTATAAGGTCCGGGAGAACACACCGAAAAGCGGGGACGAGTATCCGGATCAGGAAGCCGTGATGGAGATTCTGGAGGAATATGCAGAAGCCATGGCGAATATGGAGGTCGGAAAATCCTATGAGGTTCTGTTCTGGTTCGACAAGATCAATGAAGTGAAGCTGACGGTGCCTTACCGGGGCGTTGGCCCCATGATGGGGATCTTTTCCACCCATGCGCCGTACCGTCCCAATCCCATAGGGGCTTCTATCATAAAGGTCACGAAGATTGAGGGACGCCGCATACATTTTACCGGCGTTGATATGATGGACGGCACGCCGGTGCTGGATATAAAATCAGCCAACTGAAGAATCGCGCAGCCTCTTCATCAAAGCGGCATGCTTGCTTCCACAAATGCAGCGAAGATCCTTTGGCTGCTCCGGTTCTTTTTCCAGGAGAACTCCGGATGCCATTGGACGCCCCAGACGAACTTTCGTTGGGGATAACGGACAGCCTCGACAAGCCCGTCCTCTGCGACGGCCATGACTTCCAGGCTGTCTGCCAGCCTGTGGATTCCCTGATGATGATAGCTGTTTACTCCAAGATGATTTTCCCGAAGCAGGGCAAAGAGCGGTGAGGCCTTTACGACGGAAACCTTATGGGCAACCCTGTCGTACGGGGGTGTCATGTGATGCAGGCATTCGGATGGTCTCTGCAAGTCCAGATCCTGATAGAGGCTTCCACCCAGGAAGGTGTTCAGGAACTGCAGTCCCCTGCAGATTCCAAGCACGGCCATTCCCCGTTCCAATGCTTCGCAAAGAAGGAGCTGTTCCATCTGGTCGCGTTTCCAGGAAGATTCCCCGCATTCCTCCATCCTTTTTTCCCCGTAGAGTTCGGGGTTGACATCCTGTCCGCCGGTCAAGAGGATTCCATCGCACAGTTCTGCTGCCTGGATGATTTCTCCCTTATCAGCACTCAGGGGCATGATCAGGGGCATTCCTCCCGCCGCACGTATGCCGTCCAGATATCCCGGCAGCATCCACAGGCTTTTCCGGCCAATATCCACCAGTGGGACAACGCCAATCACAGGTTTTCTCATCGTTCTCACGCCTTTCTGTTTATGGATGAACAGTTTCTTATTGTGTTGTAACGCAAAATGCGGCTTATGGAATATTCCATAAGCCGCGTTGCTTTTCGCCAACCATTCTACATCATTGCAGCGCGTTTTGTCAATTTTGCAGAACGGCTTGACAACCTATTTTTTTCATGCTATCATCTGAATGTAATTTCAAATAAATAAATTCCGTTATTAAAAAGCGGAAAAATGAGCAGAGTGGCTCTTTATTTCAGGATATATCTGTCTGAAATAAAGGGCCTTTCTATTTTGAAGGGGGGTGATTGCTTGTGTCTTGGGTATGATGCAGGATATATGCTTCTTTATGGAATATGGGAATTCCGGAAAGAAAGAGGGTTATGGATATGACAAGAAAAATTTGCAACGTATTTGGCTTTACAGGCATACTGCTTGCACTTCCGGCAGTTGCCTTCGCTGAGGCGGAATCCGGGATCGACAGTGGTGATACAGGGTTCATGCTGGTCGCCATGGCATTCGTCTTGCTGATGACGCCTGCCCTGGGGTTCTATTACGGCGGCATGGGCCGGGCCAAGAACATGCTGAACGTGCTGATGATGTGCATCGTGCTTCTTGGAATCACGTCGGTGCAGTGGGCAGCCTTCGGTTATTCTACGGCTTTTGCGCCAACCGTCAATGGGTTCTTTGGAGGGTCTGATTTCTGGTTCATGAATGGCGTTACAGTGGAACCTTACGCTGATTATGCGCCGACAATCCCGGCGGAACTCTTTTCGATGTACCAGATGGTTTTTGTTATGATCACATCCGCGATTATCGGCGGTGCAGTTGCCGGAAGAATGAAATTCCCGGCGTTCTGCCTGTTGATGTTTTTTTGGATGTCCCTTGTTTATGAGCCGCTTTGCCACATGGTCTGGGCGAAAGGCGGGTTCATTGGGGAGCTTGGGGCATTGGATTTTGCAGGAGGCACGGTAGTGCATATCAGCTCCGGGGTATCTGGCCTGGTGGCTGCCCTGATCCTCGGGAAGAGGTACGGCTATCCCGTGATGTCCTTTCGGCCGCATAATCTGCCCTTCGTGACCCTTGGATTTGCCTTCCTTTGGTTCGGCTGGATTGCGTTTTGCGGAGGCTGTGCCCTCAATGCTGCAGATGCAGTGCATCCGATCATGACAACGAACACGGCGGCGGGCATGGGCATGCTCACGTGGATGCTGATTGAGAAAGTGCGCATAGGAAAGATGACGATTCTGGGCGCATGCACCGGGGCTATCTCCGGGCTCGTCGGCATTACCCCATCCTGCGGATTTGTGACGGTTGGCGGTGCCATCCTGATTGGAATGATCACAACCTGCGTCTGTTATTTCGGAATCGTCGTCCTGAAGACAAAACTCGGATATGATGATGCACTGGATGCTTTCGGCTGTCATGGAATCGGTGGCATGTGCGGTGCCATGCTGACGGGTGTCTTTTGCTCCAGCGCAGTCAATTCCGCTTGCCCTGACGGGCTGTTCTATGGAAATCCCGAGCAGCTCCTGCCGCAGTTGGCAAGTGTCATCATAACCATTGCCCTTGCTGCAGGGTTCACGTTCCTTATCATCAAGGGCATCGGCTTGTTCATGCAGGTCAGGGCAACAGAGGAAGAAGAGAAGGCTGGCATGGATTACTGCGAGCATGATGAAACTTCGTATTCAAGTTTGTAAAATTTCTCTTGCACAAAAAAGTTCATGGTGTTATAATTGCGTTGTACAAAAAAATAAATTCCGTTATAAAACGGAATGGGCAAAGAAGCCCGGATCAGTGCTGGCGAGAGCTGGCGGCTGATTCGGGCTTCTTTTGATGAAAAGGAGGGACTGAATGATGAGTTCAAGGGATGAAGTTCTTGCAAAGTTGAAGGAATGCATCGAGGAATTGGACGAGGATCTGGCAGAGGAGGCAGCCAAAGAAGCGGTTGACCTTGCAATCGATCCGATTACCGCAATCAGTGAGGGTCTTGGTGCAGGGATGCAGACACAGAGCGACCTCTTTGACGAGGGTGAGGCGTTTGTCCCACAGCTTGTTGTGGCGGCGGAGATTTTTGAAAAGGCGATTGGCATTATTACCGCCGATTTGTCGGAAGGGGCGAAGCAATCCTCGTCCCTTGGGAAAATCCTGATTTGCACGGTGGAAAGCGATATCCATGATATCGGCAAGAATATCGTGAAGACGATGCTTTCGGCCAGCGGGTTCGAGGTACACGACATAGGAAGGGATGCAGCAACCACCGAAGTTGTAGCGAAAGCGAAGGAACTTGGGGTTGACATTATTGCAGGCGCAGCGCTTATGACGACGACGATGCCGGCACAGCGGGATATCGTCAATCTTCTGAAGGAGGAGGGAATTCGCGACCAGTTCAAGTGCATGTTCGGTGGCGCACCTGTTTCAGAGGAATGGGTGAGGTCCATTGGAGCAGATGCCTATGCCGAAAATGCGGCAGAGGCAGTGGACAAGGCCAAGGAATTGATAGCAGCCATTCGCGCATAATGGAACGAGAAAGATGAGGAGGGAGTTTTATGACACTTTCCAGAACAATCACGGTCATGGATGTATATGACCGTGCAAAAACCGGCGAACGGGTAGAGGAGAAGGAATGGGACTATAAGATCATTCCTAAGACGGCATCTGCCCTGAAGAAGAAGTATGGGATCAAGATGGACAAGAAGAAGATCATCCCGGAGGATCCCGAGCTTTGCAGCAACCTGTTCAAGGCGGGGCTGGAGCTTTTGGCAACCTGCGGCGTGTATTGTATTGATACGAACCGTGTCATAAAGTACACGGAGGAGGAAATCCTTGCATCCCTTGAGGCTGCCCCGAAGTCTGCCCAGTATGGCGAAGTTGGGCTGAACGGGCGCATGATTGCATGCCGCCGGCATGATGACAAGCGTCCGCCGATCATTCAGGGCGGGCCGACCGGCGCACCCTGCTCGGAAAAGTATTTCCAGGATATCCATCAGACGTATGCGCAGGAACCGATTGTTGATACAATCGTCGATGGCGTAATGCAGACGATCAAGGGCAAGGACCCGATGCCGGGAACTCCTTGGGAAATTGCAGCAGTAAAGGCTGAGGCGAAGGCCGTGCGTGAGGCCCAGATGAGGGCCGGGCGCGACGGCATGGGGCTTTAGGGGAATGAAACATCCCTTTCCGCAGCCGGGGTTATCGCTGCAGATTTCCCCGGAGGCATGAGGCCTACGGACAGCCATGAAGTATCCCAGCTCAATGAGCTCAAGATTGATGTCAGTGCACTCACTTTTGACGCGCATTATGTTCTGGCCGGTGATATGATCATGTGCGAGCAGATGCCGATTTATGGCGGCTACGCCGGAGGTCTTGAAGAAACCACGATTGTCGATGTCGCAACGACGATCAATTCCTTTGTCATGATGCAGGCGACCTGGCATCTGGATGGGCCCACACATGTGCGCTGGGGCATCACTACGGCACGCGAGACGCTGGCCGTTGCCGCGCATGCCTGCATGGCGGTCGAATCCCATTATGACCTGATGATGGGCAACCAATACTACACGACGGCAGGTCCTTGCACGGTCATGTGCCTTCTGGAAACGGCGGCCCAGGCCATCACGGATACTTGCAGCGGGCGTGAGGTGCTTTCGGGCGTTGCTGCGAGCAAGGGAGTATCGACGAACTACACCACAGGCATGGAGGCGCGGTTCATGGGCGAGTGTGCCCATGCTGTTGCCGGAATGCCGACGGCAAAAGTCAATGAGCTCCTTGACAAGCTGGTGGGAATGTACGAGAAGAACTACAAGACAGCACCCACAGGCAAGCCTTATGAGGAGTGCTATGACACGAAGACACTGCTTCCGACACAGGAATACCTGGATGTCTACGATGAGGCGGTAAAGGTCATGACAGAGCTGGGACTCGATTACTGGACAAAGAAAGCGAAACTTTTGTGATGGTTTAAGGTTTCTTATTGCGACAAGGGAAAGGGCATGGTTCTCCGTAGGTGCGGAAGAACTGTGCCTTTTTATCTCTTTGGGGAAAGGAACAGTATATGAAGAAGTTTCAGGTGACATTCCAGCCATTCGGAAGGAAATACAGTGCAGAGCAATCTGACACCGTCCTGGATATTGCAAGGAAAAACGGGATTCCGCTGCCGGCTCCATGCGGAGGAAACGGCATATGCGGGAAATGCCTCGTGCGGATTGAGCGGCATGGTGGAAGCAGGAGAACAACCCGATTGACAAGGAAAGAGCAAAGATACATTTCCTCTGAGAAACAGAGGGAGGGCTTTCGGCTTGCCTGCCAGACCAAAATCCATGCGGATATGACAGTGGAAGTCCAGAACACGGACAGCGGAGGCGTGATCATGGAGTCCGGGAGATCCTCTCCGGTCAGCTGTCGGCCGAATGTCAGGCAGTATGAGGTGGAGCTCGCCCCACCGACACTGGAGGACTTCCGGGATGACTGCCAGCGTCTTTTTGACGGCTTGCGGGAGAGGGATGCGGCACTCAAGGAGCTGGAAATTGATCATGCCGTGCTGAAAAAACTGCCGGGGACATTGCGGAAAGGGAAATGGCATGTGAGCGTTGCCGTCCTCGGGGGAAAGACCGTCGTTGATGTCCGTGCCGAGCCCTTGGAAGGGGTTTACGGCGTGTCAATCGATCTCGGAACAACGACCCTGGCGGCTTCGCTCTCCGATCTTCAGAATGGGAGGCTTCTTGGGAGGACCTCGCGCATGAACACCCAGATCCGATATGGCGATGATGTGCTGTCCCGCGTGTCCTATACCATGACACAGGAAGACGGGCTGTCCGTCCTTTCCGATGCCATCCGGAAAGATATTCAGGAAATGATGAAGGAGCTGGCACAGGATGCGGGCATCTCCTTGCAAGATATCTTCGAGGTTGTCATTGTGGGCAATACGGTCATGGAGCATATTTTCCTGGGGCTTGATCCGCAGTATATCGGAAAGGCGCCTTTCATTTCGGTCCTGCGGAAGGCCGTGGATATCCGGGCAGATCTGGCAGGATTGTCCATCGCTCCTTCCGGCAATGTCCATTTTCTGCCGATAGAAGCGGGGTTTGTGGGAGCGGACAATGTGGCAGTGATTCTCGCCGTGCGTCCCCATGTACAGGATAAGAATGTTCTGGTCATAGATATCGGGACGAATGGGGAAATCGTGCTTGGCAATCGGAATCGGCTGCTGTCCACGTCCTGCGCCACGGGTCCTGCACTGGAGGGCGCGCAGATCCTGTGTGGAATGCGGGCGGCGCCCGGTGCAATCGAGAAGGTGAAGATCGATCCGGCCACGGGAATGCCGGAATGCAGGGTCATTGGAAACATGAAGCCAAAGGGAATCTGCGGGTCTGGCATCATCGACGTTATAGCGGAAATGCTTCGTGCAGGAATCCTGCGCTCCGACGGTTCCTTTGACAGGGATGTCGGATTTTCGCGCGTGCGTCAGGTCGGACCAAGGAGTGCCGAGTACATATTGGCAAGCAGTGAGGAGACCGGCGGCTGCGGGGAAATCGTTATCACCCAGAAGGATGTGCGGGCAGTACAGCTTGCGAAAGGGGCGATTTATGCCGGCGCGAGAATCCTCATGGGAAAGCTTGGCATTGAGGCGCCGGAACGCATTGTTCTGGCGGGGGCATTCGGCAGCTACATCGATGTCAGGAATGCTCTTTACATTGGCATGTTCCCCGAAGTACCGGTGCATGCCATTGAATCGGCGGGCAACGCCGCAGGCGAGGGTGCCCGTATGGCGCTTCTGGATAAGGAGTGCCGCATGGAAGCACAGGAAATCGCAAGACATGTGGAATTTGTAGAGGTTGCCAACGAAAGCTCTTTTCAGAGGATATTTTTCGACGGCATGATGTTCCATAACGGAAAATCATACAAGGATAAAAGAAGCATCTCTTGAGAGTTTCTTGTTGTGAGGATGAGTGGGGGATACCGGAAGATGAAACAATATGTGCAATTTCAGTGCAGCGGCGAAGATGCAGAAATCCTGCCGGAATCTTTGGTTCGGCAGGCGGGGGTATCTTTTCGGGATGCCCAGAGCAAGGCAGGTGCCATGGCAGCCGTTGCAAAAGTTCTCAAGCAGGAACGGGGGGATGTTCTTGCCCAGGTTCCCTTCTGCGTCTCCATCGAGGCAGAGGCCCTCGGTGCCCCGGTGACGATCTATGACAATCCGATGCCGCCATCGCTGGGCACGTATCCCTGCAATTCCCTTGAGGATGCGCTGTCCCTGCCGGACATAGATTTTTCCGAGGGGCGGATCAGAGAGGTGCTCCAAGCGGTTCATCTGCTTGCAGCACAGGGAGAGAAGGTATCCCTTCGGGTAGAGGGCCCGTTTACGGTTCTTGCAATGCTCATGAGCGTTACGGAAATCTGTCGGATCTTTTGCAGGGATTCGATGGCGCTTCTGCCTGTCGTGGACAAGCTGGCCGCGGATGCCGCATCCTATGCACGTCTGGGCATGGAAGCGGGAGCCAGGGTGATTTCTTACGCAGATCCCAGCGGGGATCCGGAAATTCTGGGGCCGGAGGTTTATGAACTCTGCGCTTATGGATCTTCCCTGGTCATGCAAAGGACAGAGCCGTTGTTCCGGGAAGGGGTCATGCACATTTGCGGACGAACCTCATTCCTGCTGCAGCAGAACGGCATTGTGGAGGCCGTGCCCACAGGGATCCGTGCGAAGAGCTATGGAGAGGCTGTTCTGGCAGCCGCCGGGGATCCCGGGATACGGTTCATCGGGCATGGATGCATGCAACAGACGACGGAAGATTTCTGCCCGCCGTTGATTCAGCTCGTGCCGACGGGACAAAGGAGTTAGGGGGAATTTATATGGAATGCGAATGGACAGAGGCGCAGCATGAGCGGCTTGCCGGACTGGATGCGCAGCAGGAGGTCCTCTCAAAGCGATTTTCCGGAACCTTGGAACGCGACCAGATGTTTGTGCAGCTGTCAAGGGAACTGGCAGCGGCGGGCAGGGAGCGGCTGAAAGGATTTCGCGATGGGGTGCGGGAGCCATCCCTTTGCCGCCTGGGGGAGTCTCTTGGAAAAGCCTTGGAAAAGGAGGGATTCTGCCGGGTTGTCACCCCGACGATCATCTCGCGCAGCATGCTCGGGAAGATGACCATTGACGAAAGCCATGACTTGTATTCCCAGGTATTCTGGCTCGATCGCAATAAATGCCTGCGTCCCATGCTTGCACCGAATCTCTATTCCGTATCCAAGGATTTGCTGCGGCTTTGGGAACCGCCCGTGCGCGTGTTTGAGATAGGTTCCTGTTTCCGCAAGGAATCCCAGGGCAATACGCATCTGAACGAGTTTACCATGCTTAATTTTGTCGAATGGGGCATTGAGAAAGAAAAACGTGGCGAGCGGCTCCGTTTTTTGGCAGATGTGGTCATGCAGGCGGCAGGCCTTCCGGGATACCGGTTCGAGGAAGAGAACTCGGTCGTCTACGGGGACACGCTGGATGTCATGTGCGGCGGAGTTGAGGCTGCATCCGGGGCAATGGGGCCTCATGTACTGGATGGGGCATGGGGCATTGATTCGACATGGGTCGGTATGGGCTTTGGTCTGGAACGCCTGTTGATGCTGAAAAACGGAGGACGGAATGTCAAAAGCTATGGCAGGAGCCTGTCCTATCTTGATGGCATTTCGTTGAAACTGTAGGGGGGCGATGGCATGGATTCCTTGATGGAGGTTTTGAAACGCGCAGTGGAGGGGCGTGCCCTGCACGATGAGGAAATCCAGGGATTGCTTGAGGTTTCCTCGCCGGAGGAACGCGAGGAACTTTTCCGGGCGGCGCGCGCCCGAAGGGAAAAATTTTTCGGGCAGCATGTATTCCTGTATGGGTTTGTTTATTTTTCCACCTATTGCCGCAATGGATGCAATTTCTGTTTGTATCGACGAGGAAACAGCAAAAGCCTGCGCTATCGGAAGTCCATGGATGAGATTCTGGCAGCGGCATCAGCTCTGAAGGAATCCGGTGTTCATCTCATCGACCTTACGATGGGGGAGGACCCGTTCTATCTGTCAGAGGGCGCAGAGGGATATGAACGGCTTGCGGGCCTCGTGGACGCTGTCAAGAAGGAAACATCGCTGCCGGTCATGGTCTCCCCGGGCGTAGTTGAGGACAGCTTGCTTGAGAGGCTGCGGGAAGCAGGTGCAGACTGGTACGCCTGCTATCAGGAAACACATACGTTTCCGCTCTATCAGGAGCTTCGCCCCGGCCAGCCTTACGAGAAGCGATGGGGTGCCAAGGCCTTTGCAAAGAACTGTGGCATGCTGGTGGAGGAGGGTGTCATGACGGGAGTCGGGGAAAGCACAGAAGACCTTTTGCGTTCCATTCATGCCATGGAGTCGCTTGGGGCGGATCAGGTACGTGCCATGACCTTTGTTCCGCAGGTGGGAACGCCTATGTTCGGGGCTTCCGGCAAAAACCAGCGGGAACTCAATCTGATTGCCGTGATGCGGCTTTTGCTCCCGGACCGGATCATTCCGGCTTCCCTTGATGTTGAGGGAGCGGAGGGATTAAAGGCCCGACTGGAGGCAGGGGCGAACGCCGTGACATCCCTCATTCCGCCGCAGTCCGGACTGGCGGGGGTGGCACGATGCCACGAGGGAATTGACAATGGAAGCCGGACAGTGAAGGGCATTTTGCCGATTCTGGAGGAATGCGGACTGGCGTCTGCAACTGTTGAGGAATATGAATCCTGGGTGGAAAAGAGAAAACGTGGAGGCGGTGCCCGATGAGAAATGCGCTGGTGCTCGGTGGAAAATTGCAGGGCGTGGAAGCCGCTTATTTGATGAAGGAGGCAGGATGGCACGTTTCCCTGGCTGACAAGAATCCCGATGCGGAGGCATCTTTGCTGGCCAATCAGTTTTTTGCCGTGGATCTTCTGGAAGGAGATTTCCTTGTTCGTGAAATGCGAAAGGCAGATCTCGTCATTCCTGCCTTGGAAAAGATTGACATCCTCGAAAGGATTGACAAGGCGGCAAAGGAAACCGGGGCGCCGCTCATGTTCGGCATGGATGCTTATCGGGTGTCCTGTTCAAAAAAGCGCTCGGACAAGCTCTTTCAGGAGCTTGGAATCCCGGTGCCGAAACCTTGGCCGGAATGCTCGTTCCCGGTCATCGTCAAACCCTCCGGACGAAGCGGCAGCGAGGGCGTGAGAAAAATCGGGAATGAAAAGGATCTTGCGTCCTTTATGGAGGAACATGGGGATACGGACTGGGTGGTGCAGGAATATCTGGATGGCTCGTCCTATTCCATTGAAATTGTGGCACGAGGAGGAAGAATGCAGACGTTTCAGGTGACGCGCCTTGAAATGGACGAGATCTATGACTGCAAGCGCGTGATCTGTCCGAGCGGTCTTTCCGCTGCGCAGGAGCGCGCTTTTGGAGAAACAGCAAAGATTTTGGCAGAGGCTGTGAAGCTTGAGGGCATTATGGATGTGGAGGCGATTCTCTCTGACGGCGAGCTGAAGGTATTGGAAATTGATGCGCGGATTCCGAGCCAGACGCCGACAGCGGTATACCATGCGACGGGAATCCTCATGCCGCTTGTATATGCAGACATGGAAGATGCTTCGCCGCCCTTCCGCTGCCGGCAAAGTGTCCTGTATGAGCATGTACAGGTGAAGGACGGAACCGTCTGGATTGGCGGGGAACATCTCATGGGCGGGCATGGCCCGCTGCATAGAGCTAGGAATTTTTTTGGTGCCGATGAGGCTTTGACAAACTATTTTTCGGGATGCGGGGAATGGGCAGCGACACTGATCCTTTGCGGTTCCGATGAGAAAGCATGCAGGGACAAGCATCACCAGGTCATGCAAAGCATTCTGGAAAGCATGGCACTTACAGGAGGGGAAAGGATATGACACGTCTTGCGAAGACGGATATCGATGGCATTATACCAAGACTTCCGGATTACAACGAGGAACTTCTGAAGAAATTGGGCGGCGGGCTGGCAGACATTGCGGCGAAGGCTGCAGGCGGGACTGCCAGTGCTCTGCAGAAGGGCATCCGGCAAAAGAAAATCGGCATTGTTCCCATAACCTCTGGTCTTGGCATCATTGAAGGTTTTTCGGAAACGATACGGGAAATCATGGCATTTTTGGGGGCAGATGCTTTTGTCACGAAAGAGTCGGATGTGGCTGGGATCGGTGAGGCAATGAAGCGGGGGGCAGGGCGATTGTTCCTCGCCGATGACCAGACCTGTTCCCTGATGGATCTCGAAACAGGAACCATTGCTGATAACAGCGTGTGCACGGGACGGGGATTTGCTGCCGCCCTGTCCATGAAGGCAAAGGACCTTACCAATCGACGTGTGGCAGTTCTCGGGGCGGGCCCGGTGGGGCGGGGCGCGATTCGTGCGCTTCTTTCCTGTGGGGCGGATATCGTGGTTTATGATACCAATCCACGCTGTCTTGCACCCTTCCATGAGGCAGCCGGTGTGACAGTCGCCCATAGTGCATCCGAGGCCTTGCAGTCGTGCAACATTTATTTTGAAGCCACTACTTCCGGGAATACGATCGATTCCTGCGATATGGATGGGGACACCCTCGTTGCGGCTCCCGGCGTACCCCTTGGCGTGAGCCGCGAGGCTGTGCTGCTGCATGAGGAGAACATTATCCATGACACATTGGAAATCGGTGTGGCTTCCATGCTGTTCTCACTGGTGGCCATGACAAGCTGATTCGGCGTCCTGAGAAATGCTTCTGTGCCAGAAGATTTTGCCGCTGGCAAAATTTGAACAATGCGTTATAATATATAATAGAATATTTTCGGCAGGAAGCACAGATTTCTGGAGGAGGGGCGCATGTGTCAAGGGTAGCTGTAAAGATATTGTTGTCGCCAGCGGAAAGGGAGCAGCTTGAAAAGAACGTCCATAGCCATAGCGTGGAGCATCGGGTGCATCTCCGGTCCCAGATCATCCTGCTCGCTGCGGAAGGGCAGGAATGCATTGCAATTGCGAAGAAATTGGGCATTTCGGAAAAGACTTGTCGCAAGTGGCGGAACCGTTTTGCCTCGGAACGGATGGCGGGGCTTCTCGACCTTCAGCGAAGCGGCGCACCGGAGATCCTTACGCCGGAGGAACGGCATGAGATCATCCGCATGGCCTGCACTGCGCCGAAGGAGATTGAAAATTGGACATTGGCGGAGCTGACAGAACGGGTTCGGCATCGTTTCGGGAAATCCATTTCGGTGGAAACCGTGCGGATGATCCTGAAATCCGCTGATGAGGAGAGTGTTGGGGCAGGTCGGAATCATTCCCATAAAAAGTATGCTGGCATGAAAAGGTAATATTTTCTGACAGTTGCTTTTTTGAAATGGTATGGTATAATAAGGACAAATAAATAAATACCATTATAGAATAGTGCAATGGAGCACAGAAGGACGAAGGTCTTTTTGTGCTCCATTATTGTTTTTCGCGAGGGAAAGGGGGGTGCTCATGGAGCAGTGAGGAAGTGCTTAACTATGAATTACAGGACCTTTTTTGTAAGGAATTCCTGAATGCCACAACAGTGTGGGAGGAGTGGGCAAATGAAGCATGTTAGGGCACGCTTGCTGGAGGATTTGCGGTATGCGTTGGAAGAGCTTGAAAGCAACGATGTGGTTGCTATGACAAGGCGGCTGATGATGACGGATGTTTCTCCGGCGGAGGTCATTGAGCAGTCCCTTCTTGTTGCAATGCAGTCTGTGAGCAGAAGGTTTGACGATGGCGAGATATTTATCCCGCAGCTCCTGCTCGCGGCGGATGCTTTTGAGCAGGCAATCTGCGTTCTGGCGCCAAACATGGATATGACAGAACATCGTCTTGTTTGTCCCGGGAAAGTCCTTGTCTATACTGTGGAAGGGGATATCCATGACATCGGGAAGAATATCATGGCATACATGTTCCGCGCCAATGGTTTTTCTGTATGTGACCTTGGGAGAAATGTTCCGGCAGACCGGGTGGTATCCGTTTCCAGGGAATGGATGCCGGATGTCATCATCGGTTTTGCGCTGATGACCACAACCTATCCGGCTCAGAGGGAACTCATTTCTCGTCTTACGGAAGAGGGTCTGCGCGACAGATTCCGCGTTTTGGTGGGGGGAGCCCTGGCATCCCGTTGCTGGGCGGAGGAAATCGGTGCGGACGGTTATGCGGCAGATGTGATGGATGCGACGAGAATGGCACGAAAAATGGCAAGAGAGGTCAGGGCGTGCGGCTTTTAGGGTGTGTTGAAAAACGGAGACTGTGCACTACAGTGAGACAGTTTTTCGTATGACAAGGAAGCGAAATCGCAGTCGTAGCAGAGCTACGTCAAGATTTCGAAGACGTAGGCAGACGGAAAAATGGCCACTGTAGTGTGCTGGCGGAGTTTTTCAACACGCCCTAGTGTAAGACCTCGTTCAGATTTAGAATAATCAATTGTTCGATATGTGGTCAGATGCTAGGAAGAGGAGGGCGACGTAGCGGTGCTACGTCAACCGACGATGACAAAGCAGATGGCTGCATAGCGGGCAATTGTTATAAAGATGAACGAGGGCTTACACTAGGAATTCTTGCGAGATTATGGAGGGTGGATCGTATGGATCACATGGACTCTAAATCCGTGCAGCCGGGTGAAACTCCCGGACTCTCCGCCAGACAATCAACAGTTTCCAGGAGGGAACGATTCTATGGCAAAGCGGCATGATGAGGAGATCCGTCCTATCGGCATAGAAAAGGAACGGACGCGTTATTATCGGAAAAACGTGGAATTTTTCCGGCTTGTGGAGAAGATAAAGTTGTGGCCTGCCCGCTCAGGGGTCCTGCATGGGATCAAGAGCATCCAGGTCAATGGAGACACGGCAGTCATTACGACGCACTGCGGAGAGAGATTCGTTGTCCGCAACTCAAAAAACAGCCGCGCTGCGCGATGGCTCAGGAACAAGTGGTGCGCGAAGGCCTGCCATGCATGCCGTATCCCGGATTGGAAACTGTCAAAATATACGAAGACCATGATGACACAGGACTGGGGATCAGGGCTTTGAGGCCCAAATAGTATGACAGAGGTGAAGAGAATGGACAGGAGAGAAAGAGTGTTCAAGGCACTTGAGTGCCAGGAAGTTGACAGGACTCCATGGGTTCCTTATGCAGGCGTGCAGACGGCGAACCTTTTAGAGGGTGTTGATGCGGAAGCATTCCTGAAGGATGCGGACAAGATTGTCGAAGGTTTTGGCAAGGCGTATGAGAAGTATACGCCGGACGCCTTGCCCATTCTGTTTGATATCCAGATGGAGGCGGAGGCCATTGGCTGTGAACTGAAATGGTCGAAAAACAATCCGCCGGCAGTTGCGACACATGTACTGGAGGATGACAGTTGCTCGGTGGCGGATCTGCCACGTCCGGACGAGAATAGCGGGCGCTATCCTGTCACGATGGAGGCGGCAAGGCGCATCGTAAAACTCTATGGGGACAAGATTGTCATTTACGCGCTTATATGCGGTCCCCTGACGTTGGCACTGCATCTGCGCGGGGTCGGTCTCTTTTCTGATATGATCCGCAAAAAGACAAAGGAAAGGGCGGACGAGCTTCTGGCGTATTGCGCCTCCATTGGCAAGGACATCGCGCGGATGTATCGTGATGTGGGGGTGGATGTCATCGCAGTGGTGGATCCCATGGTCTCACAGATCTCGCCGAAGCATTTCGAGTCCTTTGTGAAGGGGCCGACGACGGACCTCAATACTTATATCCGTGAGGAACTGAAGCTCTATGTAATGAGTTTTTCCTGCGGGGACGCGACGAAGAATCTGGAGCTCATGTGCGAGACAAACACCCACGGTATTGCCTTTGACGAAAATGTGGATCTTGCATATGCCAAGGAGGTTGCCCAGAAGCATCATGTGGCGTATGGCGGGAATCTTCCCCTCACGACCATCATGCTCTTCGGCACTCCCTCGGAAAATGTCGCTGAGGCAAAGCGTGAACTTGAGATCGGAAAGGGCGCAGGATATATCCTGTCGCCGGGATGTGATATTCCATACAATACGCCGATTCCCAATCTCGTCGCCATTGCGGACTATGTCAGTGGGAACTATACGTCCCTGGAGGATTTCCCGGACGAATCCCTGGCAGATGACGGAGAGGATTTTGAGGATGTGGCCGTTGAGCCGGGCAAGGTATTCATCGAGGTCATCACGCTGGACTCCGAGGGATGCGCACCCTGCCAGTACATGTGCGAGTCTGTCCGCGGGATTCTCGGACAGTACGAAGGGAAGATTTCCTGGCGTGAATCCCTTGTGAAGACCAAGGCCGGCATACGCCGCATGAAAAAGCTTGGGGTGGCGAATCTTCCGGTCATGCTGATCAATAATGAGGTTGTATTCAACAATATCGTTCCGACAAGAGCAGAGCTTATCGAGGCGATTGACAAGAGACTTTGAGAGAATCGCCGCAGCCTGGAACCAAGGATGCGGCGATTTTTGCAGAGAGGTGATAATCGATGGAAAAGAACATTCGGCTATATCTGTTGACAGGATTTCTCGGCGCAGGAAAGACGACCTTTCTTCAGCGGGCGCTCAAGGGCATGGAGGGCTGCAGGATCGGGATCATCATGAATGAGTTCGGGAATATCAGTGTGGATGGAACGATCTTGCGTGCGCAGGGTATGGAAATCGCGGAGATCAATAACGGGTCCGTGTTTTGCAGCTGTCTGAAGGGAGCCTTTATTGATGCATTGGTGGAATATTCCATGCTTCCCATCGAGGCACTTTTTGTCGAAAGTTCCGGCATGGCTGATCCTTCCAACATCGAAAGCCTTCTTGATGAGGTGATCGGTATAGCGAAGGGAAAGCCCTATGACTACTGTGGGGCAATTTGCATCGTGGATGCGGTGAACTTTTTGGAGCAGCTGGAGGTCCTGCTGCCCATCGGGCGCCAGATTATGGCGGCCGGATGCATTATCATCAACAAGGCAGACCTTGCAAGTCCTGATGAAATGGATGCAGTGGAAAGGAAAATTGCCTCATTGAACCCGTCTGCATCGATGATAAGAACCAGTCATTGTGATATCGATTTCAAGCTCATCATGGAGAAACTGGCAGGCAAGAGGCAGAAGGGCGAACTGCCGCATACGGATGGATGTTGCACCAACACCCCGGGGAATCGTCCCGCGGCTCATATCATCCGCCTGCCGGGGGTTTTCGAGGATACCGCCTTCCGTGAGTTTTTGTCAGGCATCCTTCCCTGGACGTTGCGGATCAAAGGATTCTTCTGCCTTGCCAGCGGATGGAAAAAGGTGGATATTGCCGGGATGCATGTCGAGATCGAGCCGTTGGAAATGGAACGGGATATATCCGAATTGGTCATCATAACGAACAAAGGCCTTCCTGCCTTGGAACAAATCTATGCAGAATGGGACAAGAGATTCGAGGTTGAAATGGAACTGGAGTAAGATTTGCGGAAAGGATGAGAGGAAATGACAAGATTGATGTTTATAGGTGGATTCCTTGGCGCAGGGAAAACTACGCTGATTGGAAAAACTGCAGAACTTTTTGCCGGCAAGAATCAGAAGGTGGGCATCATCACGAATGATCAGGCTTCGGAGCTGGTTGACACGGCACTGCTTCGATGTGGCGGCAATGAGACTGCCGAGGTCAGCGGAAGCTGCTTCTGCTGCAATTTTCCCGCTCTGGAAGCTGCGGTTGAGTCCTTCCTGGAAAAGAAGGTGTCAGTGATTTTAGCGGAACCGGTGGGAAGCTGCACCGACATTTCCGCAACAGTGATGCAGCCATCGAAAGACCGCTTGCGCGGCAAAGTCCGTCTTGCACCCCTCTCCGTCGTGGCCGATCCGGAACGTCTGGCTGCACTGCTCCGAAATGATATGGCCGGATTTCTTCCCAGCGCAGTTTATATCCTGAGAAAGCAGTTGGAGGAAGCGGATGCGATTCTCATAAACAAAAAGGATTTGCTTTCTCCCGCAACAATGGCAAATCTGCGGCATGAAGCAGCAAAGGCTTTTCCTGAAGCGAAAATATACCTTATCAGCGCGAAGACCGGGGATGGGGTTGGCGAATGGCTGGCGGATATGGTATTGGGCGGATTGTCCGGAACCCATCTGGCTGAGGTCGATTATGACATTTATGCAGAGGGTGAGGCAGCATTGGGCTGGCTGAATGCAGAGATGAAACTTACGGGAGATCAGGTGCAGTGGAAGCCCTTTGCTGAGAGATACCTGCATTTGCTTTCCGATACATTTGCGAGCAAAAAGGCAGAAATCGGTCATGTTAAGTTACTGCTTATGTCGGATGAAGGGTATCTTGCCGGAAACATCACAAAGACCGGAGAAATGCCGCAATTCCGAGGGTATCTTCCCGACAGTGGAATAGCAACCATGACATTGAATGCCCGTGTGCAGATGCTGCCGGATGAGCTGCAGGCATTTGCTTTTGATACACTCGCAAGGACTTGCGGGGATGCTGTTGCTTTCGAAGTTGGCACGTCAAATTGCTTGCAGCCGGGACGCCCAAATCCAACGTACCGGTATGATGTCGTGGCATCCGCCTGAAAGCGTAAAGTTGCGATATCCGAAGCAGCATTGCGCACACAGATTGCGCAAAAGAAAAGAGGAATGAGAACAATGGTAACAGGTTCGGAAAACTTATTGGGCGAATTTTTGGGCACAATGGTTCTGGTAGTTTTCGGATGTGGTGTCTGTGCGAACTTGACGCTGACGAAGTCCAAGGGGGTGGGCGGCGGCTGGGTCTGTATATCACTGGGTTGGGGCTTTGCAGTTGCGTTCGGCATTTTCACGGCAACGACTTTTGGCGCTCCCCAGGGTGACTTGAATCCGGCAGTTACCTTGGCCAAGATGCTTGCAGGTGTCTATACATTAGGTCAATTCATCATGACATCTATTGTGCAAATCCTGGGAGGCATCGTCGGTGCGGTGCTTGTATGGCTTGCTTATCTGCCTCACTGGTCTCATACATCAGATCCTGCCGCGAAACTTGGAATTTTTGCCACGGCTCCTGCAATCCGCAGCACAGCTGCAAACTTTATCACAGAGTTTATCGCTACGTTCTTCCTGATGTTCATCATCTGGATGATCTTCTCCGATGCATTCATTGGCATGCCCCCCGGCTATGGCCCGTACCTTGTCGGTATCCTTATCGTGGCCCTTTGCCTTTCCTTGGGCGGTTCCACGGGCAATGCCATGAATCCGGCCCGCGACCTTGGTCCCCGCATTGCCCATGCAATTCTCCCGATTGCCGGCAAAGGAAGTTCCGATTGGGGGTATGCCTGGGTACCCGTAATAGCTCCTCTTTGCGGTGCTGCACTGGCATACATGGTCGTGAGCATGTTTAGGGCGTGTTGAAAAACGGAAACTGTGCGCTACAGCGAGACAGTTTTTCGTATGACAAGGAAGCGAACCCGCAGTCGTAGCAGAGCTACGTCAAGGGTTCGTTGACGCAGACAGACGGAAAAATGGCCGCTGTAGCGCACAGGTGGAGTTTTTCAACACGCCCTAATATTCTTTAAAAGCTGCTATGGCGCAGGGATTTGGCTCTGCGAAGAGGCGGCACCCATTGAGGTGTCGTCTTTTTTATGGTATAATAAACAACTCAACTTTCCCACCACGAAAATGAAGCCAATCCCTTGAAAATACTGGCATCGCGTAGGATAAAAAGCTCTGCTTGACAACAAAATAGCACCTGTTCTTGGTATAATGGAATCAGCAACAACCCC
>Ga0256405_10000096_pt1 | contig 268824 bp, 276 predicted proteins | sample RumenRJG_02DNA_FD_189096 | JGI IMG/M metagenome (GOLD analysis project Ga0256405, IMG submission 189096) | Bovine rumen microbial communities from Lethbridge, Alberta, Canada - RJG_02 | ecosystem: Host-associated > Mammals > Digestive system > Stomach > Rumen | place: Canada: Alberta...
GATATCCATAACTTTGCTCATTGCAATAGAAACTTAATATGAAAAACTGAGATTTCGTGAGTATTTACGAGAATCTACAAGATATTATGAGGAGGTCTTTTTTGTCATTGTACGTTTTTTATGGTTCGGTTCAATTGCTCCGCTGTTTTTTTATTATTCTATTATCTCTATCTCCGCCGTCGGCGTCTCCTGCACCACACTCACCGAGTAGTCGGTAATGCCCTTGCCCTCGTTGGGCACCTTGAGCGAGTAAACAAAATCCGCCGCAAAGCCCACGCAAAGCACCACCGCCGTCACAACAAGCAGCTTTTTCGGCAGCTTCTTGAAAATGTTGTCCAGAAACGGCGACATGATGTAAATAACCATTATGCACGCAAATCCGAAAACCACAATGCCCTCAAAGCATATCCTGCCGTTGATGTTGAGGAAATATCCGTTGTAATCCCAGTATTTGAGGTGCTGAACTTTTTCCAGCACAAAGCTGGTGATGTATTCCGCCGTGCCGCACATCAGCACCGAGCCGACGAAAACGCCAACCTGATTGTCAACGTGCTTTCTGAAAACAAGTATCGCAGCCGTTCCGCCGAAGCCGTAAATAGGCAGCCACGGACCGTGCATAGTGCCTCGGTTGATGAATACGCCGTCCTCAATGACGTGAATGCCCACTTCCCATATCCAGCCGCCTATCGAGAACGAGAAAAACAGCAGGATATAGCCCAGCAGAGTGTAGTTTCTGTGATAATCACGGTGCTTGACGACCTTGTTTGCAAAGCGGCTGAAATGGAATTTCTGCTCGTATGCAACGCCGGGGTATTCGCCCAGCTCACGCAGGTCTTCAAGGTTGTAGACCTTTTCCGTCATACAGACACCTCCTCATCAGCGCTGTCAGGTATCTTTATCGTGAACGCCTTGTCGCCCTCTGTCTTTTCCAGCAGGTCAAGGTCAAGGAACTTGTCGTTAAGTCCCTCGGAAAACTCCATGCCCTCCTCGATAGCCTTTCGCCTCAGCGAAATGTACACCTCGGAAAGTATCGACGCGCGGTAAGGGTTTGCAAAGAAAATTCCCACCACGCCCAGCGTCAGCATCGAAAGCAAAGTCCAGCCGAACATCGTGCAGTCAATCTTGAACAGCTCCCACTTGTAGCCGTCCATCATCTTTCTCGAAAGCGTGATAGCCTTTCTCGTCGGCATGTTCGGGTTCTCCGCAAGAATACACGGCACCATCGCGTAGGAATACTGCTTGATGAAATATCCCACGCCCGTCAGCGTCCACAGCGTCAGATAAAGGTCTTTTATGAACATCGTCTTTATCGGGTGCATCGTCCGTTCGCGGAACAAAAAGCCCATCCGCCCGACCTTTGTCTTGTGATATGTCCTGCTCTCCATAAAGAACCTGCACTCACAAACTATCATAAGATTTGTGATGAACACCGCCCGCAGAAGCGCCGCAACGAAATTGAAGAAAATATCCGTCGTGTCTTTGAGCGTCTTTTTCTCGCTCACCGCCGTAACAATAGACGCCACAAACGTAAACTTGTACGACTTGCTTCTCGTCAAGCCGTCAAAATACATTATCGCATTGTCGGAAAGGTTTTCAAAAAAACTGTCGCTTGTCAGCTCGTCAAGTCTCTCCTTGGCGGTCTTGGTTATCGAAAACGCGTCAAGAATTTTTTGTATGTTCGAGCCGTCACCCGTCGTGCCGAAAAACGTCACCTCTTTGGAGTTCAGCCCGTCAAGCCCGTATTCCTCATACGAGCGAAGCCAGTTCTTGACCGCATCAACGTTGTGTATCTTCCACTTCTCGTCAGCTTCCTCGGGAGTCAGGCGGTTGTCCACCATATCCTGAATGATCTCCTTTTTCTGCTCAGGAGTGTACTTGAGATCAGCAACGTGTGTCATATCCCACATCGAGATGCCCTGCACCGTCGTGCTGTACTCTCCTGCAAGAAAGACCATTATGAAGCAGACCGCAATGCAGGCGAAATAATTCCGCTTCAAAGCAGTGCGCGCTTGTTTTTTCAGCTCTTTCCTTTTAAAAACGAAACCAGTCATCTTACCCCTCAGTTACCAATTTTTTCTCTGTGTCCCCAATTATGTCTCTAAATAATATATACATAGCTATTATACAAAAAATCGCATAAAATGTCAATATCCGCGCTGCCTGCGGCACACTTTTCATATTTCCAACACAAAAACCGCTTCGGCAAATAGAACACTGTGCCGATGCGATACCTGCGGTCTTGCCGAGGGTATTCTCTTGGGAAGTGCTGTTTCCCAAACTCGTTCCTGACCCTTAGTCAATTTCAGCCCTATGGGTATTGCACCCATAGGGCTGAAATTCATTAAAAGTTTTAGGAAAGGAGTCTGAGGAACGGAGTAACCGTTACCACGGTTACTCCCAAGAGAATGGCATTGCCATTCTCGGTCTCTTCTTTCAAAAGGGTTTCCCTCAGCAAGTCCCGCAGTTATTGTATCAGTATAGTGCCCTGATTTGTCTCAAAGACCGTAAAACTAACCACAGCAAAAGCCCTGCGCTGATATACCCCAGCACCATAGTCTTTGTGCTGATAGGGTCATAAGCGTCGCTGTCAAGCACCGAAACGATAAAATCCTGCTTGCTTTCGCCATCGCCCGAGCGCATGTCGCCCAGCTTGTCCTTGTCGAAATACTTCTGCTTGTCCTCGCCCAGCTTGTCAAAATCCACCTTGTATCTGCCGCCGTCAGAAACCACGGCCTCGCTGAGAAACGTCTCCTTGCCGCGCATCGTGGATATCATCAGCTCCTTCTGCCCGTCGTAATCGCTTCTGAAGCTGAAAAACGCCAGCACCGCGAACACCACCATCGCAATGTTCGCCGCGTAAAACATCAGCATAAAAAACAGCGGTATCCCGATACCCGTGCTCTTTGAAAATTCTTCCCTCGGATTGTCAATATGTGGCATCCTGCACTCCCCCTTGTCTGTCGTCCGCCTTAGTCCTTAACGCCGAAATTTATCGTGACCTTTGCAACCTCGCTGCTTGCAGGGAGCTTGAAATGAAAGCCCCAGCCGCCTGCGCCCTGCGTCGTGAACGCGGTCATCTCGCCGAACTTCTTCGTTCCGCACATCATATCGTTCATAAACGAGAACGGAATGTATGTCAGCGGGAACTGCTCGCCGTGGGTGTGCCCGTGCATCGAAACATCTGCACCCGCGTCAGCTATCTCCTGCAAGCCCAAAGGCTCATGTTTGAGCACGATAACAGGCTTTTTCACGTCCACCTTCTTGTCCTTGATTATCCGCTCTATCTTGTCCCCCGAGCCTGCGTACTCCGAGTTCATACCGATAAGCGTGATGTCCCCGCCGATGACCGCCGTGTCATCAGCAAGCACCTTGATACCCGCCTGCCTGATGTACTCCTCGCAGTCTATCCTGCCCTCGTCGTCGTGGTTTCCGTAAATGTAAAAGCTGCCGTACTTGCTCTTGACGTCCTTGAAGTTCTCCGCAAAGTATTCCTTTTCGTCGGTGGAAGTGTTCTCGTCAAAAATGTCCCCCAGCAAAAGCACCACGTCGGGCTTTATGTCGTTTATCTGCGAAATAATCTCGTCAATGTCGCCCTTGTGCGCCGCGATTCCGATGTGCGTGTCCGCAATCACCGCCGCCGTCAGCTGCTTGTTCTTCGACTTTTTCTCGGTGTTTATCTCATATTCCTTCGTCACAATCTGCCCCATGTGGATATATCCCACAATGCCGAGTATCATCGTCAGCACCAGCAGGATAGGCACCGTCCTGTGCGTCTCCTTGATGAACCTGTAAAAGTGGTTCGTCGGCTTGACAAACCCGCCCATAAGAAAGCTGATTATGTATTTGAGCGTCATTATCAGCGACGTGTAAATAAGCACAATGAACGTTATCGCCGACAGGAAAATCATAACCTCTTTCAGCGGCTTTATCGTGATAGTCTTGACCGCAAACACCGTGAAAAACATGTTCACCAGCAAAACCACCGTTATTCCCCAGAAAAATACCTGCGACGCGGGAACGTGCTTTTTCCACCAGTCAAGACAGCTAAGCACACCTATCGCCAGCACCGCTATCACGCCCGCAAATACCAGAAATACCATAAGCAATACCCCTTTTTTCATACGACCTGGAACAAATAGAATTTCAGATAGTCCGTCTCGGGCACCGTCAAAAGTATCGGGTGGTCGGGACCTTGCCGCCTCGCCTCTATCATTTTGAGCGTCACGCCCGCGTCAGCCGCCGCCGACATCAGCATCTTCACAAACAACTCATTGTCCATAAAATGCGAGCACGAGCAGGTCGCAAGGTACCCGCCACGCGGCAAAAGCTTCATCGCACGGTAGTTAATCTCCTTGTAACCGCGCTTTGCGCTGTCGACCGTCTTTCTGTTCTTGGTGAACGCAGGCGGGTCAAGTATAATAAAATCGTAGTCCGCACCCTTTGCCGCAAGCTCGGGCAAAAGGTCAAAAACGTCAGCACAGACAAAATCCATCGTCCCGTCAAGACCGTTTTTCACAGCGTTCTCCCGCGCCGTGTCAACAGCGAACTGCGAAACGTCAACCGCCGTAACGTGCGCCGCACCGCCCTTTGCCGCGTTGAGCGCAAACGACCCCGTGTGCGTGAAGCAGTCAAGCACCTTCTTGCCCTTTGCAATCTTCGCCACCGCAAGCCTGTTGTATTTCTGGTCAAGGAAAAAGCCCGTTTTCTGACCGTTTTCCACATCGACCGTGTATCTTATACCGTTCTCGGTTATCTCCGTCACCGCAGACGGCGGCTCGGGCAGAAAGTCAGCCCGATACCAGCCCTTGTACTGCTCCAAACCCTCAAGCTCGCGGATAGCCACATCGTTGCGCTCCATAATGCCGCGCACAGCGATACCGTCTTTCGCCAGCGAGTCGCATAACGCCTTGTAAATAACGTCTTTTTTCTTCTCCAAACCGAACGACAGCACCTGAGTCACAAGAATGTCGCCGTACTTGTCCACCGTCAGCCCGCATAAACCGTCAGCCTCGCCGAAAATCAGCCTGCACGCCGAAAAATCGTCGCCCATAACAGTCTTGCGGTAGTCTATCGCGTATTGCACACGCCGCGCGAAAAAGCTGTCCGAAAACGTCTCGTTAGCGTTGTTTGAAAGTATCCGAATGCGAATCTTGCTCTTTTCGCTGTAAAATCCGCTGCCAAGATACTTTCCGCCCTGCGAGAACACGTCAGCAATGCAGCCGTTTTCGCAGTTTTCAGGCGTGCTTGTTATCACGTTGTCGTATACCCACGGATGCCCGCTCTTGACCTCGCGCTCGCCCTTTTTTGACACCACGAACGCAGGGAACTGTCTTTCTATCTTCATTCTGAACTCCTTATTATCTTATGTTAAAAACATCTTTTAAGTATTTTGACCAGCCGCCCATAGCAAAGACACTCACGACAGCAAGGGCAACAAATATCACCGCAATTGCGGCAATAATCACCTTGCCTTTGTTCTTTGCCCTGCGAAAAAGACATATCTCCGAGGGCAAGACTATTGCCAGCCATATCAGCAGCTCGACCACCCCGAAAAATATGGATATGCTTTTTTCTGAGCCGAGGTCATAACTGTATCCCTTAGAATGACCTGTAATGTCAAGAAATATCCAGCCAAAACAAAATGGGAATGAAAACGCAATAAAGCATGTCCACAAAAATATGATCCCGTTTGTAAGCTTATTCTTCATTTCGTCCACCTTTGCTTTGTATTAAGGTTTGTACCCGAAGGGGCTTGGGGGCGACCGGAAAGCCCCCAAAAAAAGAACGTGCAGTTCGATTTTTCTCCCTCACTTATGTCTCGTCAGGATAATCCCAGAACCCGCCCGTGTGGAAATTCTCGTTGCCAAGCGGCTTTGCCGTCAGTCTGAAAATCACGCACCCGTCAGGGCAAACCACCGTCTTTGCGTATTTTTCATCGCCGCCGAGCTTGGTCAGGTCACCGCCGCTTCTCACCGCCTCCATCAGCGGATAAAGCATCATCATCGTCTTCGAGCAAATGCCGTACCCCTGCTCGTTCACAGGGCAGCCGTAGGTGCAAACGTACTTGTCACCAATCTCCTCGCCGTTGCGGCAGTACCTCTCCGTCTTGTCCCCGTGCAGAAATCCCGTCACCTCCACCGTGAACTCGTACTCTTCGTCATACCATTTTTTCATAAGTCTGTCTCCTTTTCGTTTTATTATTTCTTTCATTATACTTGCCGCGGCGGCTCTTGTCAACTTTTGCGGGCAAAAATCTCTTTTGAGATTGCGCTCAGAAATCCCCTTTTGTCACATTCGGAAAATCATATAGTTTGTTTTGACCTTTTCCTGCGTTTTTGCGCACTTTGCACAACACAAATCTTTCCACCCGAAACCCCGCATTGTAACATTTCGCTGCCTTTGTTGCCGATTTGTGTCCAAAAATACGGACGGTCAGAAGATATTAAATTACAGCCGTGAGTAACAAAACGGTGTCAAAAAATGTACAGATGTTGAAAGTTTTAAAGCCAACACCCCGTTTGAGTGTTGAAAACTATGTGTTTTTAACATTTTCAACCGACTTTTCAACAAAAAATAATGCCGCCGCAAGAGTTTTCAACTGTCCGAAAAAGTTCCTGTTACCGTTTTGTAACCATTGGTTACAGTCGAAATATGTCGAAATTGCGATTTCGTAAACCGTGTCAAACTCCTGCCAGCAGGCACAAAAAAAGCGGAGCAAAGCTCCGCCGAAAAGTCAGATTTTTACTTAAACAGCGTCTGCACCGCCTCGCATATCTTCGTCGCAATGAACGGGTTGTTCATCGTGTACAAGTGAATGCCGTCAACGTCGTTGGCAATAAGGTCAACTATCTGCGAAACCGCGTAAGCAATGCCCGCGTCGCGCAAAGCCACAGGGTCATTCTCGTACTTGTCCATTATCCGCACGAACTTTTTGGGCAGCTTCGCGTTGGTGATAGCCACCATGCGCTGAATCTGCTTTTTGTTCGTCACAGGCATAATACCCGCCTCGATAGGCACGTCGATGCCTGCGATGCGTGTGTTTTCGTAGAATCTGTAAAAATCCTCGTTGTCAAAGAAAAGCTGCGTGATAAGCTGCGAGCAGCCCGCGTCGACTTTCTGTCTGAGATGCCTTATCTCGCTGACCATGCTCTCGCTCTCGGGGTGCGTCTCAGGATAGCACGCACCGATAACGTTGAGGTCGCTGTTTTCGCGGATAAAGCTCACAAGGTCGCTGGCGTGGTGGAAATCGCCGCACGGCTCAGCCTCAGGGTTCCTGTCCCCGCGCAAAGCCAGCACGTTTTGTATCCCCGCCGCCATGAGCCTCTCCAGCTCGCCCAGCGCACGCTCTTTCGTCAGATATAAGCAGGGCAGATGCGCCGCCGCCTCAATACCGCACTTGTTCTTTATCGCGTCGCAGATGTCAATTGTCGCGTTGTTGTTGCTTCCGCCCGCACCGTAGGTCACGCTGATAAAATCTGGCGTCAGATGTTTAAGCTCGTCTATCGTCTTGTAAATGCTCTCCACAGGCGTCGTGCTCTTTGGCGGGAACACCTCGAACGAAAGCACAGGTTTAACGTTAAAAAGGCTGTCAGTTTTCATAGTTTTCTCTCCTTGAATCGTTGTTAAAAGACATTATAGCATATATCAAAGCATTTATCAAGCATTTTCGCACAAAGAAAAAAGACCGCATCTGAGCGGTCTTTTCTCCGAAATGAAGTATAATTATGAAAAAAGAAAAAGTTATGGGTTTGTTTTGAGCTGCGGTCAGTGTCCCGACTCGCGCCGGGACTGCCGCCAAAATTCTATATGAAGGTAAGTGTAATTTGACAGGATCTTTCAAAAAATCTTTTGCCGTTTTGCCTAAGTTTCTCTGCGGTGTCCCTGTGACCTTGAATATATAATACCCGCCCAATATGACAGTTGTGTGATATTCCAAAGAAAACCACCTGAAATATGCCCCCGCCGGAGCGCCGGCGCGCTTGTCCGTCGCATATCGGTTTGTGATGATACCTGCCATTGTATCGCTCCGGGCGATACTATGATAAGGTTTCTGCCGTTTAAATCTGCACTTCCAACAAAGAAATATCCGAAGTGGCTTGGACGGGCGCAAATTTGCGGAAAGCCCCCAAACGGAGCGCCGGCGCGCTTGTCTGTCGCAGGGTAACAAAACCCATAAAATCAACGAAAATGCGGAGAACCGACCTTTGCCCGTTCTCCGCTTGATGCCTGATATTTGATTTTACTTGCTGTTGATAGCGCTCTGAATCACGCTGACACTTGCGCCGCAGCCGCCGAATGTGTATATCATCGTCGGCGCCCTGCCCGAAAGGTAGCTCTTCTGCGATGCAGAAAGCTCACCGTCAGCGATAACAACAGGTGCCTTGTTCTTTGCCGCGAGAACGCCGCCCGAAAGCGCGTCAGGATAATCCTGACCGGTCGTCACGCATACGCTCTTGCCTGTGAGCAGGCTCGCAAACGCCTTGTTCACCGCAAGACAAGTCTCATATCTGTTCGCACCCGCGATCCTCTTGACAGTGCCGTACGCACTGAGCACGCTCTCTGCCTTTGAGTCGATAACGCCCGTTCCGCCTATGATATAAACGTTCTTGACGCTGTCCTTTATCTGTTCGAGATAGTATTTTGTCGCACCGTCAAGCACTCCCGACTTGTTCATATACAGTATCGGAGCCTTTTTGAGCGCCGCAACGCCTGTAACTGCAAGAGTGTCTGCATAGCCCTGCGAGTATGCGATAAACACATCTGTCGGCGCAGAACCTCTCTCAATGTCCATATTTGCCGAAACGTAAACCGACGTGCCGTAGCGGTCATTTGCATAGCTGCTGTACACTCTGTAAACGCTCAGTCCCTTTGCTTTGAGTGCGTTGTCAACAGTCCTTGAAACAACACCGTCACCGCCGATGATGTAAGCGCTCTTTGCGCCGAGTCTCTGAATCTCTTTGAGAGTCGTCTCTGTGATGACGTCCTTGCTGGTGAGCAGCACAGGAGCGTTGTAGGAGCTTGCCAGCGGTGCAGCCACCAAAGCGTCCGCATAGCTTGCGCCCGAAGCGATAACTACCGTGTTTGCGCCGTTCGGGAAGCTCTTTTGTGAAACAAGAACTGCCGTTGCATATCTGTCTCTGCCTGTCAGCTCCGTTATCGGAGTTGTGACTGTCGGCGTTGTAGGATTTGTCGGTGTGGTAGGCGTAGTCGGAGTTGTTGTGCCCGAACCGCCGCCCGAAGCGCTTGAACCGTTTGCGCTGAGTGTCGTCGCATAGAAAGCGTCAGAGTATCCGCCGAGAACGGAAGCCGAGTTGTAGACCTTTCCGCCCACGCCGTTGTTGAAATATGCGCTGACCTTAATCTTGTGCTGTGTGCCTGCGGCAAGTCCGCTGAGCGTATAGCTCGTCGCGAAGCAGTATCCACAGTACTTGTCGTCCATGTAGATACAGTATCCCGAAGCGCCGTTAACAGCGTTCCACGAGATAGTTATGCTCGTCTGATAAACCGCCGTCGTCTTGATACCCTTGACGATAAGCGAGGTGTCAGGCTTTGTGGTCGTTGCATAGTAAGCTGCCGAGTAGCCGCAAAGCACCGAGTCGGAGCAGTAAGCCCTGCTTCCGTCTTTGTTGAAATATGCGCTGACCTTGAACTTGTGCTGTGTCGACGGCGCAAGACCATCAACTGTAAAGCTGTTTACAAGCGAGTAGCCTGCAAACTTGTCGTCCATGTAGATACAGTAACCCGAAGCGCCTGTTACAGCGTCCCATTTGAGCGGGATAGTCGACGGGGTAATGCCCGAGGCTTTGAGATTTTTGATGTCCTTGCTTGTAACAGTAACAATGTTTGACAGACCTGAGTAATAATACTCTCCGCCAACGTAGTTGTATGAACGCAGATAGTATTTATAATCGGCATTCTCTCTCGGGCAGGTGTATGTCGTTGCCGTCGTGGTAGCCAGCTTTATGGTGTTTCCTGCGGAATCCTGTCTGTAAACGATATAACCCTTGGTGTTTATCGTCGCGTCCCAGTTGAGAACGACCGTGTTCGCGCTCGTCGAAACTCTCAGCTTCTGCGCACCGCTTGGCATAATGTCGTTGACGTATCTGACGTCCTGGTCAGTACAGCTTGAATATACGCCGTTTACCTTGCGTGTGCTGTTGAACTGCCACATATTATAATCACTTGCATAGTTTGTGCTTGTGGTGTAGTGAGCAAGCCATACATCATAGGAATTTTCGATCTTGCTCATATCTATTTCCCACTCAAACCACGACTTGCAGCTTGTTACTCCGCTGTCGTAGCCTGCATCGTTGATAAGCTGACAGAAATATTTGCAGAGCTCAGCCTTCTGCGCCTTTGACAGATTTGCAGCCACAAGTCTGCCCGGGTTTCCGTCCCAGTCGTAAGCAGGCTCAATGTCAAAGTAAACAGGCATTTCCAGCTTTCTGCTGCCTATCTTTTTGAGTGTCGCGTTGACCTCCTGCTTTACCTCCGTCTTGTTGACAGCCTGTGTATAATAGTATGCACCGACCATAAGACCAGCCTTGTGCGCGTTGTCAACGTGCTCTTCAAAACGGCTGTCCTCTATCATCGTACCCGCCGAGCCGTAGCCTCTTGCGCCTGCGCGAACGATAACGAACTGATAGCCCTCAGCCTTTACCTTTTCAAAGTCGATGTCGCCGTTGTAAACGGAAACATCGATTCCGTAGAGCTTGTTGAAGCCGCTGAATCTGTCCTGATGTGTTATCAGCGAGCTGAAATCGGTCACGCCGACCTGCTGCTGATTTTTCGCAAATTTGATATAAGACGGGTCGTCGTTGACGTCAATGCCCTCTAAATACTTTTCATCAATGCCGCCAAGAACCTTATCTTCCAGCTGTTCAAGGTAATCATCGTTGTTGTCAAGGCTGACGACGGCAACGCCGCTGTCTGTATGTGCACTCGCCTGTTCAGCCGCCGCGGGCAGCGCCGCAAACGCTGACTGCAAACAAAGTGCAAGGGCGCAGAGAGCACCCGTTAATTTCTTTATTGCTTTCATTTAGTCCTCCCAAAAGTGACAAATAAACAAAAAGTTATTCCGATAATCCGAGAATTTATTACATTATACCAAATCGCAGACGCCGTGTCAATAAGGCAAAATGCCGATTTGTCAACGATTTGTAACCTTTTGTTTCCGCTTGAAAGCAAATTTATCCTATTTTTAAAAGTCGCATCAACTTATTGGACTTTTCACAAAAACTTGCCACTATATGTGGGCGGCAAGCCGTATCAAACGAGAGAAGAAAAACTCCCTAAAATTAATAAAAATTTTTCAAATACCGATAAATAAGGCTCAAAATTGACCCGATTCTGCTAACTGTCCGTCAAATTGCCCATAAAAACGTTTGCAGAAAAAGGTATGTACAAACTGTTAGGAATGTGCTATACTATCTGTATGAAACTTCCTCTCACGAAAGGAGAACTCTTATGTTAAAAGCAGTGCGAAACACCGCATTTGCGCTGTGTGCGGGTACTTTGTGCATATCAACGATTATGTACCGCACAGGTGTTTGTCGGAAATTATACGTTCTGCCCAAGTTTATGAAGCGGGTTCAGACTCGTTCTGCCGGTCAGCAGCAGTTTGAAACTGTCAGACATATTTACAATCAGGGCTGCGACTGGTTCAAAGCCCAGCCCAGCGAGCTTAAAACTCTGCGCTCCTTCGACGGTCTGAATCTTTACGCTGACTATCTTCCCTTTCCCGAAAGCAAAAAGACGGTCATCCTCTGCCACGGCTACCGCAGCACAGGTCTTGGTGACTTCGGCGGCATCGTGCGCTGGCTGCACGAACAGCTCAAGGTAAATATTTTGTTGATTGACGAGCGCAGCCATGGAAGAAGCGACGGTCGTCATATTACTTACGGCATCAGGGAACACCGCGATATTTGTGACTGGGCGAATCTCATCGCCCGCGAACACCCCGACCACAAACTCTATCTTTATGGTATGTCACTGGGTGCTGCTTCGGTGCTGATGTCCACCGCCACCGACCTGCCAAAGTCAGTTTGCGGTCTTGTGGCGGACTGCGGTTTCACCTCGCCCGACGACGTTTTCCGCAGCGTTTGCCGCAGTATGTACCACCTGCCGTCATTCCCGTTCGTTGACGTTGCAGAGGTTTTCACAAAGGTCTTTGCGCATTTTGACTGCAAACAGTTCAGCGCTGCGCAGGCTCTGCAAAGCAATGAGATACCTGTTTTGTTCATTCACGGCGGCGCTGACGATTTTGTGCCGACCTATATGTCCATAAATAATTACACCGCCTGCAAAAGCGAAAAACAGCTCGTCATCATTGACGGCGCATACCACGCAAACAGTTATTATGTGGATTTTGAAAGATACACGCGCGCCCTCTCGGCGTTTATAGAAAAACACTAAGGAGACGACTATGAGACAGACTCACAAGGCAAAGATAATCAGCATCAGTGGTGACACCGCCACCTACGAATACCCCGACAAAAGCGGGTTTGTGCAGATTTGCTCGCGCCTGCCGTCAGGGATTAAGGTCAGCGTCGGCGACACGGTGTGGATAACCATCGACGGCGGCGAGGTGGTCAGCGTGGTCAAGCGCCGCGGCGTGCTTTCGACGCCGTTTGGCATCAAGCTGGCGAGCCTGCTGTTTATGATTGTGGTGCTGTTGGTACTGTGGCTGGTTTTCCGTGTTATCAAGTGGATACTGATAACGCTGGTGTGGGTGCTTGTGCTGCTTTTCGTCGGCATCTGGCTTTTCGCACGGTTCAAAAAATAGAAACTCACTGCTTTGGAGAGAAACCTTCAAGGCAGTTTTTTCATCACATCAAATTTAAAGGTTTGCACCGTCATTTAGAATATTAACTTTTCAATCTTCTCGTTTTCTGCGTTATCCTGCCCATGACATTCGTTTTTAAGCCGCAGCGGCGGTGCGCTTGTCCGTCGCAAACAACTTTGTGCAGACACCGACCATTGTGTCGCTCCGGGCGTTACTTTGTTATGATAGATTTTCCCAATGCCTTTCAAATACCGTATTCAATTTTTCCTGCTGTTTTGCAATATCCTTTAACCCGTCCATGACGTTCGTTTTTAAGACATCGTCTTACGGATGCCCGCTCTGTGGGCGGGTGACTGGTTGGCTGCCAGTCGGCTTTCACTAAGTTTGCGAGTAAAAGTCGGAAAGCCTCGTAATACCCCTTTTTCTTGCTTTTTGCACACTGCGCCCTGTTGTTCGGTTTCGACGACAGGGCTTTTTAGTCGGCACGTTCACCACCGACTACCCTGCCCGCGACACCGCAAAGCGCACGGTCCGCAAGGAACGTTTGTTCTCTTATTATTTGATGTAATAATAGCACATATGTTCGACTTTGTCAAGTGGGTGGGGTGAGGTTCTCTGTTTTGAACAGTTTGGGCAGGCGAAATTGTGCAGGGTGCCACAACAGATAACTGCCGTTGGAACAGGCGTATCATTGGGAGAGTTCTCTTGGGAGTGCTATTCTCCAAACTCTCTCTTAGACTTTCAACAAAAAGAGCACCCTTTCGGATGCTCAAATTCTGACTCTATTTATATTATGGGAAGCAAAACACCAAGTGTATCTTATCTCAAAATAGGTATTTACTTTATCTCAAGCAAGTCTTTTCTGAATTGCTCCAAGAATGTGCTTGCCGCCTTTGTGAAAACAGGATACCGCTTCCAGATAAAAAAGCTGACTGCCTCCATGCGCGGTTCAAAAGGTCGGAAGCAGAGGCGGCTGTCTCCGCTGACGTTGATCAGTTTATCCAGTGAGATAGCACTGCCGATGCCTTCATTTACCATGACAGAAGCGTTGTAGATGAGATTATACTCAGCGACGATTTTAGCATCAGGTGCCTGTTCTGCAATCAGCTCGGAAAGCATTGTGCTGTGATTTGGCTGGCGGGGAATGATCAGATCAAGCCCTGCAATATCTGCAAATGTAACTTTTTCCTTCTTCGCAAGCGGTTCGTCACGGCGCATCAGCACTCCCCAGGTGTCATGCAGAGGTATCTCAATGGCTTCATATTTAGTTTTGTCAACATTCCCGAAGATAAGCCCGAAATCCAACAGCCCATGTTCGAGCTTCTCCATAACATCAGTGCCGTTGCCGCTGAAAAAACTGTAATGAATATCAGGGTAATCTGTTCTCAGCTTGTGAGCGGTATCTGCGATAAGCTTTATCGCATAGGTCTCGCCTGCACCGATATACACCGTGCCGGACACATTGTCATTGCTTTGCCTGACCTCCTGCTCGGTCTTATCCATAAGCTCCACGATCTCCTCGGCGCGCTTGCGCAGGATCATGCCCTCCTCGGTCAGTGTAACGCCTTTGTTGGAACGGATCAGGAGCGGCTTTCCAAGCTCATCTTCCAATTCCTTCAACTGACGGGACAGCGTCGGCTGTGATAGAAACAGCCTTTCTGCTGCTGTGGAAAAGCTCTGCTCTCTTGCGACTGCAAGAAAATACCTAAGTACACGAATGTCCATAGCAATACCTCCTTTGATTTAGTATATCACTCTTAGGCATAACTGTCAAGCATAGCGGAGTATTTGATATAAGTATTTGTAATTTAATGTTGCCTGTGGTATACTATGTTCAAGGAAAAGTTCAAGGAAAAGGGGTGGTTTTATGGATGATAATATTCGTCAGAATCTGATAGATGCAGGCTGTGATAAGAATTTTATAGAACGCTATGAGTCCTGCGGATACGATAAGAAGCAACAGGAGAAAATGCTTTCTGCACACAGAAAAGAGCTGCTCGACGAAGTTCATGAAAAAGAGCGCTGCATAAGCTGCCTCGATTATCTGGTGTTTATGATGAAGAAGGAGGAATCCACATGAAACTGATAGAGATAATAATTTCAATAGTGATATTGTTAATGAGTTCTGCCTGCGGAGATCCTGCATCAAGAGGGTCGGGAACAAGCACTTCGGATGTAAGAGAGGTTTCACAAATGGAGATCACAATAGATGTAAACGGCAATAAACTGACAGCTGCACTTGCAGACAGCACCGCCGCAAAAGAGCTTGCCGAAAAACTGAAAGCAGGGTCTGTCACCGTTACGCTGAATGAATACGGCGGATTTGAAAAGGTCGGAGACCTTCCGTGGTCTCTCACTAAGTCTGATAAACAAGTATCAACTGAGCCGGGCGATATAATGCTCTATCAGGGAGATCAGATGACGATATTCTATAACTCCAATTCGTGGAGCTACACGAAGCTTGGACATATTGAGAATACGACACAGGAAGAATTAGAATCATTATTCGGTGAGGGCGATATTACTGTCACGCTCTCGCTGAAAGAATAAGTAGGGGGATACACTATGAAGAAGGTACTCGTTATATCATCAAGTCTGCGCAAGAACTCAAACTCTGAACAGTTTGCGGTTTCTTTTGCAGAGGGTGCAAAATCGGCAGGACATGAGGTGGAACTTGTATCTCTGCGGGACAAGGAGATCAGGTTCTGTGTCGGCTGTCTTGCCTGTCAGAAAACACAGCGGTGCTTTATGCACGATGATGCAGATGCGATCCGTGAGAAGATGCTTCACGCCGATGTGCTTGTGTTTGCAACGCCGATCTATTACTACGAAATGAGCGGTATTCTGAAAACCATGCTCGACAGGGCAAATCCGCTTTATCCCTCTGATTATCGTTTCCGCGAGGTATATGCTCTTGCAGCGGCAGCCGAAGATGAGGAACATGTTCCCGAAAAGGCTTTTTCAGGTATTGAGGGCTGGGTAGACTGCTTTGAAAAGGCAAAGCTGGTCGGTACGCTGTTCTGCGGCGGTGTTACCAAGCCGGGAGAGATAAACGATAACGCGAAACTAAAAGAAGCCTACGATATGGGCAGAAATATCTGAGGAGGTTCTGAACATGAAAGAAGAAATGCTGACTTTAACCACTGAATGGGACAAGACTTTCCCGAAGTCAGACAAGGTTGACCACAAGAAGATTATTTTCCACAACCGCTATGGCATCACGCTTGCCGCCGATATGTATATCCCGAAGGGTGCAGAGGGCAAGCTCCCTGCGATAGCTGTCAGCGGTCCATTCGGTGCGGTCAAGGAGCAGTGCAGCGGTCTGTATGCTCAGACACTCGCAGAGCGTGGCTTTCTGACTATCGCCTTTGATCCTTCTTTTACAGGTGAAAGCGGCGGACAGCCAAGATTCATGGCTTCTCCCGACATCAACACGGAGGATTTTTCCGCAGCCGTTGACTTTCTCTGCGTGCAGGAGAATGTCGATCCCGAGCGAATCGGTATCCTCGGCATCTGCGGCTGGGGCGGCATGGCGATCAATGCGGCGGCTATGGATACCCGTATCAAGGCGACTGTCGCTTCTACGATGTATGATATGACAAGAGTCGCTTCAAAGGGATATTTTGATTCGGAGGACAGCGAGGAAAAGAGATACACAAGCAAGGTGGCTATGAATGCCCAGCGAACAAAGGATTACGCAAGCGGTGAATACGCTCTTGCAGGAGGTGTTGTTGATCCTCTTCCCGATGATGCACCTTATTTCGTCAAGGACTATCACGCCTACTACAAGACCGAGAGAGGCTATCACCCCCGTTCTCTCAACTCCAACGGCGGTTGGACTGTGATCGGCTGTATGTCGTTCATCAATATGCCGATCTTGCAGTACAGTAATGAGATACGCTCCGCTGTGCTGATAGTTCACGGTGAAAAGGCTCACTCCTGTTATTTCGGCAGAGATGCTTACGAAAACATGATAAAGGACAGTAAATACACCGATAACAAGGAACTTCTCATTATCGAAGGCGCTTCTCATACCGATCTGTATGACGGCGGTGAAAAGAAAGTCATTCCGTTTGACAAGCTGGAAGCATTTTATAACGAATACCTGAAATGAAATTGTTCACTGGAAGAATAAAAATACAAGGTGGTGAGCGTAATGAAAGCACTGAAGATATGCGGAAAAGTACTGCTGATAATTATGATAGTTCTTGTTGTGTTACTTATAATAGCCTTGCTTTTCCTGAAATTCTATCCTCCGATAGGAGATACACCGGGGAAGGATGAACAAAAATTATATTCTGAAAAAACCGACCTGTATTATGATAAGCAATTCCATAACGAGAATGATTTTACGGTAATGACAGGAGATCAGGACGAAAAAAGCAGCAAGACAGTTCCCGATAAAAAGCTCCCTGCCGAGAAGATCGAAAGCGTAAAGCGAGCTGCTGACGGAGAACTGAAAGTCACCTGGCTCGGTCATTCCACCTCTCTTATACAGCTCGGGGATAAGAATATCTTTATTGATCCCGTGCTGAGTGACCGTGCATCCCCTGTGGGCTTCGCAGGACCTGAGCGTTTTGCCGAACTTGCTCTGGAAATAGAGAATGTCCCCGATATTGATGTGCTTTTCATATCTCACGACCATTATGATCATCTTGACTATAATGTCATCAAGGCGATAGACAGCAAAGTGAGCCACTATGTCGTGCCGCTTGGGATAGATGTTATCCTCAAAGGCTGGGGCGTTGATGAGAGCAAGCTGCACCCTCTGTACTGGTGGGAGAGCATCGAGCTTGACGGAATTACATACACTCTTACTCCTGCACAGCATTACACAGGCAGAAATCCGTTGAAAATGAATGCGACCCTCTGGGGCGGTCTGTATATCAAAAACAGCGATCACAGCATTTACTATACGGGTGACACAGGCTACTACGATGTGTTTAAACAGGTTTTTGATCGCTTCGGAGAAACAGAGCTGATGCTTGCAGATTCGGGACAGTATGACAACGGATGGAATGAAACGCATATGTTCCCCGAGCAGACCATGCAGGCTGCAAAGGATGTTCATGCAAAATGGCTGATACCTGTGCATTGGGGAGCGTTTTCGATATCTAACCATGCGTGGTACGATCCGCCGGAAAGAGCAGTCAAGGCCGCCGAAGAACAGGGAGTGAGCCTTGCGACACCGAGATTGGGGCAGACTGTAAACTATGACGATATTTCTTCTTTCAATGAGCATTGGTGGGAGAAATATAAATAATATATCGGAGGAAAAGCTATGACAACAGCAGAATTTCTTGACTTCATGAACAGCGGCAATCAGGTCACAGCGGAGTGCGGTGTTCATCAGACAATGCACAGGCTCAGTCAGGAAGCTATCCGTATCACAATGGAGATCAATAACAACTATCATACTCCCGATGAGATCAATACGCTGATGTCGGAGCTTATCGGTGAGCCTGTTGAGGTCGGACTGTTTCCTCCGTTTTACACGGACTGCGGAAAGAATATTCATCTCGGCAAGGGCGTGTTCATCAATGCAGGCTGTAAGTTTCAGGATCAGGGCGGTATCTACATCGGTGACGGTGCGCTGATCGGGCATAACACGGTTCTTGCCACGCTGAACCACGGGCTTCTCCCCGAAGAACGGCACGATCTGATACCGAAGCCAATTCATATCGGCAAAAATGTATGGATAGGCTCAAACTCAACTGTCCTTGCAGGCGTGACTATCGGAGATAATGCCGTTATCGGCGCAGGTTCGGTGGTCACAAAGGATATTCCCGAAAACATGATAGCTGTGGGAAGTCCTGCGAGAGTAATAAGGAGCATATTTGACAAGTAACTCAATGCAGCAAGCAGAAACAACTTTAATCTTTATATTCTTTTGACATAATACCTATCGAGGCTTTGATGCATTTAATTCAGCAGATGCCCTTTCAGTCAGCGCAGTCCCCGACAGCCATGTTCAAGCCGTTGCGGCAGCAAGTGTTTAGTTCACACATTAAAAAAGCCAATGCTTTGCATTGGCTTTTTTTCGTCCTATTCGGTTGTTTTGGTTTACTGCCATAAGACTATCATACGGGTCAACCGCCCTGACGGGCGCTCACGAGGATATTTAAAGAATATCCTCGAGGGACAACAGAGTAACCGTTACCACGGTTACTCCCGAAAATGCGCAGCATTTTTTGCTTCAATCCAAAAGGGTTTCCCAGCGATTCACCTGTTTTCGATAGCGGTTATCTTGTCGAGGCGGCGCTGGTGGCGTTCGTCGTTTGAATACGGCGTGTCGATAAAGATATCGACGAGGTCGAGGGCAGTTCCCTCGCCTACGACTCTTGCGCCGAAGCACAGCACGTTGGCGTCGTTGTGCTCGCGGGAAAGTCTCGCCGAGAAATAATCCGAGCAGCAGGCTGCCCTGATACCCTTTATCTTGTTTGCGGCGTAGGACATACCAAGACCTGTTCCGCAGATAAGTATGCCGAGCGTGCACTCGCCGCTTGCGACCTTATCGCAGACCTCAACGGCTTTATCTGGGTAGTCGCAACGCTCGCCCTCGGCGCAGCCTACGTCGACAACTTCAAAGCCTCTGCTTTCAAGGTGAGCCTTTACGGCGTTTTTGAGCTGCGGTGCAGCGTGGTCATTTCCGATTGCAATTTTCATTTTACTTCCTCCTGAATATCTGAATGAGCTTTATCTTTTTCAGCCTTAGTGGCTTGCAAATACGAAACTTCCAAATTATCCGCGTCGGTGATGAGCGAATTATCCTCGCTGACGGCGAGGCAGAGCGAACCTGCTTTTTGCAGGACGCAGGCGGCGTTTGCCGTGAAAACGTTAGGCGAATCTTTAAAATAGGTATCCTTGATGAAAGCGGCGTTATCGCCGACGAGCATCACGGGCTTTGAAATGTCGAAATTCTCAAAGGTATCGGCGTCTTTGGCGACGCGGTCCTCGCCTGTGCGGGTGAGGCGTTTGCCGTCGCTTTCAAACTCGCCGACATAGGAAATATTCGGGCGGGCGCGCATAACGGAAACTATCTTTCCCGAGAAAAACTGAACATTATAGGCAAGGGCGAGCAGGGTGGAAACGCCTGCACATTTAAGGGTCTTACAGCCCTCGCACATACCTTTTACTGCGCCGATGCCGATGCGCAGACCTGTATATGAACCCGGTCCGTTGGCGACGGCGGCACAATCTATATCCGAAAGTTCGAGGGAGCTTTCCCTAAGCGCCTGCTCGACCATTGGCAGAATGACCTGCGAATGAGTGAGGGTGGTATAGACCGACTTCTCCCACAGGAGCTTTTCGCCGTCGGTTATTGCGACAGAGGCGACCTTGCCGCTTGTATCAATTGCTAATATCCGCAAAATTTTCATCTCCGTAAATTTTTTTCTATCCGAGCGTTATATCCGCAAAGCGCTGGTCGGCGGTGAGGGTGATTACTCTTGTGCTGTCGTCGGTGCGCTCGATATGGATTTTTATACAGTCGTCGGGCAGCTCGTCGGCGATATTCTCGCTCCACTCGACAGCGAGGACGTTATTGCCGTCGAGGTAGTCATAAAAGCCCGTTGTTTCGAGGTCGAGGGCGCCGCTTATGCGGTACATATCAAAGTGGCAGAGGCTGCGCTCTTTGCCTGCATACTCGTTGACCAGCGCAAAGGTGGGGCTTGTGACCTCGTCGCCGAGACCCATACCGATTGAAATGCCTCGGGTGATGGTGGTTTTGCCGACGCCGAGACCGCCGCTGTATGCGATGACCTCGCCGCCTTTGAGGCGCTTGCCTATCTGCTCGCCGAGGGCGATGGTCTGGGCGGGGTCGTGGGTTGTGAAAGTAAATGTCAAATCAAGTCATCCTTTAACAATGAATAGTGAAGAGTGAATAACGAATAATGAATAATTGCGATTTTTATTCGGGTGCAAATATATAAGTTGGATAATAACAAAGTAACGCCCGGAGCGACACAATGGTTGGTGTCTGCGCAAAGATGTTTGCGACGGTCAAGCGCGCCGCCGCTGCGGTTTATCAATGAAATAGTTCAGCATCAGGTCGACCATGCGTCCGTAGGACTCGCTGCCGTCTTCGACGCCGTTCATTTTCAGATTATTATCGACGAAATCCGAGGAAAGCTCGCTGTCCGTTTCGGTATTGAAAACGGTATCCTCTTTTTCCTTGACGCTGTCCCAATACTCGCGGTTGGCGTCGATATCCGCCCAGACCTCGTCGCAGATACTGCTGTCGATACGGGATTTTGTATCCTCGCTTGCGTAGTCAAAAATCTTATTTCGGGTATAGGAAAGGGCTGTCATATAGCCTGCGTATTTATAATACGGGTCGTCGCTGCGTATGCAGGCGAGAACGGCGAGGAATGTCGCCTCGTCCTCGAGGATATAGCCCCGTGTATGCGCAAGTTCGTGGCAGACGGTACAGGGCAGCTTTGCCTTATAGCAGTCGTTGTTATAGTTTGCCTCCATAGAGAAGGGGAAAAATATGCCCGTTAAGTTCATCTGGCTCATAAGGAACGAGCACTGTATGGGCTTTGGTGTGACGAAGTAGCCGTCAAGATTCTCAAACTCGTCACTTAAATTCCGCATTGCTTTTTTGGCGGTCTCGTCATAGTCGCAGTTCATAACGATGCAGCCTTTATCGTCACGCTCGACGTTTTTGGCGGCGATGTTGACCTGTTCGATTATCGCATCGCAGAGCGCTTCAAGCTGGGCGTGGGTGTGGGTGTTTTCGGGTATGCCGTGAGTTTTTGCGATATTGCTTGCACGGTAGAGCACAAAGCAGTTATTGACCTGAACGACAACAACGAAAGTTATTATCCACAGATAGACGTGCCCGAAGATGCGTGCGGTTTTTTTGCGTTTGCCCTTGCGCACGACGATGAGAACGATCATTGCGATGAGCGATGCGGGTATGCCGAAAACGGCTATCATAATAAGTATCTCGCCGAAAGAGAACGGGAAGACCGAGGTGAGTCTGCCGTATGTAGTGACCCACAGAGGAAAGATATGCGATCTGTACCAATCGCTGAACGCTGTGCTGTTGACGGCTATCAATTCCACAATGACCGCACCGAGAATAAGCCCTAAGCAGACGCAGGTCTGTATGCTCAGGGGAAACTTTCGTTTTTTCTTTTTTTCGGGTGATATCTCCTCGGCAGTTTCGGGTTCGTCAGGCTTTTCCTGCTCCGCTTCCTGCTGCACGTCGGCGATAAGCTCGGTATCGGTCGGCATATACGTTCTCCTATGGTATTTATCAACTCTAAATATACCACGCACCGTGCTTTTTGTCAACAACGAAAGCCTTATGAAACTTTTGGATAAAAAAGCAGCGAGGACTTTTTTGAACGCTCTCGCTGCTTGTTTTTTATATCAAATCAAGTTAAACTGACTTGAGGGATGATAGAGCAGATTATTACACAAGGGAACGCCCTCTCTTGCAGGGCGTTCCCTCTTAAAAAACAGTCCACCGGACTGTTTTTTAATTCACCCTTTGCGGAGCGCCTGACGGCTCAGGAGCGTTTCGCTGTCTGCGGACAGCGACGAGGGCGCTGCCCTCGACCCGCCACCTTTTTTTACGAGAAAAAGGTGGACGAAAAAACCTGTTATTATTTGCTTAGAACAGTCCGTAGATATTGCCGGAGTTGTCGCAGTCGATGTCGAATGCAGCGGGGTGCTTGGGCAGTCCCGGCATGGTCATTATATCGCCTGTATAGGCAACGACGAAGCCTGCGCCTGCGGAGAGCCTTACGTCACGCACGGTGATCTCGAAGTTCTCGGGCTTGCCGAGCTTGGTCGGGTCATCAGAGAGCGAATACTGCGTTTTTGCGACGCAGACGGGGATATTGCCGAAGCCGAGGTCGGTTATCTCCTTTATTGCTTTTTCCGCCTGAGAGGTATAAACAACGCCGTTTGCACGGTAGATCTCTGTTGCGAGGATATTCAGCTTTTCCTTGATAGGCCGCTTTTCGTCGTAAAGCGGCTTGTAGTTGGAAGGCTTGTTCTCGATAGTAGCGCAGACTTTTTCTGCGAGGTCTTTTCCGCCCTCGCCGCCCTTGGCGAATATCTCTGCGAGAGAATACTCAACGCCCATTTCGTCGCAGGTCTGCCTGATGACATCTATCTCGGCATCGGTATCGGTATGGAAGCGGTTGATAGCAACGACAACGGGCACGCCGAACTTGTGCATATTCTCGATATGAGTTTTAAGATTTACTATGCCCTTTTTGAGCGCATCGACGTTCTCGTTCGTAAGCTCGGTCTTTGGCACGCCGCCGTTATATTTGAGCGCACGGATAGTTGCAACGAGCACTACGCAGTTCGGCTTGAGTCCTGCAAAGCGGCACTTGATGTCAAAGAACTTTTCTGCGCCGAGGTCGGAGCCGAAGCCTGCTTCGGTGATAGTATAGTCTGCAAGTTTGAGGCAGAGCTTGGTAGCTCTGACTGAGTTGCAGCCGTGGGCGATATTTGCGAAAGGTCCGCCGTGCATTATCGCGGGGGTATTTTCAAGGGTCTGGACGAGGTTAGGCTTGAGTGCGTCTTTGAGCAGGGCGACCATTGCTCCGCAGCCGCCGAGCTGTTTTGCATAGACAGCGTTGCCGTCGAGGTCGTAGCCTACGAGAATGCTTTCAAGGCGCTTTTTGAGGTCGTCAAGGTCGCTTGCGAGGCAAAGGATAGCCATTATCTCGGAGGCAACGGTTATCTGGAAGCCGTCCTGTCTGGGGAAGCCGTTTATCTTGCCGCCAAGACCGACGATGACTTCACGCAGTGCGCGGTCGTTCATATCCATACATCTTTTGAAAAGGATACGTCTTTCGTCGAGGCGCAGGGGATTTCCCTGGTGGATAGAGTTATCTATAAGTGCGCACAGCAGGTTATTTGCTGCGGTGATAGCGTGCATATCGCCCGTAAAGTGCAGGTTGATGTCCTCCATAGGAACTACCTGCGCATATCCGCCGCCTGCGGCACCACCCTTTATTCCGAAAACGGGTCCGAGTGATGGCTCACGCAGGGCAAGGATAGCGTTCTTGCCTATTTTAGCCATAGACTCTGCAAGGCCGACGGAGATAGTGGTTTTGCCCTCGCCTGCGGGGGTCGGGTTGATAGCGGTGACAAGAATGAGCTTGCCGTCGGGCTTATCCTTGGTCTTTTCGTAAAGGCTCTCGGAGAGCTTTGCTTTGTAGTGACCGTAAGGCTCAAAGTCGTCCTCGCTTATGCCGAGGTTAGCGGCTATCTCGCCTATTTTGAGCATTTTCGCCTGCTTTGCGATCTCGATATCTGACAGCATTTTTATCATTTCCTTTCGGTGAATAATCTAACGTACCAATTATAACACAGCTTGCCCGAAATTTCAATAGCGAGGTTGTGAACGAATGGGCAAAAAAACAGGAGAGCGGTGTGCTCTCCTGCGGGGGTTATTATGGCAGGCGGTAGCCATTGTTTTTGTATCTTTCAAGCCCTGTTGATGTAAACAGGTTTTTTTCGACAGAGCCACAATTACGAGCATTTGACAACAAATATGCTATGATAATAACATCATCACGCTGAATCGTTACGCTTGAATAATGAGGAGTTAGGTATTGTGTATCGTTTGAATGATTAGAGAAGTGGATACTAATAGAATCTTTTGCTGATGAACTCATTAATCCGCAGCCTAAATAGCCAATCATAGCAGTACCATTTTTCGATTTGCTTCCATAAAGAGGGTCAATGGCGATATGGTATTTCTCACCAGAATCTCTATGATAATAGAATCCTGACGGATTGGCGGAATACTTGTCATAAAATCCTCTTTCTGTTCCTCCGAATTCAGCTGGGTCTTTATCTTCGGGCAACCAGCCCAAATCAATAGCAAGCTGTGTTAAATGAAAAATCTGTACTTCTTCTTTGTTAGTTGTAATATAGTCGTCGATATTAACGTCCATAGTCAGCTGAATATCGCCGTAGACTGTATATGTGTACTTGCCGTTGCTTGGTGTTGCTTTCGAGCTATCATTTGCGGAAGATGTGGTCGTTGTTGCTTTGGTCGTTGTTGTGGTTGTTTCGGTCGTAGTGGTTTCTGTCTTGCTGTCGCTGTCTGCGGTGCTTTCGGAAACCGACGAGCTGCCCTCGGGCGTACTGCTCGATTTTGCATCTGATGTGCTTGAGCTGTTGCCGCAGGCTGTCATACAGGCAAATGCCATTATCAATGCTGATACTGCTGCCAAAACTCTCTTTTTCATATTATACCGCCTTTCATCACAGTTGTTTTTTGTTAAGTATAGCACCAAACGCTGAAATTTTCAAGGGTAAATCTCTTACTTCTTACCTCTCACATCTTACATCTAAAAAAGACTTGTTTTTTTGCGGCGGATATGCTATACTATTAATGTATATGTTCATTTGAACGGCATTTTACTGAGCAAGGAAAGGAGAACCCCGCATTTTCGGGGGAAACGGATATGGACAAGATTTACGATTTAGGCATAGACGTAGGCTCGACCACCGTCAAGACGGTCATTGTTGATGACGACGGCAAGTTTGTTTATGACAGATATGAAAGACACTTTTCAAAGGTGCGTGAGACTGTTGCCGAGCAGCTGAAAATCATCGGCGAGCAGTTCAAGGGCGACAAGTTCCGCATAGCTATCACAGGCTCGGCGGGTCTGGGCATCGCTCAGGCGAGCGACATCGCTTTTGTACAGGAGGTCTACTCTGCTTTCGTGGCGGTCAACAAGACCTATCCCGATGCTGACGTTGTTGTTGAGCTGGGCGGTGAGGACGCTAAGATAATCTTCCTCACAGGCGGCGTTGAACAGCGAATGAACGGTTCCTGCGCAGGCGGTACGGGAGCTTTCATCGACCAGATGGCAAGCCTGCTGGACATCTCCCCTGACGAGATGAACGAGGCGGCTTTGAAAAGCACAAAGACCTACCCTATAGCTTCCCGCTGCGGCGTTTTCGCAAAGTCCGACATTCAGCCGCTGCTCAATCAGGGTGCAAAGAAAGAGGACATTTCGGCATCTATCTTCCAGGCTGTTGTGGATCAGACGGTCTCGGGTCTTGCGCAGGGAAGAAAGATCGCAGGCAAGGTGCTTTTCCTCGGCGGTCCGCTTACATATCTCAGTGCGCTGAGAAAGGCGTTCAAGACGACTCTTTCGCTTGATGACGAGCACGCTATACTGCCTGAAAAGTCGAGCTGCTATGTGGCTTACGGTGCAGCTTTGCACGCACACACTCTGGCTGCTGAGGCGACTATCGAGGAGACTCTCAACAAGATAGCGAACGCTAAGACGACTGACAACATCACGACAGGCAAGCCGCTTTTTGAGAGCAGGCAGGACTATGCTGCTTTTGTTGACAGGCACAGACAGTCAGACCTCAAATACGAGGACATTCGCACATACGAGGGTGACGCTTACCTTGGCATAGATGCAGGTTCGACGACGACAAAGCTGGTGCTCATCACGCCAAAGGGCAAGCTGCTTTATCAGCACTACTGCTCGAACAAGGGTCAGCCGCTTGACATCATAGCTGCAAAGCTCGAGGAGATATACAATCTTGCGACGGACAAGCTCAACATCAAGGCATCGGCCGTTACGGGCTACGGTGAGGACCTTATCCGTGCAGGCTTGGGCGTTGATTTCGGCATTGTGGAAACTGTTGCGCATTACAAGGCTGCGGCTTATTTCTGCCCGAACGTTGATTTTATCATTGACATCGGCGGACAGGACATCAAGTGCTTCAAGATAAAGAACAATGCTATCGACAGCATCATGCTCAACGAAGCCTGCTCGTCGGGCTGCGGCTCGTTCATTCAGACATTTGCGCAGGCAATGGGTTATGACATTGCGGAGTTTGCGAGACTTGGTCTTTTCGCAAAGGCGCCTGTTGAGCTCGGTTCACGCTGCACGGTGTTCATGAACTCGTCGGTAAAGCAGGCGCAGAAGGACGGTGCGACTGTTGAGGACATTTCGGCAGGTCTTTCGTCGTCTATCATCAAGAACGCAGTTTACAAGGTAATCAGAGCAAAGACCATCGAAGAGCTTGGAAAGAACATTGTCGTTCAGGGCGGAACGTTCCTCAACGATGCGGTGCTGCGCTCGTTTGAGATGGAGCTGGGCAGAAACGTTATCAGACCTGCGATCGCGGGACTGATGGGCGCTTTCGGCTGCGCGCTGTTTGCGATGGAAAAGACAAAGGCGCAGGACTGCACATCGAAGATACTCACGCTCGAGCAGCTCAAGGAGTTCGCTTACAACTCGACGGCTGTTCAGTGCAAGGGCTGCGGTGCGCACTGCAATCTTACGATAATCAAGTTCAATGACGGTCACAGATTCGTTTCGGGCAACCGCTGCGAAAAGGGTGCGGGCATAAAGGTCGCTGACCGTGCGGAGAACATGATAGAATACAAATACAAGCTGATAAGGGATTATGAGCTGACAAAGCCTAAGGGCAAGCCAAAGGCGAGGGTCGGATTCCCGCTGGCGCTGTCGTTCTACGACCTGATGCCGTATTTCCACACGCTGTTTACGGAGCTTGGATTTGAGGTAGTGCTGTCGGAAGAATCGACGAGGGACACATACTACAAAGGTCAGCAGACAATCGCATCGGACACGGTATGCTACCCTGCGAAGCTGTGCCACGGTCACATCGAGAGCCTGCTGGACAAGAAAGTTGATTTTATTTTCTACCCCTGCATGAGCTACAACATTGACGAAGGCGGCTCGGACAACCATTACAACTGCCCTGTTGTTGCGTACTACCCGGAGCTTTTAAAGGCTAACAACGACAAGCTGACGGACAGGAATTTCATTGCGCCGTATCTTGACATAAACATGAAAAAGCACGTTGCGCACGTTGTGGCAAAGTGCTTGGCGAGGTATCACATCACCGAAAAGCAGGTGCTGGGCGTTCTGAACATGGCATACACTGCGCAGCTGCGCTACCGCAGGAACATCGAGAAGAAAGCCAAGGAGATAATCGCTGATGCAAGGCGCAAGGGTCAGAAGATAATCGTTGTGGCGGGCAGACCTTACCACATTGACCCCGAGATAAATCACGGAATCCACAAGCTGATAGCTTCGCTGGGATTTGCTGTTGTTACAGAGGACAGCGTGGCTGGACTTGTGGACACGCCGAGCGTTGACGTGCTCAACCAGTGGACATATCACTCACGTCTTTACAGGGCTGCGGAGTATGTTTGCAGGAACAATGATATGCAGCTGGTTCAGCTGGTTTCATTCGGCTGCGGCATTGACGCGGTGACGACAGACGAGGTCAGGGCGATACTCGAAGAAAAGGACAAGCTCTACACGCAGCTTAAAATTGACGAGATAACGAACCTCGGCGCTGCAAAGATAAGACTGCGCTCGCTGGCTGCGGCGCTTGAAGAAAAGGAGGAGAGCAGAGATGTCGGATAAGAAGAAGCAGGCTGCACCCGAGCCGTCTACAAGAGTACAAAAGACCATTTTCACCGAGCAGATGAAAAAGGACTACACGATACTCGTTCCTGATATGCTGCCTATCCATTTCAAGCTGATAATCAAGATTTACGAAAAGTACGGCTACAAGATGGAGCTGCTGACAAACACCTCGAGAAATGTTATAGATGAGGGACTTAAAAACACGCACAACGACACCTGCTACCCTGCGCTTATCGTTATTGGTCAGTTTATGGACGCGCTCAAAAGCGGAAAGTATGACCTTGACAAAGTAGCGTTGATAATGTCGCAGACAGGCGGCGGCTGCCGTGCGTCGAACTACATTCATCTTATCAGAAAGGCTGTTTCAAGCCAGTTCCCGCAGGTGCCTGTTATTTCGCTGAATTTCAGCGGTCTTGAAAAGAACCCTGCGTTCCCGATGACCCCTGCTATCGCACTCAGGCTTATTTACGCTGTGCTTTACGGCGATATGCTGATGCTGCTTTACAACCAGTGCAAGCCTTACGAGGTGGTAAAAGGCTCGACGGACAGGCTTCTGGCGCGCTGGCAGCACAGAATGGGCAAGCTGTTTGACACAAAGACAGGATACACCCACACAAAGCGCATTTACAAGGCTATGCTGCGTGATTTTGCTGCGCTCGAGCGCACGAGTGAGAAAAAGCCGAAGGTCGGCATTGTTGGTGAGATATATGTAAAATACTCGCCACTTGCAAACAATCATCTTAACGAGTTCCTGCTCGAAGAGGGCTGCGAGCCTAACGTTCCGGGTCTGCTCGACTTCGTGCTTTACTGCGCATCTGACCCGATAAATGACCGTTTGCTTTACGGCATATTTGACAAGTCAACGGTGCTTTACACTATCGGCTACGACATACTTTACAAGTTCCAGAAGCAGCAGATAAAGGTCATTGAGGAGCACGGCGTGTTCCAGCCGCCTCACGATTTTGAGCACCTGCGCAAGTGCGCGGACAAGTACATTCACCAGGGCGTGAAGATGGGCGAGGGCTGGCTCATCACTGCGGAGATGGCTGCGCTTGCGGAGACGGGCACGGAGAACATCATCTGCGCTCAGCCGTTCGGCTGTCTGCCGAACCACATTGTTGCAAAGGGCAGCGCGCGCGTTATCAAGCAGGCGTACCCCAACGCGAACATTGTGGCTATCGACTATGACCCTGGTGCTACAAAGGTAAACCAGGAGAACCGAATCAAGCTGATGCTGGCTAACGCGAGGCTGTAATACAATATCCCTCCACGCCGTAGGCGTGGAGGGATATTTCTTTAAGCAAAAATATTATTAAAGTTCTGCGATGACCTCGACTTCAACGAGGACGTCCTTTGGAAGCTCCTTTGCTGCGACGCAGCTGCGTGCAGGCTTTGAGGTGAAATACTCGCCGTAGATGCCGTTGAAAGCTGCAAAGTCGGACATATTCTTCAGAAAGCACACTGTCTTGACAGCCTTTGAGATGTCGCTGCCTGCTGCTTCGAGAAGATTTTTGAGGTTCTTGCAGACCTGATGTGTCTGCTCCTCGATGGTAACTGCGTCAACGTTTCCTGTTGCCGGGTCGATAGCTATCTGACCTGATGTGAAAACGAGGTTTCCGACTACCTTTGCCTGTGAATAAGGTCCGATTGCGTCGGGCGCATTCTTTGTGTAAATAGTTTCTGCCATTTAGAATACAACTCCTTTAATATAATGATTTGAATTCATACCTGTTGTCAGCCCGTATGACAGCGGGCAGCTGAGAAACGACCTTTTTCAAAAGGGTTTTCCCCAACTCCTCGTCTGCCGTTACTTGTTGACTATATTGAAGCCTTTGTCTTTAAGAGCTTTTCTTATCTGCTTGATATGAGCGTAGTCTCTTGTTTCAAGCACAATGCGCAGCAGGCAATCTGTGATGTCGCTGTCCTCGCTGGCTCTTTCGTGGTGGATAGAGACAACGTTTCCGCCGAGGTCGGAGATGATAGCCGAAACGCCTTTGAGCTGACCCGGCTTGTCTTCGAGCTGGATCGTCATTGTATCGCTTCTGCCCGACTTGAGCAGACCTCTCTTGATGACTCTTGAAAGGATAGTAACGTCGATATTTCCGCCTGAAACGAGGCAAACGACTTTCTTGCCCTTGATGTCGGGCACTTTATTGAACATAACAGCTGCAACGGAAACTGCGCCTGCGCCCTCGGCGATGAGCTTCTGGTTCTCGATGAGGTGAAGTATCGCAGAGGATACCTCGTCGTCGGTGACTGTTACCATGCCGTCAACGTACTTGGAGCAATACTCAAAAGTATTGACGCCCGGCTCTTTGACCTTGATGCCGTCGGCGATAGTGTGGACATTATCGAGGCACTTTATCTTGCCCTCGGCGAGAGACTCGACCATTGACGGTGCGCCTGTTGCCTGGACGCCGTAGACTCTGATGCTCGGTCTGAGCTGTTTGATTGCGAAAGCAACGCCCGAGATGAGTCCGCCGCCGCCGACAGGAACGACTACCACGTCGCAGTCGGAGACTTCGTTGAGAATTTCAAGACCGATGGTGCCCTGACCTGCGATGACGTTTTCATCATCGAACGGGTGGACAAATGTATAGCCCTTTTCGTCACGCTGTCTGATAGCCTCGGCATAGGCGTCGTCATAGACACCGGGAACGAGGCATATCTCTGCGCCGTAGCTCTTTGTTGCCTCGACCTTGGAGATAGGTGCGCCGTCGGGCAGGCAGATAACAGACTTTATACCGCTTTTCTGCGCTGCAAGCGCAACGCCCTGTGCGTGATTTCCTGCAGAGCAGGCAACAACGCCGTGTGACTTCTCCTCCTCGGTGAGCTGGGAGATCTTATAGTAAGCACCTCTCACCTTGAATGAGCCTGTGATCTGAAGATTTTCTGTTTTCAGATAGGTCTGCGCCTCGGGGTTTATCTGCGGTGCATAGATGCAGGCAGTTGGTCTGATGACCTCTTTGAGTACCTTTGATGCGTCAAAAACCTTGTCTAATGTCAGCATAGCTTTTCCCTCTTTTTTTAGAATAATAAAAAATCTCCGCCCCTTTGCAGAGGCGAAGAGAAACTTACTCCGTGTTACCACTCTGATTGCACAAGCCGAAAAGCGACCTGTACCGCTCGTGCTCGTTAACGGTGAGTGACCGTGTCCGCTTACTTTGTGTTCGGCAGACCGACTCGGGAATGATCCTGCAAAGGCTGTCCTTACGGCGTCGCACCAAACCGCCGCTCTCTGAAAGGCTTTTGCCTGAGCACCTTTTCCGTCAAAGTCTTTTGGGAATATATTCGCCCGATGTAAGCTCGCTTAACATCGGCTATACCATAGATTATAGCACCGCATTTCGCAATTGTCAAGCACCGGGCGCATTTTTTCATTTGGGTATGGCTTTGATAGTCAATATCTTTTCGTAAAGCTCTTTGCCCTTTTCATAGGCGTCGGCGTGATTATAGGTTACCTCGTCGCCTGCGGCAAAGAAAGCAGTTCGCATTTCGTCGTTTTCAAGGGACGGGTCCATAATGCCGATGGTGGAGTCGTCCTGCATGCGCTTGGTGGCGACGGACTGAAGGTCACTGAGCATATCTCTTGACGCGAGGACTTCCTGGGCGGACTTGCTAAGCGGCACGCCTTTTTCGGTGCCCTGCAAAATTGCCATATCCTCGCTGTTGAGCAGGTAATCAACCAGCTCGGCGGCTTTTTTCGGCTCTTTGGTATCTGCCTTGATGCAATAAAGCGCCATTGGTCGCTTATACCAGCCTCTGTCGAACACGCTGTTAAGGCGGGGCGGTGTGCCAAGGGAGATGCTTGCAGAGCTTGCGTTTACGCCTGTGTTGCTGGAAAAGTAGCTTTCGACCTCGGATATCCAGCAGGCGATACCTGCGGCTTTGTTGTTGTAAAAATCGGTATGGTTGAACTCGCCGGGGCGCGAGGTGACGTTTGAGTCGATGAGCTTTTTATAGAACTCGAGCATTACCTTGAATTCTTCTGCGGTATACTGCATTCTGCCCTGCTCGCTGAACATCGGTTTGCCCGTTTTCTGCTCGGTATAGGCAACGCAGGAGAACCACATTGATTTTTCGCTCATTTCCACTGCATAGACGCCGTCAGACCTGAGCCTTTCGCCCATTCTGAAAAGGTCGTCCCAGGTTTTCGGCTCGGTATAGCCGTAGCGTCTGAGGGTATCGGCGTTGTAGAAAAAGTTGATGGAGTTGAGCGATGTAGGCACGCCCATGAGCTTGCCGTTGACCTCGCCCAGCTTTAACTGCTCGTCGGTGAAATTGTCGAGGTGTATGGTATCTTTGAGCTGGTACATATCGTAGAACTCGTAGCCCTGCGAGGCGTACTCGTGCAACCAGCAATACTGTATCTGCACGGCGTCGCAGATGTCTCCTGCGCTCAGGTCGGTATCGAGCATTTTCTTATAGCCCGAAAGCTCGCTGAACTTCGGCGTTATCTCGACGTTGTTCTGCTTGCCGTACTTTTCGAGAGCCTCGATGGTATAGCTGCTTCGCACGTCGTTTCCCCACCAGCTGAAAGAAAGTGCGGCTTTATAGCTGCGCTTGTCGACGTTGTACTGGTCGAGCAGCTCACAGCCCGCAAGGGTCAGAGCCATTACGGCTGCGATAAGTACGCTGAGTATTTTTTTCTTAGCCACTGCTCTGCCTCCTTTGCGGTGAGTTTACTTTTTCTTTTCGTCCTTTGGTGCGATGTCCTTGTAGAACTTACACTTGCAGGCACGGGTCTGGGAGCTGTCGTCGAGGGCAGCCTTTGCATTTTCGTAGAGGACGTCGTAATCGTCGCTGTCGTCGGGGTAGATGGCTGCGCCTATTGCACAGCGAATCATTCCTCTTTCGTTTTCAAGCTCGAGTTTATCAAGCTCTTCCTCAAGCTGACGGATATTTGCTTTCATTCGGTCGTGGGCTTTGAAGAGGTTGAAGTCGGTGAAGTCTGCAAGGACGGCGAACTCGTTGTCGCCCGTTTTGCCGACGGTATTGTTCTTTCCGTAGAACTCACGCAGCACGCCCGAGACTTTTACCATTGCTTCGTCGACGGCACTTTCGCCGTAGTTCTCGCTTATCAGGTCATAGTTTTTGATGCGCACCAGCAGCAGCACCATTGTCGTGCCGTTGATGCAGCTGTCTATCTTGCCGACGATGACGTTTTCAAGCGCTTCGTTCATAATAAGACCTGTGAGTCTGTCGATGTTGTTTGACGAATAGTCGCCGCGGTAGATGATGTTATCGGGCATTTTCGACGAGGAGAATACTACGCCGACAAATACCACGAGGACAACTGCGCAGAGCAGGATAAGTGTGCAATAGAGCATTATGCGCAGGTAGCGCGCGTTTCTCGCGGTGAAGTCAGAGACGGTTATGACGTGCCAGCTGCTGCCGCAGGAAGCGGAGCTGGCGGTATAGGTGAAGGTGTCGATAGTGACAGGCTCGCCGTCCTGCCACTCGTTTTTCAGCTTTTTGAGGGCTTCGTCGGAGACGTCGGTACGGTTGACCGAGAAGATGATATTTCCGCTGTCATCGGTCATAAGGAAGCTGAGGTTTTTGGAGCTGTCGCCAGGGAAGATGGTTTTCATCTCGCTGGTGAACATTGAGCTTACCGAAACGGTGCCCGAATTAATGGTTCTTACGAGGTAGAGTCTTTCGTAGTCGCCGTCAAGACCTGCTATCCACGCGCTCTGCTTATTTTTCAGGTAACCTCTGACTGTTTCGTACATATCGCTGCCGAAAGTCTCGTTGGTAGACTTGGAGACTCTGCCGACGGTATGGTTGTTGGCATAGAGGAAGAAAAAGTCGTTATAGTTATCTGATGAGCTGAGCGATTCGAGGAAGTCTGCGATGTCCTTTTCTTTCTGCAGGGCTTCGTACTGGTCGCTGTGGCTGTAAACGGAGGCGTCATAGCTGACAATGCTTTTACGCAGGAAAACTCGGGAGGAGATTTCCTCGAGCTTATGGAGCTTGCTTTCAGCGCCGCGGGCAAGCTGGTTATTCATCGTATAGATATTATCCCTGCTCGTTTGGGTATTCTGCTGCAATATCAGATAGTTTCCAAACAGCGTTGTGATGATGAACGCCACGGTGATTATTATGCCGCTGATTATCGCGGTTTTGCGTCTTACGGAAGCTATCTTGCTTTTCGCTTTTGCGCTTGCGTTTTTCATTTATTCACCCCTATCAGCCGTTGAAATCAACGGTTATACTGCATATCTCTGCGCGTGTGCCCACACGCATAAACGGTCCGAAAACACCTACTCCCGAGGTGACGATGCTGGTCATATTGTCTTTTTGCAGAGTGCCGCACGGGTTTTCCCATATCGAACGCACAAATATCGTCAGCGGGAAAAACTGTCCGTCGTGGGTATGTCCGCCGAGGTCGAGGTCTGCGCCTGCGTCGGCGGTCTCCTGCAGCTCGTCAGGCTCGTGGGCGATGACGAAGATAGGCTTTGACTTGTCAAGGTCTTTGGTAAGCTCGCTTATTTCGGCTCTTGAACCGTCATCTGTGCCCGGCTTGTCGCGGTCACGTCTGCCGACGAGGTAGAACTTATCGTCGACGAGGACGCTTTCGTCGTAGAGGACTTTCATTCCGCAATCATCGACGTACTGCTGCATTTGCTCGGAAAGCGCGGGCGACTCGCCCCAGGAGAACGTGAAGCCCATAAGTATTTTTTCCTCGATATCGTGGTTGCCCATCGTGGCATAGACGCCGTACTTGCTTTTGATGCGGTGGAACTGCTCCTTGATGCCGTCGGGGTCGTCGAGGCTGTCATAGCTATTATCGAAGATATCGCCTGCGATAACGACGAGGTCGGCGTCCTGCTCATTTATGAGGTCTACCATTTTGGTCATATGGTGCACGCCTATCGAATAGCCGAGGTGAAGGTCTGCGACGAGGACGATATTGAGCTTATCGGTATCCTCGCATTTTTTATTGACGCTTACGCTGTAATTGGTGACTCTGATATTGCGGGCGTTGATTCCGCCATAGACGCAAACCAGCACGGCGCAGGCGGTGACTATCGAGCCGATGGTCACTGTGCCGCCGCGGGAAAAGAGCTTTGTATTTTTGAGTCTGGTATGCTTTGCGATGATGCGCAGTATCTCAAAGACTGCGACGGCTATGGCGCTGTAAATTAGCACGCCTGTCCAATAGGTCGAGATTCGTCTGACGATGACGGCGAAGTCGCTTTTCGGCAGAAAAAACGCCAGAAACGGCGAAAACGCCAGTGCGATATACACCACGGTGAACGGTATTTTTACACGTTTCCACGCGAGCCTGTGGTTGCAATGTTTGAGCCAGTGAAAAAAGCGCACCAGCATATATATCACTACTGCCAGGTACAGCGGCAGTAAAAACAGAAATATCATATCGTGATTCCTCCATACAGAATCATTATACAACATTTTTCCGCAAAAATCAACAGCTACTTTATCAGGGCGGACTCTTTTGATAAACCGCTGGGGAGACCCCTTTTGAAAAAGGGTTGCTCCCCAGACCCCACTCCTAAAACTTTTATTGTTTTTTCGCCATTGGGGAAAGGTTTCCCCGATGGCGAAAAAGTAGTAAGAGTCTAAGAGAGAGATTGGAAAACAGCTCTTTTCAAGAGGATACCCACAACAATTTGCCAAGAAAGTTCACTCGGTAAGGCAGCGGCTGATGCTCGCGGAGAGATGCTGTGCAATAATTCTGCACGAAAGAGGAAAAATAAAAGGAGTCTCGGTGTGAGACTCCTCTTTGGTGTATGATATTAAACCAACTTAATAATAGCCATTTCTGCAGCGTCGCCGCGGCGTGGTCCGATCTTGATGATCTGTGTGTATCCGCCCTGACGTCCGTCGTATGACGGTGCGATCTCGTCAAACAGCTTCTTTGCAACGCCTTCCTTTGTTACATAAGAGAGCACCTGACGCTTCTTGTGGAGGTCGCCTGCCTTTGCGAGAGTGATCATTTTCTCGGTCATAGCAGCTACTTCCTTAGCTCTTGTTACAGTTGTTTCAATCTTACCGTTCTCGAGAAGAAAAGTAACCATTGCTCTGAGCATTGCTCTTCTCTGGTCAGTTGTTCTTCCCAGTTTTCTTGTGCCTGGCATAGATTTTCACTCCTTACATTAATTATCGTCTTCTGAGCTGAGTTCATATCCCAAGGAATGAAGCTTGGACTTAACTTCCTCGAAGGATTTCTTTCCAAGGTTTCTGACCTTCATCATTTCTTCAGCTGACTTGTCGATCAAATCGTTGACCGTGTTTATTCCTGCTCGCTTGAGACAGTTGAACGAACGCACGGATAAGTCAAGTTCCTCAATGGTCATCTCAAGGACTTTTTCCTTGCCCCTGTCATCTTTTTCTGCCATTATCTCGACTACTGTCGTTTCCTCTGACAGATCCACGAATGGATTCAGATGCTCGTTGAGGAGTTTGGCTGCCATTGATACAGCTTCCTTTGCGGAGATAGTTCCGTCGGTCCATACCTCCAGAGTGAGCTTATCATAGTCGGTGATCTGACCTACACGAGTGTTGTCTACTGTGTAGTTCACCTTGAGTACCGGCGAGTAGATGCTGTCAACAGCGATCACACCGATCGGTGCGTTTGCCATATAGCTCTTGTTCTTTTCAGCGGAAACATAGCCACGACCTCTGTCGATGGTGATTTCCATAAAGAGCTTTGCGCCTGCACCAAGTGTTGCGATATGCATATCGGGAACAAGGATATCTACCTCGGAATCTGCCTTGATGTCTGCGGCTGTTACGTCGCACTCACCCTCGGCTTCGATATAGATCGTCTTTGGTCCTTCACCATAAAGCTTTGCAGTCAATCCCTTGAGGTTGAGGATTATTTCGGTAACATCCTCTCTTACTCCCGGGATAGTTGAAAGTTCGTGATGTACACCGTCAATCTTTACAGATGTTACGGCTACACCCGGCAATGAGGAGAGCAGTACACGTCTGAGGCTGTTGCCCAGAGTGATACCATAGCCACGCTCCAGCGGCTCTAAAACAAACTTGCCATAGGTTCCGTTTGGGCGAAGCTCAGGCGTTTCGATCTTTGGCTTCTCTATTTTTTCAAGCATTAAAAACCCTCCCTGTGTTCTGTTTTAATTAAACTATTGATGTTTGGATCTTCGGGAATACCGATTGGCTGTCAAGACCTGCGCAATAATTTCCGCAAGCCTTGTACAAACCGGGCTTTTAGCGTATTACTTAGAATACAACTCGACGATCAGATGCTCCTCGATCTCGTAGTCAAGGTCTTCCTTAACGGGCAGACGGGTTACCTTTGCGGTCTGCTTTTCCTTGTCCACATCAAGCCATGTAGGAGTGGTTCTGCCTGCCGTAGCCTCGATGATCTGCTTGAACTTTTCGCTCTTCTTGCTGTTTTCCTTCAGAGAGATAACGTCGCCCACCTTAACTCTGTAAGAAGGGATATCAACTCTCTTGCCGTTAACCTCAAAGTGTCCGTGTACAACGAGCTGACGAGCCTCTCTTCTTGTCATTGCAAGTCCCATTCTGAAAGCAATGTTGTCAAGTCTTGACTCAAGAAGTGTGATAAGGTTCGCACCTGCCTGACCTTCCATCTTCTGAGCAAGCTCAAAATAGTGATAGAAAGGCTTCTCGAGCATGCCGTAGATGAACTTGAGCTTCTGCTTTTCCTTCAGCTGAAGTCCGTACTCGGATACTTTCTTTCTCTTGTTAGCGTTAGGATCACGCTTGGTTTCCTTAGCAACGCCCATTACCATTGGGCTGATACCCAGAGCTTTGCATCTCTTGAGTATAGGTTCTCTATTTACTGCCATAGTAAATTCCTCCGTTTTTAATGTTGTATCAGGTCTTAGCCGATTTGCTTACCTGACTTTGAGTAAACTACAAACTCAAATTGTCTTATGATTATACACGACGTCTCTTTGGTGGACGGCAGCCGTTGTGTGGGATAGGAGTTACGTCCTTGATGAGCTTAACTTCCAGATCCTCTGACTGAAGCGCTCTGATAGCAGCCTCACGTCCGGCGCCAGGTCCCTTTACGAAAACTTCAACTGTCTTAAGACCGTGCTCCTTAGCAGCTCTTGCAGCTGTCTCGGCAGCAGTCTGTGCAGCGAATGGAGTAGACTTCTTGGAGCCTCTGAATCCGAGTCCGCCTGCGGATGCCCAAGAAATTGCATTTCCCTGCATATCAGTGATAGTTACGATTGTGTTGTTGAAAGTAGACTGGATATGAACCTGTCCCTGTTCAATGTTTTTTCTTTCACGACGGCGGCGAATAGTAGTAACTTTCTTCTTAGCCTGAGCCATTGTTCACACCCTCCTTTACTTCTTCTTGTTAGCGATAGTCTTAACAGGACCCTTACGAGTTCTTGCGTTTGTCTTTGTTCTCTGTCCGCGTACAGGGAGTCCCTTGCGGTGACGGAGACCACGATAACAGCCGATCTCTGTAAGTCTCTTGATGTTAAGAGCTACATTTCTTCTGAGGTCACCCTCAACTGTAAGATTATGATCAATATATTCACGAAGCTTTGCTACATCATCCTCGTTCATGTCCTTGACACGTACATCAGGATCAACGCCTGTTTCCTTGATGATCTTTGTAGCAGTCTTCTGACCGATGCCGAAGATATAAGTAAGAGCAACCTCTATTCTTTTATCTCTTGGCAGGTCGATACCAGCAATACGAGCCATTATTTAGCTGCACCTCCATTATTGGTTTGTTAGCCCTGTCTTTGTTTATGCTTTGGGTTCTGGCAGATCACCATGACCTTGCCCTTTCTCTTGATAACCTTGCACTTTTCGCAAATAGGCTTAACTGAAGGTCTTACTTTCATTGAAATACCTCCTTAATGATTAACTGTCTGACCTTGGGTTTTATTACTTGGCTCTCCAAGTGATGCGTCCCTTTGTCAGATCATACGGTGACATTTCGACCGTTACCTTATCGCCGGGAACGATTCTGATGTAGTTCATACGAAGCTTGCCAGAGATATGTGCAAGGATCTTATGACCGTTGGAAAGCTCTACGTTAAATGTTGCATTCGGCAGTGCCTCTACGACAGTACCTTCAAGCTCGATAACATCTTCCTTTGACATTCAAATACCTCCTCGTTCAAAGGTTTTCGGTCTGCTGACTTTCGGTCTGGGTCGAAAACCGGTTTATCAGCCGTCTTAACTGTTTGTTTGTAAGTCCGTCGGTTTCAACGGTAACGTGCAGAGGTGAAATGTGTTTCGGGTTTTTCCGTTTCGGTCTTTCAAGAGGTCTTGACTTTCCGTCGCAGATATACACGAAACCGCCGCTTATTCCCACCGCAACGAACAGGGAATCTTTATCGCGGCCTGCGCACGCCCTTACCAGCGAACCTTTAACAATTTCCACGATGCATTCCTCAAGGCTGTGTCAGGATTACTGCGCCGTCCTGAGTTACCGCTATCGTGTGTTCAAAATGAGCTGAGAGCTTGCCGTCTGCGGTTTTGACTGTCCAGCCGTCGTCGAGCTGGATGATGTTTGCTGTGCCCTGATTTATCATAGGCTCGATTGCAATTACCATACCTGCCACGAGTCTGATGCCGTGACCTTCTTTGCCGTAGTTAGGGACTTCGGGGTCTTCATGAAGATTCTTTCCGACGCCGTGTCCGACAAATTCTCTGACAACAGAAAAACCGTTGTCCTCATTGTACTTGGCTATTGCCGCACCGAGATCTCCGAGTCTTACGCCCGGCTTTACCATTTTTATTGCGAGGTAAAGGCTTTCTTCGGTGGACTTCATAAGTGCCTTTGCTTCTTCGGAGACTTCTCCGACTGCAAAGGTCTTGCAGGAATCTCCGTGGTAGCCGTCGATATAGGCTCCCACATCGACTGATACGATATCACCCTCGCAGATCTTGCGGGGTCCCGGGATACCGTGGATAACCTCGTCGTTTATCGAGATACAAGCTGAGCCTGTAAATCCGCCGTAGCCGAGGAAGCTCGGTTTAGCGCCGTGTGAGGTTATATATCTGTGAACGACTTTATCAAGTTCCAGGGTAGTCATACCCGGTCTGATAGCCTCGCCCGCAGCGATCAGAGCGCCTGCGGTTATTTTGCCCGCTTTGCGCATCTTCTCTATTTCCGTATTGGATTTGACACAAATCATTTTTTATGCCTTTTTGACCTTTCTAATCTCTCAGCCCTTGAGAGCGTTGAGCACCATATCGTTTGTCTCGGCAACATCATTTGTGCCGTGAACTGTTACAAGCTTGCCCTGTGCTTTGTAGAAATCTACGAGCGGAGCTGTTGTCTTGTGATATGTTTCAAGTCTGCTGATGACTGTTGCAGGCTCGTCGTCTTTTCTGATAACGAGTTCCTTGCCGCAAACGTCGCACACGCCCTCTACCTTTGGAGCTTTGGAAACGATGTGGTAAGTTGCGCCGCAGTCGAGGCAAACTCTTCTGCCTGAAAGTCTTCCCTTGATTACCTCGTCGTCAACAGCGAGCTCAACGACCTTATCGATCTGAACGCCCATGTTGTCGAGTGCTTCTGCCTGAGGAACTGTTCTCGGGAAACCGTCGAGGATAAAACCGTTCTGAGCGTCAGGCTCTGCAATTCTGTCCTTGAGGATACCGATCACGATATCGTCCGAAACAAGTGCGCCTGCGTCCATAGCAGCCTTAGCCTTCAAGCCATACTCTGTACCTGCCTTAACAGCAGCTCTGAGCATATTGCCTGTTGAGATGGTCGGGATATCCAGAGCCTTGCAAAGAACCTCTGCCTGAGTTCCCTTGCCTGCTCCCGGAGCGCCTAAAAGAATAATGTTCATACTTTTTTCTATGCCCGATGCTTCGGACATATCCTCCTTTCGTGGTTTCAAGGTTTTGTTTCACGCTGTCGGGTTATTCCCGCAGCGCAAAACTAATTTTGAATAGTTGTTTTCAAAAACTTGCCTTATAAAACTCGGGGGTCTTATTCGAGGAAGCCCTTATGGTGACGCATCATCATCTGGGATTCCATTGTACGAACTGTTTCAAGAGCAACTGCAACAACGATGAGTATTGAAGTACCGCCCATTGCGATATTCAGACCAGTGATAGCAGTAAAGATGATTGGCAGGAGTGCTACGATTCCGAGGAATATAGCGCCGACCAGAGTTATCTTTGAAAGTATCTTCTTGATATAGTCGCTTGTTGGCTTACCGGGTCTGATTCCCGGAACACCGCCGTTGTTCTGTCTGAGGTTATTAGCTATCTCGACAGGGTTGTACTGCATTGAAACATAGAAGTAGTTAAAGCCGATGATAAGGATAAAGTACACTATTCCGTAAACGGGATGTGTGTAGCTGAACCAGTGAAGGAACTTATCATAGAAGGAACCCTCTGTCGGCTCAATAAACAGTTTGAGAGTTGACGGAAGCGAAACGAACGCCATTGCAAAGATGATCGGCAGAACGCCGCTCATTGCGATCTTGATAGGGATAAATGTGTTCTGACCGCCGTACTGTTTTCTTCCTACTACTCTTTTTGCATACTGTATCGGTATTCTTCGTTCTGCTTCATTCATAAAGATGATGAACGCAATGATAAGGATAAAGCATACAATGATGATCGGAACGAGGATCATGTTCTTTGCTTCGCCTGTCTTCATCAGTCTGATAAGATCCATGATCGCCTCTGGTCCTCTTGCGATGATACCTGCGAACAGGAGCATCGAGATACCGTTGCCGATACCCTTTGAGTTGATCTCCTCACCGAGCCAGATTGTCAGCGATGCACCTGCGGTGAAGCAAGCGATGATAACGATCTCTGCGAATATCTTGTCAAAGCCCGAAGTGTAGAGCACTGCATTTGCCTTTGACAGAGTGAGGTAATATGCCCAAGCCTGGAAAACGGAGATGAGCAAAGCAAAATACTTTGTGATCTTGTCCAGCTTCTTCTTGCCTTCGGGACCCTCGTGTGCGAGTCTTTCCAGCGGAGGAAGGGCATATGTGAGCAACTGAATTATGATCTGTGCATTGATATAAGGTGATACAGACAGTGCAAGCAGAGTTGCTTTGGAGAAGTTACCTCCTGACAGAACGTTGAGGTAACTGAAGAAGTCACCTGAGTTTTCGCTCTGCTCAAACCAGCTTGACAGCTGTGCTGAATCGAGGAACGGAACGGGTACTGTACCGCCGATCCTGTATATTACGATGATGAAAAATGTAAATATGAGTTTCTTCCTCAGGTCCGGAATGCTCCAGGCTTTACGAAATGTCTCTATCACAATTACATCACCTCTGCCTTCCCGCCTGCCTTTTCGATCTTTTCCTTGGCAGCTGCTGAGAACTTGGCAGCCTTTACAGTAAGGTTCTTTGTAAGCTCGCCGTTTCCAAGCACCTTGATGCCGTCAAGCTCCTTTTTGATAAGTCCGCTTGCCTTGAGCAGCTCGGCATCTACTGTGATACCGTCGTTGAACATTTCAAGGTCAGAAACATTGATAACTGCGTACTTTGTAGCAAATATATTGTTAAATCCGCGCTTAGGGATACGACGTGCCAGAGCTGTCTGACCGCCTTCAAAGCCAGGTCTGATAGAGCCGCCGGAACGAGCTTTCTGTCCCTTATGACCCTTGCCGGCTGTCTTGCCGTTGCCTGAACCGTGACCTCTGCCCTTACGCTTGCTCTCTACATTAGAGCCGGGATTTGGTGATAATTCGTGCAGTTTCATTTGTTGTTGCACCTCCTTGCTTTATGCTTCGGTTACTTTGATAAGGTGAGATACGACCTTGATCTTGCCCTGTGTCTGTGCGTTATCGGGCTGGTCTGTTGTGTCACCGATTTTTCTGAGACCAAGAGAATTTGCAGTGGCGATCTGCTTAGCACTTCTGCCGTTCAGACTCTTGACCAGTTCGATTTTCAGGTTTGCCATCTGTGTTTCCTCCTTAGCCAATGATTTCCTTTGCAGTCTTGCCTCTCTTTGCAGCGATCTCGTCAAGACTTCTTACTGCTGCAAGACCTGCCAGTGTAGCTCTTACCACGTTGCAAGGATTGTTTGAACGAAGGGACTTTGTTCTGATATCCTTGATGCCTGCCATCTCGACTACCGATCTTACAGGACCACCTGCGATAACACCGGTACCGGGTGCAGCCGGCTTCATAAGAACTGCGCCTGCGCCGTATTTACCTACGATCTCGTGAGGAATCGTTGTTCCCTTGAGTGAGATCTTGATAAGATTCTTCTTTGCGTCCTCGATACCCTTACGGATTGCGTCAGGAACTTCTCCCGACTTACCGATACCGAAGCCTACGATGCCGTTTCCGTCGCCCACAACTACGAGTGCTGCGAACTTATAGATACGACCACCCTTTACGGTCTTGGATACTCTGTTGATAGCAACTACCTTTTCGCTGAGTTCCAATGTTGAAGCATCTATTAAAGCCAAATGTATACCCTCCTTTTTAGAACTTGAGTCCGCCTTCACGGGCTCCGTCTGCTAACTCCTGAACACGTCCGTGGTAAAGGAAGCCGCCTCTGTCGAATACGACGTTCTCGATTCCCTTTGCCTTAGCCGCCGCAGCGATCATCTCGCCGACCTTACGAGCGCCTTCCTTGTTGCCGCCGTTGCCCTCAAAGTCCTTAGACATTGAAGAAGCTGCGCAAAGTGTAACGCCTGTCTCGTCGTTGATGATCTGTGCATAGATATGCTTAGAGGAGCGGAATACATTAAGGCGAGGACACTCAGCAGTACCGCTGATCTTGTTGCGGACTCTTGCGTGTCTCTTGGCTCTTGCCTTAGCCTTGTCAAGCTTTTTAACCATAGTAATTCTCTCCTTTTATTACTTCTTAGCACCCTTACCGGCTTTACCTTCCTTATGGATAACGTACTCGCCGACATAGCGGATACCCTTACCCTTATAAGGCTCCGGTGGACGCTTCTTGCGGATCTCGCAAGCAAACTGACCAACTTCCTGCTTGTCGCAGCCTGATACTGTGATGTGGTTTGCGTCAGGCATCTCAAGCTTGATAGTATCTGTTTCTGCGATTACTACCTGATTTGAGAAACCGAGGTTGAGAACGAGGTTCTTGCCCTGCTTCTGTCCTCTGTAACCTACGCCCACGATCTCGAGCTGCTTTGTGAATCCGTTTGTTACACCTTCAACCATGTTGTTGAGAAGTGTTCTTGTAAGACCGTGCAGGCTCTTGTGCTTCTTGTCCTCGCTTGGACGCTCAACTGTGAGCACACCTGCGTCGTTCTTGATTATCATATCACCATGAAGCTTCTTGGTGAGTGTTCCCTTTGGTCCCTTGACCGTAACGAGATTGCCTTCTGCAACTGTTACCTCTACACCGGCAGGAACACTAATCGGCTTGATACCTATTCTTGACATAGTAGTAGTCCTCCTTACCAGATGAATGCGAGAACTTCGCCGCCAACATTGAGCTCTCTTGCCTTCTTGTCGGTGATAACGCCCTTGGATGTTGAAACGATCGCAACACCAAGACCCTTGATTACCTTAGGCATATCCTCGCAGCTTGCGTAAATTCTCAGACCAGGCTTAGAAACTCTTCTAAGACCTGTGATAACTGAATTTCTGTTCTCGTCATATTTAAGAGTAATTCTTATTATACCCTGCTTACCGTCCTCAATGATCTTGAAGTCCTTGATGTAGCCCTCATCAACGAGGATCTGAGTGATGGACTTCTTCATATTAGATGCAGGAACGTCAACAGTTGCGTGCTTTGCAGAACTTGCATTGCGGATTCTTGTCAACAGATCCGCGATTGTATCAGTGATTTGCATGCTTGTTAACCTCCTTTACCAACTTGCCTTCTTAACGCCCGGGATCTTGCCCTGATGAGCAAGCTCTCTGAAACAGATACGGCAGATGCCGAACTTTCTCAGATATGCATGGGGTCTTCCGCAGATCTTACATCTGTTGTAAGCACGAGTTGAATACTTAGGCGCAGCCTGCTGCTTGTTTATCATAGACTTCTTAGCCATTTGCTATATCCTCCTCTTCTTACTTGTCTGCAAAAGGTGCGCCCAGAAGTGTGAGCAGCTCTTTTGCTTCTTCGTCAGTGTTTGCGGTAGTGATAAAGTTGATATCCATACCACGAACCTTATCGATCTTATCGTACTCGATCTCAGGGAAGATCAGCTGTTCCTTGATACCGGTAGAGTAGTTTCCTCTGCCGTCGAAGGAATTAGCGTTAATACCTCTGAAGTCACGAACACGAGGGAATGCAACGTTGAAAAGTCTGTCAACGAACTCATACATCTTCTCAGATCTGAGTGTTACCTTAACGCCGATGACCTGTCCGTCACGGAGCTTGAAGTTAGCTACCGACTTTTTGGACTTGCAGACAACAGGCTTCTGACCTGTGATAGCTGCGAGGTCGCTCATGATAGCGTCGATGACCTTCTTGTTATCCTTATCAGCTCCGCAGCCTACGTTGATGACTACCTTATCGAGCTTTGGGATCTGCATAACATTTGCATAACCGAATTTCTTCATCATAGCAGGAGCTACGGTGTTTACATATTCTTCTTTAAGTCTTGACATCGTTTAACTCCTCCTTATATTTCTTCGTTGCAGCTCTTGCAGACTCTTACTTTAGAGCCGTCCTCAAGGATCTTATGACCGATCCTTGTTGCCTTGCCGCACTTAGGACATACGAGCTGTACCTTGCATGCATACATAGCTGCCTCAGCCTCTACTATGCCGCCCTGCTCGCCCTGTCTTCTTGGCTTAACGTGCTTTGTAGCGATGTTAAGTCCTTCAACGATTACCTTGCGCTCCTTGGGAGATACCTGAAGTACCTTACCCTGCTTGCCCTTATCCTTACCGGAAAGGATCACAACGGTGTCGCCTGTTTTTACATGTACCTTATTCATTTACGACACCTCCATTAAAGAACTTCCGGAGCGAGTGAAAGGATCTTAAGATAATCCTTTTCTCTCAGTTCCTTGGCAACAGGTCCAAATATACGAGTGCCTCTTGGGTTCTTATCTTCCTTGATTATTACAGCAGCGTTCTCGTCGAAACGGATATATGTTCCGTCTGCACGACGAAGACCCTTTGCTGAACGAACGATTACTGCTTTAACAACATCGCCCTTTTTAACAACTCCGCCCGGTGTTGCTTTTTTAACAGAACAAACGACAACGTCACCGATGTTTGCATACTTTCTGCGAGTTCCGCCAAGAACTCTGATACACATAAGCTCCTTTGCGCCGGAGTTATCTGCAACCTTAAGGTAAGTCTGCATCTGTATCACAGTGCGTTCCTCCTTTCAAATATAAGTGCCTTAGCACGATACTGATTGTTTTGATTACTTAGCCTTCTCAAGAATCGAAACGAGTCTCCATCTCTTGTCCTTGGACAGAGGACGAGTCTCCATTACCTTTACTCTGTCGCCGATTCCGCATTCATTCTGCTCGTCGTGCGCCTTGAGCTTAACGGTCTTCTTGATGATCTTCTTATAAAGTGGGTGCTGTACGTTATCCTTGATTGCAACTACGATAGTCTTATCCATCTTGTTGGATACTACAACGCCTACTCTGGTTTTTCTGAGGTTTCTCTCTTCGCTCACAGTAGTTCCTCCTTCACTTATTACTGAATTTCAGACTCTTGCTTACGAATGACTGTTTTAACACGAGCAATATCCTTCTTGACTGCCTTCAATCTCATTGGGTTCTCCAACTGATTAACGGCGTGCTGGAAACGAAGGTTGAAAAGCTCCTGCTTGAGTTCAGCCAGCTTGCTGTTAAGCTCGTCAGCTGTCATGTTGTTGATCTCATTTGCCTTCATTACTGCTCACCACCCGTTTCTTGAGTATCTCTGGTTATAAACTTACATTTGATAGGCAGCTTGTGCATTGCAAGACGCATAGCCTCTCTTGCAGCCTCTTCGCTAACGCCGGCGATCTCGAACATTACTCTGCCCGGCTTAACTACTGCTACCCAGTAATCCGGTGCTCCCTTACCTTTACCCATTCGAGTACCAAGCGGCTTTCTTGTTGCCGGCTTGTCTGGGAATACCTTGATCCAAACCTGACCGCCACGCTTGATGTATCTTGTCATTGCGATACGGGCAGCCTCGATCTGATTTGATGTGATCCATGCAGGCTGAAGTGCCTGGAGACCAAACTCACCGTTTGAAACCTTGTTTCCGCGCATTGCCTTACCGGTCATACGTCCACGGTGCTGTTTTCTGTACTTAACTCTCTTTGGAAGCAGCATTAGTTGTTACCTCCTTCTCTTTTCGTGTCACGAGCCTTATTGAACTCTCTGCGGTTGCCGTTAGCCTTGTCGTTCTGACGTGGTCTGCGTCTTCTGTCGTTTCTGTTGTCAGAATCTCTTCTGTCAGAAGGAGCAGCCTCACCCTTGAGAACTTCGCCTCTGTAGATCCAGACCTTTACGCCGAGCTTACCGTATGTGGTAAGAGCCTCTGCGAAACCGTAGTCAATATCTGCTCTGATTGTCTGAAGCGGAATTGTACCCTCGTGGTAGCTTTCGCTTCTTGCGATCTCGGCACCTGCAAGTCTGCCGGATACCGTAGTCTTGATTCCCTTTGCGCCCAGCTTCATAGCTCTGCCGATGGACTGCTTCATAGCTCTTCTGTAAGAGATTCTGTCCTCAAGATCGTGTGCGATCTTCTCAGCAACCAGCTGTGCGTTAAGATCGGGAGACTTTACCTCAACGATGTTGATAGCAACGCTCTTGCCGATCATATTCTCTACGTTTGCACGAAGCTTGTCGATCTCAGCTCCGCCTCTGCCGATAACGAGTCCCGGCTTTGCACAATGGATGTGCACCTTTACCTTAGAACTGCCGTCTTTATCTGCGAATCTTTCGATCTCAACCTTCGGAACACCTGCGTATACGCACTTGTCATTAGGATTCTTTGATCTTCTGTTAAGCTCCTTCATAACGAACTTACGAATGTTGAAGTCCTCTACGAGAGTATCGCCAAAGGTGCTCTTATCTGCAAACCAGCGGGAATCCCAATTCTTGATAACACCTACACGAAGTCCGTGTGGATTAACTTTCTGTCCCATAGTTTACCTCCTTAGCTTATTCCTTTTCCTTAAGAACTACCGTTATATGCGATGTTCTCTTAAGGATTCTAAAGGCTCTGCCATGATCTCTTGGCATTATCCTCTTCATTATAGGTCCCGGACAAACATAACACTCACTGACATAAAGACTGTTCTTGTCCATGTTGTGATTGTTCTCTGCGTTGTGAGCGGCGGACTTGAGAAGCTTTTCCAGATATTCACTTGCAGCCTTTGGTGTATGCTTTACTGTTGCCATTGCAACGTCTAAATCTTTTCCTCTGATAAGGTCAAGAACTATCTGAACCTTACGAGGAGCAATTCGAGCATTTCTCACGATTGCTTTTGCTTCCATGTTGTTTTCCTCCTTCCGCACTACTTACCGCTGTTTGAGGTCTTTGAACCTGCATGACCCTTAAACGTTCTTGTCGGTGCGAACTCACCCAGCTTATGACCTACCATATCCTCAGTTACATATACAGGAACGTGCTTGCGTCCGTCATGTACTGCGAATGTATGACCTACGAAATCAGGGAAGATCGTGGAAGCTCTGCTCCAGGTCTTGAGCACCTTCTTTTCACCTGCTTCGTTCATTGCTTTGACTCTCTTGAGAAGGACCGGCTGTACGTATGGTCCTTTCTTTACGCTTCTGCTCATTTATCATCGTCCTCCTTTCAGATTACTTACCGTTTCTACGCTTTACGATAAACTTATCGGAGCGATGATGTTTAGCACGAGTCTTGTAACCCATTGTCGGCTTACCCCAAGGTGTTACAGGTGTAGGACGACCAACCGGTGCTCTACCCTCACCACCACCGTGCGGGTGATCGCATGGGTTCATTACAGAACCACGAACTGTAGGTCTCCAGCCCATGTAACGCTTTCTGCCGGCTTTACCGATGTTTACGTTTTCATGGTCGATGTTTCCTACCTGTCCGATAGTTGCCATACAATTGATAGGGATCTTTCTCATTTCGCCTGATGGAAGTCTTACAAGTGCATACTTCTCTTCCTTACCCATGAGCTGAGCCATGTTACCGGCAGATCTTACGAGCTGTGCGCCCTTGCCAGGATAAAGCTCAATGTTGTGGATAAAGGTACCAACAGGGATGTTTGCAAGTGCGAGAGCGTTGCCCGGCTTGATGTCGGCATCAGCGCCTGCTCTTACTGTATCGCCTACCTTGAGTCCGTTAGGAGCGATGATGTATCTCTTCTCTCCGTCCTCATACTCAAGCAGTGCGATGAATGCTGAACGGTTAGGATCGTACTCGATTGTGAGTACCTTTGCGTTCATATCAAGTTTGTTTCTCTTGAAGTCGATCACACGGTACTTTCTTCTCACTCTTCCGCCTCTGTGACGAACAGTGATTCTACCGTAGCTGTTTCTGCCCGAATGTTCCTTTATAGGCTCGAGCAGTGATTTACATGGAGCAACCTTTGACAGACCCGAATAATCGGTAACGGTCATACCACGGCGACCGTTTGTCGTAGGCTTGTAGCTCTTTATTGCCATTATAAATTCACTCCTTATCTGAGTTTTGCGAAAAGGTCAAAGCTTTGCAGCCAAGCGCCCTTCCATACTTACGCCTGCGGTGAAGTCCGGTCTTTGTGACCAGCAGCCCTCGCTGCCTCGCAGGTCACCTTTAAGCCGCTCGGTGTTTGCGCGCCTTAAAGTCCGCATACGGCTTACGCCGCATCTCTTTTAGACGGTATCGGTATTAGTACATACCCTCAAAGAACTCGATCGTCTTGTCGCCGTCAAGAGTTACGATAGCCTTTTTCCAGTCAGGGCGGTAGCCTGTGTATCTACCCATTCTCTTTTCCTTGCCCTTAACTATCATTGTGTTGACGCTTGCAACCTTTACGTCGAAAAGCTCTTCAACAGCCTTTGCGATCTCGATCTTGTTAGCGTCCTTAGCTACCTTGAAAGTATAAACATTATTGTGAAGTCTGTCCATTGCATCTTCTGTGATGACAGGCTTGATGATTATATCCTGAGCAGTTTTCATTATGCGTAAACCTCCTCGATCTTCTTTACAGCATCTGAGGAAACGATGAATTTATCGTAGTTCAGAATATCGTAAACGCAAAGTGTGTTTACTGTTGCTGTCTTAACGCCGGGGATGTTGTTTGCACTCTTTACTACCTTAGCGTCAGCCTCAGCGGTAACGATAAGAGCCTTGCCCTGAACGTTGAGTGCCTTGAGCATCTCTACCATGGTCTTTGTCTTGAACTCTTCTGTCTTGATGTTATCAACAACAACGAGGTTCTCGTCAGCGACCTTAGTGGAAAGTGCAGACTTCATACCCAGTCTTCTTTCCTTCTTGTTGAGCGTGTAGCTGTAATCTCTTGGCTTAGGTCCGAGTGCGATACCACCGTGAACCCACTGAGGAGCTCTGATGGAACCCTGTCTTGCATGACCTGTACCCTTCTGTCTCCAAGGCTTTCTTCCGCCGCCGCTTACCTCTGTTCTGGTAAGAGTGGACTGTGTGCCCTGTCTCTGATTTGCAAGGTAGTTAACTACCATTGCGTGAAGGATAGCCTTGTTTGGCTTTATGCCGAATATTGCATCATTAAGCTCAGTGTCGGTAACTTTTTTACCTGCCATATCAAATACTGCGATCTGTGACATATCCATTCCTCCTTCCACTAAGCCTTCTTAACGCAGTCAACTATCGTTACGGTACCGTTCTTTGGTCCCGGGATAGCACCCTTGATCGCGATAAGATTATTTTCAGCGTCTACCTTGACAACCTCGAGGTTCTGTACGGTTACCTTTGTGTTACCGTACTGACCAGGCATCTTCTTGCCCTTGTAGATCCTTGAAGGATCGGAGCAAGCACCGTAGGAACCTGCATGTCTGTGTACAGGACCTGTACCGTGTGTTTCCTTGAGTCTGTGTCCGTTGTGACGCTTGATGGTTCCTGAAAAACCGTGACCCTTGCTTGTGCCGCTTACATCTACGATGTCGCCAGCTGCAAAAGTATCAGCCTTTACGATATCACCAACGTTGAGTGCTGAGCAATCAGCAAGTCTGAACTCTTTAAGAGTTCTCTTCATTGCAACGTCAGCCTTCTTGAAATGACCCTGGAGTGGCTTGTTCACTCTCTTGGCTCTGATGTCGCCGTAGCCCAGCTGTACAGCCTCGTAACCGTCTTTTTCAACAGTCTTCTTCTGTACTACTACGCAAGGACCGGCTTCAACTACTGTTACAGGAATGACCTTTCCTGCTTCATCGAAGATCTGTGTCATACCGATCTTCTTACCGATGATTCCTTTTTCCATGATGTTTTCCTCCTTTGGTTATTGGTTGGTTTCCCAACATGACCTGCGTGCCATTGTGTTTTGAGATCACCTGTGATCTCCGTTGGAAACTACTTGGTCTCCATTACAATGTTTACACCGGCAGGAAGTTCAAGACTTTCAAGGGAAGCAACTGTTTCCTTGGTAGGTCTGATAACAACGATAAGTCTCTTGTGAGTTCTCATTTCGAACTGCTCACGGCTGTCCTTGTACTTGTGAACGGCACGGAGGATCGTGATGATCTCCTTGTCGGTCGGAAGTGGGATAGGACCTGATACCTGAGCGCCGGAACGCTTAACTGCCTCGACGATCTTAGCTGCTGCTGCATCTACCACTGCGTGCTCGTAACCCTTGATCTTGATTCTGATCTTTTCATTGACTGCCACTTGAATCCGCCTCCTTAAAAATTTTGAAATTAGGGGGCAAGGTCTTGTTTTTACAAGCAAAGCCTGAGTCAATTGCGTTTACATTCAACTCTCTGCCCTTGCATCGTCAATTGCAAACGCAATTGACAGGTTTTGCTTCAAGACTTTTCTGAAATACCCTTTATTTTAAATTTACACTCTGCCGTGTGTTCCCTGCCATCTCACAAAAAATTCCGAAACCTTTTTATCGGTTCGGACGAAATCGCAGACACACAGCTTGTTTGCACCCATACTAAAGCAGAGCAAGCTCCGCCTTCGCAAGAAGCATAAGCACATACCGTGTCGGTATTTCAGTCGCCCGGTTTAAAATCGGACATACTCCACGGAAATTACCCGGTCAACCGCCGGCAACCTTCCGCTTCAACGCATATCTTTCCGCTTTCCGTTCAGCCTTCCGCCTGAGTGGTCCCGTCGGACTCCTCACACGCTGCCAAAGCCCCGTCGAGCCTTCGCTGCGCCTGCGTTCAGCCGCACTTCAAGCATTGTGCAGTCACGCAAGTATCATTATACACTATGAATGACGCAATTTCAAGCATTTTCTATTGAATTGCGGTGTAGAAATTTTGCACAGGCGTTGGGGTTGTTTTTGTGCAGTGTGCACAAGGCATGGAGGGCGTTACAAGATGTTGTGTCGGTAGGCTTTGGCGGCACTAAATTCTGTGTTGTGTGCTATATATATTTATATATTTATAATGGTATAGAGCCTTTGGCGGCTGGGTGCTGACGCGGAGGGCAAAAAGTGCGTGACCTGTGGAAAATAAGGCTTTTGAGGTGCAATTTTGCTTGACAAACGTAAATATATAGTTTATAATTAATGTGTTCTCAATAACCGCTGTCAAGCGGTTATTGCCCCGAACTGCGTTCGGGGAGCGCAAATTCTTTGCACAATAGGGAATTTGCGCAACACATTAATTGATGTCAAGCTCATATTTGCCCAAAAGGGCAAATAATGGTGCAAGAAAACTAATAAACCTTTTTTCTTGCACCCTTACAACAAAAAATTGGCTTTAAAAGCTGCATACAGCCAATTTTTAGTTGTTGCGCAGACATTAATTATCTAAGATACAATACGTATGTTACGTATTGGTGACAAAGGGAAAGAATATGGTGTATTATTAGGAGGATAAGTATATGTCAAAGTTTTGCGGACATTGTGGTTCTACATTAGCAGATAACGCGACTTTCTGCCCGAATTGCGGCGCTCCCGCAGTTGACCAGGCAGCACCTCAGCAGCAGTTCAATCAGCCGCAGCAGTTCAATCAGCCTGCTTTCGGCGGTGCACAGGCAATGGGCGCAGCTCAGAAGCCGGGCATGAGCAAGGGTGCGAAGATGGGTATCATCATTGCTATTGCGGCAGTTGTTGTTGGTCTTTTGATATGGCTTCTTATTTCGCTGCTCGGCGGCGGCATGGAATCGCCACTGAAGGATCAGTTAAAGGCTTACGAAAAGGGCGACTACTCGCTGTTCAAGGATTCTATGACAGCAGGCGGCGCTTTCAAGGAGACATCCGAGTCTTCAGTTCCTGCGGAGACTACATTCCAGATCCACAGAAACAACCTTATCAACACATACGGTGAGGATTTCAAGATCGAATACTCTATCGTTTCACAGGAAAAGGTAGACGCAACAAGCTATCTTGGTCTGGTTGACGAGGTTCAGAAGTTAAAGTGCGAGTTCGTTATCACAGGCTCGAAGAAATCAGGCAAGGTAACAAAGACATTCCGCGTGATCAAGGCAGGCGGCAAGTGGTGTCTGAGCAGCTATTTGTTCTGATAAGTTAGTTATGATGTTCACGGCGTACCTGCCCGACATTCGGTGCCGGGTATGCCGTTTGCTTTTTGTTGACAAGGATAACTATGAAAAAAATCATCAAGGCGTTAATACTTATGACTGCGGCAGCGCTTATGCTGTTTTGCGGCTGCGGTGACGAGCAGACTGACGTCACCAATCACGAGCGACCGATACTCAATCTTTGCACCAGCTTTGAGCACAAAGACGCGAACGCGTATCTGAACTGCTTTACGCCTGCGGCAAAAAAGGCGTATCTCGATGGCAAGGGCGGCGATTCGTCAGATTCGTCGGAGTCTGATTCCTCGAAAAAGAGCAAGGGCAAGAGCGGCGATGTTATCAGCGCGGTGATTTCTGCAAACGGGCTTGACGACGGCGACAAGATAAGCTGTGAGATAATCGGCAAGCTGGAGTTGCCCAGTGCAGAGCGTGAAAAGCTGGAAAAGCAGTACAAGTCAAAATACGCAAAGAACGTGACTATTGAAAAGGCGTTCCAGATAGACGCTTCGCTGACCTGTTCAAAGGGAACGGATATGCACCGCTTTACCGTTGTGCTTTTCGACGAGAGCTGGTACATTTTCGGCGACGTCATTGAAAAATTTGAATTCTAAACTATCGCAGATATAAAGGAGTTAATGGGAATGAAATTCTGTCCTCAATGCAACGCGCAGCTCGACGACGACACTAAGTTCTGCACGACCTGCGGCGCACCGACTGCTGATGTGCCTGTTTACGCGGACGCGCAGCCCGAGGCGCAGTATGCAGAGCAGCCGCAGTACAGCGAACCTGCACAATACGGTGAGCAATATGCGCAGCCCGTGCAATATGCAGAGCCAGCGCAGTACGGTGAGCAATATGCACAGCCTATGCAATATGCAGAGCAGCCGCAGTATAGTGAACCTGCGCAAGACCCGTATGCAGTGACTGAAATGGACTCTGTTGTGCCGCCGATAATCACTGACGAGACGTTTGCGCCGACGCAGAACGCTTACGCGCAGCCGTATCAGCAGCCTGTGCAGTACGAGCAGCAGCCGCAGTATCAGGACTATCAGCAGCCGCAGTATCAGCCTGCGCAGCAGAATATGCAGATGCCTCAGCAGAATCAGACACCTGACTACGTAAACCCAGCGGCTCCGCAGATGCCGGGCGTGACACCGGGCAAGACTGACGGTTCATCGCTTGTTGTTCCGATAATTCTGATAATACTTATCCTTGCGGTCATCTTCGTCGATGTTTTCTTCCTTTTCAGAAAGCAGATTTTCGGCGATGACAGCAGCAGCTCGACGGCAGCTGTCAGCTATGTCACGATGACCGATAAATGATACCAAAAGTTAAAAGCTCTATGGAAATTACCATAGAGCTTATTTTTATGCGCATAAAAAACGGCTTACCCGAAATGGATAAGCCGTTTAAAGCTATTTTATCAGCCCATTACTACCTCAACGGTATGCTCTGTGCCTGCGTCGAATACAGGCAGAACGTTGCCGTTGACCTTTACGCCGTCGCAAACAACAGACTTAACGCCCTTTGAAACGTGGTCTGGGTTTTTGATGGTGATGTTATAGGTATTGCCTCTGTACTTTCTGGTGATGTTGAAGCCGTCCCACTCAGTAGGGATGGATGGGTCTATTTTAAGACCGTCAAAATCAGGCTGTACACCAAGTATGTACTGGGAGATAGCTACCATGTTCCATGCAGCTGTACCTGTCAGCCAGGAGTTCTTGCCCTGACCGAAGTTCTTGCCTGTTCTGCCGATATCAGAGCCTGCGTCCTTACCGCCTATCATCTGACCGTATACATAAGGCTCGGTCTTGTGGATATCGGAAGTCTCCTCGGTGAATGCAGGAGCGATCTCGGAATAATACTTGAATGCCTGGTCGCCCTCGCCTGCATAAGCAGCAGCACAGATTATCCAAGCGTTGTTGTGTGTGAAGATACCTGCGTTCTCCTTATATCCGCCCGGGTATGTGGAGATCTCACCGTACTGGATATAGTACTTGGTGAATGCAGGGTTGTTGAGCACGAGACCGAACTTGGTGTTAAGTCTCTCGTCGATAGCAGCAAGGGTCTTCATATCTGCGCCCTGCTCCTTGCCTATCTCGGACATGATAGCGAAGCCCTGAGGCTCAATGAATATCTGTCCCTCTTCGCACTCCTTGGAGCCCATCTTCTCGCCGTTAGCGTCATAAGCTCTGAGGAACCAGCTGCCGTCCCATGCGGACTCCATAACGTTCTTCTTCATCTTGTCGATCTCAGCCTGCGCAGCAGCAGCTTCGTCGTCCTTGCCGAGATGCTTGAGGATAGAAACGTAGTTAGGACCTGCATATGTGAACAGTGTTGCTACCATTACGGACTCAGCTATCTTGGAGTAGCCGCCCTCAGCAGCAAACTTAGGGTTGGTATATGTCTGGAAGCTCTCGCCCGGAGTATCCGAATAGCACGACAGGTTGATGCAGTCGTTCCAGTCAGCACGCATAGCAAGAGGCAGTCCGTGAGGACCGAGGTTGTTTACGATGTGGTAGAAAGATACTTTCAGGTGGTCGAGCATAGGCTGTGCCTTGGACTCGTCGTTATCGTATGGCACCATTTCATCGAGTATGCCCCAATCGCCTGTTTCCTTGATGTATGCGGAAACAGAGAGTATCATCCACAGCGGGTCGTCAGAGAAGTCGCCGCCGATATCGGAGTTGCCCTTCTTGGTAAGAGGCTGATACTGGTGATAGCAGCCGCCGTCAGGGAGCTGTGTAGAAGCGATATCAATGATTCTCTCTCTTGCTCTGTCGGGTATCTGGTGAACGAAACCAAGTATATCCTGGTTGGAATCACGGAAGCCCATTCCTCTGCCGATACCGCTCTCAAAGTAGGAAGCGGAACGTGACAGGTTGAATGTTACCATGCACTGATACTGGTTCCAGATATTGACCATACGGTCAACCTTGTCGTTAGGAGTAGAAACGTTGAGTATGCCCAGCAGCTTGTCCCAAGACTCCTTGAGCTCTGCAAGACCTGCGGCTACCTTTTCGGGAGTATTGAACTGCTCGATCATAGCCTTTGCCTTTACCTTGTTGATAGTCTTGCCGTCAGCCTCAAACTTCTGATCGACAGGCATCTCAACATAGCCAAGTACGAATACGAGGGTCTTGCTCTCGCCTGCTTCAAGGGTAATTTCCTTGTAATGAGAAGCGATCGGAGACCAGCCGTCAGCAAAGGAATCTGATGCCTTGCCTGCGATAACAGCCTGAGGATCGTTGAATCCGTTGTACAGACCGATGAATGCGTCACGGTCGGTATCGTAGCCGTCGATGCTGTCGTTTACAGAGTAGAAAGCGTAGTGGTCACGTCTGTCTCTGTATTCTGTCTTGTGGTAAATAACAGAGCCGTCAACTTCAACTCTTCCTGTTGAGAAGTTTCTCTGGAAATTTGTGCAGTCGTCCTGAGCGTCCCACAGACACCACTCTGCGAAAGAGAAGAGCTTGAAGGTCTTTTTCTCACTGCTCTTGTTTGTGAGGACTACCTGCTGAACTTCGCCGTTATAGTTGTTTGGTACGAAGAAAGTAACTTCAGCCTCGATGCCGTTCTTTTCGCCCTTGATGACTGTATAGCCCATACCGTGACGGCAGGTATACGCATCAAGCTCGGTCTTGACAGGAGACCAGCCCGGGTTCCATACAGTGCCGTTGTCGTTGATATAGAAATATCTTCCGCCCATATCGATAGGCACGTTGTTGTAACGGTAACGTGTGATTCTTCTCAGTCTCGCATCCTTATAGAAGCTGTAACCGCCTGCTGTGTTGGAGATGAGAGAGAAGAACGCCTGTGAGCCGAGATAGTTTATCCACGGATACGGAGTTCTCGGGTTTGTGATGACATATTCCTTGTTTGCGTCATCAAAAAAACCAAATTTCATGATTGTTCCACCTTTCGTGTAAATATGTATAAAAATTAATTTTCATTAATTATTACCCTTGTTTAAGTTCAGCTTTTTCGTAGATAATAGATTTGTTATAGTAGGTGACGGTCAGGTTGGATTCATAGAACTGAACGTCTCTGTAACCGCCCTCTATTACCATCTGGTGAGCTTGTCCCGTGCTCTGCTTATCGGAGACATTTCCCTTTGCAAGCTCGTGATACTTTTCTGTTGGTATTGCGAGCAATACTGCGCCGTCGTCGTTGAATGCGACGTAGTGCATATTCTTTGAGTCGGTGCAGAGAGTATAGCTGGTAAGCTCTTTTGTGGTGGGGTTTTTAAGCTCCTTGGAGATAGAGAGGACAGGTTTGAGCGTAACTACAAACATCACGACGATAAAAATGCCTGTCATCACGGTAAAGATAAGCTGCTCTGACGAGCTTGCCATACCTTTCCACGTTTTCGCAACGACAATTGCGAAGGCGATGGCGATGATGACCATTGCTATCAGTCTTGCGAGGTTGCCCGTAAAGTATTTTTCGACGGTAGCTTTGCCGCCGAGGATATCCGCATTGCCTACGAAGATATCCTTTACAAAGCCCGCGAGGAAAGTGACAGCTATAAATCCCAGCAGAAGCGGTGCCCATTTCAGACGCTCGCGGCGGGACTCTCTGTATCCCTCGTAGGCGTATTCAAGATTTTCTCTGAAAGCGCCCATTTATCAGACCCTCTTTGTGAAAAATCTCTGCCAGCAGGTGTATGTTTCGCCCTTTTTCAGCTCGCTGTAGCCTGTGACCTCGTCGGGCAGAGACAGATTTGCGCAGTTTATCATTGCGGTCATCGGCTCGGGGCAGAAATAGTGGTTTACGCCGTTATGGTTCCACATATTCCAGAACGCAAACTCCCTGGACACCTCGTTGAGCACCATTGTACCGTTGTTGGTATCCTTTACACAGACGCCGTAGAAGTCCTCGCCGTCGAGGGTATTCATTTCGGCGGTATACATATCGTTGTCAAGCTCCTGCAAAGTCGGCAGCTTGCCTGTGAGATACTCCTTATCCCAATCGTTAAGCTCGAGCAGCTTTTCGGTGGGCAGGCATCTTTCGTTAAGCTCACAGCGCTTGCCTATCGGCACGAACAGCAGCAGGTCTTTTTCCTCGCCGCCGTCCACCATTGGCGAATTTATCGTTGTATGTGTGCACAGCGAAACGGGCAGAGCCTTATCGCTGAGGCTTGTCAGGCTTATTTCCTGCTTCAAGCCCTCGTCGGAGAGGGTGAATTTATACGAAATTTTGAAATCAACGGGGAAATACTGATACCACTCGTCGTTTTTATCGTGTGTGAACGAAGTCACGAGAACTGCCTTATGGTTATCCTCGATGACTGTTTCTATCTTATGTGCGCGCTTATGCACCCAGCCGTGAATGGTATTGCCAAGGGCTGCCTCATTAAGCGGCAGGTGATACTCGGCATCTGATGTTTTGAGCACACCGCCGTCAAAGCGGTTTGGCAGATAAAGAGTCGGCAGACCCCATATCTCTCTTGCGCCGTTGATTTCGTCGGCGGTCACGCTTTCAACATAGCGAAAGACGTCTATCTTGTTTTCTTCATCACGCAGTCTGAGCACTGATGCGCCCATTGTCGGCGCTACCACGCAGAAATATCTGCCGTGGGACAGCTTTACACAGTCAGCGCCTTTGAAGCTGTAATTCAATTCTACTTTTCCCATTGATCTCACTTGTCCTTGTTATAATCTATATAAAGATATTGTACCACATTTTCAGCCCGTTGTCCAGCATTTTGGAGATTTAATTCATAGAAATTGCACAAAGATTTTGGGTAATAATTGCTAAAAACAGAGCGCATAAAACTCTGCGGCGAGTCAATAATAGTTTTACAGAGCGCGCAAGGCTCTGAAAGGAGGTTTTATCAATGTGGAACAAGATATTTCTGACGCTGCTGATAATCGGCGGCATCAACTGGGGACTTATCGGCATATTCCAGTTTGATCTGGTCGCTTTCCTTTTCGGCGGTATGGGCTCGGTGCTCAGCAGGATAGTTTACACACTTGTCGCTGCGTCGGCGATCTGGTGCATCTCGCTGCTTTTCAAGGATAACGAGCTTGTAAGCGAACACCAGCTCTGATCTTACCCTCGGCTTCGGCATCGGGCAGGGAAGTCTTTTGAGATTATATTCAGCATGTCGAACGGGTTTGCGTTTGCTGTACAAATCTGAAATATGACTTCCCTGCCTGATGCCTGAGCCAATACATAAGTGTCGGGGGCTTTCCGATCGCCCCCAAACCCCTTCGGACACATAACTTAATACTTTGTGAAAACAATCAACAAGGTCAGAACCGGAGCGACACAAAGGTTGCTGTTTGCTCAAACCGATATGCGACGGAATTGCGAGCCGCCGCTGCGGCATAGTAAAAAAACAATCATTGGTAAAATTTGCAGTATGCGTTTTTGTGCAAAATTACAAATTACGAAAGTTTTTTCGTGAAATTTCGGGTTTTAGCTTGACTTTATCGCTGAAAAGCGCTATAATGACAGTGGTGTTAGACGTGGTTTAACACGTTTGACATCCGTTTTGTTGTCTCCTTTCTTTTGTTCTACACATAGTTTTTTTGTTTTGTTTCAGCAGAGCTTCGTGGCTCTGCCATTTTTTTACCCAGAGCGTTCACAGAATGTTTACAGGCAGTATTGCGCTGGCTCTTGACAAATCGGGCGCGTTTTGTTATAATATATAAGCATTCGTATCTAAAGACAGCTGGCAAGATGAACTTCGTTCATTCGTAAGACCCGCCGAGGAAAGAACGCAAAGTTATATTTCTGACTTTGTTTCTCTTTTGTCTTTGCGGCGAAAGGGATTTTTCTTTTTAGTACGCATTGCAGAATATTTTCTAAAGAGGTGAAACTAAAATGCCAAGTGAAAAGGTTCTGCTTGCAAAGCAGGAAAAGGTAGCTAAGCTGACTGACCTCATCAAGAATTCCGCTGCTGGTGTGCTCGTTGATTACAAGGGACTCACAGTTGAGGAGGACACAAAGCTCAGAAAAGAGCTGAGAGAGGCAGGCGTTACCTACTTCGTAGAGAAGAACACAATTCTTCGTTTTGCACTGCACAATGCAGGTTTTGAGGGCTTTGACGGAGTTCTGGAGGGCACAACAGCTTTCGCTGTTTCCAACGACGACCAGACAGCTCCTGCAAGAGTTCTCGGAAAGTTCGGTGAGCAGTTCAACGGTGAAAAGCTTATCCTCAAGGCAGGCTACATCGGTGAAGAAACTTATGACGCAGCAGGTGTGAAGGCTCTTTCCAAGATCCCTTCCAGAGAGACTCTGCTTGCACAGCTGGTTGGCTCCCTCCAGGGTCCTATCCAGAAGCTCGCTGCTACCGTCAAGGCTGTTGCAGACAGCAAGGGCGGCGACGCTGCATAATTTTTGCGGCTTAACTAAGAGTGCGTAAGGCGCTCAAATCGAATCAGGGCGCGACCCTGACAATTCTAAAATATTTAAAAGGAGATTATTATCATGGCTTCAGAGAAGATCACTAAATTTGTTGAAGAAATCAAGACACTTACAGTTCTCGAGCTTTCTGAGCTCGTAGACGCTATCCAGGAAGAGTTTGGTGTAACAGCTGCTATCGCTGCTGCTCCTGCTGCAGGCGCAGGCGCTGCTGCTGCTGAGGAGAAGACTGAGTTCGACGTAGTTCTCGCTTCCTTCGGTGACGCTAAGATGGGCGTTATCAAGGCAGTTAAGGAGATCACTGGTCTTGGTCTTAAGGAAGCTAAGGAGCTCGTTGAGGGTGCTCCTAAGGCTATCAAGGAAGGCGTTTCCAAGGCTGACGCTGAGGAAATCAAGAGCAAGCTCGAGGCTGCCGGCGCAACTGTTGAGCTCAAGTAATTCCTGCTTGATAAACAAAAACAAAGCAGTATCCGAAAGGGTACTGCTTTTTCTATTTCCAACTTGCTAAACGCAACCAATAATAACAGGTTTTTCGCCCAGCCTTTTCTCGTAAAAAAGGCTGGCAGGTCAAGGGCAGCGCCCTTGTCGCTGACCGCAGTCAGCGAAATCCCCTACCTCGTGCGCTCCGCACGGGGTGAATTGAAAAACAGTCCAGCGGACTGTTTTTCAAGAGGGGACTGCCCTGCAAGAGAGGGCGTCCCCTTACCCTGTGGTAACGTCGGCATCCTCAATCCGCACGCGGAAGGGCGGATTGACCTACAAAGTTGTTTCTCTATTTTTGGGGCTTTCCGGTCGCCCCAAACCCTTCGGATTCACGAACATAATTTGTGAAAAACAAAAGAGCCGTGCCCAACACACGACTCTTTTTTCCTTCATAATTCCATATCAAATTATGTCAAAATCAGTTGCCGTACTTAGCAGTGCTGATCTTGATGCCAGGTCCCATTGTAGATGCTACTACAACGCTCTTGAGATACTGACCCTTTGCAGCAGATGGCTTTGCCTTTACGATTGCGCCGATAAGTGTCTCGAAGTTCTCGTTGAGTTTCTCAACGCCGAAAGATGCCTTGCCGATTGGGCAGTGAATGATATTTGTCTTATCAAGACGGTACTCGATCTTACCAGCCTTAGCCTCTGTAACAGCCTTAGCTACGTCAGGTGTAACTGTACCAGCCTTTGGGTTTGGCATAAGTCCGCGAGGACCAAGAACCTTACCAAGACGACCTACAACACCCATCATATCAGGTGATGCTACAACTACGTCGAATTCCATCCAGTTTTCCTTCATGATCTTGTCAACAAGATCCATTCCGCCAACATAGTCAGCGCCAGCTTCCTTAGCAGCGTCATACTTATCTTCCTTGCAGAATACGCAGACTCTTACAGTCTTACCTGTTCCGTTAGGAAGTACAACAGCGCCTCTTACCTGCTGGTCAGCGTGTCTGGAGTCAACGCCGAGACGAACGTGCAGCTCGATCGTTTCATCGAACTTTGCCTTTGCGCCCTTAGCTGCGAGTTCAAGAGCCTCAGGAGCTTCATATGCCTTAGTTCTGTCGATTGCCTTTGAGCTTTCAACATACTTCTTGCCATGTTTCATTAATATTTCCTCCTTGTAAGTGGTAATACGGAAAAATCCTCCCACCTCTGCGTGTTTGAATTACGCAGCGATCGATCAATCTTCAACTACGACGCCCATAGAACGACATGTGCCGGCGATCATGCTCATTGCACTCTCAAGGCTTGCTGCGTTCAGGTCGGGCATTTTCTGCTCTGCGATCTTCTGGATCTGCTCCTTAGTGATCTTAGCTACTTTCTTCTTGTTAGGCTCGCCGGATGCATGCTCGAGCTTGCAAGCCTTCTTGATAAGAACGGCTGCCGGTGGAGTCTTTGTGATGAATGTAAATGATCTGTCAGCATAAACAGTGATAACAACAGGGATGATAAGACCTGCATCGTTCTTAGTTCTCTCGTTGAAATCCTTTGTGAATGCCATAATGTTTACACCGTGCTGACCGAGTGCCGGACCAACCGGTGGTGCAGGAGTTGCCTTTCCTGCCGGGATCTGCAGCTTGATATAGCCTACTACCTTCTGTGCCATTATTTGCACCTCCATAATTAAGTGGTAAGGCGAGCTGACGAGTTCAGCTCTCCCACGTTTCTGGAAGCTATTTATAAAACTAAAATATTGCTTCCGTTACGAATGATTTTCCCTCTTTCCTTACGCCTCGGGTTTTACCTGAGTGAGCGGAAGGGTGACTGATGTTTCTCTGCCGAACATTGATACCAGTACGTCTGCGGTCTGGGCATCCAGATCGATCTTCTCGACCTTTCCGATAAAGCCCTCGAACGAGCCGCCTGTGACCTCGACACTGTCGCCGACTTTAAAGCTGACGGTGATGTTTTCGCTTCTCTTGGTCTCTACGCCCAGAGCCTTGACTTCCCTTTCGGTAAGCGGTACAGGCTTGCTTGCAGGACCTACGAATCCCGTTACGCCTCTTGTGTTTCTGACAATGTACCATGAGTCATCTGTCAGCACCATTTTCACCAGCACATAGCTTGGGAACAGCTTCTTTTCGACCTCTTTGGTCTCTTGCTTGCCGCTTCTCTTATTCTCCTTTACCTCGGTAACGAGCTCAGTAGGAACTCTTACCTCGGGGATAAGATCCTGCAGCTTACGGTTCTCAACAACCTTTTCAATATCTTTTGCTACCTTATTCTCATAACCCGAATAAGTGTGGACCACATACCATTTTGCTTCTTCTGACATGACCTGACCTCCGTATTGACAGTTGTTTAAAACCTTTCAGACTCAGCTTCCTATTTTCAGGATCTGCTTGATCGCATAACCAAGACCCGAGTCAACAGCAAACAGGAAAAGTCCCATGAACGCCATAACGGTCATAACGATACCTGTATTGTTGAGGACCTTTTTCTTGGTCGGCCAAACGACTTTCTTCATTTCGCTTTTCAGCTCTTTGAAGTAGCGCTTGATTCCGCCCTTTTTCTTAGGCTCCTTGGCAACGACAGCTTTTTTAGCCTTGTCCTTGTCCTTAGACTTAGTAACATCATTTTTAGCCATTATTCATAGCTCCTTTCTGACTATTACTTAGTCTCTTTGTGAAGAGTGTGCTTCTTACAGAACTTGCAATATTTATTCATTTCAAGTCTGTCAGGATCATTCTTCTTGTTCTTTTTGGTGTTGTAATTTCTCTGCTTACATTCTGTGCATGCAAGTGTGATCTTTACTCTCATTTCGGCACCTCCTGACGAAATTTGCACTCCGCAAGAACTATCGGAGCACAGTCTGCCTCCCTCATTTACGGCTTTTTAAAGCCCGAGGTAACTTATGAATTCTGCTCTCCCGCTATCAAAAAACGGGCGCAAAAAAATAGACCTCAATAAGAGGTAAAAACATTATACCAAATATAAAGTCTTTTGTCAAGCCTTTTTTTCTTTCTTTTTTCGTTTTTTGTGATTTTTTCTGCAAATTTGCACCCGAAGGGGTTTAAGGGGGCGATCGGAAAGCCCCCTTAACCGAACACGAACAAGGCTCTATACCCTAAGCCAAGCACATGCAATATCCAATGCTTCGTACAAGCTGTCTTTCTTTGCGGTTTTGACGATTGCTTCAAGCGGATTGATAGTCATATCCGTTGACATCTTTCTGATGATGACCTTATCGGCTACGTCGAGGTCGCCCACCTTTTTAGTGCTCTGCACCTCCATCTGCACGACGAACTCGTCATACATATTGCCGAAATACAGCTGATTGCCCTTTCTTACGAGCGGAAGTCCCTTGTAGGTGAAAAAGTTGCTTTTTGCCTTTGCCATGATAGTTCCTCCTTTTAATAGTTGCGGCAGTTTTATTATACGCCGCTGTAAATGAATTTTGTGTCTTTGTTTGTCAGCTCTGCGCTTGGATTTTTTTGCCCTGCGCGAGAGCATCTATATCAACGATGAGCGAATCGACCCAGCCCGTGTCCACAAGGTAGCACATCTGTCCGTTTGCCCTTGCGCCGTAGCCGCCCTGCACCTTTACCAGCTCCAGCTTGTCCTGTGAGCCGTCATTTTTGGTGTAGGTTATCTGCACGCTTGCATCGCTGTTTACATTTTCGGTGAAAAGTTTTGCCGTGGGACAGCTCATCAGGAATGCGTAGAACTCGCGGAACTGCACAAGGTCAAGCTCTTTGCCGCCGCTTGTGACAGACGTTGTGCGCATTTTTGAGACGTCCTCGTTTATTTTGGTGTTATCGCCGCCCTCGTTGGTTATGAGGTACTCGGTGGTTTTGCCGCTTGCGGTGATGGTTATGCTCTTTAAGTTGACGAGGTAGTTGGGGAAAATTATCTCGGAGATAAGCCCCTGGACGTTGATATCCAACCAGGGCAGGTACTCCTTGGCGATAACGTAGATACAGTCGGTATCTGCGCCGCCGTCGAGATAGCAGTAGTATCTTTCCTTTTCGCTTTCGTCGGTGCGGACAACTGCGCTGCCGATTTTGAGCGTCAGCTTGAAGCTGCCCTCGGTGAGTTTTACCTCGGCTTTGGGCTTATCAAGCCCGCATTTTGCTTTGGCGGAATCGTCGGGGTGGATAGTCTCGCAATACTCGGCGTTAAGCCCGTAGAGTCCGCAGACGGTGCCCGCAGACCTTTCGCTGTCAAGCTGTGCCTTTATTGGAGAGGTCATTGTCCAGACGTCCTCGTTTCTTTCGAGGGAGATATTCTGACCGTCAGCCCTTGCGATAGTCATTTGGGCGGTCTTTGACGTGGTTTTCTCTGCCATTGGTGAAACGACCTTGGAAACGTAGTCTCTGACCTTGCCCGTGAAATAGACCGAGGCGCTGTTTTCAACGAGCCAGACGGTATTCTGCCCTTTGAGCGCGGCATAGACCTGCTGTTCGTTTGACGGGGAGATGTCGCCGACGACGATATCAGCGTTTGAGCCGTCGGAGTAGGTTATCAACGCTTCGCCCGAGGGCTTATCAAGACCGTATTTCTGCAAGTCCTTTGCGTCCTGCTCGACGAGCTTTTGTCCTTTGACGCTTGCGCAAAGTGCAAGCAGGGCATTTTCAAGCTGGTGGTCCTGCTTGACGCCCTCAAGCTCTTTGATATGCGGCTCGGCGCCGTTTTGCCCAGCAAGGACGGTAAAGCTGCCGTCGGCGCTGGTTATCTTCACGCTCGTTATATCCGTGCGTGACGCGAGCATATTGTTTGAGTGGAAAGACTGCAAGGAGCTTTCAGCGGCAGGCTCGGAAGTTTCGACCTGCTCGTCAGGCTCTTTGCTGAGAAAGACTATCGCGCCGATAAGGCACGCGCAGCACACCAGCCCCGCAATTATCCCCCATATCTTCTTTTTCATTGATGTTACCTTTTAAATAGTGTTGTCCTTATCGGTATCCATAAACACTCTTGAGCCTGTTGCGCCCTTTTGTCCCTGGTATTTGCCGTTGTATGGGTTCTGTGCGCACTGATCCATTTTTGCAAAGACCAGCTGTCCAACTCTGCGTCCGCATCTTAGCTCTATCGCACATTTGTTGGCGTTATACAGCTCCAGCGTTATCTCGCCCTTGAAGCCGGGGCCTACCCAGCCTGCATTCTGAATGAACAGCCCCATTCTTCCCAGCGAGCTTCTGCCCTCGACAAAGGCGGTGAGGTCGTCGGGCAGCTCAAAATACTCCATAGTCGTTGCCAGAACGAACTGTCCGGGCAGGATAAGATAAGTATCCGAGGTGATTGTCTTATACTTTATCTGCTCGCCCAGCGTGATTATTCCCGACGGAGAATCGTCAACGACGCTGAAAGTGTTTCCAAGCCTTATATCTACGCTTGCGGGCTGTATCTGCTGCTTTGTCAGCGGCTCGATGACCAGCGTTTTTTCTTCAAGCATACGGCTTATTGTTTTATCCGACAGTATCATGGTTTCTCTCCTTTTCCGTCAGTGTCATCTGCGTTTTCTTCTGACTGTGATAAATATGCCGACGGCTGCCACGACAAGCGGCACGCCAAGCACAAATATCCATTTGAGCGTTTTCTTCTGCGCCTCGGTTATCTCAAAGCCCTTGGCTGCGATGACCTTTGGTTCTATCTTTATTTCGGGTGATTTGCCCGTCATTTTGCCAAAAAGCGTGAGCATCATATCCTTGTTGGCATACTGTCCGTACGCCATGAACTGATCCTCGGCTATCGAAGATGTGCCGAACAGCGCTATTCCCGAGCCAGTTGACTGGTCGATGCTGAGTGCGGCGTAGCACTGCTTTTCGTTTTTGAGCACCTTTGTCTCGCCGTTTACGAGCGCCTGCGTTTCGGCGGTAAAGCCGCTGTCGGAGCTTGTGCACAGCTTATAGACGTCAAGTGATGCGTTGCCTGTTTCCACCGTTTCGACGGGTCTTGACTGTGCGATAAGAAGTGACGGTGAGGTCACGTCCATTTCAGACAGCAGATATTCCGAGATGTCGGTGGAAAGCGTATAGTAAGGCTGGTTGTAGTACCTGTCCTCGCGGTTTTCGCAGACGATTCCCTCGCCCACTTTAAGACCGTACTTTGCCAGCAGCTTATCAAGCAGCGGAGTTTCGCCCTGTGCGGCGTGGGAGAAGCAGACGATTTGTTTGCCCTGTCTTCCGCCGTTGTCCATATACTTTTCCAGCTTGTCGATATCGGGCTGCATATAATCCGTCTGCGGAGCGCCGATAACGGCGATATCGGTATCCTCGGGAATGTCGTCCTTGGTGATGTCCACTGTATTGACGTTATAGCCGTTGGCTTCGAGCAGAGTTTTCATATAGGCAAGGTCGCCAAGCTCGCTGCGCCCTGTGAGGAAGGTCACATAGACAGGCTTGGGGTCGGTGACGGTCATCAGCGCCGAGGTGAAGGCAGACTCTGCATTCGACGATGAGATATAATTTGCAAAATACTGAATGAACATTGCCTGGGAGCCGTCAAGGTTCTTTCGCGCGTAGGACTCAATTGTAAAGCCCGAATTTGAAAGCCCTTCGACCAGCTGCTCGTTGAAATTAACAAGGTCGGAGACGCCTATTTTTCTTGTGCGGCTGAGCTTTTTGCCGTCGATTTCAGTCTCTGTCTCAAAGACTATGTCCATATCCTTGACATCGGTGTAAGAGCGCACGATATCGGGGTTTGAGTCCATATCGACAAAGCGGTAGGAAATCTTATGGTTTTCGCGGCAATAGTTTTTCAGCAGCTCGGAAGCCTGCTTATTGTAGGGGTAATTGAAATTCTCAAAGGTCTTTTCGTCGGCAAAGACGGTGACCTTGACGTCGGTGTTGATTTTCTTGACATATTCAAGCGACTGCTCGGAAATTGTGTAGCGCTGGTCGCCTGTCATATCCACAGTCAGCGGATAGCGGTCAAAGAACATTGTTACGACGACGTTTGCAAGCACGACGGCTGCGATAACGACGATAGTGAGCGTCATTGACAGCGCGGAGTGACCAATCTTTCTGCCCAAGCCCTTGTGCTTGTCTGAGGATTTCTTATCGGGGGAAGTCTTTTCCTTTTTCAAACGCTCACCCCCTTAGTTCCAGCGGCGCTTTTCGACAACCCTGACGGTTAGGAACAGGAACACGAAAACTGCGCTTATGAAAAACACAACGTTTGAAATATCAAAGAGTCCGTAGGTGAAAGAGTAATATCTTTCAGCAAAGGATATTTTGTCTGCGGCGGCGGTGAGCCACTTGAACGGCAGCTGCGCTGCGACGGACGAGATGAACGTCACGCAAAGCAGCACGCCGAAGCTGAGCACTGCTGCGACAGGCTGGCTTTCTGTGCAGGCGGAGCAGAAAACGCCGATGGCGATAAACGCTGCGCCGACGAGGGCAAGCCCTATTATATTTCCAAAGACCACGCTCCAGTCGGGCGCTGCGTAGATGCAGCTGACGAGGGCAATGATTATGGTGATGCTTATTGCGGCGAAGTAGACGGTGAACGCGGCGAGGAATTTTCCTGCGACGATACCGCCGATACTCACGGGCGAGGTCAGCAGGCACTGGTCTGTTTTAGAGCGCCGCTCCTCTGCCATTGTGCGCATGGTAAGTATGGGGATTATGACCACGAGCACGATTATCAGCGAACTGAACAGCAGGTCCATTCTGACCTTGCCCTCGCTTATGCCTGTGACGTAGAACATAAGTCCTGCGTAGGCGTAGAACGCAGCGAGGAACACATAGCCTATGGGCGTTACGAAATAGCTTTTCAGCTCACGCTTGAAAACTGCGGTCAATCAGCTCACCTCCCCTTTGCTTTCACCGTCGCTGTCGGGATTTTGCTCGGTGAGTCTGATAAATATTTCTTCAAGGCTTGGCTTTGAGGTACGCATTTCGAGTATTGTCCAGCCGCCCTTTACGGCGCTGTCGAACACGCTTTTGCGCAGGTCGCTGCCCTGCTTTGTCTTTATCTCGATTTCGCAGATACCGCCCTTTGCTTTTTTGCAGGAGACGTTTTCCACGCCGCTTATGCCGTCAAGGGACGAAAGGACAGTTTCCTTTTCGCCTTGTGCTGTGACGTGCAGGGCGCTTTGCTTATCAAAGCCTGCGAGGATATTTTCCTCGGTATCGTCTGCGATTATTTTGCCGCGGTTGATGACGACAATTCTGTCGCACACCGCCTGAACCTCGGAGAGAATGTGCGAGGAGAGAATGACGGTATGGCGCTTGCCGAGTTTTCTGATGAGCGTTCTTATCTCGACGATCTGCTTGGGGTCAAGACCGACAGTTGGCTCGTCGAGGATAAGTATTTTCGGGTCGCCGACGAGTGCCTGCGCGAAGCCGACACGCTGGCGGTAGCCCTTTGAAAGATTTTTGATAAGTCTGTTCCAGACCTCCTCCAGCCCGACGAGCGAGCGGATATCTTTCATATGCGAATTTTTGGGCAGCTTGCATTTTTTGAGGTCGTATATGAAATAGAGGTACTCCTTTACTGTCATATCGACGTAAAGCGGCGGTATTTCGGGCAGGTAGCCCATATTTTTCTTTGCCGCCGCGGGCGATTCAAGCACATCTTTTCCGCCGACGAGCACTTTGCCCGAGGTTGCGGAGATATAGCCCGTTATGATATTCATAGCGGTGGATTTGCCTGCGCCGTTTGGACCGAGGAAGCCGAGAATCTCGCCCTCGTTCACGCTGAAGGACACATCATCGAGAGCTTTATGCGCGCCGTAGCGCTTGGTGATGCCTTTGACCTCTATCACAATGTATCCCTCCTTATCTAATTCTTTTCTTTTTTGAGTTGTTTTACTCGGGGGCTTTCCGGTCGCCCCCTTAGCGTTCGCTTGCGAACGCTTTACCCCTTCGGGTGCGCAGCTCTGAAAACAAGTTCAGACTTATGACAGCTTAGCGATCGCTTTGTTGATTCTATCGAGGGTGTCTGCTTTGCCGATGATGTAGGCAATTTCCACGCCGCCGCCAGGGGTGGACTGTTTACCCGACAGGGCAACACGCAAAGGCCACAGGATTATGCCGTTCTTTACGCCCAGCTTTTCGATAAGACCGAAAAGTGCTTCGTGTATGCCGTCGATAGTCCAGTTTTCAAGCGCTTCCAGAACGGGAAGCACCTGCTTGAGCGATTCGAGAGAGTTCTCGAGGTTGGTTTTCATTTTCTTATGGCAATACATTTCACTATCGTACTCGGGCATTGCGTCGATAAAGTCAACCATTTCGGGAATGTCGGTGAACACCTCTGTTCTTGCCTGCAGAAGCGATGCGATATACTCGACGTCGACGTCTGTTCTCTTAACGGTCTGCTTTATATATGGTACTGCGTACTCTGCAAACTTTTCAGGCGCAAGAGCCTTGATATACTTTGCGTTGATAGCTTTCATTTTCAGCGGGTCGAAGATTGCGGGCGCTTTGGAAAGTCCGTGGATATCGAACTCCTTTACCAGCTCGTCGAGAGAATATATCTCGTTCTCGCCCTTTGGTGCCCAGCCGAGCAGGGCGATATAGTTGAGCACTGCTTCTTTGAGATAGCCCTTGTCCATCAGATCCTGGAAAGAGGCGTCGCCGTCACGCTTGGACAGCTTGTGCTGTTTGTCCTTCATGATATGCTCAACGTGGATATATGTCGGGACTTCCCAGCCGAATGCCTTATAGAGAAGCTCGTACTTAGGTGCGCTGGAAAGATACTCGTTGCCTCTTACGACGTGGGTGATGCCCATGAGGTGATCGTCAACGACATTTGCGAAGTTATAGGTTGGCATTCCGTCGGTCTTGATGAGTATCTGGTCTTCAAGCTCTGCGCAGTCGACGGTGATGTCGCCGTAAAGCTCGTCGTGGAAGGTCACCTGTCCCTCGGTGGGCATTTTCTGTCTGATGACGTATGGTGTGCCTGCGTCCAGCTTTGCCTTGACTTCCTCTTTGGAGAGGTCGCGGCAGTGTCTGTCGTAGCTGTATGTTTTGCCCTGCGCTTCGCACTGAGCTTTCAAGCCGTCGAGTCTTTCCTTATCGCAGAAGCAGTAGTAAGCCTCGCCCTTTTCCACAAGCTCCTCGGCGTACTTTTTGAACATGCCCATTCTCTCGGACTGGATATACGGACCGACAGGACCGCCGATATCCGGACCCTCGTCCCAGTTGAGTCCGACATCTTTAAGGGTCTTGTAGATGACCTCGGTTGCGCCCTCGACGTAGCGTCCCTGGTCGGTATCCTCGATACGAAGAATGAAATCTCCGCCCTGCTGTTTAGCGATAAGGTACGCAAACAGCGCAGTTCTGAGGTTTCCGATGTGCATATATCCCGTTGGTGACGGTGCAAAACGTGTTCTGACTTTATTCATTGTGACCTGTCCTTTCAAATAGCATCTGTATGTATGGTATGGGTGCGGAAATACTCGGCTGCCGCCGCGGTGTCCTTGTCTATCTGCTCTTTGAGCAGCTCGGCGCTGGCGAATTTCTGCTCGGCGCGCATAAACTTATCAAAGCAGACGGTGACGGTCTGTCCGTAGAGGTCTCCGTCGTAGTCGATTATATACGTTTCCGCAAGCGGTGAGGTATGGGCGTTGAAGGTCGGTTTGATGCCGACGTTGGTGACGCCTGCGTACCACTTGCCGCTGATGCTTACCCGCGTGCAGTAGACGCCGAAGCGCGGGAGAATCTGTCCCTGGGGGATACGCTGGTTTATTGTCGGGTGCTCGAGGGTTCTTGCGAGCTGCTGTCCTCTTTCGACGGGCAGCTCAAAAAAGAAGGTATAGCCGAGCATCTCGTTGGCTTTTTCTATTGCACCGCAGCGTATGGCACTGCGGATAACGGTGGAGCTGATGACGCCGTTTGCGTCGCACAGCTGGCGCACGACATCTACCTTGATGCCGTACTTTTCGCCGATTTCGCGCAGCGTTTCACAGTCGCCCTTTGCGCCCTTGCCGAATCGGTAATCTATGCCGCAGACGGCTCTTTCGCAGCCCAGCTTTTCTTTGAGCACTATCTTTACAAAGTCCTCGCAGGACATTTCTTTATAATCCTCGAATTTGGGCGAAAAGAGATATTCGACACCCAGTTTTTCAAAGCAGCGCTGCTTTTCCTTGTCGGTGAGTATCATCTCTATCCTGCCGTCGTGTCCCTTTGTGGTGACCGTATCGGTGGCAAAGGTGAACACCGCAGGCTTCAAGCCCTGATTTTTATATTCAATCGCTCTGCCGATGACAAGCTGATGCCCTCGGTGCACGCCGTCAAAAAGCCCCAGCGCGCAGGCGGTCTTTTCGTTTGTTTTTTCATTGTCTTTAAGGTATATCAAGCTATTACCCCCAAAGTCACCTCTGCGAGCTTTTGAACGCCCACATCATTTCGCTTGTAAGGCTTATGCCGCCCGGCTGTGCGGGCACGTCCTCACGCTTTACCCAAAGCGCCTCGGCAAGTTCCTGCTCGTCGCGGCGGATATCCCGCGAGCCTTTGACCTTTGCAAAGTAGCCTATCAGCAGGTTTTCTGCGAGTCCCCAGGGCTGTGTGCCGAAGAACTCTATGTCCTCTATCTCAAGACCTGTTTCCTCCATTGCCTCGCGCTTTGCAGTCATTTCCGCGCTTTCGCCCATTTCGATAAAGCCTGCGACGAGGGCGTACTTTTTATACTCCCTGTCGGCGTAGCGGGTCAGCACTATGCTGTCGTTTTCCTCGTCAATTATGCCGAGGATTATTGCGGGCGCTATTTTCGGGTAGACGTGAAAGTCGCAGTCGGGACAGATAAGGCATCTTTCAAAGGGCGAGTGCTGCAATTCGCTGCCGCACTTGCTGCAAAACCTGTTGCTGCTGTGGAAGCAGTAGTAGTGAAAGCCTGTGATGATGGCGTACTGCTCCAGGTCTGCCGCTGCGTATCTGACCTCGCCAAGCGGCTCGTAGGCAAAGCCCTGTGCGTTTGCTTTTTCGAGGCAGAGGAAAAATCTTATGCCGTCGGCTTTAAAGATGAAAACGTGTCTGTATCTGCCGTCAAGCTGTGAAAAGGTCGGCAGGACAGCTTTGCCGTCTTCATAGCGCAAAAGCACGCTGCGCCCGTCAAAGCAGAGTATCTTGTCGCTCTGTTCGGCTGGGTTCGGGTCAAATTCTATATCAATGCTTTTGGGTATATCCTGTAACATTCTATCACCTAATAAAAATTCTTAACGCTTTTCAGCTGTCCGTTCTCAAACGCTGCAAGCCCTAAAAATGCGCCGTCTGCGCCGAAAACTCTGAACGTTTTTCCTGCCGATTTGTCCGCTGCGGTGACCTGCCTGTCATAGAGCTTGACACCGTTTTTATAAAGCCCTGTCGTTCTCTCGTCAAGGCGGATATCATCATAAAGCGCAAACGCTTTTTCTGTCGGCATTACTATCTGCGCAAGCTCGCCCTGCGCACAGCGGTCGGCAATCTGCTCGATAGTAAGGCACTCTGCGATGTCAAAGCCGCCCGAGTATGTTCTCACGAGGCTGGTCATAACTGCGCCTGTGCCGAGAGCCTGTCCGATATCGTCGATTATGGTGCGGATATATGTTCCCTTTTCGCAGGAGACGGTCATTTCGCCCTGCTGGGATCGCTCGTCAAAAGAGAGTATCTCGATGCTGTGGACGGTGCAGTTTCGCGGCGTACGCTCCACGGTCTTTCCCTCGCGGGCAAGCTGGTAGAGCCTTTTGCCTTCGACCTTAACAGCCGAATACATTGGCGGCAGCTGGGTTATTTCGCCCACGAACTGCGCTTTGGCGCTTTCGAGCTGCGTGCGGGTAACGTTCGCTGCTTTTTCGGAGAGCACCTCGCCCGTTATATCGAGCGTATCGGTGGTGATGCCGAGCTTAAAGCCTGCTTTATAGGCTTTTTCCGTGTCGGGCAATATATCGCAGGCTTTGGTCGCCTTGCCCACAAACACAGGCAGCACGCCTGTTGCCATAGGGTCGAGCGTACCTGCGTGACCGAGGCGTTTTATCCTCAGCACGCCCCGCAGTTTTGCGACGACATCGAACGATGTCCACCCCTGCGGCTTGTTGACAGGCAGTATGCCTGCGAGGTTCTCGTTGTTTATCATATCACTTAAACAGCTCTGCGACACCGTCAAGCAGCTTTTTCTCGACATCTTCGAGCTTGCCCTGTATCTCGCAGCCTGCGGCTCTGATATGTCCGCCGCCGCCGAACTGCTTGCAGAACTCTGATGCGTTGAGTTTATCTGTTGTTCTGACGGATATCTTATAGTAGTCGGTATGTCTTTCCTTGACGGTTATGCCGATGTCCACGCCCTCGACTGAGAGAGGGATAGATGCAAGTCCGTCAAACTCGGACTGGTCTGCGCCGCACTCTGCCATAAGCTGCTTGGTGAGCACTATCATTGAGCATCTGCCCTCATAATAATACTTCATCTGGCTGATGACCGTCTGCTCGACCTCGAGCCTGCCTCTGCTCTTGACATCGAACATCTCTCTGTTGACATTTGCAAAGTCGATATCGTACTGCATAAGCTCGGCAGCGATGATATGTGTCTTTGGCGTTGTGTTTTCATACTTGAAACAGCCTGTATCGGTCGAGATGCCTGTATAGAGGCACTTTGCGATGTGGTCTGAGATAGGCTTGCCGCTGAGCTTGAGTATCTCATAGATTATCATTGCGGCAGCTGAAGCTTTTCCGTCAACGTAGGTCTTTTTCGCAAAATTCTTATTTGAGATGTGGTGGTCGATGCAAAGATCGATAACGCCGGGCTGCTGATACTGCGGCAGGTTGCTGCCTATCAGATTCGGGTCTGCGATGTCAACTGCTACGACATACTCCTCTTTGAATTCCTGCGGTTCGTAGCCCTCAAACAGAAAAGCATATCTTTGTGGCAGCTTGTCGCTGTTGAGCACATTGGCGTGCTTGCCCAAGCTGCGCAGGAAAAAGCACAGCGCAAAGCCTGAGCCGAGGGTATCGCCGTCAGGGCTTTTATGCGTGAGTATCGTAAAATTATCTTTTGTTAGGAAAAAATCTAAAATCTCCTGAAGTTCCATATCTGTTATCCTTTCCAGAAAACCTGTCATTCCCCGTCTGTCTGTTCTTCCCTATCCTCTGTCTGCTCGTCAGGCACGAGCGTTTTGAGCCTGCGGGTTATCTCTGCCGAACGCTCGATAGAGTTATCCGCAACAAAGCTCAGCTCGGGACACTTTTTCATTGCAAGCACCTTGGAGACCTCTTTCTTGATAAGTCCCTTGGCGCTGTTAAGTCCCTTGACAGCTTCCTTTGCGCTGTCAAAGCCCTCAAAGCTGGAAATGTATACTTTGCAGAATGAGCCGTCGTTTGCAACGTCGCATCTTACCACTGTGAGCATAGTGCCGCCGTGCAGACGAGGGTCTTTAAGCTCGCGCATCATGCCCGAAACTATTCTTTTTATATCCTCGGACATTCTGCCCGCTTTATGTGAGCCCATAGCCATTCTCCTTTCAATTTATGCTTAGTCTCTGTATTCCTCCATGATGTAGCCCTCGAGGATATCGCCCTCTTTAAGATCAGAGAACTTTTCAAGGGTTATACCGCACTCGAAGTTTGCGGCAACTTCCTTGGCGTCGTCCTTGAATCTCTTGAGGCTGGACATCTTGTCGTCTGCGATTATTATACCATCTCTTACTACGCGGATAAGGTCGTTTCTTCCGATCTTGCCGCTGAGGACATAAGAACCTGCAACTGTGCCGACGTTGGAAATTTTATAAACCTGTCTTACCTCGACTCTTGCGGTATCCACCTCTCTGTACTTAGGAGCGAGCATACCCTTCATAGCGGCGGTAAGGTCTTCGATTGCGTCATAGATTATCCTGTAAAGTCTGATATCGACGCCGTCCTGGTCAGCTTTTGCCTTTGCGACAGGGTCGGGACGAACATTGAAGCCGACGATGATAGCCTTTGATGCGCTGGCGAGCATTACGTCGCCCTCGGAAACCGCACCTACTGCGCCGTGGATGACCTTGACCTTGACTTCCTCGTTGGTGAGCTTTTCAAGCGACTGCTTTACAGCCTCGACAGAGCCTTGTACGTCTGCCTTTACGATAACAGGCAGTTCTTTCATCTCGCCCTCGCTTATCTGCTCGAACAGGTTGTCGAGAGTTACCTTGTTGTACTGGCTGAACTCCTGCTCCTTCTGCTCGTGCTTTCTCTGCTCGACAAGCTCTCTTGCCAGCTTTTCGTCTGCAACGGCGTTGAAGGTATCGCCTGCGCTCGGGACTTCGCCCAGACCTGTAATTTCAACAGGTGTTGACGGACCAGCCTGTGCGATAGCTCTGCCCTTGTCGTCGGTCATAGTTCTGACTCTGCCGACAGATGTGCCTGCGATGATGATATCGCCCGATTTGAGCGTACCGTTCTGAACGAGAAGCGTTGCAACAGGGCCTTTACCCTTATCAAGTCTTGCCTCGATAACTGTACCCTTTGCAAGTCTGTCAGGGTTAGCCTTGAGCTCCTTGACCTCGGCAACGAGCAGGATATTTTCAAGCAGGTCGTCGATGCCCATTCCCGTCTTTGCGGAAACAGGAACTGCGATAACGTCGCCGCCCCATTCCTCGACAACGAGGTCGTGCTCGGTGAGCTGCTGCTTTATCCTGTCCGGGTCAGCGGTGTCCTTATCCATTTTATTGATGGCAACGATTATAGAAACGCCTGCTGCTTTAGCGTGGTTGATAGACTCGACGGTCTGCGGCATGATACCGTCGTCTGCGGCAACAACGAGGATAGCGATATCTGTGATGTTCGCACCTCTTGCACGCATTGAGGTAAATGCCTCGTGACCTGGGGTATCAAGGAATGTTATCTTCTCGCCCTTATAGTTTACCTGGTAAGCACCGATATGCTGAGTGATACCGCCTGCCTCGCCGTCGGTAACGTGAGCGTTTCTGATCTTGTCAAGGATAGATGTCTTACCGTGGTCAACGTGTCCCATAACGACAACGACAGGACATCTCGGCTGGAGGTCTTCTTCCTTGTCAGCGTCGTCGACGATAAGTCTTTCCTCGATAGTTACGACAACTTCCTTTTCGACCTTTGCGCCCAGCTCATCTGCAACGATAGCGGCTGTATCGAAGTCAACGACCTCGTTGATGCCAGCCATTACGCCGAGTCCCATGAGCTTTTTGATAACGACGCTTGCGGTAACTTTAAGTCTTGATGCAAGCTCTGAAACAACTATCTCGTCAGGTATCATGACTTTGAGCTGCTGCTTTCTTGCTCTTTCAAGTTCAAGTCTGCGCAGCTTTTCAGCCTCGGTCTCTCTCTTGTGGGAGAACTGCTGCTTTTTATGCTGCTGTGATTTCTGAACGAGCTTCTGTTTTTTAGCCTGGTTGTCCTTGCTTCTGTTATGCTTGGTGTTGGCAAGGTTATCATACTTTTCGTTATACTTATCAAGCTCAACGTAGCTTCCGCGGGTGTCGATAGTGGTGGTCTTGGTGTAACCGCTCTCGTCGTCAGAGGAAAGGGTATAACCCTTATCGTCCTTTGAGCCGCTGAAACCGCCCAGCTGTGTTCTTACGCCGAAATCCTTTTTCTTTGCAGGCTCGTGCTTTTTATCGTTCTTCTTGGACTTTTTCTCCTGCTTTGGCTCTTCTTTCTTCTCTGCGGCTGGCGCAGGTGCGGGAGCAGGTGCAGGCTCGGCTTTCTTTTCCTCAGCCTTAGGCTCGGGCTTTTTCTCCTCTGCCTTTGGCTCAGCCTTAGCCTCTGCCTTGACCTCTGGTTTTTCCTCTGTCTTTTCGGCAGGCTTCTTCTCTGCCTTTGCAGACTTTTTAGCCTCGGGCTTTTCCTCGCCCTCGGGTCTTACGTTATTTGCAAAATAGGCGTTGAAATTCTCCACCTGATTGTTCTGGGTGAAATATTCAAGCACATAAGAGACTTCCTCGGGCACAAGTGATGCCTGAGTTTTTCTCGTTTCTCCGTCATATGATTCAAGGCACTTAACTATATCCGTATTTGAAACGTTAAGATCCTTTGCAAGCTCACCAAGCTTGGTCTTGTTCGTTTTCTTTTCCATAGGCGATTATATCCTCCTTGTTTATCGCACTTATCTGCCGTGCAGTCAGATATCGAATTCATCGGGGTCTATCTCGATAGGTTCAAGTCCCTTGGCACAGCTTTTTGCAAAGCCGCCGTCGGTCATTGCGATAACGCCTGCTTTTTTGCCCAGACCGTACCACATATCGTCCATGGTCATATCCAGTCTGTAAAGCTTTACGCTGAATTTTGCGCAGGTGAATCTTACCTCTTTAAAGGACTTTTCGGAAATGTCCGTTGTGATGAACACCGCACACGCTTTTCCCTCGGCGCAGTTCTTTTTCACCATATCCATTCCGACGGCAAGCTTTCCTGCTTTTCTGCACATCGTGATGATCCCTGTTTTGTTACTGTTCATTTGCAAGCTCAGCCTCCAGCTGACTTATTATTTCATCGCTTACCCGAAATTTCTTTGACTTTCCTGCTTTTTTCAGGCAATCGGTACTCTTACAGATATATGCGCCGCGTCCTGCTTTCTTTCCCGTTGGGTCAACGCTGACGTTGCCCTCGGGGTCGGTCACTATGCGGATAAGCTCTTTCTTCGGCTTCATCTCGCCGCAGCCGACGCACATTCTCATAGGTATCTTTTTCGTTTTCATTTGTTATTCCTCGCCCTGTACAGGAACCTCAGGCAGAATGTCTATCTTGTAGCCTGTGAGTCCAGCCGCGAGCTTTGCGTTCTGACCCTTGTTTCCGATAGCCAGTGAAAGCTGATTGTTCGGAACGATGACCTGACATCTTTTCTGAACCTTATCACCCTCGACTAAGTCTTCCAGCAGGTCAACTCTGATTACCTCGGCTGGTGCGAGCGACTTTGCGATGAACTCGGCAGGGTCTTCGCTGTAAGTGATAACGTCGATCTTTTCGCCGTTGAGCTCGTTGACAACTGCGGTGATTCTTGATTTCTTAGGTCCTATGCAAGCGCCGACTGCGTCAACGTTGGGGTCTTTGGAGATAACGGCGATCTTGCTTCTTGCGCCTGCAACTCTTGAGATAGCCTTTATCTCGACTGTTCCGTCTGCGATCTCGGGAACTTCGATCTCAAACAGTCTCTTGACGAACTCTCTCTGGGTTCTTGAAATTCTGATAACAGGCTGTCTCTTTTCGGAGTTTGCGATGCCTGCGACATAGACCTTTATCATATCGCCTGCTTTGAGCACCTCGCCCGGTATCTGCTCTTTTCTGATGAAATAGACCTCGTTCTTGTCGATGGTCACGATAGCGTTGAGCGTGCCCGGCTCGACTTTCTGAACAACTGCGGAAACTACCTCGCGCTCCTTATCCTGATACTGCTCGATAAGTCTTGCCTTTTCGTAGTCCTTGATGTCGTGCTTGATGGACTGCTTTGCGTTCTGTGCAGCGACTCTGCCGAATCTTGCAGGATCGAGCGGGATATCCACCCAATCGCCTACATTTACGTTCGGATCGTATTCTTTTGCCTCGCCGATCCAGATCTCGTTGTCGGGGTCATCGACGTACATAACGTCCATAACCTCTTTCTGAAGCTTCATCTCGAACTTGTTGTTATCGGGGTCGATATCGACGGTGATATGTTCGCTCATAGGGTAATCTCTCTTGATTGCTTTCATAATACCCTGCTTGATCTTGTCGATAAGTATCTCCTTATCAATATGGTTTTCCTTTTCCAATGCGCTGAGTGCGGCAAATATCTCTTTGTTCATTTTTCCTACCGATCCTTTCTGAATATGGTCTGCCTTGCGGCTTTGTTACGTTTATATAAGGAGCATTGCTCCGTAGTTAAGATTGTTGCATCTTGTGATGATGCGGCTATTCGTCGAACAGGTCTGCATCATCATTGAGTTTGACATATGCGCAGTCGGCAAGTTTAAACTCGACATTTTCAACTCCGTCGCCGTTTTCGTCGAGCGTCTGGCACAGTATCCTGTCCTTGTCATATCCCACCAGCCCGACAACGAACTCTCTTTCGCCATTCTCGTCGGGTCTGATAAGCCTTACCCTTATCACGTCGCCTATGCACACCTCAAAGTGTTCGGGCAGCCTCAGCTCTCTGCCAAGCCCCGGGCTTCCGCATTCGAGCACATAGCTCTGCGAGATAGGGTCGGCATCGTCGAGCGCCTTGTTCATCGGTCGTGTGAACGCTTCGCAGTCGTTCATATCAACGCCGCCGTCCTTGTCGATGAGCACCCGCAGGTACCACATTGCGCCCTCTTTTTCAAAGCGCACGTCCCACAGGAAAAGTCCCAGCTCGTCAGCTATCGGCTGAGCAAGCTCACGCACCTTTTGCACGGTGCTTTTCTTACTTTCCATAAACTTGCCTCCATACAAAATCAAAAGACCGGAAGTCAAGTTCCAGTCTTTCATTAAAAGCCTATTGTAGTTAGTATACCACATTCTCTGCGGCATTGCAAGGCTAAAAGCAGACTTTTGCGCGGATTTATTGAACTTTCACCAGAAAATTTTGTAAACATTCTGTTAACTGTCCTGTTTTTCCTCGCTGTCTTCGTTTTTCTTAGCCTTTTTCCCGAACAGCTTTCGCTTTTTCGGTTCTTCGTCATTCTCGTTTTCCTGTTTTGGCAGAGGCTTTTCAAGCTCCTCCTGCTCCTTCGCAGCCATTTCTTCAAACATTTTTCGGTTTTTGCGCGTGCCCTCGACAAAGTCTATCGGCACGGTGAAAAGGATACCCGTGTTCGGTGACGACAGGTCGCCGACGGTATTATAGATGACCTTTCGGGCTATTTCCAGCTGGTCGTTTCTGATAACGGACATGATTGTTCGGTTATCGTCCTCGGAACCGCTGAGGATAGCTCGGATAGACGAGCTGATAAAGCTGCTGTCGAGGCGGGAAAGGGTGGTTGCAAGACCTGACGATTCGATTATCGTCGCGCCTCCGATGCCTGCTGCTGACAGACCTTCGAGCAGGCTGTCGAGCACGTCTGTTTTATTGAGGATAAGTACCATTAATTTCATTTGTCAGCCTCCCACGCTGCGTCAGTTTGCAGCGGCAGTCGTTGTGGTCGTTTCAGCCTCAGCCGACTTTTTTGTAGTTGTTGCCTTGCTGTCAGGCTCGGGTGCAGGCGGCTCTGTGGGCACGGTGCCTGCTGTGGTTATCGAACCGCTCTTTACGCCGAACACGCTCTTGACCTGGTCGATGTAGTCATCACCGTTGGTGAAAGCGGTATAATCGGCGTTCCAGCTGCCCTTTGGGGTAAGTGCTTTTGCAGGGATATCTCTTTCGTCGAACATTATATCGAGGTATCTTCTGAACTCGTTGAAAACTTCTTTTGTAACGTTCGTATCGCTGCCTGTGGACATTATCTCATAGAGATTGTAGAGGTTATCCTTTGTAACGGCAGCCTGTCTGAATCCGTTGTTTATTATCTGCTCGAGCGCAGCGCTGAGAAATTCGAGGTTGCCCTCTTTTTTATTGTTGAAAATATCAAGTGTGGCAAGGTTGATTATCTGTCTGCCCGAAAGGGTAACAAGGTCGCCTTTCTGGATAGAGATATCGTCACGGTTGCTCTCCTGCGAGATATAGTAAAGCTCCTGCGGTGCGGTATAGGATATTCCGCCCATAAAGTCTGTCACCTGCTCGAAAGCTGAGTCGGTAACGGTCATATAATACTCGATAGGTATGCCGCCGAGGTTATCGGAGACCTTGTTTCGCAGAAGTGCTGCTCCGCCGCTCTGGAAGATCTCACGGTAGTTCTGACCTCCCTCGGTCTTTGTCAGGTCTGACTGCGCAACGAGATTTATCTCCTTATTGAACGGGTCAACGCGCATTATGCACAGGTCGCGGAAATCGCCCTCGTCGCTGACTCTTGCAAACATTATGCTCACCGAACGGGTGCTGTCCTTTTTGGAATCTCCCGACCCCGACTTGAACACCTCATACTTGTTGAGCAGGTAATAGGATACTCCGCCAACAAGCGAAAGAGCAAGCAGAAGTGTTATAAAATACACCAGCGCAACAGGCGCCTGCGAGCGTTTTTTCTTTGTTTTTGCCATCTGATATATCTCCTTAATCCGAAAAAATCGGAAAAATTTTTATTAAGCCTATTGAACTTATTGCCGTTTAGGTGTAAACTATATAGGTAAGCTGTCATCGGCGAGCAGTTCAAGAGCCTTTTGCTTTTCGCTGCCGCAGTCCGTGTCGATATAAAGGTGCGGATTCTTTTCCAGCGAGATTATTTTCATTTCAAGACCCGCGCGCTTTGCCATATTTATAGTTTGCAGCGTGCCCGAGCCGAAAGGCTTTTCCTTGATAACGCCGATTATCCTTGACGAGTTTTCCACCATAAAGCTGTTGCGCTTTTTGTAGCGGTCGCGGTCGGACTTTTCCGAAACGATGACCTTTTCGTCACACTCGTCAATGACCACCGAGTATTTATACTTATCGGCAGTGGTGACAATCTCGGAGAACTGTTCCCTGTAAGGCAGGGCGCAGACGAGCTTTATATCGCCGTAGCGACCCGACTTTGCAAGCTCCATAACGAGCTGTGCGCACAGAAGGTCGATACCGTCGCTCATTCCCGAGATGAAAGTGGTGTAGCCGTCAGCTATCGCTTCAACGATAAGCAGCTGCAGCGAGCTTGCGAGGCATTTCATTCCTTGCTTGCGGATATCGCCGCCAAAGGGCAGGTCTCTGCTGCGGTGACCCGTGAAACAGCAGGTATGGAGTCTGTCGCAGGTAAACGCCTGCACACTTGTTTCTTTCAAGACCGCTGCCTCCTCTTTGCAACACCGAAATTTACCCATATAGATTAGTATAACACATTCTTTTTTCTTTTTCAATAGCAAATTTCAATTCTATCCCATTTTATCACATACAACTGTGCAGACTGTAAGGTCTGCTGCCGGGAACATCTTCCGGCAGAGTTTAAAATACAATCAACATAAAGGAAGTAGTAAAATGAATTGTTTAAGACGCTGCTGGGCTGAGATAGACCTTGACAACATCAGCTACAACATCGGGCAGTACCGCAGATTTCTCAAAGAGGGCACGGAGCTTTTGTGCGTGGTGAAAGCCAACTGCTACGGGCACAGCGAGGCTCTCGTCGTTCCGCACCTTGAAAAGCTGGGCATAAAATGGTATGCCGTTTCAAATCTTATCGAGGCGGAGCATCTGCGAAATCTCGGCGTAAAGGGCGAGATACTTATTCTCGGATACACGCCCGAGGAGAACGCTGACGACCTTATCAGGTTCAACATCATTCAGGCGTGCACGGAGCTTGCTTACGCACAAAAGCTGAGCAAGAGCGCAAAGACGGGCAAGGTGCGCATGCACATTGCGGTCGATACGGGAATGACCCGAATCGGTTTACATTCCGACGTTGCGGCGAACGCTGACGAGGTGCAGAAGATTATGGCGCTTGAAAACGTGCAGGTAGAGGGAATGTTCACCCACTACGCTGTTGCGGACAGCGACGACGCGGCTTGCGTAGAGTACACAAAGGCTCAGACAGAGAAGATTCTTGCGCTTGACGACGAGCTGAAAAGGCGTGGAATTGATCTTGCCTTCGTACATTTTCTCAACTCCGCAGGCGGCGTTTACCACTCAAACGAGAGAAGCGCTTTGGCAAGGCTGGGAATCATTCTGTACGGGCTTTACCCCGATCCTGCGACCGCTCTGCCGTTTGAACCAAAGCCTGTAATGACGCTCAAAGCGGTCGTTTCGCAGGTGAAGTTCATCGAGGCGGGCACGACGGTCAGCTACGGGCGGACTTTCACCGCAGACAAGCGAATCAAGCTGGCGACGGTGACGGCGGGCTACGCGGACGGTTTCCCGAGGGCGCTGTCCAACAAGGGCGAGGTCATTATTAAAGGTGTGCGCTGTCCTATCGTTGGGCGCATCTGCATGGACCAGTTTATGTGCGACGTTTCGGCGCTTGACGATGTGAGCGAGGGCGACGTTGCGACGCTGTTCGGCAGCGAGATTACTGCTGACGACATTGCAAAGCAGGTTGGGACTATCGGTTACGAGATAGTTTGCGGCATTGCGGAGAGAGTGCCGAGGATAACTGCGGGAGAATGACATTTTAAATAGTATGCAAAAAACTGCCTTGGGTTTGTTCCCGAGGCAGTTTTTATTTTGATATATCAAAAACAGAGGACAAGCGCGCTGCCGCTGCGGCAAAAAAAGGTCAGGCACGGAGCCTGACCTTTTAATGTTTAGATTACTTTTCCTCGTTGTTGTAAAGCTTTGCATATCTGAGCAGGTAATCATATCTGTCAGCAGCATTCTTAACAGCCTTATCAAACAGCTTGGTAGCTCTATCAGGGTTCTGTCTTGCAAGAGCGTTGTATCTAACCTCGCCCATGAGGAACTCCTTATAGTCAGCTGTTGGAGCCTTGGAATCAAGTGTGAACGGATTCTTGCCCTCTGCCTTGAGGTCTGGGTTGAATCTGTACAGATGCCAGTAACCAGCCTGAACAGCCTTCTTCTCCTCGGTCTGAGCGATGGACATACCGCCCTTGATACCGTGGTTGATACATGGAGCGTAACCGATGATGAGGGACGGACCATGATAAGCCTCAGCCTCTGCGATAGCCTTGATGCACTGGTTCATGTCAGCACCCATTGCGATGTGTGCAACATAAACGTAGCCGTAAGACATTGCGATACCTGCGAGGTCCTTCTTCTTAACTTCCTTACCAGCTGCTGCGAACTGAGCGATAGCACCTGTTGGAGTTGACTTGGAGGACTGTCCGCCTGTATTTGAGTAAACCTCTGTATCGAATACGAAGATGTTTACGTCTTCGCCCGAAGCGATTACGTGGTCGAGACCGGAGAATCCGATATCGTAAGCCCAGCCGTCACCGCCGAAGATCCACAGGGACTTCTTCTTGAGGTAATCAGCATCCTTGAGAATTTCATCGGAAGCCTTTGTCTTGTTCTTCTTCAGAGCAGCTACGAGAGCGTCTGTTGCAGCGCCGTTCTTTGCGCCGTCGTCAACAGTTGCGAGGTACTCCTCAGCAGCCTTCTTAACGTCCTTGTTCTTAGTAGCCTTAGAAAGCTCAAGGATCTTAGCGATAGCTCTGTTTCTTATTGTGGACTGAGCCAGGAACATACCGTAGCCGTACTCAGCGTTGTCCTCGAACAGGGAGTTAGCCCAAGCAGGACCCTTGCCGTCCTTATTTGTTGTGTAAGGAGTTGAAGGTGCGGAACCGCCCCAGATGGAAGAGCATCCTGTTGCGTTAGCGATGTACATTCTGTCGCCGAAGAGCTGTGTGATGAGCTTAGCATAAGGAGTCTCACCGCAGCCTGCGCAAGCGCCTGAGAACTCAAGCAGAGGCTGCTTGAACTGTGAGCCCTTGACAGTCTTCTCGTTGAACTTCTCGAATACTTCCTTCTTCTCAGGGAGTGTAAGAGCGTAGTTGAATACTTCCTGCTCTGCAAGCTGGCTCTCCAGAGGCATCATAGAAAGTGCCTTGTTGCCCTTCTTGCCAGGACATACGTTTACACAAGAGCCGCAGCCTGTGCAGTCGAGTGCAGACATTGTCATTACAAAGTTGAATCCCGGCAGTCCTGTGCATGGGATAGCCTTCTCCTGAGCGAGCTTAGGAGCCTTCTTGAGCTCATCATCTGTCATGATAACAGGTCTGATAACAGCGTGTGGGCAGACATATGAGCAGAAGTTACACTGGATACAGTTGTCGCCGTTCCAAGCAGGAACGTCAACAGCGATACCTCTCTTCTCAAATGCAGCGGAGCCCTGTGGGAATGTACCGTCTGCCATCTTTACGAATGTAGAAACAGGCAGCTTGTCGCCTTCCTGAGCGTTGCATGGGATCTGGATGTTGTTTACGAAATCCTGGAGGGTCTTGTTTCCTGCTACCTTTACCTTAGCCATACCCATCTTGGAATCCTTAGCGTTCTTCCAGGACTCAGGAACCTTTACCTCAACTACCTGCTGGCAGCCAGCGTCGATAGCGTCGTGGTTCATCTTAACGATAGCCTCACCCTTCTTGGAGTAAGAAGCGGTTGCAGCGTCCTTCATGTACTTGATAGCGTCCTTGATAGGAATGATGTTAGCGAGCTTGAAGAATGCGGACTGGAGAACTGTGTTGATCCTGTTGCCGAGTCCGATCTCCTTACCGATCTTAACGCCGTTGATGATGTAGAACTTGATGTTGTTCTCGGCGATATATCTCTTAACCTGTCCAGGGAGGTGCTTATCCAGCTCCTTCTCTGTCCACTGGCAGTTGAGCAGGAATGTTCCGCCCGGCTTGATGTCGTTAACGATGTTGTACTTGGTGATGTACGACTCGTTATGGCAAGCAACGAAATCAGCCTGGTTGATGAGGTATGTGGACTTGATAGGTGTCTTACCGAATCTGAGGTGAGAAACCGTTACGCCGCCTGACTTCTTGGAGTCATATGCGAAGTAAGCCTGTGCATACAGGTCGGTGTGGTCACCGATGATCTTGATGGAGTTCTTGTTTGCACCAACAGTACCGTCAGCGCCGAGACCCCAGAACTTACAAGCTGTTGTTCCCTCAGGAGCAGAATTGAGCTTGCCCTCGCTCTTGAGCGAAAGTCCTGTAACGTCGTCCTCGATGCCGATAGTGAATCTTGGCTTGAATGTATCCTTCCAGGAAGCGTTCCAGTAAACAGCCTTGATCTGATCAGGAGTTGTATCCTTTGAACCAAGTCCGTATCTGCCGGAAGCGACAGGAACGTCGTGGAACTGTGTGCCCTTGAGAGCAGCAACAACGTCAAGATACAGAGGCTCGCCGAGTGAACCTGGCTCCTTGGTTCTGTCGAGAACGGAAACCTGCTCACAGGTGTTAGGAATAGCCTCAACGAGCTTGGAAGCTACGAAAGGTCTGTAAAGTCTAACCTTAACGAGACCGAGCTTTGTGCCCTCAGTAGCGTTGAGGTAATCTATTGTTTCTTCGATAGTATCACATACAGAACCCATAGCAACGATTACGTGAGTTGCATCAGGTGCACCGTAGTAGTTGAAGAGCTTATAATCTGTACCGATCTTCTTGTTAACCTTGTTCATGTAGTTCTCTACGATACCGGGGATAGCATCATAGTAAGGGTTACAAGCCTCACGAGCCTGGAAGAAGATATCAGGGTTCTGAGCTGTACCGCGCAGTACTGGATGCTCAGGATTGATAGCTCTGTTTCTGAACTCCTCGATCTTCTTGAAGTTCACCATGCTTCTTACGTCCTCGATATCCCATGTTTCGATCTTCTGGATCTCGTGGGATGTTCTGAATCCGTCGAAGAAGTGGAGGAAAGGTACTCTGCCCTCGATAGTGGAGAGGTGAGCAACTGTTCCGAGGTCCATAACTTCCTGAGGGTTGGACGAGCAGAGCATTGCAAAGCCTGTCTGACGGCAAGCGTATACGTCGGAATGGTCACCGAAGATGTTGAGCGCATGAGAAGCTACGCATCTTGCGGAAACGTGGATAACGCAAGGGAGAAGCTCACCTGCGATCTTGTACATATTAGGGATCATCAGGAGAAGTCCCTGTGAAGCTGTGTAAGTTGTTGTAAGAGCACCAGCTGAAAGTGAGCCGTGAACTGTACCGGAAGCACCAGCCTCAGACTGCATCTCTGCAACCTTTACAGGAGCGCCGAACAGGTTCTTCTGACCCTTTGCAGACCACTGGTCTGTTACCTCTGCCATTACGGAAGACGGGGTGATAGGATAGATAGCAGCGACTTCGGTGAATGGGTATGATGCCCAAGCAGCAGCGTTGTTACCGTCCATGGTTTTCATTTTTCTTGCCATTTTTGAATCATTCCTTTCTGGATTTTTAGCCAAGCGGCAAAAACTCGATCCCGGCAAGGATCGGAAATGTGACTTAAAGAATCTCCATAGTTTTAATTTTTCCTTTGTCACCTTAACTATTATAGTATAGCACTTCTTTTCTGATTTGTAAATAGCTTTACAGATATTTTACGCAAAAATTACAGCAGAACTTTATTAATTTTTCGTTTCATTGAAAAAAGAATTTTCTTTTCAAAAAAATCTTTGCAGTTAGCGGCAGGAAACAAACAGTTCAATAATGAACTTGGTTTTTTTGTTTGTATCCGAAGGGGTTCGGGGGCGACCGGAAAGCCCCCGAGAAAAGCGCACGTCTGTTTTCAAAAATAAAACAGGCTGCGCATTTCTGCACAGCCTTGTGGTGTCAGATATACTTGAAAAGGAAGAACAGACCGACGCGCACTGCGGCGATGATGAACATTGCGATAACGGCTGTTCCTGCGGTGAGCTGGGTCACCCAATAAATGCCTGTGGGGTCTGGCTCTTCGGTCTCCTCGCCGAGAACCATTGCTGTTCCGTTGGGGTAGCCGCTGTCGATGCAGACGCCGAGCATACCTGCGCAGGCAGACTGTGTTTGTGCGGCGGTCTTATTCTGCGAGTCGTTGCGGAAGGCACGGTAGACCTGCGAGCCTCTGTCGGAATCGAGGCAGAGGATACTGCCGTCGCGCAGGCAGAACCTTGCGGCGATTCTTGACGGGATATAACCCATAAACCGATTGAACGCAGAGGGTATTCTTCCTGAGTGGTCTTCGTAGCCGCCCATACGTCCGCCAATACGGTCGGCGAGATTTATTGTGCGGTAGACAAAGCCGCCCACGCCGCCCAGCAGTCCCATCCAGAAAAGCGGAGCGATGACGCAGTCGGTTATATTTGCACTTGACGCTTCGAGGGTACATCTTATGATGTCCTGCATTTCAAGCTCGGAGGCGTCCATTCCTGTCAGTTCGTGAAAATATTGTCTTGCGGAATTTATGTCGTTTTCCTTGGCGGCGCGCATGACCTTTGCGGCAAGCTCTTTCGGTGTGCGGATAGAAAGCGCTGACCAGCAGAGTATGCCCTCGACGATTATCCCGAATATGTCGGAAACGGCATAGGTAAAATAGAAGATGCACAGGCAAAGCACCAGCACGGGCGTCAGCGCGAGGAACTCGAACATTCCGCCTGCGGCATTCCGTGCGTCCTTGGAATCGGCATAGGCATTCTTTATTTTCCTGTCGAGGAACGACAGGTATTTTTTGAGCAGGTTGAGCGGATATGCGCCGAAGGATATATCGCCGAGCATCGAGTCGAGCACGAAGCCCAGCGCTATGGCGCACAGAGTGTTCATCAGCATTGATATCGTCCTTTATTTTAACTTATCGGTATTAGCTACGTATGATAGTATAGCATATTTCAACCTTTTTTTCAACCGCATTTGTAAACTTTTTTCGCAATGCCGAATTTCGTGCAAAATGCTGTGTTTCAACATTGCAATTATAATTTTTTGTACACACAAAATTGTTGACTTTTAAGGCAAAATGGTGTATTATAAAGAATAATATTTTTGTAAGGAACGTTCAAAGAAAAAGTGGGAGGTAAAGCTTATGCTGGAAACAAACGCACAGAAAAAATTCGCAAAGGAAGGCATTACTTTTGATGATGTTCTGCTTATCCCGGGTGAGTCGGACTGCACGCCCGACATGGTGGATATCCACACACATCTTACAAAGGACATCGTACTCAACACGCCTATCATGACATCTGCAATGGACACTGTTACAGAGTCGAGAATGGCTATCGCTATCGCTCGTGAGGGTGGTATCGGTATCATTCACAAGAACATGACCATTGAAAGACAGGCTGACGAGGTAGACAAGGTAAAGAGATCCGAAAATGGCGTTATCGTTGATCCGTTCTCTCTCACGGCGGACAAGACCGTTGCGGAAGCTGATGCTCTCATGGGCAGATACAAGATCTCGGGTGTGCCTATCGTTGACGACAAGGGCAAGCTCATCGGTATCCTCACGAACCGTGACCTGAGATTTATTAAAGACTTTGACAATATGATAATCAAGGATGTCATGACAAAGGACAACCTTGTGACTGCACCTGTCGGCACAGACCTTGCAGGCGCACAGCAGATACTGATGAAGCACAAGATCGAAAAGCTCCCGCTGGTCGACAACAACGGCGTGCTCAAGGGTCTTATCACTATCAAGGATATCGAAAAGGCAGAGAAGTATCCTAACTCTGCAAGAGATAAAAAGGGCAGACTGCTTTGCGGTGCGGCTATCGGCATGACACAGGACGTGCTTGACAGAGCGGGCGCACTTATCGACGCACAGGCTGACGTGCTGGTTCTTGACTCGGCACACGGTCACTCGATGAACGTTATCAACTGCCTCAAGAAAGTCAAGGCTGCGTTCCCGAACACCCCTGTCATCGCAGGAAACATCGCTACCGCAGAGGCTGCAAAGGCACTTTGCGAGGCAGGCGCTGACGCTATCAAGGTCGGCATCGGCCCGGGTTCTATCTGCACAACGAGAGTTGTTTCGGGTATCGGTGTTCCGCAGATCACAGCAGTTTATGATGCTGCTTGTGAGGCTGCAAAGCACGGCGTTCCCGTTATCGCAGACGGCGGTATCAAGTATTCGGGCGACATTGTTAAGGCACTTGCCGCCGGTGCAAGCGTTGTAATGCTCGGCTCGCTGCTGGCTGGCTGCGAGGAAGCTCCGGGCGAGGTAGAGATCTATCAGGGACGTTCGTTCAAGGTTTACAGAGGAATGGGTTCGCTGGCAGCTATGGCTTGCGGCTCTAAGGACAGATATTTCCAGACCAACACCAAAAAGCTCGTTCCGGAGGGTGTTGAGGGACGTGTTGCATTCAAGGGCCCTGTTAGTGACACTATCTATCAGCTCGTCGGCGGTATCCGCTCGGGCATGGGCTACTGCGGCTGCCACACGATCGAGGAGCTTGCTGAAAAGGCACAGTTCGTAAAGATCACAGGCGCAGGTCTGAAAGAATCTCACCCACACGATATTTACATCACAAAGGAAGCTCCGAACTATTCGGCAGGATTCTGATAAATACAAAGCCGAGAGAAATCTCGGCTTTTTTCTTGCCGCAGCGGCGGCGCAACAGAGTATCCGCAAGGATACTCCCGCGAGCGTCCTTTAGGACGGTCAGCGTCGCATAGCAGTTTGGGCGAACGGCAACCTTTGTGTCGCTCCGGGCTATACTTAGTTATAGTTTTTGTGTCCGAAGGGGTTCGGACGGGCACAAAGTTGCGGAAAGCTCCCGAAACAGAAGCAAGCGAACGCAGATTTGCAGCTCAACTGACAGTAGAGTGGCGTAGATGCGTTGTTTTCAACCGTTAGTTTGTTTACATTTCATTTTCCGTGTGCTATGCTGAGTACACGAAAGGAGGACTTTCCCCGAATGATAGACATGATAAAGATCGGCAAATTCATAAGCGCTTGCCGAAAAGAAAAAGGACTTACTCAGGCGCAGCTTGCAGAGAAGTTCGGCATCACCGACAGGGCTGTTTCCAAATGGGAGACGGGCAAGAGCATTCCCGATGCGTCGATAATGCTTGACCTTTGCAGTGAGCTTGGGATAAACGTCAACGAACTGCTCAGCGGGGAAAAACTAAACGATATGACAAACTATAACGAACAAGCGGAGAAAAACCTTATCGCTCTCAAAGAGAAAGAGGAGCAGGCAAGCAGGAATATGCTCTCTATGGAAGTGGTTATCGGCATCATCTCAACAGCCGCATTCCTTGCACTTTTGCTGTTCGGTGTCTTTGCACCCGATCTTTCAATGGCGTGGCGCATCGTACCGTGCATTATCGGAGCTATTATCTTTGCGGTGTCAATGCACGTATGCATAAAGATAGAGCAGACCGCAGGCTACTATGAGTGTCCGCACTGCAAGCACACTTTCGTGCCGACACTGAAACAGACCTATATGTCACAGCATATGGGCAGAACAAGAAAAATGGTATGTCCGCACTGCCACGAAAAAGGCTGGTGCAAAAAGGTGCTCAAAAAGAACGAAACAGAAGAACTGTAAGAACAAAAAATAATGGGGGAAACAACTATGAACATTTTAGCAGAGATAACAAGTTTTGAAGATCTGAAAGAATACCTGCCTTTTATTATCCCGCTGGCTGTTTTGCAGCTGGGACTGATGATCGCGGCTTTGGTGAGCATTTTCAGGCACAAAACATACAAAACAGGCAACAGAGCCGTCTGGGTGATCGTTACGCTGTTTGTCAGCATGATAGGACCAATACTTTATTTCGTGCTGGGGAAAGAGGAAGAATAAATGAATATTCTCGAGGTTAAAGACCTGCACAAAAGTTTCGGCTCAAAGACGGTGCTCGACGGGCTTTCGTTCACGGTGGCCGAGGGCAGCGTGTTCGGGTTCATCGGAAGAAACGGTGCAGGCAAGACGACGACGATGAAGATAGTGCTTGGTCTGCTCAAAGCGGACAGCGGCGAGGTGACCGTCTGCGGCGAAAAGGTGACCTACGGCGGCACGGCGACGAACAGGTTCATTGGCTATCTGCCTGACGTGCCCGAGTTTTACGGTTACATGTCGGCAAAGGAATATTTAAAGCTGTGCGGTGAGGTCACGGGAATGAAATCGGGCGAGATAAAGCGCCGCTGTGACGAGCTTTTAGAGCTGGTGGGGCTTGCGGGCGAAAAGCACCGCATCAAAGGCTATTCCCGCGGAATGAAGCAGCGTCTCGGCATTGCGCAGGCGCTTATCAACAAGCCGAGACTGCTCATCTGTGACGAGCCGACTTCGGCGCTTGACCCTGTGGGCAGGCGTGACATACTCGACATAATCCAGGCGGCAAAGGGCGAGACGAGCGTTATTTTTTCAACGCACATACTGTCGGATGTTGAAAGGATATGCGATGACATGGCTATTCTCGAAAAGGGCAGGACTGCGCTTTCGGGAACGGTGAGCGAGCTGAAAGCAAAGCGTTCGGGCAGCGACCTTGTGATAGTTTTTGCGGACGCGGAGAGCGCGGCGAAATACGCTGGCGTGCTCGGCGGCGAGCACCAGGGCTGTCTTGCTGTGGTAAAGGGTGCTTCGCAGGAAAAGATGTTCGGTATTCTTGGCATCATCAGCGAAAAGAAGATACCTGTGATAAAGATAGAACATCAGGAGCCTGACCTTGAACAGCTGTTTATGGAGGTGATAGGCAAATGAACGGATTCACCCCATTTCTGAAAAAAGAGATTTTTGAGCTTTACCGCAGAGGGCGTTTGCTGCTTTTCGGGATACTGTTCGTATTTTTTGCGATACTCTCCCCTGCGACCGCAAAGCTGATGCCTGAAATTCTCAAAATGGCGAGCCTTGAAAGTCAGGGCATAACCATAAGCGAGGTCACGGTGACGGCGGCAAACTCATGGGAGCAGTTTTTCGGCAACCTGTCGACGATACTGATAGTTTTCGTCATCGTGTTTGCAGGCAGCGTGACAAAGGAATTTTCGGGCGGCACGGCTATTCCGTTTCTGACAAAGGGACTTGCGCGCCCTGCGTTCATTCTTTCAAAGCTGGTTGCGGCGGTCGGTGTATGGACTGTGGGATTCTGGCTTTGCTTCGGTATATGCTACGGCTACACGGGTTACTACTGGGACAACTCGACTGTCGATAATCTGTTTGCGTCGGCGGCGCTGTGGTGGCTTTTCTCGGTGATGATTATCTGTGTGCTGTATCTGTTTTCGGCATTTGCGCACACGACGACGCAGGTGATGCTGGGCACGGGTGCGGCGGTGTTGATACCGTATCTCATCTCGATGGCAAAGCCTGCTAAGAAGTTCCTGCCGACGAGCCTTGCAAGCGGCATCGGTTTCTGCGACGGCTCGGTTAGCATTTCGGAATGTGCGCCTGCGATAGCCATTGCGGCGGTGATAACGGTGGCGTCGGTCATTCTGTCAGCGGTGCTTATCAGGAAAAGAAAAATATGACTTTGCGGCGGCGGGAGTTTTTTCCGCCGCTTTTGTGCGCAAAAAGGCTTGATTATTGGCACAAGCTGTGGTATACTATGCTTATATCAAGGAAAGAAGTGCCATATATGACCATAAAAAAGATATTGGCAGTTATGCTCGCTGCGGCGGGATTCTGCTTATGTTTAACAGCCTGCGGTGGTGACAGCACATACAGCGGTCATCTGCAGAAGCACTCGGTGGCGGAGGGTGACTCGTCACAGCAGGAAGATTCGTCGTCGGAATCTGATTCGAGCAAGGACAGCTCGAAAGAGGATTCCTCGCGGGCAGCGACGACCACCAAATCATCGACATCAACAACGACCACGACAAGTTCGGAAACGACGACATCTTCGACATCGCAGACAGAGTCGGCGAGCGAGAGCACGACAGTTTCGAGCGAAACACAGACCGCAGCTCCGACATCACCGGTAACGGCTGCGCCTACCGTCAGACCGCCTGTTGTTGTGACCACACCAAAGCCGCAGACTGCGCCGCCGGTAACGACTCCAAAGCCGACTGTAACGACACCGAAGCCGACTGCGCCGACACAGAACAGCAGTCCGACGCAGCAATCGTCAAAGCAGACATCACACAGCACGGATTACATTATAATTTAAGCGCAAAAAACGGGTACTGCAAAAAATGCAGTACCCGTTAAGTTTTTGTTTACTTTGACAGCTTGTCCTTGCCGCCCATATACATTCTGAGTGGTTCAGGGATAGCCACGCTGCCGTCGGCTTTGAGGTTGTTTTCAAGGAATGCGATAAGCATTCTCGGCGGAGCAACGACGGTATTGTTGAGGGTATGTGCGAAATACTTCTGACCGTCTGCGCCCTTGACTCTGATAGCAAGTCTTCTTGCCTGTGCGTCGCCGAGGTTAGAGCAGGAGCCTACCTCGAAATATTTCTGCTGACGCGGGCTCCAAGCCTCAACGTCACAGCTCTTTACCTTCAGATCGGCAAGGTCGCCCGAGCAGCACTCGAGAGTTCTGACAGGGATATCAAGGCTGCGGAAGAAATCGACGCTGTTCTGCCAGAGCTTGTCATACCACTGCATAGACTCCTCAGGCTTGCAGACAACGATCATTTCCTGCTTTTCAAACTGGTGGATTCTATAAACGCCTCTTTCCTCGATGCCGTGTGCGCCGACTTCCTTTCTGAAGCACGGCGAATAGCTGGTGAGGGTCTTTGGCAGTTCATTTTCAGGGGTGATGGTGTCGATGAACTTACCTATCATTGAGTGCTCGGATGTACCGATGAGGTAGAGGTCTTCGCCCTCTATCTTATACATCATATTTTCCATTTCCGCAAAGCTCATAACGCCTGTAACGACATCGGAACGGATCATGAACGGCGGAACATAATATGTAAAGCCGCGGTCTATCATAAAGTCTCTTGCGTAGGACAGGATCGCAGAGTGCAGTCTTGCGATATCGCCTTTGAGGTAATAGAAGCCGTTGCCCGAGGTTCTTCTTGCGGAATCGAGGTCGATGCCGTCGAAGCTCTCCATGATATCAACGTGGTAAGGCACTTCAAAATCGGGAACAACAGGCTCACCGAAACGCTCTATCTCGACATTCTCGCTGTCGTCCTTGCCGATAGGCACGCTGTCGTCGATGATGTTAGGGATAACGAGCATTCTCTCTCTTATCTGTGCCTCGTAGGTAGTTTCGTCCTTTTCCAGCTGTTCAAGCTCTGCGCCGATAGCGGAAACCTCTGCCTTTACCTTTTCAGCCTCGTCCTTGAGACCCTTGCCCATAAGACCGCCTATCTCCTTGGACATTACCTTTCTCTTATTGCGAAGCTCGTCGCACTTGGTTTTAGCGGCTCTGAACTTTGCGTCGAGGTCGAGCACCTCGTCAACGAGAACGAGCTTTTCGTCCTGGAACTTCTTTTTGATGTTTTCCTTTACAAGTTCGGGGTTGGTACGAACAAGTTTGATATCAAGCATTTTTATTACTCCTTCTGCGCCCGTGCGGGCGGGTTTTTCTTGTACAAATACATTAATACTATACACCTTTTCGCAGTTTTTGTCAACACAAAGGCGTGTGAACTTTTTTGTCTGCGCAGGGCGGAAAGCGAGGGTGAGTCTAAAATATTAATTGGTAATAAAATTTTTGCCCTTATTTAAAAAATTTATTCAAAATCATCTTTATTTTTCGCGGCAAAAGTATTATAATAGTCGTGAACAAATATTCGCCGCAGGAAACGGAGTCTTTTTTGATGATAAATGACAAGATACTTGAAAATATAAAGCGTGTGCACTTTATCGGCATCGGCGGGTCGGGTATGTACCCTATCGTGCAGATTTTCCACAGCAAAGGCTATCAGATCACAGGCTCGGACAACAACGAGACTGAGACGCTTGACGCGGTGCGCAAAATGGGTATCGAGGTATTTCTCGGACAGCGTGCCGAAAACATCGAGGGTGCGGAGCTTATCATTTACACCGCTGCGATAATGGCTGACAACCCTGAGCTTATCGCCTCAAAGGAAGCTGAAAAGGCCGGGAAAGCCTATGTCTGCGAAAGGGCGGACATACTCGGGCTTATCACGGGTTGGTATGATGACGCTGTATGCGTTTGCGGAACACACGGCAAGACGACGACATCTTCTATGCTGACGCAGATTTTTCTTGACGAGGGCGTTGACCTTTCGTGCGTTATCGGCGGAAAGCTGCCGAGCATAAACGGTTCGGGCAGGAGCGGTTCGAGCAGCATTATGGTCTGCGAAAGCTGTGAATATCAGGACCACTTCCTGAAATTCTTCCCTGACGTTGCGGTTATACTCAACGTTGACGCCGATCACCTTGAATATTTCAAGAACATTGAAAACATCATAAAGAGCTTTAACGTGTTCGCGAACAAGACCACCAAGTGCATTGTTTTCAACGGTGACGACGAGAACTCGCACAAGGCTGTTGACGGCGTGGACAAGGAAAAGATAACATTCGGTTTTGACCGCAAAAACGACTACTCTGCCGTTATCCTCGGCAAAAAGGGTCTGCGGACAGACTTTGAGGTATACTACAAAGACGAGCCTGCAAGAAAGCTGGCTATACACGTTCCCGGTGACCACAACGTGCTCAACGCACTGGCTGCGATAGCTGCCGCAAGATACGAGGGCGTTTCGTGGGAAGGCATACAGAAGGGTCTTGACAATTTCTTCGGTGCGGTGAGACGCTTCCAGAAAATCGACGAGGTAAAGGGCATCACTATCGTTGATGACTACGCACATCACCCCAAGGAGATAGAGTGCACGCTCAAGGCTGCAAAGGGACTTGATTTTAACAGGGTGTGGGCTGTGTTCCAGCCGTTCACCTATTCGAGAACGAAGATACTTATGGACGACTTTGTTTCGGCGCTTGAAATCGCCGACGTTGCCGTTCTTACTGACATAATGGGAAGCCGTGAGAAAAACACTGACGGCATTTATACAGAGATGCTCGGCGAGAAGATAAAGGGTTCGGTTTATTTCATCACCGACCACGAGCTTGTCGACAAGCAGACCGCACAGCAGAAAGAGTTCAACTTTATGCAGTGCGTAGACTACATTGCTCAGAACGCTGCGGAGGGTGACCTTGTTATCACGCTCGGCTGCGGCGACGTTTACAAGCTGGCGAAGCTGCTGGCAAAGAAGCTGAAGGAACATTGACGCCGAAAAGGAGGCATTATGAACCTTACCGAAAACGAGAGACAGGTCTATGACCTTATCAGAAAGAGCATTGAAGAGGGCTACCCGCCGACAGTCAGGGAGATTTGCGCCAAGCTCGGTTTCAAGTCGACATCGACTGCGCACAGGTACATTGCCTCGCTGACCAAAAAAGGTCTTATAGAAAAGGGTGACAATCAGAACCGTGCCATCAGGCTTGCGGGAAAGGGCGCTGCGCGCATCCCGCTGGTGGGAAAGGTCACGGCTGGTCAGCCTATCACGGCGATAGAGGACATCACGGACTACATCAGCTTTCAGCCTGCAAAGAGTTATCCGAACGAGCTGTTTGCACTGAAGGTGTCGGGTGAATCTATGATAAAGGCTGCTATCCTTGACGGTGACATCGTCATCGTGGAAAAAACGGAGACTGCGGACAACGGCGAGATAGTCGTTGCGATGGTCGACGGTGAGGACGCGACTGTAAAGCGTTTTTACAAGGAAAAAGGGCATTTCAGATTGCAGCCCGAAAACGACACAATGGAGCCGATAATCGCAAAGGACGTGCAGATACTCGGCAAGGTCGTTGCAGTGATGAGGTATATAAAATAAATCTAAGGTTTTAAGCCGGAAAGGCATTTCATATGAGTCAAGTATGCAAAAATTGCGGTGCAATACTGGCTGACGGTGAAAGACTGTGTACGAACTGCGGCAAGGTCGCTCCGAAAGAGCGCAGGACCATGACCAAAAGTGAGAACCAGTTCAGCGCCATCAATCAGGGAATGTACGAAAACAAACAGCTGACCGATGTAAAGAGGCAGTTCTCGCCGATGATGTCGGCAACAAACGGCACGCTCACAAACGAAAGGGAGCGCAGCGCCAAGGAAACAGCTCACAGGGCTGAAAAGGCTCGCCGCATGGCTAAGGCGAGAAATCTTGCGAACAATAATTTTGAGGCGCAGGCTGCGGGACTTCGTCCGACGGAGATAGAGACTACCAGCGGAAACGAGAAGAAAAGCTCGCTGCACCCTATCGTTAACCGTATAGCGTGGATAATCGCGGCGCTGGTGTTCCTTTATTTCACCATCGGCGGTATCGTTATTCTTATTTACAAGAACTCTACATACGATTTTGAGCTGGCGTCATCAAAGCAGCTTGTGGCTGAGGATTACGGCGAGGCGATGCACAACTATTTTGATTCGGGAATGTGGCATTTCAGATTCACCAAGGGTATTTATTTCGTCGGCAAGACCAAAGAGGGCGACAAATACGAGATCTATTTCTCAAAGTTCAAAGGTCAGCGCGTTGTTGACGAGCTTTACATAAACGGTGAGAGAATAGAGGCAGATGACCTTATGAAATCGCGGATAATGCCGATGTTTATGGCAGATGAAAAACCGTAGCTGTTCTTGGATTTTTAAAGCGGAGCGAGGCTCCGCTTTTTTGTTTTGATATACCGCAAAGAAAAAAGACGGCTGATGCCGTCTTTTTTCCTGTCTGTCTCCCATCTTTGGGGTCTCTTTTGTATTTGGGTGTATCTATGGAGTTTTATCTGTATATCTTTTTACTTCTCCCCTATGTCTATATAATAACACGCAATCCTGAAAAAACTCTTAAATCAAATCTTAAAAAAACCTTAAATCATCATTTTTTTCTAAATTCCACATCGCCTGAGGAGGTATCAATCTCAAATCTGCTCTTTCCGCTGCCGCAGGTATAGGTATCGCTTTTTTGCGAGCAGGAAAAATCGGTATAGAACTCGCCCGAGGAGGTATCGACCTCGGCAGTGAACTCTGCGTCTTTGGGCAGGAAGATCTTGACGCTGCCCGAGGAGGTGTCGATGCTGGTTTTTTCGGGGACGTTGCCGAATTCGAGGGTGACGTCTCCGCTGGAGGTGTCGGCTCTGACGTCGGCGCACTCCTTGATATCGGACTCGACCTTGCCTGAGGAGCTATCGAGGCGGAGCTTGCTGACCTTGTCGGCTTTGATATCGACGCTGCCCGAGGAGCAGTCAACGCTTATTGAATCGGACTCGCCGAGCTGGACGATTTTTGTATCGCCCGAGGAGGTATCGACGTCGAAGGTCTTGGCGGTGCAGTCGATGATATTGACGTTGCCCGAGGAGACGTCGGCGTAGATATGGTCTGCTTTGACCGCTTCAAATCTGCTGTCGCAGGAGGAGCCGTCGAGCTTGACATCCTTGAAGGTCATATCCTTGGGGACTCTTATTTCGAGCTTTTTCTTGGGAGAGCCGAAGAAAAACATCTCGCCCGATTTTGCAAAATGGATACGGAGCGTTTTGCCGTCGACCCAGGTATGCACCTGCTCGTCGGGGTCGAGCTTGTCGGTACAGGTCTCGACGATGCTTATGGTGCTCAGGTCGTGGCGGACGACGGAGACCTCGCCCGAACTCCAACTGATATCCAGCTCGTCTATCTGCTCGCTGACGTCGCGGTTGCCGTAGTCGTATTTATCGGCGTTGGAATAGACGTTGAAGCCGCTGCAGCCTGTAAAGCACATCATTGCAAACGCCGCAGCTGCGAGGATAAGCAGCTTGGTTGTAAATTTCATTATGTTAACTCCTTTTTCTTTTTGTTCATTTCTCGTTCGGGCAGGGTGTGCCCTTGTTTCTATTATTATAGTAGCATTTGTTTCTGAAAAAACTCTTAAATCAAATCTTAAAAATTTCTGATTTGTGAAAAAAATAAGGCGATCCGTTTGCGGACCGCCTGTATCTGATATCAAAGTGCTTTTTTGTTCTTTTTGACGATAAGGGAAACTGCGAAGATAGCTGCTGCGAAGAGCACCTGAATGCCGATGCACATCATAACTGTTGATGTCTTGAAAGGATCGGTGCTGAGTCCGCAGATCATATCGTTTGCTCTGACGTACCAGTATGCCGGCAGGAATCTTGCTGCTCCGAGGACTCCGCTTGAAAGCATCTCCTGCGGAACGAACATACCGCACAGGAAAGCCATTCCAAGACCGAGCACCTGTGTTACGAACGCAAGAACGTTTTCCTTTACGCCAAGCTCGGAGAACAGCAGTGCGATGGATACGCTCACGAGAGTGAACGATGCCGAGTTGAGCACGCCGTACCAGATGTTGCCCGAGAACATTCCGCCGTTCTTGCCGACGCCGATGATCATGAGGAATATCCAGATGAAGAATACGAAGATACCGCTTGCTGCGATGGTCTGTGCTGAAATGCTCGATGTCTTTATGCTTGAGCACTTGGTGCGGAAGCCGACCTCTTTCTTGTTCATCGCAACTATTACCGGGCAAAGCACGCTTACGATGATGCTCAGCAGTGCATAAGGAAGATAGTTGAAGAACGATGCTGCCTTGGTGTTTCCGACCTTGTCGGAGAATGTTTCAAAAGTCACCTCTGTCTTTTCCGAGAGAGCCTCTGCTGCCGAGTCTATCGCCTTGCCGAACTCCATACCGCCTGCCATGTAAGCCTTTACTGTGCCTACATAGGTGTCAAGCATAGAGTCTGCGAGCTTGTTGGTGTAGCTGTCGTGCAGGTAGCGGGTCGAGAAAAGTCCCTCTGTCTCGCCCTTTGCGAGCTTGTCGGCATAGCCCTCATTGATAGTGATGACATAGTTTGTCGAGGTTGCGTAAAGTGCGTCGATGAGCTTATCCGTGTCGTCCTCGATGTCAACGATAATGTTGTCCTTGCCGAGATATTCGCAAAGCTTTTTGCTTGCGTCCGAGTTGTCCTGATCGTAAACGGTCAGCGCCATTTTTGATGTTGAAAAAGATGTGCTGCCGCCTCCGACGTTTGTAAAGTTGAGTATCAGCAGGAAGATGCCGAGGAACACAAGTGTTGCCAGCCACTTGGTCTTTGCGATCTTGAAAAACAGCTTAAAGACTTGCATACTTGCGCCTCCTTGTCATTAAAAGTCCGAGCGTTACGAAAACTATCGTTGTGATGATCATAGTAACTACGCACTGGATATATCTTGTGTAGTCCTTGTAGATGTTGAGGCTGAAAAAGCTCTCACAGATAACAGCCGCAGGGTTTACCTTGTTGAACCATGCAAATGATGATTCCGCTATCTTCTGCTTGATCGAAGCGTCCATAAGTCCGCTGCAGAAGCAAAGCAGCAGTGAAACTGCGGTGCAGATAGCGTCCTTTGTGCTCTCGCCGAATCTGCCGATCGAACCGATGAAGAAGCCCATCGAGCTGCCGACCATGCCTGCGAGTATCGAGGTCAGATATACCAGCGGTATCCTGCTGCCCATATCGACACGAAGAACCAGGATAATGAATGTCAGTGCGATGATCATGCAGATCGCCTGAACAACGAATGTTGCGCACAGGCAGGAAAGGATAGTCTTGCTCTTTGGTGTCGGCGAGATGCACTTTCTTGCGCCCAGCGCCGAAAGGTTGCCCTGATTGTGCGTTGCAACGTGCAGACCTGTGATAGTTCCGAACAGTGCTACCATAGCCAGCAGGTTGTAGAAATACTGATCGTACATATTGGTGTTGCCGTCCGAAAGAGCCTCTGCCTTTACCGTGCTCAGCTCCTCCGAAAGAGCCTTTGATACCGCCTCTATCTTTGACGGGTCGTTCTTTGCGGTGTCGCCGATGATCTTTGCGTTGAGGTTGTATTTTTCAACGAACCTTTCAAGCATCGTGCTCTTGAGGCTGTTTGAGGATACCGTCAGCGAAAGCTTGTCGTCAACGAAGATCACGCCTCGCACGTCCTCTTTCTCAAGCTGTTTCATTGCATCTTCCTTATCGGTGTAGACGAAAGAGAACATCGCATCGTCTTCGTTTTCCATCTTGTCAGCCACCTGTTTGAAAGTTTTGCCGTTTTCCTCGCTTGTGACAACAACGGCGGTCTTGACGGTCGTGAACCTGATGTCGTTATCGTAGATATTACCGAAAGCCACCTTGAAGAAAGTGCCCAGCGCTATCGGATATATGATGAGCCAGAGAATGACTTCTTTGACCCTCAGTGAAGTGATAAGGTCATATTTGAAATTGTGCCTGAACATACTGTTTCTCCTTTTTTGTCTCTCGTTATTCGCTGTCTCTGAGCTGTTTGCCTGTTATTTCGAGGAACACGTCGTTGAGTGTCGGAAGCTCGGAATAAACTCTGCCGAAGTGGATATCCTTTTCCTGAAGAACTCCGAGTATCCTGATGAGGTTGTGCTTGCCGCCCGAGCAGTAAACGTATATCTTTCCGTCCTTGTAATCCACATCGTAAACGTGAGGCAGGTCTTTCATCTTTGCGATTATCTCGTCTTCCGGCTCGGCTGTTTCTATCGAGACTGTCTCGGTGTTTCTTATCATCTTTTTAAGCTCTGCCTTTGTGCCGAGTGCGATGTTCTTACCCTTGTCCATTATTGCGATGCGTGAGCATATCTGCTCGACCTCCTCCATATAGTGAGAGGTATATATAATAGTAGCGCCCTGCGCATTGAGTTCCAAAATTCCTTCGAGGATCTTGTTTCTGCTCTGCGGGTCAACTGCAACTGTCGGCTCGTCGAGGATTATAAGCTCGGGTTTATGGGCAATTCCGCAGGCGATATTGAGTCGTCTGAGCAGACCGCCCGAGAGCTTTTTCGGTCTGAATTTGAGGAACTCCTCGAGACCTACGAACTTTACTGCGTCGTCGACGTATTTCTTTCTTGTGGCTTTGTCGGTGATGTAAAGTCCGCAGAAATAGTCGATGTTCTCGTAAACTGTCAGCTCGTCGTAGACTGCAACGTTCTGTGAGATAACTCCGATGCGCTTTTTGAGAGCGTAATTTGTCGGGGTCATCTTCTCGCCGAAGATCTCGATCTCGCCCTTGTCAAAATCGAGCAGCGAAAGCAGACAGTTTATCGTTGTCGTTTTGCCCGAGCCGTTAGGTCCGAGAAGTCCGAAGACCTCGCCCTGCTTTATCTCCAGATCGAAGTGGTCTACTGCGATAAGCTCCTTATATCTTTTTACCAGGCTGTTGATCTTTACTACTGTCTGTGCCATAACTGTTCCTCCCATAGTTTTTTTGTTTTGTTTTTCCTACTGTAACTACATTATATCACGCTGTATGTCATATTGTAAGTGAACAGAGTAACAAGGTGATATGACAAATGTAATATTCTTTTGCGATTGACAACTTACGCATAAATGTGCTATCATATTTGTTGAGAAAAATAAAAAGCGGGGGTGGACACAATATCTGAACTGGTAGAAAAACTGATAATAACTCTGGTGTGCTCCACCTGTCTGATAGATACCGATTATGCTGCGGCGATGCCTGTTGTGGCACTGCTGACGGCGATGACTGTCGGCTGCATCACGCCCGTGGCAAAGAACAAGGCGGCGCAGTATCTGCTGACAGGCGCATATCTTGCCGCCTGCTTTACGCACCCATGCTTTGCAATGTTCATTCCGCTTTCGGCTTATGACATCTCACGGCGAAAGCTCTATCCGCTCGCAATTCCTGCGGCAGCAGCGCTTATAACGCATGCTGTTGACGGAAAATATTCTATGGTCGTAATGGTCATAGCATTCTGCGGTGCAGCGGTGATGATAGAAATGCTCAGCAGACGTTCGCAGGAGCTTGCGAACAAGCTGATAGTTACCCGTGACGATGCGGTCGAGTTTTCAAACGAGCTTATCCGCAAAAACGAGCAGATAATCGAGGCGCAGGACAACGAGGTGCACCTTGCGATGCTCAAAGAGCGTAACCGAATCGCGCGGGAGATTCACGACAACGTAGGTCACATGCTGACGAGGACTATCTTGCAGATGGGCGCGATTCAGATAATCAACAAAGACGAGAACCTTGCAGAGCCTTTGGACAGCGTAAAGACGACGCTTGACGAGGCTATGACCTCTATCAGAAAGAGCGTGCACGACCTGCACGACGACTCTATCGACCTTGAAAGCAGTTTGCGCGACGCGATTGCGCCTTTGAAAGAGAATTTCAAGGTGAACTATGATTACGACGTGCAGGGTCACATCAGCGGCAAGATGAAATACTGTTTCATCGCGATAGTCAAGGAAGCTGTGAACAACATCATCAAGCATTCCAGCGGTGACACGGTGAGTATCATCATGCGCGAGCACCCTGCGATGTGCACTCTGAGCATTGACGACAACGGCGAATGCCCGGAGAACATTTCGTGCGGCGGCATCGGGCTTGAAAACATGCACGACAGGGTGCGCTCACTCGGCGGCGTGCTCAACATCACACCAAGCAAGTCGGGATTCAGGATTTTTGTAAGCATTATGAAGAACAGGAACGAATAAGATGAAAATTGTAGTTATAGATGATGACAAGCTGGTTGCTTTGTCGCTCAAAACGATACTTGAAAACACGGGCAGCATTGAGATCTCTGCGATGGGTCACAGCGGCGAGGAGGCTATCGCGCTTTACGAACAGCACAGACCTGACGTTATGCTGATGGATATTCGTATGCAGGGCATGACAGGTCTTGAGGCGGGCGAGAAGATTCTTGCTTCTGACAAAGACGCAAAGATACTTTACTTAACGACGTTTTCCGATGATGAATATATCGTCAAGGCGCTCAACATCGGCGCAAAGGGATATATCTTAAAGCAGGATTTCAACGGCATAGAGCCTGCACTGCAGGCGGTGATGAACGGACAGCGCGTGTTCGGCGAGCAGGTCATCAGCAGGCTGCCCGAGCTTATCGGCGGCAAAGAGGAGTTTGACTACGCGCGCTGCGGTCTGACCGAAAAGGAATGGGAGCTGACGACGCTCGTGGCACAGGGACTGAGCAACAAGGAGATCTCGACCGAGATGTTTCTCAGCGAGGGCACGGTGCGCAATTATCTTTCGCAGATACTCGAAAAACTCGACCTGCGTGACCGCACCCAGCTGGCGATTTTCTACTTTAATCATAAGTGATCTATTGAGGGGAACTCTTTTGGAGAAGAGTTCCCCTCAAACTCCCTTCAGAAACCTTTTATTGATTTTTCGCCACAGGGGACTTGAAAAGCTAATGGTCCCCTGTAACGAAAAATGAGTAAGAGTCCCGAGAGAGTTAAAGGAAACACTTTTCAGAAGAACTGCTCTCAGTAAACCACATATAATTAAAATAGAAAAAGCGGAGCTAAGCTCCGCTTTTTTACTGCTCTTGTTCGGTTTGCGACTGCTCAAATATCATCTCGTCGCCCAGCTTGATGACTTTCTCGGGGTCGATAATGCGGCACTCTCTGCCCTGCTCGTCGGTGAACTCGCCCACGAGGAATCTTGTACTTGCGTCGGCATTGAGATTGACGGCGGGCTGTATCATTTCCTCGGTGACCTCGGTAAAGCCGAAAATCTGGTTGACCAGCAGAGCGACCTGGTGCTCAGTATTATTGGTGATGATAAAGCAGTCTCTTTCCCTTACGCCGCCGAGGTCATACTGAAATCTTCGTGTGAGGTCGATAACGGGGATATACCTGCCCTCGTAATTTACAGTGCCGGGGACATAGTCGGGGAAATCGGGTATTCTTTCGGGTTGTGTTGCGGGCACTATCTGCTTGACGTAGATAAAGTCCACGGAATAGATATGACCGTCGACAGAAAACACGAGGTATTTTCCTGTTTCCATATCATTTTGCCTCCTTGGTGATAAGTTTTAAGTCGAGCATAATTTCGCCCGCGATATTGTCAAGGCTCATCTGGCGTCTGACGCTGCCGTTTTCAAAGGCGGCACGGGGCATTCCGTAGACGACGCTGCTTTCCTCGTCCTGACCGATAGTAAAGCTGCCCATTTTCTTCATATTGAGCATACCTGCTGCGCCGTCTGAGCCCATACCTGTGAGTATGACGCCGACGGCTTTATGCTTGCCGCAATAGGCGACGGAGTCGAACAGCACGTTGACCGACGGGCAATGACCCGAGACTTTGACGCCCGGCTCTGAGGTTATGAAGTAGCCCTCTTTGTCGTTAAACACTCTCAGATGCTCGCCGCCCTTGGCGATGACGACCATATTGTTTTTGAGATAAAGCCCGCTGCGAGCCTCGACAACATCGAAGCTTGTCGTTTTGTCAAGCTGTGAGGCATATATCTCGGTGTATGTCTCGGGCATATGCAGCACGGCGACGATAGGCGGCAGGTCATACTGTCCCTGCAGCTTTTCAAGTATCACGGGCAGAGCCTGGGTGCTGCCTGTTGAGCCGCCGATAGCGATAATGCTGCCCTGGTTGCGCGTTTGTATCTTCGCCTGGAGCTTCAGGTCGTCGGCGGTCTTTTTGAGCAGGCGGTTAAGGCTCTGGCATATCCTTGTGGAGAACAGCTCGGCGTCCTCCTCTGGTTTGAGGATAACGTCCATTGCGCCTGCGTTCATAAAGCCGTAGTTTGAGTTATGCTGGACGGTGCAGACGATAACAGGTCTGAAAAACTTAGGCATCAGCTTTCGGATATAGTCTGCGACCTTTTCCTTTTCCCACCTGTCGCCGTCGATGATGATGGCGTCGGGGGTTTTGTTTTTTATGCTGACGGCGGCGAGGTCGAAGGGCACGCTCTCCACCGAGAGCTTTACGCCTGCGGCTGTGGTTTTTTCGATAATTCTGACGATACCGCCGAGGAACTTACGGTCATCAGCGATTATGAGTACATTTCCGTTTTCTCTGATCATCTCGGCTCACCGTCCTTTTTGTAAACTGCAGTGGCTATCTTGCGGTATGGCATATCGCTTGGTGCGCTTTCGGCGTGCCCGATATACAGATAGCCGCCCAGCTCGGTCGCGTTATAGAACTTTCTGCACAGCTTTGATTTGGTGTCCTCGTTGAAATAAATCATAACGTTGCGGCAGAAGATGAGGTGGAAATTGCGCTTGAACGAGATATCTTCCATAAGGTTATGATACTTGAACACGACGTTGTTGCGGATATCGTCAACGACCTTATAGTCGCCGAAATCGGCATGGCAGAAGTATTTTTCGCGCCACTTGTCAGGGATATTTTCAAGCGCTGATGCGGGATAGACGCCGTTTGACGCGCTTTTCAGGGCGTTGAAGGATATATCTGTTGCGAGAATTTTCAAGTCCCAGCGGTTTTTGCGGAAGCCGAAATACTCGTCGAGGCACATTGCGATATTATACGGCTCGTTGCCGTAGGAACAGCCTGCGCTCCATATGCACAGAGTCCTGTCCTTGATATTCTTTTCGGCATAGGGCAGGAAAATTTCCATCATATGCTGAAAATGCGCGGTTTCACGCATAAAGTAGGTGTGATTTGTCGTGAGGCGGTTTATCATATTGGCGACCTCACGCTGTGTGGAGTCGTTGTATACAAGATTGAGGTAGTCTGCGAAACTGTCAAAGCCGTGGTCGAGCACATAGTTTGAAAGCCTGCTCTCCACGAGCACTTTTCTGTCGGTAAGATTGATACCGAATCGGTCTTTTATAAACTTTACCAGCTTGATAAAATCTTCGTTCTCTATCGTTAACATCTCATCACCCTTTTCTGTGGTGTAATGGGGTTTTTGCGATATAGCTTTTTCTGTTTCTTCTCCCCTGTTGATCAGCCTTTTGCGTCGTACCAGCTGTGACCGCTGTGAACGTCGGCGGTGAACGGAACGGCGAGTTTTACTGCGCCCTCCATTTCCTCTTTGAGCAGTTTTTCCGCTCTTTTTTTATCTGCCTCGGCGACTTCGAGGATAAGCTCGTCGTGCACCTGCAAGATAAGTTTTGCGTCGAGGTTTTCTTCCTGTATGCGCTTATAGACCTTGACCATTGCCAGCTTGATGATGTCTGCGGCTGCGCCCTGGATTGGCGCGTTCATTGCGGCGCGCTTGCCGAACGCCTGCATCATTTTGTTTGACGCGTTAAGCTCGGGGATATATCTGCGCCTGCCGAAAATGGTGGTGACATAGCCGTTTCTGATACCGTCGTCAACGGTCTTGTCCATAAACTCGGAGACTTTCGGATAATTTGCGAGGTAGTTTTTGATATACTGCTTTGCTTCGGCGACGGAAACACCGATGTCCTTTGAAAGCGAGAAAGCACCGATACCGTAGATTATGCCGAAGTTTACTGCCTTTGCGGCGCGGCGCATCTCCTCGGGGACAAAGTCCTCGGGCATATCAAACACCTGCGCGGCTGTTGAACGGTGGATATCCTTTCCGCTGAGGAAGGCTTCCTGCATATTTTCGTCGCCGCAGACGCAGGCGAGCACACGCAGCTCAATCTGCGAATAGTCGGCATCGACCAGCACGCAGCCGTCCTTTGCGACAAAGAATTTGCGCATATTGCGACCAATCTCCTTGCGCACAGGGATATTCTGCATATTCGGCTCGGTGGAGGAAATCCGACCTGTGCGTGTTTCTGTCTGCTTGAAAACCGAGTGGACACGACCGTCCTCGCCTATCTGTTTGAGCAGGCTCTCGACATAGGTGGAGTCCAGCTTTGTGAGGGTGCGGTATTCGAGTATCAGCGGGATTATCGGGTGCTTGCTCTCAAGCTCCTCGAGCACCTCTGCGCCCGTAGAATAGCCGCTTTTGGTCTTTTTCTTTGCGGGCAGACCCAGCTTTTCAAAGAGTATCGCGCCAAGCTGCTTTGTCGAAGCGATGTTGAACTCCTCGCCTGCGTAGTCGTAGATCTGCTGGGTAAGGGCGGCGATTTTCTCTTTGAGGTCTGCGCCGAAAGCTCTGATACCGTCGGCGTCCGCCTTTACGCCGCAGTGCTCCATTGAGGCGAGCACCTCGCAAAGCGGCAGCTCAATTTCGTTATAGAGCCTGGTCATTTCGGTCTGTTCAAGCTGCCCTGCGAGGTTTTCGCACAGCGGCAGGAGACTTGCGATGTCTGCGTTCTCGCCGCAGTCGCTGCGGTAGGCGACCTTATAAGCGAGGCACAGATTTTCGGCGGTGTAGTCGCTTTGCTGCGAGTTGAGCAGGTAGCCTGCGAGGTCACAGCAGAACACCAGCGAGTTGACCTTTGTGCCGTTTGCGAAAGCGAACTTATGCAGGGATTTGCCCTCAAAGGCGTATTTTGCGCAGGGTGAAGCGAGCACCGAAAGGACAAGGTCTTTGTCCTGCGTGGTGTAGACGGTGTCTGCGCAGATGACTCTGAGCGTGCCGCCCTTTAATTCCACGCCGACCTTTTCGGCTGCCTCGAACGCCGCAATATCGCTGCTTTCAAGGGCTTTTTCGGTTATCTTGGGCAGGTCGGAGAGCTTGACTTTTTTCTCAGGCTCGACCTGCTCCCCCGAAAACGCGTCCTGCTCGCCCAGTCTTTCGAGCAGCTTGAACATTTCAAGACCTGCAAGCAGCTCGCGGGTCTTTTCCCTGTCGCCTCCCGTCAGCTTGTAGCTTTCGATGTTGGTGTCGATGGGGACTTGCAGGAAAATCTCGGCGAGAAAGCGGCTGTCGAGGGCGTCCTGATGACCGCTTTCCAGCTTTGCGCGGACAGACGGTGTGAGCTTGATGTCGGCAAGCTGCTCATAGAGGCTGTCGACGCTGCCTGTCTGCTGGATAAGGCTCAGGGCGGTCTTTTCGCCGATTCCCGAAACGCCCTTGATGTTGTCGGACGAGTCGCCCATAAGCGCTTTGACCTCTATCATCTGCCGCGGCTGGACGCCGTACTCCTCCATAATGCGCGCGGGCGTGTAGATTTTGGTTTCCTTTGTGCCCGCAAGGCGCACGGTGACACTGTCGGAGACGAGCTGGAAGCTGTCGCGGTCACCCGTGAGGATAAAGCACTCGTTGCCGCTGTCGGCGCAAGCCTTTGAGAGCGTGCCGAGGATATCGTCCGCCTCGTAGCCCTCGCACTCGACGACTTTGATGCCGAGGTCGGTGAGCAGCTCCTTGATGACGGGCATCTGCTGGGCAAGCTCGTCGGGCATACCCTTACGGTTGGCTTTGTAATCGGCATTCGCCTTGTGGCGGAAAGTCGGCGCACGCAGGTCAAAAGCCACCGCTGCGCAGTCGGGCTGCACCTGGGAAATCTCTTTGAGGTAGATGTTCATAAAGCCCGTAATTGCGTTGGTGAACTGACCTTTTGAGTTTGAAAGCGCTTTTATGCCGTAAAACGCCCTGTTCATTATGCTGTTTCCGTCTATCGCAAGTAGTTTCATACAAAAGTTACTCCCAAGTTTTAAAGATTTTCAAGGCTCAATGTCGCAACTGCGTTCAAGCTCATATCTGCGCGCTTGCCAGCGAGGTAGTCGAAATAGCCCTGGCAGGCTATCATTGCGCCGTTGTCGCCGCAGTATTTCAGCTCGGGCAAAAACAGCTTATAGCCGCGCTTTTCGCAGGCTGCCGTTATCTTTTCACGCACGCCCGAATTTGCAGACACGCCGCCTGCGACGGCAATCGTCGTATAGCCGAGGTTTTCCGCTGCGAGCATGAGCTTTTGACAGAGGATCTCTGAAATGGTGCGCTGGAACGAGGCTGCCATATTTTCGGGCACTATCGTTTCGCCCTTTTGCGAGGCGTTATGCACGAGGTTTATGACGGCGGTTTTGAGTCCCGAGAACGAGAAATCATACTCGCTGCCCTGCACCTTTGGGTGCGGCAGGTCAAAGGCTTTTGCGTCGCCGATTTTAGCAGCCGCGTCGATAAACTTTCCGCCCGGGTACTCATAACCCAGCGTTCTTGCGACCTTGTCAAAGCACTCGCCTGCTGCGTCGTCACGGGTGCGCCCGACGAGGCGGTACTTCGTATAGTCCAGCACCTCGACGATATGGGAATGTCCGCCCGAGACCACAAGGCAGAGGTAGGGCGGTTTCAGGTCGGGGTGGGAAAGGTAGTTCGCGGCGATATGCCCTGCGATATGGTGCACGGGAACAAGAGGCTTCTTAGCACCGAGCGCCAATCCCTTTGCATAGCTGACGCCGACGAGCAGTGCGCCGATAAGTCCGGGGGCGTAGGTCACGGCAACGGCGTCGATGTCATCAAGGGTGCAGCCCGCTTTTTCCAGCGCCTCACGGGTCACCCAGCCGATATTTTCGGCGTGGCGGCGGGAGGCAATTTCGGGAACGACTCCGCCGTAGAGCCTGTGTTCATCTATCTGGCTGGCGACGACGTTTGACAGCACGGTCTTGCCGTCCTCGACCACCGAGCAGGCAGTCTCGTCGCAGGAGCTTTCTATTCCAAGTATCTTCATTTTTATCAGTCCTAACAATTTATTTGTGCATTCGTTTTTTTCAGTATCAGTATGCCGCCGTCATCAGACAGCACAAAGTAATTTCCGTCGCCGCTGAAACCGCATATATACGCATCATAGCGGTCATATATCTGTGTTTTTTGATTATCTGCGGTGACAAAATATATCTGCATGATATGCTTATCGTTTGTTTGTATGATGACTTTTTCGCCCGTTCTTGCCGAGTCGGGCAGGTTTCCGCCGAATTGTCCCGCTATGTGCAGTTGCTCATCGGGAAGCCTGTCGCAGTACGCGATAAGCTGCTGCTCGTCAAAGTCGATATTGCAGTCCTCTATCCCGCCGCTTTCACAGTCAACAAGGGTAGTTCTCTGCGAGGATATAATAATCATTCTGCCCTGCTGTTTTTCCGAAAAGGCAAGCCACTCAAATCCGCCGACGGAAAAGCTCGCGGCTATCTCCCAGCCGTTTATTCCCTTGCAGGCATCGCGGGTATCACTTGGCATCATCATTGCTGCAAACTCCCCTTTTACTTGATATCTGCGGTGTAGATGCTTTGCATCTCCTCGGAGATTCCGCCGTCTGCGGAGCGCACATAGAGCGGTTTTTCAATCTGAATGAAATTGTTGCCGCCAAGTCTGCCCTCGACAAGCACCAGCCAGGGCGGGCAGTCGGGGTTTTTATGCACGGTGCGCAGGCGCTTTGGCTCGATGCCGTTTGCGCGCATTGCGGTAATGATGTCGCTGAGTCTTTCGGGGCGGTTGCAAAGGCAAAGTCTGCCGCCGAAGCGCAGATTTTTCGCTGCGGCTCTGCACACGTCGTCGACTGTGCACTCAATTTCGTGGCGGGCGATGGACACCGCCTCGACGTCGTTTTTCGCGCCTGTTCCGCTTATTTTATAGGGCGGATTGCAGGTGATAACGTCAAGCGGCTCGGGGCTTTTCCAGTCTTTAAGGTCGCCCAGCACCGCAAAGGTGTTTTCGCCTGCGCCCGATTTTTCGATAGAGAGTTTGAGCTGCTCGTAGGCTTTTTCCTGCAGCTCGACGGCGTACAGCTTTTGCGGCTGGAAATTGCGGCGCATTATCAGCGCGATTATGCCGCAGCCTGTGCAGAAGTCACACACCTTGTCTTTATGTCTGGGCTTGGTGAAATCGGCGAGCAGAAAGGCGTCGGTGCCGAAGCGGTGCTCGCTTGAAATGCATATTTTATAGCCTTTGCCCAGGTCTTCAAAAGTAAAGTCGTCGTAGACCATCAGGTTTCTCCGTTCAGTATTTTTGTCATTAAAATCGCGTTTTCGGTGGGCTGGGAGTAGAAATTTTTCCGCTCGCCCACCTGCTCAAAGCCGAACACTTTGTAAAGCGCTATCGCCGGGGAATTTGACTTGCGCACTTCCAGCGTGACGCTTTGCGCCTGTGAAAGATCAAGAAGCATTTGCTGCAAAAGTGCTTTTGCGATGCCTTTGCGGCGGTGCGCGTCGAGCACGGCGATATTGTTCACGCTGACCTCGCCCAGCACCTCCCACACGCTCAGAAAGCCCGCAGGTTCGCCATCAGCAAGGGCAAGGTAAGTGTGGGCGTTTGGGTTTGAAAGCTCCTCGAAAAAGGTCTTTTCGCTCCACGGCTGAGAAAAGCACTCAGCCTCTATCGCAGCGACTGCTTTGTAATTTTGCTCATTCATCGGGGTGATCTGTATCATCGTTCCCTCTTTTTTCGCCGATAAGGCAGTACATGAATTTCTTCTCGTCAACCACCTTGACCTTGACGTTTTCAAGACCGTGCTTCTGCGCGAGGGCTTTAAGCTCGCCCGTGGTGTAGTATGTCTCGCCCTCGAACTGATATTTCTCGCTGCGCTCAAAGTACGCCTTGCTGTAAAAGGCGCAGATAAAGCGTCCGCCGTCTTTGAGGGTGCGCACCATCTCGTCCATTGCCTTGTCGGCATCTTTCCAGAAATATGCGGTGTTTATGGTGTAGACGCAGTCGAAAAAGCCGTCGTCGTAAGGCATCTGCTCCACGTCGCCGACGCGCAGGAACATTCTGTCGGCGGCAACTGCGCGGGCGTTTGCCCTGGTGGCGAGGACTTTCATATCCTCGGAAATGTCGATGCCGTAGAAAGTGGCGTCGAGCTTTTCGTCAAGGCGTTTGAGCATATCGCCGTTGCCGTAGCCTACATCGAGGATACGGGCGTTCGGCTGCTTTGGCACGAAGTTATAAACTGCGTTGTACAGCTTGAAATTGAACACGTTCATCGCCAGCGTGACGAACTCGCCCGCTTTGCCCTCGGGCTTGGCGAACTGGGTCTTCATAAGCTCCTTAATGTTTTTTGGCGTTGTTATCACAAACGCTTTCATTTTTTTCAGTTCCATTGTTTGCTCCTTTACTTATACCACGAAAAATGGGCGTACCCAAGCCAATATGCCGCCACGAGTACCGTGAATATCAGCGAAATAATAATATATACTTTTTTGTGTCCTTTTTGCTCAAGCGGGCGTATCTTATATGCAAGCACGATCGGTATCTGAAACAGCACCACAACACCTGCTTTTATCAGCCACCAAGACCAGAACGACGGTCGCTCGTTCGGAAACGTGTATTGATACGCTACGGCAAGAGCATACATCTTAATCAGCAATGCTATATTAAAAAACAGACTTATCAGAAGTTTTATCAGCAGCTTTCTTGATTCTTTTACATTGCTTTGTTCGATACTTATAGGTTCGGAATGTGTCTGCATTTTGAACTCCTCAGATGGTTATTCTTTCTCTTCCAGAAGTTTTGTGTAAAGCTCGCCTTTGGAAAAGCCTGTGGCTTTGGCTATCTCCTTGCAGGCGTCTGCGCCGCGCATTCCCTTGTCAACAAGCGCTCTGACCTGTGCAAGTGCGTCGTCTATCGTTTCCGCCTTGGAAAGCTCGCTCTCGTTTGCGCCCTCGACCACCAGCACGAACTCGCCTTTCGGCTTGACCTCGCGGTACATCTCAACCGCCTGCGAAAGCGTTGTGCGGATGACCTCCTCGTGCATTTTTGTCAGCTCGCGGCAGAGGGAAATTTTCCTGTCGCCGAGGAATTTGAGCATATCTTCAAGCGTATTCAGCAGCTTATGCGGTGCTTCGTAAAAGATAAGCGTGCGGGTCGAATTTTTCACGGCGGCGAGGTGCTCGTTGCGCTGTTTTTTCGTCACCGACAAAAAGCCCTCGAACTGAAAGTTTTTCGTGCCAAGCCCGCTTATCGCAAGTGCGGAGACCACCGCGCTTGGTCCGGGGACGACCTCGACCTTTATGCCTCGCTCGGCGCACATTTTCACCAGCAGTTCGCCCGGGTCGGAGATGCAGGGCATACCAGCATCGGTGACTATCGCAGCGTTCTCGCCTGCGGCTATCCTGTCGCAGATGCCGCTGCCGACCTGTGCGGCGTTATGCTCGTGATAGCTCACAAGCGGCGTTTTTATCTCAAAATAATTCAGCAGCTTTGCGCTTACTCTCGTATCCTCGGCGCAGATAAAATCCACTTTTTCAAGCGTTTCAACTGCCCTGTATGTCATATCCCCGAGGTTGCCTATCGGCGTTCCCACTACAAATAAAGTTCCCATTTTATCTATCCTTTGCTGCGATGTAGCTTAAAAATCTTCTATCTTTTTGCTGCCGTGGATCTCATAAACTCTGAACCAATGACACCAATCATTTGTACTTAAAACTCCGAGGTCACTCCCCGAGGTGTTTTCATTTCCCAAGCGGTTGTAGTATGTTGACATTCCCATTCCGTCGCTTTTAATGTATCCTCCCCACAGGAAAACCTCGTCATAGATATAATCGTGTGCGCCGATAAATATACTGCCGTGTTCAGTTGTGTCAACTGTAAACCCGTCGCTCAGATGAAAATAGACAAGGGTCGCCTGCGGTAATTCTTTGAATCCATATCCATAGTCTTTAAGATACGAATATATCATAATTTCGGTGTATACAAAAAACAATGCAAACATTATCAGAAAGACAAGTATTATCTTCTTGGCTTTTTTCATTTTGTTTTCTTTCAACATTCTCACCGCCTGTACATTATCACGCAGCTGCCGTCGGTGCCAAACGTTTCTATCTCGAATTTCAGCGCGCCGTCACGGTAAATTTCGTCGTAGATTTTGCCAAGGTCGGCGGTCTTTCCGCTGACAGTCACCCAGTCCGTGTCGGGCAGCTGCACGGTGCAGTCTGCGCCGCTGATAATGCCCTCTTTGAGTCCGATAACGTACTCGATAGTCGTGCTCGTCCAGTTGTAGCCGAGCCCGCGCAGGTTTTCAAGACCGTACTTTGCGCTCATCTCGTCCCAGAAAGCGCCGATAGTCTGATACTGCTGCTCGCCGACTGTTGAAAATGTTCTGCTGATTCCCACAAATTCCATTGCTGTCACCTTTCGTATAAGCGCTTCAATCGCAGTCTGCGTACAGAAAGTATTCGCCGCAGTGCAGGCATCTGAACAGATAGCCCTGCATGCTGCCGTTGTTTGTCAGGCACTCTTTTATATCCTCAAAATCAAAGCCGCAGATTTCCTCGTCGTAGTTCTTTTCTATCTGCCCTGCTATGCCCATTTCTTCTATCTCGTCCCAGCCGACATAGCCGACAAACTCGCAGAAATCGTCACAATGGGCGTACCAGTATTCCTGCTGCCAGCCGATATAACAGGGTGTGCGGCGCACAAGCTCGTCAAGCTTTGCAGAGTCGCTTACCTCGCCCACGCTGCACGCGTCAACAAACTCGCCGTCAAACTTTTCCGCAGCTTTTCCGCTTGCGATACACTCGGGACAAAGGCACTCCACGTCCTGCTCCGAATGAAACGGCTGCTCGTACCATACGTCCGTCTGCTTGCCGCAGCAGCCGCAGGTATGCGCCTCGCCCTGCGAAAAGGCTCCCGTCTTCAACGGGTCTGGGTGATATTTAAAGGTCGGTATCATAGCTCTATCCTCTCTCCGCCTATCATGACCATTTCGGGTGAACTCATAACTTCAAACGGGTCGCCTGCAAACAGCACAAGGTCTGCGTCCTTGCCCGCCTCTATGCTGCCGACTCTGTCCGCGATGCCTGCAATTTCGGCGGCGTGCCTTGTGACGCTCAGAAGCGCGTCCTTTGGCGGCAGACCGTGCTTGCGGCAGATGCCCACCGACAGCGGCAGGTACTCTATCGGCACTTCCGAATGGTCGGTGCAGACTGCGACCTTTACGCCGCTTTTTGAAAGTATCGCAGCGTTTTCAGGGGAAAGCGAAGCCATTTCAGGCTTGCACCTGTCGCAGATAACAGGACCTATCACAGCGCTGCATTTTTCCTCGGCAAGCTCGCCTGCGACAAGGTAGCCGTCGGTGCAGTGGACAAGGGTGTAATCGAGGGAAAACTCGTTCGCTATGCGAACCGCCGTGAAGATGTCGTCTGCGCGGTGGCAGTGGAAATGCGCCTTGATGCGCCTGTCCAGCAGAGGCAGCAGAGCCTCGCTCTTGATGTCGTACTCGGGCAGGTCGCCGTCTTCGGAAAGCGCCTTGTCAACGTCTTCGCCGTAGCGGCGTGCCTTGTAAAGCGCTTCGCGAATCACCGCCGCGATAGCCATTCGGGTCACGGGGGTCTCGTCGCGGTCGTTGTATGTCATTTTCGGGTTTTCGCCGAGGGAAAACTTTATGCCCACCTCGCCCAGCGACATTTTGTCAACACGCTTTCCTGCGGTCTTTATAGCGTAGATCTGCCCTGAAACTGCGTTCGCAGAGCCTGGCGAAACGACTGCGCAGGTCACGCCTGCCTTGCGGGCAAGCTCGAACGAATAGTCCAGCGGGTTGATACCGTCGATTATGCGCAGCTGCGGAGTGCAGGCGTCTACCGATTCGTTGAGGTCCTCGCCCTCGAAGCCCACGCCGCTCGTTGTCAGACCGAGGTGGGTGTGGCTGTCGATAAAGCCCGGGAAAAGGCTTTTGCCGCCAGCGTCTATGTCTCCGTCGCAAAGCACGTCGGGCGCGCCCGCTGAAACGGCAGTTATCCTGCCGCCGTCAATCTCGGCATAGCCGTTTTCAATTATCGTGAACTGCTCGTCGCAGGTGTAAATTTTAGCATTGTATATCTTCATTTTATTTCCTCTCGTGCTCGCGCGCTCAGCGCGCATCTTACTTGTTCGTTGAGCCGAAGCCGCCTGCGCCGCGGACGGTATCCGACAAGTCGGAAACTACCTCGACCTCGGGTGTGAAAACGGGTGCGAGCACCAGCTGGGCGATACGCTCGCCGTGGTTTATAACAAAATCATTTTCGCTGGAATTGTGCAGCGCAACGATAAGCTCGCCGCGGTAATCCCAGTCGATAACGCCGACGCAGTTAGCAGGTGCGATGCCGAACTTGGTGGCGATGCCGCTGCGCGCGTAGATAAGTCCGACGGTGTTTTTGTCGCCGTCAATTTCCATTGCAACGCCCGTGTGCACCTTGACCGTCTGCCCTGCCTTGACGGTTATCGGCTCGTCGCAGCAGGCGGAAAGGTCGTAGCCTGCGCTGAATTCGGTCTGTCTCTGCGGAACTACCGCATTTTCACTGAGTTTCTTTATAAGCAGTTTCATTTTACTTTACCTCACTTTTCTCTGCCAGCTTTGCGGCGTAGGTGTAGTCAAGCTGTTCGCGCCCGCTGTCAAGCGCCGCTGCAAGCACCCTGCAAAACGCTTTTTCATCATAATCTTTCCAGTTGATAGCCTTAACGCTCTCACCTTTGGAAAACGCCGCGATAAGCTCCCTAGTGGTGAACGCCGTGTGCAGCGTGCAGATGATTTTTTCTGCGCCGCTAATGTACAGGCAAGGCTCGTACGGGTGGTCGGTCAGTTCAAAGGTGCGCCCTTTGTATTTGTAATGCATAACGCCCGTATCCTCGGTGCTGTATTCAAGCGCGCCGAACATATCCTGCGCCATGACCTCAAACCACGACGCCTCGCCAAGCTCGTCAAACATTACCTCTGACGACTCGTAGGCTATCTTCATTTCGATAAAGTCAGCCCTTGGCTCGCCCACGCTGACGCCGTACAGCGACAGCTCAAAGCCACTGTCAACAGCTTGCTCGTCAAATTCGAGTATCTCAAAATCCTTTATCACTGCGGTTTCGGGTATCTGCGTCTGCGTGTCCCCTGTTGTCAGCACGCCGCTTTTGACGGCTGGCTTGTGCAGGACTATCCTGCCCTCGCCCGACTGGCGCGCCTGCGGGAAAGGGTTGTCGGGGTGAGACGCAAGCACCTCCATCCACTCCAGCTCAAAGACTATCTCCGCGCTGTTCACGGTCAGCTGCGAGCAGACGCAGTCGTGCAGCGACAGGTGGTCTGCGGTGTTGCGGCTGACAAATCTGAACTGTGTCATTCTGACTTTTCCTCTGCGTGCGGCTTTTGCTTGTCGCAGATGTTGTTTTTATACAAAAACGCCTTGAAAACTTTGGACAGCTTTTCGGGAATCTTTGCGTACATTGTGTGGCTTTCGTTGACGATATGGATTTCCGCACCGCAGGCAGCGGCATAGTCCTTTGCAGCCTGCTGCCACGAAAGCGCCTTGACGGGCGTTTTCATATTGCTGACGATAAAGCAGGCGGGGCATTTGAGATAGCCTGTCTTTTCGGCTGCCTCGGCGTTCTTTTCCGCAAGCAGAGACTCCTCAAAAACCGCCTCGCTGGTGATGTTGCTGTAATAGACAGCCTCGTAGGTCTTTTTCTCCTCGTCGGAAAGCTCGTCGCTTTTGAGCAGTCCCGAGGCGTTGACCGTTTTGTTCCTCGTCAGCTTGTCGAGGACACCGCGCTTTGATATCTTTTTCATAAGCGCTCTGGACTTATCCACCATAGCTTTTTTCTTTTCCGCGGGGATTTCCTTAGCCTGCGCTTTCATCATATTCGGAAAGCCCATATCTATTCCCAGCACGGCTTTGACCTCGTCGGGATAGGTGTTCGCCCACCAGATAGCCTCAAAGCCCGAATAGGAATGGGGCGCGAGGACATACGGCGGCTGAATGCCAAGCTCTTTGAGCGCTGCCCTGCTCTCCTCGACGAGATTTTCAACCGTTCTCGGAGTCGTTGCGGGACCGCTCAGACCGTAGCCTGCCTTTTCGACAACGGCAATGCTGTATTTGTCGCTCATACGCCTGTAAAGCGGCTTGTATTCAAGTCCAGGGCAGCCGACGCCCGAGCCTGCCATAAAGACAATGGTGTAGCTGCCGCTGCCCTCGGTCACAACGTTTATCACCGTATCACCGAGCTTTGCCGCATTTCCGTATTTTATCATATCAATTTCCCCTTATTCCTGATTTTTCTTGTACTCGGTCATTTCCATATTGACAAAGCGGGATATCATCTCGCGGTAAAGCGCCTCGACCATATCCGCGTCCGCGCCGTATTCCGCCGCTTTTGCCCTGACCTTTGCGACGACAGCCTCGACACGCGCGGGGGCTTTCACGCCGTCCTCGCTCTTTTTGAAAGCTGACGCCTGCTTGACATAGCCCGTTCTTTCGGCGATAAGCCTGATTATGCCGTCGTCAATTCTGTCAATATTTGAGCGCACCTGCTCAAGATTTTCACATTTCATTCTGCTCTCCCCTGTTGTTGTATTTTAAATTATCCCTCGATAATAGAGTCCTCTTGTGATGTTCTCAATGCCCGCTTTTTCGCCGTTTTTGTAGGCGCGGACGATGTCTGCGGTCTGCTGCGCGCTCTCGCTGTCAAAGCAAAGCGTCACGAACGCTGCACCACGCAGGTCAGACATTTTGTCCGCCATGAACAGTACATCGCCGTTGAGCACCTCGACGTAGCCCTCGCTTTTGGAGCAGCGCACGGGAAACTCCCTGCCTGTCGGGTCGAAAAGCCGCTTGGTACAGCTTTTGCAGCCCAGCGCCTGCCTTATCGGGCAGTTGACCGTCAGCATTGCGGGCAGCCTGCCGTAGCCAAGCACGCCCACGGGAACGCTCTTTTTCAAAGCGCGTATCTGCGCGGCTTTCAGCTCAAACGATGCGGTGACGTCCGCTGCGCCAAGCTCGCCCAGCATTTTCACGGCGACGCTGTTTGCCGCGTTGAGTCCGAAGCCGCTGTGAACGGTCAGTCCCAGCTGTCTGGCTATGCGCAGGTGCGCGAGGTTTGTCGCCAAGATGTGCCGCAGACCGCGCTGTTTCAGCGTTTGCAGTCTGCTTATCACGCCTTGTTCGTCAAAAGTGAACCTCGGCAGCGCAGCCATAGCCTTTTCGCCGAGCGCCGAAAGGTCGGCTTTTTCGCACAGTGCCAACGGCATTGTGACAAATTCGATGTCCTGCAAATCTATTTTTTCAAGCTGTGAAAGGCTTGAAATTTCTATTCGTATTGTTGGGCGGTCTTTCTCGCAGCCGCCTGAAAAGTCCGTAATATCGGCATTTTTAAAAGGCACTCGCCTGTCGTTCGCCGCAGCCCGAGCGCTGTCCAAGCCGCCTGTGACCTGTCTGCGCAGGGCGTTGAGCTGTGCGGGACTGACGTAGAGCATTTCGCCTATGTCGCAGTCGCAGCCGCCGTATTCGTAAATCGTATCGCCCAGCTTTTTGAGCTGCTTTTCCACCTGCTCGGCGGTTATGCCCTTATTCTGCGCATTTTCGGGGCTTTCGCCCGAAGCTGAAAAGCTGTTTCCGCAGGTGTCCGCCGCCGTGAGCGTCACGGGGCTGCCCTGCTTTGCGGTGAAAGCGAAGTGCACTCTGTCGCGCTTAAACTCGCTGCGGTAAAGCTCGTGCAGCTGCGGGAGCACCTTTGCGGAAAGCTCGGCGTCCTCCTTATCGCGCCTGCCGAACATTTCTGCGCCCGTGCGACCCTCAAAATAGCCTTTCGTGAAGCCGCCGCGGGAGAACACCGCCGCAAGCCCGTTCATATCGGGGTCAAGACCGTGACAGGCTTTAAATGCGCTGTCTGTGGCTTTTGCGACGTACTCGGGACGCTTCATTCTGCCCTCTATCTTCAGCGAGCTTGTGCCCGTTTTCAGCACCCTGTCCATCACGTCGAGCGTGGACATATCTTTAAGGGACAGGTCGTAGCGCTGCTGACCTTTTACCGCGCTGACGGCAAGGCGGCAAGCCTGCGCGCAAAGCCCTCTGTTTGCGCTTCGCGAGCCGATAAGTGCGCTCATAAAGCACTGTCCCGAGACAGACATACAAAGTGCGCCGTGCACGAAAATTTCCGTTTCGATGCCCAGCTGTGAAAGCTCTTTTATGATGCCCTCGGGCAGCTCTCGCGAAAGCACCGCGCGGGAAAAGCCAAGCTCTTTGGTGGTTTCAACGCCATTTTCGGTGTGAAGCGTCATCTGCGTTGATGCGTGAATTTCCATCTGCGGACAGCACTTTCTGACTATCTCGACAAGGCACAAGTCCTGCGCGATAAGTCCGTCGACGCCTATTTCAGCCGCCTGCTGAACTGCCCTTTTGCAGTCGTCAAGCTGACTGTCGAGCACTATCGTATTTATCGCGAGGTAGAGTTTTACGCCGCGCTCGTGGCAGAGGCGCACAGCCTCACCAAGCTGCTCGGCGGAAAAGTTTGCGGCGTTCGCCCTTGCGGAAAAGCTCTTGCCGCCGACATAGACGGCATCACAGCCGCACCGCAGAGCCGCTTCGAGAGCCTCGGGCGAGCCTGCGGGTGAAAGTATCTCAGCCATTATTTTCTGTTCGGGTCAAAGGTCTGCTGAACGGTGGGTCTGCTCAGCGGCGAATTTATCGCCTCGTCAATCTCGCGCGAGAGCATATCTCTTGCGTTCTCCACCTTTTCGTTGTCGTATCTGATGACGGTGGTGCGCTTTTTCAGCTCGCCCTGAAGCTCGTCCACCTTGGCACGCAGAACTCTCAGCTCCTTGTTGGCTTCCTCAGCCGCAAGCCTTGCCTGCGACGCGTCGTCGACATAGTCCTTGATCTGCGAGCGGATATTCTCGACGTTGCGGTTTGCCTTTGTCAGCTCGTCGAGGCAGTCCATTGCGCAAAGCAGTGCCGCGTCAAGCGACGAGAGACTTTCCGACTTCGACATTATCATATCAAGGCGCTTGTTGAGCTCCCTTGAAAGCCTTATCGTGTAGTCGGGCGTTTCGGTAGAGGTGAGATTGTAGCTTCTCCCCGCAAGCTGTACCTTTACCACATTTTTCATAATTTATTCCTCCGTTTCAAAATGTATAATTACGAGAGTATAGTATACAAGTTTATTATACTATATTTAATAGAAAAAATAAAGTGTTTTGCCAAAAAAAACAGCCCTGCGAAATGTTTTTTTAGAAAAATTGCGATTGACACACCCGCTTTAAAGTGGTAGAATGAAACACGGTATATTTTACAACAGGAAGTGTATTTATGAGAACATTCGCAAAATCGAGCAAGCTCAACAACGTGTGCTACGACATCAGAGGTCCTGTTATGGACGAGGCTAACCGCATGATAGCGCAGGGCGACAAGATCATCAAGCTCAATATCGGCAACCCCGCGCCCTTTGATTTCAACGCGCCCGACTACATTCTGCGCGAGATGAGCGAGCATCTGCACGACGCGCAGGGCTACTCCGATTCTCACGGAATTGCGCGCGCACGCGAGGCTATCAGGGCTTATCACGACACCAAGGGCGTTCACGCGGCGAGCATTGACAACATTTACACGGGCAACGGCGTTTCCGAGCTTATCACGATGTCGATGCAGGGACTTTTGGACAACGGTGACGAGGTGCTCGTTCCTGCGCCCGACTACCCTTTGTGGACTGCGTCGGTGACTCTTTCGGGCGGAACGGCTGTACACTACATATGCGACGAATCTTCAAACTGGTACCCGGATATTGAGGATATGCGCAGAAAGATAACTGACAAGACCAAGGCGATCGTCATCATCAACCCGAACAACCCGACGGGTGCGGTTTATCCGAAAGAGGTGCTTGAACAGATTGCTCAGCTGGCGAGGGAGCACGAGCTTATCCTGTTCGCCGACGAGATTTACGACAGGCTGTGCATGGACGGCATCAAGCACACCTCTATCGCTTCCCTTGCGCCCGACCTGTTCTGCGTGACCTTCAACGGGCTTTCAAAGTCCCATAAAATCGCGGGTTTCCGCGTCGGCTGGATGGTGCTTTCGGGCGACCTTTCCAGAGGCAAGGGCTACATCGAGGGTATCAATATGCTTTCGTCGATGCGCCTTTGCTCCAACGTTCAGAGCCAGTACGTTATCGAGTACGCGCTCAAAGATTTCGACAAGGTCGACGAGATGCTGCTCCCAGGCGGGCGAATTTACGAGCAGCGCGAGTGCATCTGCAAGCTGATAGACAGCATTGACGGAATGAGCGCGGTGCGTCCGCAGGCGGCGTTTTACATTTTCCCGAGGCTCGACAAGGCGAAATTCGGGCTGAAAGACGACGAGCAGTTCGTGCTTGATTTCCTCAAACAAAAGAAAATTCTGCTCACACACGGCGGCGGTTTCCACTGGGAACAGCCCGACCATTTCCGCATTGTTTACCTGCCCAACTGCGAGCAGCTGACCTACGCAATGGGCGAGATGAAAGATTTTCTGCAGACTTATCACCAGTAAAGCAAAAAGAGAACCGAAATGGTTCTCTTTTTTTGATATAACTATTTTCACTTGTTTAAATAATTGTCGCTGTATTCTTTTATGCGAGCATTTCGTTTTTTCAGGAACGCTAACTCTTTGTCTATGAACCCAAAATACTCATCAACAGTCTTAGGCAACCCGCTTTCAACAAAGTCCGCATTGCCACACCAAATATCTACTTTGGAATAATCATCAGAAACGGCATCCTGCAACAAGAAGAAATCAACATAACCCTTGAAATCTACAAACAGGTCAAAAAAGTCTTTGTCTGCAACAAAGGTTTCATACAATGGGCTATTCTCGCCGTTGTAATATCTTCTGATACATTCAAGCGTCAAATCCCAGCGGTCAGATATAAAAGGATTGGTGCCTCTGTTCTGATTTATACTGAACCTATGTTTAGGAAAAATGATTGCTCCGCCTACTGTATATGTTTTATGCAGATAATCTTCAAAGTATCGTCTGTAATCACCGACACGTTTTGCGACCTGCTCAATCATATATTGGTATTTCTTGTACCTGAAACTGACGATAATTGAGTCACTGCCGAACCTGAATTCTTTCCAAGTAAGATAATTTGCCCCGTACCCTTTCCTCAATTTCATTGTTTCACCATTGGGCAAAGGTTTACTCCACAACAACTTGTGGTATTCCTGCAACGTTGGACTAGCTACATCTGGGTCGCTGCCACCGCTTCCCAATCCGTCTTTTCTGTTCCAAAAATCGTCCCAAAAACCAGCGGAATCGGTCGTGAAATCAAAAGTGACATCAATCATTTTAGCCTCCGCAGAAAGATATCAGTAATTCGTCAGCAGCTCGGCGAGTTTGCTGAGCAGTTCGTTTGCGTTGGTGTCCTTGCCGATGGTCAGGCTGACGGTGGTGGCTCCCCTGCCCGTCTGCTTTACCTTGGTCTTGACGCTTGAATTGTCGTTGACGTTTATCTCAAACTCGCGCAAAAAAGGGTTTTCCACTTTGATCGACGGCGCTTTCTGCTTGGCTTTCGGCTTGGAAAGTCCCGAGACGTAGTCTTCGAGCTGGCGGACTGTAAAGCCCTTTTCAACGCATATTTTCGCACATTCCTCCTGCATTTTGCCGTCGGAGATTCCTGCCAGCATCTTTGCGTGCCCGACCGACAGCTCGCCCTTTTCGAGCAGCTGAACAACTGGCTCACGCAGTGTCAGCAGGCGCAGGAAATTTGCGATGACCGAACGTGATTTGCCCACCGCCTCGGAAACGTCCTGCTGCGTCATGCCGTGCACGTCCATCAGCTGCTTGTAGGCTCTCGCCTCCTCCATTGGTGACAGATCCTGCCTCTGCACGTTTTCGATAAGTGCCAGCTGCATTGTCTGCTTTTCGGTCAGCTCCTTGACGAACACGGGGACTTCTTTAAGACCTGCCTGACGCGCGGCGCGCCAGCGTCTTTCGCCCGCAACTATGCGGTATCCGCCGTTTTCCAGCGGTGTGACGAGTATCGGCTGGATAACGCCGTTGAGCTTGATGCTCTGTGAAAGCTCAGAGATTTTCTCATCATCAAACTGGGTTCTCGGCTGGTTCCTGTTGGGCTCGATAAGCGAGATGCTCACGCTGGTAATTGCGTTTTCCTCCGCTTTTGCGGGCTTTTCGGGCTGTGTAAAATTATCGCTGAACAGGGCATCGAGTCCCCTGTTCATTCGTGCTTTTTTGCTCATTTTCTTTTCCTTTCCTCTAAATGTTTCACGTGAAACTTATTTTGACTTTTTCTTTGAGCGCTTGGTCATTTCCTTGGCAAGCTCCTCGTAAGCCTTTGCGCCCTTGGATTTTTTCTCGTAATAGATAACAGGCTCGCCAAAGCTCGGCGCCTCTGAAATGGCGATATTGCGCGGTATCACGGTGCTGAACGTCTCGCTCGGGAAATGCTTTTTGACTTCCCTGATTATCTGCTCGGTGAGCTTGTAACGAGCCACACACATCGTGAACAGTATGCCCTCGACCTCAAGCTCGGCGTTCCACGTTTCACGGACGCGCTTTATCGTCTGGTGCAGCTCGACCAGACCTTCGAGCGAGAGGAACTCGCACTGGATAGGTATGATGACCGAATTTGCCGCAACGAGGGCGTTTATCGTGAGCATGTCCAGCGTCGGCGGACAGTCGATAAATATGTAGTCGTAAAACTCGCGGGCGTCTGCGAGGCTCTCTTTGAGGCGCATTGCCCTGTTTTCTATTGTCAGCAGCTGCACAGATGCGCTGGCGAGGTCTTGTGTTGTCGGCACGACGGACACTCCCCTGAACGCAGATGCCACGACAGCTTCCTGCACGGGACAGTCGCCTAAAAGCACGTCATAGACGGTGTTTCGGATACTTTTCTTTGAAATGCCGAAGCTGGTGGTCGTGTTGCCCTGCGGGTCAAAATCCACAATAAGCACTTTTGCGCCCTTTGCGCCGAACACCGCCGCAAGATTGACGACCGTCGTAGATTTGCCGACGCCGCCTTTCTGGTTTGAAACTGCGATTACTTTTCCCATTTTATTCCACGCCCGAAAGCGTCTCCCTCCAATCGTTTTTACTGCATTTTATTCATCTCGGAGCAAAGCCCGATGCGAGCTTGTTCAGCATCGGCTGCGACGAGGCAATCTTACCGAAAGGAGCGCAAGCTCCTTAGGGATTTCGGCAAAAATTATTCCAGCCGAAAGACCCCGTGTGCCGCGCCGCCAAAGCGGTGTGGTACACCGGTAATTAGATTATACAACATTTTTTTGCGTTTTGCAAACCTTTTTTTGAAATTTTATTTGTTCCACGTGAAACATTTTTCGGCAGCGTTCGGCAGGGGAGCGGCGATTTCTTGTCAGAGCAGGCGCAGATTTGGCGCAAATGCGGGGTTTTGGTAAAAAGATTTGGATTTTTTCTTGGGATAAAGCGTAGATTTTCAGCTTTGCGATATGTTAAAATGGACAAAAAGGAGGCTGAAAATATGAGCATAATACCAAAGTCGATAGCAAAGGTTTTCACGGTGGGCGACGATTACGATCGCGAGATAACCGATTATTACAGGCAGCAGCAGGGGAGTCTGTCGGTGCGGGAGATCGGCAAGATCTTCGATTTGTCCATTGCTGACATTCGCACGAATCCCTCGCAGCCACGGCGTTTTTTCTCTGCCGAGCAGCTGACGAGCCTTGCAAAGAGCATCTCGCAGGACGGCATAATCCAGCCGCTTTCGGTGCGGCGCGTCGAGGGCGGGTTCGAGCTTATTTCGGGGGAGCGCAGGCTGAGAGCCGCGAAAATGGCGGGAATGCTGACCGTGCCGTGCATACTGATAAACGCGGACAAGCAGCGCAGCGCGGTAATGGCACTGATAGAGAACATTCAGCGCGCACAGCTCAATTTTTTCGAGGAGGCGCTGGCTATCGAAAAGCTGGTGCAGAATTTTTCGCTTACGCAGGAGGAGGTCGCGGTGCGGCTGGGGTACGCACAGTCGACGGTAGCGAACAAGCTGCGGCTGTTGCGGCTGACGAAAGAGGAGCAGTCGATAATCACGGAACACGGGCTTTCGGAGCGTCACGCGCGGGCACTTTTGCGAATCACGGACGCAGAGGTGCGCAAGGGCGTGCTGCAAAAGGCGGTGGCAGGCGGCTGGACGGTGACGCAGCTGGAGGGCTGCATCAAAAAGCTGGAGCAGGAGGAGCTGCACAGGCGGAGCATTCGCAAGAGCGCGGCGGTTCTGCGGGACGTGAAGATGTTTTTCAACACGGTGGACAAGGCGGTGGACGTGATGCGGCTGGCGGGCGTGGAGACGGACACGCAGCGCATCGACCACGACGATTACATCGAGTACATCATCAGGATAGCAAATAAGAATCCATGAATTATTGGGGAGGACCCTTTTGAATAAAGCCGAGAATGGCGTTGCCATTCTCTCGGGAGTAACCGTGGTAACGGTTACTCTGTCTCTCCCCGAGGATACTCTTTGAGTATCCTCGCAAGCGACCGTAAGGTCGCTTATCCCCCCACCCCTAAAACTTTTATTGTTTTTTCGCCACAGGGGACTTGAAAAACTAACTGTCCCCTGTAACGAAAAAATAGTAAGGGTTCAGAGCAAGATTTGAGAAAGACACTTTCAAGAGGTCTTCTCAACAGCTCACGAACCCATATCAGCAACATAATATATACACCCGTTGTAAGCATCGCTTGGGTTCAATGACGGTGAAGCAATCTCCAAACAAAAAAGCTGCTGCCGAGAGGGCAACAGCCTTTGATATTATCCGTGCAATTTGAGATACGCTTTGATGATGGCGAGCTGGGTCTTGGCGTCGGGGAGCTGACCTGCCATAGCCATTTCAAACGCCTGTTTCAGCGGCATTTTCTTGACATCGAGGAACTCGCCGTCGTCGAGGTCTTGCTCTGAGAAGCTCAGACCACGCGCGAGATACATATAGATCTTCTCGGTATCGTAGGCGACGGTAGGGTAGAGGCAGCCGAGATATTCAAAGCTCTCAGCCTCTGCGCCGACCTCCTCTTTCAGCTCGCGGCGACCGCAAAGTTCGGGCTGTTCGCCGTATTCGAGCTTGCCAGCGGGGACTTCGGTGAGCACCTCTGCAAACGGGTATCTGAACTGCTCGACCATAAAGACGTTTTCGTCCTCGTCGAGAGCCACGACGCACACGCCGCCCGGGTGGTGAATGACCTCGCGGGTCGCTTTATAGCCGTTATCCAGCTCGACCTCGTCGCTGAACAGCTTTACGACGATGCCGTCATAGACTTGTTTCGTCGTTATTGTTTTCTCCTTCGAGTACATTTTCTTCCTCGCTTTCCGCCGCATTTTCGGCGTTTTCGTCAGTTGTCGGTTCATCTTCTATCGCAAGGGGATTTGTTCCGTCGAGGGTTTCCTCGCTCGTCTCGTCGGTGATGTCGGTGTCAGAATCGGTGTCGGTATCATCGTTATCATCATCGCCGCTTGGCTCGGGAACAGGCTTTTCTTTCTTTCTGAAATAAACCACATAGCCCGTCCAGACAAGGAAGCCTGTGCCTGTGAGGATAACGCCGATTTTGAGATACGGAGTTTCATAGGTGAACTTGATGGTGTTTTCGCCCTGCTCGCAGGGGACAGCCATAAAGCCGAAATCGACCTTGATTATATCGGCGTCGTTGCCGTTGACCTGTGCTTTCCAGCCCTGGTCGTAAGGAACGGAGAAGAACACCAGCTTTTTCTTGCCGAGCTTTATCGTTGCGTCGAAGCCGCTGTCGGAATAGCTGAACGAGTCACAGCACTCTGCGCGTCTTTCGTTGCAGTCCTTGATATAGTTCGTGGAGGAGAAATCTGACGGCAGGAAGCTGAAATACTCGATATAGTCGCGGTATTTGAGGGCTGTGTCGGCGTCGATAACGAGGGCTTTCAACAGCATCTGGCATTTATTGATGTCACTGCGCGAGTCGATGTCGCCCTTTTTGCAGTAATAGTCGAAGGCAAAGCCCATTGGGATATAGCTCTGGTTTTCATAGACTCTGAAACCGTTCTGCTTGCCGACGTACTTGAAGCCCAGAAGGTTTCCGGGACTTTCGGGGGACTCGCCTTCTTTGAGGTCACGCTCGTCGAAATAATACTTGACGGACAGCAGACTTCTGAGCGGGTAGAGGTTGGTTTCCATTCTCGATGCGACATCACGGGTCTGTCCGAGGCTGGTGTAGAAGTCCATAATCGACGTATTTACGACGCTGTGGAAGCATCTCATCGAGGACATTCCCCAGAACATACACCAGTTGTCGACGTCGGGTGAGGTATCTATGCGGTAGAAATTGTTGTCTGCGTTGTAATACTCACTGCGGGATTCAAGGGCGTCCATGTCGATATTATCCTTGCCGTTGATGCCTCGCGCGATATAGTCCTTGGGGGACTCTGTCTGGATAGAGCCGTAAACTACGCAGGTGAACATACACACGCCGCAGGCTACGGCTGTCATTATGCAGGCGGCGCGCCTGAAGTTGAGCTTGAGCCTTGCAAGACCCACTGCGACGGCGTCTTTGCTGATAAAGAACACAAGGAACGCCAGCATAAGCATCATTATTATCATAACGAACGCCTGGATATAGTACAGCTCGGGGTATTTTGCGAGGTTGCCGAAAACTATCTTGCCGTTTTCGTCTTTCGGGAGCAGTCCTACGCCCAGCATTGCCGCAACGACGCCCAGCACCAGCCAGAAGCCTTTTTTGAGGTCGTCTTTATTTTCTGCAACGACCTTTGCGGTCATAAGGCACATCAGCAGGATAGGCATATAGAACCATCTGCAATAATACGACGCGTTAAACAGCATAAACGACGAGTTGAGTATCGGTATGCACGCCATTATCATAAACACGTAAATCGACCTTGTGAGCCAGTGCTTGCGGCGGGTGCGCATAAAGCCGATTACGCCTGCCATTGAGAACATCGGCAGGTAGCCTGCCATTGACGCCCACCTTGCGCGGTCGGAGTTGAAGATGTTGATGCGCGCAGGCATATCGTTGAGCATGAAGAAAGACTGGAAGATACGCGGTATTCTGACATTTTCGTTGTAAACGACCATGTCCATTCCCCACAGGCGCTCGGTAAGTCTCGGGTTGCCGAGGATATCCATACACGCGGGCAGGAAAAGTATCGCGCCCATTGCGACGCCCAGCACCGCTTCAAATATCAGCCAGAAGAACTTTTTGAAGGTTATCTTGAACTCCTTGTCGGTGCACCGCAGGAAGAAATAGATGACCAGGAACACACATTCGCCGATGAAGAAGAAGTAGCTGACGAGTGCGTTTATCGCAACAGCCAGCGCAAATGCGCCCTTTTTGTTGTCCTGAATCAGCTTTTCAAAGCCTATCAGTACTATCGGGAAGAACGCCGTGGCGTCGTGGAAGTGGTTGAAAAAGACGTTGTATATCTGGAATCCCGAGCAGCCGTAGAGCAGTCCGCCGATAAAGCAGGCAGACGGGTCGTCAACGAACCTGCGGATATAGGCGTATGCAAAAACCGAAGCAACTGCGGTCTTTAAAGCCAGCAGCCAGGGTATCATATACGGCACGAAAGACGACGGGAACAGTGTCGTCAGCCAGAAAAACGGCGAGCCGAGCAGATAGAACGAATAGGAGCCGATAAAGCTCGAGCCGAGGTCAGTGCCCCAGTCCCAGCCGAAGCTGCCAGCCTGCACGGTGTCGTGCGAGTGCTGATAGAACATTATCTGCTGCGAGTTGAAATCGCCGTAATAGGTGAAAATTCCGCCGTTTGCTATCATTCGCGGCAGGCAGGAAAGTATCATTATCACGAACGTTACGATGAATACTGACCAATATTTTTCCTTTGACTTTCTGAACGGATTTTTCAGAAAGCCTTTGTTTTGTATGGCTGCTGTCATTAACTCTCCCTCATTTTCTTGTTTTTTGAATACATACATTGCTATTATAACACAGTAATCTGAAATTTTCAACAGTATTTAAACTTTTGCCGAACAAAATACAGTTTACTTTACAAATCACATTTATTATGGTATAATTATTTAGTTATATCACTATGAAAGGAAGGCTTGCTATGTCGACTATCTGCGCTATTTCTACGCCGCTGGCTGCGGGCGGTATATCTGTTATACGCATAAGCGGTGAGGACGCTTTCGGCGTTGCCGCAAAGGTCTTTGAGCCGCAGACCTGCAAAAGCGTCGGCGAGATGCAGGGCTACACCTGCGCATACGGCAGGATAGTTGACGGGAAGGGAAAGACGGTTGACGACGGCGTGCTGACCGTTTTCCGTGCGCCGAGGTCTTACACGGGCGAGGACGTCTGCGAGATTTCCTGCCACGGCGGAATTTACGTCACAAAGAAAGTGCTGAGACTTTGTCTTGCATCGGGTGCGCGCCTTGCGGACAGGGGAGAGTTCACAAAGAGGGCGTTCCTCAACGGCAAGCTGTCGCTGACGCAGGCAGAGGCTGTAATGGACACCATTTCGGCGCAGGGCGAATTTGCGCTGAATTCGGCGAACTCGGCAAGGCAGGGACGGCTTTTCAAGCAGATAAAGGCGCTTTCGGACAGGCTGGTGGAAATTCTCGGCGAGCTTGCGGCGTGGGTGGATTACCCCGAGGAAGATTTGCCTGAGGTGGAGAGCACGGCGCTGTGCAAAAGCCTTAAAGACGCCATTTGCACACTCAAAAAGATAATTGACAACTACGACAGAGGACTTGTTTTCAAAAGCGGAATCGACACCTGCATTGCAGGCAAGCCGAACGTTGGCAAGTCGGCGCTGATGAATATGCTTCTCGGCTTTGACCGTTCTATCGTCACGGATATTGCGGGCACGACGCGCGACGTTATTGTCGAAAGCGTTCAGCTTGGCAACATCACGCTTAAGCTATCCGACACAGCGGGAATTCACGACACCAGCGACACCGTCGAGCAGATGGGCGTAGAGCTTGCGCGCGACAGGCTGGAAAGCGCAATGCTTATCCTTGCGGTGTTTGACTCGTCGCAGGCGCTTGACGAGCAGGACAGAAGCCTGCTTGCGCACATTTCAAAGCTGGGCAAAAAGACGCTGATAATTCTAAACAAGACAGACCTTGAAACTGCGGCGGACAAGGCACAGCTGCAGGCGTTCGGGCAGGTCATCGAGATTTCCGCCAAAAACGGCGAGGGACTTGACGAGATACAATCTGCGGTGGAGCAGCTTTTCAAGGCAGGGGAGTTTGACGCGGACAGCGACATTTTCGCGAACGAACGTCAGAAGCAGTGCGCCGAGACCGCACACACCCACCTGCAAAGCGCCCTTGAAAGTCTTGAAACAGGGCAGACGCTCGACGCTGTCACGGTGATGATAGATTATGCGGCGCAGTCGCTTATGGAACTGACAGGCGAAAAAGCGACGGAAGCTGTTGTAAACAACGTGTTTGCAAAATTCTGCGTAGGTAAATAGCCGCAGCGGCGGCGCGGTGCTCGCGAGCACCGCGCAACAGAGTATCCGCAAGGATACTCCCGTGAGCGTCCTTTAGGACGGTCAGCGTCGCACATAACTTTGATAATCACGCTTTATATATTTGTTTGGAGGAAAGTCACAATGTCTACGGCTGAAACAAGAGAATATTTTGATGTCGCTGTTATTGGTGCAGGGCACGCGGGGTGCGAGGCTGCGCTGGCGGCAGCTCGCCTTGGCTTGAAAACCGCGCTTTTCACCATAAGCCTTGACTGCGTGGCAAATATGCCCTGCAATCCCTCGATAGGCGGCACCGCAAAGGGTCACCTTGTGCGCGAGATAGACGCTCTCGGCGGACAGATGGGCAAGGCGGCTGACGCGACGATGATTCAGAGCCGCATGCTCAACCGCGGCAAAGGTCCTGCGGTGCACTCTCTGCGCGCGCAGATAGACCGTGTGGCTTACCACAACCTGATGAAAAACACTGTCGAAAAGCAGGACAACCTGTTTTTGAAACAGGCGGAGATAACGGATATACTGTTTGAAAACGGCGCAGTTGCGGGCGTTCGGACGCATCTCGGCACGGAGTATCTGTGCAAGGCGGCGGTCATTGCCAGCGGAACGTACCTCGGCGGAGTTATCCACGTCGGCGCAGTTTCTTTCCCCAGCGGACCAGACTCGGTCAAGCCTGCGGAAAAGCTGACGCAGAGCCTTGTTGATGCGGGCGTTGTGATACGCCGTTTCAAGACGGGCACGCCTGCGAGAGTTCACAAGCGCTCGATAGATTTTGACAAGCTGGAAGAACAGTCGGGCGATGATGACATTGTGCCGTTTTCGTTCTCGACAAAGGGCGAACTGAAAAACGTGGTAAAGTGCTACGTTGCATACACCAACGAAAAAACGCACCAGATAATCAAGGACAACATTCATCTTTCGCCGATATATTCGGGGCGCATACACGCTATCGGACCGCGCTACTGCCCGTCGATAGAGGACAAGATAATGCGCTTTTCCGACAAGCCGCGCCACCAGCTTTTCATTGAACCTATGGGGCTTGGCACGGAGGAATATTACTTGCAGGGAATGAGCTCGTCGCTGCCGGAATTCGTGCAGCTTGAATTTCTGCACTCGATAAAGGGCTTGGAGCACGTTGAGATTATGCGCAACGCTTACGCTATCGAATACGACTGCTGCGACCCGACACAGCTTCTGCCGACGCTGGAGTTCAAAAAGATAAGCGGTCTTTACGGCGCGGGACAATTCAACGGAACGTCGGGCTACGAGGAGGCTGCGGCGCAGGGACTTGTTGCGGGCGTGAACGCGGCACTGAAAATAAAGGGCGAAAAACCGCTGGTTCTAGACAGGGCGTCAAGCTACATCGGCACGCTGATAGACGACCTTGTGACAAAGGGCTGCTCAGACCCTTACAGAATGCTGACCTCACGCAGCGAGTACAGGCTGCTTCTGCGGCAGGACAACGCAGACATCAGGCTTCTGCCCGAGGGACACCGCATAGGGCTTGTCAGCGACGAGGCTTACGAGCACCTGCTGAAAAAAAATGAGCTTATCGCCGCCGAGATAGACAGGGTCAGCCACGTTAATCTTGCACCGAGCAAGGAGCTTAACGAGCTGCTGGAAAGCTGCGGAACAGACCCGCTGAGCAACGGCATCAAGCTCTCGCAGCTGATAAAGCGCCCCTGCTTGTCTTACGACCTGCTTGCGCCGTTTGACAAGAACAGACCCGCGCTGGACAGGGAAGTCACCGAGCAGGTGGAGTTGCAGATAAAGTACGACGGGTACATCAAGATACAGCTGGAACAGGTCGAGGCGATGCGCAAGCTCGAAAGCAAGGCGCTGCCCGCAGACCTTGACTACAACACAGTGCCGAGCCTGCGGCTTGAAGCTATCGAGAAGCTGAATCTGATAAAGCCGCTGTCTGTGGGGCAGGCGAGTCGAATAAGCGGCGTAAACCCCGCAGATGTGGGCGTTCTGCTGGTTTGGCTGGAACAGAATCGCCGTCTTGACGGCTCAGTGAATAGTGAAAAGTGAACAACGAAGAGTGAAAAGTAAAGGTATCGCCTTCGGCGAAATATTCGGGTTCTTAACATATTTATATGTTTGTACCCGAATGGGGTTAACCGTTCGCAAGCGTACGCTCGGGGCGACCGGAAAGCCCCCGAAACATCTTGCCTCTTACTTCTGGTGGCGGAAAGGAAGCTTTAAATGATAATTGAAACAGGCAGGTTTATAAAAATGTTCGCCGATGCAGGCATCGTGCTGACCGAGGAACAGGTCTACCGCCTCGGTATGTACAGCGAAATGCTCGTGCAGTGGAACGAAAAAATAAACCTCACCGCAATAACCGATGCCGAGGGCATCAGCATAAAGCACTTCTTTGACAGCATCTATCCGTTCTCGCTGGTCGATATGCCAAAGAACAGCTCGCTTATCGACGTCGGCACGGGCGCAGGCTTTCCGTCCTGCCCTGTGAAAATATGGCGCGACGACCTGCGCATAACCCTCGTTGACAGCCTGCAAAAGCGCATTACTTTCCTTGCGCAGCTTTCCGACTCGCTGAGCCTCGGTGCGACCTGCATACACTCAAGAGCAGAAGACCTGGGCAACAACGCAGAGTTCAGAGAAAAGTTCGACATCGCCACCGCGCGTGCCGTTGCAAACCTCGCTGACCTGTGCGAATACTGTATGCCGTTCGTTAAAGTCGGCGGAAAATTCGTTGCGCTAAAAGGCTCGGGCGCAGAGGAAGAAGTCAGGGCGGCGAAAAATGCGATAAAGACGCTGGGCGGAAAGATAGTGCAGACCACAGAGTATGCGCTGCCAAACGGCGACGGCAGAACGCTGGTCGTTATCGAGAAAACCAGCGAGACACCCGACAGGTTTCCTCGCTCCTCGGCGCAGATAAAGAAAAAGAGCCTTTGACAAACGCGCTGGGATATGTTATAATGTAAGTTGATTTTACTAAAAGGCTTTTCACTTGGAGAAATCTTATGACAAATATATTTGACACCCACTGTCACTATGACGACCACTGGTTTGACGAGGACAGGCGGGAGGTGCTTGACAGGGTGCTGGGCGGCGGCTCGGTGGTTAGCTTTGTCAATCACGCGGCGACCGACGAGGCTTCGGCGCTGTTTGGAATAGAAAACGCTAAAAAATACCCGAACTTTTACACGTCGGTCGGCTTTCACCCTGAGTTTGCGAGCGTGCTGCCGCAGGACTGGGAAGAAAAGCTCGCAGAGCTTTACGAAAAGGCAAAGGCGACGGGCAAGCTCACCGCGATTGGCGAGATAGGGCTTGACTATCACTACGAGGGCTACGACAGGGACAAGGAAATTGAGGTCTTTGAAAAGCAGCTTGATTTTGCAGCCGAAAAAGACCTGCCCGTTATCGTGCACTCCCGCGACGCCTCGCAGGACACCCTCGATTTGCTGAAAAAGCACGGCTCGCGCGGCGTTATACACTGCTTTTCAGGCTCTGCCGAGGTAGCAAAGCAGGCGCTGGCGCTGGGATTTTACATCGGCTTTACAGGCGTGCTCGCATTTAATAATGCCAAAAAAGCGCTCAAGGCACTTGCAGAGGTGCCGATGGACAGGCTGGTGCTTGAAACGGACTGTCCGTATATGGCTCCGCCGCCGTACAGAGGACAGCGGTGCGAAAGCCCGATGATCGCAGAGGTCGTCAAGGTGGTCGCCGCACAGAAAGGTCTGACCGAACAGCAGGTGTGCGATATGACCTGCGCAAATGCAAAAAGATTGTATGGAATAGAATAATAACAGGTTTTTCGCCCAGCCTTTTCTCGTAAAAAAGGCTGGCAGGTCAAGGGCGGCGCCCTTGTCGCTGACCGCAGTCAGCGAAATCTCCTTACCTCGTGCGCTCCGCATGGGGTGAATTGAAAAATAGTCCAGCGGACTGTTTTTCAAGAGGGGACTGCCCTGCAAGAGAGGGCGTCCCCTTGCCCTGTGGTAACGTCGGCGTCCTCAATCCGCACGCGGAAGGGCGGATTGACCTACCAAGTAAAGTTCATATTTTGGGGGCTTTCCGCTAAATCTGCGCCACCCAAACCCTTTGGATAAATACTTTAAATTTCATCAGATATACAAAAGGAACGATAACAATGCTTGAAAAACTCTATATCGTAATACCTTGCTATAACGAGGAAGAAATGCTGCCGATAACGGCAAAGGCTCTGCTGGAAAAGATGCAGACGCTCGTTGATGAGGGCAAGGTACACCCGGACAGCAAGGTGATGTTCGTCGATGACGGCTCAAAGGACAAAACGTGGGAGACTATCCAAAAGCTCCACTCGATACCGTTCTTCACTGGCGTTAAGCTGTCACGCAACAAGGGTCACCAGAACGCCCTGCTGGCAGGAATGATGACCGCAATAAAATACGCTGACATCATAATCTCTATGGACGCCGATTTGCAGGACGACATCGGCGCGATTGACGGCTTTCTCGAAAAGCGCGCAGAGGGCTGCGAGATAGTTTACGGCGTGAGAAGCTCGCGCGAAAAGGACACCAAGTTCAAGCGCGGCACGGCGCAGGGCTACTACAAGATGCTTTCGCGAATGGGCGTTGAGATAACCTACAACCACGCGGATTACCGCCTGATGAGCAAGCGTGCCGTTGAGGCGCTGGCTGAGTTCAAGGAGGTCAATCTGTTCCTGCGCGGACTTGTGCCGATGGTCGGCTTTAAAAGCGACATTGTGACCTACGTGCGCAACGAGCGTCAGGCAGGCGAGTCAAAGTACCCGCTGAAAAAGATGATAGGCTTTGCGATAGAGGGCATAACCTCAATGTCGATAAAGCCGATAAGATTCATCACATTTCTCGGCTTTCTGATATTCTTCGTGTCGATAATCATGCTGATAAAATTCCTTATCACATGGGCTATCGGCGACACCGTTCCCGGCTGGTCAACGATAGTTATTTCGATATGGGCTATCGGCGGCTTGCAGCTGCTGTCCATCGGCGTTATCGGTGAGTATATCGGAAAAATCTATCTCGAAACTAAGGCACGGCCTAAGTATATAATTGAAACTGATCTTGAGGAAAAAGGAGACTGAAACCATGGAAGAATTTAAGGCAGAATCTTTGCAGGAGACCGTTGATAAGATCGACAACTCCGAATTTATCAAGGCTATCGAAAGAATGAGAGCCGACTACACCGACGATAACAAGAACGACGTTATGAACAGGGCTGTTTTTGACGTGACCTATTTCGTTCCCGCTTTCAGAGATGACGCATCTCAGCTTACGCAGGGCAAGGACGACAGACTGTCGTTCTCCGATCAGAGACAGGCGAGATTCGTTCTGCTGGAAAACCCGCAGGGCGAAAAGTACATCCCTGCTTTCACCGACCACGAGGCTCTTTTGAAATTCAGAAACGAGCAGGCTCAGGGCGCACAGGGATTTATCATGACTTTCCCTGACCTCGCAAGCGTTGTTGAGGTTTTCCCAAACATCGCAGGCTTCGTTATCAACCCGTTCACCCACAACCTGCCGTTTGCAAAGGAATTTGTTGCGGAGATAAAGAAGAACATTGTCGCACAGATGGAAAAGATTGAGGCTGAAAAGAAAAAAGCCAATATAACTATGACCACAAACAACGAATGATAACTATATGTTCACACTGTGTGGTTGACAAAGCTGATTTCTCGTGTTATACTATTAGTTAAAGAAAATGACCAATGGTTTTTCTGTTTGTAAAGGAGTCGTATCTCAATGGCAGATAAAAAGGAACTCGACAGAGTCAATCAGGTCGCAAGTCTGATAGACCGATATTATCAGTTTGAAGACGCTGTTGATGTCAATAAACAGAATATTGAGTATCTCAAAACATATATCCACGACGGCGATTATGTTGAGCAGAACTTTGATATGAAAAGCAAGTTCCTGCGCGATATCGCGATTTCCGCGGGTGTGGCTGTCGTTGTGTTTGCGATATGCCTTATTTTCACCTCGCTTATCATCAGCGCGATAGTCGGCGTGGCTGCCTGCGTTGTGTGCATAATCGTATTTTCTTCGATAGCTAAGGCAAGGCTCAACGCCAAAAAGCAGGAGCAGGTGGAGATAAACACGGGCATCACCGAGCAGATACAGGCGCTTGAACAGCGCACAAAGCAGATGGAAAAACAGCGTGAGGACTACAAAAAGGGTCTTGAAAAAAGGCTGGATTTCCTGTCTGTTGATTACATCGGCAACATCTCGACCATCAAAGAATATCTTGAAAAGGGCGAGGCTGAGACCTGCGAGGACGCTGTTGCACTGCTTGAGCAGAATATGATGATGGCTAAGCTGAGCGACGCGATGAACAAAAGCGCAAGAAAGCCGCTGGATATGGACTACAACCAGCAGAAAGAAAAGTTCGGCGACCCGCTGGCTGTTATCAAGGAAAGACGCAAAAAGAAAAGGTCATAATAACAAAAATAAAGCCTTGGATTTATTCCAAGGCTTTTTATTATGCTTTGATTTACAACAGCGGTGCAAAAGGCTTCAACACTGCTGAAGTGAGCTTGCTGAACAGGGAGCGCGACTCGATATCGTCATAGGTTATCTCGTCACAGCTGTTTTCAAACATATCCAGCATATCCTCTTTGATATCTGCAATACATTTCGTATCGCGCATATAGGTCGCACACTCAAAGTGCAGATAAAGGCTTCTGAAATCGAGGTTTATCGTGCCGACAACTGCGGTGTCGTCGTCGGAAACGAACGTCTTTGCGTGGATAAACCCGGGCTGGTACTCGTAAATTCTCACGCCGAGGTCCATAAGGTCTTTGTAGAACGACTTTGTGATGCAGTGGACATACCACTTGTCAGGTATCCTCGGGGTGATGATGCGCACGTCAACTCCGCTTTTTGCGGCGTAGCCCAGCGCGGTTATCATCTCGTTGTCGGGGATAAGGTACGGCGTTGTGATGTAGATATAATCATTTGCGTTGTTGATTATGTCCATATAGACCAGCTCGCCCACGTTTTCATCGTCAAGCGGTGAGTCGCCGTAGGGGATTATAACGCCGTCGGTCAGCGGGTATTCCGCCTCGTCAGGTCGGTAAAGCTCACAGCGTGTGCGCTCGCCCGAAATGACGTCCCACATCTGAATAAACATCATTGTAAAGTTCCACACCGCCTCGCCGCGCACGAGGACAGCGTTGTCCTTCCAGTGACCGAAACGGGTTTTTTGGTTGATGTACTCGTCGGCGATATTCACGCCGCCCGTGATGCCGACATTGCCGTCAACGACAAGTATCTTTCGGTGGTCACGGTTGTTCTGCACCGACGATATCATCGGTCTGAACGGGTTGAAAACCAGCGTTTTTATGCCCTTTTCAGCCATTTTCTGCTTGTATCTGAACGGCAGTGTGAACTGGCTGCCCATTCCGTCGTAGATAAGTCTGACCTCGACGCCCTGCGAGACCTTTTCCAGCAGTATCTCAACGACCTCCTGCCACATCTTGCCGTCGTCGATGATGAAATACTCCATAAAGATAAACTTTTTCGCATTGCGAAGCTCCTCGAGCATCACGGCGAATTTTGTTTCGCCAAAGGGCAGGTAAACCGCTGTAGAATTGCGGTAGGCAGGGTAGCCGCCGAAGTGGTCGATGTACTTGACCATTTTCTCAAAGTCGCGGTTTTCCGCAGCTATCTGCTGCAAAAGCGCCTTGTCGGTCTTTAAGAATTTCTTGGTCTCCTCGCATTTCTTGGCGTAGTTCATTTTCAGTCGCCGCGACGAATACTGGTTGTTGAGTATCAGGTAAAGCACCGACGTGAACACGGGGATAGCGATAAGCGGCACTATCCACGCCAGCTTGTAGGCAGGGTTCTCGTTGGTGTTGATGATAACAAAGCCGAGGAATATCGCAAGCCACGAAAAGACGATGCGGACATAGGTCGACATCCAGCTCAGCGTCGTGAATGTGAGCAGGATAAGCGAAAACTGCACAAGCAGCAGCATGATTATCGTCGTTTTCTTTGAAAAGGCTATCCGTATCAGCTTTTTAGGCTTTTTCTTCGGACGCGGCTGCGACTTGTCAGCGTTGTGTATAGTCTTCACTTTCTCACCCCATTCTGTTTTTTCTCTCTATTTATAGTTTTATTATAACACCGACTTTGACTTTTTGCAAGTATTTGCGCCGTTTTCGCAGTTATATTCAGTTTCGCCGCAAAAAGACTGTATTATTCAACAAAAACAGTTGCAATCCGTAAAAAATCATTGTATAATATTCATATGCAATGAAAGGAGAAATTGCAATGCAAAAGAAATTCTATATAACAAAATGCAGTGAGAAACACGAATCTGCGCCGCCTGTGACAGACAGGTTCAAGCAGGTGGAGCATCTCAACGAGCTGCTCGACCTCGGCTGGCGGATAAAAGAGCTCAAGGTCGAGAACTGCGACACATATTTTATTCTGGAAAAAGAGGATAAGAAATAGTTATTATGATACACCTGTCGGGCAGCTGGGGGAAACCCTTTTGGAGAAGTCAAAAACGGCAAAGCCGTTTTCAAGAGTAACCGTGGTAACGGTTACTCTGTTATCCCCGAGGATACTCAAAGAGTATCCTCGCAAGCGACCGCAGGTCGCTTATCAGACACCCCTTCCTAAACCTCTTTAGTATTTTCTGTATCAGGAATTCATTCCTGATACAGAAAATAGTAGAAAGTTCAGAAAAGAGAATTTGAGAAAAAACGCTCCCAAGAGAGTCACTCTCAACTGCTCGGCAGATAAACCACAAACAACTATATCTCATACCCTTATCAAAAAAATATTGCAGCTTGCATTTTGCAACAATGAACGGAGGCTATTCTTATGAACTACTTGCTTGGAATAGACTGTGGCACGAGCGGCACAAAGACGGTCTTATTTGACGAAAAAGGCGTGGTCATCGCCTCGGCATCGGCGGAATATCCGCTTTATCAGCCGCAAAACGGCTATGCCGAGCAGGACGCTGCGGACTGGAAAAACGCAATGCTCGAAACGATAGGCGAGGTCATCGCAAAAAGCGGCATAGACAGTGCAGATATCGCAGGCATAGGGCTTTCGGGGCAGATGCACGGGCTTGTTATGCTCGGCGCTGACGGCAATGTTCTGCGCAAGGCGATAATCTGGTGCGACCAGCGCACAGGCGCACAGGTCGATAAAATGAACGAGCTTGCTGGCGCGAAAATTGCCGAGATAAGCGCAAACCCTGCGCTGACGGGCTGGACAGCCGCAAAGATACTCTGGGTGCGGGACAACGAGCCGCAGGTCTATGAAAAGTGCAGGCACATACTTTTGCCAAAGGACTATCTGCGCTATGTGCTCACAGGCGAGCTTGCCACCGAGGTCTCCGATGCGAGCGGAATGCAGCTGCTTGACGTGAAAAACCGCTGCTGGTCGGGCGAGCTTTGCAGCCTGCTGGGCATCGACAAGAGCTTGCTCGCGCAGGTGTACGAATCCTGCGAGGTAACGGGAAAGGTCACACGCGCGGTCGCAGAGCAGACAGGTCTGAAAGAGGGCACAATAGTTGTGGGCGGTGCGGGCGACAACGCCGCCGCTGCGCTGGGAACGGGAGTTTGCAGGCAGGGCAGGGCGTTCACGACGATAGGCACGTCGGGCGTGGTTTTTGCGCACACGGATACCCCGCTTATCGACCAAAAGGGCAGGGTGCACACCTGCTGCGCCGCTGTGCCGAACAGCTGGCACGTTATGGGCGTGACGCAGGCGGCTGGGCTTTCGCTGCGCTGGTTTCGGGATAATTTCTGCGAGAGTGAAATGCAGCAGGCAAAGCAGCTGGGCGTGAGCGAATACGAGCTGATGAGCGCACAGGCGGAGACTGTTGCGGCGGGCTGTGAAAGGCTTTTGTATCTGCCGTATCTTATGGGCGAGCGCACGCCGCACCTTGACGCTGACGCGCGAGGCGTGTTCTTCGGGCTTTCAGCGGTGCACACCAAAAAGCATATGCTGCGCGCGGTAATGGAGGGCGTGGCTTACTCGCTGCGCGACTGCGTGGAGATTTTCAGAGAAATGGGCATTTCCGTTTCGGATATGGCTGCCTGCGGAGGCGGCGGAAGCTCGGCGCTTTGGCGCTCAATGCTTGCTGACCTTTACGGCTGCGGCGTCAAGACGGTCACCAGCAAGGAGGGTCCCGCACTTGGTGCGGCGATTCTTGCGGCGGTGGGCGCAGGCGTTTACTCGTCAGTGGAGCAGGCTTGCGGCGCAGTGGTGCACAGCAAGGACATAACGTCTCCCGACGCTGAAAGGGCAAAAGTCTACGAGCAATACTATCAGCTGTACCGCTCACTTTACCCTGCGCTGAAAGAAAGCTATCAAAAACTTAGAACTCTTTAATCTTTCTTATGAGTGCTCTATTGAGGCAATTCTTTTTGGGGTACTCTCTTGGGGAGAGCTATTCTTCAAACTCTCTCTTTTTAGACTCTTACTACTTTTACGCCCTTGGGGAAACCTTTTCCCAAGGGCGTAAAAATATTAAAAGGTTTAGGAAATGGGGTCAACCGCCCTGACGGGCGCTCACGAGGATATTCAAAGAATATCCTCGGGGGATAACAGAGTAACCGTTACTACGGTTACTCCCGAAAATGCGCAGCATTTTTTGCTTCAATCCAAAAGGGTTTCCCCCAGAAAGAGTTTCCTCAACAAAGCAGACAAAAAAAGAGGACTGATTTTACTCAGTCCTCTATTATTTTGATTTTAAGCAGCCTTTGTGGTTGTTGTTTCCTCAGGCTTCTTTTCCTCAGCCTTGGTCGTCTCCTCAGGCTTCTTGTCCTCAGGCTTTGTCTCAGCAGGCTTTGCTGCACCACCGATAGTTGTGATGGTGTAGTTCTTTTCCTCGTTTTCGAGTGCCTTGTCAAGAGACTCCTGCTCCTTGTACAGGGTTACTCTTGCGCCGTTTTCGTCAACAGCTACCTCAGAGCCCTTAACAACAGGGTTTCTCAGTCTGATAAGACCGAATGCTGTAACGCTGCCCTTATCGGTAACAACGGTAGCGGTTACCTGCTTAACGATGTAGCACTTAGCAGATGTGTAAGCGGTTGCCTCAACATACTCAAAGAGCATTGTCTTGGTATCCTTGAATGTTACGCTCTGGATCTTTCCGCCTGCGCTCAGACCAGACAGATAAGTTCTGTCAACAGCCTCGTCAGATGCCTGCTTCTTGATCTTGTCAAACTCTGCATCGAACTTAGCAACTGTCTCTGCGTCAGCGTCCTTGCCAAGATACTTAGGAGCGTCATCACCAATGGTGATCTCCTTTACATAGTAGCCGTCCTCGTCAGGTGTGCCCTCAGGCTCCATACCCGAGTTGGTGAACTTGCTGTTTGCGTAAGCCTTGATCTTAACGGTGTCGCCTACCTTGAGATCCTTGGAGTTATCATCAATGTAGAATCTTACGCCGTTCTTAACTTCCTCTGAGCAGTTATCGGTGTTTACCTTGCTTACTCTGAGGTAAGGAACTGCATACTTGTACTCGAGAGTAACATCCTTGAAGATATCTACCTTCTTCATCTCTGTCAGACCTTCAACGGTGAATTCCTTCTCCATTGTTGCCTTATCAGCGGTGTAGTAGTTTCCGTCATACTCAACGAATACTGCGCTCTCAGGATCGTCGGAGTCAACATACTGAGCATTTCTTACTCTTGCAATAACAACTACCTTGTCGCCGTTTTTGAGGTTCTTGTAGTATGTATCCTTGAGAGTGTATCTCATAAATGGCTTTGCACCTGTGGTATCGAGGTCAGCAGAACCCTTGCCGTCGTTGCCCTCGAACTTAACGGTCACGCCGTCGAACATATCTATCTTTGTGCCGTTCTTGAGTCCCTCAACGGTAACTTCATACTCGGTGTTCTCGAGCTTGATGTTCTTCTCTTCGAGATATTTCTCGTTGAATTCGAGCTTGATTGTAACGGTATCGTCGTTTTTCAGTCCCTTAGCGCTCTTTTCCTCGCCGTTGACTGTGATTTTCAGACCTGCGCTCTCGCTGAGCAGTGCGTCACGCATCTCGCGTGCTTCCTTTGCATTGCCAGCCTTTGTGTAAGCTTCGAGCAGCTTCTTCTCGCCGATCTCAAAGTAAGGTGACTTAGCGTTTTCCTCGTTATCGTCTGAAAGTGATGTGTCGCCGAGGTAATCGGTGACCTCGCCGAGATTATAAACGCTGTCGCTGTACTTATTGAGTTTAGCGGTTGCAACACCTGCGCCGTCAACGCCGCTGAACTTAACTTTGATGAGGTCCTTTGCGTCTATCTTCTGGAATCTGAAGAAGATGTGCTTGATTACAAAGAAACCTACGATGCAAAGCACGAGTGCTGCAGCGATGATGATGATGAGCTTGAGGTTCTTTTTGAACCAGTTGTCGCCCGACTTAACAGCTGCACCGGGAGCACCGAAGCCCGCCTGTGGCTGTGCGCCGTAGAAGTTGTTAGTCTGCGGCTGGAAGCCTGCAGGCTGCTGGAAAGCGTTTGGCTGCTGTGTCTGCTGCGGCTGGAAGGTATTCTGTGTATTCAGGGTATTCTGAGTATTCATTGTGTTTGCAGTAGCCTGAGTGTTCATAGCCGCAGTATTCTGCTCTGCGCCTGCTGCACTCTGCTGAGCCTGCATTTCAGCGATGTTTGCTCCGCACCCCAGACAGAACTTGTCATCCGGTCCTAACTGATGACCGCATTTGAGACAAAATTTGATAGTATTCATTCTCTTTTCCTCCATCAAAAAATTGTTCTTGTCATTTCATATATTGCGTCTCCATAGATACTTTGACAGTATAATTATATATTATACTTAAATCTTTGTCAATAAAAAATACGCTATTTCATATAAAATACGCAATTTTACGCACCGACCGCTCCCTTTTTTGTTTATTTGAACAAACTGTCGGACAAATATTTCACCTGTTTGTCACAATCGCCGATTTTACGCCGTTTTGCATAGGCTCTGCCGTTTTTGTCAACACTGCTTTTGCAGACGTTTCAAAGGAGGGCGATCATGTTCATTGTATTTTTCAGGGCGGTGATACTTTATCTTGTTATCGTGGTTTCCATGCGGCTGATGGGCAAGCGTCAGCTGGGGGAGCTGCAGCCGTCGGAGCTGGTGGTGACGGTGCTTTTGTCAAACATTGCGACGCTGCCTGTTGAAAACGTCGGCGTGCCGATGCTTATGGGCATAATCCCGATTTTCACGCTGGTAAGCCTTGACGTGATACTTTCGCACCTGTCTCTGCGTTTCAGACCGCTTCGCAAGGCAATCTGCGGCTGCGCAAAGATAGTTATTTCCGACGGAAAGATCGACCAGAAGGTGCTCAAAGACCTGCGCTTTTCGGTGGACGACCTGATGCAGAGCCTGCGCAGTCAGCAGGTTTTCGACATCGCGCAGGTGCAGCTCGCGGTGGTGGAAACGACGGGGCAGATAAGCGTTTATCAGAAGCAGCCGTTTCAGCCTGCTACCTGCAAAGACCTGAAAATAAAGGGCGAGAGCGCTGACCCGCCGCAGCTTGTCATTGACAGCGGAAAGGTGGTAAAGGGTGCACTTTCGGCGCTGGGCTTTGACGGCGGCTGGCTGAAAAGCACCCTTTCGGCAGAGGGTCTGCGCATCAAAGACGTGTTCATAATGACCTGCGACAAGGACGCAAACACCAGCATTATCCCGTTCGACAGAAAGGCGGCGCGCAGATGAAAAGGCTTGTTATCAGCATTTGCATACTTGTGTTCATTGCGCTGCTGTCGGTCGGCTCGGTGGTGACAATAAAACTGTGCAACGAGCGCCTCGACAGGCTTGTTTCCGACGCGGAGCAGGCTTATCTGCACGGCGGCGACACCCAGCAGGCGCTTGACGAGTTAGAGGATTTCTGGGACAAATACTACCTTGCGCTGACGTATTTTTCCGCCGAGCCAACGATGTCGGATATGTCCCGCGCAGTAAAAAAGCTGCCCGACCTGCTCAGAGCGGACAGCGATGATTTTTTAGCCGAGCTTAACAGCATCAGGCACTGGGCAAAGCTGCTGTATGACACGCAGTTTCCCGATTTGTCGTCGATATTTTAGGGTTGCTATCGTTTAGTATTATAAATCAGAATTTATATCATCACTTTGTTTTAGATGTGCACCCAAGGGGTTTGGACGGGCGCAAATTTGCGGAAAGCCCCCGAAACAATTTAGCGCAAAGTAACGCCCGAAGCGACACAATGGCAGCAATCTATTCAAACCTTTTGACGACTGGCAAGCGCTTCGACGCTTCGGCTAAGGGGGAGCAACCATTTGGGGCGACAAGGACGCCTCGCCTTTATGGCGTGGGTGAGCGGACTTTTCTCCCCATCTGGTTTCTCCCCCTTAGAACCCCCTTTTCCGTCAAACCTTTCTTTTGCCGCCACCCACTCAAACTTCTGCGGAACACCTCTCACGCCCTTTATTTATCAAGAGAGCAGTTATTCGCTTTCTCAGCCATTTTCCGCAGGCGGCTCTTTTCATCTGTTTTGCCACACCCAAGCAAGCAGGGTCTTGACCTGCCAAGCCACGTTCAGCAGATTTGCACAAAACCCAACTGTCAAACTGGTCAAATCGCAGATTATGCGCCCACCCTCTTGACAAAATCGAACAAATGTGCTATTATTACATCAAATAATAAGAGAACAAACGTTCCTTGCGGACCGTGCGCTTTGCGGTTTTGTTAGCTGGGTAGTTGGTGGTGAACGTGCCAACTAAAAACGCCCTGCCGCCGATACCGAACAACAGAGCGTAGTGTGTAAAATGCAAGAAAAAGGGGTATTACGAGGCTTTCCGACTTTTACTCGAAAACCTGGTGAAAGCCGACCGATTGGCTATCGGTCACCCGTCACACAGAGCGGACAGCCGTGAGACGCTGCCTTAAAAACGAATGTCATGGACGGGGCGCAACGACGATAATTGAATAAATCAAACCGACGAATGATTTTTGACGTATTCCACCGTTTCGTCGACGGTGGTGAACGCAAGACCCACGACCGTGTCGGCGCAGCCGTAATAGATAGCTATCCTGCCTGTGTCTGCGTCGCACAGCGCGGCACACGGGAAAGTCACGTTAGGCACGTCGCCGACGCACTCGTACTGCTCACGCGGGTTGATAAGATAATCTGCACAGCGGTACTTGACTTTCCACGGCTCGTCGGTGTCGAGAATGCACGCGGAAAAACTGTAAACAAAGCCGTTGCACGACTGCAGAACGCCGTGATAAAAGCACAGCCAGCCCTCACTCGTCTCGATAGGGATAGGACCTGCGCCTATCTTTGTAGATTCCCAGGGCATAAAGGGCGACATAACGTGGCGGTGCTCGCCCCAGTATTTCATATCGGGCGACTGCGAGATGAACATATCACCGAACGGCGTGTGACCGTCGTCCGACGGGCGTGAGAGCATAACGAATTTGTCATTTATTTTTCTCGGGAAAAGCACGCCGTTGCGGTTGAACGGCAGAAAAGCGTTCTCGCACTGATAAAAAGTCTTGAAATCGAAAGTATAGCCTATTCCGATAGTCGGTTTGCGGTCAAAGGCGTTGCACCAGGTCACCCAGAACCTGTCGCCGATAAAGCACACACGGGGGTCGTAGCCGTAGAGCCAGTCGTTGACCTGCTCGGTGGACTTGTCAGCCTGGACAAAGTGGATACGCTCCTCGTCGATGTTCCAATGGATACCGTCGGGAGAGAAACCAGCGTGCAGCTGCATCGCACGGCGCTTATCGTCTATCCTGAACACGCCTGCAAAGCCGCCCTCAAATGGCACGACGGCGGAATTGAATATAGAATTTGCGCACTTTACTGCGTCACGGGGAATGACGGGGTTTTGGTCATAGCGCCAGACGGGGTCGGTGCAGTCTGCAGGTCTGTCCTGCCAGGGAATGTTGGGGATAGCTTGTCCGTTAAGAATTTTGGTGTTCATAATTTTCCTCCAGAAATAATGAAAAGTGAATAATTGCGGTATCGCCTTGCGGCGATGATTTTGAATATAAGCAAAGCCATATAGAACGAGGTGTCTATATGGCTTTTGGGTTTCAAAGATGTTTTATCTCCCACAACTTGTACACGGTGAAATCGCCGACCTCAAGCGTTAATGGCGGGTGGGATTTGACAAACTCCTCCCTGTCGGCGAGGTACGCTTTTATTTCGTCCTCTGTTTCAAACAGTCCGTTTTCGTTGAGGGCGAAATGTGCAAAGACATAGGGCACTTCCTGATAGACTGCCGAATAATAATCGCCGCCTGTATAGGCATAGTCATAGCCGAGGAACGTTTTTTCAAGCCCCTGCGGGTCAAACTGCGGCTGGGGTATCTCTGTTTCGCAAAGGATAAGGCGGTACTTTATGCCGCGCTTTTGCGACTCTGCAATATACTTTCTGACATAGTCCAAATCGGTACAGGCGGAAACCCAGCTGCCCTCGGGGCAGTTATAGTAAGTCCGCTCGATATTTTCATCATAGAAAGCCTCGAACCCGGGGTCGTCGGAAAGATACCAATTTTCGCCCGCGCCGCAGCTGTCTACGCCTTTATATTTTTCGTCGGTCTTTCGTCTGACGATAATGCCGTTGCAATACATATTACGCCTGCTCTTTGATGATGTTCTCTATTTCGCCGACGCTGTTTTTATCCTTTATCTCGGTCTTATAGGAAAGGCGGTGCTCTGTGCCGTCCTTGGTTTTATACAGCGTAGTTTCGGTGAAATACTCCAGCTTATCGCGGCTGTCGAACACAAATTTCACGGCAAAGTCTGTTGCCTCGGCGTCCTTGGGAACGGTGGGGTTGACCTTGGTAACGTCGTAAACGTGAGTCAGCTCCTTGCTGCCGTCGCCCTTTTTCAGCTGGGCATCGGTAATTGCGGACGGGATATAGGTGAGCATAGCGTCCTGAGTTTTCTTATGTGTCTTGGTGCGGGTATACTTGATGAACTTATCGTCGCCCGTTTTATACTGATAATACTTTTCGTTCTGATAATAGACGTTGACCTCGCCGTTATTGAACTCGATATTTTCTTTTCCGTCGACCAGCTTCCAGTCCTTATAGACAAGCACGTCGTCGTCATATTTGAAGGTAAAGGTCTGCTCCACCTTATCGGTATCGGTATTGGTCATAACTATCTGCGCTGAGTCGAGCTTTTCAAAGTCCTCTCTTGCCTGCATAACAAGGTTGTTGCCGATGATATCGGGTTTTCCGCAGCCCGAAAGGCAAGCGAAGATACAGATGCACAGAATAAGTGCAAGTGCCCTTGTTTTCATATCAAGCTCAACTCCTGTCTGTCAGAGATTTTTGCAGGTCTTTGCGTAAACTATCAAAGCTGCTGTGATGGTGAATATCTGGGCGATGCACGCTCTTACCATAAGTCCTATGGAGAACCTTATGACGTAGAGGTCGACAGAGACGTTCTCAAAGCCGACGTTCTTTCCCCACGCCAGCCAGCCGACGTAGTCCTTGCCCTCGCAGATATAGCCGATGAATCCGCCAAGTATTATGCCCGCCAGCATAAAAAATATGAAGGCGAACGTTCTTTTGAAATTCTTCATTTTTTCCCTCTCCCGAAAAAAAGGCGAAACAAAGGCTTACGCCGTTGTCCGCCCCAGTTATTTATTGCTTATGCCGCGCTTTTATTTTCTTCTTGACGGCGATCTTCTCTTGTTATCCATTGTCTTTTTAAGGTCGGAAAACCTTTCCTCGCTGGTTGCTTTGAACTTTGAGAGCATATCCTCAAAGTCAGCATTGCCCGAATTTGTGTTTTCAAACACAGGCGGCGGGTTCTTGGTGAAGTCCACAGGCTTTGATTCAAACTGCTTTTTAGGCGGTCTGTTCTGTCCGTTCGGCTTTGCGCCCTGGCGGAACTTGTTCGGTCTTTCCTGCTGCGGCAGGGCTTTCTTTATCGACAGCGATATTTTGCCGTCGTCGCCCAGACTCAGTACCTTGACCTTGACAGTCTCTCCCTCGGTGATGTGGTCTTTTATCTCGCTGACAAATGTGTTTGCGACCTCGGAAATGTGCACCATTCCCGTTGTGTCCTTGTCAAGCTCGACAAATGCTCCGAACTTTGTAATGCCTGTTACCTTGCCCTCGTAGATCTTTCCAACTTCTAACTGCATCGTGTTTACTTTCCCCAATCTAAAATTTGTGTATATTCAGGTCAGCGGTGACCTTATTTATTTATTCTGGTTGACTATGTAGAACCGTCTTTCCTCGGGGTACGCATAGCCCAGCTTGTCGATAGCGATCTTTTTCATATACTCCTTTTCGCCCGAGTCGAGCATTCTCGAATACTCGTCGTTCTGAGCCTTTTCCTCGTCTATCTGCTTGGTTATTTCAGCCTTTTCTGCACGCAGGCGTGCTATCTCGGCTTTATCATATATTATCGTGAATGCGGCATAGGCGCAGAAGCACAGTGCTATCACGACAAAAATCTTTTTTGCGAGCTTTCTTTTTTTTCTGGGAACGTAACGTTCTTCCTCTTGCTGCTCGTCAAGCTCGGTGTCTTCTATTTCCTCGCTGTTTTCAAGCTCGGTGTTCTCTATATCTATATCCTGTGTGGTCATTAACTTTCCCTCCAAGGTTTACACATACCTATTCCCATACATTATACACCACATAAAAGTCAACTTTCAAGGGATTTGGCTAATTTTTTTATTTTTATTCAAATAAACGTGATTTTTCACAAACGGCGGGCACATTTTTTGTCCAATTTTATGGATAAAATTAAACAGAGGCTTGATGATACGCATTTTGAGGAAGCGGATCATATGCCTGAAAAGGAAAATTGCGAGGTTTCCGACGGTAAAATGCTCTACTACTGCGCCGCAGGTCATGCCGAAAAGGGTGAACGCCCGCAGTTTGCCTGTTAGGGCGGTGTTGAAGGTGAACACGGCGAAGCCTGCCAGCAGGGAAAACAGGACGTCCTCGACGGCGACGAGCCAGCTTTTGTGCCTGAAAAGCACCCGCACGGCGCGGAAGATGTCGTACAGCACGCCTATCCCGACGCCCAGCAGGACGGAGAGCAGGTAGATTTTTGTTTCAGCTTCGAGAGAAAAGCTAAATTCACGCATTGTGCACCGCCTCAGCGAAAGAGCTTGCCGATGATGCCCAGCTTTTTGGTTCTGTCCTTATCGCCGTAGGTGAGGGAGTTTATCTCGCCCTCGACGGTCAGCTCGCCGCTTTCGGTGGACAGGTCGCTGACGTGCAGCTGGCTGCCTTTAATGGCAAGCTCGCCGAGCTGGGTGTAGAGCAGGACGAGCTTATCATCAAAGCTCTCGACGTCGGTGACGCCTGTGAGCATAAGGCGCTGGCGGTTTTCGAGTATAGCGTTATGTTGTTCGGTCATAATATCCCTCCATTGTGGTTTTGGTAGAGTATATGTGAGGGAGGATTTGTCCTATTCTACAAAATAAAAAGCGCCCGCTGTTTTCGGCGGCGAGCGCTTATCGGCGTATCATTCTCCTGTCAGGCGACGGTAAATATCCACGAGAGAAGCTCTTTAAAGGCATTTTTTCTGTCCTGACTTTTGTTCATCTCGTCAAGCTCTTCTTCGGTGAACTGTGCCCTGTACTTTTCAACATCAGCCTTATACTTTTGCTTATCCGCCTTTATCCTGCTGTCACTGCGAAGCTCCCTGCATACGAAAAATACGGCGAGTGCGGTCAGTGCTGTCATAAGTCCGATACCGATTACTATTGTTGTCATGTTTTTGTCCTCCTTAATGGCTGTGTTTTCTCTTTCTGTATATATATTACATCACAGATGCGCACTTTTCAATAGTTAATTCTACGCTGTTTTGTTGAATAAACTACACATCATTGCTTTTTTGTAGCAAAAAAACCGACCCCTGCTTTTTCAGCAGAGATCGGCTTGTTAATTACAGTTTCAGATCAAAGAGCTCTTACTCTTACAACGCCGTCGATAGCCTTGATAGCGTCGATGTCAGCTGCGCCCTTAACGTCGAGCATAGTGTAAGCCCAGTCCTTCTTGGACTTGTTTACCATGTTCTCGATGTTTGCGCCCTTATCTGCAACAGCGCCTGTTATCTGTGTGATAAGTGCAGGAACATTCTTGTGCAGTACGCAAACGAGTGTGTCGCCTGTCTTTGCAAGCTCTGCATTCGGGAAGTTTACAGAGTTCTTGATAGTACCGTTCTCGATGTAGTCTTTAAGCTCGTCAGCTGCCATAACTGCGCAGTTGTCCTCGCTCTCCTCTGTGGAAGCGCCGAGGTGAGGGATAGCTACAACGTTCTCAACGCCGAGAACTGCATCAGACGGGAAGTCAACAACGTATCTTGCAACCTTGCCGCTTGCAAGTGCCTCAACGATAGCCTCGCCGTTTACCAGCTCGCCTCTTGCGAAGTTGAGGATACGAACGCCGTCCTTGCACTGTGCGATAGTGTCCTTATTGATAGTATCCTTTGTATCTGCGTTGAATGGCAGGTGCAGGGAGATGAAATCACTGTTTGCATAGATGTCAGCGATGTTATTTGTTACCTTAACCTGTGGCTTGAGGCTCAGAGCTGCGCCAACAGAGAGGAACGGGTCGTAGCCGATAACGTCCATACCAAGTGAGATAGCGATGTTAGCGAGCTTTCCGCCGATAGCGCCGAGACCGATAAGACCGAGAGTCTTGCCTGTGATCTCGTTGCCTGCGAAGTTGGACTTGCCTTTCTCAACGAGCTTGCCTACCTCGTCGCCCTGACCCTTGAGTGTCTTAGCCCACTCGATAGCCTCAGGGATCTTTCTTGATGCAAGCAGGAGTCCGCATACTGCAAGCTCCTTAACAGCGTTAGCGTTTGCGCCCGGTGTGTTGAAAACAACGATACCCTCTTCAGCGCACTTGTCAACAGGGATGTTGTTTGTGCCTGCGCCTGCACGAGCGATAGCGAGCAGGTTATCCTTGAACTCCATGTCGTGCATCTTAGCGCTGCGTACGAGGATAGCCTCAGGAGCGTCGCAGTTATCAGTTACGTTGTAATCTGCGCCGAGTCTGCTTGTGCCGACAGCGGCGATCTTGTTAAGTGTCAATACGTTGTACATTTTATCTTACCTCTTTCCGACAATGTTTTTTAAAATCAAACACACGGGACGATATGCTCGCCCCGTATGCATAGAGTTTTTTTAATTACTTAGCGTTTTCAGCCTCGAACTTCTTCATGAACTCTACAAGCTTCTCAACGCCCTCGATAGGCATTGCGTTGTAGATGGAAGCTCTCATACCGCCTACGGTTCTGTGACCCTTGAGGTTCTCAAAACCAGCAGCCTTAGCCTCAGCAACGAACTTCTTGTCAAGCTCCTCATCGCCTGTTACGAAAGGAACGTTCATAAGAGATCTGTCCTCAGGTCTTACTGTGCCCTTGAACATCTTTGAAGAGTCAAGGAAATCATAAAGGATCTTAGCCTTCTTCTCGTTATGTACCTTCATTCCCTCAAGACCGCCGAGCTTCTTGATCCACTTGAATACCTTGCCGCAGATGTAGATGCCGTAGCAAGGAGGTGTGTTGTAAAGAGAATCATTGTCAGCCTGGATCTTCCAGTTCATCATTGTAGGTGTGTTCTTAACAGCAGGCTCGTCCTTGAGCAGATCCTCGCGAACGATAACGATCTGAACGCCTGCAGGTCCGATGTTCTTCTGAACACCGCCGTAAACAACGCCGTACTTTGATACATCTATAGGCTCGCTCAGGAAGCAGCTGGATACGTCTGCAACCAGAGTCTTGCCCTTTGTGTTAGGCAGAGTCTTGAACTTTGTTCCGTAGATTGTATTGTTCTCGCAGATGTAAACGTAGTCTGCATCCTCGGGAATGTCAAGATCGGAGCAGTCAGGGATATAAGAGAATGTCTTATCAGCAGATGAAGCAACTCTTACTACCTCGCCGTACTTTTCAGCCTCAGCAGCAGCTTTCTTTGCCCACTGACCAGTGATGATGTAAGCAGCCTTGCCGTTGTACATCAGGTTCATCGGAACCTCAGCGAACTGAAGGTTTGCACCGCCCTGTCTGAAAATTACCTTGTAGTTATCGGGGATACCCATAAGATCACGAAGATCCTGTTCAGCCTCTTTGATGATAGTATCATAAGCCTTTGAACGGTGGGACATCTCCATTACGCTCATGCCTGTGCCCTTGTAATCGAGCATTTCCTCTGCAGCCTCTTTGAGCACTTCCTCAGGAAGCACTGCAGGACCTGCACTAAAGTTGTAAACTCTTCCCATTTGAATAACCTCCATTATTATGAATTATGGCAATATCAATTATACCGCTTTTTCCTTGAAAAGTCAATAGATTTTGCCTTTTGCTTTACAATACTAATTGAACAAATCGTAAAGTTAGAATGACTTGTTTTTTAGGACATATTTCAGTGCGGCTGTGCGCCGTCAGAGCGGTGCTTTCAGCTCGTCTACCTGCTGTGAGGAAAACGGCGTAACATAGAGAGTTTTGTTGTTTGTGAAGATGACCATACCGGGTTTTGCGCCGCCCGGCTTTTTGACATATTTCACGAGGGTATAGTCGACGCCGACCTGCGAGGACTCTCTGCCCTTTGAGAAATAGGCGGCGAGGCGCGCGGCGGTGAGAATGACCTCGTCGGGAATCTCCCTGCCGTCTGCGGAAATGATGACATGGCTGCCTGTGATGTCCTTGGTGTGCAGCCAGATATCAGTTTTCTCCGACTCCTTACAGGTGAGCCTGTCGTTTTGTCTGTTGTTTCTGCCGACACGGATAACAAAGCCGTCCGATTTGAACCTCATAGGCGGAAGTGCCTTGGGAGGCTTTCCCTTGGCGTTTTGCTGGCGGATATAGCCCTGCTCGGCAAGCTCCTGGCGCAGCTCGGCTATCTCGCTTTCGGTCTGTGCGCGGGTGAGCGACTCGTAGACGCTGTCGAGGTAGATTATCTCCTCTTCGCCCTGCATTATCAGCTTTTTCAGCTTGCCCTCAGCGGTGTCGAGCTTGCGGTATTTGGCGAAATATTTCTGCGCGTTTTCCTGCGGGGAAAGGCTTTTATCAAGCGGTATCTCGATTTCGGAAAGGTCGTCGTCATAGTAATTGGTGACTCTGCACCAGCTCATTCCCTTGATAAGTCCGCCGATATTTGCCATTATCAAATCGCCGTAGATGCGCAGTTTATCCCTGTCGGCGCAGTCGAGCAGCTCCTCTTTCTGATTTTCGACACGGCGCTTGGTGCGCTCGATAAGTCCCGAAAGCAGCCTGAAAAGGTCGGCGGCTTTCTGCTTGGTGCGTGAAAAGGCATCACGGCTCGAATAGAAATGGTCCAGCAGACCGCTCGGCGAATCGAAGCTCTCGGTGAGCATCAGCGGACCGTACTGCTTGACCTCGCAGAAGCAGAAATCCTTGAAAGCGCCCTCGGGGGTTTTGACGAGGGTAAAGCGGTTTTCGGTGCTGCCAATTTGCGTACCGACGTCGGAAATATACGCACAAAGGCGGTCTATCGCGGCTGGCGGAATACTCTGTATCTCGTTTTCAGACGGGATAACGGCGCGGTAGACACACTCCCTTGCAAAAATAGGGGAGATGCCCTCGCAGACTTTGAGCAGCGTTTTTGAAAGCTCGGCTTTCGGGAACTGCGAAAGGCGCTCGGTGAGCTGCTGCGGGGTGCATTCAAAAATGCTGAGTCTGTCGTCTCTCGGCGGAACGGAATAGGTCATTGCGGGGAGCACGGGACGCGCGCTGCCATCGGGGTTTACGCGGTGTATGCTGTCGATTATCTTGCCCTCGCCTGTGGTGAGGATAACGTTTGAGCAGCGACCCATAATTTCGACAACGAGGGTAAGGTCGACTCTGTCGCCCAGCTCGTCGGTGGACTCGAAATCGAAGTAGAGTATGCGCTCAAAGCCGTCCTGACGGATAGCGGCGAGCCTGCCCGACGCAAGATGCTTGCGCATGAGCATGCAGAACATCGGCGGGGTCTTGGGGTTTTCTATCTCCTGCGTGGTCAGGTGGACACGCGCAGAGCCTGAACCTGCGTTGATAAGCAGTTTTTTGCTGCCCTCGCGGGTGCGGAAGCCGATAACAAGCTCCTCGCGGGTGGGCTGGTGAATCTTGTCCACGCGCGAGCCGATAAGCGTTTCAAATTCTTTTTTCAACAAGCTCAGGTAAATTCCGTCTAAAGCCATTATGCTTTCTCCTTTATATGCGTTGGTTTCGGGATTGCAAATAATAATTGCTATGTGGTTTTCTTATATGGTTATGATGTTTATTGAGGATACTCTTCTGGGAGTGCTATTTCTCAGACTCTTTTTAGACTCTTACATATTTTCGGCTGTCGGGGGTTTACTCCCGTCAGCCGAAAATCTATAAAAGGTTTAGGAATGGGGGTAAAGCGACCTGTGGTCGCTCACGAGAATATCCAAAGGATATTCTCGGCGGGGATAACAGAGTAACCGTTACTACGGTTACTCTCGAAAATGCGCAGCATTTTCTGCTTCAATCCAAAAGGGTTTCCCCCAATAAGACGTCATACCCTGTAAGAAACTACGTCGCAGTTGCTGTCTGCGACCTCGAATTTCACGTCTCTGAACTGCTCGTGAAGCTCGGCGCGCACATAGTCGCAGAAGATATTTTCGGTGTGGAAATGCCCTGCGTCGATGATGCAGAAGCCGTCGTTCTGCGCATCAATGAAAACGTCATGCTTGACATCGCCCGTGATAAGCACGTCGCAGCCCTTTGCCTGCGCGTCACGCCACAAGCTGCTGCCGCTGCCCGAGCAGACTGCCACCCTTGATATCTTTCTGCCCGCATACTGCGAGGTCTTGTCGAGGTCGTTATAGCGCACGACGACGTTGCCGAGACAGCTCTGGATATGCTTTGCAAGCTCCTTTGCGGTCAGCTCCTTTTCAAGCGCGCAGACGCAGCCCATAGGTGCGCCGTTTTCCTCGGTGATATGCTCGACAGGCACCATTTCAAGCTGTTTGCACAGCAGGTCGTTCATCAGCGAGCTGTCAAAATTGGTGTGTGCGCTAAGTGCGGCGATGCCGTTTGAAAGCAGCATACCCACGACAGTTTCGGGGTCGATGGCTTTGAGCGCACGGAAGATGACAGGGTGATGGGTGATGATGAGCTGTGCGCCCTTTTGCTTTGCCTCGGCGATTATATTCTTTGTGACGTCGAGGGCGACGAGGGCTTTTGTGACCTCTGTATTGCCGTTTCCGACGCAAAGTCCGCTGTTATCGTAGCTTTCCTGCAAGTGATAGGGTGCAATCTCGTTGATGTAGTTATAGATGTCCTTGATGGTGGTCATAGTGCCCTGCCTTTCTTAGCAAAAAACCAATAATGCGGCTGCACTATTGGTTTTTGTGATTATTATTCTTCGTCAGTTTCTTCAGGCTCGTCCTCTTCGTCGTTGCCGTCGTCAACTGCGTCCTCGTCGTCGGGGTCAACGTCCTCTGCGACTACCTCGTTTGCCTCTTCCTCGGCTGCCTGTGCGATGTCCTCAGCCGATGCCTGCTCGACCTCGGTAATCTCGGCATCTTCCTCGTGCTCGGTCCTTGTGAACGCAACCACCTTGCCGTCATCGCTGACACGCATAAGACGGACGCCCTTTGAGTATCTGCCCATGATGCTGATGTCGCAGGCTCTTATTCTGATAACTACACCGTCAGAGGAGATCATGATGATATCGTCCTCGTCGTCAACGACTTTTATGCCGCAGACATTGCCGTTTTTATAGTTCATCATGCCGTAGCCGCCGCGCTTTTGTATGCGGTAGCTTTCAAGTGCGACACGTCTGCCCAGACCGTCCTCGGAAACGGTGAGCACAGCTGCGCCGTCACGCACTCTCGCCATTGAAACGACATAGTCGCCCTCACGCAGCTTGATAGCTCTTACGCCGTGAGCTGTTCGGGACATTTCTCTGATGTCTGTTTCGTTTATTCTGATAGCGTAGCCGTTATGCGTTGCAACGATCAGCTGGTTCTTGCCGCTGGTCATTCTTACGCCCTCAATCTCGTCGCCCTCGTCGAGTCCTATTGCACGCAGACCGTTCTTGCGCACGTTCTTGTAGGACGAAAGCGGTGTACGCTTGATTTTGCCGTTTCGTGTTACCATAACGATAAATCTGCCCTCGTCGAACGAGTCGGTCTTTATCATAGCGGCAATCTTCTCGTCGTTTTCAAGCGGCAGGACATTTACGATATTAGTGCCTCTTGATGCCTTTGAACCCTCGGGCAGCTCGTAGCATTTGAGCTTATACATAATGCCCTTGTTGGAGATGAACAGCATAAAGTCGTGAGTCGAGCAGGTGTACATTTCCTCGACGTAGTCGTCCTCACGCTGCTTCATGCCGGTAACGCCCTTGCCGCCTCTCTTCTGGGCGTGGTACTCGCTGATAGGCGTTCTCTTGATATATCCGCCCTTGGTGTAGGTGACAAAGCTCTCTTCCTCTGGGATAAGGTCTTCGATGTCCACCTCGCCGCTGACGTTTTCAATTCTTGTTCTTCTCTCGTCGCCGAACTTCTCCTGGATAGCCTCGACTTCCTCGATGATGATATCGAGAACTCTCTGATGATTTGCGAGGATATCTTCGAGGTCGGCAATCTTTATCTTCAGCTCTGCCAACTCGTCGAGCAGCTTCTGACGCTCCATACCTGTCAGCTTACCAAGCGTCATATTGACGATATGGTCAGCCTGGACTTCGGTAAGGTCAAAGCGCTCCATAAGTCTTTGCTTACCTTCTGCGATAGTCTTTGACGAACGCAGTATCTCAACTACCTCGTCGATATTGTCAAGTGCGATGACCAGACCCTGCAGGATATGCTCACGCTCTTTTGCTTTTTTCAGGTCAAACTGGGTGCGGCGTCTGATGACGTCTACCTGGAAGTCGATATACTGTTCGAGGCACTCTTTGAGAGTAAGTATCTTAGGGATACCGTTCACAAGGGCGAGCATATTCACGCCGACGGTATCCTGAAGCTGTGTATATGAGAACAGCTTATTGAGCACTACCTGCGGATTTGCGTCCTTTTTGAGCTTGATAACGATACGCATACCGTCCTTGCCCGACTCATCGTTAAGGTCATGTATGCCGTCAATGCGCTTATCTTTTACAAGGTCTGCGATAGAAACGCAGAGTCTTGCCTTGTTCACCATATACGGTATCTCGGTGACAATGATGCAGTTTCTGCCGTTTATCTCCTCGATAGAGGTCTGCGAACGCAGGGTTATCTTGCCCTTGCCCGTTGCGTAAGCGGCTCTGATGCCTGCTCTGCCCATGATGATACCGCCCGTAGGGAAATCAGGTCCCTTAACGTGCTCCATAAGCTCGTCAAGTGAGCAGTCGGGGTTTTTCATCACGCACTTCATACCCTCGATTATCTCGTGCAGGTTATGAGGCGGGATATTTGTTGCCATACCTACGGCGATACCTGTCGAGCCGTTGCAAAGCAGGTTAGGGAATCTCGACGGCAGCACAACAGGCTCTTTGAGTCTGTCATCGTAGTTAGACTGGAAATCGACAGTGTTCTTGTTGATGTCGGTGAGCATATTCATCGACATCTTTGCCATTTTTGCCTCAGTATAACGGTAAGCAGCCGGAGGGTCGCCGTCAACAGAACCGAAGTTTCCGTGACCGTCAACGAGAGGATATCTCAGCGAGAAGCTCTGTGCAAGACGAACGAGCGCATCATAAACAGATGCGTCACCGTGAGGGTGATATTTACCCAGCACGGAACCGACGGTATCGGCGCACTTTCTGTATGCCTGGTCGGGAGTAAGTCCGTTCTCGTACATTGTGTAGAGAATACGCCTGTGGACAGGTTTCAGACCGTCTCTGACATCGGGCAGCGCTCTTGAAACGATAACTGCCATTGAATACTGGATAAAGGATTCTTTCATTATCCTTTCAACATCGGTGTCGATAACATTGTAATCGCTCAAAAAATTTCAACTCCATTCTTCCGCTTTTACGGAAAATTATATATCAAGTTCTTATTTGTCTGTGATAAGATGATAACCCTCGGCAAGCTCGCCTGTGAATTTATCACGCAGTATCTTCTGCTGCTCATCGTTCATAAGGCGCTTGCAGAGCACATAAAACGTTTCTTTTTCAAGGATTATGATGAACATCTCGTCGTTTTCGATGACCTCAACGGTATCGTTGTTGATATCGCTGTTGTCGCCCAGATGCACACGCCTTGGCTTTATCGGAACGTAGTCCTCAGCCTGCTTTTCTTCCTCGCTGACAAGCGTTTCAATGGTGAAGCCGCTTTCATAGAGGGTGAACCTGTACTTGTCGTCTTCCAGGTTTTTCAGCGCTTTTACGAGATATTTCCTTATCCTTGCGCTGTTGTACCATGTCAGTGCGATAACGGCGAGACACACTGCAAGCAGAACGTAGTTGAGGTAGCCGTTGGGGTATTTGATTATTGAAACGATGAATGCTGCCGCAACGACTGCAAATGCCGCAGTGACTTTCCAGTTGTGAGGATAAACGAACTTTTTCTGATAGGCTTTGAAAGCTCTGTCCTCCTCGTCATTTTTTACGTCGTAATCGACCACGAGCATAGGCTTTTCCGCAAAGCTGTCGGCATCAGCCTGTGCCTGCTTTTCGTATTCTTCAAGCTCTTTTTCCTCAAAGCTCTTGAAATCGTTTTTCTCCGCCATAATTTTTAAATGACCTTTCTTTGTTTGTTGAAAACAATGTGTTTATCAGACGTCGAGTTCCTTTGCGTACTCTGCGTTCTTTTCGATAAACTCTTTACGAGGCTGGACTTTGTCGCCCATAAGGATAGTGAATATCTCATCCGCCTTTACGGCGTCCTCCATTGTTACCCTTATCATTGTTCTTGTTTCGGGGTCCATTGTAGTCTCCCACAGCTGCATAGGATCCATCTCACCAAGACCTTTGTATCTCTGAACGTTGACTTTTCCGCCGTTTGCGGAATACTCTGCGATATATCTGTCACGCTGAGCGTCGGTGTACGCATACTTGAATGATTTGCCCTTCTGCACCTTGAAAAGCGGCGGCTGTGCAAGATAAACATGACCGTGCTCTATCAGCGGTCTCATGAATCTGAAGAAGAATGTCAGCAGCAGCGTTCTGATATGCGAGCCGTCTACATCGGCATCCGCCATGATGATGACTTTGCCGTAACGAAGCTTTGAAAGGTCAAAGTCCTCGCCGATGCTCGTTCCCAGCGCAGTAACGACAGGGGAGAGCTTATCGTTGCCGTAAACGCGGTCGATACGGGCTTTTTCAACGTTGAGCATTTTACCCCACAGAGGCAGGATAGCCTGGAACTTTCTGTCTCTGCCTTCCTTTGCAGAACCGCCCGCAGAATCTCCCTCGACGATATAAATTTCGGTTACTGTTGCATCTCTCTCGGAGCAGTCGGCAAGCTTGCCGGGCAGACTTGAAGATTCAAGTGCGCTCTTTCTTCTTGTAAGCTCACGGGCTTTTTTAGCAGCCTCTCTTGCTTTCTGCGCCTGAACGGATTTATCGAAGATAGCCTTTGCAACAGGCGGGTTTTCCTCAAAATAGTTCATCAGCTTTTCGGTGACGAGCTTGTCAACGAAAGGTCTTACCTCGGGGTTGCCGAGACGTCCCTTTGTCTGTCCCTCGAACTCGCAGTTTGTGAGCTTTACGGAAACTATTGCGGTAAGTCCCTCACGAACGTCCTCAGCGAGCAGCTTGTCGCCGTCTTTGAGGTAGCCGAACTTTTTGCCGTATTCATTTATAACTCTTGTCAGCGCCACGCGGAAGCCTGTTTCGTGTGAACCGCCGTCGGGAGTGTGGATATTGTTTGCAAATGAAAGGATAAGGTCGTTGTAGGTATCGTTATACTGCAAAGCGACCTCGGCGAACATATCGTCCTCTTTGCCGCTGACGTAGATTACCTCCTCGGAGAGTGCCTCGACGCCTCTGGTCTTGTGGATATGCTCTACAAACTGTCTGATACCGCCCTCGTAGTGAAGCGTTTCGCTTCTTTCGTTCTCGGGGTCACGCTTATCGGAGAAAACTATCTTGATTCCGCCGTTAAGGAAAGCCTGCTCACGCAGTCTCTTTTCGAGGACTTCATACTCGTAGACGGTAGTTTCCTGGAATATCTCGGGGTCTGCCTTGAAAGTTACAGACGTACCTGTTTTATCGGTAGTACCGATGATTTTCAGAGGCTCGGTATAGTGACCTCTGTCGAAATGCTGGAAGTGGATATTCTTGCCGTCATAAACGGTAAGTTCCAGATACTCCGAAAGCGCATTAACGACTGATGCACCAACGCCGTGCAGACCGCCTGCGACTTTATATCCGCCGCCGCCGAACTTTCCGCCTGCGTGCAGGATAGTATAAACGACGGTAGCCGCAGAGATGCCCTCTTTCGGGTGGATACCTGTCGGGATACCACGTCCGTTATCGGTGACTCTGATGATATCGCCTTCAAGGATCTCGACATCTATCTGTGTACAATAGCCTGCGAGTGCCTCGTCGATAGCGTTGTCAACTATCTCGTAAACAAGGTGGTGCAGACCTCTTGTACCTGTCGAGCCGATATACATACCAGGTCTTTTTCTGACAGCTTCAAGTCCTTCGAGCACCTGTATCTGATTTTCGTCATAGTTGTTGCTCTTATCCACCTGTGAGATGTTTTCCAAATTGTTATCCAAGATATTATCCTCCTGTTTTGGTATAGATATTATTGTCTTTATTCAAAGCGTTCAGCCTTATTTTCTAATGTGAATATCTGCGGTGTCTTTTCAGCAGCGTTGAACACGCAAGCTGGGAGATATAGACTGTTTCGGTAAGGTCTTTATCGAGGCAGACGACAAAGCTCTTTGGCATTTCGTAGGTGCAGTTGACGACTCTTGCATTTTTTGATGCAAAGTTCAGAAACTGTTTTGTTATCTGCGAAACTGACGAATTTTCGATATCGAATATGCCGATAATGTCCTTTTCGTTGACTATATAGTCGTTGCCGAGATGAAGATACATCAGTCTTTCTTTTCCTTTCGCTTATGCGTCTTTATCCTGCCGCCCTCGATATTGTAAAGTCTGCCGTGCTGGTTCTTTTCAAACTGGATATTCTTTTCGCAGCAGGTGATAAAGACCTGCATACCGCCTATTTTTGAAAGCACGAACTTTTGTCTGTTCGCATCAAGCTCGCTGAGCACGTCGTCGAGCAGAATAACGGGCGCGTCGTCTGTTTCCTGCTTCAAGATATACGCTTGTGAGAGCTTTAACACCAGCGCTGCTGACCTATGCTGTCCCTGCGACGCAAACTCACGGCAGGAAAGACCGTTTATCTTTGAGACAAGGTCGTCTCTGTGCACGCCTTTCATTGTAAAGCCTGCTCTGATATCCTCATCGAGATTTTTTTTGAGCACGTCGAGGTATTCTCTTGCGAGGTCGCCTGCAAAGTCTTTTCTGCCCTCGAGTTTTGAAAAGACTGTTGAATAATAGCTGACCTCGAATTTTTCCTTGCCCTGCGAAATTTCGCCGTAGAGCTTAGCGGCATTTGTATTTAAAATTTTGGTATAGTTATATCTTAAAAGTGAGATATACGAGCCGAGCTGCGCAAGCTGTGTATCCCAGCCGTCAAGCTCGTCGCGTGAGCTTTTTCCGAACGAGATGCTTTTGAGCAGCGCGTTTCTGTGCTCGATTATTCTTTCATACTTTGCGCAGACGCCGTTATAATTGTTTTTTATCTGGCTTACGCAAAGGTCGAGAAACTGTCTTCTGTTTTCGGGCGAGCCTTTTGAGATCTCAAGGTCTTCGGGAGTAAACACGACACAGTCGAGCTTTCCGAACAGCTTAGCTGGGTTTTTGACCTTGATGCCGTTAAGGAAAAGGCTTTTATCTTTAAGATTGCTTTTATCCATTGCATAGCGCACGGTCTGTTCACGCACGCTGTCCTGAAATGACACCTCGATAGACATATTGTCCTTGTCAATGCCTATCATGCCTTTATCCTTGGTGCTGCGGAATGAGCGCACGCCTGTACACAGCCAGACAGCCTCTATAAGATTTGTTTTGCCCTGTGCATTTTTTCCCCAGAAGATATTAAGCTCCTCGTGGGGAGTTATATCGACTTTTTTGAGGTTTTTAAAGCCGTCGGCACAAATTCTCGTTATATACATAAAAACTTAGTTTGTCACAAGTATCTCGGTATCAAGCTCGTCTATCTGCACTCTGTCGCCCGGGCGAATTTTCTTGCCGCGCATTGTGCAAATTTCTCCGCCGACTTTGATTCTTTCCTCGGCGATTATCTCCTTTGCGATGCCGCCTGTTTCAACGACGCCCGCAAATTTGAGCAGCGAATCGAGCTTGATGAACTCGGTCTTTATTTTTATTTCAACTGTTTTCATTTAAAATCAATCCTTAGGCAGTCTTACAGGCAGCACGAGGTAGGTGTAGCTGTCCTTATCGTCGCAGGAGACTATCTTCATAGGCAGCAGGCTTCCGTTCATCTGAAGCTTTACTCTGTCCTCGTCGATAACTTTCAGCGGGTCGAGCAGGTATTTGCACTTGAAGCCTATCTCGATAACAGGACCTGTGATAACTGCGCTTATTTCGTCGGAAATCTTTCCGACAGAGGTTTTGCAGTTTATTTTGAGTGTATTATTTTCAAAGTAGCATCTTACCGGTGAGGGTGCTCTGTCGTTGATGATGAGCATTGTTCTTTCAAGTGTTGCGATCAGCTGCTTTCTGTCAACAACGACCTCTGTTTTGCTTTCTGTGGGGATAGCTGATTTATACGGGTGGAACTCGCCCTCGAGCAGTCTTGAATAAACGAGGTAGCCGTTAATTTTGAAGATGATATGTTTGAGTGTCGGGCAAAGCTCTGCGGTGTCTTCCTCGCTGTCAGACAGCAGCTCTGTTACCTTTGAAAGCGTAACGGCGGGAACAACAAAGCTCTTTGAGCCTTCATACTTGATAGGTTCGTATCTTACTGCGAGGCGGTAGCCGTCTATTGCTGCGAGAACCAGCCTGCCGTCCTCTATCTCAAAAAGCTCGCCCTTTAAGATAGGCTTCATATCTGTTGTTGCAACGGCAAAGACAGACTGCTCTATCATATTTTTGAGCACAGGCTGGGAGACTTTTATGCTGTCGTCTGAATTTACTATCGGAAGGTCGGGATATTCGTCTGAATTCTGAGCCACGAGATTGAATGTGGTCACGCCGCTTGAAACTGTTACCTGATAGTTGCTGGATATCTCAACGAGAACTATATCCTCAGGCATTTTTCTGAGCATATTGGAAAACAGTCCTGCATCAATGATGCACTGTCCGATATCAGAGCTTTCGACGTTAACTGTCGTTCTGATGCCTATCTCCATATTGTAGCCTGTAAGCTCGAGGTCGCTTTTTTCGAGTCTGAGCTTCATTCCTGCAAGTGCAGGGAAAGGCGCTTTTTCGGAGATAGCTTTAGAGACGTTGTTAACTGCGTCAATAAGCACTTTCTTCTCGCAAGTGAATTTCATCTTAATATCTTCCTTTCATCTTTGGATATTTTAAGGGGTAGTTATTTCAACATTGTAAGCTGTTCTGGGACAGTGGGTTTTGCTGTTGTTAAACAACTAACTATATGTGTTTTTAGTCTTAGTATTAGTGTGTGTTGATAATGTTGGTAAAGCTGCGAAAACGTTTTAGAAGCGGTTTTGGGAGTGGTGAGTTTTTAGGGGAGAGATGTTGATAAAATGTTAGCTGATTTGAAAGTTCAAATGTGGTTTGAATGGTTGAAAAAGTGTTTGTTGAATGTTAGAAAAATTGTGCAAAATCCGAGCTTATTTTTCATTTTTCAAAGTTGTTTTCACAGGACTTTTGTGTTAAAAAAGTTTAGTGATATTTGAAAACTTGCTGTTAAAGGCATTTTCAAACGATATTTTTGTTGAAAAGTCTGTTGAAAAAGTTTAAAAGTCTCAAAAATTACACTGATGTTCAGTTGTCCCTGAGATTTTTGATGATGTCGTCAACGTTATCTTTAAGAGCCTTGTTTGTGCTCAGCAGCTGGTCTATCTCGTTATAGTGGATAGTCATTGTTGAGTGGTTTTTGTTGAGCGCTTCACCTATCTGGGTGAAGGTCATGCCCTTTACGTTTTTCATAACGTAGATGGTTATTTTTCTTGCAAGGGATATTTTAGCCTGTCTGTTCTTTGAGAGGATATCCTCGGCGGTAACGTCGAACGCGTCGGCAACGTCGCCGATTATCCTGTCGACAGTTATCTCTGCGGGGTGGTTCTCTATCATTATCTCCTTGGTGACTCTCTGTGCCATAGAGATAGTAGGCTGTTCATTTGTATACATTGTAAGGGCTTTTATCTTCTTGATAGTGCCCTCTATCTGACGGACATTGCTCTTTATCTTTTCAGCGATTATTCTTGTAACGCTTTCTGAAAGGTGCAGGTCAAGTCTTTCAGCTTTGTTCTTGATGATAGCCATTCTTGTTTCAAGGTCAGGCGGTGTGATATCTACCTGCATACCGTTTGAAAGTCTTGACTGAATTCTGTCCTGCAATTTTGAAATCTTGCTGGGGTGGATGTCAGAGGTGAGCACTATCTGCTTGCCTGCGTTATACAGCTCGTTGAATGTATGGAAAAACTCCTCCTGCATTCTTTCCTTGCCTGCGATGGTCTGGATATCGTCTACCAGCAGGAAGTCTGCATTTCTGTATTTATCGTGGAAGTTTACTGTATCCTTTGTTTCGATAGCCTTTACCAGTTCGTTGATGAACGATTCGCCTGTGGTATAGACTATTTTCAGCTCGGGGTTATTTTTCTTTACGTCGTACTCGATAGCTTTCATAAGGTGGGTCTTGCCGAGTCCCGAATCGCCGTAGATAAGCAGGGGATTGAAAAGCATCGTGTTGAAATCCTGCTGTTCGGTGTTGTTGTTATATCTGTTTGCAACAGTTTTTGCAAAGGCAAAGGCGAGCTTGTTCGATTCGCCCTGCACGAAATTATCAAAGGTGAGAAGATTGGTAAGGTTGTCCGAATACTTGGCGGGCGTTACGCTGACGTCGCTGTCGTTTTCTTCCTCTTTGGCTTTGACAAGTATCTTTACCTCAACGTCAAAGCCCATGACTTCTTTGAAAGCCTCGTGGATGACTTTGCCGTAGTTATTTTCGGTTGTATTTTTAGTGAACTCGGAATCTGCAAGCAGATAGGCGGTGTTGTTCTCGAACTTATACGGTTCAAGAATCTTTATCCACCTGTTGTAGCCGGGTTCGCTGACCGTTTTACAGTCGTGGCAGTATTTCAGAACTTCCAGAAATACGTCGTTGAATGTATCCATTTATATTTTCCTCCATAATAGCCCTATTGGTATTTTTTCATATCTCTATTCTCTCTGAGCAGGCTGCCTCACACCCACAATTTTTGTCAGAAAATAACAAAAGGGCATACTGCTCAATTCTAAATAATTATATCACAAATCTAATCGGATTTCAAGCATATATATATAATTAATAGTATTTTTTTCGCGTGCTTTCAAAAGGCTGAAAAATATACAAAATAGGCTAATTTTTCGGAATTTTCGGTCTATATGTTGTAGTTATAACAATTTGATTATTATGAGTACACAAAAAATTTAAGAAAAACTGCACAAAAAGACTTTCAAAAGCTGTGCAAAAGGCAAAAAAACTTGCGAAAAGGTCTTGACAAATGGCTATCAAATGAGCTATAATGTAAAATTACAAGGGCTATGTCAAGATTTATCACTTGTCAGTCCGCATAAATAAGGCTGATGATAGTGATATTTGTAAAAGATATTGCTTGGACAGGTCTATGGAAGGAGGATAAACTATAATGTTGAGAACATACCAGCCTAAGAAGCTTCACAGACAGAAGGTTCACGGTTTCAGAAAGAGAATGGCAACTGCTAACGGCAGAAAGGTGCTTGCAAGAAGAAGAGCAAAGGGCAGAGCAAGACTCAGCTACTAATTTTCCGCAAGTTTTATGCTGTGATGTCGTCCGCCAATTCGGCGGAGGACAGGCTGCTGTTTCGGCAAGAAAAAGACGAGCCGAAGTTTCAGGGGTAAAATCTCGGTGAACTTTACAAAAAAGTTTAAAGGCGCTTTCCCCTATCGACCGACCTTTACCATTCAGAAAATTGAAGGGTATAAGGTCGTTTTTAGTTTTTTGACATAACGGTAAGAAATCAAGAGAAAAGACAGATGTTATTTACAGCTATCTTAAAGGATAACAGCGGGTTCATGCGCTGTTACAAAAAAGGAAGACGCGTCAGCTGCGATTGGCTGTGCGTGCACTTTTTCCCGAACAATATGCCCTGCTCAAGACTCGGTATAACCGCAGGAAAAAAGCTCGGCAACGCTGTGACGCGAAACAGGGTCAAGCGTATCATAAGAGCAGCTTACCGCCTGTGCGAACAGGACTTGCCTATCGGATACGATATAGTGTTCGTCGGCAGAAACGGTGTGCAGGACAAGACAAGCTGCGACGTGCAGGGATTTATCAGCGAAAGGCTGGTAAAGGAAATAAACAAACCCTTTGAAAAGAAACAGGGTTTTGTACCGAAAAAGAAAAAACAATAATGAAATATTTAGCGCAGTTATTGGTAAAGTTTTATCAGAAATTCATAAGTCCGCTTTTTCCGGCGAGATGTAAGTATTATCCGTCCTGCTCGGCTTATTCGGTGCAGGCGTTCGGCAAGCACGGCTTTTTCAAGGGTCTGCTGCTGACGGTGTGGAGGCTGCTGCGCTGTAACCCGTGGAGCAACGGGGGTGTTGACTACGTGCCTGATAAGTTTACGTGGTCGTATTTCAGACGAAAGAAAAATCAAGTAAGTAAGTAAGTAAGGTCAGAAAAGTCTGACTGATTTGGTTTAGCGTATAATGTGTATGGAAAAGTACACATAAAATAAGGAAAGTAAATTGGAGGACAATAATGGGTATAATCGCGATCCCTTTGGGATGGATAATGAAAGGTCTTTACTATGTTGTAAAGAACTATGGTATTGCACTTTTACTGTTTACATTCGTAACAAGACTTATTATCTTCCCGCTGGCTATCAAGCAGCAGAAGAGCACGGCAAAAATGGCACTTATCGCGCCTGAGCTTGAAAAAATCAAGAAAAAATACGGCAAGAACCAGCAGAAGATGCAGGAAGAGCAGATGGCTCTTTATGCAAAGACGGGTATCAACCCGATGGCAAGCTGCCTGCCGATGATAGTAACGATGGTCATTCTTTTTGCACTTATCCCTATCATCTACGGACCGCTGACCTACATCTCAAATGCTGATAAGGATGACCTGAACGATTCAAACAGCCTTATTGCAAATGTTTATATCGTTTCAAGCGACCTGCACAGCGACGACAACGTAAAGTACGTTGACGAGGAGCTTAAAAAGCTCTATGACGACAAGAAGATAACAGATGACGAAAAGAAAGAAATCGACGAGAAAAAGACGGTTCTTGAAAAGTATCTGTTTTTGTTTGAAAAGAGAGACGGCAAGACAGGCGACGACCTTTATACTGCTCTTTCTGATTACTACACCAACGAGGACAACTGTAAGAACGCTTCAAAGGCACTTAAAGACGAGGACAAGCTGACCAAGAAGGTCAACGAGGCTATCAAGAAGCACACTGATATTGACGCATTTATGCTCAACGAGGAGTACATCTCAAAGAACCTCGTTACATCACGTCCTGAGCTTATGACATTCTCGTTCGTAAACAAGGACGGCGGAAAATACAAGGATATCCTGCCTGAGTCTGTAATAAGCGCGGCAGAGGATATCGACTACAAGAGCTTTGGTCTTGATATGGGCGTTATCCCGTCATTCAAGGATATGACATGGATAATCCCGTTCGCATCATTCATTCTCCAGGTCGCTGTAACTATCGTTTCACAGTACCTGCAGAAGAAGTATAACCCAGCCGCAAGAAGTCTTGGTATGGGTATGAAGATAACATTCATAATCCTGCCTGTATTCTCACTGTGGATCGGTTTCAGCTACCCCGCAGGTCTTGGTCTTTACTGGTGCTATTCTTCACTTATGGCTCTTATTCAGACTATCGTGCTCAACGTTATCTACAACCCTGCAAAGATGCAGGCTCTCGTTCAGGCAGAGGCTGAAAAGAACAAGAAGAACGGCAAAAAGACAATGTTCGCAAAGATGGCTGAGCAGAATCTTGAAAGAATGGGCAAAGCGCCTGTTTCTGACGATGATGATGACGAGGACGGCGAGGAAAGAAAGCTCTCAAAGGCTGAAAAGGCTGCCGAGGATCGCCGCAAGATAGCTGCCGCAAGAAAGCGTATGGCTGAGAAATACGGCGAGGAATATCAGGAATTTGCTGACGAGGAAGAGGAAGAGGACAAGCCTAAGCCTCAGCAGGGAAGCAAGAAGAAAAAGAAAAAGAATAACAACAACAATAGCAACAACAATAACAAAAACAGCAGCAGCGAGCAGAACGCTGAGGCTGAGAGCGACTCCGAGGAAGCTGACGGCGAAAGCGCAGAGGAAACATCTGACGAGAAATAATCCCCATTATGCACACTTTCGGAGCCGCATTGCGACTAAATGCCCGCAAATAAGGGCATACAGGCTCCGTTTGATATAGTGAAATATTTTATCGAGAGGAGAAAAGATAAAGTGAAACAGGTTTTTACCGCAGCAAGCGTTGAAGAAGCTAAGCAGCTTGCAGCAGAAGTGTTCGGCACAAGTGAAGATAAGATCACTTTCAACGTGCTGGAAGAGCCGAAAAAGGGACTTTTCGGAAAAGTAAAGGGAGAGGCTAAGGTCGAGGCTGAATACAGCGAGACTAAGACAGATATAGCTGTTAAGTATATTAAGAGCGTGCTTGAAGCTATGGAAGTAACAAATGCAACAGTTGTGGCACAGGAAAACGAGGACGGCGCTGTTATTGAAATAAATGGCGACGGCTTTGAGGAGATGCTCGGCAAAAAGGGCGAGCTGCTCGACTCATTACAGTATCTTTCATCACTGGTATGCAACAAGATCGACAAGGAGTATTTCAGGATCTCTACCGACTGCAACGGTTTCAGAGAGAAGAGAAAGGCTCAGCTTGAGGAGCTTGCAAGAAAGATCGCAAACAACGTTAAGAAAAACGGCAGAAGCTCTGCACTTGAGCCGATGAACCCATACGAGAGACGCATCGTTCACGCTGCGGTTTCCGAGATCGAGGGCGTAACGAGCCAGTCTAAGGGCGAGGAGCCATACAGAAAGGTAATCATCTCGTCGACAAACCCGAGAAAGTTTGACGACAGAAGCGGCTTCAAGAGAGGCGGCAGAGGCAGAAGAAACGGCGGCGGAAGAGGCGGTCGTTCCAAGGGCTTCGACATCACAACGAGCTTTGAAAAGGACTACAAAAAGCCAAAGCCGGAAGATTCAATGAAAGGCGCAGGCTTGTACTCAAAGATAGAGTTCTGATAACTGAAAAAAATGTGGGCTGTTTCGGCAGCCCGCTTTTTATTTATATTTGTGAATCTGAATAGGGCAAACCCTTCGGGTGCGGTTATCAATAATATCTGAAACAATTATTTATTATTTCCAAGTGGATTTATTAAAAGTCGTTGACAAATTATCAGATTTATTGTAAAATATACAGTAGCAAAGTGTGTACAAACGCCAATGAGATTGTTTGTTTTGCACAAAGTGCGGGTGGGTATATCCCACATAATCACCAAGAACGAAATAAAATCTATAAATGAAAGGTAGGATCAATATGTACGATTACGAAAGACTTGAACAGTATGCACTCAAAATAAGCACGAAAATAGGCTTTCAGCCGAAAATAGGACTTGTGCTGGGCACCGGTCTTGGCGAGCTTGCAGAGAAGATAACTGTCGTTTACGAAGTTCCGTTCACCTCGCTGAGCGGTTTCCCTGTTTCGACTGTTGAAGGTCACATAGGTCATTTCCTGTTCGGCTATCTTGAAGATGTGCCAATCGTTTGTATGCAGGGCAGAGTCCACTACTACGAGGGCTATTCGATGGAAGATGTCGTTCTGCCGATAAGATTTATGGCGGTAATGGGCGTTGAGAGCGTTATTCTCACAAACGCTGCGGGCGGTATCAACCCAGAGTTCAACGTGGGCGATATTATGGTGATAACCGACCACATTGCGACATTTGTGCCAAATCCGCTTATCGGAAAGAACATTGACCAGCTGGGCGTTAAGTTCCCTGATATGTCAAAGATCTATGATGAGCAGATGAGACAGGCGTTTGTGACGGTGGCAAAGCAGAACGGCATACCTGTAAGAGAGGGTGTTTACATTCAGCTGACAGGACCGTCGTTTGAGTCGCCGGCGGAGATAAAGATGTGCGGCATACTCGGAGCTGACGCTGTGGGAATGTCCACCGCATGTGAGGCTATCGCAGCACGTCACGCAAAAGTAAAAGTCTGCGGACTTTCGTATATTTCAAACCTTGCAGCAGGACTTACCGACAAGGAGCTTTCCCACGAGGACGTTCGCTGGGCATCAAAGTTCAGTGCGGAAAATGTTGAAAAACTGCTCAGGGGTTATCTGAGGAGCATTAAAGAGTAATGAGAGAAATTGAAGTAAAAAAGGTCGAGGAGCTTGTAAGGGAGCTTTGCATAAAGGCTAACCTTTATCTCCCCGAGGATATGCAGCAGTGCATCTGCGCAAACGCAGAAAAGGAAAAGTCACCCGTCGGCAAAAACGTGTTCGGCGACATAATCGACAATATCAACGTTGCCCGTGAGCAGACTATACCCATCTGTCAGGACACGGGAATGGCTGTTATCTTTATGGAGGTCGGTCAGGATGTTCACTTTGTGGGCGGCGACATAAACGAGGCGCTCAACAGAGGCGTTTCAAGAGGCTACATCGACGGCAGACTGCGCTGTTCGATAGTTTCCGACCCGCTGGAGAGAGTCAACACGGGCGACAACACGCCGCCTGTGGTGCATCTGACTTTTGTTTCGGGGGACAAGGTGAAGATAATGGTTGCACCAAAGGGCTTTGGCAGCGAGAATATGAGCCAGCTTAAAATGATGACACCGAGCGTTACTCACGACGAGATTGTTGACTGGGTGGTCGAGGTCGTTGCAAAGGCAGGGTCTAATCCGTGTCCGCCTATCGTTATCGGCGTGGGCATCGGCGGCGACTTTGAAAAGTGCGCATATCTGGCAAAGAAAGCGCTTTGCAGGAACGTTTCACAGCGCAACCCGAAAGAGCTTTACGCACAGCTTGAAGCAAAAATGCTTGAAAAGATAAACAAGCTGGGTATCGGTCCGCAGGGATTCGGCGGAACGCAGACCTGTCTTGCGGTAAACATTGAGCAGGCTCCGACGCACATCGCAGGCTTGCCTGTTTCGGTGAACGTGGGCTGTCACGTTACGCGTCACGCAAGCGGCGAGATCTAAGCAAAAAAATCACGGTTTTTCGGGGGAAGGGCGATTTCTTTTCCCCGAAAAAAGCCGTTTTGAGCGGCTGTCTTTTTGTGAAGGCTTTTTCTGAAAAAAAGCGCAGAGAGAGCTTTCACAGCAAGACAGATCTTACAGGGCGGAAAGATAGAAAAACCGCCCGAAAAAACAGAACAAAAATGGGGACTTACAGGAGAATTCAGCAAGCGGTGCTAAGCGCCGAATAAACGGATATAATATTACTGTTCAAGGGCAGCGTGATTGCCCTTTGTGATTTTGTTTCTGAGGAGAAATCGGTATGTTTATCCCCAAGATATACCGCGCCTGCAAAAGGTCGGTGTTCTGGTTCTTTGCGTTCGTTTTCGGACTTGAAGCGGCGTTCAAGAGCCTGCTGCATGCGATAAGCGGATATGTGTCGCAGAATATACTTATAATCGCAGATATGACGTGGGCTGCGCTGATGATAACCGCAGTAACGGTCTTCCCGATCTATGTTCTCGTGGCAAAATTCGAGGTCAGCGGCAGGGAGATCAAGCTGCGCAAGGGATTTTTTATCCTCTCGCACCAATACGTTCCGACAAGCTCTGTTATCAGCGTAACTACCGTGCTGACGCCGCTGAGCGTTATAACGGGGTTTAATTTTGTTGTGCTCAACTGCCCCGGTGCAAAGAGCATCATGCCGTTTCTGACAAGAAAACAGGCGAGGGAGATCTCCGAAACTGTCAACGAGGCGATCCGCCGCAGGCTTGAAAGCAGCGGAGGTGAGCTGCCGTGAGCGAGATCTCAAAAAAAGACCTTAAAGTGCTCGCAAAGGAGTTTTTGTCGTTCCGCCAGCACCCCGTCAAGATAATCAAATATATGGCGAGATATCTGTGGCTGCTTTTGCTGTCGCTGGCAAAATATCTTCTTGCGACGCAGTTTGACATAAAGAGCTGGCTGGAGGCGAACTGGTTTGACCTTGTTATCCTGCTGGTGATACTGCTGTTTGCGCTGACAAGATGGATACTTGTTTATTTCGAGCTGGGCGAGGACTGCATAATCGCGCACACGGGATTTATGGGAATGACACGCACTATCGTGTATTTTGAGGACATTTCGTCGCTGTCGCTGTGTCAGGGACCGATAGCGTATATCCTGCACAGCTGCTCGGTATATATCGACACGGACGCTCACTGCGTACAGTCGTCGGACATACGCATTGACCTGACAAAGTCAAAGGCGATGGAGATTTACCACATCGTTGCGCAAAAGGCAAAGGCGCAGCCGGGGTTTGTTTTCAAGCCGCCGAAAAAGCAGATGTTTATTTTCTCGCTTTTGTTCACGTCGGCGATTTCGGGAACGATCGTGCTTCTGACGATACTTTATCAGGCGTATATCATCACCGACAGCGAGATAAGCAGGCGTTTGCTTGACGAGGTGGGCACGCAGATAGAATTTATCGAGCGCTCGGGCATCGAGCTGTATTTTCTTGCGGCAGGGCTTATCATCGGCGCGGTGTGGCTGATGTCGTTTATATCAAATCTTCTGCGGCACTGGGATTTTACCTGCAAGCGCGGAAAGAACTTTGTGCGCATACGCAGCGGAAAAGGCGAGCGCAGGCATCATCTTCTGCGGCGCAGGTATATGAATTATCTCGATTTTACGCAGTCGTTCTTTATGCGGATGTTCAACATCTGCTCGGTGGAGGTTTCCTGCACGGGCTACGGCAAGCGCCGCAAGGAGATAAGCGCGCTTATCCCGATAACGACCTCGAAAGACGCTGTGCACAGCGCAAAGCTGATTGCGCCCGAATTTTCTCTGTGCAAGCCGCAGGTGAAAACGTCAAAGGCTTGCATACCCGGATTTATCGTGCCGCCTGCACTTTCGGCGGCTGTTCCGCTTGCAGTGGGCACGCTTATGCAGTACCTTTTCCCGTGGCGCAAGTCGCAGATAGTATTCATCGAGATAATGGTGGCTTTGCCGCTTATCTGGATGACGATAGTAAAATGCGAGGCGGCGGTGTCGACCTCGATGGGTTTTGAGGGCGAGCACGTTACGCTGTCCTACTGCCGCTGGTACACGTTCCACAAGATAGCGCTCAAGCGCGCGAACATCACCAAGGTCACGATACGCAGAAACCCGCTGGCACGGCTTTTCGGAACGTGCACGGTGATTTTCTACACGACAGGTGAGGGCTTCCGCAGGCACCTTGTCGGCGGAGTGAATTACAAAACAGCACTGAAAATACTCAAAGAAAACGGGTACAGCTTTATTGCTGACAGTGATACTGACAGCGAATAGCCGGAGGAAACTCTTTTGGAGAAGACCTACACCAAGAGAATACCCACAACTATTTACTGACGGTAACTTACAAAGTATTAGTTTTTGCACCCGAAGGGGTTTTAGGGGGCGACCGGAAAGCCCCCTAAATGAAAACATCACTATGAGAGGAGAGACTGACTGTTATGCCGAAATTTGAAGCCGGAATGGAAAGTATGCTGGATATGTTCGTGTTCGAGACGGGCGACCTGCTCGAAAAGCTCGACGATATCCTTATGCGCACCGAACAGGAAGAAACCATCGGCACGGAAGAGATAAACGAAATTTTCCGAACGATGCACACGATAAAAGGCTCGGCGGCGATGATGGGCTTACAGAACATGTCCACGCTCGCTCACGCAGTCGAGGATCTTTTCTACATCATTCGTGATGACCCGAATGTGAAATACGACAAGCCGGGTCTTTACGAGCTTTTGTTTGCAAGCTCGGACAATCTGAAAAATGAGCTTGACAACATACAGGACGATGATATCCCTCTGACCGATTTTTCGGAGCTTGAGGGCAAGATACACGCTTTTGCGGCGCAGATGAAGGGCGAGGGTGCTCCTGCGGCGGCAGATGCGGGCGGTGCGTCGGGCGGCGATGACATTTCGCAGTATTTCCCCGATGACGAGGACGAGAGCATACTGACCTACCGCGTGACCTATCAGGAGACCTGTGCGATGCCGTCTGCGAGAGGCTTTGTGCTTCTGCGAGGTCTCGGGCAGATTGCCGAGGTGTGCTCGACGGTGCCTGTTGATCTTGACGAGGACAGTGCCGATGATGAGATAAAGGCGCACGGACTTATCATCAAGCTGATAACGGACGATGCAAAGAAAGTCCTTGAATTTTTGGAAGACGGAATAAATGTTGAAAAGGCAGAGCAGCTGCACAAGCCCGACAAGAGCGCAGCGCCTGCACCTGCTCCTGCGCAGCCTGTACCTGCTGCACCGACTCCCGAACAGGCAGAGGCAGCGGTCAGCGAGGCAAAGGCGCAGCAGGCTCCCAAGCAGCCGCCGAAAAAGCCTGCCGAAAAGCACGAACAGAGCCTTATCACCGTCAATCTTGAAAAACTCAACCAGCTGCTTGACCTGGTTGCAGAGATAGTCATTACGCAGGGCAGCGTGACGTCGAGTCCTGATTTGAAAGACTTAGGCGTTGACCTTGACCGCTTCAACAAGTCGGCGCGTGAGCTGAAAAAGCTGACGGACGAATTGCAGGACTCGGTAATGAGCATACGAATGGTGCCTGTTTCGGTGGCGTTCCAGAAGATGAACAGAGTTGTGCGCGATATGAATCAGAAGCTGGGAAAGGGCGTAACACTGCTGTTTGAGGGCGAGGACACAGAGGTCGACAAGAGCATTGTTGACATACTCAACGACCCGCTTATGCACATCACGAGAAACGCTGTTGACCACGGAATCGAGCTGCCCGAGGAGAGAGCTGCGGCGGGGAAGACAGAGCCGCCGACGGTGACGCTCTCGGCTGGGTATGATTCGGGCGAGGTGGTTATCGCCTGCCGTGACAACGGTGCGGGAATGGACAGGGCAAAGATTCTTGCCAAGGCGAAGAAAAACGGCTTGCTGACACGTCCCGAGAACGAATACACAGATAAGGAAGTTTACGCATTTACCGTAGCTGCGGGATTTTCGACAAACGAAAAGATAACCGAGTATTCGGGCAGAGGCGTTGGAATGGACGTTGTAAAAAAGAACATTGAAAAGGTCGGCGGAAAGCTAATTGTTGACTCGGAATTCGGTGTCGGCTCGGTGTTCACGATACGCATACCGCTGTCGCTGTCGATAATTGACGTGCTCAGCGTGCAGGTGGGCGAAAACAGCCTGTCCGTGCCGATAAGCGCGGTGCAGGAGGCGTTCTCCTGCAAGGCGGACAACTACATTTTAGACCCTGACGGCAACGAGTTCATTATGTTCCGTGAGCAGTGTCTGCCGCTGATAAGGCTCAGCGAGCATTTCGGCTTGCAAAGCGACGTTCACGACGTGGAAAAGGGCATAATGCTCTGCTGCAAAGAGGGTGAAACGAGTGCGGTGCTGTTTGCTGACAGCATCATATCCGACCAGCAGATAGTTGTAAAACCGTTCTCGCCGCTGCTTTCTGATTATCCTCTGAAAGAGGCAGGAATGAGCGGATGTTCTATCCTCGGTGACGGAACGATAACGATAGCTCTTGACATCAAGGAGATACTAAGACCCTTTATGAAGGAAGAAAAAGCATAGGAAAGGAGAGGTATGAATGGCTTTTACCGAGCGTGACAGCGAATTTGAGCAAAGCGGCGGAAAGATACTGTCGTTTTTTGCAGACAACAAATTCTATGCCTTTCTGATAACCGACGTCACGGACATCATTGAGATACCCGAGATAACCTATGTACCGACGCTTCCCGAGCACATAAAGGGGATAATGAACCACCGAGGCAAAGCTATCCCTGTGATAGATTTTGCGATCAGGATGAACCTGCCAAAGCCTGTTTACACCGACAGAAGCTGCGTTATCGTGGTCGAGATAGGTGCGCATCAGGCGGGGATAATGGTGGACAGGGTATCGGACGTTGAGGACATAACGCCCGAGATGATAGCGCGCTCGCCGATAGAGAACGGCACGGTGAAGTTCTTTATCACCGAGAACAAAAAGCGCATCTCGCTGCTTGACGCGGAGCGTCTTGTCAGGGAAAAGAGATAAAGGTGAAAGGAGTTTAGGGGAAGAAATGAAGTATGAGGTGAACGACCCCGTCAGGCTTACTGACGACGGCAGGGCGATACTTGCGATAGACCAGACGCTTCTGCCCGACCACATAGCGTACATACGCCTTGAAAGCCCCGAGCAGATGTACGGGGCGATAAAGAACCTGCAGGTGCGCGGTGCGCCGTGCATAGGCATTTTTGCCGCATATGCGATGTTTATACAGTCAAAGGTGTTTGCGCAGGTCTCGGCTGACAAGGAGAGCTTTTATCAGCAGCTGCACAAGTTTGCAAAATACTTGTCGCTGGCTATGCCGTCGGCGGTGGACTTGACGTGGGCGCTCAAGCGAATGGAGCGCACGGCTGCGAACAACATGCGCCGCAGCTTTGACACTATTGTTGAGGCTTTGCGCAAAGAGGCTGTTGAGATTCACGAGCACAACATTGAGACCTGCGAGGCAATTGCGAATTTCGGTTTGTCGCTGATAAACGACGGCGACGGCATACTGACCTACTGCAATGCTGGTGCGCTTGCGACATCACGCTACGGAACTGCGCTCGGTCCGCTTATCCTCGGCAGCGAAAAAGGAATGAGATTTGAGGCTTACGTCTGCGAGACACGCCCGATGCTGCAAGGCTCACGCCTGACCGCTTACGAGCTTTCAAACGCGGGCATAGACACGACGCTTATCTGCGACAACATGGCTGCGCAGGTGATGAAAGAGGGCAGGATAAAGGCGGTTTTTGTGGGCGCTGACCGCGTTGCCGCAAACGGTGACACTGTCAACAAGGTGGGTACGCTTACGCTGGCTATCCTTGCGAGGACCTACCGCATACCGTTTTACGTTTTCTGTCCGACCTCGACCATTGACCCCACCTGCGACGACGGAACGATGATAGACATTGAGGAGCGCGACCCCGACGAGATAAAGACGGCGTACTTCAGGTCGCCTGTTGCGCCTGCTTCGGTCAAGTGCTACAACCCGTCGGCTGATGTTACCCCTGCGCGCCTTATTACTGCGATAATCACCGAGGACGGCATAAACTACCCGCCGTACAGCTTTGGATAGACAGAAAGGATAGGACTATGATAAGATTTTACAATGGTTTGGTGCTGACGATGCAGGGCGGGGTTACGCCTGCGGCAGCAGAGGTCTGGGTAGACGGTGACAAGATTGCTTTTGTCGGCGCGCCCACCGAGCAGCAGCTTGCGGGTGCGTCATTTGAACGGCAGGTCGACCTGGGCGGCGACCTTATAATGCCGAGCTTCAAAAACGCGCACACCCACTCTGCGATGACGTTCCTGCGCTCGTTTGCAGACGGTTTGCCTTTGCACGAATGGCTGTTCGAGCAGATTTTCCCGATGGAAGCGAAGCTGGACGCTGAGCGCATTTACTGGTTCACGAAGCTGGCGATACTTGAATATCTGTCGTCGGGCTGCACGGCGGCGTTTGACATGTATTTTGAGCTTGACGCGTATGTGAGCGCCTGCACCGAGTCGGGTTTTCGCTGCGTTATGTGCAGTGCGGATTCGGGTGATGAAAAGGCTCTGACCGCGATAGAGGACGCTTTTTTGAAATACAACAAGCCTGACAGACCGTTTGTAAAATACATTCCGGGGCTTCACGCGGAATACACCTGCTCAAAGGAGCTTATCAGCGGCATTGGCGAGCTTGCGAGAAAATACAAAACGCCGACGACAGCGCACAACTCCGAGACGGCGTCTGAGGTGGCTGGCTGCATTGAGCGTTACGGTATGACGCCGACGGCGCTTTTGGAGAGCGTAGGTGCGTTTGATTTCGGCGGCGTGCAGTTCCACTGCGTACATCTCAGCGAGCAGGACATTGAGATTTTCAGGCGGCGCGGCATAACTGCGGTGCACTGTCCTGCGTCGAACTTGAAGCTGGCAAGCGGCATTGCTGACGTCAAGGCGCTGAAAAATGCGGGCATAAATATTGCGCTGGGCACGGACGGACCTGCCAGCAACAACGCGCTGGACATGTTCCGCGAGATGTATCTGATGAGCGTTTTGCAGAACATAAAGTACAATGACGCGGCGGCGTTCGACTCGCTTGATGTGCTCACGGCTGCGACTGTGGGCGGCGCGAGGGCGATGTATCTTCCCGACTGCGACGTTATCGCCGAGGGCAAGCAGGCTGACCTTGTTGTTATCGACCTGCACAAGCCGAACATGCAGCCTTTGCACAACATTCCCAAGAACATTGTTTACAGCGGCGGCAAGACGAATGTGCGGCTGACGATGTGCGCGGGCAGGGTGCTTTACGAACGCGGTGAATTCTTTATCGGCGAGCAGCCCGAGAAGATTTACGCAAAGGTGCAAAGTTTGGTTGATGAGATGAAATCTTGACACAAAAAAACCGACCTTGATGGGTCGGTTTTTGCTTTTAACATTATGCGCCGAGGAGTTTTTCTGCGCTTGCCAGCTTGACTGCTGTTGTAAAAATCTCAACGGCGAGTTTAAGCTCCTCAACAGGCGGATAGGACGGTGCTATTCTGATGTTCTTATCGCAGGGGTCTTTCTTATACGGGAACGTTGCGCCTGCGCCTGTGAGCACTACGCCGGCTTCCTTGCAAAGCTCAACAATGCGCTTTGCACAGCCGTCGAGTGAATCAAAGCTGATGAAATAGCCGCCGTTTGGCTTTGTCCAGCTGCCGATGCCGTAAGGTGCGACCTCTTTTTCAAGACCGTCGAGAACGGCTGCAAATCTCGGTGCGAGAAGTGCCTGGTGCTTTTTCATATGCTCTTTGAGACCCTCAAAGTTCTTGAAGAACTTAACGTGGCGCAGCTGATTGATCTTATCGGGACCAATCGTCTGCACGGTGAGCAGCGAGCGGATATAGTCTGCATTTGCCTTGCTTGATGCCATCATTGCGACACCTGCGCCTGCAAATGTAATTTTTGATGTAGACGCAAACTCGATAGCTCTGTCGGGGTTGCCTGCCTTTTCACACTCGGCGAGCAGGTCGAGCAGGGTGTCGGGAGTATCGCTAAGGTGGTGAACGCAGTAGGCGTTATCCCAGAAGATGCGGAAATCGTCAGCCTTTGTTTTCATATTTGCAAAGCGCTTAACGACCTCGTCGGAGAAGGTGATGCCTGTGGGGTTGCCGTACATCGGTACGCACCACACGCCCTTGATGCTCTCGTCCTCAGCGACGAGCTTTTCAATCATATCCATATCCGGACCGTCAGCGTTCATCGGGATATTGACCATCTCAAAGCCGAAAGACTCGGTCACGAGGAAGTGTCTGTCATAACCAGGACACGGGCACAGCCATTTGAGCTTGCCCTGGTCTTTCCAAGGCTTAGCGTCTTTGTTTACGCCAAAGAGCATGAATTTTGCCATCGTGTCATACATCATGTTAAGGCTCGATGCGCCGCCGATGATGAGCTGGTCGTTTGTGACATTGAGCATCGGTGTAAACAGCGCTTTTGTCTCGGGCAGACCGTCAACAACGCCGTAGTTACGGCAATCTGTTCCGTCGGCTGCAAAGCAGTCCTCTGACTTTACAACGGCAGTGAGCAGACCTTCTGTGAGGTCGAGCTGCTCGGCAGACGGCTTTCCTCTTGCCATATTCAGCGCAAGACCTCTTGCCTTGTACTCGTCATACTTCGCCTGTGCCTCGTTCTTAAAGGCTTCAAGCTCAGCCTTTGACATTTTCGTTAACTCCATAGCGTAAACCTCCATTTTAGTATCTTCCAATAATACATTGTACAGCAAAGCTGCCGATTTTGCAAGTCAAAAATGCAAATCCTGCAAAATTTCTGCTTTTTACACGAAGACAGGGTATCTTTTGGCTGGTTTATGGGCATAATCAATAACAGCTATGCAAAATGTTCACAAAATGAAAAACTCCCCGAAATATTGCGGGGAGTTTGAAAGCAATTACTTTGTGTTGTTCAGATTCCAGCGGAACGTGGATATCCTCTTTGCCTTGGTGTTGTCGATGTTCCAGTTGTAGAACGTGAACGTCGGGTCGAAATATCTGTAATCTGTCCTCATCTGTCCCTTGTTTACCGACAGCACGATGTTCGGGTTCTTCTGGATAACTGCGCCGACACGGTACTTTTTCTTTTCGTACTCGATTATCTCCGCAGCGGTGATGATCCTTGAGTCTGCGATGTTGTAAACGCCCTCGTATCTGCCCTCGGGGATACTGATGATGCCGTTGATGAAATCAACAAGGTTATACAGGTTGCAGAACGAATAGCCGTATTCACCGTCTTTATAGATATACGCAACGTTCTCCTTGGGATCGAATATCCTCTGGTGGAGATTGTCGGTGAACTCTGCGGTGTAGATAGGTGCTACTCTTGCGATAACGGGAACTGTCCTCGACTTCTTGGTCGCTTTCAAAAGCGCCTTTTCGCTGTCGAGCTTCATATTGGTATAGTTTGACACGCCCTTTTCCGGACAGGTCTCTCTGATCGGGTCTCTGCCTTTCTGGATGCCGTAGACCTGAGTTGTGGAAATAATGACAATGCTGGTACAGCCTGCTTTGACAGCCATATCATAGAGATATTTATCGGTGACCTTGCTCTGCTTCATCTCTTTATCCGAAACGAATGCGCCGAGGTCGTTATCTACGGTATTTGCAAGATGCACAAGGACATCTATGCCGTTTTCCGCAAACATCTGCTGCAAAGCTGCTTTGTTGGTGATGTCTGCCTGTGTGAAGATAAAATTGGGGTCTACACCCTGCAGGTCGCTGGGTTTGCTGTCAGTACCGACTACTTTGTGTTTCTTGCTCAGCAGGCTTGCAACGACGATCTTGCCTATCATGCCGCTGGCTCCGGTAACTAATATCGTTGACATAGTTGTCACTCCTTTCTAAGCGATTTGTAAATAAACCGCATAACTACGTAAATATTATAACACAATACTGTCTGTTTGAAAAGGTTTTTGATAGTTTTTTTGAAAAGTTTAGAATTAGTAAATAAAATCGCTTGCAGATTTTTGTGAAATATGTTAAAATTGATTACACAGCAAAAGACAATTATTTATATATTTGTACAGAACAATTGTTTTTACATAATTATCTGCACGATTGATTAATGACAGGTTTACACAATCGTAATTTATAGGAGAGCGCAATGAACACTATCAAGGACAATAAATTTGAGTTTTCTGACGATAACAAGCGTTATCACACATATAACTACTACCTCAAAAAGCGTTTCGGCAAAAAGGTGATGAAGATTCCGCTGAACGTTGACCTTGGGTGCCCCAACCGCGACGGCACAAAGGGCGTGGGCGGGTGCAAGTTCTGCTCGGCGCACCTGAGCGGTGAGTTTGCGGGTGACCCCTGCGACGATATCCGCACGCAGTTTGAAAATATCAAAACAATGATGAACAACAAGTGGGCGGACGGGCTGTATATCCCGTATTTTCAGGCTGGGTCGAACACCTATGCGCCTGTGGAGCGCCTGCGGCAGATGTACGAAACGGCGCTGTCTATCGAAAACTGCGTGGGAATGAGCATTGCCACGCGGGCGGACTGCATAGATGACGAAAAAGCGGCACTGCTCGGGGAAATCGCAAAGCGGACATATCTGACCGTCGAGCTGGGTCTGCAAACGGTGCACGACAAAACGGCGCTGGCAATGAACCGCTGTCACACATTTGCGGATTTCCTTGCGGGGTATGAGCTTTTGCGGAAAAACGCCGTGAACGTGTGCGTGCACATCATTGACGGCTTGCCGGGCGAGACTCACGAAATGATGCTGGAAACGGCGAGAGAGCTTGCGAAGCTCGACTTGCATATCGTCAAGATACATCTTCTGCACGTTCTGAAAAACACCGAGCTTGCGGCGATGTACGAGCGCGGCGAGTTCGACACGCTGACGATGCAGGAGTATGTGGACGTTGTCTGCGACCAGCTGGAGCTGTTGCCCAAGCAGTTCGTTATCGGGCGGGTGACGGGCGACGGTGCGAAAGACGAGCTTATCGCGCCGCTGTGGAGCCTGAAAAAGCTCTGCGTGATGAACGAGATAGATAAAGAACTTGGCAGGCGCTGTTCTTATCAGGGGATAAGGTTTGACAGATAAGGTCTGCGGTGGTATAATATCGGTGGTATATTAGCTTTGAAAGGGAGCGTTTAAAATGCAAAAAGCAATGAACATTTCTTACGAGATAGGCAACAAGCTGTATCTCAACATCACGAACAAATGCCCGTGCAACTGCACGTTCTGCATACGCAACAACGGTGACGGCGCTTACGGCTCCGACCCGCTGTGGCTGGAGCATCAGCCGACAATTGACGAGGTCATTGAAAACTTAAAGACCCGTGACCTTGACAGCTATGCGGAGATAATCTTCTGCGGTTACGGCGAGCCGACCTGCGAGCTTGAGATTTTAAAGACGACTGCGGCTTACATCAGAAGCGTGTCAAAGACGCCGATAAGGCTCAACACCAACGGTCTTGGCAATCTTGTCAACAAGCGTGACATTGCGCCTGATTTTGAGGGCTTGCTGGACACGGTATCCGTCAGCCTCAACGCGTCTGATTCAGAGGCTTACGACAAGGTGACCCGCCCGTCATTCAAGGGTGTGGACTGCTTTGAGGAGATGCTTAAATTTGCCGAGCGCGTGAAGCTGTTCGTGCCGAACACGATGCTGACGGTGGTTGACGTTATCGGCGAGGAAGAAATTGCAAAGTCGCAGGCTATCGCTGACAAGGTCGGCATTCAGCTGCGCGTGCGCGAATACGAGGCGTAAATTATGGATATAGAATACAGAAAGCTGACCGAAAATGAGCTTGAAACGTTTATTCAGATGCGCATAGCTCAGCTGCGTGAGGAGGGCGCAAAGGAAGATATCGACCTTGTGCCTGCGCTGAAAGATTACTACACACGGCACATGGCAGACGGCACGTTCGTTTCGTGGCTTGCGCTTGACGGCGAAAAGATAGTCGGCACAAGCGGAATGTCTATCGTGGAAAAGCCGCCTTACTTTGGCTGCCCGAGCGGAAAGATAGGGCTTTTGTCGAGTATGTTCACCGACGGTGCATACAGGCGCAGGGGCATTGCAAAGACGCTGCTTTCAAAGGTCGTTGACGAGGCAAGGCAGCGGGGCTGCGGCACAGTGCAGATAACGGCGTCGGATATGGGCGTGCTGCTGTACACGGATTTCGGTTTTGTAAAGAACAAGAATTTTATGCAGTACAAGCTGTGAGATAAAATGGGGAGGACAATAAAATGAAAAGAGAACTGGGTATTGCAAGATGTGGCTTGGCGTGCTGTCTTTGCAGCGAGAACGTGAAATGCAAGGGCTGCGGCGAAGACGGCTTTCTGGAACTTGACTGGTGCAAGGATGCCGAATGGTGCGAAAACAGGAAATGCTGTATTGCAAAGGACATCACGTCGTGTTATGAGTGCGGCGAAAAAGATTGCAGAAAAGGTCTTTTTGCCGAAAAGATAAAGCCGCTGGGCTTCACGGAGTTTGTTCGCCGCTACGGCAAAGAAGAACTGCTTGACTGCCTTGAACGCAACGAAAAGGCGGGCATAGTTTATCACCGCGAGGGCATAATGGGCGATTACGACGAGTTTGACGACGTCGAAAAGCTGATAGAGTTCATCAAGACGGGCAAAAGATAAGACTTGACAAGACGGTTTTTGTGTGCTATACTTTTTATCGTGGTAGCATATTAGCACTTTACCACGATGAAATGCGCAGGAGATATGGGGGAGACAAAAATGGAGTGTCCATACTGCAAAAAAGAGATGAAAAAGGGCATACTTTCGGGCGACGCGCGGCAGGGAATTGCTTGGAAAGAGGGCGACAAGAGGGCGTCTATGCTTGACAGAATGGGCGGTGCGCACCGCTTGACCGCGGCAAAGAGCAATCTTTCGACTTTCAAAATTGAGGCGCATTTCTGCGCGGACTGCAAAAAGATGATAATAGACACTGACGTTGCGAAATAAGCATGGGGGTAATTGGTATGGCAAAAAGCATCATATCTGCGGTACTTTTCGGAATTGGTATGAGCTGTATCTGGTGCGTGGCGCTTCATTCGGCAGCCGGCATCGGTCTGGGTATACTTTTTTGTGTGGCGTTTGCGATATCAACGGGACTTATCCACAAAGGCAGGGAAAAGACTGACAGCGAAAAAAATACAGATGAGGTAGTAAAATGAGTGAACAGCTTTGGAGAAAAAATCTGATAAACATAACGCCTTATGTGGCGGGCGAACAGCCTAAGAGCGACAAGATAATCAAGCTCAACGCTAACGAGAACGCTTATCCGCCGTCACCAAAGGTGCGGGAGATACTTGACAGGGCAAAGCCCGAGGATATGCGCCGCTACCCGAGCGCTGATGCTGCGCCTTTGCGTGAGGCGCTGGCAAAGAGGGCTGGGCTGAGCGTGGACAACGTGTTCGTTTCAAACGGCTCTGACGACGTGCTGGCGACGGCTTTCCGCGCGTTTTTCAACAGCGACAAGCCGATAGTTTATCCCGACATAACATATTCGTTCTACCCTGTGTGGTGCGACCTTTTGAAGATACCGAACCGCACAGTTCCCGTGGGTGATGATTTTCACATCAGCGCGCAGAGCCTTTACGGCGAGGGCAACGGCGGCGTGGTTTTTGCAAACCCCAATGCGCCGACTTCGCTTGCGGAGAATGTTGATTTTATCCGTGACGTGCTCGAGCACAACAAGGACTGCATTGTTATCGTTGACCAGACTTATGTTGACTTTGCGGACGAGGGCATTGACGCTCTTTCGCTTATAAAGGAATACGACAACCTGCTTATCACGCACACCTTTTCAAAGTCACGCTCTATGGCGGGAATGCGCATAGGCGAGGCTTACGCAAATGCGGAACTGATAAAGTATATGCTGGCTGTCAAGGATTCATACAACAGTTATCCTGTAAACAGGCTTTCTATCGAGACGGGCGTTGCGAGCGTGCAGGACGAGGAGTATTTCCAGGCAACGCTGAAAAAGGTCATCACGACGCGCGAAAGCGTCAGCGCACAGCTCAGGGAGCTTGGTTTTGACGTGCCAAAGAGCCAGACGAATTTCCTGTTCGCAAAGCACCCGACATTTGCGGCAAAGGACATTTTTGAGTTCCTGCGCGACAAGGGAATTTACATCAGGTATTTCAACAAGCCGCGCATTGACGACCGCCTGCGCATAACCATCGGTACAGACGACGAAATGGCGCAGATGATAAGTGCAATAAAAGAGTTTATCGGGTAAAAATCATTTTGGAAAAATCATTTTGGATTGATGCAAAAAGGAGAGGCGTTGGCTTCTCCTTTTTCAGTACCCGAGATTCTTTAGCAAAATGCTGCAAATTGGTGCTTTGAGATTGTGCAAACGGACAAAGTTTTTGGCGCGGTGCACGAAAACGGCAGGCTGAAACGTATTTATAGTAGAAGCCATTGAAAAGGGGGTACTGCTATGAAAAGGTTTGTTTTGATAATAACTGCGGCGGTTTTATGCGTTATGCTTGCCGCGTGCGGAGAGTCCCGCAGAAAAGACCTTGAAAAAAGCAGGTATGCTGAGGCGAAAAACGCTGATTTTGTAACGGTATCAGATGAACAGCAGCTTTGGTCGGAGTGCGGAAAAATGTATCCGATAGGCTCTGACGAAGTGACCTTTTACGTTAAATGTGACACCAGCAAGCAGTATTACTACGGCGAGGGCGAAAAGAACGCTCTTGAAATAAAAAAAGACGGTGAGTGGTATGCTTTGCCGTACAAGCAAGACCACTGGAAAGCGAGCGCTTTTGTGCTCGGCAGGGGAACGACCAGCGCGGTGACTTTCAGACTGAGCGATTATGACTATGAATTTGAGGCAGGCGAGTACAGATATGTGCTGCCGATAACCGCCGAGGGAGAGACTGATGAGCCGCTGGTGGTCTATTCGTTCAAGATGTATGACAGCTATCCGTATGAGTATCTGTCGGCTGATGATGTAAAGGTGTGTTTTGCCGAAGACCCGTGGAACTTTAAAATCCTCACTGACGAGCAGACGCAAAAGCTGCTTGAAATAGTGCGCAAAATAAAGCTGAAAAACGACAGCAAGATTAGAAGCAACGACTATGTCGGCGATGGTGAATCCTTTGGGATATGGCTCAAAAACAGCGAAAGGATATATGTAACCTGGCTGCCCAAAGATGACGAGTTTATCATCAAGGGCTTCGTTTATGAGGCGGTCGACAGCAAGGCTGACGAGCTTGAGGCGTTTTTCAAAACCATAAAAATAAAAGAGACCTGAGTGGTCTCTTTTTGCTTTACCAGCGGTATTTGGTCAGGTCGACTCTGCCGTCTGTGACGGTGATGCCGTCGGCTTGCAGCAGCTTTATCTGCGCGTTTTCGCCGCCGAAAACGAACGCCTTTGAAACCTCGCCGTTGCGGTTCACCACGCGGTAGCAGGGGATATTTGCAGGGTCGGGATTGGCGTGCAGGGCATAGCCCACCACCCGCGCCCAGCGGGGATTTCCAGCCATTGCGGCGACCTGCCCATAGGTCGCGACCTTGCCCTTGGGTATTCTTTTCACGACCTCGTATATGCGTTCAAAAACGTGTTCTGACATTTGGCTGCGCTCCTTTTACAGCAAAGGGGAAAACCCTTTTGATAAGAGTTTTCCCCGAAAATGATTGTTTATTCGTCAGTAGGTTTGTTCGGCAGGGTGAAGATAAACTCGGTGTACTCGCCCTTAACGCTTCTGACCATTATCTTTCCGCCGTGCAGCTTGATTATCGAGCGCACGATATTAAGTCCCAGACCGACGCCTGTTTTGTCAAGACCGCGGGATTTATCCGTTTTATAGAATCTGTCGAACACCAGCGGCAGCTCGTCCTCGCTAAGTCCCTCGCCGCTGTTTTTGATGGAGATTACCGTCATATCGCCTGCGGGCGAGAATGTAAAGCGGATATAGCCGTCCTCGTCGACGAACTTGATAGCGTTCTCGATAAGGTTGTACATTACCTGGTGAACGAGGTCGTTGTCGGCGTAGAGATTTACTCTGTCAACGTCAAGACCCTGTATCTCGATGCGCTTCGCGTCAATCCTCGGCTCAAAGGTCACGAGGGTATCAACGATAGGCTCGAGCACCGAGAAACTGGTGAGGTTAGGTTTAAGCTCGCCTGCCTCGATCTTTGCGAGGTTGAGCATACTGCGCACAAGACGTGCAAGTCGGCGCACCTCGGAGGAGATTATTTTCAGATAATGCTTTTCCTGCTCTTTTGGTATCGTTCCGTCGAGCAGACCGTCAACAAAGCCGCTCATTGAGGTCATCGGCGTTCTCAGCTCGTGGGAAACGTTTGCAAGGAAGCTGTTACGCATTGTGTCGTAGCTCTTTAAGCTGGCAGCCATTTCGTTGAATGCGCTGGCGAGCTGCGAATACTCCTCAACGTCGTAATCGGGCACTGTTACGGAGAAATCTCCGTTACCTATCTTCTTGGAATACTCGGCTATCTCTTTGATAGGGTCGGTGAATTTGAGCGTTACGATATACACAAGGAACATCGCAACAGCAAGCACGCCGACCATTGAGATCAGAAAGACCTCGGTGATGTTCCACATATAGTTTTCCTGCTGGGTTTTCGAGGAAAAGGCGAGCATATAGTAGACAGGTCCGTTGCCCGAAAAGCTCATGCCCGTGATGTGAACGTCCTGGTCAAAGGAGCCGTCGCATTTGCCGTAGACATAGCCGCACTCTTCACCGAAATCTTCAAGACCCTTTTCGCTTATCATCGTAGGGCTGTTTTCGTCGTTTATGGCGGTGTTGTAGATGATGTAGCCCGACTTGTTGCACATGATGAAATCGGCATTACTGCTGATGGAATACTCGTGCATCTTCGTAGTCACAGCACCTTTCCAGCCTGACGGGTCGTCTTCGAGCGCCTGCTGGGTAAACGAAACAAGAGCCTCGGTGTTTTTTATCATCAGGTTCTTTTTCTCGTCTATAAAATACCTTGAAGAAACAAGCAGTAATACTGCTCCTAAGCATATAAAGCTTATGAGTATTACTGCTGTGCATAGTGCAAAGTATTTGAATACAATACTTTTTCTCTTATTCATAATACAAAATTATTCGTGGCTCTCGGCAACCTCAAACTTATATCCTACGCCCCATACTGTTTTGAGCGCCCACTGGTCTGATACGCCCTCGAGCTTTTCACGAAGTCTCTTAACGTGAACGTCGATGGTTCTGGAATCACCGTAATACTCAAAGCCCCATACCTCGTCAAGAAGCTGGTCACGAGTATAAACTCTGTTCGGATTTGAAGCAAGGTGGAAAAGAAGCTCAAGCTCCTTCGGCGGTGTGTCAAGCACCTGACCGTTTACTCTCAGCTCGTATCTTGTCATATTGACAGACAGCTTGTCATACTTGACTTCCTTGATCTCTGCCTCGGCAGATGACTGACCAACACGTCTGTAAACTGCCTTGATACGTGCGATAACTTCCTTTGTGTCAAACGGCTTAACGATATAATCGTCAGCACCCAGCTCAAGACCGAGAACCTTATCAAATGTCTCGACCTTTGCAGTGATCATGATGATCGGCACATTGGACTTCTTTCTTATCTCACGGCATACCTGCCAGCCGTCAAGCCCTGGGAGCATGATGTCCAGCAGAATGATGTCGGGTTTGAGCGCATTGAATTTTACCACAGCCTCCTCGCCGTCATGTGCGAGAATTACACCGTAGCCTTCCTTTTCCAGATAGAGTCTCAAAAGCTCACAGATGTTCTTGTCGTCGTCGACTACTAATACTCTTCCTAATGACATTTTCCTCATCCTTTCCTGATTTTAACTTGTTTTTTTACCCTTTCGTAAATCCCCAAATTTGAACAAACAAAATTTATTATTTCAATTGATACAATCATTATAACAAATTTACAATTGCAGTGTTTGAACAAAATATGAACAACTGGTTAATTTTATCGAACGCTTTGCTTCGGGTGGTCAAACGCATAACAGGCTGATAACAATTTGTACTAAAAAACGGATAGTCAGACTATCAGGCTGGGTCAGAATAGGGCGTTTTTGCGCAAGTTTTTTAATAGGCGTGTTACAATTTAATAAAAACTTTTTTGAAGCTGCGAACCTTTTGTGCAAAGTGACAAAATTTCTGCAAAACCCTTTAAATGACTTGAATTTTAGAAAAAATATGCTACAATAAGTTTAGCACTCAAAGGCAGCGAGTGCTAAAACGAGTTTTCAATACATTATATAAAGGGAGGAACTAACATGACTATCAAACCTTTACAGGACAGAGTAGTTATCAAAATGGTCGAGGCAGAGGAGACTACCAAGAGCGGTATAATCCTTGCAGGCACGGCTAAGGAAAAGCCGCAGGTCGCTGAGGTAGTGGCTGTCGGCGAAGGAAAGAAGGACGTTGCGATGACTGTCAAGGTCGGCGACAAGGTGCTCATCAGCAAATACAGCGGCACAGATGTCAAGCTCGACGGACAGGAATATACCATCGTAAAGATGGAAGACATACTTGCAGTAGTAGAATAATTTTTGGAGGGATATACAATGGCTAAACAGATCATTTACGGCGAGCAGGCAAGAAAGGCTCTTCAGAGCGGTATAGATCAGCTCGCAGATACAGTCAAGATAACACTTGGACCTAAGGGCAGAAACGTTGTTCTGGACAAGAAGTTCGGCGCTCCGCTGATCACAAACGACGGTGTTACGATCGCTAAGGAGATCGAGCTTGACGATCCATTCGAGAACATGGGCGCACAGCTCGTAAAGGAAGTCGCTACAAAGACAAATGACGCAGCAGGCGACGGTACAACTACCGCAACACTGCTTGCACAGGCTCTTGTAAGAGAGGGTATGAAGAACATCGCAGCAGGTGCTAACCCTATGGTACTGAGAAAGGGTATGCAGAAGGCTGTTGACGCTGCTGTTGAGAGCATCATCGCTAACTCCAAGAAAGTAGAGGGCAGTGAGGACATCGCAAGAGTCGGCACAGTTTCTTCCGCTGATGAAAACGTTGGTAAGCTCATCGCAGAGGCTATGGAAAAGGTTTCTTCCGACGGCGTTATCACCATTGAGGAGTCCAAGACTGCCGAGACTTACAGCGAGGTAGTTGAGGGTATGCAGTTCGACAGAGGCTACCTCTCACCTTACATGGTAACAGACACAGACAAGATGGAGGCTGTTCTTGACGAGCCTTACATCCTTATCACAGATAAGAAGATCGCAAGCATCCAGGAGATCCTGCCGCTGCTCGAGCAGATAGTAAAGGGCGGCTCAAAGCTGCTGATCGTTGCCGAGGACGTTGAGGGCGAGGCTCTTTCAACACTTATCGTAAATAAGCTGCGTGGTACATTCACCTGCGTTGCGGTAAAGGCTCCGGGATTCGGCGACAGAAGAAAGGAAATGCTGCAGGATATCGCTGTTCTCACAGGCGGCGAGGTTATTTCCGCAGACCTTGGTCTTGAGCTTTCCGAGACTACTATTGAGCAGCTCGGCCGTGCAAGACAGGTAGTCGTTCAGAAGGAGAACACTATCATCGTTGACGGTTCAGGCGACAAGCAGGCTATCGCTGACAGAGTTGCACAGATCAGAAACCAGATCGGCACAACAACTTCCGACTTTGACAAGGAAAAGCTCCAGGAGAGACTTGCAAAGCTGTCTGGCGGTGTTGCAGTTATCAAGGTAGGTGCTGCTACCGAGATAGAGATGAAGGAAAAGAAGATGCGTATCGAAGATGCTCTTGCAGCTACAAAGGCAGCTGTTGAAGAGGGTATCGTAGCAGGCGGCGGAACAGCTCTTATCAACGCAATGCCAAGCGTTAAGAAGCTCGTTGACGAGCTTGACGGCGACGAAAAGACAGGCGCACAGATCGTTCTCAAGGCACTTGAAGAGCCTGTAAGACAGATCGCTGTCAACGCAGGTCTTGAGGGCAGCGTTATCATCGACAACATCGTTCGTTCCAGAAAGGTCGGCTACGGCTTCAACGCTTACACCGAGGAGTATGTTGATATGATCCCCGAGGGTATCGTTGATCCTACAAAGGTAACTCGTTCTGCACTCCAGAACGCTGCATCTGTTGCTTCTATGGTACTTACCACAGAAAGCCTCGTTGCAGACAAGAAGGATCCGCAGGCTGAGGCTGCTCTCGCAGCTGCTGCCGCTGGCGCAGGCGGAATGGGCGGAATGTACTAATTCACCGCAAACTGAAATAAAACAGCCGCATTCTCACAAAAGAGAGTGCGGCGTTTTTATTGCTCGCGGACTAAGGTTTGTGCCGTTTGCACATATATCGCAGAGTCTGTTTGTGCATTGATACAAATAATTCCAGCTGGTGCACGGATACGGCTCTTTGAAACGTATACAGTATAGAGGGACAGGTTAGGTCTCTGGTGATGTATTAAAGAGAGGTGAGCGATATGAAAGAAAAGGCAAACAAAAAGATTATGATAATAACAGGCTGTGCGCTGACGGTGGCAGCCATTGCAAGTGCTTTGCTGTGGCTATTCGTGTTTTCGGCTGACACGCCCGCCAGGCAGTTCAGAAACGTAAAAAGCTCGGACATAGAGAGCATCACCGGTAAGATGTATACAGAAGGTTCAACCGGCGAAATAAAAGGCGACGATATAGATGAGTTCATAAAGCTGATGAGAGATGCCGATTATAAACGCTCCGACCGCTCCGACCACTACGCTTCCGTGATCTGCTTTGAAGTTAAATACAAAGATGGGAAAGAGCAGCAGATCTCTGTTGTTGGAAGTTATGGAAGCAGCGATGACAATGACTCCGGTGAACTTACTCTGTACAAAGGCTTTGTCAAAATAGACGACGGTGATTATTACGAATGTGACACCAAGGAATTGAAGAATCTGTTTCTGAAAAACAGTAATTCAAAATACAAAGAAAAAAGCTGACCGCAATTGGTCAGCTTTTTGCATTTCAGATATTAGTCTATCTTCTCTATCCAGCCGAACTCGTCGGGGATCTTGCCCCACTGGATACCTGTCATTGTATCGTAGAGCATCTGGGAAACAGGTCCTATCTCGTTGTTGTTGATAGTCATTACCTTGTCGCCCCATTTGAGATGACCAACAGGCGAGATAACTGCGGCTGTACCTGTGCCGAATACCTCGTCGAGCTTGCCGTTGTCGTAAGCGTCAGCTATCTCCTGGATAGAGATCCTTCTCTCGCTTACCTTGTAGCCCTTGCTCTTGCAGACTTCAAGTGCGGACATTCTTGTAATACCGGGGAGAACGGAGCCTGTAAGCTCAGGAGTGATAACTTCGCCGTCGATAACGAAGAAGATGTTCATTGAGCCAACTTCCTCAACGTACTTTCTCTCAACACCGTCGAGCCAGAGAACCTGCTCGTAGTCCTGCTCGTGAGCTTCTGCCTGACCAGCCAGCGAGATAGCGTAGTTAGCAGCTGTCTTTGCAAAGCCTGTACCGCCTCTTACGGCTCTTACATACTGGTTTTCAACGTAGATCTTAACAGGGTTAAGACCTGTGGAATAGTAAGCGCCAGATGGCGAGAGGATGATCATAAACAGATAGTGGTCAGCGGGCTTAACGCCAACGTATGGGTCAGTTGCGAAGATGAAAGGTCTGATGTAAAGGGAAGTGCCCTCAGTGTGAGGCACCCAGTCAGCCTCGAGCTTGAGCAGCTCCTTGAGAGCGTAGAGCATATCTTCCTCGTTGATCTCAGGGATGACCATTCTCTTTGCGGAGTTGTTCATTCTCTTGAAATTCTCCTGCGGTCTGAACAGCTGGATAGAACCGTCAGCGATTCTGTAAGCTTTAAGACCCTCGAAGATTTCCTGACCATAGTGCAGGCACATAGCGGCAGGTGAGATGGAGAACTCGCCGTAAGGTACGATCCTTGCGTTGTTCCAGCCCTTGCCTGCGTCATAGTTCATAACGAACATATGGTCGGTGAAGATGTGGCCGAAGCCGAGTTTGGTTTCGTCTGTCGGCTTAGCCTTGGGATTTGTTGTTTTTTCGATCCTGATGTCTAACATTTGAAAATCCTTCTTTCAATAAAAATCATTGAAAAGATTATACCACTTTAAAGCAATAATTTCAAGTACCCTGTGGCATTTTTTCGCCTTTTTTGCGTATGTTATCACTCTGTAACACTAAAAGGGTATACTATAATTACAAAAATTGTGCAAAACGTTTAATTTGTCGCGCTGGAAAACGTTTTCGGTTGACATTGCGCCGTGTTGGGTATATAATATATAGGACAAATTTTTGCCTTTTGCACGTTTTTTCGATTTTTCAGGCATTATCGGGAACAATAGGCAAGAGGTTTGTGTTTTATTACACTTTATTGTAGTAGGTGTACTCGAAGGGGTTTGGACGGGCGCAAATTTGCGGAAAGCCCCCGAGATTGAGCTTGCGACGACGAGACGAGGTGACTGACCGTGAAACACCTTTCAGGCGTTTCACGCTCGCGAGATGAACTTGCGTTCATCTCGGCGGACAAGTCCCGCCGCACGACAAAAAAGAATTCCCGATATGCCTTGGCACATCAGCGGTTATGTCGACGAGGTGACCAACCGTGAAACACCTTTCAGGCGTTTCACGCTCGCGAGATGAACTTGCGTTCATCTCGGCGGACAAGTCCCGCCGCACGACAAAAGAAAAATCCGTCACATTTCGCAAAGCTCAATGCAACGGATTTATCTTAGTCGAGGTGACTGGGACTGACCGATAAAACCCTTACGGCTTTTATCGCTCGCGAGTTGAACTTTGTTCAACTCGGTTCAAGTCTGCGTTTCGACTGGAAAATTAAAATCGGCAACACCTTTCGCAAAGCGAAAGGCATTACCGATTTCAATAGTCGAGGTGACGGGACTTGAACCCACGGCCTCTGCGTCCCGAACGCAGCGCTCTACCAAACTGAGCCACACCTCGAATTAGCTTGTATATTATACCGCGTTTTATGCGGTTTGTCAATATGTTTTTCCCTTTTTTATTCGTTTTTTTCAAAAAGTTCGCAAAGAGGTCTTTAAATGAAAGATATTTTTAGTAAATTCCGTTTCAGGAAGGTCATTCTCGCCCTGGCTGATATGTTCATGGTGGCGGTGTCCTCTCTGATAACCAACTTTATGCTCAACGGTCTGCGGTTTTACAAGCAGACTATACTGCCGAGAGAGATGTTCATCTCCATCAGTATAAGCATGATATGCTGTGTGGGCTGTCTTATCATTACGGGCGCTTACAGCAAGCTATGGAGATATTTCAAGAAAACCGATTATCTCTCCTGCGTTTACGGCATAGTGCTGGGCATTACGGCGGCATATCTGATCGTGACTATCGCAAACGTCAAAGTGCCGTGGCAGTACACTGTTATTCACGGCTGTTTCTCGACACTGTTCATCTGCTTGTTCAGGTTTATGTTCAAGCACACGTTCATCGAGATAAGCGACACCGAAAGCTCCTCGTCGCCTTACAAGAGGACAATGATAATCGGCGGCGGACGTGCGGGTGCGACTATCATTCGTGAGATTTTCGGCATAAGAGACCTTCCCGACGTTAAGAACACGCCTTACGAGCCTGTCTGCATCATTGATGACGATGCAAGAAAGCTTGGCACGACAATCGGCGGGATACAGGTAGTCGGAACGACGGGCGAGATACAGAAATACGTTGACGAGATGAACATTGAGCAGATAATCTTTGCTATCCCGTCCTGCACGGAAGAGGAAAGACAGCGCATACTCGACATCTGTTCAAAGACCTCGCTTCCTGTTAAGGTAATCCCTTATATCAGCAACGTGGTTTTCGGCGACGAGAACAACCTCATCATCAACCAGATTCACGACATCAAGGTCGAGGACCTTCTCGGACGTGAGCCGATAAGGTTTGACAACGACGACATAAAGAGCTTTATTCAAGGCAAGGTCTGCATGGTAACGGGCGGCGGCGGAAGCATCGGCTCGGAGCTGGTAAGGCAGATAGCAAAATACGAGCCTAAGCAGGTCATCATCGTGGACATCTACGAAAACAATGCCTACGAGATACAGCAGGAGCTGGTGATGGAATACGGCAGCAGGCTGAATCTGGTAACGCTTATCGCATCGGTGCGCGACTATTTCAGAATGAACCAGATATTTGAAAAATACAAGCCTGAGATAGTTTTCCATGCGGCTGCGCACAAGCACGTTCCGCTTATGGAGGTCTCTCCGATGGAGGCTATCAAGAACAACGTTATCGGAACATTCAACGTTGCGACGATAGCGCAGTTCCACAAGGTAAAGAAATTCGTTATGATTTCGACAGACAAGGCGGTCAACCCGACAAACGCCATGGGCGCATCAAAGCGCTGCTGCGAGATGATAATGCAGTATCTGTCACAGCAGGCGACAAACACCACTGAGTTTGTAACGACTCGTTTCGGCAACGTGCTCGGCTCAAACGGCTCTGTTATCCCGCTTTTCAAAAAGCAGATAGAGGACGGCAAGCCTGTCACGGTAACGCACCCTGACATCATAAGATACTTTATGACGATACCTGAGGCGGTGAGCCTTGTGCTTGAAGCTGCGTCGTTCGCAAAGGGCGGCGAGGTATTCGTGCTTGATATGGGTAAGCCTGTAAGAATAGTTGCTCTTGCGGAGAACCTTATCAGAATGTACGGCAAAAAGCCTTATGAAGACGTCAAGATAGTGTTCACGGGGCTTCGACCGGGCGAAAAGATAAAGGAAGAACTGCTGATGGACGAGGAGGGCTTGAAAAAGACCTCCAACAAGCTCATCTTTATCGGCAGTCAGATAAACATTGACCCTGACAGCTTTATAAATTCTCTGATGATGCTCAAAGACGCTGCGCAGGAAAACAACGAGGCAGTCGCTATCGCAGCACTGCACAAGATGGTGCCGACATTTACGACTCCCGAGGAGTTCAACAGCAGGACGGTCATCACAAAGAACGATTACAAGGACTATGAACAGGACAAGCAGTCTGATGAAAAGACTGCGGTGACTGTCTGACAAGCCTACGGGCATCTAATCTGAAAACGAAAGGAAAAGGATCATGCAGGAAAATCAGGAAGAGCTTTCATTGAAGGACATATTCGGGCTGTTGATCTCAAAGATCTGGTTCATCATCATTCTGGGCGCTGTGGGCTTTGTTATTGCTTTTTGCATATCAAAGTTCGTTATGCCGCTCAAATACAGCTCATCAGTCTCGATGTATGTCAAGAGTACCGCCACCAAGGAGGAGCAGAACGTTAACCTCAACGAGCTGAATGCTTCCAAGTCTCTGGTAACGACCTATATCGTCGTGCTCAAAAACACCTCGGTACTCAAAGAGGTCGGAAACGAGCTTATCAACTCGATTGAGACAAACGACAATCTGACAGAGGAAAAGGTCAAAAAGTGCTTTAAGATAACAGACGAGGGAACTATCGACCCAAGCTCGATACTCAGCTGTGTTTCGATGCAGTCGTCAAACGGCACTGAGGTACTTGAAATATCCGCAACGACCAAAGACCCTGATGTTTCGGCGGCTCTTTGCAACGCTTACTCAAAGGTAGCGCCCGGATTCCTCGTGCGTGTCGTAGGCGCAGGTTCTGTTGAAACTATCGGTGAGGCAGAGGCTAAGTACACTGCCGTTTCCCCGAGAACAAAGATGAACTGCCTTATCGGCGGCTTTGCAGGCGCTTTCCTTGCTATCGTTATCATCATCGTTGCTGACCTGCTGGACAACTCCGTAAAGAGCGCAGACGATATCACACACAAGTGCGATATGGCTGTTATCGGTGAGATCGACCAGTTCGGTACGACCAAGAAGATAAAAGGCGAGGCTTCTACAAGCGCAAAGAGATACACTATCCTCGATCCCGATACTCCTTTCTATGTAAATGAATCATACAAGGCAATGAGAACGAACATCACGTTTGCTCTTGCCGCAAGCACATCAAAGAACAAGAACGTGTTCGCTGTTGCCAGCGCTAACCCGAGTGAAGGTAAGTCGACAACGGCTGCGAACATCGCTATCGCTCTTTCGCAGATGGACTGCAAGGTGCTTCTGATAGACGCTGACCTGCGTAAGCCTGTTCAGCACAGAATCTTCAAGGTCAACAACAAGCTCGGTCTTACAAACGTGCTCGTTCAGATGGAGATATTTGAGGACTGTGTAAAGAGAGAGGTAATTCCTAACCTTGACCTGCTCACAACAGGTACAAAGCCTCCGAACCCGTCTGAGATACTTGCATCTGACTACACAGCAGATGTTCTTTCAGGTCTGTCACAGATGTATGACTATGTTATCATTGACACACCGCCTGTTAACGTTGTCAGCGACGCGATGGTAATAAGCAAGTCTATCGCAGGTATCCTGCTGGTTCTCAAATACGGTGTGACATCATACGAAGACATCAAGGAAGCTACAAGACGTGCAGAGCTTTCAAATTCAAGCATCGTAGGCTGCGTGCTCAACGGCATCAAGAGAAGAGCCGGCGCACACAACTACAAGTATAAGTACAAGTATAAGTATAAGAACTACTATTCTTACGGTTACGGCAGTACAGGCAAGGGCGACGACAGCAAGCCGACTACTGCAAATGATTAAGGTGGATTAAATTGCTTACAGATCATCACAGCCATATCCTGCCGGGTATGGACGACGGTTCTAAAAACGTTGAGATGTCCCTTGAAATGATAAAAATGCTCAGGGAACAGGGCGTTGAAAGGATCGCGGCGACCTCGCATTTTTACGCACACAGGGAAAACGGCGACATAGAAAACTACCTGCGCAAAAGGCAGTACGCTTACGAGAGCCTTATGGCGCAAAGCCCTGCGATAGATAATATCATCTTAGGCGCGGAAGTCGCTATCGAACGGGGCATCTCGGAGATAGACGGCATTGAAAAGCTGGCTTTCGCGGGGACAGACTACATACTGCTGGAATTCCCCTATACGAGCTTTGCCGACTGGATGATAGAGGAGATAGAAAGCATAGCTTATAATTTCAAGCTGACTCCTATCATCGCGCATCTGCACAGGTATCTTGCGGACTATTCAAAGTCGCAGATACAGGCGGTGCTCTCCCTCGGCGCAGTGATTCAGTTCAACAACGAGGTGTTTGAAACGTGGTCGGGCAGGCGCTTTTTCAAGAGCGTTGCAGACGCGGGACACAACTTTGTTTTCGGAAGCGACACCCACAACACTGGCACGAGAAAACCGAATTTTGACCTGCTTTTCAAAAAGGCGAAGCCCGAATGGATACGCCGCTCGGACAGGTTCCTCGATATGCCTAAAGTACATATCTGATATCAAAGACGGAGACTTGTTCTCCGTCTTTTTTGCTTGCATTTTCTAAGGATATGTGCTATCATTATCATAAATACGAAAACACTGACGACAATAAGGAAAGAACACAAAACAATGGATATAGCATTGATAATCATATTACTGATAATATCGGCTATCTGCTCGGCGACGGAGACAGCCTTTTCGTCATGCAACAGAATACGCTTGAAAAAGCTGGCGGAGGAGGGCAACAAAAGTGCAAAAAATGCCCTTTACATCTGCGAGCACTTTGACAGGGCGCTAACGGCGATACTTATCGGCAACAACGTGGTGAATATTCTTTCGTCGGCGCTGGCAACGGTGCTTTTTGCGCGCTGGTTCGGCTCGTCGGGCGTGGGCGTGGCAACTCTCGTTATGACGCTTCTGGTGCTGGTTTTCGGCGAGATAATCCCCAAGTCGCTTGCCAAGGAAAACTCCGAGTCGTTCTCGGTGCTGATGGCGGCGCCTCTGCGTGCGTTCATGTTCATCATAACCCCGCTGATATGGTTCTTTTCAAAGCTCACAAAGCTGGTTTCAAAGCTGGCGGGCAAGAAAAAGGAAGAGCCGTCCATCACCGAGGAGGAGCTCAAATACATCATTGACGAGATAGAGGACGAGGGCGTGCTGGAGGAGCAGGAATCCGACCTTGTGCGCTCGGCGCTGGAATTTGACGAGATAACGATAGACAAGATACTTGTGCCGCGCGTGAACATTGAGGCGGTGGAGATTGGCGACAGTCTTGAAAAGGTGAAAGACCTTTTCATTTCGACAAAGTATAGCCGCCTGCCCGTTTACGAAAAGGACATTGACCACATCATCGGCGTTATACACCAGTCGGACGTGTTCGAGCTTTATCTGAGCAAAAAGAAAAAGACGCTTGGCGACATAATGAAAAAGCCTGTCTACATCAGCGAGACTATGCGCATTTCAGAGGCGCTCAAAAAGATGCAGAAGGCAAAGGTGCATATGGCGGTGGTCATCGACCAGTACGGCGGCACGGAGGGAATCGCGACGCTGGAGGATATTATCGAGGAGCTTGTGGGCGAGATTTACGACGAGAGCGACGGTGACGACACCAGCTTTGTTGTGCGTGCTGACGGCACGGTGGAGATTTCCCCAGAGCTTTCGGTGAGCGATTTTCTTGAACGAATGGAACTTGACGAGGACACGATACAGACGGACATGAACTCAATGGGCGGCTGGGTAATGGATATGCTCGACAGGATACCCGAAAACGGCGAGTGCATACTTTGTCCGCCGTTTGAGATAACGGTAAAAATGGAAGACGAGCAGAAGATAGACCGCATCAGCATAAAGCTCGACAGGCAGGAGGCGTAGGTTTTGAGAAAGCGCATATTTGAGATAATGCAGATAAGCAAAAAGGACGATGCACCGAGCATGGCGTTCGACATCGTGCTCGTGCTTGTCATTTTCACAAATATCACAGCAATGTTTTTGCAGACCTTTTCCTCGATGAGTGCATATCACGATATTTTCAAGGTGATAGAGTATGTAACGGTCGGCATTTTCAGTGTGGAATATATCCTGCGCATTTTCACGGCGGATTTTCTTTACCCCGAAAAGAGCAGGGCAAAGGCGGCGCTGAGATTTCTGTTCTCGTTTGACGGTATCGTTGACCTGCTGACGATAATCCCTGCGTTTTTCCTCACGGGATTCGTTGCGTTCAGAATGCTGCGCGTGGTGAGGATACTGCACCTGTTCAGGATAAACTCGCAGTACGACTCGTTCAACGTCATCAAGAACGTTCTGTGGAGCAAGCGCAATCAGATTTTTTCCTCGGTTTTCATCATACTGATACTTATGCTTGCGGCGTCGCTGGGCATTTACAGCGTTGAGCACGAGGCACAGCCGGGCGTTTTCGAGAACGCTTTTTCGGGCATCTGGTGGAGCGTTTCGGCGATGCTGACGGTGGGCTACGGCGACATTTACCCGATAACTGTTGTCGGACAGATAATGGCGATACTTATCGCGTTCCTTGGCGTCGGGGTGGTCGCTATCCCCACAGGTATCATCAGCGCAGGATTCGTTGAGCAGTATCAGAAAGAGGCGAGTGCGGACATCACCCACACCGATATAGACAAGGTGGGTGAGATTCTTGTCACGGGCGACAGCGCGCTTTCGGGACTGACAGTTGCGGAGATGAAAAACCTGTATGATGTCAATGTTTACGTTATTATCCGACAGGAGCTTACCGTGCTTGCGACGGACAACATCAAGCTCACCGAGGGTGATATTGTCGTTATCAACTCGGATAAGTTAGTGAAAAGAAAGAAAAAGAAATGAAAAAAGACAGCTCACTCAGAGCTGTCTTTCTTTTTGAATACGAACAGTTTGCTTATAACATAGTTGAGTATCAGCACGACGACGTTTGCGAATATCTTTGTCACCCAGTAGTTTATGTCCAGAAGGTCGTAGCCCAGCCACATTATTCCCATTTCCACAAAGAGAGTGAAAAGCCTGCCGCCGTAGAACGACACCATTTCGGCAAATATGCCTTTTTTGCCTTTGGCGTTTGAATCGAAAACCCATATGCGATTTGTCACATACGCAAAGGTCACGGCGCATATCCACGATATTGCCGTACTTATCGTCGAGACAGGGGCTTTGCCCACGCCTGCGCTTTCAAGCAGGTGCTTTGAGATTCCTGCCGTCACAAAGCTCACCGCTGTCGTCATCACGCCGAAAAACAGGTACATCAGCACCTCTCTGTTTTTCTGGAAAAACGGCTCGAACCAGCGGAATATCTTCAGATGCACCAGCTTGTCGAAAATATCGGGCTGGCGCTGTTGTTGTTCACTCATCACTATTCTCCGTTCTTATCGCGTCTATCATCATTTCAAGGTCGGAAAGCTGAACCAGCTCCGAGCATCTGCCCCGCAGCTTTGCCGAGCCGCGCAGACCTTTTATGTACCACTGCACGTTCTTGCGAGCCTCTTTCATTCCCTGCCGCTCGCCCTTGTACTTGCAAATCAGCTCGCAGTGCTCTTTCATCACGCGCATTTTTTCTTCAAGGTCGGGCTCGGGCATTACCTCGCCGTTTTCAAGGTATCTTTTCACCTGCTCGAACACCCACGGTCTGCCGTAGGAGCCTCGCCCTATCATCACAAGGTCACAGCCCGTGTGCTCGTACAAAGCCTTTGCGCTTTTGCCGTCGGTCACGTCGCCGTTTGCGATAACAGGTATGCTCACCGCCGCTTTGACGGCTTTTATTATATCCCAATCCGCCTTGCCCGAGTAGAACTGCATTCGCGTTCTGCCGTGAACGGCTATCGCCGCGACGCCTGCCTGCTCGATAATTTTAGCGAACTCAACGGCGTTTTTGCTCTGCTCGTCCCAGCCTGCACGGAACTTCACCGTCACGGGACAGCCCGCATTCTTAACGACCTCTTTTGCGATTTCAAAGGCTCTTTCGGGGTCTTTCATCAGCGCGCTGCCGCTGCCGTTTGAAACAATCTTCGGCACGGGGCAGCCCATATTTATATCAATAACATCAGGCTTGTGCTCGCCCAGCATATACGCCGCTTTGCCCATATAATAGCTTTCCTCGCCGAAAAGCTGCAGAGCATAGGGTCTTTCCTCGGGCTCTATCTCGCAAAGTCTTGCGGTCTTTTTGTCGCCGAAGCAGAGACCTTTTGCGGAAATCATCTCGCTGACAAGATATGCCGCGCCGTATTTTTTGCACATCAGCCTGTAAGCCTTGTCTGCCACCGACGCCATAGGCGCAAGCGCAGCCGTCTTTTCAAGCGTGATGCCGCCTATATTCATTGTCTGCATACCGCAAATCACTCGTCTTTACCGAACATTCGGTAATACTGCATAATGTTGTACTCGTTCTTGATGTCCTTGGTCTTTTTGTCCTCCTCGTTGGTGTCGAACCACTCGTTGTCGGAGTTCATATAACCGAACATACTGATAACAGGCAGCTGCTCTCTTACCTTTTCAAGCTCCTGCTGATAAGGTGCAAGCGGCAGTCCTGCGACTTTCATTACCTCGTTGGACAGATAGTTGAGGCTCATCTGCTTTATTTCCTTGGACTGCGTTCCTCTGTTGCTCCATATGATGAACGGAGTCTGGTGAAGCCTTGCATAATCGCCTGTGGACAGCGTTGAAACGTCCTGTCCGTAAAGAGCCTCGGTGAAGTCCATTATATGCGGGAAATGGTCGCCGTACATAACGATTATTACCTCTCTGTCGTAATCCCTGAACGAATCGACCAGCTCACCGAAAGCCTTGTCCGACAGATAGATGGAGTCAAGGTAGATGCTTGCTTCGTCGTTGTCGATGCCCTCGATCTCGATGTTGTGAGGAGTGGTCTTTCTGTTGTTCGGCGTGTAGTCGCCGTGGTTCTGCATTGTGGTCGTCCAGATGAAAAGTCCGTCGTCTTTGTCCTTGTTGTTGTGAACGGCATACTTGACGCAGTTGAAAACTGTCTCGTCGGAGATGTTGGCGTTTATCTTGGTGACGGGAGTTATCTTTTCGTGGCACTTGTACTGCGTCTCGTCGAACTGCAGGAACTTGTAGACGTTTTCAAGGTTCCACAGTCCGGGTCTGCACGGTGTTACCGCCATTGTGTGATAATTCTGCTCGTTGAGATAGGAAACGAGGCTGTCCTGGTTGCTGTCGATATACTGCGTGAACGCGGCGCTTCCTGCGGGCAGGAAGCCCATTGTGTTGCCCGAAAGGAACTCGTACTCCGAGTTGCAGGAGTATCCGCCGTAAGCGGAAACGGTCACATAGCCGTAGACAGATTCCTTTTTGAGCGCGTTGAAGCAGGGCATATAGTCCTTGTCAGTTTTGAGGTCGCCGATATGCTTATAGTCGGCGAACGACTCGTTCATAATGCCGATGATGATAGGCTTTTTGCCGTCGTCGGCTTTTTCTGTCTTGTACTGCGAAAGGATTTCGAGAGCCTTTTCGTTGGAGTAGCCCTCGGGCTCGTAAACGTGGTTGTACATTCCGTCAAAGTAGAACATCAGGTTGTAGCCCACGTTTGAAAAGGTCAGCTTGTTCTCGCTGCCCGAGAAGTTCATTATGATATATCTGTTTTTAAGACCGAGGTCGTAGGCGAACTTGCCCACGAAAACCAGCACCAGCGCGCAGGCTATCGAGCCGACGCCGTTGATGGCTCTCTGCTTTACGTTGATGCGCTTGATAGGAACTTTGATGAAAATATAAATCATCACCGCAACGTTTGCTATCGCATAAAGCGGCAGAATTGCGAAAGTGAACTGATAAAGATCGCTCGCTTCCTTGGCGGACTCAATGTTGAACAGGTCCTGGAACTGAATCGGCGCACCTCTGAACAGGAAGATGTAATACTGCATAAAGCCGTAGAACGCGAAAAATCCGTTTATCAAGCCGTAGTAAATCTTCGGGTTCTGGAAAATTGCCGAGCCGAGCAGGTAAAGTCCCATACACAGCGCAAGACCCAAAATGGTGTAAAGAATGTTTGTCTTGACCGGAGGTGAGCCCATTATCAAGTCGGGCATCAGCATTGAGTTGACAGACATTATAAGCGAGAAAATTATCCTGTTGACAGGCTCGCCCATTTTCTTTTTGCCCTTGTTTCTGAGGAATATGCGCACAACCTGGAAAATATCCAGCGCCGCGAGCACGCCCGCGGGGATTGCGCACCATTTGAGCCACGAGTAGTCCTCGCGCTCATAGCCGTATTTGAGCAGGGTGATAACGCCCCAGATGAAGTATATCGACAGGAACATATACACCGTGAAGGCGTAGCCCATGTTCTTGTCAGACGGCAAAAGACCTCTTGTCAGAAAGTTTTTCTTCTTTGCCACAGTTTCTTCGGTTTTTTCTTCTTTTTCTTTCTTTTCTTCCTTTTCAGAGCTTACCTCGTCCGCAGCTGCGCCGTTGTCTGCATCAGCAGGCTGCGCATCAGCGAGCTTTTCAAGCTCATCGGACGTTGTTTTAGCATCGCTCATTTCAATTCTCCTTTCCCCTATTAAATGTCAGTTAGCCTTGGCTACACAATACATAGTTATTCTACCACAACGCCTGCGTTTTTTCAAGGCTTATCAGTAAAAAACCCCCACAAAACCGCATTTTAAACAAAAAAATGACCTTTTCAAATGCGGTTTTTCATACTATATAAACGCATTTTTGTTTACCGAGCTGTTTTTGCTGACTTTGCCTGCTGCACAGGCAAGATTCAATGTAAAACCTCTCAACAGATCATTGTTAATAAAATAATCCTTGTTCACTAATAAAATCTATGTTATAATAATATCAGCATCATCACGGTGCTGATATTTTTTTCAGCTAAAACCGTTAAGCAAAGGAGAGTTGTTATGGATCACGAATATGTTCTGATACTCGATTTCGGCGGACAGTATAACCAGCTCATCGCAAGGCGTGTGCGTGAATGCAGCGTTTACTGCGAGGTCAAGCCCTACAACAAAATTTCTCTCGACGAGATAAAAGCCCTCGATCCCAAGGGCATAATCTTCACGGGCGGACCGCAGAGCGTCTACGGCGAGGGCGCACCCAGCGTTGACAAGGGTATTTTCGAGCTTGGCGTGCCTGTGCTGGGCATCTGCTACGGCTCACAGCTTATGGCTCACGTCCTCGGCGGCAAGGTGCAGACCTGCGAATCGAGCGAATACGGCAAGACAGAGACCGAGTTTGACGGCTCGTGCGAGCTGTTCAGGATCGACGGTCTCGGCGATAAGAACATCGTCTGGATGAGCCATACCGACTACATCAGCGATATACCGCAGGGCTTCAAGATAACCGCGCACACCGAGCATTGTCCCGTTGCGGCAATGGCAAATGCCGAGAAAAAGCTGTATGCCGTGCAGTTCCACCCCGAAGTGAATCACACTGTTCACGGCACTGATATGATAAGCAATTTCGTTATAAACGTCTGCGGCTGCAAGGGCGACTGGACAATGGGCAACTACGCTCAGACAGCTATCAGACAGATAAGAGAAAAGGTCGGCAGCGGAAAGGTGCTGCTGGCACTTTCAGGCGGAGTGGATTCCTCCGTTGCGGCAGCATTGCTTTCTAAGGCTGTCGGCAATCAGCTCACCTGCATCTTCGTTGACCACGGATTTATGCGCAAAAACGAGGGTGACGAGGTCGAGGCAGCTTTCAAGGACTGGGATATAAACTTTGTCAGAGTCAATGCAAAAGAGCAGTTCATGAGCAAGCTGCGAGGCGTCAGCGAGCCTGAGAGCAAGCGCAAGATAATCGGTGAGGAGTTCATCAGGGTCTTCGAGCAGGAAGCCAAGAAGATTGGCGCTGTTGATTATCTTGTTCAGGGTACTATCTACCCCGACGTTATCGAGTCCGGCAGCGGCGATGCAGCTGTTATCAAGTCGCACCACAACGTTGGCGGACTGCCTGATTATGTTGATTTCAAGGAGATTATCGAGCCGCTGAGAATGCTCTTTAAGGACGAGGTAAGAAAGCTGGGCACAGAGCTTGGACTTTCGGACACTCTCGTTTGGCGTCAGCCTTTCCCTGGACCTGGTCTTGCTATCAGAATCATCGGCGAGATAACTGACGAGGGACTTGAGATTCTTCAGGACGCAGACTACATCTTCCGTGAGGAGATCGCAAAGGCAGGCTTTGACAAGAGCATAAACCAGTACTTTGCGGTGCTGACAAATATGCGCTCTGTCGGCGTTATGGGCGATTTCAGAACTTATGATTACACTCTCGCCCTGCGTGCAGTTACAACGACAGACTTTATGACCGCAGAGTTCGCAAGGATACCATACGAAGTGCTTGAGGTCTGCGCAAGCCGTATCGTAAACGAGGTTAAGCACATCAACCGCGTAGTTTACGACATCACCACCAAGCCGCCCGCAACTATCGAGTGGGAATAACACACAAACTCAAAAAGCTGACCAACTTTGGTCAGCTTTTGTTGTTTCTCTTTTTTATTTCGTCGACAAGCTTTTCTCCCGCTTTTTCGGGAACAGACAGCATAGTTTGCAACAAAACAAAAACGTGATTGCCTATTTCTTTCATTTCTTTGGCACTAATTGGGTTATTTGAAATGTTGATAAAATCGTTGAGGTTCATATTGTACTCATACTCTTTTTTGCCATCTTCATCAACCATATTAACATTTCCGTCAGCAATTCCATATCCAACAATACCTTTTTTGCTTTGGTAAAGGAATACGGTATCGCCTTTTTGCAGCTTTTTGATTTTTTCTTTATATCCATCGTTATATGCGGCTGCCTTGTGATTATCAATCATATCATTATGATGTTTTTCATTGTTGGTTATATCTGTATTTATGATATAATATCTGTTTTCATATTTTAGTTTTGTTTTGTCCTTTGAATAATTGGTGAACTCGATAAATTGCTCATTACCTATTTGATATACATAGTATGTGATAGCATCAATATTAAGTCCTGTTTTTCGCCAATATTCAATAGCCCTTTTCGTTTTGGCATCTATACCATTGGTGACAATAAGAAAATGCTGGCGTGTGTTAAACTTTTCTTTTTCAAGAGGTGTGTCTCGGTTGAAGTTTCTTTGGTGCGCTTCAATTAGTTCGGTTTGTTCTTCGCTTCCTTTGGTATATTTTTTGTATAAAGCATTTAAAGCAGTATAGTCTGAATTGCCAAAAAGTTGACCGTATCGAAGAACTTGTAGCAGATTTTCCTCTTTGCTTTTTTCACGTTTAAGCTCAAGTATATATAGGTCACCATTTTTGTCAAGAGCCATTATATCTGGTTCTTCCTGCCCTTGACGTTCTGTGAAAATTGTCATTAGTTCTTCGGAGTTGATGAAATCTTCAATATTGTCAGCAATTATGTTTTCAAGGTCTTTTTCTTTCCAATCGAAATCTTCAAGCTTTGATTGTTTAACCATTTCATAGCTGCTTATATCTTTATCTTTTTTGAGTTTGTATAGCACAAAGACAACTCCTTTCTTATTCTCCCTCAATGTAGAGCACGCCAAGGGTGCCCGGACCGCAGTGGGACGAGATAACGCCGCCTGCTTCGGTGTCGAGCACCTCCCCGAAATAGTTCAGTCCTCTGAGATAATCGCACACCGAGTCAACGACCGCCTGGTCGCAGGGCGGGTGAGTGACGAAAACCCTGTCGGGCTTTGCTCTGAGCAGCTCGCTCTCCATTTCCTTTGCGTAATTAAGGATAATCTCGCTGTATTTGCCGCGGTACTTTTTGCCCGCGCCCATAACGCCGTCCTTGACGTGTATCTTCGGGTGCAGACGCAGCACGCTGCCCGCAAGTGCCGCAAGTCCGCCGCACCTGCCGCCCCTGTGCAGATAGGTCAGCGTGTCGACCACAAAGCTCGCCCTTACCCTCGGTATCAGCTTGTGTATCTCGCTTACTATCTCGTCTGCGCTCTTGCCCTGCTGAGCCATTACCGCAGCCTCGATAACAAGATGCCCTATGCCTGTTGACAAATTGCGGGAGTCGATGTAATGCACCCTGTCCTCAGCTTCAAGAGCCTGCGCAGCAAGGCGGATAACGTTGCCCATATTTGACATTTCAAGCGATATGGAAAAAGCGACGATTTCGTCACCTGCATCGAGTACAGGCTTGAGCTTTTCGGTAATGTCCTCAAGCGATGCAGCCGAGGTCTTCGGCGTGGTCTTGTGCTCGTCCGACCACTTGAAAATGTCTTGCGGCGTGATGTTCACCCTGTCTTTGTACTGCTCATCACCGAGAATGATGTAAAGCGGCAGCAGCGTGATGTCGTAGCGCCTGAGCAGCTCGTCCGACAGGTCACAGGTGCTGTCCGAAAATATCCGTACCATAAAATAAGCTCCTTTCGGCTTTTCAATAGCTTTTCAACGTCAGTATAGCACATTTCTTCACGGTTTTCAACACTTCTGTAAAGATAGTTTAAAATTTGCGCACGGGTATTGAAAAATGCCGCAAAGCGTGTTATAATGATATGATAGTATTTTGCGATATGCACCGAAAGGAAGAGACAAATGATTTTTGCACAGGAACAGTTACAGAATGTATATGTGCCGCTGCCGCTGAAAGCGCACGTTATATTCTGCATTATTGCAACGATAGTTTACGCACTTGAAATATACAGAAAAAAGTCGCCGCATTATGTGTTTATGATGCTGGCGGTGGACGCAACGCTTCTTATGCACGCTTTCCCGAACTCGACAATGGTGGTCGTTCTGGCGATAATGGAAACGCTGCTGCTGGGCACGGCGATAGCTGTTGCGGTGCTGGAAAGCAAAAAGAGGAAAGCCAAGGCGGCGCTGGCTGCTGCGGCACAGGCACAGACAGAGGGCGCGGCTGATGAAGATAGTAATTCTTGATTCGGAAACGGTATCGCGCAATGACGTTTCGCTTGACTGCATAACAAGCCTTGGCGACTGCACCGTTCACGGCTTTACGCCCAATGACGAGGTCGCAGGCAAGATCGGCGATGCAGACGCTGTTATCTGCAACAAGTGCCTTATCACCGAGGACGTTTTCGCAAAGTGCCCTAATCTTAAATACGTCGGGCTTTTCGCAACGGGCTACAACAACGTTGACACCGAGGCGGCGAGCCGTCACGGAGCAGTTGTCTGCAACGTGCCCGCTTACTCGACAAATTCTGTTGCACAGCATACCTTTGCGCTGATACTCAACCATTTCAACAAGATTCGCCAGTACGCTGACGCAGTTGACGGCGGCGCGTGGGTGAACTATAAGCTGTTTTCGTATTTCGGGATACCGACATATGAGCTTGACGGAATGACGCTGGGCATTATCGGCTACGGCGACATAGGTAAGAGAGTTGCGCAGATAGCAAGGGCTTTCGGAATGAACGTGCTTGCGTACACGAGGACTCCCGCAAGGGTAGACGAGAATGCAAAGGCTTGCTCGCTCGGCGACTTGCTTGAAAACAGTGACGTTATTACCCTGCACTGCCCGCTGACCGAGCAGACCAGGGAGCTTATTAACAAAGACACGATTGCAAAGATGAAAAAGACAGCCTACCTTGTCAACACATCGCGCGGCGGAGTTGTAAACGAGGGCGACCTTGCAGATGCTCTCAACAGTGAGCGTATCGCAGGTGCAGGCATCGACGTTCTCACGCTTGAACCGATGCAGGAAAACTGCGCACTGCGCGGCTGTAAAAACTGCACCATAACTCCGCACATCGCGTGGGCGCCCAAGCAGACGAGGGAAAGACTGCTGGACATCGTTGCACAGAACATAAAATGCTACATTGACGGCAAACCGCAGAATGTGGTGAACAAATAATCAAAATAGACGGTGAAAAAAATGCTGGATCTGAGAAAAAAGAAAAGAGTCGTGGTCAAGATCGGCACGTCGACTCTTACACATCATAAAACAGGCAGACTCAACATCAGACGTGTTGAAAAGCTGGTCAAGATACTTGCTGATCTGCAGAACGAGGGCAGGGAGATTATCCTTGTTTCAAGCGGTGCGGTAGGTCTTGGCGCGGGCAAGCTGGGACTTGCCGAAAAGCCAAAGGACACTCCGACAAAGCAGGCGTGCGCCGCTGTCGGTCAGTGCGAGCTGATGTATATGTATGACAAGCTGTTCGGTGAGTACGGACTTACTGTTGCACAGCTGCTGCTTACAAAATTCGTTCTGCTGGAAGAGCGCAAGACCAACGTGCAGAATGCGATAACAAGGCTTATCCAGAGCAACGTTATCCCCGTTGTCAACGAAAATGACACGGTCGCTATCGACGAGCTGGAGCTTGAAATGGGCGAGAACGACTCGCTGGCGGCAAACGTTGCGGTCATTTCGAATGCTGACCTGCTGATAATAATGTCCGACATTGACGGACTGTTCGATAAAGACCCGAAAAAGAACGACGACGCACAGCTTATCCCCGTCGTTGAGGAGATAACCGAGGACATCATCGCCGTTGCAGGCGGTGCAGGCTCAAAGTTCGGCTCAGGCGGAATGGCAACAAAGATAAGAGCTGCCGAGATAGCAAACGCCGCAGGCATCGACCTCGTTATAATCAACGGAAGACACCCTGACAACCTCTACAAAGTTTTTGAGGACAAGACAGTCGGAACAGTCTTCCAGGCACAGACCACAGAAGCGTAAAAACCTATCAAGGAGGAAAAATAAATGGGCTACATTCAGGACATGGGAATGAAAGCGCAGGCTTGCAAGAGCAGGATAGCAACTGCATCGACGCTGGAAAAGAACGATGCACTGCTTGAGATAGCTTTTGTGCTGCGCCGCTGCAAAGAAGAGATCATCGAAGCTAACAAGCTCGACATCGAAAATGCAAGAGCAAGAAAAATGAGCGAGTCGCTCATCGACAGACTCAAACTCACAGAGGACAGGATAGAGGGTATGGCACAGGGCTGTGAAAAGCTCGCTGCGCTGGCAGACCCTGTCGGCGAGGTCGTTTCAGGCTCGGTAAGACCTAACGGAATGAGCATCAGAAAGGTGCGTGTTCCTATGGGCGTTATCGGCATCATCTATGAGGCTCGCCCGAACGTTACCGTCGATGCCGCGATCCTTTGCCTTAAAAGCGGAAACTGCTGCATTTTAAGAGGCGGCAAGGAAGCTATAAATTCAAATATGATACTCGTTGAGCTTATGCGCAAGGCTGTTAGCTGCGCAGGACTTGACCCTGACATTATCCAGCTTGTGAGCAACACTGACAGAGAGCTTGCAGTTGAGATGATGAAAGCAAACGGCTATATCGACCTGCTTATCCCAAGAGGCGGAGCAAGATTGATACAGGCTGTGGTTCAGAACTCAACTATCCCTGTTATCGAAACGGGAACGGGCAACTGCCACGTTTACGTTGACCAGTCGGCTGACTTGAAGATGGCTGTTGACATCGTTGACAACGGCAAGACCCAGCGCCCCAGCGTGTGCAACGCAGTCGAGACCTGCCTTGTCCATAAGAGCGTTGCGGAGAAGTTCCTGCCGATGCTCAAAGAGCGCCTTGACGAGCACAATGTTGAGATACGCGGCGACGACATCACCGCTTATATCCTCGGCAGAGACAACGTTACACCTGCCGACGAGGACGACTACGCAACAGAGTTCCTTGATTATATCATTGCTATCAGAGTCGTTGACGACTTTGCACAGGCACTTGAACACATTGAGAAATACTCAACGGGACATTCCGAGTGCATCGTTACAGAGAGCCTTTTTGCAGCAACAGAGTTCCAGAAGCGCGTTGACGCTGCGGCTGTTTATGTAAACTGCTCGACAAGATTCACCGACGGCGATATGTTCGGTCTCGGCGCAGAGATAGGCATTTCCACCCAGAAGCTGCACGCAAGAGGACCTATGGGACTCACCGAGATGACCACCACCAAGTATCTTATCACCGGCGACGGACAGATAAGACAGTAATCAATGCTTTTTTACAAAGCAATCACTATATCGTAAGGAGAATGAAAAATGAACAATTCCGAAAAGACAATGGACAAAATAGTTGCGCTTTGCAAGGGCAGAGGCTTCGTTTATCCGGGCAGTGAGATCTACGGCGGTCTTGCAAACACCTGGGATTACGGTCCGCTCGGCGTTGAGCTGAAAACCAACATCAAGGCAGCATGGAGAAAGAAATTTATCCAGGAGAACAAGTACAATGTCGGTCTTGACTCCGCTATCCTTATGAACCCGCAGACCTGGGTAGCATCGGGTCACCTCGGCGGATTCTCCGATCCTCTTATGGACTGCAAGGAGTGTAAGACAAGACACCGTGCAGACAATCTTATCGAGGATTTTGACGGCACAAATGTTGCAGGCTGGTCAAACGAGCAGATGACAAACTACATCAAGGAAAAGAATATCCCATGCCCGAGCTGCGGCAAGCACAACTTCACCGATATCAGACAGTTCAACCTTATGTTCAAGACCTTCCAGGGCGTTACCGAGGACTCCAAGGCAGAGCTTTATCTGCGTCCTGAGACTGCACAGGGTATCTTCGTAAACTTTGCAAATATCCAGAGAACTACAAGAAAGAAGATCCCATTCGGCGTTGCACAGGTCGGCAAGTCTTTCAGAAACGAAATTACCCCCGGCAACTTCATTTTCCGTGTGCGTGAGTTCGAGCAGATGGAGCTTGAGTTCTTCTGCAAGCCCGGCACAGACCTTGAATGGTTCGAGTATTGGAGATCTTTCTGCAAGAACTTCCTGCTGAGCCTTAACATCAAGGAAGAGAACCTGCGTCTGCGTGACCACTCCGCAGAGGAGCTTTGCTTCTACTCCAAGGCAACGACAGACTTTGAGTATCTGTTCCCGTTCGGCTGGGGCGAGCTGTGGGGCGTTGCTGACAGAACAGATTACGACCTCACACAGCACATCAACACAAGCGGCAAGTCCCTTGATTACTTTGACCCTGAGACCAACGAGAGATACATTCCTTACGTTATCGAGCCGTCCCTCGGCGTTGAGAGACTGTTCCTGACCGTTCTTGTTGAGGCTTACGACGAGGAGAACCTCGGCACAGAGGAAAAGCCCGACATCAGAACAGTTATGCGTTTCCACCCTGCACTTGCACCTTTCAAGGCTTGCGTTCTGCCGCTTTCAAAGAAGCTCGCAGAGCAGGCTGGCGAGGTTTACGAGATGCTTTCCAAGAAGTTCTGTGTTGATTACGACGAGACCGGCTCTATCGGCAAGCGTTACAGAAGACAGGACGAGATAGGTACTCCGCTCTGCGTTACCTACGACTTTGAATCTGTTGAGGACGGCTGCGTTACCGTTCGTGACAGAGACACAATGGAGCAGGAGCGTATCAAGATAGAAGACCTTACCGCCTACATCGAAAAGAGAATGGAATTCTGATTTGTTCCGCACAAATAATAAACGGACTGAGATTTTATCTTAGTCCGTTTTTTTCATATCTGCATAAGTTTTTTCATATCGTCGGGAAGCGGTGCGGTTATGGAGAGTTTCTGCTTTGTTATCGGGTGAATAAAGCGTATCTCGCCGCAGTGCAGCGCCTGCCTTGAAATGCTTGTATTCTGCGAGCCGTACATATCGTCGCCCACGAGTGCGCAGCCTATATGCGCCATATGGCAGCGTATCTGGTGCGTCCTGCCCGTTTCCAGCAGGAATCTGCACAGGGCATAATCGCCGTTTCTCTGCGTCACGCAGAACACCGTTGCGGCATACTGTCCGTCATCACGCACACAGCGCTTGATTATCGAGTCCCTTTCCCTTGCGATAGGTGCGCATATCCTGCCGCCGCCGAGCGTCATTTTCTCGGTTATGCCGAAATAGACCTTTTCGCAGCATTTTTGCAGTGCGTTTGCGCAGAAAGCGCTTTTTGCCACCACCACGCAGCCGCTTGTGTCACGGTCAAGGCGGTTGACGCATCTGAAAACTGTGTTCGGGCAGTGCGCCGCAAAGAAATTTGAAAGGGTATCGCCCCTGTGCTTTATCGACTCGTGGCAGGGCATAAGCGGCGGTTTGTCGAACACGATAAGGTGCTCGTCCTCATAGAGTATCCCGACGTTCAGCTCGCTGTTGGGCGTTGTAGCGCCGAGGTCACTTTCGCATATCGTGATAACATCGCCTGTGCGGACTGTGTCAACGGTGCGCACTTCCTTGCCGCCGACGGTGATGCCTTGTTGTGTGCGTTTAAGGCGTGTTATCAGCTTTCTTGAAAAGCCGTGTTCACGCAGGATATCGCCGACCTTTTTGCCGTCGTCGGCGCTTGTGCAGGTGATAGTTACTGTTGGTATTTCTGCCACCTTCTTATCATCGAGGGCATCTTGTCCTGCCAGTAGCTGCCCATGATATCCTTTATCAGCGTGTCATACGACGCTGCCCAGAACGGATACAGCACGAATATCGGGTATATCAGCAGCATCAGCGGCAGATACATCACAAACGAGAATATCAGCGAGAAATACTGTCCGTAGTGACCTTCCATGAGCTTTGCGGAAAGGTCGCAGGCATCAAACACGTTCGTTCTCGGGTTGAGCGACATTATGTACGGCGCAAGTGACAGCGAGGCGCAGTATTTGAAGAACACGCCCAGCCAGATTATCGTAAAGCCGATAAATACCATAAACACGAAAAGACCCAGCGAGGTAAGCTCGTCTGTGCGGTTTCGCAGGCTCCAGCGGTAAATCATATACCCCGAGAGCACGGCGGGCGTGAACATAACGGTTTTCAAAAAGTTGAGCACCAGCGACGAGCGCAGGGAAATTTTGATGAACTCGTTGGTGTGGGCAAAGATGTACTGCCTTGTGAGGATATAGTCCTTGCCGATGGTGATGTCAACGAACATTCTGCGCACGATATGGCGCTGATAGGTGAGAAAGCAGACGATAACGATTGCCTGTATGCCCCACATCGTTGCGACCCACGGCATTTTGAAAATGTTGCGGAAATCGTAGTAATAGCCAAGCCCGAGCTTTTGCAGTATCAGATACAGCGCAAACTCAACAAGTCCTATCATGCAGATGTTCGTGATGGCGTGCATGGTTATCGTCAGCGCGTCGCCCATTTTGCTGTTGAGCGCCGAACGGGCGTTATCCTTTATCTGTTTGACGGTAAGCAATCATTATCCCTCCTTTTCAGAGCCTTTCAATTTCAAAATCGAGCAGGTCGCAGAGCCTGCCCGTCAGTTCGCAAAATTCAAAACCTGTGCCCTTTGCTCTGGCGCAGGAATATGATGTGTCACTGGCGGTATCGTCATACGGCATCTTCTCGCCGCTTGGTGAGAGCACGGCTTTTTTGCCGAGCTTTTTCTCGATATAGCTGATGATTTCGCTCTGCGAGACTGTTCCCACGGAGCAGCCGTTGACCGCGCCGCTAATCTCTGTGTCCGCAAGGTGCGCGATAAACTCGCCAGCCTCGTCCTCAAAAATGTAACCCGTTTTTGCATCGGGGTTTTGTATGTTCATAGGTGTACCGCCAGCCACGGCTTTGACGTAGGCGCGAAGCCTGCCCGTGTAGTCGTTTTCGCCCAGCACGACGGGGTATCTGACAAAGGTGCAGGCGCTTTCGTCAAGCATTTCGAGTGCGGCACGCTCTGCCTGGCGCTTGCCCAGCGCGTAGTCGCTTGGTCTGTCCATTTTCACAAGCTCAATGCCCTTTGCATCAAACTCGCTTTCGGTAATTCCCGCGTGGGCATTCTGATAGACCGCGCAGGAGGACATTTGGATATATCTTTTGCAGTTTGCGCCCGAAAGCAGCGAGATAACGTCGTTTGACGAATAAGCCACCTTGTCTATCAGCAGGTCGAACTGCTCGCCGCCGAGTGCCGCTTTGACGCTCTCGGTGTTTGCTTTGTCCATTATCACGCGGCGCACGCTGTCACCGAAGGGGTCGCTGTGACCGCCACGGGTGGCTATCGTTACGCTGTGCCCGTTGTCTATGAGCTTTCTGACCATTGGCAGCCCGAAAAACCTCGTTCCGCCGACAACAAGTATGTTCACGAGGGCATTCCTCCGTCGGTGTCGGTGTCTGAAAAGCTGTATTCCTCGATAGGCTCGCCTGCGGGATATGTTCCCATTATCTCGAAAGCCTCGCTGCGCTGCCACATTGACGCTGTAACGAGCACCTCAAAGCCCTCGCCGAAATCGCAGGTGAAGTCCATCGGCTGACGCTTTGGCAGACCGAAGCAGGAGAGCATATTCATTATGATACCGCTGTGCGTCACGACGGCAACGTTTGTCAGACCCTCGTACATCATATCCGAAATGATTATCTGCAAAGCCTTGTAGCAGCGGGTGATGACATCGCGCAGGCTCTCGCCGTTCGGCGCAGGGTTGTCAAGGCCGCCCTGAATGAACTTGCGGTAGCTTTCGGTGTCCATAAGGTCAGCGACTTTCTTGTTCTCAAAGTCGCCGAAGTCCATTTCAACAAGCTCGGGAAGCTCGACGGTCAGACGGTTCGGCTGCAGAATGGAAACCGTCTGCTTGCAGCGCTTGAGCGGTGAGGTGTAGACCTTCTGTGCAGGCGGATACTCGTACTTTTCCAGCTTGTCGTAAAGCGCCTGAGCACCCTCGCTGCTCAGCGGCAGGTCGGTTATGCCGATATATCTTCCGTCGGTGTTCGCCTCGGTCATTCCGTGGCGTATAAAACAGATGCGGTATCCTTTCAAAATGTATCAATCCTTTCGCAGAGATAAGAATAGCATTAATAATCCAGTGCAATATTAGGCACAATTTCTATTTACAAAGTTGATAAAATGTTGTATAATATCACTGTATGCTGTAAACGATTTCAAGGTAAGGGAGGAGCAGGTTTTGGCACAGCGGCAGGGCGCTGCATCGGGCAGCGAAAGAATGTTGGAAATAGGTGAAAAGCTCGCTGCTGTGAGAAAGGCAAAGGGTCTGACGCAGGTGCAGGCAGCAGCGGCTGCGGGCTGCACACAGTCATATCTCTCCTCGGTGGAAAACGGCAAAAAAGCATTTTCGATAGGCTTTATCCTTGACCTGATAAATATATACGGCGTTAGCTATGAAACGATATTCGGCGAAAACCACGCAGAAAGCTGGGTGTTTGAAACTCCCGGGATAGAGAGCAGCCTTTCGGGCGCACTCAGCCTGCTCGAACAGCTGACCGCAAGCTCGGGCTCGGCGGTGCTGGAAAAGGGCGTTGACGAATACTTAAAGCTGTGTATCTACACGATATTCAGGCAGCTTTACGAGGCAAACCCGCACAACACCGCAAGGATGTTTGCCTGTGACAGCAAGGCTGCGAACGAGGCGGTCAGCCGTATGACCGCAAATATGCCGCAGACGGTAAAAAGTCTGATAGAAGGCTGTCGGATACGCCGTGACAGATTTGAACTTCCTGTTGAAAGAGGGCACGAGCTGCGCACGTTCATAAAAGAATGTGAGGAGCTGCTCGGCGAAGCGTGACAACAAGTCCACTCAAAGTATAACACATTTTTACGCGCATTTCAAGAGCAACAGGGACGGAGGCAGAGATGAAAGGAAAAAAAACCATACCCCTGATAACGATAGCGGTGCTGCTGGTGTTTTCGGCGGGTGCATTTATGATGTTCCTCAAAGGATACAAGAGCGATGACACGAAAGAAAAGACGGTCTTTGCGATGGACACGGCGTGCACGGTGAAGGTCTGGGGAACAGACCCCGACAAGATTTGTGACGAGGTGTGTGACGAGATAACAAGGCTGGGCGATGTCTTTGACAGCCACAGCGCATCAAGCGAGCTTTCAAAGCTCAATGCAAACGGCTCGGCAGAGCTTTCGGCTGACGCAAAGGCGCTGATAGAGCAGTCGCTGGAGCTGACAAAAAAGCACCCCGAGGCTGACATCTCCCTCGGCGCGCTGATAAAGCTGTGGGACATAACGGGCGATTCCCCCAAGATTCCCAGCGAGGAACAGCTTAATATTGCAATGCAGACCTGCGGTTATGAAAACATAAAGCTCGACGGCAGCAGGTGCACGCTGGACAAGGGCGCACAGCTTGATGTGGGCGCGGTGGCAAAGGGCTATGCGCTGGACAAGGCAAAGCAGCTGCTTGACGAAAAACAGGCGCAGTGCGCAGTTATCTCAATGGGCTCTTCAAGCCTTATGTACGGCAAAAAGCCTGACGGCGAGGATTTCTCGGTGGGCGTGAAAGACCCAGACGACAAGGAAAATTTGCTGCTCAAATTCTCCTGCGGCGAGTGCTTTGTTTCGACCTCTGGCGGATACGAAAGATTTTTTGTCGCAGACGGCAAAAAGTATATCCACATCTTTGACAAGACAACGGGCAGACCCGCAGAGACAGACCTTGCGAGCGTCACGGTGATATGCGACAACGGTCTGAAATCAGACCAGCTTTCCACAAGCATCTTTATCGGCGGAACGAAAAAGCTGGGCGAGTATTTTGCCGACAAGAGCATTCAGATAATAGCCGTTGATACGAACGGTGACATACACGTTTCACGTTCGCTCGAAAATAAAATAACACTTGAAAAGAGCGGGCATAAGATAATAGTTGAAAAGTAACGAAGGGAGGATATGCCCTTATGAGTCTCAAAGGGATAATCCTTAGGCACAATAAGAATACTGCGCAGATGCCGAGCGAAACGCTGCCGCTGCCCAAAAAGGTGAGTATACCGATGCAGCAGTGTATTGGTGCGCCCTGCGACGTGCTGGTAAAAGCGGGCGACAAGGTGCTCGTCGGGCAGAAGATAGGCGACAGTGACAAGTATATGTCTGTGCCTGTCCATTCCTCCGTTTCGGGAACTGTCACGGGGATAAGCGACCTGCTGCTCGTCAGCGGAAAGGTCTGCAAATGTGTGGATATCGAAACTGACGGCGAGCAGAAAGTCATTGACGGCATAAAGCCTCCCGTTGTCACCGACAGGGACAGCTTCTGCAGAGCGATAAAGGAATCGGGCTGCTGCGGACTTGGCGGAGCAGGCTTCCCGACACACGTTAAGTTCGGCTTTGATGACAAGAAATTCAGCGTTGATACGCTTATCATAAATGCTGCCGAGTGTGAGCCTTATCTGACGGGCGACCACCGTGAGATGCTCGAAAACACCGACAGCATATTCGAGGGCATCAGCCACATAAAGAAAAACCTCGGCATTGAAAATGTCTATATCGGAATTGAGAAAAACAAGCCCGATGCGATAAAGCTGCTTAGCGAAAAGGCAGCGCAGCAGGGCGGTATAAAAGTCGTGCCGCTGAAAGAAAAATACCCACAGGGCGCAGAAAAGGTGCTCGTTTACAACATCACAGGCAGGATAGTCAAAGAGGGAAAGATACCTGCCGATGAGGGAGTTATCGTCATAAACGTTTCCACCTGCGGATTTATCGGCGATTATATGCGCACGGGAATGCCGCTGGTGTCAAGGCGCATGACGGTCAGCGGCGATGCGGTCAAAAAGCCGTGCAACGTCGTTGTTCCGCTGGGAACATCCTTCAAAAAGGTGCTTAAATTTGCAGAGTGCGACTTTGACGGAATGGAAAAGGCGATAGCAGGCGGCCCGATGATGGGCATAGACCTGTTCGACCTGCACGACCCCGTCTGCAAAACGCACAGCGGCGTGCTGGCGTTCAAAAAGAAAAACAAGGAAAAAGAGCCTTTGCAGACCAACTGCATACGATGCGGACGCTGCATAGAGGCTTGCCCTGTGGGACTTATGCCGACGGTGCTTGAAAAGGCATTCGACAAAAAGGACAGGGAAACGCTCAAAAAGATGAAGGTATCGCTTTGTATGAACTGCGGCAGCTGCACGTATGTCTGCCCTGCAAAGAGAAACCTTGCAGAGAAAAACCAGCTTGCGAAAGCATTGCTGCGAACCTGACAGGGAGGTCACGTTTTGGAAAAACTGACAGTCAGCCCGTCTCCTCACATAAGGAGCGGTGCGAGCACATCAAGAATAATGCTGCACGTCCTGATAGCGCTGATGCCTGCAATGGTGATGTCGGCAGTGCTTTTCGGCGGCAGAGCGCTGGTGCTCACGAGCCTGTGCGTACTTTCTGCAATGGCGTGGGAAAGGCTTTGCTGCTTTATAATGAAAAGACCCGACACGACAGATGACCTGTCGGCAATGGTCACGGGAATGCTGCTGGCGTTCAATCTTCCGCCGTCACTGCCGCTGTATATGGCGCTGATTGGCACGTTCATCGCCATAGTCATCGTCAAGATGATATTCGGCGGACTTGGACAAAACTTTGCTAACCCCGCGATAGTGGGCAGGATAGTTCTTATGCTTTCTTTCACCAGCGCAATGACCAACTGGACGACGCCCAAAACGGTCACCGACGCTGTTACCTCGGCAACGCCTCTTGCAAGCGGCGGCAAGGGTTATTCCTACTGGGACCTGTTCATCGGCAACTGCCCCGGCTGTCTTGGTGAGGTCTGCGCTGCGGCGCTCATCGCAGGCGGCATATATCTTGTGATAATGAAAGTCATCTGCGTGCATACGCCGATAGCCTTTGTGGGCACGGTTTTTGTGTACTCGTGGCTTGCGGGCGAGGACCCCGTTTATCAGATTCTTTCGGGCGGACTGATGCTGGGCGCTATCTTTATGGCGACAGACTACGTCACAACGCCCGTGTGCAAAAAGGGAAAGGTCATTTTCGGCATAGGCTGCGGAATCATAACCTGCGTGATAAGGTTCTATGCAAGCTATCCCGAGGGCGTTTCTTTCTCGATACTTATAATGAACATCGCAACTCCGTATATTGATATGATAACGCTCAAAAAGCCTGTGGGCGCAGTGAAACCGAAAAAGGAGGCAAAGACAAATGAAAAGTAAAGTCATGCCGCCTGTGGTGCTCACGCTGATATGCATAGTTGTCTGCGGACTGCTGGTGATAGCTCACGACGCAGCCGTCAAGGACAACACGGGCGTGCTCACCGACGAGATGAAAAAAGGCTGCACCGAGATTTTCGGCGAGGGCGAATTTGAAATGCTCACCCAAAAAACCGACAAGGGCACCGAGCCTGTGAATTTTGGTGACAAGCACCTCAAATCTGTGATAGTTGACAAGGAAAACAAGACCTGCCTTTTGGAAATGACCTGTGACGGCTACGCAAAGGACGGTCTGCACCTGCTTATCGGTATCGACGAGGACGGAAAGATAAAGGGAATGCATTTTCTGTCCATAGGCGAAACTCCAGGCTTGGGCGCAAAGGTCGCACAGAAGGATTACACCGACAATTACACGGGATTAAGCGTAGAGGACGACATTGAAAGCGTCGATAACCTCACCGCCGCGACCTATTCTTCCAAGGGCTTGAAAAAGGCTTGCGAACAGGCAATAAATCTCTATACTGTCCATAAAGGAGAGATATTCGCATGAGCGAGGAAAGAAAGACCCTTTATGAGTTCACAAAGGGTATAATAAAAGAAAACCCCGTGCTCGTCACGCTGCTGGGTATGTGCCCGACGCTTGCGGTGACGGTGCTTGCGGAAAACGGAATAGGTATGGGTCTTGCCACGACGTTCGTGCTCGTGTGCTCAAACGCCGTTATCTCGCTGCTCAAAAACGTGATACCAAAGGCTGTGCGCCTGCCCTGCTTTATCGTTATCATAGCAGGCTTTGTCACGTTCATAGATTTCATTATGCAGGGCTTCCTGCCCGAGCTTCACTCGGCGCTCGGCGTGTTTTTGCAGCTGATAACTGTAAACTGCATAATCCTCGGCAGAGCAGAGGCTTTTGCCAGCCGCAACAACCTTGTGCGCTCTGTGCTCGACGGTCTGGGAATGGGTCTGGGATTTACCCTCGCACTGTTTGCGATGGGCTCACTGCGTGAGATATTCGGTCTCGGCAGCTGGCTCGGTATGAAAATACCCTGGCTCTGCGACCACCCCATGACCATATTCATAATGCCCGCAGGCGGATTTTTCGTGCTGGGCTGTCTTATCGCCCTTGTCAACAAGATAGCGGGCAGAAAGCCGCCAAAGGAGATTTCCTGCGAGGGCTGCCCCAATGCTGCTGCCTGCAAGGGACAGTGCAAAGTAGAGGAGGGTGCGTAAATGACGTATATTCTGATACTTGTCGGCTGCGTGTTCGTCAACAACGTTGTGCTTTCGCAGTTTATGGGAATCTGCGCATTCCTCGGCGTTTCAAAGCAGATAAAGTCATCTGCGGGAATGGGCGGCGCAGTAATCTTCGTAATGGTCTGCGCAAGTGCGATAACCTATCCGCTCTACAAACTGCTTGAACACTTTGAGATAACCTATCTCAAAACTGTGGCGTTCATTCTTGTAATCGCAATGTTCGTTCAGCTTGTCGAGATAGTGATGAAAAAGAAAATGCGCTCGCTTTATAAAGCTCTCGGCGTTTATCTTCCGCTCATCACGACAAACTGCGCGGTGCTGGGCGTAACGCTGGGCAACATTAACAACGAATACACCTTCCTCGAATCGCTGACAAATGCGCTCGGCACAGGACTCGCTTTCACGCTGGCACTTTTGCTTTTCAGCGGTGTGCGTGCGAGGATAGAGCATAACGATTTCCCCGAGGCTTTCAAGGGCGTGCCTGCGACGCTTATCGCTGCGGCTATCGTTTCGGTCAGCTTTATGGGATTCACAGGCGTTTTGTAAACAGGCTCACAAACATTAAAAGGAGAACGCTCACAGATGGGTATTTTGATAACGGTCGGGATATTTGCAGCCCTCGGACTTGTTGCGGGTGTGCTGCTGACGGTGGCTTCAAAGGTCTTTGAAGTCAAGGTCGACGAGCGAATTGAAAAGGTCAGCGAGGCTCTGCCGCAGGTAAACTGCGGTTCGTGCGGCTTTTCGGGCTGTGCCGATTATGCAGAGGCTATCGTGACCCGAGGCGTCAAGTGCGATATGTGCAAGCCCGGCGGTGAAAAGACGGCAAAGAAAATCGCCGAGATAATGGGCGTCGAGGTCAGCATGAGCGAGCCCGAGGTCGCATTCGTGCGCTGCCACGGCGACTGCCACATAACGCCGCACAAATACGAATTCGAGGGCGTGCAGAGCTGTGCTGCCTGCAACAGATTTTACAGCGGCAGCAAGACCTGCACCAGCGGCTGTCTCGGCTACGGCGACTGTGTACACGTCTGTCCGCAGGGCGCAGTCAGCATAATCGACCGCATCGCAAAGGTCGATAAATCAAAGTGTATAGGCTGCGGTCTGTGCGTTGATGCCTGCCCTAACGGGCTTATCGTTGTGCGCAGGATATCGCAGACGGTTGACGTTACCTGCTCGTCAAAGGACATTGCAAAGGTCACACGCTCGCTGTGTGAGGGCGGCTGCGTGGGCTGCAAGCTGTGTGAGAAAAACTGCGAGCACGGCGCTATCCACGTTGTTGACAACCACGCTGTCATAGATTATGACAAGTGCGAAAACTGCGGCAAGTGCGCCGATGTCTGCAAAATAGGCTCTGTTATGCGGATAGGCTGAACTACTGTATTCGCCGTTCGGTTTTTGCCGGGGGGAACTCTTTTGGAGAAGCTAAAAAATGCTTCGCATTTTCGAGAGTAACCGTGGTAACGGTTACTCTGTTTCCCCCGAGGATACCTGACAGGTATCCTCGCAAGCGACCGTAAGGTCGCTTATCCCCCTTTCAGAAACCTTTTATTGATTTTTCGCCACAGGGGACTTGAAAAAATATTGGTCCCCTGTAACGAAAAATTAGTAAGAGTCCCGAGAGAGTTCAGAGAAAAGTCTTTTCAAAGGAACTGCCCTCGACAAGAGCCAAATGACGAGCGCAGCAGAACAGTTTACCGCATAGAGAATCCATTCACCACACAATCGTGACGGTTCACAACATAAATATACAAAAAACATAAAACCGTGTTATGATAGGATAGGAGAAAAAGGCATGGGAGGGTGACAACATGGACGAAAGAATAAACTGGCGTGACGAGGCTTTGCAGCTGCCTCTTGACGACCTGAAAAAGATATACGAAAGCAAGAAAAGACAGAGAACCCTGACGACGTCGATACCCTTTATGCTCGCGCTGCTCATACTATTAGCTGCGAATTATCTGACGATTTTCGGCGGCGGCTTTACGGCAAGGGTGCCTGTCTGGTTTATAACGTCGGGATTATTTTCAGTGGCGGGAATGTTTCTGCGCTTTTTCCTCGGGTTTTCCTACAACGGTTCGCACGGAAGCAACCTGGTCATCATTGTTTCGGGCGCGGACCTTGCGTTACAGTTAATATTCAGTCTGCTATGCCAGAACTATATGTATCTTGGGTTCTCGGTGGTATTTTCGGCGTATGTGATACTTCTGCGACCCTATGTGCTTTCGCTGGACAGCGACATTGCCTTTTTGCGCGCGATGCCGACGTTCCCGTTCAACGGACGAGTTAGCGATCAGATGATAAACGTTGCCGAGCACAAGCGCAAGATTCAGCTTATCGAGTCCGCAAAGGGCAACATTTACAGCGACAACGCCGAGCAGATCTTTGACAAGCCCGTTCCTGAGATGCCGCAGTATGAAAAGGGCGATACCCCCGAGGATTACCTGCAAAGAAAGCAGTTTTACGTTGACGGCAAGTACACCAGGACCTCGCTGACTGACGAGGAATATGACAGGCAGGAGGACGAGCTTTACGAGCGCCGGATGTTCACTGACAAGCAGAAAAAGCAGGAGAGCGCTATCCCCGCACCTGCGCCGATAGAGGACGACGGACGCCTGCAGGAGTTCGATTTCACCGAGCAGGGCAAGATGAACGAGACGTATATCATTTCAAAAGATGTTTTCACCGACGAGTTCGACGAAACGCCGATGGTCGAGCCGCCAAAGCCTGATGACTATGTCGTTTCGCCCGATCTGGTTATAGAGGATATGGACTATCCAGACTCCGCCGAACAAACCGCACAACAATAATAAAAGACCGCTTATGCGGTCTTTTTTGATGCTTATTTTACATAGAACAGCAGTGCGCCGTAGGTCGGGTACGGCCAGTATTTCTCGCCCACGAGAGACTCTATCTCGTCAGCGGGAGCACGCAGCTCGTTCATTGCGGGGATAACGCTGTCGCGGTAGAAATCAGCCTGCTTTTTGATGTCGGCAAGCTCCTTTGCCTTTGCAGCGGCAGTTTCAAGCACGCCGAGGTTCTTGTACATCTGTGCTGAAAGCGTGGACAGGCGCTTTACCATATCTGTCTCAAAGGAAACGTCTGCGCCGCAGGTCTTTGCAAGCTCCGCGGTCTTTGCAAGCTCCTTGATGTATGTTGCAACGGCAGGAAGAATGTCCTTCTTTGCCATATCTATCATTGTGTTTGCCTCGATAGAGAGCGTCTTGCAATACTCGTCGAGCAGAATCTCAACTCTCGAATGAAGCTCTGTCTCGGTGTAAACGCCGTACTTTTCAAACAGTGCGATGTTCTCGGGAGTCTCAAAGCAAGGGATAGCATCAGGTGTGGTCTTGAGGTTGAGCAGTCCTCTCTTTTCAGCCTCTGCGCACCACTCATCAGCATAGCCGTTGCCGTTGAAGATTATATTTGAATTTTCCTTGATAGTCTTTTTGATAAGGTCGTCGAGAGCGTCCTGGAAGTTGTCAGCCTTTTCGAGAATATCTGCAAACTCGTCGAAAGTCTCTGCAACGATGGTGTTGATAACTGTGTTCGGTCCTGCAACGGAAAGTCTCGATCCGGGCATTCTGAACTCGAACTTGTTGCCTGTGAAAGCGAACGGGGAAGTTCTGTTTCTGTCGGTGGTGTCCTTTGTGAAATGCGGCAGAACGTCAACGCCTATCTCCATTTCAACTCTCTTGCCCTCGTACTTTGTACCCTCAACGATAGACTGCAGAATGTCAGTCAGCTCGTCGCCGAGGAAGATAGAAACGATAGCCGGAGGAGCCTCGCTCGCACCGAGTCTGTGGTCGTTGCCAGCTGTTGCAACGGACGCACGCAGGATATCCTGATGCTTGTTGACAGCCTTTATTACAGCTGCGAGCACGAGCAGGAACTGTGCGTTCTCGGCAGGTGTTTTACCGGGTTCGAGAAGATTTACGCCTGTGTTTGTTGCAAGCGACCAGTTGTTGTGCTTGCCCGAGCCGTTGATGCCCTCAAAAGGCTTTTCGTGCAGCAGGCACTTGAAGCTGTGCTTTCTTGCAGTACGCTTCATTATCTCCATTGTGAGCTGGTTGTGGTCGGTAGCGATGTTTACCGTGTTATAGATAGGAGCAAGCTCGTGCTGAGCAGGTGCTACCTCGTTGTGCTTTGTTTTTGCGTAGATGCCCAGTCTCCACAGCTGCTCGTCAAGGTCTTTCATATAAGCGGCAACTCTTGTCTTGATAGTTCCGAAATAGTGGTCATCAAGCTCCTGACCCTTTGGTGCAGGTGCGCCGAAAAGAGTCCTGCCTGCGAAGATAAGGTCTTTTCTGTGGGAATACATCTCTCTGTCGATGAGGAAATACTCCTGCTCCGGACCTGCATTCGCAATAACTCTTGTTGCATCTGAGCCGAACAGCTTGAGCACTCTGAGTGCCGACTTGTTAATAGCGTCAACCGAGCGCAGCAGAGGAGTTTTCTTGTCCAGTGCCTCGCCGCCGTATGAGCAGAACGCTGTCGGTATGCAAAGTGTGTTTGATTTTATGAAAGCGTATGAGGTCGGGTCCCATGCGGTGTAGCCTCTTGCCTCAAAAGTGGCTCTGAGTCCGCCCGACGGGAAGCTTGAAGCATCAGGTTCGCCCTTGATAAGCTCTTTGCCCGAGAATTCCATGATTATATGACCGTCATCAGTCGGGGTGATAAAGCTGTCGAGCTTTTCGGCAGTAAGACCTGTCATCGGCTGGAACCAGTGAGTGTAGTGTGTGCAGCCTTTTTCAACTGCCCAGTCCTTCATTGCGTTTGCAACGACATTTGCAAGATCCTTGTCCAGCGGCACGCCGTCCTCAATGGTCTTTTTGAGCTGTTTGTAAGTAGTCTTGGGGAGTCTTTCCCTCATGACCGACTCGTTGAACACGTCAGAACCGAAAATTCCCGGCACATTAGTCATAAACTCTTCATTCCTTTCCCTGTCATAAAACGGTTAGTATCTCACGTTATTGAGTATACTTTATAAATATGTCCTTTTCAAGTCGTTTTTATAATTTCTTATTATACTGCAAAATTGCCTATAAATATCCGAGGTTTTTTGTCTAAAACCGACAATTCACAACGTTTTGCAAGACTGTTGGGGAGTCGCAATGTTGGCAGTTATGATTTCACCCGAGCCACATTCAGCCAAATTGCACAGTTCCCCAAATCCAAACTGTCTAAACCGCCGATTATCCCGCCACACCCTTGACAATACCGAACATATGTGCTATCATTAAGAAAACCATAAGAGAACAAACGTTCCTTGCAGACCGTGCGCTTTGCGGCTGCGGCGTTGATGTGAAAGAGTGTTGAACGTGCTTTTTCTGATAGCATCTGCGCCCGAGCCGAGAGACAAAACGCAGTGTGTAAAAAGCAAGAAAAAGGGGTATTATGAGGCTTTCCGACTTTTACTCGCAAACTTGGTGAAAGCCGACCGATTGGCAATCGGTTGCCCGCCCACAGAACGAGCAGCCGTAAGACGCTGCTTTAAAAACGAATGTCATGGACGGGTCAGGTCGAAGAAAGAGTTATTATCTGAAAAATCACAACACAATTGAATATCAAAGGAACTGTGTTATGCGCACTATTGTTTCGCCAAAAACCGAACGCAGCAAAAAAGACGCCCTTTTTCAGAGCGCCTTCTGCATTTTTATATGTCGATTATATCCGTTGAGTCGCTGTCCTTGTTTCTCAGCGCAAGCTCGGTAGACTCGGAGTTTTTGCTTATCTTGCTGAGCCTGTGAGATATCATTGCGCAGTTGATAAGATTTATCATACCCGATACGAACAGGCAGATGCCCAGCAGTCTCAGTGCGAAGCCGAAAGACATCATCGGGTTGAGCACCAGCAGAACGCCGACGCCGAGAGTTATCAGCGCTGGAACGCCTGTGGTCTTCCAGTCGGGATAGCCAGCCTTGCGCATTTTCAGCGTTCCCTGCAGATTTACAATGCCGTTTATCAGCATATACAGTCCGCAGATGATAGCAATGACCTTTGCAATGATGTCGGGCTGGATGAATACGAATATGCCCGCCGCACACAAAAGCAGTCCGCCGACGAGCTTTGCACCGTGGTCGAAAAAGCCTTCCGAGCTGCTTTTGGTAAAATAGATGATAAGCATTACCGCACCGTAGCAGCAAAGCAGACCTGCAACGATGTATCCGCCCGTATCGGCAAAAAGACCGGGATCAAAGACAAGTGCTATGCCCAGCACGATACAAAATACCGAAAGGATCCAGAAATTCTTGAAGATGTTTTTTACTGTCTGCATACACTATTCTCCTTTGCTGCTTCAGTGGTTGTTATCCGCCCGCAGTCTTGTGGCTTTGATGACCTTCATTCGTGAGAATTCCTCACGGTCTTTTTCCTCAAGCGAGTCGGTGATGTATTTTACTATGTTCTGATTTCTCGGGATAATGATGTTTTGCAGGGCATTTGCTCGGCGCTGCGTCTTTCTTATCGCAACGGAAAGTCGGTAAATGCCGTTTTCGACCTCTGCGAGCACAGCGGTCATTTCTTTTACCTTTTCAAAGGCGATATACGCCCTGTCGAGTGACGAGGTCGTTCTTGCAAAGCCGTAATGTACCTGCAGCGGCTTTTTTTCAAGCTCGACCGTGGGCAGCTCAACGCCCATAACGCTCTGCGAGTTTATCGTGATGCCGTTTTCTATCGGCACGCACTGCGCATACGGCGTGACCAGACCCATAGAGATGTTGGCTTGCTGCAAAGCCTTGTACGCCTCGGAGTAGGTGCTCTCAATGGACGTGCGCAGCATCTGTGCCTTGTCCACCAGCTTCATCAGCTCACGGATAAGGATATTTCGTTTTCTGTCCAAAAGGTCGTAGCCAAGCGTCGCCAGCTGCAAAGCCTTTTTCGACAGCATCAGATTACCCTTGGTAGGGAATATCTGCTGTTCCATTGTGTCACCGTCCTTTGCTTGTGAAATGTCTGCATAATGTTGTTGTGATTATTGTATCCACAGTAGGTATAGGCTCTGTTTGATGAATAATTGAGGTTGCTCTCTTGGAAAGATTATCTCCAAACTCTCTTTTTAGACTCTTACATATTTTCGGCGGTCGGGAGTTTACTTCCGATTGCCGAAAATCTATAAAAGGTTTAGGAAGGGGGTCTGGGGGATAACTCTTCTCCAAAAGGGTTTCCCCCAGCTATTCGCCAAACATAGTCTTTGCTTTTGCGGGGTCGTAATACTGTTTCAGGTGCTCGTCGTCAACTCTGTCGAGCTCGTTCTTCGGCAGTGTCGAAAGCAGTGACCAGCCGAGGTCGAGAGTTTCCTCGATAGAACGGTTTACGTCAAAGCCCTGGTTGATGAAATATTCCTCAAACAGCTTGCCGAAATGCATATAAGCCTTGTCGCCTTCGGAAAGCTCCTCCTCACCGATAACAGATGCCAGCGCTCTTGCGTCCTGCACCTTTGAGTATGCCGCAAACAGCTGGTTTGCACACATCGAGTGGTCTTCACGGGTGAAGCCCTCACCGATGCCGTCTTTCATAAGTCTTGAAAGGCTCGGCAGTACCGAAACAGCAGGGTATGTGCCCGTCTGTTCAAGATGTCTGTCCATAACTATCTGACCCTCGGTGATGTATCCCGTAAGGTCAGGTACAGGGTGGGTGATGTCGTCGTTCGGCATTGTAAGTATAGGTATCTGCGTAACAGAACCTGTCGAGCCTTTGACGATACCCGCTCTTTCGTAAATTGACGCAAGGTCGGAATACAGATAGCCGGGATAACCCTTTCTGCCCGGTATCTCGCCCTTTGACGAGGAGAACTCACGGCACGCCTCGGCATAGGATGTCATATCAGTAAGTATAACGAGAATGTGCATATTAAGCTCGAATGCGAGATACTCCGCGCAGGTCAGCGCACATCTCGGGGTAAGTATTCTTTCAATGATAGGGTCGTTTGAAAGGTTGATGAACATAGCAACTCTTTCAAGTGCGCCCGTTTCCTCAAAGCTTCTCTTGAAGTAGTCGGCAACGTCGTTCTTGACGCCCATTGCGCCAAAAACTATACCAAAGCCCTGTCCGTTATCGTCGGCAATCTTTGCCTGTCTTGCTATCTGCACAGCGAGCTTGTTGTGCGAAAGACCCGAACCTGAAAAGATAGGGAGCTTCTGTCCTCTGATAAGCGTCATAAGCGCGTCTATCGAGGAAATTCCCGTGTTGATGTAGTTTCTCGGATATGTTCTCGAAACAGGGTTCAGAGGGCTTCCGTTGATGTCCATATACTTGTCGGGGACAATGTCGCCCAGACCGTCTATCGGCTTGCCCGAGCCGCTGAATATCCTTCCGAGCATTTCCTTTGAAAGCGGCAGTTCCATAGGCTTTCCGCTGAACTTGGTGGTGGTGTTCGTCAGCGAAAGTCCCTTTGTGCCCTCAAACACCTGCAGAACAGCCTTGTCTTCCTCGACCTCAACGACTCTCGCAAGGCGCTGTGTTCCGTCGGCAAGCTGCAGCTGTGCAATCTCGTCGAAAGCAACGTCCTTTACCTTGTCGAGCACGACCAGAGGTCCGTTTATCTCGGAAAGACCAACATATTTCAGTTCCAACTATGCCACCTCCGTCAGCCCGTCAAAGTCGGCTGTCATTTGCTGTGTGTACTGCTCAAACATCTCTGGCTTGTCGTTCGGAATGTCGTACTTGACCTTTACTATCTTGTCCGACCAGCCCAGTGAAAGTATCTTGTCATAAGCGTTTCCGTCTGCGAGCGCTTTCTTTGCAAGCTCGTAGAAATCAACTATCAGCTTCATCATAAGATACTGCTTTTCAAGCGGAACGTAGGTATCGTCCTTGTGGTAAGCGTTCTGCTGCAAAAAGCCTACACGCACTATCCTTGCGGTCTCTATCAGCAGCTTCTGGTCGTCGGGCAGAACGTCCGTACCCATCAGCTTTACTATCTCCATAAGGGTGTTTTCTTCAACAAGAATGTTTGATATCTGCTGTCTTATGTCGATGAAGTTCTCGTTTACGTTTTTGCAGAAGAACTCTTCAAGGTCGCCGACATACTCCGAATAGCTGGAGTTCCAGTTGATAGCAGGGTAGTGTCTTGCGTAAGCGAGCGACTTGTCAAGTGCCCAGAAACAGCGCACAAAACGCTTTGTGTTCTGCGTAACAGGCTCAGAGAAGTCAGAGCCCTGCGGCGAAACTGCGCCGATTATCGTTACCGAGCCTTCGCTTCCGCCAAGAGTCTTAACGTAGCCTGCACGCTCGTAGAATTCGGAAATTCTCGACGGCAGATAAGCAGGGAAGCCTTCCTCTGCGGGCATTTCCTCAAGTCGTCCCGATATTTCACGCAGAGCCTCTGCCCAACGTGATGTCGAGTCAGCCATTATCGCGATATGATAGCCCATATCTCTGTAATATTCCGCAAGGGTGATGCCCGTGTAGATAGATGCTTCTCTTGCCGCAACAGGCATATTTGATGTGTTTGCGATAAGCACCGTTCTGTCGGTCAGCGGACGCTGTGTGTGCGGGTCGATAAGCTCTGAGAACTCCTCGAGCACCTGAGTCATCTCGTTTCCGCGCTCGCCGCAGCCGATATACACGATAATATCTGCGTCGCACCACTTTGCAAGCTGGTGCTGGGTCATCGTCTTGCCCGTTCCGAAACCGCCCGGGATAGCCGCTGTGCCGCCCTTTGCGATAGGCAGTACCGTGTCGATTATTCTCTGTCCCGTGATAAGCGGTCTTGTGCCGGGGAGTCTTTCCTTGCAGGGACGAGGCGTTCTGATAGGCCACTTCTGGCACAGCGTAAGCTCCTGCTCGTCGCCGCTTGGAGTCTTTATTTTCAGCACCGTGTCGTTGACTGTATATTTGCCGTCTGGCGCACGCCAGATGACCTCGCCGCCCTTTGAAAGAGGCGAGAGCATACACTTGTGGGTGATAAGCTGTGTCTCGGGACAGGTGCAGTAGATTTCGCCTGCCGACAGCTTGTCGCCAACATTCACGGTTATCGTGCAGTCGTATTTTTTCTCGGGGTCAACGCTGGAAACGTTGGCGCCGTCAGCAATGAACGCGCCCGAAAGCTCCTCCAGCTTTTTCAGCGGTCTTTCGATACCGTCAAAGATGTTGTCGAGTATTCCCGGTCCGAGCGTCGCGCTCATGGGAGCACCCGTGCTCTCCACAGGCTCGCCGGGCATAAGCCCTGTTGTGCCCTCATAGACCTGGATTGTCGTAAAATCGCTGGTTACCCTGATGACCTCGCCGATAAGGCGCTTGTTGCCGACAAAGACCATTTCCTGCATTGAAAAAGTCTTTGTGTCCTTGACCTTGACTACCGGTCCGTTTATCGAAAAAATCTTGTCCATTTTTCAAATGCCTTTCGATCAAATCTGTGAAAGCCCTGAGGCTTTGGTGAAATTCTGTCTTTGCTGTGCAAGTGACGTGTCAAACGAACAGTCGCAGGCTATGCCAGAGGATTCGCAAACGACGGTCACGCCGCCGAGAAGAATGCTCTGTGACGGCTCGGCAGTGAACTTTGTGCCCTTGCAGAGCTTTTTGCCAAGCTCAAGGTCACGCTTTGCAAAATACGCCGTGCATTCTGCGCCGCCTGTCTGCTGTTCGCAAAGCTCCAGCCTCTGCTTTAAAAGCTCGGCGTACTGCTCGCTCTTGCAGAACTCGGCAAGGCTGTTTCGTATGTTGTCGAACACCTTGTCTATCATTTCGTTGCGGTGGGTAAGCACGTTTCTCTGCGATTCCAGCTTGCGCGAGGATACCGCACGGACTTTTCCCGCCTCAAATTCCTTATCTATTTTTTCAAGCTCTGTCAGCAGTTCGGTCTGCGATTCTTCCTTTGCCTCGGAAAGCAGCTGTTTTTGCTGCGCCTGAGCTTCTTTTACGATGCTCTGCGCCTGCTGCTCGACCTCTGCGAAAACAGCGAGCTTGAATTTATTCAGCTTTTCGGTCTCGTTTTTCATTTGTCTGCCGCTGTAAAAACAGCTCCTCCTTAAATAGTTTTGATGTTCGTGATGCGGTCTATGCCATCTGCTTTTTCAAGGTCTATCCTCAGCTTCTGCTCGGGGAAATAAGCGATCAGTTTTTTGCCGTCGCGCTCAAACGGCGTGCCGTTCCAAAGCAGCAGACTCTCTGTGAATATCCTGTGCTCAAGGTCAAAGCTCTGTATCGCGCTCATTACCCACTGAACGAATTCGCCAAGACTCACGGGCGCGAACACCCTCTGGTCGCTTACGGGAACAGCCATCACCGCCGCACCGCTTTCGTGCGGACCTATATAATAGCAGAAATCGCCTTTACAGATGCCCGTTGCAGTGATAGCGAGCGTATGAGCGTTGAAATCCTCGCTCAGCTCAAAAGACTTTACGGTCAGCGGCTGCAATTGCCAGCGTTCGCCGAGCGTGCGGACCTCGTTTGCAAGGCTTATCAGCTGCGAGTCGAAGTTGTTGATGTTGTTCCAGCCCCACATCCACGTGTTGCTCACACTCGATTCCGAGCCTATGAACTGCACGGGGAAAGTGTCCGTGCCGAACGACAGCGTCTGTGCGGAAAAGTCCACGAACCAGTCACGGTCCTGCACGATAAGCTGTGCAAATCTCTCCTGCGCGATAAAGCTCTTTCCTGCGCAGGCTGAGAAAACGTCCAGCCAGCTTGAGCGGTCAAACGGGTAATCAATATCGAATACATTCACTCTGCCCGATGAAGCAGGCGTTTGTCTGCCTTTTGAAAAAAGTGCCATAATGACCCTCCCAGCCGAGTTACAGCTTTATGCCGACCGCCTCCGAAAGATATTTCGAGATAGTGTCGGATATCTTTGTTGTTGCGTGTCTGTCGGGGACTTCCACGATAAGCGGCATCTTGCAGGTCAGCTTGTAGTCGTAGACTGTTTCCTGAATCTGCTTTACCGCCTTTTCGGTCATCAGCACTATGCCGACATCTTCCATTTTCATTGCCTCGTCAAGCGCCTTTTTCGTTTCGTCGGCGTCTCTTGTGACAATGCCCTCGATGCCCGCAAGGCGCATACCCATCTGGGTATCTATGTTGTCGCTGATAAGATAGAACTTCATAGCTTTTACCGTTTTTTTATTTTGAAACGTTGGAGATTATAAGGATAGAGATGAGCAGTCCGTAAAGAGCGATACCTTCACCAAGAACGACGAAGATAAGTGCCTTAACGAATGCCTTAGGGTCTTCGGAAACTGCACCGATAGCCGCAGGAGCACCTGCTGCAACGGCGATACCCGAACCTACGCAGGCAAGACCAACTGCAAGAGCAGCTGCCAGGTAACCAAGACCTGCGCCTGTTGTGAGAACTGCTGCAGCGCCCTCCTCGGAAGCTGCGCTTACGATGTCACCGATTGGCAGGATAAGTGCCAGCAGCATAACGCCGCCGAAAGAGCAGAGGTTTCCGATGAAAGCTCTCTTGCAGCCCTTTCCTGTCTTTATCTTTTTAGCCATAAGAATGAACGGCACGCACAGAAGTGCAACTGCAATAAGTGGTAAGAAATAAATAAGCATTGTTTTTTCCTCCGATTGTTTTTGAATTTATTCGGTCTGTGCGGAGAACTTTGCTCCGACAGGTTCAAACGGTACGCCGTCGCTTTCGTTGAAACGGCTGAATATCTCGTAGAATTCCAGACGGATGATCTGGATAGCTACTATCATACCCTCCATAGCCATTACGAATACGTTTCCGATAACGAGCACGAAAGGCTGGGCAGTCGCGGACACCATATCCATAAGTGTCATTACGACCAGCATCATACCTGCGTGGGAGAGAACGAATCCGCCGACTCTGAGGAAGGACATCGTGTTTGAGATGTATGAAAGCAGGAACTCGAACATCTCAAAGAAGTTTTCAACGATAAATCCGCCGATAGTCATTTTTTCTTCGTCGTCAGCGCTGAGCCTGAACTTTTTGTATTTCACAGCCAGCGAGAACGGAACTCTGCAGAATATGCAGATAAGCGGTATAACTATCAGGCAGAGAACGAACGGTGCGGACATTATCTTCATATCGAACATCATCGTTCCGACAAGTCCGACAGCGAGCGATGCGTAGAACACAAGTCCTGCGATCCCGTTGCAGCCGAAGATAGCCTTTTCGTAATCTTTCTGCTTGAAGCCGATGTAAATGTTTATCAGCATCGACATTATTATCAGCGCCACGCCTATTGCAACGGCGGTGATAAGGATAAAGCCTGTTTGCTTGAACGCCTTGAGCGGCAGGAAGTCGATTCCTATATTCTCAAATACGGGGTCGAGCAGCTCTTCAAAGCCGAATACCGAGCCGTACAGCGTTCCGAATATCATACTTGAAAGTCCGCAGCGTATCATCATTCCGCCTGCGTCCTTGTTTGCTTTCTTTCCGACAACAATACCCAGCAGCAGAACAAGGAAGCCTTGTCCCAGGTCGCCGAACATTATTCCGAAAAGCAGCGAGTAGGTAATTGCCACGAAAGCTGTCGGGTTGAAGCCGCCGTAGTTCGGCAGACCGTACATCTCAACGAGCATTCTGAACGGGCGCGTGAGGAAGCTGTTTTTGAGTATCGTCGGCGGTGTGCAGTTAGCGTCGGTGTTCGGCGGCATATATGTCACCGTTACCGAGCCGAAGCCCTGCATAAGCTCCGAGAACCTTTTCTTGTCCTTCGTCGGAACAAAGCCCTTCATATAGAACTTTCCGCTCAGATAGCCGACCTTTTTGCGCAGCTCAAAGGTGCTGTGCAGATAAAACAGCTTTGAGTAGGCTTTGAGTATCTCCTCTTTTGCCTGCTCGCTGATAAGGTCTATGTCCTTCTGACAGTCGCTCACGACTCTCTGCTGCGTGGCTATCTCCTGCGTCAGTCTCTTGACAGCCTCGTCCGCGTCGCCCTCGACAAAGTCAGGCAGCTGTATCCTCTCGAAATACATCGAGCGGAACAGGTCGTCGATTATCGCCTTGTCCTCAACGGGACAGAAATAAACTCCCCAGCAGAACAAGTCCTGCGTTTCAAACGGGATAAAGAAGAAATTCTCGTCGTAATAATCCAGCTTTTCAAGGTTGTCCGTAGGCAGCCTGCCTATCCTTGACGCAACGTATTTGCAGGAGAAAATCTCCCTGAAGTCGCTGTTCATTCCTTTGAGGTGGTTTATCTGTGTGACAGCACCTGTCATTTCGGAAATCTTCTGCAGCGCTTCGTTTTTGCGGTCATTCGTTTCCTTGAAGCTGTCGCCAATGCTCTCGGCACGTTTGGCGAACTCCTCAGGCGTCCTCAGCGCATAGTCGCTGTAATCTGTCTCGACAAGCTCTATGCCAAGGTCAGCGGCGAGCCGTTCAAATGCTTTGAGCTGTGCGGTGTAGCCGTTTTTCTCGTTGAGCATCGTCAGACCGTTCGCAGTTCCCACTGTTGAGAACGCAGGCTCTATGTGGAAACAGCCGCTTTCGCAGCACTTGTCAAGACAGCGGTCAAGTTCTTCCATCTTGCCCACAAGGTTGACAAGCTCCATCTTTTCTATACCCACTTGAGCATTACTCCTTTCCTGATCGCTCAGCAGATCAAAATGTTGTTTTCAATATAAGACGGGTCAATGCCGTAGCGTATGCCCTCGATGATATGTGTGATGTTAGCCGTTTCGTATTCGCAAAGCTCCATGAACGCATACAGCACAACAGGCGCGTTGAAGCTGCGGTAAATGCGGTGCCCCAGCTTTCTGAACTTTTCCCTCTGGATATTCAGCTCAACCGCAGCATCGTCGGTTACCTCTGTTTGCAGCACGTTCTTGCTCAGCCATTCGAGCATCTGCTCGGGCGATTCAAGCTCATAGTATGTGTCGAGCTTTTTTCCGACCTTGGGAATTTTTATCTGATGTTTCTTTATCTGTTCGGCGGTAAAGCCGTAAAATGCTTTCATTCGGTAGGCATTTATCATATTTCTGAAATCGAGGTCTGCCTTTACCATGCGCACTACCTCGTCGCTCTGGCTGCCAAGAAAGCTCTTTTTTGCCTCGGCGATAAGGTTTGTGTAATACTGCGTTCTCAAGCGCACCTCACACTCGGTGTAGTCCACCGTTCCGTCCTCTGAAAGCGGCACACGGACAAGCGGCTTGTGGTATTTCGTTCCCCGCAGCAGCGCCATAAGCTCTGCAAAGTCGTTTGCGCGGCTAAGCTCGAGCAGGTCGAGCTTTGTGTGCTTGATGACATATCCCGGCAGGTCATTGAGGTAAGACCTGTCAACGCCCGTGTTTATGCTGTTTATCAGCATAAGGATACAGTTTATCTCTATCCTGTCCACGAGGAAATCGAAGAACGGGACTTTGTCGAGCTGCTGGAACTGGCAGAGCCTGATGTAAGTGTCAAAGTTGTCCTTTTCGAGCAGGGTTTCAAGGAAGCCTCTGTGAACGGTCATAGGGTCAATGTCCCTGAGTATCTGCTTGTAGCGCGGTGTTGAGGAAAGATACTCCGCTATCTCGGGAACAGTTCGCCTTGTCAGCATCTCGTGGTAGTTTTCTTTTGTGAGCATCTTGCCGTGCAAAGAGCGTATCTTTGCAACCGTCGCATTTGACGAAAGCCCGTCAAGCATCTGCGTATCCTCCTTTCGCTGAACTTTTTAGGCTTATCAGCTGTTTGCTATCACCTTTTCATAGATAGTCTTTTCCCAATTCTTGTGCATTGCGGAATAAAGCTCGTCGATCTTTTTGATCCTTTCCTGCTCATCCTTGGCTATCCTGGCTATCTGCCCGTCGACCTCGGAATTCGTGCGTGACTCGGTCTTTTTGCGGTAGCTCTCTATGCGCTCCTGCGCCTGAGCCTTGAAACGCTCGATCTCAGCCTGCGTCTGCTGTTCAAGCTCAGCCTGTTTTTCGTGTGCTTTTATGATCTTTTCGTCTGCGAGCTTGTCTGTTTCGAGGATCTCAGAGATAATGTCCATTCAATCACTTCCGATCTATGTTAATGAAAATTAAAAATTCTAAGCTTTATTTTACACCTTTTTAATAACTATAACAAGCATAATATTATTAACGAAATCGTTTTTGTAACAAATTCATTAATAAGGCTGCGCAGACCCGAAAAAAACCGACATTTCAACCTCAATGTATTGTACTTTGTGCATCGCCGGGCACAAGATATAGTCAGACTGTGCAAAACGCACATAAAAAGTTAAGGGCAAAGGGCTTTTTTCTCTTATGGCAAAGCTTGCAATTGCTTGACAAAATCCCTTAAAAGTGTTATATTCGTATTTATCACGAGTACATCTGTGCGCAGGAGGTGGACTTAAATGGCAGGAAATGATAGCAAGCTGGTGATAGTCAGCAGTGAGGTTCTCCCCGAGATAATCATGAAAGTGCTTACAGCAAAGGGTATGCGGGCAAGAGGCGAGGCTGCGACATCTGCAGAGGCGTGCAGGGCTGTCGGCATTTCACGCAGTGCTTACTACAAGTACAAGGACTGTGTGTTCAACTATGAAGAACAGCTCACCAACAATATCCTGTCGATATATCTCATTCTGCGTGATGAAAAGGGCGTGCTCAGCTCGATAATCGCAAAGCTGTACGAGCTTGGCACGAATATACTTACGATAAATCAGAATATCCCCGTCGATTCGGTGGCAACGGTCACCGTGTCGGTACGTTTTGACAGGGATTCGGTATCGGTCGGCGAGCTGAAAAGCGAGCTTGGCAAGGTAGGCGGCGTCGTTGACGTCAAGCTCATTTCGGGCGAATAAAACACAAGCAAAGCAAACAGAGAGGAAAGGTCAAATTTATGTGTAAAGTTGCGGTAATAGGTTATGGTACGGTAGGTTCGGGAACGGTTGAGCTGTTTATGAAGAACCGTGAGTCGATTTCCAAGAAGGTCGGCAAGGATTGCGATATCAAGTATATCCTCGACCTCAGAGATTTCCCCGATTCGCCGTTTGCAGACAAGATGATAAAGGATTTCGATACTATCCTCAACGACGACGAGGTAACTGTCGTTGCAGAGGTAGTCGGCGGAACGACCTTTGCTTATGATTATACAAGAAAGCTGCTGGAAAGAGGCAAGAGCGTTGTAACATCGAACAAGGCGCTCGTTGCTGCAAAGGGTGCAGAGCTTATCGCGCTGGCAAAAGCGCACAAGTGCAACTATCTGTTCGAGGCAAGCGTAGGCGGCGGTATCCCAATCCTCAGACCTATCAACAAGTGCCTCGCAGGCAACGAGATACTCCAGATCTCGGGTATCCTCAACGGCACAACAAACTTTATCCTCACAAAGATGATAAAGGAGCAGATGTCCTTTGACGATGCACTCAAAAAGGCGCAGGAGCTTGGCTATGCAGAGGCTGACCCGACGGCTGACGTCGAGGGCGAGGACGCTTGCAGAAAAATCTGTATTCTCGGCTCGCTGGCATACGGCAAGCATATCTATCCCGAAATGGTTCATTGCTCGGGTATCACAAGAATTACCCTTGACGACGTTGAGTATGCGGCTAACGCAGGCTATGTCATCAAGCTCATAGGCTCTGTAAAGAAGCTGGAGGACGGCAAGCTCAAAGCTATCGTCTGCCCGAGATTCGTTCCGAAGTCCAACCTGCTGGCAAGCGTTGACGACGTTTACAATGCTATCAGCGTAGTCGGCGACGGCGTAGGCAACGTAATGTTCTACGGTCAGGGCGCAGGCAAGCTGCCGACCGCATCTGCTGTTGTGGGCGACATCATCGACTGCCTCAAACACCCGCAGACAGTCCTCGCTATCAACTGGGAGGACAGCGTTGACAAGAGCTTTGTCGTTCCTTACAAGCAGACAAACACATCTGTTTATGTAAGACTTCAGGCTGACAACGCAGAGTCGCTCAAAGGCTCGCTTTCCGAGATGTTCGGCAAGCTGATGTACATTGAGCGTCAGGGCAGACCTGACAACGAGCTTGCTTTCATCACACCGAATATGAAAGAGGCAGACATCGACAACAACCTCGAGATACTCTCCCGCACGGCAGAGATAAAGAGCAAGATAAGAATCTATCAGTAATATTGCAACGCAAGGGCAGCAGAGCTTTTCTGCTGCCCTTTTTTGTGTTTCCACGCTTGTTCTGATATGTTTAATATTTTACGGTTTCGTTTGATGTGTTAATAAAATATGCAGGTTTAACAATAAGCCGCGACCATCTTTTGCCACCTTGCACAAGCGAAAATGCTTATTGCAGCGCAGTTCGCAAAAAGTGCAAAAAACTGTTGCAAAAGCCGAAAAGTTGTGATATACTTTTAATGTTAAAAAAGTTTGAATACAACGAAAGAAATGAACGAGACGCGAAAACGAACGGAGGTACGCGGGTAAATGACACATCGCAAGAAAGTGGGACTTGTTATCGCAAGCCTGTCAGACCAGTTCAGCAGAAATCTTGCCAAGGGCGCAATGACGGCGGCTGAGGAGCTTGACTTTGACCTTGTGATAATCCCCATGAAATATATCGGCAGGGAAAACGCTCCCGAAAGTGCCGACGAAAAATATGACTATATGTTCAACACGCTGCTTACGCACGTTTCTTCACAGGCGCTGGATTATATCATAATCTCCACGGGTGAGATAGCATATTCGATGACAAAAAAGGATATGAACGCGCTGCTCAGAAGCATCGGTGATACGCCTGTTCTGTCGCTTGCGGCAGAGGTCGAGGGCTTTGAAACGATAATGTTTGACAACGCCACGGGCGTCAGCGAGGCGGTTAGATTCCTCGTCGGCGCAGGCAGAAAGCATATCGGTCTGATGAAGGGCGAGCCGTACAATTACGACTGCAAAGAGCGAAATGCCGCGTACAGAAAGACGCTGGAAGAATGCGGTCTTGAATATGACGAGAAGCTGACGATATTCAACGATATGTCCTCTTTCTGTCACCAGCAGGTCGAAAAGCTGCTTGAAGATAATCCCGAGATGGACGCAATAATCTGCTGCAACGACGCCACCGCAACGACGGTTTACGAGGTGCTTGAAAAGCGAAAGATAGCTGTGGGCGAGGAGATCGCCGTGGTGGGTTTTGATGACCTGCCGATAGCGCAGCAGCTTTTCCCGCCGCTTGCGTCTGTAAGGGCGGATGCCGAGCGTCTTGCTTACCTTGCGATGCAGAGGGCTGCCGATTATCTCGGCGGCAACACGGGCTTTGTAAAGCACGAGCGTGTGCCCACCAAGTTTGTCCTGCGCGAGTCCTGCCTGCGCAAAACAGAGTCAAATGACCACAGCTGGATATTCAACCTTGACGACGAGAGCTGCGCCGAGGAGATAATGAAGATAGCCTACACCGAGACAGTTTCCAACGTGCAGTGGAGGCTGGCGGTGCGTTCCTGCGTGCGCGTGCTCAAAAAAGTCAACGAGGTGCTGCGTGTGCCCGACGCAACCGAGCAGCAGGTGCAGGAGCTTATCGACCTTATCGACAACATTTTCCGCCGCAAAGACGGCTTTTTTGACTACAACACGGGCAAGTTCCTGACGATAGTTGAAAGCGGTATGAACGCGCTTATCGCGAACAACCCGAACAATACCAAGAATATAATCAAGGTGTTCACCAACCTTTACAGAATGATTTCCTACAACTCCGAGGCGCGCAGAGCCGCAGAGAGCGACAGGGCAGCAGAGCTCAGCCACCGCTCGAATATCATCACCCGTGACGTGCTGATGTTCGCGACAGAGGACGTAGAGGGCGCGTGCAGCTCAATGCTGCGCCAGCTGCATCTGCTGGGCATCAGAACGGGGTATATGTACCTGCTGGAAAAGCCCGAGCTGTTCAATTCAAGGCTTGATGCGCCAAAGGGAATGAGCTGGAATATCGAGGCGTATAATATCGGTGACCGCGTGTTCAGCGTGCCCGAAGGCAAAAAGAAAGTTGACGCCGCAGGGCTGTTCAAGCACGTTTTTCTGCCTGACGACAGGCGCTGGACAATGGTTATGACGGTGCTTTATTCCGCCAATGTGCAGTACGGTCTTGCAATGTTTGAAATGGACTTTGAGTATTTCAACTATCTTGAATATCTGACCTATCAGCTCAGCGCGGCGGTCAAGATCCAGGAGCTTATCAGAAAGCAGAACGAAACGCTTATCCAGCTCAACAAGATAAACATCACCCTGCATAATATGTCCAGCCTCGACCAGCTCACGGGCGCGCTCAACCGCAGAGGCTTTTACAGTGCGGCTGCAAAGCAGTTTGAGCAGATTACCGACAAGCTGATAGTCGTGTTTGTTGACCTTGACGGTCTGAAAATGATTAACGACAATTTCGGTCACTCCGAGGGCGATATCGCGATAAAAGCCGTTGCGGACTGTCTGCGTGAGGTAATCGGCGATATAGGTATTGTCGGGCGTGTCGGCGGCGACGAGTTCGTTGCAATGATGCCGTCGATATTCGACAATATGGCTGACTATGTCAAGAGCAAGTGCAACGAGGTGCTCGACCAGCTCAACGAAAGGCTCAAGCGCCCGTACAAGATAGCGTTCTCAATGGGAATCTTCGAGTGCAGGGCAAACGAATACAAGAGCATTTCAGAGATAATCGACAAAGCGGATTACCTGCTTTATGTCCAGAAACGTGAAAGAAAAAAGCTGCTCGACAGCTGACGAAGAGGTTGAGAAAAAACGCTCCCAAGAGAGTAACTCCAACGTTCACCAATACAGTTGCATTCAGCGGTGCTCCTGACAGGATATATTTTGAATATGAAAATGATAAATGGGTCGTTAATGAAATAGATTTGCAGAGCCATAATGCCTGAACAAACAAGAGAGCTTCACAGCGGAGTTTTAAGCCCAAAATCAGATTTCTATTGACTTTTGCTGCGGATAAGGATATAATATCCTTGTTCGCAGTTTTTTGCGCTTATTGCAGTTTTGCAGAAGAAAGGACAGAAAAAGAAATATGATGTGGGTAGGAATTTATGCCGCACTTGCGGTATGCGTTGTGTTTTTCTCTATCAAGCTGGCTAACTATGTTGACCTTATCGACAAGAAAACAGACCTGTCGGGTGCGTTCATAGGCGGCGTTATCCTTGCCGCAGTTACCAGCCTGCCCGAGCTGTTCACCTCTATCTCGGCGGTGCTTTTCGTAAAGCAGCCCGATTTGGTAATGGGTAATATTCTCGGAAGCAACCTGTTCAATATGTGCATTTTCGGCGGTGCGGCGCTCATCGCTGCGAAGAGCCTGTGCAAATCGACCATCGGCAACAGCCACCTCAAAACGACAGTCATCACGTTCGTTATGTTTGCGATAATGCTGCTGCCCGTTGTTTTCAAAAAGGATTACACCGTTGCAAATATCAGCGTTTATTCGATAATTCTGCTGGTGCTCTATGCTTGCTCTATCAAGTTCATGGCTGGCGACAGTGCAGAGAGCGAGGGCGAGGACACAAGCGACCTCACCTTAAAGCAGATAGTAATCAGATTTATCATTATGGCAGTTCTGCTGGTCACAGCGTCTATCTTCATCACCTTTGCCGCAGACCACCTCTCCGAGCAGTTCAACCTCGGCAAGACCGTCGGCGGAGCGCTGTTCCTCGGCGTTGCAACTTCTCTGCCCGAGCTTACATCTTCTATCGCACTTATCAGAAAAGGCAACTTCAATGCCTGCGCAGGCAACGTTATGGGAAGCGGCGTGTTCAACTTCTGCATCATCTCGATTGCGGATATCCTTTACAGAGGCGGCTCTGTCTACACCTCGTCTGACGACAAGTCAAACTCCTACCTCAACATTTTCGGGCTTGTGGCATCTGCTGTTGTGGGTATCATACTTATTATGAAGCGTGCCAAAAAGAGCACCGAGAACGCTGGGCTCAAACTGTTCTACCGCTTTGGCGGACTGGCTATCCTCGGCTGCTACGCAGCATTCCTTGTGATGTCAAACTGACGTTCATATATTAAGGAGACGGCAGAAAATGAGAGACACAAGAAAAGACGAACAGTATTTCAACAAACTGATACAAAGAGACCCCGAAAGGATCAAAAGGTTTGAGAACAACATCGCATCGGGGGAAATTAAGCCTGACAGAGTCGGTTTTATACAGGATTATATCCTGATATTAAAGGTGAATATCCTTATCGCAAGATTCTCACGCGGTGATGATGTCGCGCAGCTTCGTGATGAAATTGAACAAATGGCTGACGACTTCTGCAAATGGTGGGATACCGATGCGTATACAGATAACATAAGGTTTGCATCAATGGCGTATCTGTTCGGTGCAGACGAAAAGGTGCTGAAAAAGATATGCAAAAGCCTGAGTGACAAAAACAAGGGCAAAACTCATGATTGGCTGATAGACTATATCCTGACAGGTGAGCAGGGTGGCGAAAAGCTCGCGTGGGAAAAGTCGTATCATCTGCTTGCAGAGGCGATAGGGCAGCACAGTGCAGAGCCGTTAAAGACCTACCTGAGCAGGTGGTACAGCAGTCACCGCGGCTGCGGCTGGTATGACACGCATAAAAAAGATGACGATAAAATGTTGTATTACGGCTACTGGTGCTTTGAGGCAGCAGCTGTGGCAAAACGCATGGGGATAGACGATTCGCTTATCTGTGGGAACAAATATTATCCGAATCTGTGATATGATAAAAATAAACCCGAGAGCTTTGATGCCCTCGGGTTTTAGTGTAATTATTACTTGAAATATCTGTCCAGCAGACCCTTGAAAGCGCAGCCGTGTCTTGCCTCGTCCTTAGCCATCTCGTGAACGGTATCGTGGATAGCGTCATAGCCAAGCTCCTTAGCCTTTTTAGCTATCTTCATCTTGCCCTCGCAAGCGCCGTTCTCAGCCATGTATCTCAGCTCAAGGTTCTTCTTGGTGGAATCTGTAACCACCTCGCCGAGCAGCTCAGCGAACTTAGCAGCGTGCTCTGCCTCCTCGAAAGCAGCCTTTTCGTAGTACATTCCGACCTCGGGATAGCCCTCTCTGTAAGCAACTCTTGCCATAGCAAGATACATACCTACCTCGCTGCACTCACCGTTGAAATTGTCGCGCAGACCCTGAACTATCTCCTCGTCAAGACCCTGTGCAGAGCCGAGCTTGTGCTCGTCAGCCCACATGATCTTTTCGTCCTCGACCTTGTTGAACTTTGAACCCGGAACGCCGCACTGTGGGCACTTCTCGGGCGGCTGTTCGCCCTCATAGATATAACCGCATACTGAACATACGAATTTTGACATAATTATTACCTCCCAATAGCTGTAAATTGTGAAAAAACGGGTTTTTTAACACAAGTATATTATACTTGATTTTTACCGTTTTGTCAACGAATTTTGAAAGAATAATTATCAAAAATACTATACTAAATTTGTATACTTTACACAACACACGCAAAATTCCTGTTGAAAAATGCCGAAAAATGTGTTATACTGATTGCAGTTATCGGTCTGCAAAGGGGAGTGCAAAGGGTGAACGGCGAACACATCGAGGTAATGCGCGCCAGCGAGGAATGGCAGAGAGCAGGCGCTTACAGCGTGCGCATACAGGGTATGAACAGACAGTACCATATCCCTCTGCGCGACGAGTTCGACGAGCACGACACCCAGGGCACAAGATATATCGTGCTGCTCGACGACGGTTATCCCATTGCGACCTGCCGATTTTACGAGCTTTGCACGGGCAGCGTAATGCTCGGACGCCTTGTCGTCCTGCCGGAATACAGAGGAAAGGGACTTGGCAGCAGGGTGGTTGCCGAGGCTGAAAAATGGATAGGCGAGCTTGGCTTTTCGTCTGTCTGCATAGAGAGCAGAACGCAGGCGGTGGGCTTCTATGAACGGCTCGGCTACAAAATGACCGACAGCGGAACGATAAACCGAGGCACGTTTGACTGCGTGACAATGACAAAGACGCTGGTTGATTGATTTTTGAAAGCGGAAACTGATGATACAAAACGGGAGGGACAATATGAACGGATTCAATGAACAAATCTCAAAAAAGGCGGGCGAGCTTTTCTCGCAGGGCTACAATTGCGCACAGGCGGTGGTCGGCGCGTGGGCTGATGCGGCAGGGCTTGACAGAGATACCGCCCTGCGCCTTTCCTGCGGTTTCGGCGGAGGAATGGGAAGGATGCGTGAGGTGTGCGGTGCTGTTTCGGGCGCTGTTATGGTGCTCAACTGGCGCTTCGGCTACACCGACGGCACAGACCAGTCCGCAAAGGGCGACGTCTACAAGATTATTCAGGACTTCGCCGCACGCTTCAAGCAGGAAAACGGCTTTGACAGCATTGTCTGCCGCGAGCTTCTCGGACTGCCGGGCGCAAGTGCTCCCACACCCGCACCGAGAACGAATGAATATTACAAAAAACGCCCGTGCAAAGAGCTTGTCGAGCTGTCGGCAGGTCTGCTGGGAGAATTTATAGAGGTGGAAAAATGAAAAGACTTATCGTAACAAGACAGAGTATGCAGGTCGCATCAATGGTGCCTTTCTGGGTGATACCAGGCTCAAAGCAGGCTTTTATGTTACAGTTCGGACTTGAGGGCGATTTCTGCCAGACGGATAAGTTCGGTCAGCCTGTCCCGAGGATAGACCCGAACATTCTCGACGCCAACGGAGAGCGCATCGCAAACGGCGAGCAGATAACCATTGACCTTGCCGATAACGTCCGCTCGGTGTTCGCCTCGACCTATTCGGGCAGCCTTTCAAACGAGCGTATTTTGCAGGGCGGTCAGTACATAGGCGGATATGAGACTTACTACATCACCATAACGACAAAGGGCGGCACCAAGATAGCAAGCTATCCCTGGTTCGTCTGACGCACGGGAGACAGTATGAAAAGAGTTTTTGTCACGCGGCAGAAAAAGATGTCCTCACGGCTTATGCCGTTTTATGTGATACCCGGCTCAAAGCAGGCGTTTATGGCGCAGTTCGGGCTTGTTGGTGATATATGTCCGCATAGCTGGGACGGTCAGCCTGTTGCGAGGATAGACCCGTCGGTGCTTGCCTGCAACGGAATGCCGATAAAGTCGGGCGAGCAGATAGTGCTTGAGCTTGACGACAGCGTGATGACCCTGTTTGCCTCAACGACGACGGGCAGTCTCTCCAACGAGGTATCTTTGCAGGGCGGACAGTTTATCGGCGGCGCAGAGACCTTTTATCTGAATATGACCACCAAGGGCGGAATGAAAACCGTCAGCTACCCTTGGTTTGAATAAGCGGGTAAATCCTTGGCAAACTACTTTCAGAAGAACCTTTTGCAAAAAGCTAAATCAGTATTTTGATTATCACTATTTATAGGTGTGTGTCCGAAGGGGCTTGGGGGCGACCGGAAAGCCCCCAAATAAAGCGCGCTCCGCGTGCAAAAATCTTTTTTAGCTTTGAAAAAGGGAATAATTTTTGAAAGGGTTGCGCGAATGAATATTTACGGTATTGTACACCGCCCAGCCGCACGCGGCATCTTTCTTGCGCTCGGCAGCCTGCTTTTCGGCGCAGCGCTGGGCTGGATACTCAGCCCCAACAGACTTGCCGCAGGCGGCATCGCAGGCATCTGCGTCATTCTCGGCAGTTTTCTGCCCATAGGTGTCGGCACGCTGTCGCTGCTTCTGAATATCCCGCTGCTGCTTGTTTCGTGGCGGGTTTTCGGGAAAGGCTTTCTGCTTGAAACAGCGGCGGCTATAAGCATCAGCGCCCTGAGCGCAGACTATTTTTCGCTCATTCCCGCACCGCTCACAGACCCTCTGCTTGCCGCGGTTTTCGGCTCGGCAGTTATGGGGCTTGGCTGCGGCGCGGTGTTTTTGTCGGGCGCCACAACAGGCGGCACGGACATCGCCGCAAAGCTTATCCTGCGCAAAAGACCGCATTTTGCGGCAGGCAAAGTGTTCCTCGCCATTGACGGCAGCGTCTGCCTCGCGGGCGGCATAGTTTTCGGCAGCGTGCAGACCGCGCTGTATGCGTTCATCGGGCTTTTCGTCTTTTCAAAAGTGCTCGACAGCGTGCTCTATGGCGCGAACAAAGCAAAGCTGGTGCTCGTGGTGACAAAAAAGACGGACGAGCTTCTCCCTCTGCTGCTTGGCAGCGCAAACGTCGGCTGCACAGTTATCGGCGTGCGCACAGGCTACAAGGGAAACAGCGCCAACACGCTGATGTGCGCAATGAAAAAGCACCGCCTGCATACCGTGCGCAAAATCGTTATGCAAACGGACAGCGAGGCGTTCATGCTGGTCATTGATGCGGGTGAAATAATCGGCAAAGGCTTTCAGAAACCAATATAGAAACAGGTGCAAAATGGACTTTACAAAATTCAAAGGTATAATATTCGACCTCGACGGCACGCTGGTCGAGTCAAACGGCGTGTGGTCGCAGATAGACATAGATTTTCTCGGCAAGCGCGGCTTCGCTGTCCCCGACGACTACGGCAAGGTAGTCTCCGCAATGGATTTCCGACAGGCAGCCATCTACACAAAAGAGCTTTTCGACCTGCCAGAGAGCATCGAGGAGATAGGCAACGAGTGGCGCGATATGGCGATATGGCACTACACCAACGACATCAAGCAGGTCGCAGGCGCAGCCGATTTCGTCGGGCATCTGCACAAAAGCGGCGTCAGGCTCGCCCTTGCAACAGCCTCATCAAAGGAACTTTACGAGCCTGTCCTTGCCCGTCACGGAATGCTTGACTGCTTTGACTTTTTCGCAACGACAGAGCACGTCCGGCGCGGAAAGGGCTTCCCCGACATCTACCTCTATGCCGCGGAAAACCTCGGCGTAAAACCGTGCGAGTGCGCCGTTTTCGAGGACATAATCGAGGCGGTGTGCGGCGCAAAAATGGGCGGCTTCACCGTCTGCGCAAGGCTCAACGAGCATTACAGCGCCGACAGCGGCGAGATTCAGAAAACCGCAGACCTCTGCTTTGAGGACTACATATCACTTGACAAAGAATGAAAAAACAGCGACGGGCGTAATGCTCATCGCTGTTTGCTTTTCATATTATGTAATCGTAATCGGTCTTTGATTTGATAAGGTCATCAAGGGTTATCCCCGAGAAATATTCCTGTGTCACGCGGTAATAGCCCGCCCACACGGAAAGCGTCGGACAGACAGATGCGCGGTCGCATTGCTCGCTGCCCTCTTTCAGACATTCCACAGGCGCAAGGTTGCCCTCGGACAATCTTAATATCTCCCACAGCGTGTACTGGTCAGGCTCACGCGTAAGCCTGTAACCGCCGCCCTTGCCGTGAAGGCTCTCGATAAGTCCGCCCTCTTTGAGCGCAGGCAGCAGCCTTTCAATGTATTTGAGCGAGATGCCCTGACGCTTTGCAACGTCTTTCATCGGGATATAGCTGCCGTTGCGGTTTTTGGCAAGGTCAATGAGTATGCGCAGCGAATAGCGCCCTTTCGTTGATATCATACTGTTCCTCCGTTCTTTGACCGACTTAATAGGTTGGTTTTATTTTAGCACGCCCTTGCCGTTTTGTCAAGTGGGATAAGTGCGAAGATAAACATTAAGACAATGTAAAACATAAGCGAATTTTATCAAAACGCATATTGCAATTTGCGCAAAGCGGTGTTATAATCTTAAAGGCAAGAAAACACAATGCTTTTACGGAGGTATATCAAAATGGAAAAAATCATATCCGGCAAAGTCCGCGAGGTCTATGACACAGGCAAGGACGAGCTTATCATCGTAACAACAGACAGAATTTCCGCATTCGACGTTATCCTCGACAGCGAGATACCCAACAAGGGCGTAAATCTCACCCAGATAGCTAACTTCTGGTTCGATTACACAAAGGATATCGTTAAGAACCATATCGTTTCCACCAAGCAGGAGGATATGGGTCCAGAGTTTGCAGACGCTTACTACAAGGACAGAACAATAAAGGTTAAGAAGCTCAAAATGCTGCCTTACGAGGTAATCGTAAGAGGCTATATGTTCGGCAGCATGTGGAACGCTTACAAGGCAGGCGAGGAGTTCTGCGGCGCTAAGTTCGAGGGTGAGCACCAGCTCGCTGAAAAGCTGGCTGCACCTATCGTTACACCGTCCACAAAGAGCAGCGAGGGTCACGACATCAACATCACCCGTGAGGAAATGGCTCAGGGCGCAGGTCAGGAGCTTGCACAGAAGATTTTTGACATCTCTATCGCTCTTTACAACAAGTGCTATGACTATGCTCTCACAAAGGGAATCATCATTGCCGATACAAAGTTTGAGTTTGGTCTTGACGAGAACGGCGAGATAGTTCTCGCAGACGAGATGTTCACACCTGATTCCAGCCGTTTCTGGAACGCAGCAGAGTACAAGGTAGGCGAGTCTCCAAAGTCCTACGACAAGCAGTTTGTTCGTGACTGGCTTATCGCTAACGACCTCAAGGGCGTAGAGCCTGCTCCTAAGCTCCCTGACGATATCGTTGCAAAGACCGCAGCTCTCTATGACGAATGCAAGGCAAAGATAACAGGCTGAGCCTTAAATAAGCATATCGCATAAACAAATTTATCAAAAATTAAGCGCCCGAAACGTTTCGACGATTTGGGCGTTTTTTCGTACTTTTTTAATGAAGAACAAGCGGAAATATCATACAAAATGCTGATTTTATTGCATTTGCGGTTGACAGATAGTGCATTAAGTGATATAATAAACGAAAGTTGTGTAAAAATTTTAGATAAAAAAACGGAGATGGATGATAATGATAAAAAAGAGAATTCTTTCGACCGTTTGCGCCTTTGCTATGGGCATAAGCTGCTTCGCAGGAATGCAGGGTGCCTTTTCATCGGACGAGGTCGGTATCACAGCGAGCGCTGCGAGCACAACGGTTAATCTGCCTGTAACGCGTATCAGCGGTTCAAACAGATTTGCTACCGCAGTAGCCGTTTCAAGAAAAGCATATCCCAACGGCACAGAGAACGTTGTCCTTGCAAGTGACTCAAACTATGCGGACGCGCTCTGCGGCTCACCGCTTGCCAAGACTCTCAATGCGCCGATACTTCTTTCGGCAAAGGAGATACTGCCCAACACGAGCAAGGCTGAAATGACAAGACTTGGCGCAAAGAACGTCTATATCCTCGGCGGCACGGCAGTTATCGACGAGACTATCGAAAAGCAGCTGGCTGAATCAGGATTCAACGTTGTCAGAATTGCAGGCGAGGACAGATACGGAACATCTTCCGAGGTCGCTAAGTGCTTGCAGCAGATGTCGGGCAAGCCTTCACTCACAGCGTTTTTCGTAAGCGCCAACGATTACCCCGACGCTATCTCGGTAAGCTCTATCGCAGCTATCAAGGATTCACCGATTTTCTATGTCGATAAGTCGGGCAAGCTGGACGATAAGGTCAAGGACTATCTCGCAAAATGCGGCAGAAAGCTGGGTTTTGCATACATAATCGGCGGAGAATCCGCTATCTCAGACGATATCATTGAGGAATTAAAGCCCTACTTCAACCAGTCGGGCAGATACGGCGGAGATAACAGATACGATACCAACGCATGTATCAACACCGCTTTCAAATCCTCTTTCACAGGCAAGGACATCTATCTCGCAACGGGCAAGGATTTCCCCGATGCGCTGACAGGCGGCGTGCTTGCTGCAAAGAATCTTTCACCGATAGCTATGGCTGATACGGTGCTCACCGCAAAGCAGACAGAGTATTTCAAAAGCTACGGCGTTACAGAGGCAAAGGGCAACAGCCTTGATATCCTCGGCGGCGAGGGCGCAGTAAGCAGCGATACTGCAAAGGCTGTACTGCTGTATGATGACCCTGCCCTCACAGTGACCGATAACGGCACAAGCGCAACGCTCAAATGGGCAAAGAACAGCTTTATCACCTCTTATCAGGTTTACAGAGAGGGTACGCTGCTCACAACTGTCACAGACCCGTTCACGACAACTTTTACCGATAAGACCATCGACAAGGAATCGTCTTATAAGTACAGGATCGTTTATAACTTCACAGTCAAAGGTCAGAAGTATGTTCTCGAAGCATCTGCTGAGATAAAGCGCAGTGGCTTTGATTATCACAGCATAATGACCAAGGAAAACACCGCAAGGCTCAATTCCGAAAAGAACAATACTGCTAAGTCCTCGTTCAAGACAGAGAACGCTCAGGGCGCAACAAGCACATATTCCTACTACGATATCAAGATGCTCACAACAAACGACTGGGCTACGCTCGACAGGTTTGCCAAGGAGCATTTCACAAGCAGCATGACCAAGGCTGAAAAGGTCGCTTATACGCTCAACTGGATAAACAAGAACGTCTGGTACGGAACAGTTGCGGACGGCGGCTGGGCAAAGATAATGGCTATGGTTCAGAACGGCACATTCTCTTATGTAAACTGCATTTTCAACAATAAGATCGGTCAGTGCAACTGCTATAACGGCGCACTCGTTTCAATGATGCTCTACCTCGGCTATGACGCACATCTCGTTTGCGGCTACCGCGGAAGAACAAACGAAAACGGCGTTGACAGAGGCGGCTCGAACCATTGGCAGCACTTCTGGGGCGAAGTAAAGATAAACGGTCAGACCTACGTTATGGAAGCCGGCAACTACGGCGAGGACGGCGACTGGATGCATCTTTGCGAGCTTTACAAAGACGTTGAGGACAAATATCAGTACACCGAGGGCGGCAAGACCAAAACAGGCTGGCGCGGATATCTGAAAAACGGAAAAATAGTTCTTTGATAAAAAATAAACTGCTGTATCGCTTTGATACAGCAGTTTTTTGTGTCCGTTTTCAGTTTCAGAGCTGCGATAGCAGCTCCCCGATAAGCTCTTTTTTCGCCGTGCCCACAGAAAAGGCTGTCGCACCGCCGCAGGCAGTCGCAAGGCGCAAAGCGTGGTCGTAGTCTTTCGCCTGTTCATAGCCCGCGATAAAGCCCGCAAGCATCGAGTCGCCCGCGCCGACAGAGCTTACAACAGTTCCCTTGCAAACGCCCTGCCTGTGTACGTTTCCGTTTTCGTCAAGCAGCAGCGAGCCGTCAGCCGCCATCGAAACGAGCACGTTTCGCGCGCCCTGTTTTTGCAGCTCGCGCGCACATTCTGCTATCTGCTCGTCGGTCGTGAGCGTTTCCCCGAATATCTGTCCCAGCTCGTGAGAGTTCGGCTTTATCACAAAGGGTCTGAACCGCAGCGTCTCCATAAGCAGCCTGCCCTCTGCATCAACAGCAGCCGAAATGTCCCTGTCCGAAAGGCGTTCAAGTATGCGGCTGTAAACGTCCTGCGGTATGCTCTGCGGCACGCTGCCCGCAAGCACGATGAAATCGCCGCTTTTTATCTTCTCCAGCCTGCCGTAGAACTCAGACAGCTCGCTTTCACTGATGTCAGGTCCCTTGCCGTTTATCTCCGTCTCGCTGTCCGCACTTATTTTCACGTTGATACGCGAGTTTCCCTTTGAAAGCCGCACAAGGTCTGTCGGCACGCCTGCCGCTTCAAGACCGTCGGCAATCGCCTTGCCCGTAAAGCCCGCGCAGAAGCCCAGCGCCGTCGTTTCACAGCCAAGCTCCCGCAGCACGCAGGAAACATTTATCCCTTTGCCGCCGAAAGTCATCTGCTCACTGCGGCACCTGTTCACGCAGCCTGTGTTCAGCTTTTCAAGCGACACGGTGTAATCTATCGCAGGGTTAAAGGTCACGGTGTAAATCATCTGCGCCCTCCTATTCCGTCAAAAGCAGCACCAGCACCGAGTCCACAACGATAATTCCGATGATGAACCACAGCGAAAAGCCGACATACAGCTGGAATGCGATGACCGCAAAGACCGTGCCGAGTATCACGCAAAGCACGCCGATACCCGAGTTTTTCTTCTTTTCCGAGCGCAAACGCTTTACCACAGCGAGCAAGGCAAATATGAACATGACACACGATATCACCGCAGCCACGACAGCTACTGTTGAAAATACCGAGGTGATGCCGTTATCTTCTGGCATAAATATCCTCCATTCGATCGTTTTATATGCAAGTAAGTTGTAATCTTATCCGATTTGGGTGCGAGCATTAAGCGCAGCCGAGCGTTATCACAAAATGAAAACCCGGAGCAGCACAAAGGCTGTTGTCATTACAAACTAATTTGCGACGGACAAGCGCACCGCCGCTGCGGTATAGTATAGCACAATTGCAAAGCCCCGTCAAGATAAGGCAAAATATACAAGTTGCAGGCGGCGGGGAGAGGTCGGTTTTGTAATTTCGGAAAAAAATAAAAAAATCAGCGATTCTGCTTGCAATTGGCGCGATAATGTTGTATAATATGTTTACTTAACGTTTATTGTAGGATATAAGCAAGAACAAAGGGGTTTGACGATGGACGAAAATATAAAGGAAAAGGATACTGCACAGCAGGGCAACGAAGAGCTTGACCTGGAAAAAGCCATCGCCGCTGCCAAAGAGGAAAAAGCTAAGCTGATAGTAAAGAATATGGCTTCTTCTTCCTTTGAGGACGAGGTGATACAGGATAACGGCAAGCAGGTCAGAACAGACAGCGCTCTGCAAAAGGTAAAAGATGCAGTGAATGCCGTTGACAGCGGCAACGACAGAGCAGGTACGAGAAGAACAGCTTCCTTCCCTGCGCAAAATGGCAGTGATACAGATATGGAAAGAAGACCAGGCGGCTCACAGGGCCGCAGAAGACCGCCGCAGAACGGTCAGAGAAGACCGGACGGATCGAGAAGACCCGACAGTACGAGGAGAGCTGACACAACGAGAAGACCATCAGGCGCAAAGAGACGCCCTGTAAAGAAAAAGAAGAAGTCCAAGGTGCCAATGATAGTCTGCCTGTCCCTGCTGGGAGCACTCGTAGTGGGTATGGGCATAGCCTATGTGGTAGGCATGGTAAAATACAAGGGCGTTTTCCTTGCAAATACGTTTATCAACAATATCGACGTAAGCGGAAAGACAAAAGAAGAAGCCTACGATATGGTAAAGGAAAAGTCCGACCTTAAAGACAACATCATCATCGTGCGCCTTGACGGCTCACAGCTGGAGCTTCCGCTGACCGAGATAGGCTATACCGATAAAACTCAGTACGAGATAGAAAAGTTCTATAACTCGCAGAACCACTACAACTGGATAGGTGCAAAGTTCAGCAACACTCAGTTCGAGGTCGAGGAAAAGTTCACCTACGACAAGGCTCTGCTGGAAACTCTGCTCAAAAAGAAAGCCACATCAACATCATCGGGCAGACCGCCTGAGAATGCGACTATACAAAAGAGCACCGACGGCACAGGCTACGTTATCATCAAGGAAAAGCCGGGCGACAAGATAAACACCGATAAGATAAAGAACCTGTACGATTTCGTTGAGCAGAACCTCGACGCAAACAGATACGTTATCGACATCTCGGGCGTTGATTGCTACGAGACCGCCAAGGTAACTGCTGATTCGCTCAAGGACGAGTGTGAAAAGCTCAACAAGATGAACAGCCTTAACATCACATTTGACTTCATTCACAGTCAGGAAGTGCTCAAGGGCAGTCAGATAATGGGCTGGATCAGCTTTGACAGCAAGTCAAAGGACGGTATCGTCGTTGATATGAAACAGGTCGAGGCTTATGTCGAGCAGCTCGCTAAAAAGTACGATACCTACGGCACGGACAGAACGTTCAAGACCACCAAGATCGGCACTATCACCATAAAGAGCGGTGATAAGATGCAGAACGATACAGGCTGCTACGGCTGGTGGATAGATCAGCAGAAGACGATGGAGCTTATCAAGGAGCTTATCATCGCAGGCAAGAGCACCACTACAAAGCCTGTTTACTATGTAAATCCTGATTCCCACTACTCATACACCTGTGATGAAAGCGTATGGACAAAGGATAAGGACTACGGAAATACTTACGTCGAGATAGATATCGGAACTCAGCACCTGTGGTATTACCAGAAAGGCAAGCTCACTGTTGAAAGTGACGTTGTTACAGGCTATATCGGCGCTGATGACAGATATACACGTGAGGGCGTGTTCAAGGTATGGATGAAGGAGAGCCCGTCTGTGCTCAGAGGAGCTACCTGGACGACCAACGTTACATACTGGATCTACTTCAGTCTCTACGGCGCAGGTATGCACGATGCATCGTGGCAGGGCGGCGTGTTCGGCGGAACCAAGTATAAGACCTCAGGCGGCGGTTCACACGGCTGTATCAATATGCCTTTCGACAAGGTAAAGCAGATATACGGACTGATTGAGTACAATACACCTGTGTTCATTTACAACAGTGAAAAGCTCGCAGCAAGATAAAACACCAAAACTCCGCAGAAAGCTCTGCAGAGTTTTTTGGTGGGGATATTCTATGGGAAAACCTATTTTGAGGTAGGATCGAGGATATCAACAGGGTCTATCCAGCTGCCGTTGCGTTCGAGAGCAAAGTGAAGGTGTGTCGGCTGTGCAATTTCTATCTGTGCAGTGTCACCGACTGCGCCGATAACATCGCCTGAGTTCACAAAATTGCCCTCCGATACGCTCACCGACGCTGAAAGCCCGTAATAATGCGCAGTCAGACCGCTGCCGTGATCTATCTTCACGCAGCTGCCCCATAACGGGTCAGACCAGACCTTGATGACCTTGCCTTTGTTTATCGCCTTTACGGGAGCACCCAGGTCGGCTTTGATGTCAATGCCGTCGTGAGTTTTCCAAACGCCGAGCGTCTCGCTCTTTACCAGCTCGCCGTTTGAAAAGTTCTCGATAATCTCGCCCGCCACAGGCATTATCGTCGGCTGAGTCTTTTTGTCAAGGTCGTGCTCGCTGTCTGGCTTAGATTCGGGAGCTTTCTCGGTCGCCGTCGTCTGCTTGGGAACGTCCGTCACCTTGTTTTCGGCAGGCAAAGGACTTGCCGAGTCGGGCTGTGCCACGATGAGCGTCTGGTCAATGGTGTCCATTGCCTTGTTGTAAGCCGCAACGCCCGCACCCGCAAGCGCAAGCATAAATGCTCCTATGGTGATGTAAAGCCCTTTTTTGCCAAGCGTCCTGCCGAGTTTTGAGTTTTTCAAGCTGAAATTTTTCATATTATCCGTTGCCTTTCCCCGATATGAAATCTGCCGCCTGCAAAGCGCAGGCAAAGGCTAATGCTATCGGTGCATAAGTCCTTTGGCATTATTTTGGGCAGTCTTTGGGGAATTATTCACATACGAGAAATTTTTTACGGTTGACAAGCGGCTTTCGTATATGATATAAATTGTTATGAAGAATTATTCAAAGAGGTAAATCATTATGCCTGAAATGACAGACAATACAATAAGACCCGACAGAGTGCTGCTTGCGGCGGCTGACCTGGGCAAATACGATATGCAGGTGTCGCTCGATGAACTTGAAGAGCTGGTGCAGACGGCAGGCGGCGAGGTCGTCGCAAGAGTCGTGCAGAAGCGCCCCACCTATGACAGCGCCTGCTGCATCGGCACAGGCAGACTTGAAGAAATGGCGGAGCTTTGCAAACAGCTCGATGTCAGCAGGATAGTCTTTGACAGCGAGCTTACCGCAACGCAGATAAGAAATATCGAAAAAGCCTGCGACGTTTTCACCATCGACCGCACAATGCTTATCCTCGATATCTTTGCGCAAAGAGCCACCACCCACGAAGGTCGCTTGCAGGTCGAGATAGCGCAGAACAAATACCGCCTGCCAAGGCTCGCGGGCAAGGGCACAGACCTGTCCCGTCTCGGCGGCGGAATAGGCACAAGAGGTCCCGGTGAAACAAAGCTCGAAACGGATAAGCGTCATATCCGCGCCCGCATCGAAAAGCTCTCCGAGGAGCTTGAGGACATCGCAAAGCACAGGGATATGCTGCGCAAAAGGCGCAAAAAGGATAACGTCCTCGTCGCCGCGATAGTCGGCTATACCAACGTCGGAAAGTCAACGCTGCTCAATACGCTCACAGAGGCAGGCGTTCTTGCAGAAAACAAGCTGTTCGCAACACTCGAAACAACATCAAGAGCCATTGAACTGCCCGACGGACGCAGCGTCACGCTCGTCGATACCGTAGGGCTTATCAGGCGTCTGCCGCACCAGCTGGTCGAGGCGTTCAAATCAACGCTCGAAGAGGCTGCAAATGCCGATGTGATAATCCACGTCTGCGATGCCTCGGCAGAGGACTGCGCTGAGCAGGTCAGGGTCACGAATGAGCTGCTTAAAGAACTTGGCTGCGAGGATATCCCCGTGGTGACCGTGCTCAACAAGTGCGATAAAGTCCCCTATATCAACGAGCTTGATATCTCACAGCAGGAAAACACCGTCAAGATTTCCGCAAAGCACGGCGACGGTCTTAATGACCTGCTGCTTGCGATACAAAAAGCCCTGCCGCAGTCCTGCACAAGATGCAAGCTGCTGCTGCCGTATGATAAGGGCAACCTGCTCAATGTCATCAGACAGGACGGCAGAGTGTTCAGCGAGGAGTATACCGCCGAGGGAATCGAGTGCGATGTGCTCGTCGACGTAAAGGTCTATTACCTCGTCGAGCAGTACAAACAGTGACATTCATAAAAAGTTCACTTGACAATCATCAAACTTGGTGCTATGCTTAACCTATCAAATCTTTGAAAGGAACAAACGCTTATGTTAACTGCAATGCTTACCGCAGTCTTTACATACTTCTTTTTTGGCTTTAGCTTTTATTGGCTCAAGCCTTTTCGTCGTGTGCAAAGAACAGTTGGTAAATATTATTGCAGCTAAGCATTTATAGCTTTTTGTAATACTGACCGCAGCTTTGCATACGCAGGGCTGCGGTTTTTTGATTTTTAAGGAGGAAAAGAAAATGGTAATCGTACTGAAAAACGAAGCAACGCATCAGCAAGTAAAGGAGCTTGTCAATTGGCTCGAGGGCTATAACGTAAAGACAAATCTCGTCGAGGGCGTTCATTCACGCATCATCGGACTTATCGGCGACACCGTGCACATGGACATCGACGCTATCGAGGCGAACGAGTGCGTTGAGGCTGTCCGCAGAGTGCAGGAGCCTTATAAGAACGCAAACCGCAAGTTCCACCCCGACGACACCGTGCTTGACATCTTCGGCAAAAAGCTGGGCGGCGACAAGCTGCAGGTAATTGCAGGACCTTGCTCTGTTGAAAGCGAAAAGCAGATAATCGAGACAGCAATTGCCTGCAAGGAAGCTGGCGCAACAATGCTTCGCGGCGGCGCGTTCAAGCCGAGAACATCACCCTACTCCTTCCAGGGACTGCGCAAGGAGGGCATAGAGCTGCTGCTCAAAGCCAAAAAGGAAACAGGTCTGCCGATAGTTACCGAGGTAATGTCGCTTGAACACCTGTATATGTTCTCCGACGTTGACGTGATACAGGTCGGCGCAAGAAATATGCAGAACTTTGAGCTGCTCAAAGCGCTGGGCAGATGTGACAAGCCGATACTGCTCAAAAGAGGACTTTCCAGCACCCTTGAAGAACTGCTGATGAGCGCAGAATACATAATGAGCGAGGGCAACTCAAAGGTGATACTCTGCGAAAGAGGTATCCGCACATTCGAGCCTATGACCAGAAACACCCTGGACATCTCAGCGATACCGCTGCTCAAACACAAGTCGCACCTGCCCGTAGTCGTTGACCCGAGCCACGCAACAGGCATCTCAAAGCTCATCGAGCCAATGTCACTTGCCGCGGTTGCCGCAGGCTGCGACGCACTTGAAATCGAGGTACACTGCGACCCTAAGCACGCACTCAGCGACGGCGCACAGCAGCTCACGCCCGAGGCTTTCAAAAAGGTCATGGAAAAGATAACGGCGCTTGCACAGTATATGGGCAAACCCGTAGATAATGCGGAATAATGACGAAAACACTTTGTTGACATTACAGCGGAAAATTGGTATACTTATCTTGTATCTTTTTTCTGCTGTAAATATAAAAAAGAAAAATTACAGGGGGAGATACAAATGGCATTCAAATTAAGCAGCGTAGTGCCCTGGGGCAGAAACATCGAGGAATACAAGGAGATGTTCCTGCTGACAGACGGCGATATGAAAAAGAAAATAGCAGGCTTTGGCGACGGTCCTGCGAGCTTTAACCGACAGGCGACAGAGCTTGGCTGCTCGGTGACCTCGTTCGACCCGATATATGCCTTTTCAAAGCAGCAGCTTGAAACGCGCATCAGCGAGGTCAAGGATATCGTTATGCAGCAGATGGCTGAAAACGCGGAGAATTACGTTTGGGACAAGATCCGCTCGCTTGACGAGCTTGAACAGACAAGAATGTCTGCAATGAAAATGTTCCTTGACGATTACGAGCAGGGCAGGAAAGAGGGCAGATATATCTGCCACGAGCTGCCTAACAGGCTCAGCTTTCCTAACGACAGCTTTGATATAGGGCTTAGTTCCCATTTCCTGCTGATGTATACCTCGCTGGGCTATGATTTTCACATCAAAGCCATAAGCGAAATGCTTCGTGTGTGCAGACAGGTGAGGATATTCCCGCTTTGCGACCTCGACAGCAACGACAGCGAAATGATTCAAAGCGTCATAGACCACTTTGCACAGGGCTATGACACGCAGATAAAACAAACGCCTTACCAGTTCCAGAAAGGCGCAGACAGGCTTCTGATAATAAGCCGCAAACAGTAAGTGAGGATTTGAAATGAACTTTAATGTCAGCTTGAAAAGAGTCGTTGACGACTCGTACGATATCGAGATAGGCTACGGTCTTGGTGGAGCGCTGGTGAGCGACCTGTCAGCAGGACTTGTCGGCAGCCGCAAAAGACTTGCCGTTGTCACCGACGACACAGTCGAAAAGCTGTACGCAGGCGAGATAATGCAAAAGCTATCAGACGCAGGCTTCAAGCCGGAGCTTTTCGTTATCCCCAGCGGTGAAAAGTCGAAAACAAGGCAGATGAAAGAGTTCCTTGAGGACTCAATGCTTGCAAAGGGTTTCCGCCGTGACTGCGCAGTCATCGCCCTCGGCGGCGGTGTTGTCACCGATCTTGCAGGCTTTACCGCAGGCACTTTCGGCAGAGGCGTTCCGTTCGTAAACTACGCCACCACCCTGCTCGCAGCGGCAGATGCGTCTGTCGGCGGAAAAACTGCCGTAGATACGCCGCTTGCCACAAACCTTATCGGTCTTTTCAACCAGCCCAAGAAAGTCTATATCGACATCGGCACCTGGAAAACACTGCCGAGAGAGCAGCTTTCAAGCGGTCTTTCCGAAACGATAAAGCACGGCTGCCTCGGCGATAAGGAGCTTTTCGAGTACCTTGAAAAGAACATCGAAAAGGTGTTTGACTGCGACAAGGACACCTGCGAATATATCTCGCAGCACAACTGCGAGGTCAAGTATAAAGTCGTTATGCTCGACGAAAAGGAAAGCGGACTGCGTGAGGTGCTCAACCTCGGTCACACCGTGGGGCGCGCCGTTGAAACAGTCTCCGATTACAGACTGCTGCACGGACAAGCCGTTGCCATAGGTCTTGTGGCACAGGCAAGGCTCGGCGAAAAGCTCGGCTTTATCTCAAAGGAAAACGTGCAGAGAGTTGAAAGACTCTGCGAAAGGGCGGAGCTGCCAACCCGCATACCCGACTATATCGACAGGGAAAAGCTGCTGGACAAGCTGTATACCGACAAGAAAGTCCGTGACGGCAAGCTGCGTTTCGTTTTCCAGAAAGAGATAGGCGAAATGGTGTGCTTCGGCGGCAACGACTACGGCAAGCAGATAACCCGCGAGCAGATAGCGGATGTTTTAAGCAAGATGTAGGATAAAATGTCAAAATCAAAGTATAACAAACGTCTGAAAAAGCAAAAAGAAGAGATGAAGAAAACGCTTAAAACCAAGCGTATCTGTATGTGGCTGGTGATAGCTTTCGAGGCGTTTCTGATAATCGTATCGTTGGTCGATGTCGCAAAGGCGCAGAGATCCGAGTGTAGCGCATCTGCATATGCCGTGGTTACAGACAAAGAGGTCGTAACGGGCGGCAACCACTATATCAAGACCCTGCTGACGATAGATGTTGAAGATGGCAGCAATTTCAGCCTCGATGTAATCAAAAGCAGAGGCTCGGATCACGAGAAAGGCGACAGGATACGCATATACTATGATCCCGACGATCACAGCAATTATTATCTCGACGGAGATCTGGAATACTTCACAAATGCAAGGATAGTCCTTATCGTGCTGACTGTGGTGATGGGGATAGTGTGCGTGTGCGTCATAAGGTCAGTGTGTAATGAAAAGAAAAAACTGAAACAATGGAGAAACGAACACAATGGTAGTTACTATAGTTCCTAAAAAACTCAAGGGTGAGGTAAGCGTTCCGCCGTCAAAAAGCGTGGCACACAGGCTCGTCATAGCCGCCGCACTTTCAAAGGGAACAAGCAGGGTGAGCAACCTCAGCTTTTCCAAGGATATAACCGCGACCATAAACGCAATGAAAGCCCTCGGCGCAGATATATCAGTCAGCGGCAGCACAGCCGTTATCAAGGGCATTGAAAAAGCACCTGAAAAGGCAGTTATCGACTGCTGCGAGTCTGGCTCGACATTGCGCTTTCTTATCCCCGTTGCCTGCGCACTCGGCGTGGAAACAACATTCTTAGGTCAGGGCAAACTGCCGCAAAGACCGATAACACCGTATCTTGACGAGCTGCCAAAGCACGGCGTGCAGTTTGATTACAACGGCACTATGCCGTTCACCGTCAAGGGCAGGCTCACAAGCGGCGAGTACCGTATCGGCGGCGACATCTCGTCGCAGTTCGTCACAGGGCTTATCTTTGCCCTCGCTGCTATCGGCGGAAAAAACGAGCTGGTGCTGACCTCGCCGCTGCAGTCAAAGCCTTATGTCGATATCACCGCAGACTGCCTTGCAAAATGCGGCGTGAGCGTTGAAAAGACAGACTACGGCTATGCCGTTAAAAGCGCAGGAATGCACGCTTTTGAGGAGAGCACCGAGGCGGATTTCTCCCAGGCAGCATTCTTCTATGTGGCAAATTCGCTCGGCTGCGATATAAAAATAAAAGGCCTGAACGAAAAATCTTGTCAGGGCGATAAAAAAATTGTTGAAATATGCGACAAAATAGTGTATAATAGAAATGGTAAGCTGAATTGCTTTGAGCTGGACTGCTCGGATATACCCGACCTTGTGCCGATACTTGCGGTGCTTGCGAGCTTTTGTGAGGGCAAAAGCCGCATAACCAACGTCGCAAGACTGCGCATAAAGGAAAGCGACAGACTTGAAGCAGTTTCGCAGTGTCTTAACGCCCTCGGCGGAAAGGTCACCGCAGGAGCAGACTTTTTGGAAATACAAGGCGTTCAGAGCCTTTCGGGCGGAACTGTCGACTGCTATAACGACCATAGGATAGCAATGGCTATGGCTGTTGCCGCCACAAGAAGCACCTCGCCTGTCACCCTTGTCGGTGCACAGTGTGTTGAAAAGTCATATCCCGACTTTTTCGAGGTGTACAAAGCGCTGGGCGCAGATATTGATATTGATAATTGAGCCGCAGCGGCGGCAAGTGGAGGAAAGAATATGTCATCGACCTGGAACAACAAGATAACCTTTTCAATATTCGGCGAAAGCCACGGACAAGCTATCGGCGTGTGTATGGATAACGTACCCGCAGGCGAGAGCATCGATCTCGACGAGGTCTATAAGTTCATGGCACGCAGAGCGCCCAAGAAAAACGGGCTGACCACTGCGCGAAATGAAAAGGATATGCCGCAGATAATGTCGGGCTACTATAACGGAAAGACTACGGGTACACCGCTTTGCGCGATAATCGCAAACAACGACCATCACTCGCAGGACTATTCCAACCTTTCAAGGCTCGCACGTCCGGGTCATGCAGACTACACAGGCGCTCTGCGTTACAGAGGCTTTAACGACGTTCGCGGCGGCGGACATTTCTCGGGCAGACTGACCGCTCCGCTTTGCTTTGCAGGCGCAGTTGCACAGCAGATACTGCGCAAAAGAGGCATCTACATAGGCGCACACGTTGCCGAGATACACGGCATCAAGGATAAATCATTTGACCCGATAAATACCTCAAAGGACGATATCCGCGAACTTTGGGACAAGGATTTCCCTGTTATCATTGACGTTCAGGGCAACGAGATGAAAAAGGAGATAGAGAATGCCAAGGCACAGGGCGACAGCGTCGGCGGAATAATCGAGGCTATCGCAATCAACGTTCCCGCAGGTATCGGCTCGCCTATCTTTGACGGTCTTGAAAATTCCATCGCACAGCTTATCTTCGGTATCCCCGCAGTCAAGGGTCTTGAATTCGGCATCGGCTTTGAAAGCGCAAAGCTCACAGGCTCAGAGAATAATGACGAGTTCTATGTCAACGACAGAGGCTTTGTTGTTACAAAGACCAATAACCACGGCGGTATCCTCGGTGGCATCTCCAGCGGTATGCCGATAACCCTGAGGGTAGCTATCAAGCCAACACCGTCTATCTCAAAACCGCAGGAAACTGTTGACTATTCCGCTATGAAGAACGAAACTCTTCAGATAAAGGGCAGACATGACCCATGCATCGTCGCAAGAGCCGTTCCCGCTGTCGAGGCAGCACTCAACATAGCTATACTCAACCATATGCTCGATTATCCTAATTTCTGAGGAGGTCGGTCTTTTGGCTAAGAATCCCGAAAGATTTATCTCGCAAAGCAAAAATACAGAGTTTGATGTGACAAGGGCAAAAATACTCATCGGCGACTTTCTCGCGCGGTTCGATACGCCCTGCACACCCGATGCTCTCCGAGAGATACTGACCGTCAACGAAACGGTCATCGCATATTTTACCTACGTCGAGGCTTATGAGCAGATGCTCGCAAACGCAATGCTCACGCTCGATGATAAGGGCTTCGTCACGCTGACGGAAACGGGCAGACAGCTCGTCAGCGAGCTTTCCGACCTTGCACAGCAAAGGCTCAGGGATAAGGCGCTCGCCTCGGGCGAAAATTATTTCCGCGACAAAAAGACCCAGCGCGATACCGACGTCCAGCTCGTCGAAAAGAACGGTGCGTTCGGCGCACAGTGTGAGTGCTTTGACAACGGCATTACGCTTATGCGGATAACGCTGTTTTACGGCGAAAAAGAGCTTGCCGACTATATGCGTTCGCTGATGAACGCCGACCCTGTGGGGCTTTATTGTAAGGTGTTCGACAGGATCCTGCGCGTCACCCTCGACCTCGAGGAGTTCGCGCCGCAGTCGCCGATGGACAAAAATCTGCTCGAAGGCGTGCTGAATTTCCTCGCGAAAAACAGCGAGAACAATAACAAGTGCGAGTCAAAGGCTTTGGATAAAGGCTTTGAGGTCACCTGCAAGTGCACAGGCGAAATGCCGCTTATGGAACTGAGCGTCTTTGCACAGGACGAACAGCAGGCTGAATATATCTGCGAAAAACTCGCGCAGGACAAGCTGATTTTCAGCATCGTCACCCGCCTCGTGCTGCAAAACTCCGCCAAGCAGGAGAGTATGTAAATAAAGTGTTAAGAGACAGAGCAAAAACTGTCTCTTTTTTTACAATTTAAGCGCAAAAACCCCTTGACAATCGTTGAAAAAGGTGGTATTATGAATAAGCTGTCCGATAAAAAGGTCGGGCGGCAAAAAATATCACGAAAAAGGCTTGACAAAAAGCAAAAAGTGTGATATGATAATAAAGT